>ERZ824600.2-NODE-2-length-429340-cov-7.293246_pt1 | contig 429340 bp, 440 predicted proteins | sample MGYA00519933_ERZ824600 | MGnify/ENA primary metagenome ERZ824600 (study PRJEB31778, sample SAMEA3449178) | human gut metagenome | biome: human gut; feature: human-associated habitat; material: faeces | place: United Kingdom | collected 2010/2012 ...
ATTAGTGCAGGAGGGGATAAGATGGCGAAAGTATACCGTGTGCAGTTTGAAATATTATTGACTGCTGATGAAAAAGCATTGCTTGAACATTATGTGAAGGAAAATAACCGGAGATATAAAAAACGCGGAGCAACTCGAAACTGGTGGACACTGGAGAAACTGTTACAGTGTTTATTAAGCGATATAACTTACCAGGCGGTAAAGTATCGCAGCGTTAGGGCTGTTTGGCAGAAACTGTCGTGATTTGTCCCTGCCTTGTTTACAAATTCACACAGCGGAGGCGCTTGGATGTCTGGCGTCTTCGCCACAAAGAAAAGATCCTTTTTGTTTGTTGATCAAAAAAACAAAATAAGAGGATACCAGCAGACCTTAGCCGCAGGGTGGAGTTTGTGGATAAGCTGCTGTTTATGGAATCGTTGGTAACTGGGTGGGGAATGTGTGGGAAAATTGTGGGAAAGACGGTTTTCCTTTTCCATGATTTTTCCATGCATTATCCACGCGGTTATCAATGATGGAATAGCTGTTTATCCATAAAATCCACGCTGTTCTTACGGTGTTGCAAGACGGGGAGAGCGGCCGCTGTCCTGAAGGGTTTAGTGCTGTTCCGGAGGGGTGTCCCGCGGCGCGCGGACGGAGTGTAAGCAGCGAAGCGGGGCGCCCCTCCGGGGCGGCGCTAAGCCCTTCAGGGCTTCTGCCGGGCGCGTAAGCGCCCGGCTTAACCCCCGGATTGTAACACGGGGGTATAAATGCGATAGGCGACTCTTAATCCAGAGGGCGCAAATGCCGGAAATACGGCAAAAACTCCGGTAAAAACTTTAGTTTACACCTTGTTGACTGAGACCCCAAAAGTCAACATGATGTAAACTATCCGCAAAAATACAAAAAATAACCTGCCTGCATACGGTATTGCGGGGAGTTACAGGTATTTTGAATTTTGAAAAAACGAAATGAAAAAGGAATCTTTTAAGGAGGTGGAGAAGATGGCGCAGACAGAAAACAGTGTTACCGCTTATGATGTGGAAGACTGGAAGAACAAAGGCAGAACGCAGATGTCACCGGCAGAGCGTGAAAGCTGGTTAAACGAAGGACGGCTTCTTTTAACCGATTACGCGGAAGGGATCGAACGGGAATGGGAACTGATCAAATTTTATGGACAACTCCTTGCCGCGGTGGCAGACTGGTGTATCGTCTTTTTAAAAGGCGCACATGGTCCGAAGTGGACGGACGGGCAGGAACTTAATTATAAGCGCAGACGGATCGAATACCAGCAGGAAGAAATGATTACATCCTTCTCCGCCGCATCCACCATGCGGTCGTATTCGCGCTTTACAAGTGTGGCGCCCACTGCCGTTTCCTCAGCGCCCGCGAAGCCGAGCGCCTTAAGCGCACGCTCCATGGAGCCGATGGCTGCGCCATCGAAATTGGCCACAAAGGAGGGCGCTACGCTCGCATAAACCGGCGCGCCGGAGGCGATGAGCGTCCTTGCCACAGGAACGTCGTTGCGGATCTCCTTGGCGCCCTGAGGACAGGCCACGAAGCAGTGTCCGCAGAGGATGCATTCTTCCGGCACAATGTTCGCCTGATTATCCGAGAAGCGGATGGATTTCACAGGGCAGTTCCGGATGCATTTGTAGCAGTTTTTGCAGTTGGACTTTTTCAGTCTCAGGCATTCTGTCACGCGTATTCCCCTCCAGTAATCGGTCATGCTGTGCAGGAACTCTCCCCTGCCGTTATACTCGTATCCGTGTATACGGTGCGATGCAAAAAAAAGCGGCGCCGGCAACTGCGGGGAATCAAATCATACTCCGCAGGAAATCCTGAAAGCTGGGGATGCCTTCGCCCGGCTGCGCCAAAAGCTTTACTCCCGTTCGGCAAGCTTTCGCGTAAGGCGTTTGGAAAGCACCGCCAGGGGTACCGCAATGTCCTCATTCTGCACCAGAACACTTTCCGGTGTGGAAAGCACAACCGGCGCAAAGTTCCATACCGCGCGCACGCCGCCTTCTACAAGCGCGTCGCACACGGTCTGCGCTTCCCCGGCAGGCACAGCGATTATGCCGATGCGAATCTGCATGCGCTTGCAGAGTTCCTGCAGCCGCTCCACCGGGAACACGGGCTTCCCGTGGATGGTCTGCCCGGAGCGCGCAGGGTCATGGTCAAACGCAGCCACAATCTCAATCCCGTATGCCGCGAAACCGTGGTAGCCAAGCAGCGCGCGGCCAAGGTCCCCTGCGCCCACGATCACGGCGCTGGTGGCATCATCGTAGCCCAGGAACCGTTCCAGATCCGCAATCAGGCTGTCGGCATCATAGCCCACCTTCGGCCTGCCGCCGGAGCTGACGAGCGCAAGGTCCTTTCGGACCTGCACATCGCCAAGCCCCAGCGCTTCGGCGATGGCCGTCGCCGAAATGTTGGCCGCGCCCGCACGGGGCATAGATTTCAAAAAGTTAAGGTACTGGGGCAGGCGTTGCAGCGTTTGCTTGGAAACGGACTGCACGCTCATGGCTTTACGCCTCCTTGCCTTTGATGTATTCGTCAATGGCTGCCGCAGCCGCTTTGCCCGCGCCCATCGCCGAAATAACGGTGGCTGCGCCGGTGACCGCATCGCCGCCCGCATAAACGCCTTCACGGCTCGTGGCGCCCGTCGCTTCTTCCACAACGATGCCGCCCTTGCGGTTGACCTCAAGGCCCTTCGTGGTGGATTTGATGAGCGGGTTCGGGCTTGTTCCGATGGCGATAACCACGGTGTCCACATCCAGCGTAAACTCGCTGCCGGGCACGGGCACCGGGCGGCGGCGGCCCTTTTCGTCCGGCTCGCCAAGCTCCATGCGGATGCACTTCATGCCGGTCACAAAGCCGTTCTTCGGATCGCGCCTGTCATCGGGGTTCTGGTAGCCCAGAATTTCGATGGGGTTATTCAGCAGCTTAAATTCGATGCCTTCTTCCATCGCATGTTCCACTTCCTCGCGGCGCGCGGGGAGCTCTTCCAGCGAGCGGCGGTACACGATGTAAACCTTCTCCGCGCCAAGGCGCAGCGCCGTGCGCGCGGCATCCATCGCAACATTGCCGCCGCCGACGACCGCAACGCGGCCGCCCTTCATGATGGGGGTCACGGGGTCGCTTTCATATGCCTTCATCAGGTTGCTTCTGGTGAGGAACTCATTTGCGGAATACACGCCCTTGTAGGATTCGCCGGGGATGCCCATGAAGTTCGGCAGGCCCGCGCCGGAGCCCACGAACACGGCTTCATAGCCCTGCTCGAACAGCTCGTCGATGGTGAGCGTCTTGCCGATGACGATGTTCGTCTCCACATCCACGCCCATCGCGGAAAGGGTGTCGACCTCCTTCTGCACGATGGCCTTGGGCAGACGGAACTCCGGAATGCCGTAAACAAGCACGCCGCCCGCCGTGTGGAGCGCCTCGAACACGGTTACTTTATAGCCCTTCTTTGCAAGGTCGCCCGCGCAGGTCAGCCCGGAAGGGCCGGAGCCCACAACTGCGACGCGGTGGCCGTTTGAAGGCGCAGTTTCAGGCACCTCGCCGCTGTGGGCGTTATGCCAGTCCGCAACAAAGCGCTCGAGCCGGCCGATGCCGACAGGCTCGCCTTTGATGCCGCGCACGCACTTGGATTCGCACTGGGTTTCCTGCGGGCAAACGCGGCCGCACACTGCGGGCAGGGAGGACGTTTTGCTGATGACGCGGTAAGCGCCCTCAAAATCGCCTTCCTTGATCTTTGCAATAAATTCCGGAATATGGATGTTCACCGGGCAGCCGGAAACGCAGGGCATGTTTTTGCAGGAAAGGCAGCGGAGCGCCTCGTCAAGCGCCGTTTCTTCGGTATAGCCGGTGGCAACTTCGTTGAAATTATGTGCCCGGACCTGCGGTTCCTGGGAGGGCATCGGGTTCTTCTTCAGGCTCATGTTTGGCTTCGTCATGGTTATTTTACCTCCTTGTGGAACAGGTTGCAGGCTTCTTCATGCGCATGCCGCTCAAAATCGCGGTACATTGCCCCGCGGGACATCGCCTCGTCAAAATCGACTTCATAGCCGTTGAAATCCGGCCCGTCCACGCAGGCGAACTTCGTGATCTTCTCGCCGTCGCGGTTGAGCGTCAGGCGGCAGCCGCCGCACATGCCCGTGCCGTCGATCATGATCGGGTTCATGGAAACGACGCAGGGGATGCCCGTGGGCTTCACCGCCGCAACCACGAACTTCATCATGATCAACGGCCCGATGGTGATGACCTGGTCAAAGGTTTCGCCCTCTGCAAACATCTCCTCCAGCGGCACGCAGACGTTGCCGTGGCGGCCGTAGGAGCCATCGTCCGTCATCACATAAAGCTTGTCGGACGCAGCGCGGAATTCATCTTCGAGAATCAGGAGATCCTTGGAGCGGAAACCGATCACGGAGGTCACCGCACAGCCCTGCTGATGCAGCTTCTTCGCGATGGGCAATGCAATCGCGCAGCCAACGCCGCCGCCTACGATGCAAACTTTTTTGAGGCCCTCGGTGTGGGTTGCAACGCCAAGGGGGCCGACGAAATCCTGGATGAAGTCACCCGCTTCCTTATGGTTGAGCCGTTCGGTTGTCCCGCCGACAATCTGGAAGATGATGGTCACAGTACCCTTTTCACGGTCGAAATCCGCGATGGTCAGCGGGATGCGTTCCCCGGTTTCGTCCACGCGCAGGATGATGAATTGGCCGGGCTCCGCCTTTTTGGCGACGAGCGGCGCTTCAATTTCCATAAGCGTCACGGTGGGGTTGAGGATCTTCTTTTGAACGATGCGGTACATTTTCGTCCCTCTTTCTTAAAAATAAATAATAGATGGTATAGTCGGCAGTTGGGTCAGGCCCGTGCTGCGCATGCTTTCAAACAGGAAAAAGCCGCGGCACCGCCATGTGCCGCGCGGCAGTTCCCTCCAGTATGTGTGCCGGGCATCGGGCGTCCTCTTTAGGGTTACCCGGTAAAGCTCTCTTATTTCAATAAGATTTTAGCAGACCGTACCTATATGGGTCAATATAAAACAGGCATATCGATATGTTTTTATCGATATGCCGATACTGTTTCCATGCCGGATTTTACTGCCCCGGAAATGCCACCTCGTTGCGCGCCACATACAGCTCGTTGATGAACCGCTGCTCAAGCGGGCTCATAGCATATCCTGCCGGGTAAATGAGCACATCTTTGCTGCGCCCCTCGCCGCTGCGGCTTTCCCGCTGCACCAGATTGTAGCGCGCGAGCATATCCTTGGGAATGGGCGTGGCCCACATATAGGCCAATGGGATATATTCCAACAGCTCAAACTGATTTGCACGGTCATAAATGGAGATTTGCCGCAGCGTGCGCGCCTCAGCCGTCTTATGCCGCCTGCGCTCATGCGCAGGCAGGTATGGCGCGTCCGCATCGTCGTTCACAAGCTCGATGTAGCCTGCAAGGTCATCCGGCAAAACGGTGCGCTTCTGCGCAAGCGGATGTCGCGTGCAAACCGTAAGCAGGCAGTCCGCTTCCCAAATGGGTTCACTTTTCAGTTCGCGCTCGGCAAGCGCGCTCATAAAGTAGTTTTCGTACAGCAGCCGGTAGCGCACCACGCCGAGGTTGAACTGCCCCTCCGCTACCTGCGCAATGGTTTCAAGCGCGCCTGTTTCCTGCACGTTTACATCCAGCTCACGCTCCGGGTCCAGCGAGGCTACAAACCGCGTCACCGCCTTTGCGATATAGCTCACACGCGGCACGGAAACGCCAAAGCTTTGCCTGCTCTCCGTGCGCGGCAGGTTCAGTGCCTCCACCTTTTCAAGCTGCGTAAGGATGCGTTTTGCATACACCAGAAATTCCGCGCCCTTTTCCGTTGGCACCACACCCTTTGAAGTGCGCCGGAAAATGGAGATGCCAAGCGTATCCTCCAGTTCCTTGATCGCTTTGCTCAGGTTGGGCTGTGCCATATAAAGGTTGTCCGCCGCCTGGGTGATGGAACCTGTGCGTTCCACCTCTACGGCGTACTTCAAATGCTGTGTGTTCACCGCTTCTCCTCCGCTTTTCCCGATCCCCTGGTTATATCATTTCCGTTATGCCGTTATAGTAATCCTTATATAATACGCTGTCAATGGGGTTTCGGTTTTCCTTTTTTCTTATCGAACCGTGACGGAGCTGCGTGCTGCCGTGCCCGAATTGAGGCTGCGCGCTTCATTTCCTGAAGCGCCGCATTCATCAATCCGCCGGCCTTTTTGCGCCTCCACCCCGGCATTTTGGCTGAAGCGTTTGACATTCCGCGCCGAATCATATATCATTCCGTAAAAGCGTAAACCAGCGTCCACGGGCGCTTCAGGAGGATAATTTTATGAAAACCGGCACCAAATGCGTACAGGGCGGCTACGCGCCAAAAAATGGCGAGCCGCGGCAGATCCCCATCATCCAAAGCACGACCTTTAAGTATGATACCAGCGAAGCCATGGGCAAGCTGTTCGATTTGGAGGCCGAAGGGTATTTTTACACGCGCCTGCAGAACCCGACGAACGACGCCGTCGCCGCGAAAATCTGTGCGCTCGAAGGCGGTTCGGCCGCCATGCTGACCTCCTCCGGCCAGGCTGCGAGCTTTTACAGCGTGTTCAACATCGCCTCTTGCGGGGATCACGTGGTCGCCTCCGCCACGATTTACGGCGGAACATACAACCTCTTTGCCGTCACGATGAAGCGGATGGGCGTGGAGTTTACGTTTGTCTCCCCGGATTGCACTGAGGAGGAGCTTGACGCGGCATTCCGCCCGAACACCAAGGCTGTGTTTGGCGAAACCATCGCGAACCCGGCGCTCACCGTGCTTGACATCGAAAAATTTGCAGCGGCGGCGCATCGCCACGGCGTACCGCTCATCGTGGATAACACATTTGCAACGCCCATCAATTGCCGCCCGTTTGAATGGGGCGCGGACATCGTTACCCATTCCACCACCAAGTACATGGACGGCCACGGCGCGGGTGTCGGCGGCTGCATCGTGGATTCCGGCAGGTTCGACTGGGCGAAGTATCCCGAAAAGTTCCCCGGCCTCTGCACGCCGGATGAAAGCTACCATGGCGTAACCTATACCGAGCGCTTCGGCCTCGGCGGAGCTTATATTACCAAGGCCACCGCGCAGCTGATGCGCGATTTCGGCTCCATCCAGTCCCCGCAGAATGCGTTTCTGCTCAATCTCGGGCTTGAAAGCCTGCACGTGCGCATGAAGCGCCACAGCGAAAACGGCCAGGCCGTTGCAGAGTTCCTGCAGGGGCACCCAAACGTTTCCTGGGTCAAATTCGCCGGGCTTCCGGGCGACAAGTACCATGCGCTTGCCCGGAAATACCTGCCTGACGGCGTATGCGGCGTGGTAAGCTTCGGCGTGAAGGGCGGCCGCCCGGCGGCGGAAGCGTTTATGCGGCGGCTCAAAGTTGCGGCCATCGAAACGCATGTTGCGGATGCGCGCACCTGCTGCCTGCATCCGGCAAGCGCCACGCACCGCCAGATGAACGATTCAGAGCTGGCCGCAGCGGGCGTTTCTCCGGATCTTGTGCGGTATTCCTGCGGCCTGGAAGATGCAGCAGACCTCATTGCCGATCTTGATCAGGCGCTGCGCGGGGCATAAGGCAAGGAGGCGCGTATGCCCATAAAAATCCCAAACGAGCTGCCTGCGGTTAAAACGCTCACGGAAGAAAACATTTTCGTGATGACCGAAACGCGCGCCATCACGCAGGATATCCGGCCGCTCAAGCTGCTGATCCTGAACCTGATGCCCACTAAGATCGACACGGAAACACAGCTTTCCCGCCTGCTGGGCAATTCTCCTTTGCAGGTAGAGATCGAACTGATGCACACGCGCACCCATGTTTCCCGCAACACCGCCGAGGAGCATATGCTCGCATTCTATCAAACCTTTGAAGATGTGCGTGCGCGCAATTTCGACGGTATGATCATTACGGGCGCGCCGGTGGAAACCCTCCCGTTTGAGGAGGTGGAATACTGGGACGAGCTTTGCGAAATTATGGAATGGTCCAAAACACATGTGCACAGCACATTCCACATCTGCTGGGGAGCACAGGCTGCGCTGTATTATCATTTCGGCATTAAAAAACGGGCGCTGCCGGAAAAACTCTTCGGCGTATTCGCGCACAGGGTGGAATACAAACCTTCCATCCTGTTCCGCGGGTTTGACGATGTGTTCATGGCGCCCCATTCCCGGCACACGACCATTCTGCGTGAGGAGGTGGAAGCCGTGCCGGCGCTCAACATCCTTGCTTCCTCCGAAGAGGCGGGGCTTTATGCGATTTCAGCCAAGGAGGGGAACCAGTTTTTCATCACCGGTCATTCGGAATACGATGCACGCACGCTGGAAAGGGAATATCTCCGGGATAAGTCAGAGGGCCTCCCCATCGCCGTGCCGAAGCACTATTATCCGGATGACGATGATACCAGGCCGCCCTGCATGACTTGGCGCGCGCACGCAAACCTGCTTTATACCAACTGGCTGAACTACTTCGTTTACCAAACCACGCCTTACGACATCCGCCGCATTGGCACGGCAGGCCAAAAAAGCTGCAATTGAAAAATGCCGCGGTGCGCATGCGCACCGCGGCATTTTCCGTTGGATTAGGGGGGTTATTCGATCTCAAGCCGCCTTGCGGCAGGCGCGATCTCCTCTTTCTTGGGCAGGACCAGCTTCAAAACACCGTCCTGATAGCTGGCTTTGATGGCGGAAACATCAATGCCGCTCACGTCAAAGCTCCGGCTGAAGGAACCGCAAGAACGTTCACGCCGCACATAGCTGCCCGTCTTGTCCTTTTCTTCGGTTTCGGACTTGCGCTCCGCCTGAATGGTCAGGTAAGTATCGTCCAGTTCAATGTTGATGTCCTCTTTCTTAAAGCCGGGCAGATCCGCCTCCAGCTCATATTCCTTGCCGTTGTCCCTGATGTCCGTCTTGAACTCGGCCAGGCCGTTGGTTTTAAAGAACTCCCGCTCAAAGTTTTCAAACGCTTTGAAAGGATCATAAGTCATTGCGCTGTTTTTGCGCTCATACGGTGTAAGTCCAAACATAATTCATGCCTCCTTGCTGATCTTCCATTATGTTCCCAAATTCATTTCCCGTTTATGCAAAGGAACTCATGCCCCTTCGCACATCCTTCGTTTTCCGCAGGCAGCACATTGGAATCGCCTTCCTTTTATATTCCGGTTCCCTTCCGGGGGGTCTTCCCGGCGCCTTGGTTCCGGGAACCTTTCTTTCTTTTGATGGCTTTATCATACAACAGGATTGTTGCGGAAAAAGAGAGGAATTGTTATGGAATTGCAAACTCTGGCACTCGTATTATTCGAGTGCTAATTCGATTGAAATTTACGGTTCCAGCATAAGAAACAGTGATTTCCCATCTCATGCCCGCGTTGCGCATGCTGCTTGCAGTGCGCAATGGTCGCGGTTTTCGGCAATCCTCCGGCAGCACCTTTGCTGCCCCCCTTTCCTAAAGGGGCTTTGGGGAAGCTGCAACAAAGGGGAAGCTGCAACAAAAAGGCTCCTTTTGAAAGAATCTGTCGCCGCAGGCGACTGAGGATTGTTTTGCCCATTCCCCAAAACGGCAGAGCGCCCCGCTTACGCGAGGCGCTCTGCCGTCAAAGAAGGTATCAGAAATCGACCTTGGTATCATAGAAGCAGCACTTGAGCAGCTTCTCCATGGTCTTGGGGTCAATGCTGCGGGGATTGGATCCGGTGCAGGCATCACCGACGGCAAGTTCTGCCACCTGGGGCAGTTTCTCAAGGAACTCCGCCTCGTTGATGATGCCGCCTTCATACTCCTTGATGCAGGAGGGGATATCAAGCTGCTTGTTCAAGTTCTTGATGTGGGCAATCAGCGCGTCCGTCAGCTCCTCGTCGGTGTTGCCGGCAAGGTGCAGGAACCTGGCGATTTCAGCATAGCGCTTTGCAGCCTCGGGCTCTTTGGCGTTGTACTTGATGACCTTCGGCAGATACATTGCGTTGGCGCAGCCATGCACAATATGGCCGCCGGAATAGGCAGCGCCGGTCTTGTGCGCCATGGAGTGCACAATGCCGAGCAGCGCGTTGGAAAACGCCATGCCGGCAAGGCACTGGGCGTTGTGCATCCTGTCGCGGGCATCCATATCGCCGTTATAGGAAGCGACGAGGTCACGGCTGATCATCTCAATGGCATGCAGCGCAAGCGGGTCGGTATAATCGCAATGGAGCGTGGAAACATAGGCTTCGATGGCATGCGTCATGGCATCCATGCCGGTGTGCGCAGTCAGCTTTTTGGGCATGGTCTCCGCGAGATCCGGGTCGACGATCGCCACATCCGGCGTAATGTTGAAGTCTGCAAGCGGATACTTCACACCCTTTGCATAATCCGTGATAACGGAGAACGCAGTCACCTCCGTCGCCGTGCCGGAGGTGGACGGAATCGCGCAGAAACGCGCCTTGGTGCGCAGCGCCGGGAAATTGAACGGGATGCAGAGCTCTTCAAACGTGGTGTCCGGGTACTCATAGAACGCCCACATGGCTTTCGCCGCATCAATCGGGGAGCCGCCGCCAATGGCGACGATCCAGTCCGGCTGGAACTCACGCATTGCCGCCGCGCCTTTCATAACGGTCTCGACGGAAGGATCCGGCTCAACGCCTTCAAAGGCCATAACTTCCATGCCTGCCTCCTTCAGGTTATTGACAACCTTGTCAAGGAAGCCAAACCGTTTCATGGAGCCGCCGCCAACTACGACAAACGCCTTCGTACCCTTGAGTGTCTTAAGCGCATCGAGCGCGCCTTTTCCGTGATAAAGATCCCTTGGAAGTGTAAACCGTGCCATATTTCTGAACCTCCTGAATAAATTTCTGAATCGGTGCCCTTTTTGCTTGGTGTGCAGCGCTTCGCCGCACGGTTTGCTATAGGGTTCCCTTTCTTGTTTGATATTATTTTATCAATATTGGCGAAAAAATGGAAATACGAAAGTGGAATATTGATATTTCAATATCGATATGAGTAATATCGAATCTGTTGTGACCACAGTGCGCCATTTTTGGTAACGTTCCCGGCCTGTATGGTCTCCCCTCGAACTCCGTTTGGAAATTCAGGTATTTTTGCTTGTTTTCCCTGTTGAGTTGCCATATTGTGCACCGCATGGTTCCATTCTGTTTTTAATATTTTGCCCCTGAAACCCCACGCATGATGCATGGTTTGCGCGCTGCGGGCAAGTATGCTAGTATATGGGAGAAAATAATTCGGGAACGCAAAGGAACGCCATAATGAAACAGCTTTTGGTTTATATGAAGGGTTATGCCAAAGAAAGCGTGCTTGGGCCGCTGTTCAAGCTGTTGGAGGCTTCGTTCGAGCTGCTTGTGCCGCTCGTAATGGCCGCCATCATCGACACGGGCGTGGCCGGGGCGGATTGCGGGTACATCCTGCGCATGGGCGGCGTGCTTCTGCTGCTCGGCCTTGTGGGGCTTGCCGCCGCCATCACCGCACAATATTTTTCCGCAAAGGCCGCCGTGGGCTTTGCCGGGAGGCTGCGCCACGCCCTGTTTGAAAAGATCGAAAGCCTTTCCTATACGCAGCTTGACACGCTCGGCACATCCACCATGATGACGCGCATGACAAGCGACATCAACCAGGTGCAAACGGGTGTAAATCTCACGCTGCGCCTGCTGCTGCGCTCGCCGTTCATCGTGTTCGGCGCGATGATCATGGCGTTTACCATCGATGCGAAATCCGCGCTCCTTTTCGTTGCGGTCATCCCGCTGCTTGCACTCGTCGTGTTCGGCACAATGCTTTATACCATCCCGCAATACCGCCGTGTACAGGCGGAGCTGGACAGCGTGCTCGGCAAAACGCGGGAGACGCTCACCGGCGCGCGCGTGCTTCGCGCCTTTGCGCGCGAGGATTCGGAAATTTCCGCCTTTCAGGAAAAAAACGCCGCGCTTGCCCGCATGCAGCGCTTTGTCGGCCGCATCAGCGCGCTCATGAATCCGCTCACCTATGCCATCATTAACCTTGCCGTGCTTGCGCTGCTCCGCACCGGCGCAGTGCAGGTGGATGCAGGGCGCATCACACAGGGCGAACTGGTGGCGCTCGTAAACTATATGTCACAAATTTTAGTTGAGCTTGTGAAGCTCGCAAACCTGATCATCACGCTGACCCGCGCGCTTGCAAGCGCAAACCGCGTTTCCGCCGTACTTGCGCTCCCCGCCGGCAACGCCGCCATGGGGAACACGCAGGGCGCGCTGCCCACCGTGCCCGCGGGCGCGCCGGCGGTAGAGTTTTGCGGCGTGAGCCTGTCCTACGAAAACGCGGGCGCAGAATCGCTTTCCGATGTTTCCTTCCGCGCCGAACCGGGCGAAACCATCGGCGTAATCGGCGGCACGGGATCGGGCAAAAGCTCGCTTGTGAATCTCATCCCCGGCTTTTACCCGGCAACGCGCGGGCAGGTGCGCGTGTTCGGCAGGGATGTGAAGGATTGGCCTGCCGCAGCGCTGCGCGCAAAGGTCGGCATCGTGCCGCAAAAGGCGGTGCTGTTCCGCGGCACCATCCGGGAAAACCTGCTCTGGGGCCGCAGCGATGCAGAGGATGCGGCGCTTTGGAACGCGCTCGAACGCGCACAGGCGAAGGACTTTGTGCAGCAAAAGGAAGGCGCCCTGTCCGCCCCCGTGGAGCAGGGCGGCAAAAACCTTTCCGGCGGGCAGAAGCAGCGGCTCACGATCGCCCGCGCGCTCGTACGCAAGCCTGATATCCTGATTCTCGATGACAGCGCCTCCGCGCTCGATTACGCAACGGACGCGAAGCTGCGCAGGGCCATCCGTGAAATGGAAGGCGGCCCTACGGTGTTCCTCGTTTCCCAACGGGCGGCATCCATCCGGCATGCGGATAAAATCATCGTCCTTGACGACGGGCGCGTTGCCGGCATCGGCACGCACGAAGCGCTGCTTCAAAGCTGCCCTGTCTATCAGGAGATTTACCATTCGCAGTTCCCCAAAGAAGCGGCCTGCACAAAGGAGGGATGAGCGATGAAACGCATGGATCAAAGGCAATCTGCAGCGCTCCGGCGCGTGCTCGGCTGCATCCGCCCCTATGCATGGCTTGTGGCGCTTTCGCTGCTGCTCGCCGCGCTCACCGTGGCGCTTACGCTGTATTTCCCCATCCTCACGGGCGATGCGATCGACCGCATCCTCGCGCCCGGCCAGGTCGATTTTGCGGGTGTGGCAAAGCTTGCGGTGCGCATGGCAATCATCGTGGGCATCACGGCGCTCGCACAGTGGCTGCTTTCCCTCTGCAACAACCGCATCGCGTATGAAACGGTGCGTTCCCTGCGCAACGCAGCGTTTGCGCACATACAGCGCCTGCCGCTCAGCTATCTTGACGCGCATTCCCACGGGGAACTCGTGAGCCGCGTCATCGCGGATGCGGATCAGTTTTCTGAAGGCCTGTTGATGGGGTTCACCCAGCTTTTCACCGGCGTTATCACCATTTTAGGCACGCTTGGCTTCATGTTTTCGCTCAACTGGCGCATTGCGCTTGTGGTGGTTGTCGTCACGCCCGTGTCCCTTTTCGTGGCTGCGTTCATCGCAAAGCGCACTTATGCCATGTTCAAGCTGCAATCCGAAACGCGCGGCGAGCAAACCGCGCTCATTGAGGAAATGGTGGGCAACCAGAAGGTCGTGCAGGCGTTCGGACGGGAACACACCGTGCTCGGCCGGTTTGATGAGATCAACGACAGGCTTTCCAAAGCCTCTCTGCGCGCGATCTTCTTTTCCTCCATCACCAACCCTTCCACCCGCTTTGTGAACGGCCTCGTTTACGCGGCGGTGGGCGTTGCGGGCGCATTTTCCGCCATAGCGGGTGGCATCTCCGTGGGCGGCCTCTCCTGCTTTCTGAGCTATGCCAACCAATACACAAAGCCCTTCAACGAAATTTCCGGCGTGGTGACGGAGCTGCAAAACGCCCTCGCCTGCGCGGCGCGCGTGTTCGAGCTGATCGACACGCCCGCGGAGGAGCCGGACGCGCCGGATGCGCAAACGCTTCGGGATGTGCAGGGGAACGTTTCGCTTGAGCACGTCAGCTTCTCCTACGACCCCGCCCGCCCGCTGATCGAAAACCTTTCCGTGGCCGCAAAAAGCGGGCAGCGCATTGCAATCGTCGGCCCCACGGGGTGCGGCAAAACCACGCTCATCAACCTCCTGATGCGCTTTTATGATGTGGATGGCGGCGCGGTGCGCGTGGATGGCCGCGATATACGCAGGCTTACGCGCAAAAGCCTGCGCACATCCTATGGCATGGTGCTGCAGGAAACCTGGCTCAAAGCCGGCACCATCCGGGAAAACATCGCCCTCGGCCGGCCGGATGCGTTGGAGGAAGAAATCATCGCCGCCGCGCGCGCCTCGCATGCGGACGGCTTCATCCGCCGCCTGCCCAACGGGTATGACACCGTCGTCACCGAGGATGGCGGGATGCTTTCGCAGGGGCAGAAGCAGCTTCTCTGCATTGCGCGCGTGATGCTCTGCCTGCCGCCGATGCTGATTCTTGATGAGGCAACCTCCTCCATCGACACGCGCACGGAACTGAAAATTCAGGAGGCCTTTGCGCGCATGATGCAGGGGCGCACGAGCTTCATCGTCGCTCACCGGCTTTCCACCATCCGCGAGGCGGATGTCATCCTTGTTATGAAGGATGGCCGCATCATCGAGCAGGGAAACCATGATGCGCTGCTTCAGCGGGGCGGCTTTTATGCGGAGCTTTACAACAGCCAGTTTGCGTTAGAGTAAGCATATGGGCGGTTGGGGGATGCGCTTCCCCAACCGGAATAATCCTTTCCCCGCGCGGGAACACTTTATCTTGCCCTTGCGCCGAATGTATTGTACAATCAAGGTGCCACTGGCAAATGAAGGAAAGGCGGTTTGAACCGATGGAAATGGAAGAAAGGGACGTCGTAACCTTTACTGATGAGGAAGGCAATGAGTTTGAGCTGGATGTAATCGAATACTTCGAGTACGAAGGGCAGGAATACGCCGTGCTGATGGATTTGGGCGAGGATGATGCGGACGAGGGCGAGGATACTGCCGAGGTCTACATCATGAAGATCGTCGTGGACGGCGACACGGAGGAATTCCTTCCTGCGGATGAGGACAAGATGGACGCACTTGTTGAAATCGTTGAGGAGCTGCTCTCCGAAGAGTGCGAATGTGAAAGTGAGTGCGCGTGCGAAGGCGCGTGTGAATGCGAAAGCGGCTGCGGCTGCGATTGCGACAAGTAAACTTTCCGGAACCTGAAAAGAGGGCTTAAGCCCTCTTTGTTGTTTTGGCACAGGCATGATAAAATGGAATAAACGCGGATACAAGTTCCGGCAAGGAGAGTTTTAAATATGGACATCGCCATTCAGATGCGCAGCATTGAACTGATGCTCAAATTCCTTAAGCACGACCTGAAGAACGTGCCATCCTATGGATATGCGCTGCAAAAGCGGCAGCTGCCGGAGGCAAAAGCGCCGAAGCCGCTGCCCCGCAGCACCCCGGAGGCCGAGGGCATACGCTCCGATGCCGTGCTGCGCTTTTATGAAGCCGTCTCTGCCGAGGCGGATTCCATCGCGGCGCATGCCGTGCTCGTGATGCGCCACGGCAAGGTCATCGCCGAGGGCGCATGGGCGCCTTACCGGCTGGATGTGCCGCACATGCTCTATTCCATGAGCAAAAGCGTCACCGGCACAGCGGTGGGCATCGCCGTAGATGAAGGGCTGCTCTCGCTGGAGGAACGGCTCACGGATCTCTTCCCGGAGCTTGTAACCCCCACGCAGGCCAAAGTCATCAAGAACATGACCGTGCGCCATCTGTTGACGATGAGCACGGGCTGCCGCTTTAACGAGATCGGCTCAATGCTTGATGAAAACTGGGCAAAGATGTTCCTGGAGTCCCTCCCCAAATTTGAACCGGGCACGGCGTTTGAATATAACTCGCTCAATACGTATATGCTCGCCGCCATACTCGCGCGGCGCACGGGGCAAACGCTTGTGGACTATCTGCGGCCGCGCTTGTTTGAGCCGCTTGGCATTGAGCGCTTCCAGTGGGAAACCTGCCCGCAGGGCGTGGAAAAAGGCGGTTGGGGGCTTTCGCTCACGCTGGAGGACGCAGCCAAGCTTGGCCAGCTCTACCTCAACCGCGGCGTGTGGGAAGGCAAGCGCATTTTCAGCGAAGCCTGGGCGGATGCGGCCACAAAAAAGCAAATCGAAACGCCGCACGGCGAAATGACACATGGCTACGGCTATCAGATCTGGATGAGCGACGAGGAAGGCGGGTATCAGTTCAACGGTGCGTTTGGGCAATATGTGGTCGTGCTGCCGAAATATGACGCCGTGGTTGCCGTATTCAGCGGCAGCGCAAAACTGTTCGCCCAAGGGACGCTGACGGAACACATCAACGCCTGCTTTGAGGGTGCATCTTCCGAGCCGCTGCCGGAGAACGCCAGCGCACAGGCTGCGCTTGCCGAGGCCTGCAAGGCGCTCCGCTTCACGCCGACGCTGCCCGGGTCGCTCAACACGGATCCGGCGCAGTTCCACGCCATTGCGGAGCTGCTGGATGGCCGGGAATACCGCCTTTCCGCCAACACGGGCGGCGTGTTCCCTCAAACGATCCAGGCCGTACACGGCAACTACACCATGGGTACGGATCTGATCCGCTTTGAAAAAACGGAATACGGACTTGATTTGCTGTTTTACGAATACGCGGAATGCAACCGCATCGGCATCCATGCGGACGGTTCGCTGCGCTATGGGCGCATCGCCATGCGGGGCGAATGGCAGAAGATCGGCGTGCGCGCGGTTTGGAAGTATGCGGAGGACTGCATAGAGTTTACGGTGCTCGCCTCACTCATTGAAACGCCGGATACGCGCGTGTTCCGCTTCCGCATCGCAAAAGGCGCGCTCGCCGTCACCTTCGATGAGCTGCCTGAACTCAGCCGCGTCACACAGATGCTGTTTCAGCTCGTTGGCGCGCCCGACCTCGGTTACTTTAAGCGCCTTTTGACTGCCGCACAGCGCGAAAATCTCGGCACAACGCTGCGGGATTTCACCGCGCCCTCCGCTTTAGGCGTGCTTGTGCGGCACAACGGATAGGGGAAACCGGTTTGCGCAAAAAATTAAAAGTCGCCTTCGTTTGCGTTCATAATTCCTGCCGCAGCCAAATCGCGGAGGCTTTGGGGAAGCGCCTTGTTGCCGATGTGTTTGATTGCTATTCGGCCGGCACGGAAACAAAGCCGGAAATCAATCGGGATGCCGTACGGATCATGAAAGACCGGTACGGCATCGATATGGAAAAAACGCAATATCCAAAGCTTCTCGCGGAGCTTCCCCTCGTTGACATCGTCGTTACAATGGGCTGCAATGTTCAGTGCCCCAATCTTCCGTGCCGGCACAGGGAAGATTGGGGATTGGATGACCCGACGGGCAAAAGCGATTCAGAGTTTCTGAAAGCCATTGAGGCGATTGCCAAAAACGTACGCGAGCTAAAACGGCGGTTCGGCTGACGCGCCGCAAAATGCGGGATTCACAGCGCGGCAATTTCCTTTGCAACGTCCAGAGCGCTTTTGCCGGCCGTATCAATCTTCCACGTGTTCAGGCTTTGGCACTGCATAAGCCGCACAAGGCCCCGTTCAATGACGTCCGCCGTACGCACTCCGCGCCGGACGTCCTCCAGAAGCCGCTCCCGCAGAGTTTCTGCATCGCAAAGCAGGGAAACCGCCTTTATGTCGCAGCCGTCCGCATCCAAAGCGCGGAGGATGCTGTCGATTATACTCTGCTCATGCATCACCCAGCAGAAGATCACATGCTCATATGCTGTGCAGCGGATAAAGTTATTCAGCAGGTGGCAGATATTGTCCATCACCATTGCCTTTGTTTCCTCTGTTACCTGAAACGGATCCGCATCCCAGCACCAATCCCCGTCAAGGAATACGCTTTGGGGCAACAGCTGCTTCAAATACCCGCATGCAGATGTTTTTCCCACACCCATCGGCCCGCCGATCAAGTGTAGCTTTTTCATGCTCGCCTTGCCTTTCTAACTTCTTTTGGATGGCCAGCATACTCCATCCGCCTTTTGCATTGACAAATATGCGCTGCTGCCAAATGCAGCAGCGCAATCCTTACGCCTTTTGGCACCGCATTTAAAAAGGGACGGTTTTCCCCGTCCCCTGCGCCTCACAGAGTTACTCCGTCTTAAACACGCCCACATAAGGCAGGTTTCTGTAATAGCCGTCGTAGTCGAGGCCATAGCCGAGCACGAACTCATTGGGAATGACAAAGCCGCAGTAATCCGGCGTAATGTCGCACTCGCGGCGGGAGGGCTTGTCCAGCAGGCAGGCGATCTTGAGCGAGGCAGGCTTTCGTTCCCTGAGGATCGTTGTCAGGTAATTGAGGGTGAGGCCGCTGTCCATAATGTCCTCCACAATGAGCACATGGCGGCCGGTGATGTCCGCATCCATATCCTTTGCAATGCGCACGATACCGGAGGTTTTGCGGCCGTTGCCGTAGCTTGAGATCGACATAAAGTCCATCTCCATATGGCAGGTCATATGGCGCGAAAGGTCGGAAAAGAAATGCACCGCACCCTTGAGGATGCACACAAGGATCACGTTTTTGCCCTCATAATCCTCCGAAAGCTGCGCGCCCATTTCCGCAACGCGCGCGCGGAGCTGTTCTTCGCTCACCAGCACCTTGCTGATGCTTTTGTTCATGTCGGTCTTTTCTGCCATAAAACCCTCCCTGAAATGGAAATTAAATTTGTTCCGCGCCTTCGCGGGGCATATAGGTCACGCACAGGATGCGTGTGGTCTTCTCCTCCACCTTCACCGTATCCGAAATGCAGTGACCCGGAACGAACAGGATCTCCTGCCCGCATGCGATGAGCGGCATATCCCGCTTTTCGCGCGGCACCTTCTTGTCGATGAAGAATTCCTTGAGCTTGCGCCTGCCCGGCGCGTTCAGCGGAAAGAAGCGGTCTCCCGGAAGGCGCGTGCGCACGCAAAGCCCCTGCGCGGGCAGCTTATCCGCATCGAAGCAGGCGGTGAAAGGCTCCCGAACAAGGCTGCCCACAGGCGTTTCCTCCGCAAAAAACGTGCCTCCGGGCGTGCTTGTTTCCCCGCTGTATGCAAGCGGCAGCTCAAACGCCTCCGCCTCCTTCCACGTGCCGATGTGAAGAAGCGAATAGTTCACCCATGCGTCCGCGCCGGGCAAATGCAGCCGCGCGCCCGTGCGCGCGCCGAGGAGCGCGCTTACCTGCTCCACATGGATGCGCGCAATGTCCTGCGCAGCGCCTGCCTCCGCAAGTGCCATGCGCACCGCGCGGCTTTGCAGGGCGGGCGGCAGCGCAAGGAGCGCCGCCCGGTCATAGGCATGCTCGCCCCGCCGCGCTTTGGCAAGCGCGGCCGCAGCCTCCTTGCAAAGGTACGCTTCGTCCTGCGCGAGCAGCTCCGCCGTGGCAGAGAGCGAAGGTACAATCGCCGGGTTCACATATTCGGCAAGGTAAGGCAGTACATCCAGCCGGAGCCGGTTGCGCGTGCCCTCCCGAAGAAGGTTCGTTTCATCCGTGCAGAAGGCAAGCCCCTCCTGCAAAAGGTACGCTTCAATTTCGCTGCGTCGGAGCGCAAGCAGCGGGCGGATCACCCGCCCGCGCTTTGGGCGCATGCCCGTAAGCCCCCGAAGCCCCGTGCCGCGCGCGAGGTGCAAAAGCAGCGTTTCAGCCTGATCGTCCATGTGATGCGCAACGGCGATCACATCCGCGCCAAAATAGCGGCGCGCCTCCTCCAAAAAACCATACCGCGCATCCCGCCCGGCCTGTTCCAGCGTTTGCCCGCGGCTGTGCGCGAGGGATGGCACATCTGCATGGCCGCGGTAAAGCGGCACGCCGTAAAACTCACACAGGCCGCGCACAAATTCTTCGTCCGCATCCGCCGCGGCGCCGCGGATGCCGTGGTTGAGATGCGCCGCATACAGGCGAAGCCCCATTGCAGGCGCAAGCGACCAAAGGGTGTGCAAAAGCGCGACCGAGTCCGCCCCGCCGCTCACGCCGGCCACGACGCTTGATCCCGCCTTAAGCAGGTCATGTTGTGCAATGAAATCCGTAACGCGCTGCCGCATAAGCACCTCCGCACCGTGTCCGCCCAAGATTCCGCCATCCGTACCCGCTGTGCAATTTAAAAAAATATTTACGATAAGTATACCGTTTGCGCCGCCGTTTGACAAGGGAAGCGCGTGAACATATAATACAAATGATATGTGAAAATACCATCCGTTTACCGGATTTGTAAAGGAGAAACTGCCCATGAAGCTCGGCGTCGTCGGACTCCCCAATGTCGGCAAAAGCACGCTGTTTAACGCCATCACCCAAGCGGGCGCGCAGGCCGCCAATTACCCGTTTTGCACCATTGAACCAAACGTTGGCGTTGTTCCCGTGCCGGACGAGCGGCTTAACGTGCTCGCAAGGATGTACGCTCCGGAAAAGCTCACGCCCACAACCATCGAGTTTGTGGACATCGCAGGGCTTGTGCGCGGCGCATACAAGGGCGAAGGGCTTGGCAACAAGTTTCTTTCCCACATCCGCGAGGTGGATGCAATCGTGCATGTGGTGCGCTGCTTTGAGGATGAAAACATCGTGCATGTGGACGGCTCGGTCGATCCTGCACGCGATATGGAGACGATCAACCTTGAGCTGATTTTTGCCGATCTTGAAACCATCGAGCGCCGGGCTGACCGTGCGCGTAAAAACGGTAAGGGCGGGGACAAGCAGTGCCTTGCAGAAGCCGCCCTGTGCGATCGCATCAAGGCACACCTTGAATCGGGCAAGCCGGTGCGCACGATGGAGCTTAGCGATGACGAGCACGCCGCAGTGAAAGCGATGTTCCTGTTAACGACAAAGCCCGTGATCTATGTTGCAAACATCAGCGAAGATGAAATCGGCCAGGAAAACCCGCTTGCAGACAAGCTTTACGCTGCTGCCAAGGCCGAGGGTGCGGAGGCGCTCACCATCTGCGCCAAGGTAGAGGAGGAGATTGCCGAGCTTTCGCCGGAGGAAAAGCAGGCGTTCATTGAAGAGCTCGGCATCGGTGAAAGCGGTTTGGATAAACTCGTGAAGGCGTGCTACAAACTGCTCGGCCTCATCAGCTACCTTACGGCGGGCCCTAAAGAAGTGCGCGCATGGACGATCGAGCGCGGTACAAAGGCGCCGCAGGCCGCGGGCAAGATCCACACGGATTTCGAGCGCGGCTTCATCCGCGCAGAAATCGTTTCCTACGATACGCTCATGGAAAACGGGACCATGCTCGCCTGCAAGGAAAAGGGGCTCATTCGCTCCGAAGGCAAGGATTATGTGATGCAGGATGGGGACATTGTGGTATTCCGGTTCAACGTTTGATCGCAAAGGCCGAGAGGGCGGGGTTCCGCCCTCTTTTTTGCTGCCGTTTCAAGCCGCCGACGGGAGATTGCCATAGCAGCGCGATCTTTGCGAATTGTGGTCAATACGCGTAGCCTTTGCGGGGGATTGCCGCTGCCCCCGGCCTTTTGGGGTTCGCCAGGCCTGCCCTCCCCTGCCGTTCCGGCAAAAGGCCAACTTCATATTTTGCTTGACATTTCCCGCAGGATTCATATAATAGTGCGAGTGGCAAAAAAATATCAAACAAAAACGGCCACGGAGGAAATGGGACATGCATTCAAAGCAGGTGGAACTATGCCTGAATTTTTGCTGCGAGCTGGGGCGGCAGCTGATCCGCAACGGCGCGGAGATATACCGCGTAGAGGAATCGGCCAACCGCATGCTCGCGGCTTACGGATATCAGGAGGCAGAGGTATTCGCCGTACCTTCCTGCATCATCATGAGCATCCATTACGGCGAGCGCAATTACACGAAATCCGTACGCGTAAAGACTTCCGCAAACAACCTGGATAAACTGGACCGGTTGAATGCCCTCTGCCGCAGGGTATGTGCGGAAACGCCGGAAATCGGGACCGCGCTTGCGGAGCTTAAAGCCATCGTAGGGCGCCCCGCCTATCCGGTATGGCTGAGCTACTTCGGCCATGGCTGCGTTGCGGCGTTCTTCACGCTGTTCTGGGGCGGGCATTTTCTTGATGCCATGATCGCGTTCCTTTGCGGCCTGATCGTAAAAGCAGTGGTAGGCTATATGGCGCGGCTCAACGCGAACGTGTTTTTCATCAACGTATGCGCCAGCATGCTGCTCGTGATGGTGCCTGTTGCCCTGACCTATGCAGGCTGCACCGCCATCCATACGGATAAAATCATCATCGGGGCGATTATGCTGCTCGTACCCGGCATTGCGATCACAAACGTAATGCGCGATGTTATCATCGGGGATTTTATGACCGCCATCAGCAAACTTGCAGAGGTGCTGATCGTGGCGATGGCAATCGCCGTGGGCATTGCAATTCCGTTCGGCCTTGCCCGGGCGTTTTTTGGAGGTATTTGAGCATGGAACGCTATCTTCCCTGCCTGTATGCGTTTTTGGCGTGCGCAGGCTTTTCCATTGTGTTTGAAATTAAAAAGCCGCTGTTCATCTTCCTTTCCTGCGTTACGGGCGCGATCAGCTGGCTGGTTTACCTGCTGCTCGGCGGATTAGAATCCGAGGTGGTGCGCTATTTTCTTGCTACCATCGTGGTTTCTCTTTTGTCCGAACTTTTCGCGCGCATCCTGAAAGCGCCCGCAACAATTTTTCTTGTGATCGGAATCGTGCCCCTTGTGCCCGGCGGCGGCCTGTATTACGCGATGGATGCGCTTATCAACGCGGATTATGTCCTGTTCGCACAGAAAGGCGTTGAAACCGCAGCCTGTGCCGGCGCGATTGCAGCTGGCGTTTCCGTTGTTACCTCCATTGTGCGCATGGCGGCTACCAAACGGGCAAGCCGGCAGCAAAAACCATAAAAGCACAAAAAAGCGCCGCTTTCCTGCATGGAAAGCGGCGCTTTTTATTTTGTTTTACAGCTTAATTCCGCTGCTGCAAAACGGGCGGGCACAGCGGTTTTGCGCTGCCTTCAGCATAGGGATGCGTCATTTTATAATAATATTGCATAATGTCGCGTCGGGTCACGATGCCAATGAAGGAGCCGAGGTCGTCCACCACGGGTACAAAGTTCTGGTTCATGGCCTGCAGCAGCAGATCTTCCAGCGAAGCGTTCACGTTCACCGGCGGGTTATGGCTGCGCTGCATGATATCCCGCACGTTGAGCCGCTCCTGCGCATGGGATTCCCAGGCGCTTGCCTCCGTCAGCTTCCAAAGAAAGTCGCCCTCTGTTACAGTGCCCACATAACGCCCTTCATGGTCGATCACGGGGATCGCCGTATAGCCGTAATGCTTCATCTTTTCAAGGCCCTGCCGCACGGTGTTGTTATCGTAAATATAGGCTACACTTGCCTTTGGCTTTAGAAAGAAAAGTACATTCATCCGAATTCCCCTTCTGCCGAAACGATGCGGTTCGCACAATGTGCTTCCTGTTTCTTATACCATACCATATTGCGCGCGCCCTGTGGTGACACGAATGTAAACTTTGTGGGGCAAGGCGCAGATTTGCGCAAAAAACGCTTTTTCGCGCAGTGCGCCGCTGCTTATTTATGGTAAAGCTTCTTCGTCTGATACTGCGGCTCGCAGGTCAGGTTTACGCCGAGCTTTTTAAAGGTCGTGCTGTCCACGCCCGAAAGGATGACCGTGGAGTGCGCCTCGCAGCCGCGCAGCTTCGGAAGCTGCTGCATGGCAAGCGCCGCCGTGGGGTTCGTTGCCGCGCAGATTGAAAGGGCGATCAGGATTTCGTCCGTATGCAGGCGCGGGTTATGGTTCCCCAGATGGTGGATTTTGAGATCCTGAATCGGCTCGATGATAATGGGCGAGATCAGGTGGATGTCATCCTGAATGTTGCCGAGCGCCTTCAGTGCGTTCAGGATCAGCGCCGCAGAAGCGCCGAGCAGCGCGGACGTCTTGCCGGTTATGCACCTGCCGTCCGGGAGCTGCATGGCGGCCGCGGGCTGCTGCGTTTCCGCCGCCTTTGCAAGCGCCGCGGCAATCACGGGGCGGTCCGCCTCCGTGATGCCCGCCTGGTTCATAAGGAGCTTGATTTTATAAACGCCCTCCCCGTTTGCAAGGCCCTGGCGCACGGCGCAGCGTTCCGCATAATAACGGCGCAGGATCTCCTGCCGGGAAGCCTCCCTGCAAGCCTCGTCGTCAATGATGCAGTTGCCTGCCATGTTTACCCCCATATCCGTGGGAGACTGGTATGGGCAACGGCCGTAGATTTCCTCAAAAATGGCGGCAAGCACGGGGAAAATTTCCACATCGCGGTTATAATTGACCGTGGTCACGCCGTAGGCCTCAAGGTGGAACGGGTCGATCATGTTCACGTCGTTCAGATCCGCCGTAGCCGCCTCATAAGCGAGGTTCACCGGATGCTTCAGCGGCAGGTTCCAGATGGGGAATGTCTCAAATTTTGCATAGCCCGCCGCTACGCCGCGCCTGTGCTCATGGTAAAGCTGGGAAAGGCAGGTCGCCATTTTTCCGCTGCCGGGGCCCGGCGCGGTAATGACCACAAGCGGCCGCGTGGTTTCTATGTATTCATTTTTGCCGTATCCCTCATCGCTGACGATGTGCTCAACGTCCGAAGGGTATCCGGCGATGGGATAATGGCGGTACACCGTCACGCCAAGCGAGGCGAGGCGGCTTTGGAATGCGTCCGCCGCGCTTTGGCCGCCGTATTGTGTGAGCACAACGCTGCCCACATAAAGGCCGATGGCGCGGAATGCGTCGATCAGGCGCAGAACGTCCTGGTCATAGGTGATTCCGAGGTCGCCGCGCACCTTGTTTTTTTCAATGTCCGCCGCATTGATGACGATCACGATCTCCGCCTGTTCCTTGAGCTGGAGCAGCATTTTGACCTTGCTGTCCGGTGCAAAGCCGGGCAGTACGCGCGAAGCGTGGTAATCGTCAAACAGTTTGCCGCCGAATTCAAGATACAGCTTGCCGCCGAATTGGGCAATGCGTTCCCGGATATGCTCCGATTGCATGGCGAGATACTTGTCGTTATCAAAGCCGACGTTCATGGTGGGGTAATCTCCTTTTTCGCAAGTAAAATTGAAATATGCAAAAACGCTTTTAAGAAGAGCGCCGTATTCCACATACTATGATAATGATTTCCGCGCGTGTTTACAACTCGTTTTTTGATAAATATCGCGCGCCATGCTATAATTGGATGCAACCATTTCAGGGGAAGCAACGTATTAAAGGATGGGAGGGATGAAACTTGCCCGCAAGGGATTTTGAATCCATCTACGCGGACTACTCCCGTATGGTGTATTGGGCGGCCTACGGCGTGCTGAAAAACGAAAACGACGCCATGGACGCTTCCCAGAACGTGTTTTTGCGCGTGATGAAGCACCAGAAAAAGCTTGAAACAATGGAGGATGCGCAGCTCAAAAGCTGGCTTTACCGCGTTACGGTAAACCTTTGTCTGGACGGCAAGCGGAAGCTGAAGCGGGAGGTGCTTGCGGACGAGCTGCCCGAAATGCCCGTTTCCGATGTGAGCGTGCTGCCCGAGGCTGCGGCGCTGGATGCGGAAACCCGTGAGGCGCTGCACCGGGCACTTCAGGAATTGCCGGAAATTTACCGTGAAACGGTAATGCTGCATTTTTTCTCCGAGCTTCGTTATGACGAGATTGCAAAGCTTACGGGCGTGAGCGAGGGAACGGTAAAATCAAGAATGTCCAGGGCGAAGGAGCGTCTTCTCGCCCTGTTGAAAGGGGGTGCGCAGCATGGCTGACGCGTTTGACGCATTGATGAAATCCATTGCGGATGAAGCGGATGCAAAAGTGGATTATGCAGTCATGCACGCGGCTGTCCTGCAAAAAGCGGCTGCCGTGCGGCGCAGGCGCGCACAGTTCGTGCGCTATGGCGCGATGGCGGCAACGCTTGTGGTTCTTGCCGGCGTGGGCACGCTGTTTCTCCAGGCAAGGGGCGACGCTGCACGCAGCGGTGAAAACGCTGCCCCGCAGGCGGTGGAGTTCAGCATGGGCGGTCAGGCGGCGGATATGGCGCCGGAGGGTGCGCCCGAAGAACCCGCACTCGGCTGTGTGCCGGAAAGCGTGTGCCCCACGGAAAAAACGGGCGATGCGGCAGGGGTGGCGCCAAGCGCAGGAGCTTCCAATGCCGCGCGGAATGAAGCGGGTACCCCGGAAGTCGGTATTTCAGGCCATGTGGCGCAGGAACCGCTCATTGCAACGAGCGCAGACGAACTCGTTTCGCTCTGCCTTGCCGCGCGCACGGAGGGCGGTGCGCTTGCTTCGTTTGAATGGCTGTATGAACCGGCCTCTGCGGGAAAAGGGTACCGTCTGCTTGAGATCGCGGCTGATGCTTCCGGCATCACCTATACCTACAACCGCGCCGCAGCCGATACCTATGACGATGAATATTCCATATTCATCCCGGCGGCGAGCCTTTCGGGCATGGCTGCGGAGGTGGACACGGACGGCGTATTCGCCCCGGCGGAACACGATGTGACCGCCGGCGCGGCGGGCGCTCTGACCTGGGCGCTCGGTGGCGACGAGGCGGCGCTCACACCCCGCGCGGGCTGCACGCTCAAAGAGGCGGAGCTTCGTGAATTCTGCGCGCTCCGGTTGGTAGAGATCAAGTAACAGGCAATGCACCGAGCCGCCCGGAAGGGCGGCCTTTTTGCATCACGAAAGACCCAGCAGCCGGATTTCTCCTTGGCGTGCGGGCAGCGCATCTGCTATAATAAACAAAAACCGAACCATGTTTACGGAGGGAACCTATGGGCAGAATGCACCTGCTTTCAAAAATTCATAACGCCGCATCCAACCAGGTGGAAGGCTACTGCATCGTCAAAAGCGTTGCACAAAAAAGCAACGTCAAGGGCAGCAGCTATTTGGATTTCATCCTTGCGGATGCGGGCGGCGAATGCGCCGCCAAGCTTTGGGACTATGCGCCCGAGCAGCACGGCACTTACGAAGCGGACACCGTCGTTAAGGTGCGCGCGACGATCAACCTTTGGAAAGATGAGGAGCAGCTCAAGATCGACCGCATCCGCAATGTGAAGGCAGACGAAACGGTGGACATGGCGGAGCTTGTGCCCTGCGCACCCTTTGCGCCCGAAGCGATGTTCGATGAGCTGTATCAATGCGCGGAGAGCTTTCAGGATGAGGACCTGCGCATGCTGACGCAATACATCCTGCGCGAGAATAAGGAAGCGATCCTGCGCTATCCGGCCGCGCTCAAGCTGCACCACGCCATGCGCGGAGGGCTTTTGTATCACACGACAACCATGCTCAAAGCGGCAAGGGCGGTCTGCGCAGTATACAAGCCGCTGTACCCCACGCTTTCCACCGAACTTGTGTACGCAGGCATCATCCTGCACGACGTTGCCAAAACGCAGGAGCTGACCGTGGGCGACATTGGCCTTGCAAGCGCTTACAGCGAAAAGGGGCAGCTTCTTGGCCACATCAACATGGGCATGGCGATGGTGGAACGCGCCGCCGCAGAACTGATGACCAGCGAACAAACAACCATGCTTTTGCAGCACATGCTTCTCGCGCACCACGGCGTTCCGGAATTCGGCTCGCCGCGCCCGCCGATGTTCCCGGAAGCAGAGCTTGTGAGCCAGATCGACGTTCTGGATTCCAAGCTTTTCGAGATGTTTGACGCGCTTGCCTCCGTTCCGGTGGGCGGGTTTTCCGAACGCCAGTGGGCGCTTGACAACCGCCAGCTTTACAAGCACGGGCACGAATAAAGCAGATTAGAGTAAATTCATCCTTTTTTAATCTTCGCCGCCTTGTAAAGGGCGGCGAAATGCTTTACCATACATACTATGAATACGAAACCGGTCACAAGAAAAAAGAAGCGGCCTGCCGTGCGTACGCGCCGCGTGTTGTTTGCTTTGTTTGCCGCTGTGGCGGTTGTTTGCCTGTTTTTTGGCGCGGAGGCCATTGAGCGTGCCGTGAAACGCGCGGAATACGTGCCGCTTACGGCGGAGGAGATCGACTATGCTCTGCTGCGTGGGCAGGAGGCTGAGGCGGAGGAGGCGCGCCTTTCGGTTGCGCAGTGCGCCGTAAGCCTCGTGGGCAAAGTACATTACTTCTGGGGCGGTAAGAGCAGCGCCATGGGTGAGGACCCGCGTTGGGGCGAACTGACGGAGGTCACGAGTGCAGGCAGTGAAAGCACGGGCACAGAAAAGCCTTACGGGCTTGATTGCTCCGGCTTTGTGGCCTGGTGCTTTATCCAGCAGGGGCTCAGCGCCGCCGAGGTGGAGGAGCAGGTCGGCATGGGCACCTGGACGCAGTGGGACAGGACGGAGGGAATCGCCTGGAAGGACCTGCGCGTGGGGGATTTTGTGTTTCAGAATGCATACCCCACCAACAAGGGCAACCACATCGGCATCTGCATCGGCTTTGATGAGGCAGGCGCGCCCGTCTTCGCGCATTGCGCGGCAGGGTTCGACAATGTGGTCGTGACCAGGGCGGGAGACGTGTTCCGCTATGCGCGGCGGCCCAATTTTTATGCACAATAAGGGGGAGACATCACCATGAACGGAACCAGGCTTTTGCGGCGCGTGTTCGCGCTGCTGCTTCTGCTCGCCTTAATTACAGGAATGACGGGCTGCTTCACCATCACCATTTCGCCGCGCTATGTGACGCTTTCGGACGATTATACCACGCTTACTGCTACGCCGGACAGCGAGAAGGTCTATCGCATCGAGATCGATAACATGTCCTTCACCAACTCGAAGGATGTGACGATTGACATCGCCTATTCCGATACGCCCTCCGTTGAGGCCGTAGTCAGCGAGGATCTTCTGGATTACGGGTTCAAGATCACCATGAACAACGGTGTGCTGCGGGTCGGGCCGAGCAAACATCTTGAGATCAGGACGGACCGGTTCGAGCTCAAAATCCGTGCGCGGTTTGACGAGATCGACTTTTCGGGCGGCTACGACGTGACCGTGGATGCGGGCGGCGCACAATCGCTCTCGCTCAACGTGAGCGGCGCGGCAAACGGCAGCGTTGAAAACCTGTATGTAAGCGACTTTGATGCAAAGATCTCAGGCGCAGGCTCGTTTGTGCTCTCCGGCGCGGCAGACAAGGCGACCATCCACATTTCCGGCGCGGGCGACATGACCATTGCCGTGGTCGATGTGCTGGAGGCAAAGATTTCCGGCATAGGCAGCATTGAATATTTCGGCAGTCCCACCGTCACACAGTCCGTTTCCGGCCTCGGTACGGTTTCGCAAAAATCGACAGAACTGCCATCGGCATAAACCGCAGCCGGATTTCAGTTTCTTTCACTCCGGTTTTTCATTGTTTTCTGCATAGAAAAGGCGCGCCTTTTGGCTGTCAAAAAGCCTTCCGGGGGGGCGGGGACCGCAGCCCCCGGAAGCTCTAATCGGATTTGATGGCATGTACGTCAAATCCACAGAAGCGCTTGCGGAGCAAGGCTTTCTTTGCATGAGGCGCTGGCCGCGACGGAGGAACGAGCGCCGAATGAGAAAAGCTCAAAAAGTGGCAATGCCACTTTTTTGACACGCTGAAGGCGCGCCCCCGGCGCGCCTTTTGCTGTTCTATGCCATTTTAAACCGTAACCGGCATCCCGCCGATATAAACCGCCTGCAATTCCCAATCCATGCCGCAAAGAAGCAGGTCGGCCGCAAGGCCTTCGCGGATGGCGCCGGTTTCCCCATCCGCACCGATCACGCGCGCGGGCGTGTGGCTCGCCGCGCGCACCGCTTCCTCCGCGGGAACGCCGAAGCGCACGGCGTTCTTCATGCAATCGAACAGCGTTGCCACAGACCCTGCAAGCGTGCCATCCGAAAGCATGGCGCGCGGGCCGCTGACGCGGATCGCCTGCCCGCCGAGCATATATTCCCCCTCCGGCATGCCGCAGGCGGAAAGCGCATCGCTCACAAGGCACACGCGCCCGGGAAACAACCGGAACGCCGCGCGCACTGCGGAAGGATGCACATGGATGCCATCCGCAATGAGCTCCGCCGTCACGGTTTCCCGCTCTGATGCCGCGCCGATGACGCCCGGCGCGCGGTGCAGAAGCGGCGGCATCGCGTTAAACAGATGCGTTACATGGGCAGCTCCCGCATCAAAAGCGGCAGAGGCCGTGTCATAGTCCGCCTCCGTATGTGCAAGGGAAACCTTCACCCCTTCTGCCGCAACGGTGCGGATGCAATCGAGCGCGCCCGGAAGCTCCGGCGCGATGCACGCGATGCGGATGAGCCCCGCCGCTTCCCGCTGGAGCCGCGCAAACAGCGCGGCATCCGGCAGGCGCAAATGCTCCGGGTTCTGCGCGCCGCGCTTACCCATGCTGAAAAAGGGGCCTTCCATTGTGATTCCGCGCAAAGCGGCAGCGCCCTCCGGCCGTACCGCATGGAGCCTTGCCGCCGTGCGGTACGCCGCTTTGAGCCGTTCCTCCGGCAGCGTCAGCGAAGCCGGGCTGAAAGAGGTCGTGCCGTGCGCGGCAAGGAAGCGCGCCATGCGAAGGAGGCCTTCCTCCGCGCCGTCGGAAAAATCCGCGCCGCTGTTGCCGTGCAGGTGAATGTCCACAAGTCCGGGCAGCAGCATCGCGCGCGGTGTGCAGCCGCGTGGCCGCACTGCCGCAATGCGGCCGGCATCTACCTCCACATCGCCGGTGTGAAAGCGGAAATCCGCGCCAAAGTAAAGGATGCGTTCAAACAGCACAGGCGCTCCCCTCCCCTTTCCTGTTTCGGCTTCAGTCGGAACACTCACATCCAAGCGCGATGATCGCATCCGCAAGCACATGCACGTTGAACATCAGATCCTCAATGGTGATGTATTCATTCGGCATGTGGATGGAAGCTTCATGCCCCGGGATTTCGCAGCCGAAGGCCACGGCGTTGGGCAGATGCCGCGCATAGGTGCCGCCGCCGATGGCAAGCGGGGCCGCCGGCTCACCCGTGCGCGCGGAATAGACCTTGAGGAGCTTTGACACGAGCTCGCTTTCCGGGGGCACGCAATAGCCCTTGGAGAAACTCGTGCGCGCGGCGGTAAGGCCGATGGGGTTCAGGCGCGCATCAAGCGCCGCTTCGATTTCTCCGCGCTCCATGGTGATGGGGGCGCGAATATCGATGGAAAGGCGGCGGATCCCCGTTTCATCCCAGTTGATTACGCCGACGTTGAGCGTGAGCCGGCCGGAAGCATCCGTTTTGTCCAGGCCGAAGGACTCGCCATGGCATTCAAAGTTGAATGCGCGCACAAGATCCGAAACGGCCTTTGCGTCCGCTTCGGGCAGGGGAAGCTTGTCAAGCAGGTCGATGAGCGCAAAAAATGCGTTGCGCCCCTGATCCGGCAGCGAAGCATGCGCCGAAAGGCCGCGCATGATGATTTTCGCGGAAGCTTCATCCAGAGCCTCGGCGGAACAGCCGTATTCGCTCTTTTCCATATAGGCTTCCATGATGGGCAGGATACGCGAGAGCGGCAGCGGCACGGTCGCCGTGGCCTCGCCCGGAACAACGTTTGAGCGTTCGCCCGCCTGAACGGTGATGGAGGAAGCATAGGGCAGTTGGTAATTTGCGCCAAACCCATGTTTTTCGGAATTGACAAGCGGATATTCCGCATCCGGCGAGAAGGACATCGCGGGGATCTCCTCGCACTTGCAGTAATGGTCAAGGCACTGCATGCCGCTTTCCTCGTCGCAGCCGAGGATCAGGCGCACGCGCCGCTTCATCGGAAGGCCGCATTCCTTCACTGCGGCCATGGCGTAAAGCGCCGCAATGGCCGGGCCCTTATCATCCACCGTGCCGCGGCCGTAAATTCTTCCGTCATGAATTTCGCCGCCGAAAGGCGGGTGCGTCCAGCCCACGCCCGCGGGCACGACATCGAGATGGCAGAGCACGCCGACGAGCTCCTCCCCCGCGCCGAATTCCGCATAGCCGGCATACCCGTCAAGATCCTTTGTTGCAAAGCCCATGCCCTCCGCCAGCATAAGCGCATTGTCAAGCGCTGCCTTAACCTCTGTGCCGAACGGCGCGCCGGGTGCGGGCTCTCCCTTCACGCTTGGGATGGCAATGATGTTTTGTACGGCTTCGACGATTGCACCCTGATGCGCGTCAAGCCAGGCGTCCACTTTCGGGTTCATATGCATGCCTCCTTAGAGAAAGATTCGTTTGCTGTTACAAGCATACCATCAGTTGACAAGGACACACAAGCCCTAAAGGTGGATATTCAGCTGCTGGTGGCGCGCGCTTTTGCAATGGTTCACGGAATCTTCGCTTGCTACAATCGGGAGAAGCGCATAAAATAGAAATGATATCGCGCCGTTTGGCGGCGCGCCAATTTGAAAGAGGAGGCATACAGCCGCATGCCGGATTTTATCGAGCTTCTGAAAGTGATTTTCCTCGGGATTGTGGAAGGGATTACCGAGTGGCTGCCGATCAGCAGCACCGGGCACATGCTGCTTGTGGATGAGTTCCTGCAGCTCAACGCAAACGATGCGTTCAAGGAAATGTTCTTTGTTGTGATTCAGCTCGGCGCAATCCTTGCGGTGGTCGTCCTGTTCTGGCACAAAATGCTCCCGTTCCAGCTTCAGGACCGCAAAAAACCGTTTTGGAAAAAGGACACGCTTTCCCTTTGGCTCAAGGTTGTTGTGGCGTGCATCCCGGGCGCGGCCGTGACGCTCCTGTTTGATGACGTCATCGAAGCTCACCTGCACACGCCCGTTGTGATCGCATGCGCGCTCATCCTTTACGGCATTGCGTTCCTTCTTGTGGAGGATTGGAACAAGGCGCGCAGGCCCCGCATCCGCACCCTTTCGGAGATCACTTACCAGACGGCGCTCATCATCGGCCTGTTTCAGGTGCTTTCCATCATTCCCGGAACCTCCCGCTCCGGCTCCACGATCATCGGGGCGCTCATTATTGGCGTATCCCGCGTCGCAGCGGCAGAGTTCACGTTTTTCCTTGCCGTGCCGGTCATGTTTGGCATGAGCGCGCTCAAGCTTTTGAAGTTCGGGTTTGCGTTCACGGGTGCGGAGCTCGTGACCCTTCTCGCCGGCATGGCGGTGGCGTTCCTGGTGTCGCTTGCCGTCATCAAATTCCTGATGAATTACATCCGCAAGCATGATTTTAAGGCCTTCGGCTGGTATCGCATCGCACTCGGCGCGCTCGTGCTTGTGTATTTCCTTGCAATCAAATAAAACGCTTCGGCGTAAAGCCGGCTGAAACAAAGGAGGAACCTCCATGGATCCGCGGGAAAAAATCGTTTACCAAATTTGGCCGCGCTCGTTCTGTGACGGGAACGGGGATGGCATCGGCGATCTTGGCGGCGTGATCGCCAAGCTTGATTATCTGCATGAGCTGGGGGTGGATCTTCTCTGGCTTTCGCCGGTTTATGCCTCGCCCAACCGGGATTACGGCTATGATGTTTCCGACTATTATGCAATCAACCAGGAATATGGCACGCTTGCGGAGTTCGACCGCCTCGTTGCGGAGGCAAAGACGCGCGGCATCGGCATCCTGATGGACTTCGTTCCCAACCACACCTCCGATCAGCATGCCTGGTTCCGGGCGGCGCTTTCCGACCCCAATTCGCCCTACCGCGATTTTTATTATTTCCGGCCCGGCAAGAACGGCGGTGCTCCGAACAACTGGATGTCCTTCTTTGGGGGCAGCGCGTGGACGCAGGATAAAAAGACCGGCGAATACTACCTGACCTCCTTCACGCCGGGGCAATGTGACCTGAACTGGGAAAACCCTGCGGTGCGGCAGGAGATGTACAAAGCCATGCGATTTTGGATGGACCGGGGCATCGCGGGCTTCCGCATCGACGTGGTGAACGCCATCAAGAAGGCGCCTGGCCTGCCGGATAAGGACCCGCACAAGCGCGGCCTGCAATTCCCGGCGGAGCTTGTAACCAAGCAGGAAGGGGTGCATGCATTCATTCAGGAGATGCACCGGGAGGTGTTTGCGCACTATCCGGATTGCTTCACTGTGGGCGAAGGGTGTCTTACGGGCATTGAGGACGTCGCGCGCTTCACAAACCCGGAAAACCGGGAGCTGATGATGATGTTTCATTTCGACATCGCGATGCTCGGCTGCGGCCCGCTCGGCAAGTTTGATTTCAGAAAGGGCTACCGCTTTACCATCCGCGATTTTAAGCGCGTGGTGAACCGCTGGCAGCTTGCCATGCAAGAGAAAAACGGCTGGACGGGCAACTACCTTTCCAACCACGATCAGCCGCGCCAGGTTTCCCGCTTCGGCAGCGAAAAAACGCCGGAGCTGCGGCGCGCATCCGCGCGGGCGCTTGCCCTTTTGAACCTGACGCTGCGCGGCACGCCGTTTCTTTATCAGGGAGAGGAGTGCGGCATGACAAACTGCCGCCTTGCCAAAGAAGAGTGGAAGGATTTTGAGGCCATAAACGACTATGCCGTGCTGCAAAACATGATGCGCCTGCCCGCCCCGCTTGCGGAAAAGATCATCGTGAAGATGACGCGGGATAACGCACGCACGCCCGTGCAGTGGAGCGGGGGCCGCAACGCGGGCTTCACGGACGGTACGCCATGGATGCGCGTGAACCCGAATTACCGGGAGATCAACATCGAGGAGGACGTGCTGCGCATGGATTCGGTGGTAAACTTCTACAAAAAGGCCATTGCCCTGCACCATGCGCACCCTGCGCTTACCTTCGGAACGTATGCGCCCGTGGACGAAAAGAACAAGCGCGTGCTCGCTTATCTGCGGCGCGGCGAAACCGAAACGCTGCTTGTTGCCATAAATCTTTCCGACAAGCAGGCGAAGGTTTCCTTCCCTGGGCTCAATGCGCGGGAATGCCTGCTGTACACACATTCCTCGCGCGCATTCTCCCGGGAACTGCCGCTTTTGCCGTTTGAAGGGCTGGTATACAAGGTAAACTGAATGCCGTGCGGCGAAAAAGTAAATCCCCCGGCCCGCGTTGCGGGCCGGGGGATTTATTCTGTTTTTGCGGTTTCGCCGCGCTTAGAGCAGGTTTTTATCTGGCGTGACGATAATTTTCACCTGAGATTTCTTTTCCGGGCCGGTAAGGGCACCAAAGCCTTCCTTTTCAATGTCATCGATATAAACCTTCTTTGTGATGTAGCCCTTGGCCGGAATGCTGCCATCCGCAAGCATTTCGATCACCTTTGGGAAATCGTTGCAATAGCAAATGCTACCGACAACATATTTTTCGCCCATCACAAGCGTGTTGGGGTCAAGCGTGACCTGCTTTTCCCAAATGCTGGTGACAACGAGCGTGCCGCTGAAGCGGATGCTGTTCAGCGCAAGATGGAAGCACTGTTCGCTGCCGGTTGTTTCAAAGGCGATATCCGCCCCTACGCCGCCGGTGAGCTTTTTGATTTCGGCAACCACATCCACCTCATTGGGGTCGAGCACCGTGTCCGCGCCGGACTGCTTCGCGTATTCCTGGCGCACAGACTTGCGCTGCACCACGATCACCTGCGCCGCGCCGAGCGCTTTCAGGCATTCGATGGTTGCAAGGCCAATCGGGCCTGCGCCGGCGACAATTGCGGTTTGACCCTTTTCAAAATGGCCAACTTCAAGAGAATGGTAGGCCACGCTCATCGGCTCCACCAAGGCCGCCTTTTCGTAACTCAGGCTATCCGGAATTTTGTGCACGAAGCGTGCAGGGAAAGTCGTATACTCGGAAAAACCGCCGCCGCCGCCCATCAGGCCATGGAAGCCGAGCTTCTCGCAAAGGTTATAATAGCCGGCCTTGCAGGCTGGGCATTCCCCGCAAACAATCAACGGCTCTACCACAACGCGGTCACCGGGTTTGACGTTGGTTACGCTGCGGCCAACTTCAACCACCTCACCGGAAAACTCATGACCCATCACAACCGGCGCCGTTTCCCCCGTGATCGGGTGCGGTGTCTTTACCGGGATAAAGATGGGGCCCATCGTATATTCATGCAGATCGCTTCCACAAATTCCACACCATTTTACTTTGATTTTCACATCGTCATCCTTCACCACGGGTTCCGGAATGTTTTCAACGCGAATATCCTTTGCGCCATACCAAAGTGCTGCTTTCATTGGTTTGCCTCCTGTGCATTTTTTGTTGGAAGCCGGCCGCGCCGTCGACCATTGGCCGGTTCCCTGATTCCGACGTGATTATACTCTTTTCAGCATAATTTGTCAACATTTTAACGTTATTTTAGCAACGTTCTCTGCTCATTCCCCGTGCGCCGGATTTTTCTCCATACAGAAAGCGCGCCCTGCGGCGCGCCTCATCTGTCCGTTTTTGATTCTCAATCGTGAAGTTTTCCCAGCCTGCGCAGCATCGTTTTTTCCACGGCGTTCAGGATATTTTCATACCCCGTGCAGCGGCACAGATGACCGGAAAGCAGCTTGCGCAGTTCATCGCGCGTGTATTCCTTCCCGGATTCAAGGATCTCCACCGCAGTCATAATGAAGCCCGGCGTGCAGAAGCCGCACTGCACGGCAGCCTCATCCACAAATGCCTGCTGGATGTCCGAAAGCTCGCCGTTCGGGCCGAGCAGGCCCTCCAGCGTGCGGATGTTTTTGCCATCCGCCCAGATGGCAAGGTAAATGCAGGAGTTGAAGCACTCCCCGTCGATGAGCACGTTGCACGCGCCGCATTCGCCCACCTCGCAGCCTTTTTTCACCGAGTTCAGGCTGAAATCATTGCGCAGCATATCGGTGAGCGATGCGCGCACATCCACCATTTTTTGAACCGGCTTGCCGTTGATCGTGCATTTCACAAGCTTATATTGCGTTTCGTGCATCAGAGTTCACCTCCGCTCTTTCTGACCGCTTCCGTCAGTGCGCGCCGCGCCAGCTCCTCCACAAGATGCAGACGGAATTCCTTCGTTGCGCGCCAGCTCGTGCGCGGGTTCACATCCTGGAGCGCCGCTTTTGCAAATGCATCCACCGTTTCGGCGCAAACAGGCATTCCGTTTGCCGCATCCTCTGCGGATGGCGCGCGCATGGGCACCGGCCCCGCCACGCCGTAGGCAAGGCGGGCGGAAAGGATCGTTTTTTTGTCACCGGAAAGCTTCACGTTGGCGGAACAGCCGCAGGTAGCGATATCCATGGCGTTGCGCATGGCATATTTGATGTAATGTCCCTTGTAACCTTCATAGCACTCCTTCGGAATCAGGATTGCAGTTTCAATCTCACCGGGACGGAGATCCACTTTGCCAGCCTTGATGTAGAAGTCCCGAATGGGCACGCGGCGCACACCCAGAGCACCCGTAAGCTCCACAACGGCGTCATACGCCACGAGCGTCGAGCCGGAATCCGCGCTTGTCACACCGTTGCAGGTGTTGCCGCCGATGGTGCCGATGTTGCGGATCTGCGGGCCTCCCACCATGTCCACCGCCTCGCCGAGCACAGCGATATGCTCCTCGATGACGGGGCTTCTTGTGATGTGGGAAAAGCTCGTCAGTGCGCCGATGCGGATGGTTCCGTCCGCCTCCATGGCAACGCCGCGCAATTCATCCAGCCCGTAGATGGAAACGAGTGTTGCGCCCGCAAGCTTGCCCTCGCGGATCTGGATCAGCACGTCACTGCCGCCCGCAAGCACTTTCGCCTCCGGGTGTGCGAGCAAAAGCGCGCATGCGTGCTGCACGCTTTCTGCTTCATACAATGCTTTGATGTCGTACATTTCGCATCCCCCTTTCCTTAAAGCAGCCCTTCCTCTTTGAACCGGGCAAAGAGGACATGCGGCGTAATGGGAATCCGGTTAACCGCCACGCCTGTCGCGGCGAGAATGGCGTTGCGTATTGCGGGTGCGCCCGGGCAGGCCGGCGGCTCGCCGAGCGCCTTGGTCCCGAACGCGCTTGTCGGCTCGTAATTTTCCACGAAGCGCGCAGCGATATCCGGGTGATCCATCATGGTGGAAAGTTTGTAATCGAGCAGGTTGTTGTTGAGCGGCCTGCCCGTTTTTTCATCGAACAGAAGCTGTTCGGAAAGCCCGTAGCCGATGGCCATGCTCATGCCGCCGTGCACCTGTGCTTCCGCGAGCGCAGGGTTGATGAGCCTGCCGCAATCGTGCACGTTCACGATGTTGATAAGCTTCACTTTACAAAGCGGAATATCCACCTCAACCTCGGCAAACGAGCAACCGAAGGAATAGGCGTTGCTCTTAATCTGGTAGGTGCTTTCGGCCGTGATATGCTCGCTGTGGGTCAGGCTGTAAAGCGCCTCCGTTGCAAGCGCGCCAAGGCTCATGAGCACGCGCGCATCGTTCTTGCGGATGATGTTTCCATCCACAATATCCAGTTCAAACGGCGGCATGCGCGTGAGCTCATAAGCGTATTTCAGGATGCGTTCCTTCATCATGAGCGCCGTCTGCTTGATGGAAAAACCGCCGATGTATGTCTGCCGCGAGGCATATGCGCCAAGGCCGAAGGGGGTAATATCCGTATCCTGTGTGGAGATGACGTGCACATCCTTAAACGGGATGCCGAGCGTCTCTGCCGCCATCTGCGCAAAGGCCGTATCCGCCCCCTGACCGATCTCTGTTTCCCCCATTTGAAGCTGCACGGAGCCATCCTGATTGAGCACCATCCGGCAGGAGGAGGATTCGAGTGAGATTGGCCACACGGCGGTGTTATACCAGAAGATGGCCATGCCGACGCCGTGGCGCACAGGGCCGCTTTCCTTTGCGTATTCCGCCTGCTTGCGCTCGTAACCAATGTATTCCATGCCTTTTTCGATGCACTGGTTCAGCGAATCGGAATAGTTTTCGTTTTTGGAGAAGCCGTCCACATAGCCCACAGGCATCATGTTCTTTCTGCGGAATGCAAGCGAATCCATGTGAAGCGCTCGCGCCACGTCTTCAATATGGCTCTCACCGGCAAACATGGCCTGCGGGATGCCATAGCCGCGCATTGCGCCTGCAACGGGTTTGTTGGTGAATACGGTATACGCATCGCACTGCACATTGTCGCACGGGTAAAGCTGCGGGAAGGCCCCCATGCCCTTTGCGGCAATGCCATGCCCGTGCGAGGCGTAAGCGCCCTGGTTGGAAAAGCATTCCATTTTTCGCGCGGCAAACGTGCCGTCCGGCCGGACATAGGAAATGATGTGCGTGCGAATGGCGTGGCGCACGCGGTTGGAAACGAAGGTTTCCTCCCGGCTGACGTCAAGCTTTACCCGCCTGCCGCCCACCTGCGTGGTAAGGTACGCGCAGAGCGGCTCGTACAGCGCGTCCTGCTTGTTGCCGAACCCACCGCCGATATAGGGCTTGATGACACGCACGCTGCCCCATGGGATGCCAAGCGCCTGTCCCACGATGCGGCGGACGATATGCGGAATCTGCGTGGACGAGGTGACGACGATGCGCCCGCCTTCCATTTCCGCAAAGCAGATGTGGTTTTCAATGTGGCAATGCTGCACGGTGGGGGTATCATACCATCCTTCCACCCTGATGAGACCCGGCTCCTTGATTGCAGCATCGTAATCGCCCTTATAGATGCTCGTATGCGCAAGGATGTTGTTCGGATAGTCCTCATGCAGCTGCGGCGCGCCGGGCTTCATCGCCTCCTCGGCATCCAGCACAAACGGGAATTCCTCATATTCAACCTGGATCGCACGCAGCGCTTCTGCCGCCGCGATCTCGTTTTCAGCGACGACGGCGGCAACATCATCCCCGTAGAAGCGAACGCGGCGCGTCAAAAGCAGCCGGTCCGCCACATCCTGATGGTGCGGGTCCGTAGACCACGGGTGCCCTGCCGTGGGGAATTTATATTCCGGCACATCAAAGCAGGTCACAATTTTAACCACACCCTGAATTTTTTCCGCTGCGCTCGTGTCGATGGCTTTCACCACGCCGTTTGCAATCGTGGAATGCAGCACTTTTGCAACGAGCGCATTCCTGTCACAAAGGTCATCCGTATAGCGCGCCCGGCCGGTGACCTTGTCAAACGCATCCACGCGCTTTTCGCTCTTTCCTACAGTTCCGTTCATGCGGGTTCCTCCTTTTCCAGAACTTGTTAAATCAAACGGATGTTTGCGGCGGAAGGAATCCCTCCGTCCGCTTCGCAGAGCAGGCTGCGTTCCCGGAAACAAGCACATTCCCCGGCCGCCTGCGGAGGGCGCTACATCCGCACAAACTCCATCTTCGTTACATCAAACAGTCCCTCGTCCGTCAGGCGCACAGCCGGGATAACCGGCAGCGCCAGAAACGAAAGTGCAATGAGCGGGTCGGTCCGTTCATCGGCGCCGAGGCTCTTCGCCGCGTCAAGCAGCGCGCGCTGGCGCGCGAGCACATCCTCAACGGGCGCTTCCGTCATAAGCCCTGCAATCGGCAGCGGCAGCCGCGCAAGGACGATCCCGCGGCTCACGACACAATACCCGCCGCCGCATTCCCGGAGGGATTCGATGGCCATAAGCATATCACGGTCATTGTCTCCGGCAACGACAAGGTTATGCGAGTCATGCGCCACAGTGGAAGCGATGGCGCCGTTTTTGATGTTCATCCCCTCCACGATTCCCACACCGATGCTGCCCGTCGCATGGTGGCGCTCCACCACGGCGAGCTTGCACAGCCCATCCGCAGGCACGAACGCGCCATGCTCGCTCTTCACGCTGCGATGAACAAGCTCCGTGATGAGCTGCTCCGGCACCATCTTGATGACGGGCATTCTTTCCCGCACGGGCAGGCAAAGAGAGCCTTCCGTTACGGGTGCAATATGCACGCTGCCGTACACCTCCGGCGGCAGCAGCGGCATGCGGTATTCCGTTTCTTCGTAAGGCTTGCCGAAGCGGGTGAACACCCGCTTCACCCGAAAGTCCTTCAAGTCCTCAAAAAGAACCATATCTGCCTTGTATCCGGGGGCGATTGCGCCGATGTTTTTGAGGCCATACGCACGCGCAGCGTTATAGGAAGCCATTTTCACCGCTTCCACCGGCGGGATGCCGCAGGAAACGGCAAGACGTGCGTTGCAGTTGATGTGCCCTTCCTGGCGGATGGTTTCGATGTGCTTATCATCCGTGCAGAACAGGATGTTTTCCGTGGGGAGGCCGTCGCGCGCAATGCTGCGCAGGATATCCTCAATTCCCTTCGCCGCAGAGCCCACGCGGATCAGGATGCGCATGCCGGTGCGCAGTTTCTCCTTTACTTCTTCATAATTGGAGCATTCATGGTCCGTGGAAGGCCCTGCAACGCGATAGGCGTTGAGCGCCCGGCCCGAGAGGAGCGGCGCATGGCCGTCAATGGGCTTGCCGTCAAACAGGCGGAGTTTGTCAAGCATTTCCTGCGCACCGCCGGTTGCGGAAACATAATCCATCACTTCGCCGAGGCCCAAAATGCGGCTCTTGCGCAGAAACTGCTCCATATCCTCCGCCACAAGCTTTGCGCCGCTGTGTTCAAAGGGCGTAGCCGGGACGCAGGAGGGCATCATGAACAAAACCCGAAGCGGGAGGTCATCCGTCATCTTATACATTGCGCGCACACCCGCTACGCCCGCCACGTTTGCAATTTCGTGCGGGTCGGCAATGATCGTGGTGGTGCCGTGCGGCATGATTACCTTCATAAAGGACGAAGGGATTACCATGGAGGATTCAATGTGCACATGCGCATCGATAAACCCCGGCGCAAGGTAGCCGCCCTCTGCATCGATCTCGTTTTCGCAGGAATATTCCCCGATGCCAATGATGACATCTTCATACAATGCAACGTCCGCCGGAATGATCTCGTTGGTGAACACATTTACCACGTTCGCGTTTTTAATGACGCACGTCGCCTTCCCATCGAGCGCCGCGCGAATCAGATCCTGTTGTCTCAATGCATGCGCCTCCTTTTCAATTTTTCGTCCCGTACCCGTTGTAAGAATCGCCAAAAAATACAAATAAATTTTGTGCACAACAATTTCTGTTTGATGCAGTATATCACAAATGCTGCCCTGAGGCAAGCCGAATCCCCTTGCAAAAACCCTGTATTTGCTGTATGCTTTTCTTAAGAATACAGTAGCATTCCATCGGCTCATATAATCCCGCGGGGCGAAGCATGTTTCCGGGCGCGGGAGTTTCTACGGACCGCCCAACGGCCCCGCTATGAGCGCCTTTGTTTGCGCGTGCGTTTAAGCCGCGGCAGAAGGCGCTTTTGTCATACGGTTTCTCACACTTTCATGGTCTTTGGAGGATTGCGAAAAATGGATTTTCTCATTCAAAACGGTGTTGTGGTCAACGCGGAAGGCAGTGCGCGCACGGATGTGCTTGTGCAAAACGGGCGCATTGCCGCCATGGGCGAAGGGCTCGCCTGTGTGAACGCTGTACGCATCAATGCGGAAGGCTGCTTCCTGCTTCCCGGCTTCATCGATACGCATACGCATTTCGACCTTGACACCGGCAGCGCCCGAACGGCGGATGATTTCGTCACCGGCGGCCGTGCCGCCGTTCTCGGGGGCACAACGGCGGTGCTTGATTTTGCCACGCAGGAGCGCGGCGGCACGCTTGTACAGGCGTTCGACACCTGGCAGGAAAAGGCCCGCGGCTGCTCCTGCAACTACGGGTTTCACATGGCGATTGCCGAATGGAACGATAAAACCGCGGCAGAGCTTCCCGAAATGACGCGCCGCGGCGTGACCTCCTACAAGCTTTACATGGTCTATGATGCCCTGCGCGTGGACGACGGCGCAATCTACGCAGCGCTCAAGGCGGCAAAAAACGAGGGTGCGCTGATCGGCGTGCATTGCGAAAACTGGGATGTGTTGAACCGCCGCATTCAGGAAGTGAAAGCCCGGGGTCTGACCGGCCCGGCCGGGCATCCTCTTTCGCGCCCCGCGCCCGTTGAAGCGGAGGCGGTGGCGCGTCTCATGCGCATTGCGGAGCTTGCCGGCTCCCCCGTTTATGTTGTTCATCTTTCTACGGCGGAGGGCCTTGCGGAAGCGCGGCGCGCGAGAGCGCGCGGTCAGGAGGTGTATCTTGAAACCTGCCCGCAGTATTTGCTTTTAACGGATGCCTGCTACGCAGCCGAAGATGGCGTAAAGTTTGTGATGTCCCCGCCGCTGCGGAAGGATTCGGACTGTGAGGCGCTGTGGGAAGCGCTTGCCGCAGGCGAAATCGACTGCATCGGCACAGACCATTGTTCCTTCACAATGGCACAAAAGCTGCAATACGGAAATGATTTTCAGCGGATCCCAAACGGCGGCGCGGGCGTGCAGCATCGTGGGCAGCTTCTTTATACCTATGGCGTATGCAAGGGGCGCATCACGCCGGAACAGATGGTTCAGCTCCTTTCCGCCGGGCCTGCGCGCCTTTTCGGCCTCACGGACCGCGGCACAATCGCCCCCGGCATGGCTGCCGACCTCGTGGTCTGGGATCCTGCGTATGAAGGCCGCATTACCGACACAAACACGGCGCACAACGCCGATAATTCACCCTTTGCCGGGCTTTCTGTGCGCGGCTGTGCGCGGGATGTGCTTTTGAACGGGGAACGCATTGTAGAAAACGGTGTGCTCGTTCTGCCCGGGCGCGGAAAGTATGTTGTCCGGAAGGGGTACGGCAAATGCAGATGAAGCTCGGCTGCATCCTGATGGCAGCGGGCGCAGGGCAGCGTTTCGGCGGAAACAAGCTCCTTGCAGCGTATGATGGCCTGCCGCTGTACGTGCGGGCGCTCCGCTGCATTCCTGTGGAGGAGTTCGCAGGCGTGGCCGTCGTTGCCCACGACGAAACGATCCTTTCAGCCGCACGTGCGCATGGTTTCGTTCCAGTTTACAACCCCGCACCGGAAGACGGTGTCAGCCGCACCATCGCCCTCGGGATGCGCGCGCTGCCGGGAATGGACGCACTGCTGTTCCTTGTGGCGGATCAGCCCCTGCTGCGCCGCGAAAGCATATCGGCATTCCTTGCGTTCTTTCGCGCCCATTCCGGGAATATCGTAGCGATGGGACACGGGATGCAGCGCGGCAACCCGGCGATTTTTCCAAAGCAATTCTTCCCCGGTTTACGCGCGCTTACGGGGGACGCGGGGGGCAGCGCGGTGATCCGTGCGCATAAGGAAGCGCTCTTACTTTTTGAAATCCCGGATCCGCTGGAGCTTGCGGATGTGGATACTGCCGAGGCGCTGCGGCTGCTTTCCGACGCGCACAAAAAAGCTGATGAAACGGAGGAAATGGCATGAAAAGCACAAAGATTTACCGGGGAACCATCGTTTATGCGCCGCAGCTTGGCGCGCTGGAATGCCTGGAGCATGCGTATCTCGTTGCACAAAACGGCGTGATTGCCGGCGTGTTTCAGGAATTGCCCGGGAAATATCAGGATACTGCATTGGAGGATTTCGGCGATTGCCTGCTCATCCCCTCATTTACCGACCTTCACCTGCATGCGCCGCAATACGCCATGATGGGCATGGGGTTCGATCTGCCGCTGCTTGAATGGCTCAACACGTATACGTTCAAGGAGGAAGCGCGCTTTGCGGATGCAGGCTTTGCACGCACGGTATACGAAGCGCTTGCAGCCGAGCTGGTGCGCCGCGGCACAACGCGCGTATGCATGTTTTCGAGCCTGCACCGCGAGGGGACGCTCATCCTGATGGATGCGCTCGAACGGGCGGGCTTAACCGGCTTCGTCGGCAAAGTAAACATGGATCGCAACAGCCCGGACTGCCTGCGTGAAACATGCGAGGAATCGCTCGCACAAACGCGCCGTTGGCTGGACGAATGCGCCGGCCGGTATGCGCACATCAAGCCCATCCTGACGCCGCGCTTCACCCCATCCTGCTCGGACGCCCTTATGGAAGGGCTTGGCAGGCTTGCGGAAGAATATGAGCTCCCCGTGCAATCCCATCTTTCGGAGAACGATGCGGAAATTGAATGGGTGCGCGCGCTGCATCCGGATTGTGCGCAATATTGGGAAACCTATGCGAAGTTCGGCCTTTGGAAACGCGGTACGATCATGGCGCACTGTGTGCACAGTGATGCACGTGAGCGCGCAGCCATGCGCAGCGCGGGCGTTTGGGTGGCGCACAGCCCGGATTCCAACACGAACCTGTATTCCGGCGTTGCTCCCGTGCGCAAGATGCTGAGCGAGGGGCTTTCCGTGGCGCTTGCTTCCGATGTTGCAGGCGGCGCAAAGCTTTCCATGCTCCATGCAGCGGCAGAAGCCATCCGCGCTTCCAAGCTGCGTTACTATTACAGCGGAAAACGGCCTGACGAAGCCTACCTGACCGTGCCCGAAGCCTTTTACCTCGCAACGAGCGCAGGGCAACAATATTTCGGCGCGGGCCCGGGTTTTTGCGTGGGCGATTCGCTGCATGCCATCGTGTTGGATGACAGCGCCCTTCCGCCTTCGCGCCCGCTTGCGCCTGCTGAGCGTCTGGAGCGCCTGATTTATGCGGATGACAGCCGCACCATCCGCGCCGTAATCAGCGAAGGCCGCAGGCTGATCTAAGGTCTCTGTAAAAACAAACGTACCTGCTTCTTGACAAGCGCCCCCGTGCTTTGCTATAATACAAAGGCTACATCGGGAGAGATGTCCGAGTGGTTTATGGAGCCGGTCTTGAAAACCGGTGATGCTGCAAGGCACCGGGGGTTCGAATCCCTCTCTCTCCGCCAAATATGAGAATGCCCTCTGGGCATTGTCATATTCGGCGGCAACGGAGCGAACGGCGCTCTTCCACCGAAAATTGTATATGCGGAGAAGTACCCAAGTGGCTGTAAGGGGCTCCCCTGCTAAGGGAGTAGGCTGGGGTGACTGGCGCGAGGGTTCAAATCCCTCCTTCTCCGCCACGTCGGAACAATGTTCGCTTTGTTCCGACGTTTTTCTTTTGGGAAAGCGCCACCCGTTCCCTTGCGTCTCCTTTTCCGAAAAAGGCAGCGCTTCTTCGGCTATGTCCGGCCGCAAACTTTGTCCGCCTCCTCAGCACCCGAAAACGTAAAGGCTGCGGCCCGCTAGATTTGGCGTGTGCCCCCTTGTCAATCGTTGGTATGTTTCGCAGTCACCGCATCGAATGCGCCATTGGCCGCAAGGCTCACCACCACGGCATTCACCACGCACAATACGGCAGTATTCCACGTAAGCGCGCCGGTGAAGAACGTGGCTACCAGCAGGATGATCAACGCTATCACATAGCTGAAGATCCGCGTCGGGATGCGGTCAATGAAACCAATCCCTTTCAGAAGCTGCGTCACGAGTGTCGTTGCCAGTGTCGCGCCGGCGTAAGTTGCAAGAATCGTCCAGGTGAAAAAATCGTTCATACAGTCCATTTCCTTTCTCATTTTGCTGCCTACTATCTTATATGCTTCAAGCATATGCAAACTTTCCGTTGCAAGACCGTTTGTGCAAACTGTTTCACGCGAGTTCTGCCGGTTTTCACCGTTCAGCAGAGCATGGAGCATGCAAAACCCCGGGTAAATTTACCCCGGGGTTTCTCCGCCTGTATTGATAACATGATTTGCGCGCCGCTATGACAGCCGGCCCGTTTTTGAGATGGGATCAGGCTTCTTTTTCCATATGCCGATGACGCCGGGCAACCAACCGTACCCGCAATCCATCAAAGCCTTATGAATGCGCAGCAGCCAATTTCGGACATTTTCCGAAATCCCAGAGATTCGTAAAAGGCAATATTGGCGGGAATATCATCCGTCGCAAGCTCAATTTGCCGCACGTTACGGAATCTTTCCAGCACAGCCTGCATCAGCTTGGAGCCGATGCCCTTCCGTTGATGCTCTGGAAACACCAAAATGTCCTGGATCAGCACGATGGTATGGCCGTCGCCAACGGTACGGATGATGCCCAGCAGCGTTTGTCCATCGTAAGCGCCGAGGGTGAAAAGAGAATTTGCAACCCCCGCTCTTAGTGTTTCGGGATGCTGGGTATATGCCGTCCAACCAACGCTGGCATAAAGGCTGAGGAGTTCCTCTTCCCTGTATTCCCTGTATTCTCTGATTTCCATGCACCCTCCTGTGTTTTGTTTCGTCCTGTGCAGTCCGAATCCTCCCCTGCAAAAACAGCAAAGCGGAGCCGCTTGCTTGCGCGCGCGGCTCCGTTCATCGTTGTTCTATGCTTCAACTTGCATTCATCTGAGCCAAAGCCAGATCACTAGGCCAAGCCCGCCGAACATCACAAGGCCAAACAGGGCATACGCGGCGTATGCGCCGCCGTAAGCGGAAATTCGTTCTTTCCATGTCAGCTTGACCGGTTCCGGCTCTTCCCTCACGGTGCCGAACGGCACGGGAGGCTTCCGCCGGCGGCGGGAAATCGTGCCGGGCATGCCGTCAATGCTCATGTCTGCAATCACGCGCCCATCGTCCACGAAGTCATCCTTACGGCGCTTTTTCACATTTTCTCTCACCTTCGGGTTCATTCCTGTGAATACAGGTGGCATGCCACCCTGTGCCCCGGCTCGTATTCCCTGAACTGCGGCACTTCCTTTTCACAAACATCCATACAGTATTGGCAGCGTGTGCGGAATTTGCAGCCGGAAGGCGGATTGGCCGGGCTGGGGATGTCGCCCTTGAGAATAATGCGGTTCATCTTCATGTCCGGATCCGGCATCGGAACCGCGCTCAGCAGCGCCTTGGTGTAAGGATGCATCGGGTTGGCGAAGATCTTGGCCTTATCGCCCGTTTCAACCAAATTGCCCAGATACATCACGCCGATGGTATCCGAAATGTGCTCCACAACGGAAAGGTCGTGGGAAATGAACAGGTACGTATACCCGAACTGCGTTTGCAGGTCCTTCATCAAATTGATGATCTGCGCCTGGATGGAAACATCCAGTGCAGAGACCGGTTCATCGCAAATGATGAATTCCGGGTTGAGCGCCACGGCACGTGCGATGCAGATGCGCTGCCTTTGCCCGCCGGAAAACTCATGCGGGTACCGGTAAAAATACTGGGGCTGCAAGCCGCAATCCTTCATGACCTTACGGATGTAGGATTGGTATTGGGATTTCGGCACGATATTGTGCGTGCGCACGGCTTCTCCGATGATCTCGCCAACAGGCATACGCGGCGAAAGGCTGGAATAAGGATCCTGGAAAATCATCTGCATATGCGGACGCAGCGAGCGGAGTTCTTTTTGGGAAAGCTTCGCAAGATCGCGTCCCTTGAACATAACCGTGCCGCCGGTTACGTCATGCAGGCGCAGGATTGTGCGGCCGACTGTGGTTTTGCCGCAGCCGGATTCACCCACAAGGCCCATCGTCGTGCCGCGCTTTATGGTGAAGGACACATCGTCCACCGCTTTCACGAAGGACTTTGCCTTCCCCAGAACGGAGGCGTTAATGGGATAATACTTTTTCAGGTTTTCTACTACCAACAGATTATCGTTTTCCATCTTCTACCTCCTCATTCGCTCTTTTTGCCCGTGAGCGCATCAAAGTAAACCGCATCCCGGTCTTCCTCGTAAAGGTAACAGGCGGCAAAATGCGTGGGGGAGAACTGCAGCATCGGCGGATATTCGCCGCCGCACTTTTCGGTGCACTTTTCGCAGCGGTTCTTAAAATAGCAGTGGTTGGGCATGTTGATCGGGTTCGGAACCTGCCCCGGGATGCTGTAAAGCCGATCCACCGCTTTGTTTACGCTCGGTTTGCTGCGCATCAGGCCAACGGTATACGGATGCTTCGGCGTGTGGAAGATCTCCCGCACGGTGCCCTTTTCAATGATGCGGCCCGCATACATGACCACGACATAATCCGCCATTTCCGCGATAACGCCAAGGTCGTGCGTGATGAGCATGATGCTGCCGTTGATCTTATCCTTAATGCCGCGCAAAAGGTCAAGAATCTGCGCCTGAATGGTAACATCCAGCGCTGTGGTGGGCTCATCGGCAATGATGAGGCGGGGGCCGCAGGAAAGCGCCATTGCAATCATGACCCTTTGCCGCATGCCGCCCGAAAGCTCGTGCGGATAGCTTGCATACACCTTATCCGGCATGGCGATGCCGACGAGCTGAAGCATCTCGATGGAATGCGCTTTTGCGCTTTCCGCCGTTGCGCCTTCTTCGTGCAGCAGCACAACCTCGTCCATCTGCTCGCCGATGGTGAACACCGGGTTCAGGCTTGTCATCGGCTCCTGGAAGATCATGGAGATCTCCTTGCCCCGGATATGCAGCATCTCGCTTCTAGGCATCTTTGCGATGTTGTAGCATTTTCCATCGCTTGCAAGATAGCGGATTTCGCCGGAGACGATCTGCCCCTGCGGCGCCTGCACAAGCTGCATCAGCGAGAGCGAAGTAACGGATTTTCCGCAGCCGGATTCGCCGACGATCCCCACCGTGGTGCCCTGCGGCACGTCATAGGTTACGCCGTCCACCGCCTTCACGGTACCGATATCGGTATAAAAATACGTGTGCAGATCATCGAACTCAACAACGTTCCTGCTGTCCCGCATTTGGGAAAGGTATTCCGATTCGGGCACGTTCTTGCGCGCCTTGTTGCGCTCAAACTCACGCGTAATCTTCGCGTTTTCCTTGCTGATGCGCCGTTCGTCGCGCAGCGTCAGGTACTCGGTATCGTCAACACCCTGAATCTTCTTTTTCTTGAACTTGTCTAATACTGCCATAGCGCTACCTCTTCATTCTCGGGTCAAACGCATCACGGAGGCCATCGCCGATGAAGCTGAAGCCCAGCACCGTAACGATGATCAGGATGCCTGCGGGAACCCACATGTTCGGATAGTTCGCCAGAATTTCCTGCCCCTTGGAAGGATCCGCCAGCGCGATCATGGAGCCCCATGCGGCGCGCGGGAAGGGAACGCCCAAACCAAGATAGGAAAGCGTGGACTCATACAGGATGATTCCGCCAAGGCCCAGCGTCATGGAAACGATCAACTGCGGCATGACGTTTGGAATCAGATGCTTGAAAATCTTATGCGTAGCCGAAAGGCCAGTGGTTTCGGCGGCAAGCATATATTCCTGTTCGCGCAGCATCAGGATCTGACCGCGCACGATGCGTGCAGCTCCCGTCCAGCCCATCAGGGTCAGGAATGCCATCAGGTAATAAATGCGGTGCTCTGCGGGGATGCTCTCAATAGAGCTGATGGCAGCAGAAAGGATCAGCAGGATCGGCATGCCCGGCAGGCAGGCGAAGATGTCGACAACGCGCATCACAACCTGATCGACCCACTTGCCGAAGTACCCTGCAAAGCCGCCGAGCACGATTCCGATGATCGTTTCCAGGAAGATAACGATGAACGAAATCACAAGCGAAATGCGGCCGCCGTACATCAGGCGCACGAAAATATCAAAGCCGGAGGTGTCCGTGCCCAGCCAGTGATCCTTGGAGGGCGGCGCCTTAAAGCTTACGATGGACTGCGAGCGGTCGTAGTAAGTATATTCCTTGCCGTCCGCCGCATAGAAATCGCCCTTGGAGACCATGTCGGAAACGCGCTCAATTTTGAACATCTGCGTTTCGCCATATCCCCACACAGCGTCCGTAATCAGCGGGCCCACAAAGGAGAACAGGAACACGAACACGATCATGCAAAGGCCCGCAATGGAAAGTTTGCTGCGGAAAAAGCGCTTTGCAACCATGCGGCCTGGTGAGATGACGCGGAAGTTTTCCTCCACGATGATCTCATCGCCGGAAATATCGGTATAGCTGTGTTGTTCTGCGCTCTCAGCTTCCTGCTGAAGGACTTCGTCCTCCACAAGATCCGTATAGCTGTGGTGAGGCAGCGTTTCTTCCGGCTTGTTCGTTTCTTCAAAAGGAACCTTGTTTTCCATAACGCACCTCCCTTATTTCAGTTTTACGCGCGGGTCTACGACCATGTACATCAAGTCGGAGATCAGCATGCCGAGAACCGTAAGAATGGCAAGGAACATGTTATAGCCCATAATGAACGGGATATCGCCTTGCTGGGTCGCGCGCAGCGCCATATAACCGATGCCGGGAATCGCGAATACCGTTTCGGTAATCATCGCGCCGCCAAACAGGCTCGGCAACATGCCGCTGAGCGAGGTCACCAACGGGATCATCGTGTTTTTGAACGCATGCTTGTATACGACCGTATGCTCCGAAAGCCCCTTTGCGCGGGCGGTGCGGATATAGTCGGAGTTGAGCACTTCCAACATATTCGTTCTTGTGAACTTCATCGTGCCGCCGATGCCCAACACAACCAACACCGTGATCGGCAGGACCAGGTGCCATACTTTGTCCAGAAATACCTCAAATCCCTGGCCCGGCAGGAACACCTTGGTTGCCGTGGTCAGGCCCTGAAGCGGCAGCCAGCGCAGCTGGATGGAGAACACGTTCATCAGCAGCGCTGAAAGGAAGAACGACGGCAGGGCCGTGCCGATCATTGCAAACACGGACACCGTATAATCATAAGCCCCGTATTGATTCACGGAAGCTTTAATTCCCATGGGTATTGCGATAGCAGTTTGAAGAATAAAAGCGATAAGCGCGATGATAAAGGAAGTCCATATATACTCCCCAAGCACCTCGGTAACCGGCTTTCCATAAAGGAACGAATAGCCAAGATCGCCTGTCATCGTGCTGCCCAGCCATTTGGAATAGCTTTTTATAATTCCGCCGAAGCTTTTATCCGCAAGGCCATAAAGCTCTTTGAGGCGCATGACATCGTCCTGTGTCATGGATCCGCTTTGCACCGCGGCTGCAGTTTGGCGGTCAATATAGTCGGCAGGCATCAGCATGGTCAGCATGTAGATGAGGACGGATACGCCAACCAGGATTACCACCGCGAGAATGAGTCTTTTTAGGATATATCTCCACATAATGAATCCCTCTCCCAATCCCCGTCGTGCATGTTATGCGCGGCAAGGCTTGGCTTGCGCCAAGCCTTGCAACGTTTGCGACAGTTTATTGCGCGGGAAGCCCCGCTTTGATGTGTTAGTTGAGTTCCACGTTCCAGATGTAGGCAAGCGGCCCCTGGAACGGGGTGACGTCCTCACCGCTGAAGAGGGTAGCGGCATTGATGACGTCCTTGTTGAAGACGAACATGTTCTTGCGCTGATAGGTCGGCAGCTGCACAGCCAGTTCGCCCGCGATTTCAAGCGCCTGCGCATAAATGGGCTTGCGCTCCTCGCGGTCCAGCGTTCCGCGGCCAGCCATGATCAGGCTGTTGAGCTCGGTCAGCATCGCCTTCTGCTCATCGGAACCATCCGCGAAGAGGGAATACAGGCCGGTGGACTCAGGGGAAGTACCCTGGTTCTCAGCAGGATCGGAATACCAAATCTGGAACATATCGGGGTCTACGCCGCCGCTGCCCCAGGCAGCCGCCCAGATCTGAATGCCGGAGTCATACGCAGTGCTGAGCTTGTTGAGCACGTTTTGGTCAACTTCGATGTCAGCCTTCACGCCAGCCTTGGCCAGGACTTCCTGCGCGTTCACGAAGATCGTGCCGGCCGGGTGATCCTTTGCATCGGAGGGCAGGGTCATCTTGATGGTGACCTGTCCGCTGTACGCTGCGCCCATCAGATCGGTGTAGCCTTCGGGATAACTCATGATGTTCTTGGCTTCGTCATACACAAAACCGGCGTCAATGAGCTTCTGCTTAATCTGCTCGCCAGTCTCATCGTATGCGTAGATCGGCTGCGGATCGTCCGGATATGCCCACTGAATCTTGGTCATGTTGCGGGTGTTGACGCTTGCAAGCTCGCCATAGTAATCATCGATGGAAAGCTGCGGGTTCATTGCCATCACGATGGCCTGACGGAGTTCAAGTTCCTTGAAGTAACGGGCGTTGATGCCGATGTAGCCGTAACCGTCATTATCAACAAGGATATAGCCGAGCTTCGCGTAGTCGCCTTCAGCGGCAGTGATGGTGTTGATGATCTCGGTCGAGGCGGACGGATCGGAATAGTGAACCGTACCCGTCTTCAGAGCATCCATTTCGGAGCCAAGGGTGATCTCCTGATAACGGAGCGTCTGGATCTTCGGGGAGCCGAGCATGAAGCTGTCGTTCGCGGTGAAGGTCACGACGTTGTCCTTGTAGCTCTCGAAGACGTACGGGCCGGCGCCCATGGGCTTATCGTTCTTGGTCTTCATGTGCTGCATGAACTCGGCGGAGCCGGTCACAACACCGTTCTCGTTGAGTTCGCCGGCAAAGCCTTCCGTGTAGTAATGGAAGGGAGCAACGGCGATGCCGATCTGGTAGATGGCAACGGGGTCAACTGCGTCGATAATGACCTCGACGTATTCACGCTCAACGCCATCCTCGCATACTTCCTTGCCGGAGGTGATGCCGGTGATGGTCTGAACGCCGCCTTCAACAGCACCTTCGTTTGCAAGGTAAAGATCCTTTACGCGAGTTTCAATGAGGATGTCGCCGGCCTTTTCGCGGTTGATGCCGGTGTCCTCGTCGAAGTTGTAGCCGTAAGTGCCAAGGATGTTGTTCCAGTAAATTTCAGCATTCACTTCATCGGTGCCGAGGGTGTAGGTGTTGCCGAGCGCATCGGTGAACACGCCGTCAGCCACTTCGCCGAAGCCCCACATTACCATGCCGAACACGGTCTGCAGGGTAGCATCCGCTTTGATTTCATCAGGGGTCTTGCCGATGTTGGGAGCATACTGCTCATTGTTGTAATTGCCCACAACATAATCCACAATTTCCTGCGCAAAGGCCTTACCTGCCTCAGGCAGATATGCCCAGAACGCGGCCTGCTGCTCCGGCGTTGCGCCGTCAGCCGCAGGGTAGCTCACCGTGCCGTCTTCCGCGGCAGTGATGCCGGCTGCAAGGATCGCATCCACAACCGCGAGGGCTTCCGCGCTGGTCTGGAGGCGATATTCGCTGGCACCGCGGATCTTCTGACTGTACAGCGTGGAGATTCCGTCATAGGCGGGATCGAGGTACACATAGTAGTTGAAGAGGACGTCCTTCGCGGTTACGGGCTCGCCGTCGCTGAAAGTGATGCCGTTCTTCAGGAAGATCTTGTAGGTCATGGTGTTGTTGTCGTAGTCCACATCCTCGGTGTAGGAGTACGCGAGGCAGGGATACTCAACGCCGGCCAGAACGTTGCCCTTCTTGTCCGTGTAAAGCAGGCCGATCTGCGTCTGTGCCTGCACGTCGTTATCATAAGCGGACGTGTAGAAGAAGGGGCTGAATTTGCCATCCAGCGTGCTGGTGCTCAGCACCAGGGGCGCGGTGGCGTTGTTGCCCGTGCGGGGCGTCACGGTCGCATCATAGCGATCCGCGGGTACATCGGGCAAAATCTCCGCAGGAACTTCTTCCGTGGGAGCGGGCGTGGGGTCAGCGGTGGTCGGGGCATCGGTGGCAACCGGTTTGTCGTTGCCGGTCTCCTGGCAACCTACCACTGCAAACAACATCATCGCAGCCAACGCGAGCGCCAGCAAGCGACCAAGCGTGTTGTTTTTCATCGTTTTACCTCCATTTATCTTTTTTTATTTTGTATATCGCGCCGGGCGGATCCCAACGCAAAACACAATCTGGAATTATAAACCGCGGCCCGCTCAGGTGCAGGCCAGCGGAATGTTTGCCGGGTTATTGCAACGCCATATTCCGGCGCACGGCATCGGACGCCGTGACTGTGACGCCTTCTGCAGTGCAGTTGTTTACCTTGTTGCCGGAGCCATTGCCAAACAGGTCTCCAAGCTCGTAACGCGCCGCACCGTCGTCCCCTTTGCCGGTTGTAATGGCCAGGTTGCGGAACGTGCAGTCCTGCACGGTGGTGTTCTTCGCTTCTCCCGCAAGGAAGCCTGCGGTCACCTGAATTCCGGAATTCACGTTGATTTCAAGGGCGCAATCTTCAAACACTACGCCTTCGATGACCGCACCGTCCATCCGCGCGGCAATGCCGCCGGCTTTTTCTTTGTCCGGATCGATCTTTTTGCTGGAAAGCTTCACCGTCAGGTTTCGGATCGTGTGTCCGTTTCCCTGAATGGTGCCATTAAAGCTATCGGCCACGGCGAGCTTCACGCCGCTGAAGTCAAGGTCTGTTTCTAAAATATAGCCGTTGATCTCGTTTCCCGAAGCATCCACACCTGCAAAGGAATATTCCCCGCCCTTTTTCAGGCTTTCCAAAGAGGTGACGCGCACATAGAGCCCTTCGGTAAACTTGATGTATACCACCTGGGATGCGGTGTTCGCCTGATACTGCTCAATCGCCTCTTCGATGATCTGATCCTTATAAGTGCGGATTTCGGCAAGCGCGGCAGGGTCATCCGTCAAAAGCCGATAGCCCGCCTTGTTGATGTAAAGATAGCTGGTGTCCTCAGTGGAGGCCGCCTGCTCCTCTCCCTCTTCGGCCGCTTCCGGCGCAACATATTCCGCAGCTTCAAAATATTGCGGGAACCGCTCGGCAAGTTTTGCATAAATCTGCTCGTTTTCCAACAGAAGCTCCACATGCTCATACTGCGTGAAGTCATACGGAATGGTGCAGGCAGCATCTGCATAGTAGCCGGCAAACGAGTAGCCCTTCGGCGTGCTGAGATTCAGCGTTGCAGCGCTGAGTTCCTGAACCGGCGAATCTGCGGTAAGGTTTTTGCTGAACACGACCTCGCCGGTGTCCGCATTCACGTAGTTCACCTTTCCCTGCGGAATCCAGCGCGCATAGAGCGTAAGGTTTTCCTGAATGCGGTCCTCGTCGAAATCCCAGCGGTCCTCAGCAGAGAATTGGTAGACGGTGTTGCCTTCCGCATCCGTCGCATCCTCCTTCGCCGTATACCATCCGGCAAGAATATATCCGTCCTTCACCGGTTCCACCAACATGTTGGTGGTGCCCGAAGGTTGGAACAGATATGAATTGTTCATGTAATAGACCTCGCGCATCTCACGGCTGTTGATGATGCCGCCGAGCGCATCATAGGTAACGCAGCAGTCGTATCCCCAATCGCCCGGATCGATTCCGGCGTCGGAACGCATGCAAGCCGAAAAGAGGACGGCGCAGACCAAAACCATGCTAATTATTACGATCTGCTTGATTTTTAACTTCATGCCCGTCATTTCGCTTCCTCCAAACACAAATATATTCTTTCAGCAATTGTTGGCAATTTCAAATTTTCACCTTGTCAGAAAAGGCATTTTGGCCGGCATTGGCAGGCCCACACACACAAAATTGCACATACAACCGCCTATGCGTTGTAGTAATTATATTTGGACATGAAGCGCGTATTACCCGAATTTGGGTATATGTATTTGTTTTACTTGTTATCATGTGCATAAAATAACCCGTTTTCGGGTAAATTTTATGAAAAACGGAGGAGTCATGACATATTCTGAAATCCTGATCCAACGCATTACTGCGTTGTGTAAGCGCAGGGGAATCACCTGCAATAAATTGGCCACCATGTGCGGGCTCAACCAGTCGACAATTGATAACATCATCCGTGGCATTACAAAAGACCCCCGAATTACAACGCTGCATCATATCGCCATCGGTTTTAACATGACGCTGGCGGAATTTTTAGACTTCCACGAATTAAACGAATTCTCCTTCGATGACTATTCCGCGGATGCAGACGATACTCATCTATAATGCGTCTTTTTGCCCGACATGCATGCGAAAACCGCCTGCCGGAAATCGCGCGCAGGATATATTATATATAAGGAAGAAAAGTCGCCGCTTCCCTTCTGCGGCGCAGTTTTGAAGCGCGTGGTTCCGCACGGCTGCGATCGTTTTATTTTCTAAAACATTGTTTTCGGCACGCCTCGCTGTTTTTATGTCTGTATTCGCTGTTTTTCGCCTTTTTATGCGCAGTGTGGTTTATTTATATTTAAATAAGGTAACGATTTTTTCTTTCTTCCTTTGTCTTTCCATTTTTCACCAGTACATCCTCACACATTCAATTTAATTAAGCGCCTATTCTTGATTCGTTTCATGATTCAATTTGCGTTTTACGAAAATTGAATTGCTCCATATTTCCCCTACAATTTCAACAAAAAAATGCGGTAAGCCAAAAAGCTTACCGCATCGTTTTTTGAGATAAGTCAGCCGTTAAACATAGTTCTGTGGCTGCTCCCGTTCAGATCATGTTCCCGGGGAATTTCGGGATACCGTCAAAGCCCTTCTGCAGGTCTTCATCGCTCGGGATATAATCCGTCATTTCACCGTCGTTATACTTCTGGTATGCCACCATGTCGAAATATCCCGTGCCCGTGAGCCCAAAAAGGATCGTCTTTTCCTCGCCGGTCTCCTTGCACTTGAGCGCCTCGTCGATTGCGACGCGGATGGCATGGCTGCTTTCCGGCGCGGGCAGGATGCCTTCCACACGCGCGAATTCTTGCGCTGCGGCAAACACGCTCGTCTGCTCCACAGAGGTGGCTTCCATCAGGCCGTCATCATAAAGCTGAGAGAGCACGCTGCTCATGCCATGGTACCGCAGGCCGCCCGCATGGTTTGCGGAAGGAATAAACCCGGAGCCGAGCGTATACATCTTCGCAAGCGGGCAAACCATACCCGTATCGCAGAAATCGTAAACATACTTGCCGCGTGTCAGGCTCGGGCAGGAAGCGGGTTCCACTGCAATGAAGCGGTAATCCTTCTCGCCGCGCAGCTTTTCGCCCATAAATGGCGAGATCAGGCCGCCCAGGTTGGAGCCGCCGCCCGCGCAGCCGATGATGATATCCGGCTTCACACCGTATTTATCCAGCGCTGCTTTGGCTTCAAGCCCGATGATGGATTGATGCAGCAGCACCTGAGAAAGCACGCTGCCGAGCACATAGCGGTACCCTTCCGTGCCCACCGCAACCTCGACCGCTTCGGAAATTGCGCAGCCCAGGCTGCCCGTGGTGCCGGGGTGCTCCGCAAGGATCTTGCGGCCAACCTCCGTCGTCATGGAGGGGGACGGGGTCACGTTCGCGCCATACGTGCGCATAACCTCGCGGCGGAACGGCTTCTGTTCATAAGAAACCTTCACCATGAACACCTTGCAATCCAACCCGAGGTATGCACATGCCATGGAGAGCGCGGTGCCCCATTGCCCGGCGCCGGTTTCCGTGGTCACGCCTTTCAAGCCCTGCTTTTTTGCATAGTATGCCTGCGCAATCGCAGAATTCAGCTTATGGCTTCCGCTGGTATTGTTTCCCTCAAACTTGTAATAAATTTTCGCAGGTGTGCCAAGATGCTTCTCCAGACAATAGGCGCGCACCAGCGGGGCAGGCCGATACATTTTATAGAAATCGCGGATTTCTTCCGGGATGTCGATGTAGGCGTTGGTGTTGTCCAACTCTTGCTGCACCAGCTCATCGCAGAACACATGGCCGAGTTCTTCAGCCGTCATCGGCTGGAGCGTGCCGGGGTTAAGCAGCGGCGCGGGCTTGTTTTTCATGTCCGCCCGCACGTTGTACCATTGTTTCGGCAGTTCAGCTTCGCTCAGGTAAATCTTGTAGGGGATGTTGTCTTTCATGGTTACGCACTCCTTTCTTACTGCGGCCACTGGCCGTTTACGGGAAGTTTCCCGCGGGCTGCCGGGACAGGAGAGCAATAAAAAAGCCCTCGTCCCCAACTGCTTTTGCAGGGACAAGAGCTTTGAAAACTCCTGCGGTGCCACCCGGCTTGGCGCGTTACGCGCCCTCTCTGTGCATACTGTCATATGCCGGCCTTTGCTAACGGAGTGCCTTCTCCGGCGCGCCTACTGTTGTTCAGCTTGCCCTCAGGAGCCCATTCGTTCCGATTCTCCATGCCGCAATCCCACCGCCTGCGGCTCTCTGCAAAGGAGGGTTCCGAAATTACTTGCTCTCCCTCAACGGTTTTAACTTGATTGCAAGTATACGCGCCGTGCGCCTGTCTGTCAAGCCCTTTTTTTGAAAATTTTTGCCATTATATATTATTTTTGCTCCGGCACGCATCCAAATATGATTTATATTTATGCTAGAAAATCCCAATGCGTGAAAGCGGGGATACGCGCACAAGCGCGCGCCCCTTAATGCGGGAAGCGTCCACCATGAGCTTGGGCGCATCGGTCAGCGCATCCGAACGGTCATCCGGCAGGATGAAAAAGCTGCCTTCCGGGATATGCGTTTCCGGGCAATCTTCCGCAAGCGCGCCCATCGCGTATGCCCGCTCGTCCAAAAGGCTTCCGTTGATATACACGCGCCCGCCTGAAACAGCCACCGTTTCACCCGACAGGCCCACGATCCGCCCCGCGTACGTTCCTTCCCCCGCCGCATCCGAAAACGCGACGATATCGCCGCGCGCCGGGGATTGGAAGTATTTCGCCAACCTGTCGAACAGAATCACGTCGCCCGGTTCTATGGCTGGCGCCATACCGCTGTCGCGTACCTGCACACCAAACAGCCAGACCGTGAACAGCAGCGCGAGCGTTACGCCTGCAACGCCAAACGCCCAAAGCCATGTGTAAAGCCTGAGGCGGGCATATTCCGCCTGATTCCGCGCAACGCGCCTTAGGCCGGTTTCCGCCGCCTGTCCCATGGTTTCCATATTCGTCGTCCCTCCGCCGTTCGCGCTTAAACCTTCCGCGCCTCTTCAATGGGCCAGATCACGCTGCGCACGCGCCCCACAATGCGGGAATAGGGGATGGGCCCCACAAGCGGGCTGCGGCTGTCGCTTGAATCGTTCCGGTTATCCCCCATTACGAACACGCAATCTTCCGGCACGGTAATTTCCGCCATATCCCCCCAGATAAGATCCTCCCAGTAGGCGGATTCGTCCAGCTTTTCGCCGTTGAGATACAGCTCTCCGCCCGTGATGGCAACCCTGTCCCCCGGTACGCCGATAATCCGCTTCACGCAGGTGGAGGTGTGGTTTGGATAATAGCAAATGATGATCTGCCCGCGCTGCGGGCGTTCAAACCAATAGCTCACCTTTTCCACAAACATGCGTTCATTGTGTATAAGCGTATCGTACATGGAGTCGCCAGAAACGCGCACGGGCTCAAACAGGAACAGCCGCACGGCGAACGCCGCAACAAGCACCATCACGAGCCAAAGCGCAAAATCCCGGTCGGATGCTTTTTTGTAAGCCTCATCCTTTGCATGAAGCGCCTCCGCATTTTTGCGCAGGCGGGCAAGCTGCTTTTTATCAATTTTCCGGCTCATTGGGCTTCTCCGTCCCTTCCGTCAGATTTTTGCGCGCGCTGCGCAGGAAGTCGCCGCGGTCAAGCATCACAACGCGGCCGCATTGCATGCATTTGATTTTTATATCCGCCCCTGTTCGGGTCACAATCCACTCGTTGGCGCCGCAGGCATGCGGTTTTTTCATTGCTATGTGGTCCCCCAGTCCGAACCGTTCAATCATGCTTCTCCGCCCTCCTTATATGCCATCTGCACGCGCGTGCGCGGCAGGGGGATGCCTTCCCGCACAAAGCGCGCCGCGATGCGCCGCGTCAGTTCCCGCTGCACGGCCCAATGTTCAAGCGGTTTCACACGCTGCACAACGCGCAGCACCATTTCTCCGCCCGTAAGCTGTACCGCGCCCACTGCCTCCGGCTTCTCCATGGCAACGTCCCCAAGTTCGGCATAATAGGCCTCCGCCTCCTCACGCATCAACAGAAGGGCGCGTGCGCCATCCGCCTCGTATGCCACCGGGAATTCCACAATGGCAAGCGAATCCGTGCGGGAATAGTTCGTCAAAACCGAAATGCTCCCGTTTGGGATCACGCTCAGCTCGCCGCCATAGCCGCGCACGGTGGTGGTGCGCAGCGTAACCGCTTCAACCGTTCCCGTAACGCCCGCAGCCGTCACATAATCGCCCACGGCAAGCTGATCCTCAAACAGCAGCATCAACCCGGCGGCAACGTCCTTGATAACGCTCTGTGCGCCGATGCCCACCGCAAGGCTGCCGATGCCAGCAGCCGCCAGCATGGAATTCATTGCCCCAGCATAGCCAAGCTCGCCCACGGCGATCGCAATGGCAATGAAATACGCAGCGTATTTCACAACGCTCGTCATCAGCGTGACTGCCGTCGTAAGCCTGCGGGCCTTCATTTCTTCCAGGTCGCGGGCACGCCGCGCCACGATGGAACGCGCCGCTCTTGCCACGATAGCTACGATCAGCCGGGCCAAAGCAAATGTGATTGCAATATCGATGATCGTCGATACAAATGAAAGCCCGTTTTCAGCCAACGCATCGTCAAGCTGCTTGATAAAAAGCGAAACCGGCATGCGGACCTCCTCCCAAATCCATTCAAGTTTTAATTATAGCATGTCCGAAGCCGTTTGTGGAGCGCAGGCAACCGAAGGAGCATGAAATTTCATATTCCGTTCAATTTTTCGTGCTTCAGATGATCCGCCCCCGGTTTGTCCGCTTTTCGCGGACACGTTCCGTCTTAAATGGATTTTCGGTAACTTTCATAATTATAAATAATATATAATGCGTTGACATTGTTGTAATTTAATAGTATCCTTGTTAAGATTGTAGTGTAAAGGTCACGCACGGTTTCTCTTAGAACCTATGCTGTTTTTCGTCGTCGGCGGCGTTGTCCCTCCAAATAAATACATGCCGTGCACCCGCGCTTTACATGGATCAGCCCCATTACAAAACTCAACAAAACAAAATAGCAGGGAGAGATTTCATCATGGGCAACGAATTGCACAAAAAATACGGCCTGATGACGGCAATCTGCATGGTTGTCGGCATTGTGGTCGGCAGCGGCGTCTTTTTCAAGGCGGAAAAGATTCTCACCGAAACCGGCGGAAATCTGCCGCTCGGCATCCTCGCCTGGCTCATCGGCGGCGTGATCATGGTGGCATGTGCGTATGCGTTCGCGCTGCTTGCAACGCGTTATGAATACGTCAACGGCATCGTTGACTACGCGGAGGTCACCGTCGGCAAGGGCTATGGCTACTTCGTGGGTTGGTTTATGACAACGGTCTATTATCCCGGCATCACGAGCGTGCTTGCATGGGTCAGCGCGCGCTACCTTTCCGTGCTCCTCGGTTTCTCCATCGTAGGCGCCGAATGTATGGTGCTCGCAGGTTTCTTCCTTGTAGCAAGCTACGCACTCAACGCACTTTCTCCCGTACTCGCAGGAAAATTTCAGGTATCCACCACCATCATCAAGCTGATCCCGCTGCTGCTGATGGCCGTCATCGGCACCATTGTTGGCCTTGGCAACGGTATGGTTGTGGAAAACTTCACCACCGTTGTGGATGCGAGCAAATCCTCCGGCACGGCGCTGTTCACCGCCGTTGTGGCGACTGCGTTCGCGTTTGAGGGGTGGATTATTGCCACAAGCATCAACGCGGAGCTCAAGGATGCAAAAAAGAACCTGCCCCGTGCGCTCGTGCTCGGCACGCTGATTGTCGTAGGCGTTTACATTCTTTATTATATCGGCCTTTCCGGCAGCGTATCCAATGCTGCGCTCATGGAAAGCGGCGAGACCGGCGCCCGCACCGCATTTGAAACAATCTTCTCCCGCGTGGGCGGCACGGTGCTCTTCGTGTTCGTCGTCATTTCCTGCCTCGGTACGCTCAACGGGCTGATGCTCGGCTGCACGCGCGGCATGTATGCGCTCGCCGCGCGCCACCGTGGCCCTGCCCCTGCGATCTTCAAGCAGGTGGATGGCAAAACCAATATGCCCACCAATTCCTCCGTGCTTGGCTTGCTCCTCTGCGCGTTCTGGCTTCTGTATTTTTACAGCGCACAGCTCACCACCCCTTGGTTCGGCCCCATCTGCTTTGATTCCTCCGAACTGCCGATCGTGACGATCTATGCGCTCTACATCCCCATCTTCTTCATGGCCATCCGCAAGGAGAAGGATCTTTCCCCTGTGAAGCGCTTCGTCGCATTTCCGCTTGCAATCGCGGGGAGCCTGTTCATGATCGTTGCGGCGATCTTTGCGCACAAAATGAACGTTGTCTGGTACCTTCTGGTGTTTGCGGTGTTCATGGCCGTGGGCTGGTTCTTCCGCAAAGAAAAGCAGCTTTAAGTTACTATGCAGGATAAAAGCCGCATCATGCGGCTTTTTTGCGTGTCGGAAAAATGGCAAACGGCCACTCTTTCGAGTTGCCTCAGCGTTTGCCTCTCGCTTTGCTCCCGGGCGGCAAATGCTGCAACGCGCGAAAGCCAAATGGTTTTCATCCGTTCCGGCGTGCGCACCGCCGGAGCCGGCGGGTTTTCGACAATCTGAAAAGCCGTGTCATGCGGCTTTTTCTTGCGGGACGCACGCGCATCTGCTATCCTTGAAGCAACACAACAATAGGAGGACTTGCACGATATGCCTGAAATGCTGAACAAAAAGAAAGAACGCCCTGCAGAATGGGCGCTTGCTTTGCTCGGTCGCTGTGAATACGCCTGCCTGGGTCTTACCGATGAGGCACAGCCTTATTGCGTGCCGGTTTCCCACGTGCTCGTGGATGGGTGCGTTTACTTTCATTCCAACCCGCGCGGCTACAAGGCGGAGCTTCTTGCGCAGAATCCCCGCGTCTGCCTTACGGCTGTGGCGGATGTGCATGCCATCCCCATGCGTTTCACAACGGAATATTCCTCCGCCATCGCCTTTGGTACGGCGCGGCTTGTGCATGATCCTGCCGAGCGCCGCCGGGCGCTTTCGGCCATTTGCGAAAAGTATGCAGCCTCGAATCCGCACCGTGAAAAATGCGCCGCAAACGCAGGCCCGGAAACCGCCGTTTATTGTGTGGAGATCGAATCCATCACCGGCAAACGCAGTGAGTAAGAATGGAGGAAACGCGATGAACCGCCGATTCCGCTTTTTACAGAAACTGGCCTTTTGCCTTACATGGACAGGGCTTGTGTGCGGCCTGATCCTGCCCATGCTTTTGGGCGCGCTTGGCATCTCCCCCGCGCTCTGTCTTTCTGGGCCGTATGGAAGGCTGCAGGTGGGGAACGGTTGGCTTCTGACGCTGATCGTTACCGGGCTTGCCCTTCTCTTTTGGGGCGCCGTTTTGCTGCTGCGCTGTTATCGCGCCGCCTGCGATGCGGATGCGGAACCAACGCAGGACGAACCGTAATGCATCCTGCGGGTGCAGCCCGCCATGCGCCGCACCCGTTTTTTGCCGCTTTGTTTTTCTTTTCCATCTTCCGAACCCGCACACTTGTGGTATACTGTCGCTATGGAAAACAAGAACGCAAAAAAGCCCGCCTCGCGGGTAAAAACCATATTGAAGATCTCCCTCGTCACAGTGCTTGCAGCGCTTTTGCTCGTGGGGCTGCGCTTTGCATACGTCATGTTCGTGGATCCGATGAGCGCCTTCGGCGGAACCCCCACGCCTACGCCCACCGCTTCCCCTGCTCCTACCGTTGTGCCGGCGCAAACGGAAATGCCAACGCCCACACCCGCCGCCACGCCAACGCCTGCGCCCACCGCTTCCCCCACGCCGGAGCCAACGCCTGTGCCAACGCCCGCGCCCACCTATTCCCCCAAGGAACTTTCGGACCTTTCCTTCATGAAGGACCGGGTCAACATCCTTATGCTCGGTTGGGATCAAAGCCCGGAGCGCACCGTGGAGGGCAGCGGCGTTTACCGGGATGAAGCCAACAATTTCCGCAGCGACGTAATCATGCTGCTCACGGTCAACTTCAGGCGCGGCCGGGCGGATTTGATCTCCATCCCGCGGGATACATTTGCCACCATCTATAACGACAAGGGCGAAAAGTACAGCGAAACCGGCCATTGGAAGATCAACGCCGCCTTCGCCAAGGGCGGAAGTGCGGATGGGGACGGCTTTGCATACGCAATGGAAACCGTTTCCAAACTTTTTGGCGGCATCCCAATCGAATATTATGCCGGCGTGGACATGACGGGGCTTAAGGCCATCGTGGATGCAATGGGTGGTGTGGATTACGATGTGGATGTGCGCATTGAGCTCAACGGCCGCGTGCTCGAAACCGGCTATCAGCATCTCAACGGGCAGCAGGTGCTTGATTATTGCCGCGCGCGCAAAGGCATCAGCTCGGACGTTGGCCGCAACGACAGGCAGCAGCGGATGCTCTTTACCGTGTTCAACCAACTTAAATCCCGCGACCAGCTTCGGAACCTCGTTTCGATCTACACCTCCGTGAAGGGATATGTGAAAACCAACCTTTCCGCAGAGCAGATTGCCGCGCTCGGCGCGCTTGGCATGCAGCTTGACGAGGACACGCTCCGCCGCCATACCCTGAGCGGCAAGTATATCGACAACACCTCTTACAGCAACGCAAGCTATTATGTGCTTTCCAATGAAAAGCTTGTTTCGCTGGTGGATAAAATCTTCGGCATCACCATTGAGCCGGACCCGCGTGCGGACATTGCGCATGTGGAGGGAGAAAAACAAGCTGCCATCGCCGGGCGGTATGCCATTGGCGCGCAGTACCTGATAACGCTCGCGGAGCAGTCGCGCGGCATCGTGGGCCTGAATTCCGAACTTGGCCTTGCGCTCAAGCGCGGCGCCCGTGCCGTGGATGCGGCGCTTGCGCCGCTCCCCGCGCTCACGGAACGTCCGGCCGGCGTATCCACGGATGTGCCGCTGGACGGGGAGGCCATAAAGGCCGCGACCGACGCGCTGCGGGAGGAAATGTTCGCCCTTGCAGACAGCCTTGGTCTGACCCGGGAAACCGCAGACAAATCGCTTCTGCCCAGCGATTTCTACAAAAAGCTGCCACGGAAATAACCGTCGCCCAACCAGGGTGGGAAGGAGAATCCATATGCCGTTTGACCCTTGTGTAACCCGCATCATTCCCGAGCTCCGCGCATGGCAGGAGCATTTGCACCGCAACCCGGAGCTTTCCTTTGAAGAGTTCGAAACGACCGCCCACTTGGCGGAGCTCCTTTCCGTCATGCCGGGCGTTTCTGTTTCCCGGCCAACGAAGACCGGCCTTGTGGCAAGCATCCGGGGCGAAAAGGATGGGCGCCAAACCGTCCTCGGCGTACGCGGGGATATCGACGCGCTCCCCATCGAGGAGGCGAGCGGCCTTCCCTATGCATCCGCCCGCCCCGGCGTAATGCATGCCTGCGGGCACGACGGCCACACTGCCATGCTCCTTGGCCTTGCCAAGCTCCTTTCTGCGCAGCGCGCATCCTTTTCCGGCGAAGCGCGGCTCTTTTTTCAGCACGCGGAGGAGCTCCCGCCAGGCGGCGCGGTGGAGCTGGTACGCGCAGGTGCGGCGGATGGCGTGGACGCCATGCTCGGCCTGCATCTTTCCACAAATTGGCCCACGGGCGTGTTCGGTGTGCGCGCAGGCGTGCTGACGGCAGCGGTAGACCGCTTCGACATCACCGTAAAGGGCAAGGGCGCGCACTGCTCCTTCCCCGAACAGGGCGTTGATGCAATCGTCACCACGGCACAGCTGATCCTTGCGTTGCAGACCATCTCCGCACGGCGCGTTGCGGCGACCGACCCTGTGATCGTTTCCATCTGCCAGGCAAATGCGGGCACGGCTTATAACATCCTGCCGGATGAGATGACGCTCACCGGCGCGGTACGCTCCTTCGATCCCGCCGTGCGCGAACGCATCAAAGCGCTGATCGGAGAAATCACCGCCGGCATCACCGCGAGCGCCGGCGCAAGCTATGACTACGTTTGGGATGCCGGCTATGCCTCCGTGTTCAACGATGAAAAGCTCACCGCCCTTGCGGAGCAAACGCTGCTTTCCCGCTTCGGCAAGGAGCATATCGACCACATCGGCCCCATCATGCCGGGAGAGGACTTCTATGCGTTCCTTGAAAACCGCCCCGGTTTCTTCGTAGAGCTCGGCTCCCGCTGTCCGGAAAAGGGCTGCGACAGGCCACACCACAACCCGGGCTACCGGCTCGATCAGGATGCGCTGCCCTACGGCGTGCAATACCTTTACGACATGGCGCTCAAGCTCCTGAATCAATAACCGCGAGGAAACGCATATGGCTGAAATGAAGCTGACCGTCCTCATGGACAACAACACCTATATCGACCGTTATTATCTGGGGGAACCCGCTGCTTGCTACCTGCTGGAAACAGGGGAGCGCACCATTCTGCTTGACACGGGCTATTCCGCCTGCACGCTTGAAAACGCACGGCGCATGGAGGTTGACCTTTCCCGCGTGACGGATATCGTGCTCTCCCATGGGCATGACGACCACACGGGCGGACTTCTGCCGTTCCTTTCGGCCTTTCCGCAGCCGGTGCGCCTCTTTGCGCACCCGGATGCATTTTTGTCCAAGCGCTTTGACGGTCGTTCCGTCGGCGTGCCGTTCGATCCCGCAGCACTTCCCGCGCATGCGGAACTCTGCCTTTCCCGCGGGCCTGCCGAACTTACGCCGGGCGTGCTGTTCCTTGGCGAAATTCCGCGCACAAATCTGCTCGAAGCGCCGCCCGTAGGCGAAACGCTGCGCGGCGGCACCTGGGAACCGGACCGCCTGCTGGATGACACCGCCCTTGCCCTTGCAACAAAAAGCGGCCTGTTCCTGCTCACGGGATGCTCGCATGCGGGCATTTGCAACATGCTGCAATACGCCCTTTCCCTCACGGGGGAAACGCGCGTTGCGGGCGTGCTTGGAGGCCTTCATCTGTTTGAGCCCGGCCCGCAGCTCGATTTTGTGCTTGCGCGCCTTGCGCAGCTCGGTGCAAAAACGCTCTATCCCTGCCACTGCACCTCCCTTGCCGTGAAGCACGCGCTGTGCGGCGCTTTCGATGTGCACGAGGTCGGCGTGGGGCTGACGCTTGCGTTGTAGAACAACCGGTGGGAACACGAAGATAAGACTATGAAAGAAGCACTGAGATTTATAAAATTTGCGGTTTTTTCCGCCAGTGCGGGGCTGATCGAGCTTGGCAGCTTTACGCTGCTCAACGAGGTCACCACATGGAGCTATTGGCCCTGCTACCTGATCGCCCTGCTGCTGAGCGTCGTCTGGAATTTTACGCTCAACCGCAAATTCACCTTTCATGCGGCCACAAACGTGCCCGTGGCCATGCTGAAGGTTTTGGCCTATTATGCTGTCTTTACGCCCCTCTCCGCGCTGCTTGGGGATTACCTTGCGGAAACCCTGAAATGGAACGAATATCTGGTGACGGTCCTCAACATGCTCCTCAATTTCGTAACGGAATTCCTGTACCAGCGGTTTTTTGTGTTCGGCAAAAGCATCGACAGCGACAAGCCCGCGAGCCGGTAAATGGAGCGCGTTCCAAACAAAAACTGCCGCAAAATACCGGGGCGTAAAACATCCAGCAAGAGGCAGTTGATTGGGCTGTTCCTGTTTTGTGTTTATTCTGCGGCGGCGTACTTACCCGGAAAACAGGTTATGATTTACGGAGGAAATTGCACTATGAAACTGATTGAGCCAACGATGGAATACGAACAACAGATACAAGCGTATCGTCAGGAATTCCTTGCATTCGGAGGTTCAATGGACGGATGTGGGTCACTTCGGAAATTCGAGAGAACGCAGGACTGGATTGATCAGGTAGAATCTTTGAAAAAACCTGAGACAACCCCTTCTCACTGGGTTCCCAGTACGCAATATATTTTCGTGCGGGAATCGGACGGCAAAGTGGTCGGCACGATTCAAATCCGGCATTATTTCAATGAATTTCTGGAAAAATATGCCGGTCATATAGGATATTCCGTATGCCCCAGCGAACGGAGGAGGGGTTATGCAACGCAGATGTTGAAAAGCGTGCTGCCCGAATGCAAAGCGCTCGGAATAAAAAGGGTTCTGATTTCCTGCGTGCAGGGCAATGAAGGCAGTAAGAGAACCATTTTAAACAATGGCGGGGTCTATGAGTCAACAGTCTATGAGCCAAAAGAAGATGTGTATTTGGAACGATACTGGATTGATCTCTCAAATTGATAAATTAAGGCTGATCGAGACGATTTAAGGTGATGAAACGCGCCAAAGGGGCTGTAGCTTTTTCGTTTTGCTACAGCCCCGAACTGTTTTATGAAGCTCGCCCTAAAGCGGCAGCTTTTGTTGCTGCGTTTTGCGCTTCAATCTCGGAAGAGCTTCCCGCCGTACCGCTCCAGCACGTAAAGAAGCGGCATACCGAAACCGTAGCATGCAATCGCCTGCCCCGCGCCCACATAAGCCGCAGCCACGAGGAACGTTACCTCGCCCGGCATATACACAAGCGTCATCAGCGCGCCCACGATAAGCGCATTCACCACAACCGCAGGCAGCGGAGCAAGCCACTTGGAAAGCCCACGCTTTTTGAACCAACGCGTCAGCAGCGCGGCGAGCAGCGTCGCCAAGCTCCCGAACACCACATCATAAAGCACCGCGCCGCCTGCGAGGTTGGCCACAAGGCAGCCGATAAAAAGCCCCGGCACGGCCGCAGAGGTGAAAAACGGAAGGATGCAGAGCGCTTCGGAAACGCGCACCTGCATCAGCCCGAAGCTGATGGGAGCGGCCGCAAGCGTCAGTGCCGCATAAAGCGCCCCGATCAGGGCGCCTTGTACAAGCTTTTTTGTTGTCATTGCCGGTTTATTTGGTTTCCAAATATGCGTTCAGCTTCTCCACGAGCTCATCCACATTGATGCCGTGCACCGCGCACGCCTGCTCAAGGTCCTCGCCGCTCGCCATTACGCAGCCAAGGCAATGCATGCCGCTTTCCTGAAGAATGTCCGCCGTGCCGACATCCACGCGCAGGATCTGCTCAATGGTCATGTTTTTGTTGATCATGGTTATATTCCTCCGTATCGGTTTTTTATAGTCTCTGCGCCCGCTTTCCATTTCATGCGGCGGACGCTGTGGGCATTGTATCACATCATCCCCGGCGGTTCAACGCATTTCGCCACTTTTTTCTGAAATCAGCATTGCGCCGGAAAGCGGCGGAAGGACAAGGTTCAGCGTTCCTTCGCTGCATGTGATGCGCATGCCCGTGATCGCCTCCGTATACGCGGGGGCAAGGAACATGCGCGCCCCGTCTGGCCCGCGCCGGAACGCTTCTGCCGCAACCATTACGCGTTCCGCACGCTCCGAGCGGTTCACAAGCGTCAGCGCGCTTTCCCCGCCTGCGGTGCGCAGGATTGCAAACAAATCCGGCGTGAGCGCCGCAAAGCCGCATGCGCCTTCAGAAAGCGCCTTTGAAGCGCGCCGTGCCGCAGCAATGCGGCGATATTGCGCAAGCTGCGCCTCGTCTTCTGCGCCCCAGGGATACGGTGCGCGGCAAAACGGATCAGCCATGCCGAACATGCCAATCTCATCGCCATAATAGGTGCAGGGCACGCCCGGATGCGAAAACAGCAACATCTGCGCAAGCGCAAGGCGCGCCTTGCCGCGTGCAGCTGCATCCGGGCTCAGGCGGAACCTGGCCTGTTCCTCCCGCGTGAGCGCATCCCGATGCGGCGCGCCGCCAAGCACCGTTGCAATGCGCGGCGTGTCGTGGCTGCCGAGCAGGTTCAAGCAGGCATCGTAAAAGGGCTTTGGATAGTTTTCCCGAAGCGCAAAAAGCCGCGCTGCAAGTCCGTTTGCATCCGTGCGGTACAAAAAGAAATCGCAAAGCGCATCCCGCAGCGGATAATTCATCACGGAATCAAGCTCCGCACCGTCCACATAGGCGCGCCGCGCGCCAAAGCCTTCTTTGTTGGAAGCGTCATCCCACACCTCGCCCAGAAGCAGCCCCTCCGGGTCGATCGCTTTGAGCCGCGCACGCAGAAAGGCGATGAATTCGTCCGGCAGCTCATCTGCTACATCCAGCCGCCAGGAGGTGAGGCCGAGCGCTGCATAATGCGAGAGCACCCCTGCAACGAACTCCATGTAGGAGGGCGTAAGCTCGTTGACCTCCGGCAGCGTCGGGAATCCCCACCAGGCGCGGTAGCTGTCCGGCCAGGCGCGGAAATCATACCATTCAAAATACGGCGATTCTCTGGATTGATATGCGCCGGGCTCCGGATAACGGCCATAGCGGTTGAAGTATACGCTGTCGTCCCCCGTGTGGGAAAACACCCCGTCGAGAATGATGTGCATCCCCGCTTCCTTCGCCGCCGCAACGAGCATGCGGAGGTCGCCCTCATCCCCCAGCACGGGGTCAACGCGAAGATAGTCCGACGTGTTGTAGCGGTGGTTTGTGGGCGATTCAAAGATCGGGTTCAGATACAGGCAGGTTACGCCTAGGCTCTTGAGATACGGCAGCTTTTCGGCAAGGCCGCGCAGGTCACCGCCATAAAAATCGCAGGGATCGTAATCCTTCTTTCCGGGCAGCGGCTCGTAAAGCACCGGCGCATTCCATTCCTCATGCAACGCTACGCTGCGCCCAAGCGCGCGGTGGTATTCCGTGCGCGCAAGTCCGCCGCGTTCGCCGCTCCTGTGGAAGCGGTCCGCAAACACCTGATAGGCAATCCCTTCCCGAAACCAGGCGGGCGTTTGGAATGCCGGGTCATACACGGTAATCTGGTAGGAAGGGGGCGGATAATCGTACACCCCGCCGGCGCCGCTGCGCCCCCCGTAATAGCGCGTCTCCACGCCGGGCGTCTCCACCCCGGGCGTCTCCACCCCGGGCGTCTCCACCCCGGGCGCCTCTAAAAGAAAGTAATACCAGATCAGCCCGGTATGTTTTGCCTGAAACAGAAATTCGTAATAGTCCCCCGCACGGCGGCCCTCCACAATGCGCTCCGCGTTTCCCACCCAAAGGCGCAGCCGTGCACGCACGGCGGGATCCGGAACGCGGATGGAGAGGCGCACATCCGTGCCGCACGGCACGGCGCCAAACGGGGCGCGGAAACGCGCCCCAATGGAATCATGCAAAATACCTTCGAACATGAATCCCCCTTCGGTGAATGTTTGCTGAATTCAGGAGAGCATTTGGGCATACAGCGTTTCATACTGTTTTGCCGCCCGCTCCCAGGAAAAATCGCACGCCATGCCGCGTTGGACGAGGCGCGCCCAAAGGTCCTTATCCCCGTGATAATAGGCCACTGCATGCTGTATTGTAAAAAGCAGCTCATGCGCGTTGTAGTTGAGGAATGAGAAGCCCACGCCCGCATCGGTGAAGCGGTTGTAGGGTTCCACGCTGTCCACAAGGCCGCCCGTTTCCCGCACGACAGGCACCGCGCCATAGCGCAGGGCAATCATCTGTGAAAGGCCGCAGGGCTCAAAGCGGGAAGGCATCAGGAACAGGTCCGCGCCTGCATACACGCGGTGCGCAAGCCCCTCGTTATAGGCCATGTGCGCGGCAAAGCGGCTGCCGTAGCGCCAGGAGGCCCAGGAGAAAAGCTGCTCATAGCGCGCATCGCCCGTTCCGAGCACCACGAGCTGCAGATCCTGTTCCATAATCTCCGCAAGCACATGCTCGAGAAGATCCAGCCCCTTCTGATCCGTGAGGCGCGAAACAAGCGCCGCAACGGGTACATCCGGGCGTTCCGAAAGGCCCAGCTCCCTTTGCAGAGCCGCCTTGCAGGCGGCCTTGCCGGCCATGTTGCCCAAAGCGTAGCATGCGGGAAGCGCAGGGTCGTCCCCCGGGTTGAAATACGCCGTGTCGATGCCGTTCAAAAGGCCGGTGAGCGCGTGCTCGCGTTCCCGCAGCACGCCGTCAAGCCCTTCGCCGTAATAGGGCGTTAAAATCTCACGGGCATAGGTGGGGCTCACAGTGCCGATGCGGTCCGCATATACAATGCCGCCCTTCAAAAAGTTTATGCATCCGTTGTATTCCAGCAGGTGCGGGTCAAAGCACGGCGCGCCGAGCGAAAGCAGCTCGTCCATAAAGCCGCGATCAAAAATGCCCTGATAGCGGAGGTTGTGAATCGTGAGGAGCGTACGCACGCGCGAATAGGCCGGATCTTCGGAAGCGTATTGCAGTTTGAGAAGCGGCGCGGCCATGGCGGTCTGCCAGTCGTTCAAATGCAGCACATCCGGCATAAAGCCGATGCGCGGCAGCATCTCCAGAATGGCCTTGGAAAAATAGGCGAAGCGCTCGCCCTCTGCGGAATCGAAGCTGCCGTAAATATAATCCCGGCCGAAGTAATATTCGTTATCGATAAAGTAGTAGGTTACTCCGCCGTGCACAAGCTGTTCTATGCCGCAATACTGGCTGCGCCACCCGAGGCGCAGGATGAAATCGCACACATGATGGCACTGCGCCTTGTATTTTTCCTTAACGGGTTTGTAAAACGGCAGCACAATGCGTGCGTCCGCACCATCCCGGCAGAGCTGTGCGGGAAGCGCGCCCGCCACATCCGCAAGGCCGCCGGTTTTCACGAACGGCAGGCATTCGCTTGCCGCAAAAAGTACCTTCAATTTGGTTTCGCGTTTTGTTTCGCTCATAAGCATTCCTTTCTGTGTGCGCCGTGCAGCGCACCGGCGGGGGATCCCGTTGCGCCGGAGGCTTGGCCCGCGGTTCAGATCACACTGCCCTTGCGCACGATGATCGGGAAGCTGTCGTATCCGGCCAGGCGGCGGCTGTTCTTCACCGTTACCCCCTTATCGAGGATGACATGGTTGAGCTCTGAACCGGAATGAATATCCGATGCCTGCATCAGGATGCAGTCGCGTACAACGCTGCCTTCCCCCACATGCACGCCACGGAACAGCACACTGTTTTCAACCGTGCCTTCCACAACGCAGCCGTCCGCCACCAGGCTGTTGCGCACGGAGGCATGCTGGCCGTAGCGCGCGGGCGCTTCATCCTTAACCTTGGTGTAAATGGGATGCTCGCGGTTGAACAGATCCTCCCGCACCGCGCGGTCAAGCACAGCCATATTGTGCCGGAAGAAACTCGTGAGCGAATTGAGGCGCGCCACATAGCCGTCATACCGCCAGCCATAGATTTTCAGCGAGTCCACATGCCGGAGGAGCACATCCCGCGTGAAATCCGTGTAATCGTGTGCGGCGGCTTCCTCGATCAGGTATTCAAGCAGCGTCTTCTCCATCACATAGGTATCGCAGGATTGGAGGCCCGAAAGCGGGCGGTACGGGTCAAGCTGCAAGTCCGTCACGCGGCCGCTTTCGTGCAGCGCAAGGCGCAGATCCATGTATTGATCCTCCGGATCGAAGCCTGCCTCCTCGTTGTACATTATGGTAATGTCCGCGCCGGTTCGGATATGCTGCGCGAGCATGTCCGTAAATGTGGTGTTATAGATGGTATGGCTGCCTGTGAGCACGATGTAGCGCTGGGCACTGCGGCGAATGTAGCCGAGCACGGAGCGCAGCGCATCGATGGTGCCGCGGTAAATGCCCGTGTTGTCCCGGGTGACGAACGGGGGCAGGATGAAAAGGCCGTCCCGCTTGCGGTGCAAATCCCATTCCTTTCCGGACTCGAGGTGATCCATCAGCGAGTGGTAATTCTTCTGCGTAATGATCCCCACGTTGGTGATGCCCGTGTTCACAAGGCTTGAAAGGATGAAATCAATGCAGCGGTAGCGCCCGGCGAACGGCACAGCCGCGATGGAGCGCGAATATGTGAGTTCCCTGAGCTGCATGTTGGATTCCCCGGTGTAAATGAGGCCGAATGCATTGTCCGTCATACCGTTACCCCTCCTTCCCGCCGAAGGTATCGGCGTTCACAATCATGCCGGCGGGCACGCGCGCACCCGGGCGGATAGATGTGTTGCTTGCAACGAGCGTAATATCCCCCGTGAGCGATGTATCGTACGGCGGGTCGTTCTCCGCAGGCGGCGCGCCTACAACAGCGCCCGCATGCACAGTGGCGTTCTCGCCCACGATGGCTTTTTTCACCACCGCATTTGCGCCGATGCGTGCGCCCGGCAGCACCACGGAATCCGAAACCTCAGCCCCCTCGCCAATGGTTACGCCCGCGAACAGCACGCTGTGGCGGATGGCGCCGTCCACATCGCACCCTTCGGTCACGATGGAGCGGACTGCGCTGCCGTGCCTGCCCATGTAATGCGCGGGCATGATGGCGCTGCGGCTGTAAATGCGCCAGTCCTTATCGCCAAGATTCAGCTCCGGTTCATCCTTGATGAGATCCATGTTGGCTTCCCAAAGGCTCTGCACGGTGCCGACATCCTTCCAGTAACCGTCAAAGCGGTAGGCAAACATGCGCCTGCCATCCTGCAGCATTGCGGGGATGATGTTCTTGCCGAAATCGTGCTGGGACGCCTGATTACGGTCGTCCCGCATCAGGAATTCGCGCAGCACCGGCCATGTGAAGATATAAATCCCCATAGAAGCCTTATCGCTCTTGGGCTGCCTCGGCTTTTCCTCAAATTCCACAATGCGGTCTTCCGCATCCGTGTTCATGATGCCGAAGCGGTGTGCTTCCGCCATGGGCACCTGCAAAACGGCGATGGTGGCATCCGCCCGTTTTTCCATGTGGTGGCGCAGCATGGCGGAATAATCCATTTTATAGATATGGTCGCCGGAAAGGATCAGCACATATTCCGGGGAATACCGCTCAATGAAGCCGATGTTCTGGCAGATGGCGTTCGCCGTGCCGGAATACCACTCGCCGCGGCTGCCCTTGACATAAGGCGGAAGCACATAAACGCCGCCGGAGTTGCGGTCCAGGTCCCACGCGCTGCCGTTGCCAAGGTACCCGTTGAGCTCGAGCGGCTCGTACTGCGTCAGCACGCCCACGGTATCCACGCCGGAGTTGACGCAGTTGGACAGTGGAAAGTCGATGATGCGGTATTTTCCCCCGAAGGGAACCGCCGGTTTTGCCGTGCGGTTTGTGAGCACGCCAAGGCGCGTGCCCTGCCCGCCGGCCAGCAACATTGCAACCATGCGTTTCTTGATCATACGCGTGTTCCTCCTTTTGGTGGGAATGATTATTCCGCAGCATCGCGCCGCGTAAGGCGATAGTAAACAGCCTCATACGGCCCGAGCGGGATCTCTGCGCGGTATTCGCCGCTCTCCTCCGGCACGGTGGAAAGCACGCCGGGCGACGGCTGTTCAACGCTTGACATGACGCGGGTAAGCGTTGCCGCAAACGGAAGGCGAACGGAATACGGCCGGTGTGCTACAGGCGTGAAATTAAAGCAGCAGAGCAGCTCGCCCTCCGGCCCAAAGCGGCTGAAAGCGATTACACTGTGGGCGGAATCGTCCACGCTGCGCCATTCAAAGCCCTCCCAACCGTCGTCGCGCGCATAGAGCGCGGGGCTGTTGCGGTAAAACCGGTTGAGCGCCTTTACAAATTCGCGTATTGCCGCATGGCGGGGATAATCCAGCAGGTGCCAGTCCAAAGAGGCGCGGAAATCCCATTCCGCGAACTGGCCGAACTCGCCGCCCATGAACAGCAGCTTCTTGCCCGGGTGAGCATATTGATACATATAAAGCAGGCGCAGCTGCTGAAACATTTCGTCATATGTTCCCGGAAGCCGGCCGATGAGCGAGTTCTTCATGTGCACAACCTCGTCGTGCGAAAACGGCAGGATATAATGCTCCGAAAACGCATAGCACATCGAAAACGTCAGCTTATCGTGATGATAGCGGCGAAAGAGGCTGTCCAGCTTGCAGTAAGAAAGCGTGTCGTTCATCCAGCCCATGTTCCATTTGAAGTCAAACCCAAGGCCGCCTTCCTCCACGGGCGCGGAAACGTGCGGAAATGCCGTACTTTCTTCCGCGATCAAAAGCGCGCCCGGGCATTCCCGGTGCACCGCTTTGGAAAGGCGCGTAAAGAAATCAACCGCGGCAAGGTTCTCGTTGCCGCCGAAGCGGTTGGGCAGATAATCGCCGTCCCGCCCGTAGTCGAGGTAGAGCATGCAGCTCACCGCGTCCACGCGCAGCGCATCAATATGGTATTCCTTTAAGAAAAATACAGCGTTGGAGATGAGGAAGCTTTGCACTTCGCTGCGCTCCAGGTTAAAGAGCATCGTGCCCCACTGCGGCTGCTCGCCGCGCCGCGGGTCCGGGTGTTCGTAAAGCGCCGTGCCGTCGAACCGGCGAAGGCCATGCGCATCCCGCGTGAAGTGAGCGGGCACCCAATCCAGGATTACACCAATGCCTGCACGGTGGCATGCGTCCACCAGCGCTTTGAACTGCTGCGGCGTCCCATAGCGCGCGGTGATGGAATAATACCCCGTGATCTGATACCCCCAGCTGTCATCCAGCGGATATTCGCACAGGGGCATCAGCTCCACATGCGTGTAGCCCATGTCCACCAGATAATTCACAAGTTCAAACGCAAGCGCTTCATAATCAAGCCCGGCACGCCAGGAGCCAAGGTGCACCTCGTAAATGCTCATGGGGGACTGGTGCGGGTCATACTGCCCGCGTGCCTCCATATGCGCCGTATCGCGCCATTCATAGCCGCCGATATCCCAAACAATGGATGCCGTCTCGGGCCTGTTTTGGCTGTAAAACGCAAACGGGTCCGCCTTGTAGATCAGCCGGCCCTCTTTGGTTTGAATTGCGTATTTGTAGGTGTCCCCGATATGCGCGATGCCAATGCAGGCCTGCCATACGCCCGTTGTGCCGCAGGGTTCCATGGGGTCGGCTTCCGGGTTCCATCCGTTAAAGCTTCCCACAACGCTCACCGCGCGCGCATTCGGCGCCCACACGGCAAAGCGGAACGCATCATAGCCGTCTTCCGTGCACACGCTGTGGCAGCCGAGCGCACGGTATGCGTAGGCGGACTTCCCCTCATTGAACAGGTAAAGCGCGACTTCATCCAGATAAGCGTTCACAAATACCACCTCGGTTCGGGATTGGAGTAAGCTCCGGACACGGAATCCTTCTCCTATCTTATATTCTAACTCATATTTTAAACCAATTTCTCTCGAAAGGGTAGTTAAATTCTTGCCGATGTTCTGAAAAAAGGATATGATATTGTGGTATTTAAATTCGGCTCGCCGCAACAGGAGATTCCGCATGAACAGATTTTTGTCCGGCACCACATGCAATCCATGGCACAACCTTGCCGTGGAGGAGTTTTTGTTTGATTCCCCCCAGCAGGGCGTGACGCTTTACCTTTGGCAAAACCGGCACACCGTTGTGATCGGCCGCAACCAGAACGCATGGCGCGAATGCCGCACGGAGCTCCTTGCAAAGGATGGGGGCCGCCTTGCCCGGCGCACCACGGGCGGCGGCGCGGTGTACCACGACCTTGGCAACCTGAACTTCACGTTTGTGACCCCACGCGGGGAATATGACCTTGCGCGCCAGCTTTCCGTAATCCTTGCCGCGGTGCGCTCGCTCGGCGTTCATGCGCGCTTCACCGGGCGCAACGACCTTGTGACGGATGCCGGCGCAAAGTTTTCCGGCAACGCTTTCCGCTTCTCCCGGGAGGCAGGCATGCACCACGGCACGCTTCTTGTAAATGTAGACATGGAAAATCTCGGCAAGTACCTTGCCCCTTCCCCCGCAAAACTTGCGGCAAAAGGCGTTGAAAGCGTGCGCGCGCGCGTTTGCAACCTTTGTGAATACGGGGCCCACATCACCGTGGATTCCATGCGCGCGGCGGTCGTTGCAGCGTTTGCGCGCGAATACGGCGCATACGAAACGGTTTCGGAGGCAGTGTTCGACCCCGCGCGCCTTGCCGCCGCAGAGGAACGGCATGCTTCCTGGGAATGGCGCATGGGCGCAACCCCCGCCTTCAACCTTACGCTGGAAACGCGCTTTCCATGGGGCGGGCTGGAGCTTGCATTCGTCCTTCAAAACGGCGTGGTGCAGGAGGCGCGCGCTTGGTCCGACGCGATGGATGAAGCCTTCATCCGTGCGCTGCCGGATGCGCTGCTCGGCGCACCGCTTACAGGCGCAGCGCTCGCTGCGGCAGTGCAGAGGCTTGGCGGCGCGCTGGCCGAGGACATTGCCGCCTGGCTTGAAACGGCGCAGTGGTAAAAGTCACGCCATCCGCGCGCCGTTTTGCAACGCAAAGGCGTTCGCCGCGTCGGTTAAAAAATCATGCTTCCCGCGGAAGGAGCGTATGAGCAGCGCCACGCTTGCAAGCGTGCCCACGAGGCAAACGAACAGATCCCCCATGGTATCCGAAACGCCCGTATCCAGCACATGCTGCAAATCCCGTCCGACAAGCGGCGCAAGCGCATATTCACACAGCTCAAACATTCCCGCCACCGCCATTGACGCGAACAGCACAAACAGGCATGCGGTTGCCTTTCCCTGCGCCGCAATGGGGCGTTCGCGTTCCAGCATACGGAACAGCGCCAACGCCAGCATGGATACGAACACCCCGGAAAGCATGTGCACCAGCTTGTCGAAATGCGGGATGGTTTCATAACATTCTGCAGCGCCGCCGAGCGTCCAGCCCAGGCAGGCAAACGCATAAACGAAAAGCTCAATCTGCCAGCCGCCCTCCCAGCGAAGCAGACGGCGCGCCGCCCATAGCGCCGGAACCAGCAGAAATGTGCAAAGCGCATTGATCAGCGAATAGCTGTTTTGCCGCAACGCCCCGCATACCGCCACCGCAGCCCCTGCGAGCACATACAGCACGCGCGCCGCGCGCACCGCGGTGCGAAACCGCTCCTCTTTTTTCATCAGCCTTTCCCGTTCCATGAAAACACCCTCCTTATGGCTCTGTGCAAAGCGTGCGCAGTTGCCGCGCAGAGCATTCCGCCGCGCGGCCTTCGGCGCAATCCCCGTTCATAAAAGCAGGCGCTCCCGCTTTTTCTGCAATCAAAGGGGCGGCCCTCTCGGCCGCCCTATGCCCCCCCGGTTTTATTCCGGCAGCGTCACGCCAATCAGCGGCGTCGCGCCGCCTTCCCCCATGGAGACCTGCGGCAGCTGGCCGTTCCATTTATCGATGGTTTGGTACTGGATCAGCGCATCCGTTACGGATTCTGCAAGGATGCGGTTCGCCTCCGCCTGTGCATCCGCCTCAAGCTTGATGCGCTTGGCCTCCGCCTCGGCCGCAATGAGAGCGCTTTCCGCCTCTGCATTCGCCGCAATCACCTGCTTCTGCGCTTCCGCTTCAGCGATCACGATCTGCTGTTCCTGCTCCGTGCGGGTCTTGATAAGCGTCTGCTCCGCAACCTGCTTGGCTTCCACGGCCGCGATGTATTCGGGCGAAAAATCCCAGTCGATAATGTTAAGATCCTCGATATAGATGCCGCGCGCATTCAGCTTACCGTTGAGCTCCGTATCAAGCTGCACGCTTACCTCGCTGCGGCTTGCCACAAGGTCGCTCGCCGTATATTGTGCAACCACAGCCTTAAGCGCCTCGTTCACCGCCGGAGAGACGAGCACCTCCTCAAATGCCGCGCCGACTTCCTTGTAGATGGAATAGCTCATATTCTTCGAGATGCGGTAATTCACCGCGAGCACAGTGGTGACGGTTTGCAGGTCCTTGCTGAACGCCTCGGTGCTCACCTCAAGCTTCACGATGCGGTTATCGATCTGCACAATCTCCTGCGCAAAGGGAATTTTGAAGTGGATTCCCTCCTGCAAGACCTGGTCGCTTACCTTGCCGAGCGTTACCACCACGCCCGTGTGCCCCGCCGGGATCACCACAAAGCTGCCAAACACAATGGAAAGCACCAGAATAGCGGCCACAGCGGCCAAAATAATTTTGCCGACGGAGAGATTGCCCTGTTTGTTTCGAAACATGTTTGAACTCCTTCCAAATACGGCGTGCCGCCGTTTTCGGGGCGCTTGTCCGAAATCCGGCCGCCCCATTTCGTATCATTATACCATTTTTCGGCATGGCCGGAAGCCGGCGCTTGTGAAAAACCTGCAAAAATCGTGACACGGCGGCAAATCCCGGCCTTGTTTACCGAATATTCAAACCAATTCCGGGCAGGGTTATGGTATAATGGCAATACAATCAACCGCAATGGCCGCTTTTTGCGCAGCCTTGCAGACGACAGGATGATTTGCTTATGAAATTTGACTGGAAAAAATTGAAACGTTCCGCTTTGCAAAGCCTTGGCCGCCTGGCTGTGCGCATGCGCGCCTCCCAGCGCCGCTTCCGGCATGCGGGCGGCTTCCCCGGCCTGTTCCGGCGCACGGGGCAAAACCTGAGGCGGCGCGAGCCGCGCACGCTCGCCGCCTGTGCATGCACAGCGCTCGTGCTTGTTGCCGTCCCCGTCCTCTGCCTTGCCTCTCTCGGCAAGCGCGCCGCAGCCGCGGGCCTGGAGGACGGGCGCACAGCAGAGCTGAATTTGCTTCAGGCCGAAAGCACCGCGCCTGCCTCCGGCTACATCGACCTTGCAAGCGCGTTTACGCCCGCGCCCACGCCCACGCCGCGCCCTTCGGCGACCCCCGTTCCGACGCCCACGCCCGTTATGCTGGTCAAAGGCACAACCGGCGCGCAGGTCATCGCCGTGCAGGAGCGTCTGATGGAGCTTGGCTATATGGATTACGATGAACCGACTGAGTATTACGGCAGCATCACAAAGGGCGCCGTTGAGGTGTTCCAACGCCGCCACGGCCTCACGGTGGACGGCGCCATCGGGGAAGAAACCTATGACCGCCTCATGCGTGAGGATGCGCTTCCTTATATGGTCACGGTCGGCGATGAAGGCACGGATGTAGAGGAACTGCAAAAGCGTCTTGTCGAGCTTGATTACATGAAAAAGGCGACAGGCTATTTCGGGGACGAAACGGCCGCTGCCGTGAAGGAATTTCAGGAACGCAACGACCTTGACGTGGACGGCATGATCGGCATGCAGACGCGCGAAATGCTTTACAGCGAGGAAGCGATTGCAAAGTCCCTCACTTATGGGGAAAAGAGCGATGACGTGCTGAAATACCAGAAGCGGCTTTATAAGCTCGCTTACCTGACCACAGAGCCTGACGGCACCTTTGGCCGCGACACGCTTGCCGCCGTAAAGCTGTTCCAGGAACTCAACGGCCTCATTGCGGACGGGCATATCGGCCCGCAGACGAAAGATATGCTCATGTCCTCCGATGCGCAGGCCAACGCGCTTACCATCGGCATGAGCGGCGACACGGTCAAGAGCGTCCAAAAGCTCCTGAAAAAGCTCAATTACCTCGATTCGGCGGACGGCTATTTCGGCTCCGGCACGGAAGCCGCCGTGCGCGCTTTCCAGAAACGCAACGGCCTTAGCGTGGATGGCAAGGTTGGCAGGCAGACGCTCACCGCGCTGCGTTCCGACAGCGCAAAGGCTGCCGCCTCCGATACGCCTGCCGCGACCTCCGGCCCATCCTCCACGCCCAAGCCTTCTTCCACCTCCAATCCGTCGAACAATGTTTCCAACGGCGCCTCGGCAGACCGGTTCGTGGAAATTGCGCTCGGGAAGCTCGGCTGCCCATACCGCACGGGCGCAAAAGGGCCAAGCCGGTTTGATTGTTCCGGTTTCGTATACTGGTGTCTGAATCAGGCCGGTGTAAAGCAGGGCTACATGACGAGCAAAACCTGGCGCAGCGTCACCAAATATAAGAAACTCTCCTCCATGAGCGACATCCGCAAGGGCGACGTGATCGTGTTTAAGATGTCCTCCTCCAAGGGGCATGTAGGCATCGCAATCAGCGACAGCATGATGGTGGATGCTTCCTCCGGCCAGGGCGAAGTTGTGCGCCGTTCGTTCAAGACGGATTACTGGCGCAAATATTTCTACTGCGCATATCGGATTTTCTAAAGCGTTTATTCACAGACCGGAGCGGCTATGTCGCTCCGGTTTTTTGAAAAAACTTCCTGTATGCACCCTGCCGGACTGCGCATACTAAGGCCAACCAATGAAGGGGAGGAAGAAGAAGATGTCCGAAACCAAGGCTGGATGCCAGACCATTGGCTGCCGCGTAACAAGCTGCCGCTACAATGCGCGTGGCATGGATTGTGAGCTTTCCCGCATCGAAGTTGAGCCGCAGTGCGGCTGCCATACCGGCGAAGCATGCGACGAAAGCCTCTGCGGAAGCTACAAGGCAAAGTAACGCGGCAAAAAAGAAGGGCTTAAAGCCCTTCTTTTTGTTTCTCTGCAAATTCGCACGCTGCGCGTTCAGCGGCAGTAAAGCTGGATATATGTTTCGATTGCCTCTTCAATGACTTTCACCGCGGCAGCGCGGTCCTGAATCTCGTCAATCGCGGTCTCCTTGCGTTCAAGCGATTTATAGACCGAGAAAAAGTGTGACATTTCCTCAAATACATGGCGCGGAATTTCGGAGATGTCATGGTAGCTGTTATAGGTCGGATCCTCAAACGGAATCGCAATAATCTTGTCATCGGCATAGCCGTTATCCATCATGGTAATCATGCCAATGGGGTAGCACTGAATCAGCGCCATCGGCTGAATGGGCTCGGAGCAGAGCACCAACACATCAAGCGGATCCTTGTCGGCAGCATAGGTACGCGGGATGAAGCCATAATTCGCCGGGTAATGCGTGGAGGTATACAGCACGCGGTCCAACCGCAGAATACCGGTTTCCTTATCCAGCTCATACTTGGTCTTGCTGCCCTTGCTGATCTCAACAACGGCGAAAAAATCCTCCGGCTTGATGCGTTTGGGGGAAATGTCATGCCAAATATTCATAACAATGCGTTTGAAAACTCCTTCTTCTGCATTTGTTTTATTATAGCACCGCGCCGGATGCGGCGCAACGCATTTCGTCTTCCGCCGGATGCCATATTTCCCGCCTTCTTCCGCAAAACGGTTGACGGGCGGTTGTTTTTCGCGGTTGGACGCCTGCGCTTTGCAAATAAACACAGGAACTCCCATGGGTGTCCTTGCTTATTTCCTCTTTTTACAATTTGTTAATCGTTTGCCTACCGGAATGTATTGACATCTGTTCTGCCCGCTGGTATCCTATTGGTAATCAATTGATTAACAGTGGGGGCTTTGCGATGCAGGAACGAGTTGCGCTTTCGGGCGCTGAATGGCGATTGATGCAAATCATTTGGGAAACAGGGCCCTGCACGCTCCGGCATATATGCAGCGTTGCAGGTCCGGTCTATGGTTGGACAAAGCATGCAGTGATTTCCTTTTTGAAACGCATGGAAAAGAAAGGGGCTATCCGTGTGGAGGAGTCACCCCCCGCACGGCGCTACCATGCGCTGCTGAACCGGGAAGAAGCCATTGAAGCCGAAACGGAAGACGTGCTCGAGCGCGTTTATAATGGAAATGTGCTTTTGATGGTACAATCCGCCGCACGGGCCCGCGGCCTTTCCAAGGAGGAGCTTTCCCTGCTCGCAACGCTGCTCTCCCCAGAGGGGAACAACAATGCCTGACGCCTTTATGCACCTAATCTCAATGAGCTTACAGGGCGGCATCCTCATCCTGTTCCTGTTGCTGCTCGGACGGTTTGCCGGGCGGCGCATTTCACCGCAGCTGCGCTATGCGCTTTGGCTTCTGCCCGTGTTGCGGCTGCTCGTCCCCTTCTCATTTTCAAGCATATTTTCGCTGATGAACCTGTTTCAGAAGCCGCTTGAGCCGGCCCTGCCGGCCCCGCAGCTTACCGCCTTCCCGAACATCACTCCGTATGTGTCCGTACCTTCTGCCTTTCCCGCTGAAAGCGCCCCGGCCATTCTGTCTGCACCCGCATCCGTACCCATGCCTTCGACGCATCCTGCGCAAAGCGTTCATTCCTCCCTGCCAGAGTTCACCGGCATATTGTTCTGGATTTGGCTCGGCGGCACAGCGGCAGTTTTCAGCTATATGGTTTTTGTCAACCTCCGCTTTTATGGTGGGGTGCATCATGCCCGCACGCGAGTGGACTGCACATGCAGTTTGCCCGTGTATCTCGTTGGCGGGCTTCCATCTCCCTGTCTTAGCGGCCTCATCCGCCCCGCAATTCTCATAAATGACACGGCGCTGCAAAAGCCCGGCGTGCTTGCCCATGTGCTCCGGCACGAGTTTGCGCACTACGCCGCAGGCGATCAATGGTGGGCGCTTCTGCGCAATCTCTGCTGTGCCGTACATTGGTTTAACCCGCTCGTGTGGGTTGCAGCGTTTCGCAGCCGAAATGATTGCGAACTCGCCTGTGATGCTCGCGCCCTGCGCGGCTTTTCGCAAAGGGAGCGTGAAGCCTATGGCATGGCGTTGCTTGCGGTTCTGCACCCCGGTTCCGGGGTGCATGCACCGCGCCGCACGCCGTAAGGCCCGGTTGCCGCAGCCCACCGCCGTCCGCCGTTACTGCAAACGTAATTTCAGCCAAAGGAGGTTCCGCTATGAAACACCGTTTTGAAACGCTTCTGACTCTTTCTACCGCCATGATCGGCGATAAGCATGCACTGACGGAGCGCATCCGCTTTATCGGCAGGCAACCAAAGGCCGTGCGCCTTGCAACAGTTGCGGTACTTGTGTTTGCATTCCTGGCAGCGTTCATTTCCTGCACAAACGCAGTAGAAGAACAAGAACTGCATGGTTGCACCCTCACGAGTCGCAAGCTCCGTACACCCATAACCTATGGATCTGCACTCGGGAATCATCTCTGCGAAACGCTTGGCCTCCCGGACTATGCGGACGAATTCAACGATATTTATTATAATACGGGCTTTCTGCTTGACCTCGACGAGGATGAGGGCACGCTCGAAGGCATCGAATACATGACCTATACCGACCCGAAGGATGCTTCCTCCACGTTTATTGTGCTCGCAGGCTCGGACGTTATCCCCCATGAAAACGCCAAGCACTACCCACAGGATTATGACATCGGCAAAATGACGGCATATTTTGTGCGAACCGAAGCACCGCTGTCTGCAGAGCTGTTTGATCGCCTTGCGCAGCCCGGCGCGCCTGCGGAATTGTTGCTTACGCTGCGGACGAACCATAAGGACGAAAGCGGTATCGTGCAATCCCTGTATGCCGGCGTCTGCCTGCTCCGGCTCTCCCCACAGGGCGGCACGCTTGCCGAACCGAGCGCAGAGGTTTCCGCGCGCATGGCCGCACAATGGACGGAAAACACCGCTTCCAGCCCTGCCCCGGATGCGCAGCAGCAGGAGACGGAAGCCCCGGCCACGCAGGCTAATGCGATGGAATTTGCGCCTGATTTCACCGACCCGGTCGCCGTGTCCGAAGCGTTTTTGCAGCGGTATTTTGAAAAGATGCTCGCTCTTGACAGCGACTTCGGCTGGGATGCGGCGCACGAATTCTGCCTTGGCGGCACGATGGCTTACCCGGGTGTGTATGCACACCAAGCGGCGCTGCTCATGCAGTGGGTCAGCTATAAGCGCATGCTCTTTAAAGTGGAGGGCTACCGTATTGCGTCGGATGTCGGCCGTTTCACGGCGCTTGAAAGCCCGAAGGTCGATCCGTCGGCTATGCCCGCAGAAAATCCCGCATGCCGCGTGTCCGGCTATTGCCGCACAACGGCCTTCACCACGCCCGCAGAGCTTCTGCTCACGAAAACCGGGGCGGGTACTTATGCGGTAATATCCTGCGATTTTCCGGATTGGAAGGAATATCATTCGTTTTGCAGCACCTTTTCGGAAATGATGCCGATGGTCGGCACAACGGATTATTATGGCACGGCGGTAATCGATGCGCTGTACGAAGCGCGCCTTGCGGAACGCGATGCGGCCGGGTTTAATGATTGGCAGGATGCAGAGCGTGTGGAGGAGCCGTTTGCGGCGCACAGCTCATTCATAGAGCTGCCTTGGTATGGCGCGTGTCTCAACAGCAACGGGACAGCGCCGCTGGAAGGGCAGCCTGCGCAATATGCCCGCAGTGGAAAACTCGGCCGTTCTCTGCTCACTGTGGAACGTTTTATCCCCGCAGATGGCGCCGCCGCAACCCCTCTCGCCCCAATCGTAAACGCACAATCCGGCGATACACTCTGCTGGCTCAAGGGTGATAGACACTTTTATGATTATGAGGCGCTTGACCCTACCTTGTTTTTCGGGCGGGAAACACCCGTGAAGGCGCTCGCGCACATGAACGTGCGCTACGAGGGAAAAGCGTATCTCCTCATTGGAACGTACCGGCAGGAGTGCAATCGGGCAATCACTACGGTTGGCACTGTCTATTTGGTTCAGCTCTATGATGCAGAGCTCGGGAAGGATGTGCTTCTTAGTCTGTATTTCCCGAATGCATATGAAGATTGGGAGATGGAAGGGGTAATGCACCTCACACAATCTGAAGCTGACTGCGAAGCATGGCTGAAGACGCTGACCTTTGCATGACCCGTATGCACCGGAGTTGCCCCACAAAGCAAGAATACAGTATAACGCAACACTTCCGCGCGTATAATAAAGGCAAGTCCGAAACGAAAGGCTGTTGCCCATATGAAACGGATCCACTGGATACGACTGCTCTCCTGCCTTGCCATCCCGCTCGTGGTGGGTGGCCTTGCCGCGCTGATTACCATGGGCAGCATGGAAGCTTACATGGAAACCGTACGACAGCCAAAGCTTTCCCCGCCGCCTGCGCTGTTTCCAATCGTCTGGACGGTGCTGTACCTTCTGATGGGCATATCCTCCTATCTTGTTTGCAGCGCACCTGTGCCGCAGCCCGCCCGCAAACAAACGCTCCTGCCATATGCGCTCCAGCTCTTTTTCAACTTCGTCTGGCCGTTGCTGTTCTTCCGGCAGCAGGCGTTTTTACCAGCCTTTTTCTGGCTCGTGATCCTTTGGGCGCTCGTACTGTGGATGATCCTCGCTTTCCGCAAGGTAAACCGCACCGCCGCATGGCTGCAGGTCCCCTATCTGCTGTGGCTCACGTTCGCGGGATATCTCAACCTTGCCGTATGCCTTTTGAACCCTTAGAGCCGCACGACCTCGCACACGGTGAGGCGCCCGTCTGCCACGCGGAAACGCACATCAAAGCCCGCATATTCAAAGCCGTAGCGCGCCTCCGGGTCATTTTGGTACGCCGGGCGTGGATCCTGCCGCAGGGACGCTACGAGCGCCGCACGTTTTTCTTCCGGGATCATGCTGAGCCATTCCTCGGGAAACTCCACCTCAAGCGCATAGCCGTAACGCGTTTCTGCGAAACCGTCCGCCGCATCCGGATGGCTATCGGTAAAGGAAAGATACGGTTTGATATCATAAATGGGTGTTCCGTCCATCAGATCGGCGCCGGAAACATGAAGCACTGTGCCAAGGCCCGGGCGTGTTTGCAAACCCAGCAGGCGCACGGAGGAGAGGCCGATGGGGTTGGGGCGAAACGGAGAACGCGTGGCAAATACGCCCATGCGTTTATTTCCGCCGAGCCGCGGCGGCTTTACCATGGGGGACCACCCTGCCCGGTGCACCTCTGAGAACCCCCATATCAGCCAAATATGCGAGAATTCAGCAAGGCCGCGCAACGCATTTGCATCCCGGTATTCGGGCTCAAACACAATCACGGACTTTTGTTCCGGTACGAGGCCGCTTTGGCGCGGGATGCCAAACTTCGTGGTAAAATCGCTTCGGATGCGCGCGATGACGCGAAGCGGGGGCAGTTGGTTCATAAGCTTCCTTTCCTGCAACCTGGAATCATCAATACATGTTTTTCATTATAAAATGAGGGATGCTTCCGGACAAGCCTCAAAGCAAAGGATGCTTTGCCATTTCCACCCGCATATGCCGGGCCGCGGCTCCGACTCCCTTCCTTTGCAATTTCAAACAAAAAACCACCCAAAGGGTGGTTTGTTTGGAGCTGGTGATGGGAGTCGGACCCATGAACCTCGTCATTACCAATGACGCGCTCTACCAACTGAGCTACACCAGCGAACTCCGCAGACGCGGAACGTATAGTATTATACCCAATCCTGCCGCCGAATGCAAGGTGTTTTTCGCTCTTTTTTTCGTTTTATTCGGGCTTCTCCCCACTATGCCCAACGTGTTTGCAGGCGCTGTCCCAAATCACGCCGCTGCACGGCACAAAAAGTACAATGTCTTGCCCCGTTTGCGGCAATCCTGCGGGCCGGAACCCAAATCCCGTGAGCAGCTCACGCTCCGCTTCGTCCACGGATGCTTCGATTACGGAAAACGGCATCTGCTGCGCCTTATACAGCATCACGCGCAGCAAAAGGTCGTCGTACTGCTTCCCACGGAACGCAGGTGCAACAACAAGCCGGTCAATCCGCACAGCGTCATGCTCCAGGCTGGGGTACATCCGCCCGGCAGCAATGGGCTCACCCGCATCCGTGCATACGAACAGATGTGCCGCAACCGCATCCATCGCATCGAATTCCTGCTCGGATGAAATTCCCTGTTCGTACACGCGCACAGCCTCGCGCAGCGCACGGGCATGCGCAAAGCCCGCCCCCGCTCCTACGGTCCATTCCGTCATAAACATGGAGTTTGCTCCTTATCGTTCCGTCATGCCCTCAATTTCTTCTTCGGTGGGCGGCGTTTCGCGCATGCCCGCCGCAAACCGTTTTTCTTCCACGCGGCGGTTCACCCACTCGCTCACAAGCGTATAAAGCACAGCCATCACCGGCACGCACAGCACAATCCCCACGATGCCGAACAACCCGCTGCCGAGCAGCACCGCGATCATTACCCAAATGCCCGACAGTCCCACGGCGTTGCCCACCACACGCGGGTAGAACACGTTTGCCTCAATCTGCTGCACCACAAGCACCAGCGCAATAAACCAGATCACGCGCGAAGGGTCGCTCACAAGGATGATGAGCGCGCCGAACAGCGCCGAAACCCAGGGGCCGATGATCGGCACGATCTGCGTTATGCCGACCACAACGCTGATCAGAAGCGCATAGGGGAACCCGAAGATCGTCATGCCGATGAAGCATAGCGTGCCGAGAATCGTGCACTCGATGATCATGCCATAAAAATAATGGTTCAACGCCTGGTTCGTGCGTGTGCTGACTTCCAGAACGCGCGTGGCACGGCGCTCGCTGAAAATTGCAACAACCACCTTTTTTGCTTGGAAAATAAGCTTTTCCTTGTTAAACAAAGCATAAATGCTGATGATTGCCGCAAAGAACACATCCACAAGCGTGGCCGCAACGCTCATGGTGAACTTCGCAGCCCCTGCAACCAGCGTGCTGAGCAGCTCATCCATCTGCGCCAGTATGGTTCCGATCACGCCCTGAATGCGCTGCTCAATTGCCGGATTCAGGTTCAGCTTATCCCAGAGATCGTTTCCCCAGACGGTGAGCGATTCAACATAGCCGTCCATCCCATTGGCCAATGTGACGACGCTTTCCGCAATGCGCGGGATAATCAAAAAGAGCACTGCCGCTACGATAAGCAGAAGGAACGCCATCGCCAACACCTGACAAACCGCACGCTTCACAGGACAAATCTTCCATTTCTGGAAGATCCGGGTCTCCAAAAACCGCATGGGCATATTCGCGATAAATGCAAATGCGATGCCAATGAACACCGGTTTGAGCACGGAAAAAAAAGTTCCGACCGCATTGGAAACATTCGCTATGTTTTCAAAGATTTCGTAAACCAGCACCGTAACGAGCGCCACTACAAGCGGCACACGGGCGCTGCGCCAGACGCGCTGTTTCTCCCGCTTTTCCTCCGCTTCCTTTTTCTGCTGCACACGCTCCCGCTGCGCCTTTCTTTCAGCCTGTTCGGCCGCTTCCTGCGCGGCGTGCTCCGCGCTCTCGTTCAGCGCGCCGTCCGCACGGGTTTCGTTTGGTTTATCGCCGTTCAATGGTTTCCTCCTCCGCTTCTGTCTCGTTCGCCTCGCGCTCAAACTTTTCAGCCAAAAGCTTTGCCGAAACATATGCGCTGATGGCATCGATGGCCATGCGGTTCTTTCCGCCGCGCATCACGGCAAAATCCGCATCGTCAATGTATTTGCTGATGTACTGCTCGTACATGGGTTTGACGGTCGCGAGATACTGCTCCGAAATGTTTTCAATGGAACGCCCGCGCGCCCGGATATCCCGCTTGATGCGCCTGAGCAGGCAGATGTCCTTATCCACATGCATGTAAACTTTGAGGCTCATCGCCCGCGTCATGCGCGGATCGTGGAACATGTGAATCCCTTCAAGGATCAGCACATCCGGGGGAGCAATCTGTTCGTCGGTGTCTGCGCGCATATGGTTGGCATAATCGTAACCCTTGCGCGTAATGGGGCGGCCCGCCGCAAGCGCTTCAACATCCCGAAGCATTTCGTCATAATCGAAAATTGCCGGCTCGTCATAGTTGATGCGCACCCGTTCCTCAAACGGAAGGTGCGCATGGTTTTTATAATAGCAGTCCTGCCCGATGATGACCGCGCTGCAGGTCAGCGAATCCCGGATTTCCCTTGCAAGCGTGCTCTTTCCGCTGCCGCTTGCGCCGCAAATGCCAACGATAATCATATTGCGCCTCCGCATTGCGTATGATATGATTTTCCAAATTTATTATACCCGCTTGCAAGCCCAAACCGCAACCCCCCGCCACGGCGTTTCAGCGCCGGGTTGTGAACAAAAAGTGAAATGCTTGACATCACACCCGGTTTATTATATCATTGTAACACTAATTATTTTGGAGAGGTACGTTTTTTCTGATGGACGACGGCGACAGTAGCGATAATCCCAACGGATTTACGCCACATAAGAAAAACAAGGGTATGACCTGCGTGATCAGGAAAGCAGCAGGTTATGCTTTTTTTGTGCTGTTTGGGCGGCATTTGATCCGCCTTTTTCTGCCGCAGGCACGCCTCCATGCCCGCCTGCGCTGCTGATGCCGCTGTTCCTTTCGCCGGCATGTTCCAAATTTGGGTTAATAGTTTTGAATCAGGAGTATAGAGTATACCATGGGTAATACTATCGTAGGCCAATTGCTTTTGCAGGTCGTTCTCATCGCGCTCAACGCGGTTTTTGCGTGCGCGGAGATCGCCGTGCTTTCCTTCAACGGCGCAAAACTTGAGAAGCTCTCAGAGGAGGGCAACAAGCGCGCCATCCGCCTTGCGCGGCTCACCTGCCAGCCCGCGCGTTTTCTTGCAACCATCCAGGTTGCCATCACGCTTTCCGGCTTCCTCGGCAGCGCGTTCGCTGCGGATAACTTCGCCTCCCTGCTCACGGATTGGCTGGTGAGCCTTGGCGTTGCGATTTCGCCTGCAACGCTCAACTCAATTTCCGTGGTGCTCATCACGCTGATCCTTTCCTACTTTACGCTGGTGTTTGGCGAGCTTGTGCCCAAGCGCCTTGCGATGAAGAAAGCGGAATCCCTGAGCCTTGCGCTCTCCGGGCTCATCACGTTCATTTCCAAGCTGTTCGCCCCCATCGTATGGCTGCTGACCGTTTCCACCAACGGCCTTTTGCGCCTCCTTGGCATTGACCCCGATGCAGAGGACAGCGAGGTTTCGGAGGAGGAGATCCGCATGCTGGTGGACAGCGGCAGCGAAAAGGGCGTAATCGATTCCGAAGAAAGCGAAATGATCCAAAACGTGTTTGAGTTCGACGACCTGACCGTTGGTGAAATCGTGACGCACCGCACGGAAATCGCGTTCCTCTGGAACGACGAATCCGTTGCGGAATGGGATAAGACCATCAAAAGCACGTCCTATTCCTTCTATCCCATCTGCGAGGAAAGCATCGACAACATCATCGGTGTGCTCAACGCAAAAATATATCTGCGCCTGACCGATCTTTCGCGCGAGAACGTAATGAAGGAGGCCGTGCGCGAGGTGTTTTTCGTGCCGGAAAGCATGAAAGCCGACATTCTGTTCCGCAACATGAAGAAGAACCGCAACAACTTTGCCGTGGTTTTGGATGAATACGGCGGAACGCACGGCATTGTGACGATGAGCGACCTTCTGGTGCAGATCGTTGGCGAATTTGACGATGAGGATGTGGAGGAGGATGTCTTTCCGGCGGGTGAAAACGCATGGCGCATCAACTGCCGTGCCGAAATCGAAAAGCTGGAGCGCCTGTTCGACATCGAAATCGATACCGAATCCGCAACGGTCGGTGGTTGGGTGGTTGAGCAGTTCGGGGATATCCCGAACGAGGGCGACACCCTGATGTATGACGACAGCTTCTCCGTGGAGGTCATAAAGACCGACAACAAGCGCGTGCAGGAGATCATCGTGCGGCCGGTGGCGCCGCAGGCGGAAGAAGAAAAGGAATAACGGGAAACAGTTGCAAAGAGGCGCGCCCCATGGCGCGCCTTCCATTTTTCCGGGTCAGTTTCTTTCGTAGGGCGTAACGACCCACTTGATGCAGCCATCCTTCTGATTGCCGAAAATATCGTACCCCGTGAGGATGTCGTTGAGCGGCGCGCGGTGGGTGATCATCAGGCTTGTATCAAGCTGCTTCGTTTCAACGAGTTTCATGATGTCGCCGCAGGAATTCGCATCCACACCGCCGGTCTTGAAGGTAAGGTTTTTGCCATACATCAGCTGCAGCGGGATGGACTGCGCCTCCGCATAAAGCGCCACCACCACCACGACCGCGTTCGGCCGTGCAGCCTGCCAGGCAAGTTCAAACGTATTTTTCGCGCCTGCAACCTCAAACACGCGGTCTGCCCCGCGGCCTTCGGTCAGCGCGCGCACGGCACAAAGCACATCATCCCGCTTCGGGTTGAGCGTTACATCGCAAAGTCCCTTCGCCTTTGCAAGCGCAAGGCGCTCATCGCTCACATCCACCGCAATAATCTTCGCAGGGCTGTACAGCCGTGCGCTCATCATCGTGCAAAGGCCGGTCGGCCCCGCACCGAGCACGAGCGCCGTGGACGCGGGCGCGATCTCACCGATTTGCGCCGCCCAGTACCCCGTTGCGAGCACATCGCCCACAAAGAGCGCATCCTCATCCGAAACGCCTTCCGGGATGCGCGTAAAGCTCTGGTCTGCCGTCGGCACGCGCACATACTCCGCCTGCCCGCCATCGATGCGGCAGCCGAGCTCCCAACCGCCTTCCACGCAGTTGTTCACATAGCCGCGCTTGCAGAAAAAGCATTCTCCGCAGAAACTTTCCACATTCACGGCCACGCGGTCACCGGGCCTGAACCGCCGCACAGCGCTGCCCGCTTCTACCACTTCGCCCACGAATTCGTGCCCAAGCACCACGCCTTCCTTTGCGCGCGGCACCGTTCCGTGAATGATGTGCAGGTCGCTTGAACAGATGCTCGCGCGCGTTACGCGCACAATGGCATCACGCGGATCCACAATTTTGGGCATGGGGCGGTCGCACAGTTCGACTTTCCCTTTTTCTTTCCACACAAGTGCTTTCATGGTTTCCAATTATATTGCTTCCTTTCGGTAAGAATTTTTTCCGCAAGCGCGGCCCATCCAAATGGTATCCCCTATGCCGGGGCAATCCTCAGTCCGCCTGCGCGGACAGCTCCTTTCAAAAAGGAGCCTTTTGGTTGCAGATTGCCCGCAAACAGCAATCTTTGCGAATTGTGGGAATAACGCGGCCTTTACGGTGGGTGCCGCACAGGCCGGTTTTTACAGCGCTGCGGCCAACGCAGCGGCCTTCGACTTCGCCTCCGCAAGGATTTCCTCCACCGGGCGCAAGCCAAGGTCCAGCCCGTCGGCAGCCACACAGTCAAACCGGGGGATGCCAAAGAAGCCGCAAAGCGTCTCAAGATAACGTGCGCCCATTTCATCCGGCGCACCATCGTAGCTGCCGCCGCGCGTGGTTAAAAACAGCATGCGCTGCGCACGGCAGATGCCAAAGCATCCGCTTGCGTTGCAGCCAAAGGTAATTCCCTCTACGCTCACGTTTTCGATGTACACCTTCAAAAGCGCAGGAAACGCAAGATCCCAAAACGGCGCCGCAATCACAATCGCATCCGCTTCCGCAAACTGGTGTGCATACCGAAAGCGGGGATGGTCAAGCTCCTTTGCTGCAAGCAGGCGTTCCCGCTGGGCAAAAAAGCCTTCCGAAAAATACTGGAGCGGTTCGTCCATCAGGCAAAGTTCGGTGACGGCAATGTCATCCCGCGTTCCGAGCACCGCAAGCGCCGCGTCCGCAAGTTCCTTTGTGCGGGAAAGCTCCCGGCGGATGCAGCAATCGACAAAAAGAATCTGCTTCATTGCATCTCCTCCTGGCCGATAAACAGCGCCCCGAAGCGCTCCCCGGCAATCGCCGCGTCCACCTCCGCTTTTTCCGGCACGGAATCCGCCGCGCCCGGCCTGCCCACGCAAAGCGCAGAAGCGGTCGTTGCAAGGCGCAACGTGTCCGGGATGGAAAGGCCATGCAGCATGCCATAAAGGAAATAGCCGGTAAACGTATCGCCTGCAGCGGTGGTATCCACCGCGCGCACACGGTAGCTTCCGCAGCGCGTTACGCGCCCCTCGGGCTCCATACAGCGCGCGCCATGTGCGCCGAGCGTAAGGAGCACGCCGCAATGCGGGTATTTTTTGCGCAGCGCGGGCAGGATGGCGTCTTCTTCCTCTGTGCCCGCAAGCGCGCCGCCCTCTACCTCATTCACGATCAGCCAGGTGAGCTTGTCCAATGGGTATTCCCGGACGCCATCGTCCATCGGCGCGGCATTGAGCGCCGTGGAAAGCCCACGCGCCGCCGCCTGCTCGATGATATACGGCACAAGGTTCGTTTCGTTCTGCAAAAGCACCAGGCCGCCCTCCCCTTCCGCCTGAAACGCATCGAACGCAGCGTCGATCCATTCCTTTGTGAGCATGCGGTTCGTTCCGCCGTACAGCAGAATGCAGTTCTGCCCGCTTTCATCCACCTGAATGATCGCATGCCCAGCCTGCTCCGGCACGGGCTTGACAAGGCGCACGTCCACGCCGTTTTGTGCAAGCTTATCGCGCAGCATCTCCGCCGCACCGCCCAAAAGCCCGGCGTGCCAAACGTCATTGCCGGCTTTTGCAGCCGCGATGGACTGGTTCAGTCCCTTTCCGCCGCAATTCACCATAAGGCTTTTTGCGGCCTTCGTTTCGCCGGGGCGCAGGAATGCGTCCACGGCATAGACATAATCGATATTGAGCGAGCCAAAGTTCAGAATGCGCATGAGAAACTCCTTTGCATGATTGATTCAGGCCGGTTTTTCCTGTATGCTGATAACAGCAGAGAACTCTTTTGAAAGGCAGGTCTTTGGTTATGAGTTTACAGCCTCACATCCGCTTGGATGAAACCGTGGGCGCACGCTGTGCGCTCCTGCCGGGCGATCCCGCGCGGCTCGACCGCATCGCCCCGCTCCTTACAAACGTCCGCGCGCTTGCGTTCAACCGCGAATACCGCAGCCTTGTGGGCGAATACCACGGGCTTCCCGTGTTGGCCGTTTCCACCGGCATCGGCGGCGCGAGCGCCGGCATCGCGGTGGAAGAGCTTCATGCCATCGGCGTTACCGCGATGATCCGCATCGGAAGCTGCGGAGCCTTGCAGCCCCGGGTGAAGCTCGGAGACCTCATCCTCGTTTCCGGCGCGGTGCGGGATGACGGCGCTTCAAAAACGTATCTCGACCTGATTTTCCCTGCCGTGCCGGACACAGAACTGCTGTTTGCCTGTGTGAACGCGGCAAAGGCGCTCGGCGCGCCGTATCATGCCGGCATCGCCCGCAGCCACGACAGCTTTTATACCGACCACGAAGCCGAACGGGACGCATACTGGCACCGCGCGGGTGTGCTTGGCAGCGACATGGAAACCGCCGCGCTCTTTACCATTGGAGCGCTGCGCGGGGTAAAAACCGCGTCCATCCTCAACAACGTCGTTGCCTTTGAAAACAAGGAAGACACCGCCTCCGCCATCGGCGATTATGTGGATGGCGCGGCATGCGCCATGCGGGGCGAGGAAAACGAAATCCGCGTGGCACTTGAAGCGTTTCGCACATTGTTCTGCTGACATTATAACACAGCGGGTAAGCGCGCAAAAGGGAAAAACCCCCGGCACGGGTTTTTCCCTTTTTCAGTTCTTCAGCATGGTATCATCCGTTGCGCCCGACATCAGCCAACCGTTCCTTTCACGGCTTCCAGCACACGCTGGATGTGGAACGCTTTCCGATAAAACGCCAAGCTCCCATTTGATGTCCATTTTACTTTTCATCTCTATTTTCTTGATACTATATTACCACAAAACAGGCAAAATTACAAGACTTGTCCTCATTCCCGCATGGGTGTAAAAATAGTATGAGGTGATGAAAATGGAGTTCCTGTCCGTCATTTTGGCACAGCGTTCGCAGCTTTGCGTGTCGCCCGCCCTGCTCGCACGGCTGAACGCACAAAGCGCGCCCTATGGTCTTTCGCTTTCCATGGGCGATTTGCACGCGCTTTCCGACTGCCGCACCCAAGCGCTCCAAAACACGGGGCGCGTAGAATTCGGTGAAGGCATTCTGGAAAAAATCGTTGCGGCGTTTGCGGATTCTCCTTACTTATTTCAGGAAGAATACGCGGAAGCGCTCGCGCGGCTGCAGGAGATGTTTTACCGGTGCAAAAGCGAAACGCACGAGCGCATTTCAGACAGCGCGCTTCTTGCCGCCATGCGTGCGGCATTCGATGGATTGGCCGGCGGCTCTCTCAATTACCTTGAGGAAACGGTGCTTACGGAGCTCGCGCGCGTTTCGCGCGGCTGCAGCGCCGCGCCGGAGGCGGATGCGCTTGGCCTGCCCGCAGAAGAAGAATGAGCCGCGATGCAAAGAAAGGAGAACAGCCGCTATGAAGCCAAGCTTAAGCCCCGCTGCTTCCGCAGGGCGTGAAATGCCGTGGGACGCTCTGTTTATGCTGCTGCAAACCATCGCCCTGCGCTACACAAAGGAGGAAAGCAGTTCCCTGCCCAAAGAGCTTGCGGAAGAGTTGCTGCGTTCCATATGCTATACGCTCGGCCCGGAGCTTGCCGCACTCCCTGTGGGCCCGCTTTTGCCGCTGTACGAAGCGGGCGTTGCGCGCACGGAAAACGCGGTGCGCGCATGCAGGCGGCGCTGGCAGGTTGCGCGGCTTTCGCTGCCGAAAACCACAAGCCTCTCCTGCCGTGAAACGCTTTCTTCCATCGGCACATTTTTTCAGAATTACGACGCGCGCTTTTTCGCGCATGAAATTCCCTGTGATATCGACTATCAGCTCTGCCTGCCCGTGCCGGAAACGTTCCTTGGCGTGGACTATGTGTCCGAATATCTTTCCCGCCTTTGCATAGAAAACGATTTCCTTCGCCTTTTCCCGGCGGAGCGGGCAGACGCGCTTCTTATGCGCGCCTGCCCGGATTACAGGTTCCGCATTGATAACCTGTATTCCCCCGTTGCCACAAACGCGCTCGGCCTTGCGCTTGCGGGAATGGAGGTGCGCGGGCTTTCGGTTCCCGCGGCAGCATGCCAGCGGGCTGCCGCCCTTCTTGCCCCCTGCTCCACACAGGAAACCCATGCTGCGCTCCGCCGCGCCGCAGATGTCGTTTGCACTGCGCTTGGCATAAACGGACCGGCAGCGCAGAGCTATCTGCTCGCTGCGGCAGATGCGCTCGTGCCGCGCGTCACAGCCGCGCTCGCCGGGGAAGGGTTGGGGTGCGTCTTCTTAAGCCTGCATCAGCACGTATGAAAAAAGGCGGCTCATCCGAGCCGCCTTTTTGCTGTTCTCCGCTTCGGGATTTCTCCCGTCAGTATTTTTTCAAAAGCTCCTTCACCCGGGCAACAAATGCCGTGCGGTCCACTCCAGTGACAACGACCGCGTTCTTTTCGGGGAACTGCGCATCGCTGTAAAGGTCAGTCACGGTTTTGCCGCGCGTGATGCGTCCCTTGCATTCTACGCGCACACCGGCTTCTTCTGCGGTGAAAAGGCTTTCCTCCACCGCATAAAGCACGGCGGCAGGGTCATGCATGGAAACGCCGGGCAGGCCAAGCTTTGTTGAAAACGCAAGCACGTTTTGCAGGATGCTGTGGAAGAATTTTGCCTGTTCGCTGCCGAACGCGCCGATTTCGTCAACCTCGGCCGCGGTAAGATAGCTTTTGAGCGTCACATCAAGCCCCACCATATGCACCGGCACGCCGCTTTGGAACACCATCTCCGCAGCTTCCGGGTCGGCATAGATGTTGAACTCCGCCGCAGGCGTGGTGTTGCCAAGCGTCGCTGCACCGCCCATGATGACGATCCGTTTGATCAGCTCCGGCAGCGCGCGGTATTTTCCAAAGGCAATGGCAAGGTTTGTAAGCGGCCCCACCGCAATGAGGACAAGCTCGCCTTTCGCGGCAACCGCCTCGCGGTAGATCGCATCCCAGGCCGCCTCCTGCGGAGCAGGCGGGATGACTGTGCCCGGCACGTCCACACCGCCGAGCCCATCCACGCCGTGGATGCCCGCAGCGGTGATCTGTGCGCCTATGAGCGGCTTTGCAGCGCCCATGAAAACGGGAACGTCCCACTTTGCGACGTGCAGGATCTTATGCGCGTTTGCATAGGTCTTTTCCACCTCCACGTTGCCCGCGACGGCCGTGATGGCACGCACATCAAGCTCCGGGAGCTGCTTTGCAAGCAGGATAGCCACCGCATCGTCCACGCCCGGATCGCAATCAATGATTACAGGAAACCGGTTCATGCGCCCACCTCCGTTTTGTTATACTGCTCCGCGGCCTCTACAAGGAGATCCACAAACCCGTTTCGGTCGATGTCGAGAATCACGTTTGTATTGGGCGCATGGCCGAGCACGCCGAAGCGGTCTGCAACCGTTGCCCCCTTGCAGAAATCGCCCTCTGTTTCCACCTGAACATAATAGGGCTTCATGGTCAGAATTTCCGGGCGCACGAGTGCCGCAACAGCCACCGCGTCATGCACCGGCGCGCCGGGGTAACCCATGCTCCTGTGGAACCCATAAAAGAATTCCAGCCAATCCGCCACAACGCGTGCCACCGGGTTGCCCACCGCGCGGATGCGCTCAAAGTCCTCCGGGTAAACAAGCGCGCGCTCCGTGACATCCAGCCCGGCCATCGTGATGGGGATTCCGCTTTCAAATACGATCCGTGCAGCCTCAGGATCCACAAGGATGTTGAACTCCGCCGCGGGCGTCCAGTTCCCGAAAGCGATTCCGCCGCCCATGAGCGAGATATGGGCGATCCTCCCCTTGAGTTCCGGATGTGCAAGCAGCAGCGCCGCAATGTTTGTAAGCGGGCCCGTAGGTACGAGCGTAACCGGCTCCGCGCTCTCGCGCAGCACCTTTGCCATGAGCGTTACCGCATCAAGTTCCAGCGGCTTGAAATCCGGTTCCGGCAGCGCCGGGCCGTCCAGACCCGATTGCCCGTGCACCGTGGGCGCGATGATAGGCTCTGAAACAAGCGGGCGTTTCCGCCCCATCGCAAACGGCGCGTGCAGGCCGATCAGCGTGCAGATGCGCAGCGCGTTATAGGTCGTCTTTTCAATGGTTTGATTGCCGCAGCAGGAGGTCACGGCCCGGATGTCTAACATGGGGCTTGCGTTTGCAAGCACCCATGCGATCGCATCGTCATGTCCCGGGTCGCCGTCTAAAATGATCGGAATCCGCTTCATGCTATTTTTCCTCCCCGGCCGGAGCCGTCATGGCGTTTTGCGCGCGCCGCGTTTTCCTGACGCGGCGGATGGTGGCCACGGCATAAATCACAAGGCCCAGCACCGTTACCACGTAGGGAATGGACGCAACAAGGTAGCTTGACATGCCCTGCATGCCTTCCATTTTGTTTTTCAGCGCGTTTGCGAGGCCGAAAAGCAGCGAGCTCCACATGGAACCCGTCGGCTCTCCCTGCCCCATGGCCTGTGCGGCAAGCGCGATGAAGCCGCGCCCTGCGATCATGCCGGAATTCCAGCTTCGCGAATAGTACATGGACATGTAAGCGCCGCCAAGGCCTGCGAGCGCGCCGGAAATCCCCAGTGCGATGTATTTGATCTTGATCACGCTCACGCCCACGCTGTCCGCAGCGTTCTGGTTTTCACCGACCGCGCGGATGTTGAGGCCAAGCGAGGTCTTGTACAGCATCAGCCAGGTCAGGAACACCATGAAGAATGCGATATACGTCAAAAGCGAATGGCCGGATAGGATTTCTCCCACAACCGGGATGTCTTTGAGGAGCGGGATGTTCACCTGCGGGATGAGCATCTCGGGCGTGGTAAGCTCGCCCGTGTTGCCGCGCAGCCCCGTGAACAGATACAGCAGGAAGATGGTTCCACCGCCGCCGATCATGTTGAGCGCGATGCCGCCGAGGATGATGTCCGTTTTGAGTTTGAGCGCAAAGAACCCGAGCAGGAGCGCAAGCGCAATGCCCACGATGAGCGCGCCCAGCACGCCAACCGCCCAGCTTTGCGTCCAATAGCTGATGAGGGTGCCAAACAGAGCCGTGATGGACATAATGCCCTCAAGGCCGATGTTGGTAACGCCCGCCTTTTCGGCTACCACCGCCGCAAGCGCCGCAAACAGGATGGGCGACGTGATGCGGATGACCGAAAACAGGAAATCGGGCTTAAAGATCATTTCAAAAAGCTGTTCCCACATTACGCGTTGCCTCCTTTCGCCGCAGCCTCTGAATCAAAGGCCTGCTTCATCTCCTCACGCGCGCCCTTAACGACAAGCTTCTGCCGGTACCGTGCAAGGAATTGCTCCGCCGCAAAGAACAGGAAGATGACAGCCTGAATGATGTCCAGCATCTCGGCCGGCACACCGGCGTTGGTGCGCATCAGCTCGCAGCCGCGCTCAAGATAGGCCATGAAAAACGCTGCAAACGGCACCATCAGCGGGTTGTTTTTGGCGAGAATGGCGATGGTCACGCCCGTCCAGCCATAGCCCGGAAGCTCCCTCCAAAGGAAGGTGGAATAGCGGCCGAGCACCTCGATGCCGCCGCCAAGGCCCGCAAGGAAGCCGCCGATGACCTGCGAAAGCACGATGACGCTGCCGACCTTCATGCCGGAATACTTTGAAAACGCCTGGTTGATGCCGATCATGCGGATCGCATAGCCCCAGCGCGTGCGGAACAGGAACACGGCAACGAGCGCCACGAACACAAGCGCGATCACAAAGCCCCACGTCAGGTCCGTGTTCGGCACAAGGTCCGGCACGGCAGCCGTTTCCAGGAAGGGGAACGTCTGCGTGGAACCCTTGGAGCGGTCCGCAAAGTTGTTGTTGAGGAAATGCAGCACAACATACATGATGATGTAGTTGAGCATCAAGGAAGAAACCATCTCACTTGCGCCGAGCTTCACTTTCAGGAGCGCCGGCAGCAGCATCGTGAGCGCCGCCGCAACCGCGCCGATCAGAAGGCACACCACAAGATGCAGCCCCGCTGCCATAGGCACATAAATGCCCACAAGCGTGGCAAGGAAGCCGCCCAGCATCACGCCGCCTTCCGCCGCAAGGTTGAACTGGTTGGCGGAAAACATCACGCACACGGCAAGGCCCGTGAAAATGGTCGGGATCATGCGCGAAAGCACAACCCAGAGGGAATTTGCGTTAAACGTGCCGTTCTTTGCAAACAGCGGCCTGAGAAGCATCTGCTCAAGGGCGCCGCCGACATCGTCCGTACAAAGGGCGATAAAGATCACCGCCACCGCAAGCGCAAGGAGGATCGCCGCAAAACCGCGCGCAACCTCAAAGAGGAACATTCGTTTATTTCGCATAGAGCACCTTCCCAATCTCCTCGTCGCTCTGGCGTTTGAGGCCGAGCATGTATTCGCCCATCTCCTCATCCGTCAGTGCTGAGGTGTCTTCAAAATAAGCGGCGATATGCCCGCCGTTCATCACGATCAGGCTGTCCGAAAGCTCCATGACCTCGTTCAGATCGGCGGAAACAAGCAGCACCGCCGCGCCCGCCCGGGAAAGCTCCACAAGCTTTTTGCGGATGAATTCCGTTGCGCCCACGTCGATGCCGCGCGTGGGCTGGTCTGCAATGATAAGCACCGGCCCGCTTGAGAATTCGCGCGCTACAACGACCTTTTGGATATTGCCGCCGGAGAGCATCTTCACCTGCTGGTTGCGGGATTTGCACAGCACGCGGTAATCCTCAATCAGCCGGTCGCTCATCTCATGAATGGCTTTCATATCGAACAAAAGCCCTTTATTATACTCTTTTTGATAAATGCGGTTGGAGATGAGATTATCCTCAATGGTGCCGCGGTCCGCAATGCCGTAAAGCATGCGGTCCTCCGGGATCAGGGAGACGCCTGCGTCGCGGATCTTGCGCTGGGGCAGACCCACGATGCTCTTGCCGTTTACGGTCACCGTGCCGCTGTCCGGCACATTCAGGTTAAAGAGCATGTCCACAAGCTCGCGCTGGCCGTTGCCTTCCACGCCCGCCACGCCCAGGATCTCACCCTTCCTTACGGAGAAGGAAACCCTGTCGAGCATCTTCTTGTTCCAATCGTTCGTATATTCAAGGTTTTCCACGCGAAGCACTTCATCCGTGGGGGCAGCCTTATCCTTCTCCACGGTAAGGATGACATCGCGGCCAACCATCAGGCGGGAGATTTCCTCCATGGAGATTTCAGCGGTGTTGTAAACGCCCATGGATTTTCCGCCGCGCATGATGGTAAGGCGGTCGGTAATCTGCTTGATTTCGTTGAGTTTGTGGGAAATGAAAATGATCGTGAACCCCTGCTCTTTCAGGTGAATGAGCTCGCGGAACAGCTCCGCGGTCTCCTGCGTGGTCAAAACGGCGGTGGGCTCGTCCAGAATCAGGATCTTCGCGCCGCGCACAAGCGCCTTAAGGATTTCCACCTTCTGCTTCATGCCCACCGGGATATCCACGACCTTGGCCTTGGGGTCCACATGCAGGTTATACTTTTTTGAATACTCTTCGGTGATGGCGATGGCCTTGTCCATGTCGATAAAAAGGCCCTTCTTTTTCGGCGCCATGCCGAGCACCATGTTTTCGGCAACAGTGAGGCTTGGAACGAGCATGAAGTGCTGGTGCACCATGCCGATGCCCTTTGCAATGGCCACCGTTGGGGAAGACAGGTTCACAGTTTCCCCGTTTACGATGATTTCGCCTTCGGTGGGCTGTTCCAAGCCGAAGAGCATCTTCATCAAGGTGGATTTCCCCGCGCCGTTCTCGCCCATCAGCGCATGGATTTCGCCCCGGCGCACGTTAAAGTCAACGCCCTGGTTTGCGGCAATGCCGTTGGGGTATACCTTGGTGATCCCCTTCATCTGCACAACGTATTCGCTTTGCGGCATTGGTTGTGTCTCCTCCTTTTCTGATAAAACAAACGGAGGAGAGCCACGACAAATCAGCTCTCCCCCGGCTCGTTGCATAAATTAGGCCGAACCGGCCGGCTTGGGGCCGGCCGGCAAATTGCGGTTTGGGTTACGGACGGACGGACTCGCGGAGGGTTTCCGCAGCGCCGGTTTCATCGCCGATGGCGGTGCCGACCTGGATGGTTCCCTCGGACACGGCCTTGATGGCTTCGTTGACCTTATCCTGCACGCCCTGCGGGGCAACTTTTGCAAAGTTCTTGTCGGTCACGATGCCAACGCCGCCCTCGTTGATGCCGAGGAGGATGTTCTCGCCGAAGTGGCCGTTACCGGCATCCCACTCGTCAAAGAACCAGACGAGGGACTGGCCGATGTTCTTAAGGCCGGAGGTCAGCGTGATGGCCGCCGTCTCCGCATCAAGGGTCAGCTCTTGGTCGGAGTCAACGCCGATGAACCAGGCTTTGCCGGACTCGAGCGCAGCTTCCGCAGCGCCGTTGCCGGAAAGGCCCGCAACGCCCCACACGATGTCGCAGCCCTTGTCGTTGATCATGGAAAGGGCAAGCTCTTTGGCGGTGGCGGTGTCGGTGTAGGAGTTGACATAGCGGGTATCGACCTTGATGTCCGCGTTGGTCGCCTGCGCACCCTGGATGAAGCCATACAGGAAGTCGTTGATGACGGGGCTGTCCACGCCGCCGACAAAGCCGACGACAGCCTGCTCATTGATGTTGGCAACGGAGGTTTCAGTGGTCATGGCCGCCGCAAACACGCCCACGAGGTAGCCCATGTCGTTCTGCTTGTAGTTGATGTTCACAACGTTGGGCTGGCTGGCTTCGGAATCGTAGATGAGGTACTTCTGATCCGGATACTTCGCAGCGATCTCGTTGAGGTATTCGGGCATCTGATACGTACCGCAGATGACAAGGTCATACTCGCCGGAGGAGGAGACATCGTCAAGGGTGGTCTTCCAGGTGGGCTGGTCGGCATCCGTGCCGCCCATCTCGATGGTCTTGTAGGTGATGCGGCCCGCATCAGCCAGTTCCTTCAGGCCGGACTCTGCGGAGTCGAAGAAGGATTTGTCGCCAAGGTTACCGTTCACAAGGTTTACAACGTTGTAGACCTTCGCGCCGTCGCCTTCACCGCCTTTTTCATCATCGGCGGGCGCGTTGTTGCAGCCGAACGCAGCGACTGAGAGAACCAGGGCAAGCATCAGGGCAATCAGTTTTTTCATTGTTCGTTCCTCTCTTTTCATTTTGTGACATGATTTTCATCATCCGGAGACCTGAAATCGGATGAATCATATGGACATAGTATACATCCAAATGTGAAATCCGTCAATTGGCTGCGCGGGGTTTCGGGGGCGCAGATTGCATGTCATTTTGCCGCACCCAAGAAATATTTATGGCCCGGCAGTCTGCGCATCCTTTTCGCGCGCGTACATATTCTGCAAAGCTTGCAAAATATGCATGAAATTTAATATCGCTTTGGTCGGGGGGGCCGCAGCGAAACGGCATTCGGGCCGCTCACAGCCCGCGCATCCACTCGGACTTAAGCGCCCGGCGGCCTGCAAGCGCCGCATCAAGTTCTGCAATGAGGCGCGGTTTGTCCGCGTTCAGCGTGCCGCGCAGGTTCAGGTAGTTGGAGGCGTGGTTCGCACGCAGTACGCTGCCCTCGCTGTCCGTATGGGCGATGAGCGTGCGAAGCTCCCGCAAAAGCCCGGCCTGATCCGGCGGCGCAAAGCGCCCTGCGCGGTAGTCCGAATACAGCGGCTCGTCCCCTTCGAGCATGAGCGTCAGGAGGCCGATGTACTCCGGCTGCATTGCGGAAAGGGCTTCGCCGGTTTTTTTCGCATGCTCCTCCGATCCGTCCGCGCCGCCGAGGCCGATGATGGCCGTCACCGAAAGGCGCAGGCCCGCAGCACGCACGCGCTGGCCCGCAAGGATGATTTCCGCCGCTGTCGCGCCCTTGTTCATGCGGGAAAGCACTGCGTCGCTCCCCGATTCAAGGCCCATATAGACCATGTTAAGCCCGCCCGCCGCAAGCGCTTCCAGTTCATCCTGTGTTTTCGCTCTGATGCTTGCGGGCGAAGCATAGCAGGTGATGCGGCCGCAGCGGGGCAGGCGCGCATAAATGTGGGAAAAAATCGCAAGCTGCTCCTCCGTCTTTCGCATAAGCGCGTCGCCATCGGCCAAAAACACGCGGGAAAAGGCGTGCGCCCACGGCCCTGCTGCGATCTCATCCACATCCGCACAAACGTCCGCGAGAGGGCGGATGTGGAACTTCTTTTCCTTATACATACTGCAAAACGCGCAGCCATTCTGGCTGCAGCCGACGGTGGATTGCAGGATCAGGCTGTCCGCCTCACTCGGCGGACGAAAAATGCGTCCTTCGTATTGCATATCAGGCAATCCCTCCTATAAGAATAAACACGAGCGTGTAATAAACCGCCGCAAAGAACAGCACGGAGCCGAGCGCTATTGTAGCCGCCATGGCGCCACGCTCCTTCCGCTTATGAAAGCGCACTGCCAGAAGCACCGTGCAGAGGGCGAGCGCCCCGATCAAGCCGATGAAAAAACCAGATGAATCCATATCGCCGAATCTGCCTCCGTTCACATTGGTTCGCACCGATTTGTTTTCAATTCTATCACATGTTGTGAACGCCGCACAGCTTTTCTTTCCCTGCAAAATGATGTATTCTATATGTATAATTCATTCTGGTACGTTGCGCCTTCGCACGCGGAGGCACAGATAAAACGATCGATCGGAGGCATCAACCATGAACTTTCTGAAAGACGCAAAAATGTGCGCCATTACAAGCGCGGTGCTGTGCATCGTGCTCGGCCTGCTGTTCCTCCTGTTCCCCGCCGTTTCGGCCAAGCTTGTTTGCTATATTCTCGTCGGCGTGTTCATCATCGCCGGCATGCGCTTCCTTGTGCTGTACTTCCGCAGCCGCCTGCTTTCCTTTTTCCCCACAGAGCTGCTGCTTGGGCTTTTGATGCTCGCCATCGCCTGCGTGCTCCTGCTTGAGGCGGAAGGCATTGCGGCGCTTTTGCCGGTCATCCTCGGCGCGGCAATCGTGGTTTCAAGCTTTATCAAGCTCTGCCATGCCTTTGAGCTCAAGCGCGCCGGCTGGGGCGGATGGGTCTCTGTGCTCGTGCTCTCCCTCATCGGCCTTGTGTTCGGCGTGCTGATGCTCATCAACCCCTTTAAAGTCGCGACCACGGTGATGATCCTCATCGGCGCCGGCCTTGTGTATAGCGGCGTTACGGATCTCGTTGCAATCCTGTTCATATCGCAGCAGATCCGCCGCGACATGAACACGCCGGGCAGCCCGTTCGCCCGCTGAACCGCAGGACAAACCATTATGATAAAAAAACATCTGCATAAGGCATTTTCCTTTCTGCTGGCGCTCCTGCTCGCAGCGGGCCTTGCCGTTCCTCTTGTGGGCTGCACGGCGGAGGATGCGCTTGATCTGCTTACCGCCGTTGTAGAAAACCTGCCGGAGGAGACCGAAGCGCCGGCACAACCTGAAGCGCCGGCAAAGACTCCCCCGCCGGCGGAAACAGCCGCGCCGGCACAAACGCCGGAGGAAACCGCCCCCGCGTCTTCCGTAATTTACGGCGAAACCTATACCGACCCCTACGATGTTGCGGATTATCTCCATGCCTACGGCGAACTGCCGCCGAACTTCATCACCAAAAACGAAGCGAAGGAGCTGGGGTGGGATAGCGCAAAAGGGAACCTGTGGGATGTGGCGCCGGGCATGAGCATCGGCGGGGACCGTTTCGGCAACCGGGAAGGGCTGCTTCCAAAGGCAGACGGCCGCACCTGGTATGAATGCGATGTGAATTACGAAGGCGGCTACCGCGGCGCGGACCGCGTGCTTTATTCCAGCGACGGCCTGATCTACTGCACGTTCGATCACTACGAAAGCTTTACGGCAATCTACGAATAGGAGCGGCGCATGAGCAAAACAATCCTTGACGGCGCGCGGATGGGTTCGCGCGCAGAACTGCACGATGCGCTTGCGGCAGCGTTTTCGCTGCCCACGCATTATGGGCGCAATCTTGATGCGCTCTGGGACTGCCTGACGGAGCAGAGGGAGGGTACGGAAGTTATCCTCACCTCGCCCGAAGCCATGCCTGAAGCGCTGTTCGCCCCGCTTGCGGCCCTGTTTCTCGACCTTGCGCGCACGGGCTGCGGCTGGCGCTTTTCGGTTGAATCCCCAACTGCACGGCCGGGGCGCTACCGCCACTTTAAAGGCGGAGAATATGAATGCCTGGGGCTTGCGCTCCATTCCGAAACGCTTGCCCCCATGGTGGTTTACCGCGCGCTTTACGGAAGCGGCGGCTTGTGGGTGCGCCCCGCCGCAATGTGGGCAGAGCAGGTTAACACGGCGGAAGGGCCGCGGCCGCGTTTTTTGCGTTTAGAGGATTCCGATGCATAGCGCCTTGTTTTCCATTGACCCCAAGGGCGTGCCCGCGCGCACCTGTGCAGGGCTGGTGCTTGCGTCCGCGGCAGTGCGCCTTGTTTGGTTTTGCATTTCCCACGGCACGGCGGCGGATGCCTGCACGCTGATTGTGCACCTTGTGGTGCCGTTTCTTTCCTGTGCGCTGCTTGCCGCATTCATTTTGCGGGGCGCGCTGCGCCTCTGCACAATTCCCGTGGGGCTCGGCTGCCTGTTTTTTGTGCTGAAGGCTCTCTCCTTCCCCTCCCGGATCCACACGGTGCTCTGCTGCATCCTATATGCACTTGTGTTTTCGCTGTATGCGGCAACGGCGTTCGGGCTGCTGAAAACGCGCGTGCCGCTCGGCCTTGTGTTCACGCTGCCGCTCCTTTACCACATTTTTGTGGAGGATCTTGCAAAGCTGCGTGCTCCTGTGCCGCCTACGCTTGTGGAGTGGATGCCCGAATTTTCCGTGTTGCTGATTATGGCGGCGCTTGCCACCGCCACATGGGGAATGAAAAAAAGGGAATAGCGTGCGCCGCCCCCACCAGCGGACTGAGGATTATCTTACTCCCGCAAAGACTGCGGTTGGCGGCAATCCCCCGTCAGCACCTTCGGTGCTGCCACCCCCTTTCTAAAGGGGGCTTTGGGGAAGCTGCAACAAAAGGCTCCTTTCTGAAAGGAGCTGTCGCCGCAGGCGACTGAGGATTGTCTTACTCCCGCAAAGGCTGCGGTTTACGGCAATCCCCCGTCAGGGTCGCGGGTATTGCCCGCAGTTCACAATGGCCGCGCCGCATCTCCGCAGAAGCGGGTTCCTTGCGCTCTCTTGCTTACTGGGCTTCCGCCTCGCTGCATCCCGCACTGAGCTCGCTCGGCTCCGCCCCCTTACCATAAATACTCCCCAAGGAGGACCCATGGCCGGTATTGCAAACGTATGGCTCCGCATGAACCTCAGGCTCTCGGCGTTTTTGATGCGCAAGGGCGGCATCCCGTTCGCCCGCGCTGCGCAGGATAAGCTCGGGCGGCTCGGCGCGCGCGCCGTAGGCGCACGGGTGGAATTTGTGCCGCATGCATTCCGGGAGTTTCAGGCGGCCTGGATTCTGCCGCAGGGCTATGACCCGGAAGGCGGCGCGATCCTTTACCTGCACGGCGGCGGGTACACCGCGGGGAACATCGAATACGCCGTTGGGTTTGGAAGCGTCCTTGCTGCGGCAACGGGCTGCCGCGTGTTCTCTGCAGCGTACCGTCTTGCGCCGGAACATCCCTTCCCCGCGGCTGTGGAGGACGCTTATACCGCATACCGTCATCTGCTCGACGGCGGCCTTACGCCGGGTGAAATCGTGCTTTGCGGCGAATCCGCCGGGGGCGGCCTTTGCTTTGCGCTCACGCATAAGCTCAAAGAGCTCGGGCTTCCCGTGCCGCGCGCCATCGTGGGCATCTCCCCCTGGACGGATCTCACGCTTTCCGGCGCCTCCTGCCGCGCCAACCAGAGAAGCGACCCCTCTCTGCGATACGATATGCTTGCCTCCTATGCGCGCATGTATGCGGCGGACGATTTGAAGAACCCGCTTGTTTCCCCGCTGTTTGGGGATGTTTCCGGCTTTCCGCCCACGCTTCTGTTCGCCGGGGAAGCCGAGCTTTTGCTGGACGACGCTGTGGCCATGGCGCACGCGCTGGAACGCGCGGACGTGCCATGCGAACTGCACACGGCAAAGGGTATGTGGCATGTTTACGTGCTGTACGGCGTGCGCGAGGCACGGGAAGCGCTGCGCCGCATCGTGGAATTTTTGAAGGACAACCTTGCGGTGCGCGATCTCCCGCCCGCCGCCGGGGATGATGAAGAAGAATGAGCAAAGCCGAACAAAGCTGGATGCGGCTGGACAATGCCGCAAAGATTTATCCCGCTTCCATGCGGCGCGACTGGATGGCCATGTTCCGCCTTTCGGCCACGCTTGTGGAACCCGTTGACCCGGAGGTGCTTCGCGCGGCGCTTGCGCGCACGCTCACGCGCTTCCCGTGGTTTGCCGTGCGCATGCGGCGCGGCATGTTTTGGTATTATCTTGAACACAACGATGCGCCGCCCATCGTGGAGGAGGACGTCCGCAATCCCTGCCTGCCCATGCGCGCAAAGGACAGCCGGGGCTATGCGTTTCGCGTCAGGTATTACGGAAACCGCATCGCGGTGGAAATCTTCCATGTGCTCACAGACGGCACGGGCGGCCTTTGCTTCTTAAAAACGCTTGTTGCAGAATACCTGGCGCTGCGTTATGGCATTTCCATCCCGCGCGGGGGCGATGTGCTCGATTGCGACGACCCGCCCGACCCCGGGGAAATGGAGGACGGCTTTCTTGCCTGCGCCGGGAATGTGACCCGCAGCCGCAGCGAAGCGGATTCCTTCCACCTCAGCGGCACACGGGAGCGGGACGGCTTTATCCACGTGACGACGGGAGTGATCCCGGTCAACGCCCTTAAGGCGCGCGCGGAGGAAAAGGGCGTGAGCCTTACGGTGTATCTTACGGCCGTGCTGATTCTGGCCTTTGACGCGATCCAGCGGCGGAAGCACCCGCTGCGCAACACGCCACGCGGCGCAAAGCGCTTAAAGCCCGTGAAGATCTGCGTTCCGGTGAACCTCCGGCGTTTTTTCCCCACGCGGACGCTGCGCAACTTTGCCAATTACGTGAACCCCGGCATTGAACCAAGCTACGGCGTTTATACGCTGGATGAAGTGCTTTCCATCGTTATGCACCAGATGGGCATGGAGCTTACGCCAAAGGTGCTGGGCGCAAAGTTTACCACAAACGTGCGCTCCGAGCAGAACGCCGTGCTGCGCGTTGCCCCCCTGTTCCTGAAGGACCTTGCGATGCGCGCCGCATTTTACATGACGGGCGACAAAAAAACCGCCACCTGCTTTTCCAACCTTGGCAATGCATCCCTCCCGGCGGAAATGGCGCTGTTTGTGACGCGGATGGAGTTCATGCTCGGCCCGCTTTCGCGCAACCCCGTAGCCATCGGTACGCTCTCCTATGACGGAACGATGTATCTCAACATCACGCGCACGATCCGCGAAAGCGACCTGGAGCGCGAATTTTTCACGCGGCTCGTCAAGCTTGGCGTGCCGGTTCAAATTGAAAGCAACCAGAGGTGAAATGCGATGTCTTATTGTGTGAACTGCGGCGTAGAGCTGGAGGCAAGCCTGAAGCGCTGCCCGCTTTGCGGCACGGAGGTCATCAATCCGAATGAACGGAGTGTGCCAGACCCGGCCGCACGCCCCTTCCCAAGCAAGGTGGAATTGCTGGAGCGCAGGGCTGCGCGCCGCTTTTTCACCGTGATGGCAACGCTGATGCTGCTGATTCCGCCCATCGTTTGCCTGATCTGCGATGTGCTCGGCGCGGGGGCGATCACCTGGTCGGCCTATGTGATCGGAGCAACGGCGATGGCGTATGTTTACGTGCTTGTTCCGTTTGCTGCGGAAAAGCCCCATCCCTGGCTCTGCCTTGCGCTTGACTGTGCCGTAACGCTGCTGTTTCTTTATGCAATTGCTGCCCATTCCGCGGGGGACTGGTTCCTGCCGCTCGCGTTGCCGCTTACGCTGAGCGCCGCAGCCGCGCTTGCCGCAGCGCTGCTTTTGTTCCGGAAATGCCGCGCCAAATTCGTGCGCCTTGCGGGGCTTCTTGCCGCGGCAGGTCTTTTATGCGCCGCAATCGACCTTACTGTGAGCCTTTATACCGGGCGCAGCCCCGTGCTGTATTGGTCGCTTTTCGTGCTCGCGCCATGCCTGATCCTGGCCCTTGTTTCGCTCGTGCTGAACAAGCGCGTGCAGTTCAAGGAAGAAATGCGCAGAAGGTTCTTCATTTAATCCATTACTCCATGCCCGCTTTGATGCGGCAATCCCACGGCAGGGTCGCGCTGATATGGTAATCCCCCTAAAAGATGCGCTGATACGACAATCCCCCGTCAGCGGCTGCGCCGCTGCCACCCCCTTTCAAAAGGGGGCTTTTGGGGGGGCGCTGTAAGCCAAAAGGCTCCTTTGGCAAAGGAGCTGTCGCCGCAGGCGACTGAGAATTGTTCTTATTCCCACTCGCGCCGCTTACTTCGCTGCAGCGGACTGAGGATTGCCTTATTCCCGCGCTGATGCGGCAATCCCATGGGCACAGCTCAGCCCCTTCAGGCGTTATTGCATTCCCTCCACCCGGCGGCTCATGTATGCAATGAACTCCTCCGGCGTCGGCTTTATCCCTTTGCGGGGCATTTCTGCCCACATGCGCTGCGCTTCCGGGTCGGTGCTCTGCATTGCATCTTCGATTGCGATTTCAATGTCCCGGTAAACCTCCCCGGCTGTAACGCCGTGCTCCTTTGCTACCATGGCAAGCAATTCCGCAAACGCTTCGTTCATTTGCTTCCTCCTCAGATAAGAAATATAATGAACCCAAAACGGGTCCACTTTTACATAGTATCACATACCTTCTCTAAAATGAACCCATAATAAATTCATTATGGGTGGTTTTTATGAAAGAATACAAGCATCTGTCGCTGCGAATTGATGAAGAAATGCTCCGGAAGTTTCGCTATGTGTGCAAATATGAAGGGCGCTCAGCAAATCGCCAGCTTCTGATTTACATTCGCGATGCAATTGGGGCTTTTGAAAAAGAGCATGGCCCGATTGAGCCGGAGCAGACGGAACCCTGAGGCATGCCGCGCGGACAAACTGCACATACTTCCCCTATCAGCTTTTTGGAGGATACGCGGAGGTTTTATGAGTTCGGAAGTGCCAATCGGTTTTTTAATGTCCCTTTCGCAGGATATGGAAGCAATGGAACGCTTCATGCGGTTGTCCCCGGCCACACGGGATGCGCTGGTTCAAAAGGCGCGGCATGCGCATTCGCGCGAGGAAATGGATTCGATCATCCGGGAGATTTAAACGGCCCAAACGCTCTCCGCCGTGGTGGAAACGGCTACCGCCCCCGCGCCGAGCGCCGCGACGACCTCTTCCTTTGTTTTGATGAGCCCGCCCGCGATAAGGGGCGTGTTCATGCCGTGCGCAAGCTCTGCGATCACGCGCGGGATCACGCCGGGCAGGATCTCAACATAATCCGGCTTCCCCTGCGCGGCCTGTGCCTGCAAGCTGCGGACGGAACGGGAATCCAAAAGAAAGCCGCGCTGGATGGTGGCAAGTCCAAGCTGGCGCGCGCGCTTGATCTGCGCTGCACGGGTGGAAATGATGCCGTCCGCACGGGTCAGGGCATGGATGGCGTCCACGGCGATCTCCTTGCCGGAAAGGCCTTCGATGAGTTCGAGATGCACCATCGCGGCCTTGCCTGCGTTCTTCACCGCATCCACCAGCGCGCCGATGCTGAGGATATCCCCCGAAAGCAGGAACACAACGCCGCAATCGCTTGCAAGGGCAGCGGGCAGCCGTTGCGGCTCCGCAACCGCCGCGATCACCGGATTTTCGTTCAGTTTTTCCGCAATGGCGTTGTGCATGGCCGCTCTCCTGCCTGTTTTTTATTTAGACTACCCCGGCGCGTGCGCAAAGTCAAGCCCATTCCCTGTTGACAACCGCGCGGCGGAAATTCTATAATAAATCCAACAAGTGAAGATTTGTTCCAGGAGTATTTGAGACGGGAACACGGATGCGCGGCAACGGCGCTTCCTGCCCGTTTTTCTTTTTTCTGAAATCAAACGGAAACGGAAAGGGGAACCACGCCAAATGAAACGCTATATCCTTGCTCTGGACCAGGGCACCACTTCAAGCCGCGCCATCCTGTTCGACCGGGAGCAGACGCTCGTGCAGGTCGCGCAGCGGGAATTTACCCAGCATTACCCCAAGCCCGGCTGGGTAGAGCACGACGCAGAGGAGATCCTTTCCGTACAGCTTCAGGTGGCGCGCGAAGCGCTTGAAAAGGCGCGCGCCGCAGCGGGGGACATCGCGGCCATCGGCATCACAAACCAGCGGGAAACGGTCGTCGTTTGGGATAAAAAAACCGGCGCGCCCATCTGCCCTGCAATCGTCTGGCAATGCAGGCGCACGGCGGAATACTGCGATTTGCTCCGCGCAAAAGGGCTTGAACCGCTGTTCCGGGAAAAGACCGGGCTTTTGCTGGATGCATATTTTTCCGGCACAAAGCTTCATTGGGTGCTCGAGAACGTGCCCGGCGCACGGGCGCGCGCTGAGGCGGGCGAGCTGCTGTTCGGCACGATCGACACGTGGCTCATCTGGAACCTGACCGGCGGCCGCGCGCATGTAACGGACTATTCCAACGCTTCGCGCACGCTGCTTTACAACATCCACACGCTGCAGTGGGACGCGGAAATCCTCTCCATTCTGGATATTCCCGCCTGCATGCTGCCGGAGGTGAAGCCCTCAAGCTGCGTTTACGGCGAAACGGATGCCGCGCTGTTCGGCGCGCCCATCCCCATTGCGGGCGCGGCGGGTGACCAACAGGCGGCGCTGTTCGGGCAAACCTGCTTTGCGCCGGGCGAAGCGAAGAACACCTACGGCACGGGATGTTTCCTTTTGATGAACACGGGGAACACGCCCATCACCTCCCGCAACGGCCTTGTGACGACCATCGCCTGGGGCATGGAAGGCCGCGTGGATTATGCGCTTGAAGGGTCCATCTTCGTTGCGGGTGCGGCGATCCAGTGGCTGCGGGATGAGCTTGGGCTCATCCAAAGCGCCGCAGAATCGGAGGACTGCGCACGCCGCGTTCCGGATACCTCCGGCTGCTATGTCGTGCCCGCGTTTGTGGGCCTCGGCGCGCCGCATTGGGACGCTTATGCCCGGGGTGCGATCGTGGGCCTGACACGCGGCGTGAACCGGGACCACATCGTACGCGCAACGCTTGAATCCCTTGCGTACCAAACTGAGGAGGTGCTTTCCGCCATGCAGGAGGATTCCGGCATCCGCCTTTCGGCGCTCAACGTGGATGGCGGCGCCTCCGCAAACGATTTTCTGATGCAGTTCCAGGCGGATATGATCGGCGTGCCCGTGTGCCGCCCCGCCTGTGTGGAAACGACCGCCTTCGGCGCGGCCTGCCTTGCGGGCCTTGCTGTGGGCTTCTGGGAAAGCCGCACCGCGCTCAGGCAGGCGCGCCGCATGGAGCACTGCTTCGCGCCGGCGCTGCCGGAATCGGAGCGCAAAGCGCGCCTTGCCGGCTGGCAGAAAGCCGTGCGTTCCACGATGGGCTGGGCCAGGGGGTAAAGGAATTGCGTGCTGACGGGGGATTGCCCTGCAAGGCGGCGCCGCCAACCGGTCAATTTTTCAAAAAGGTGGAGATAGATTCTATGCTTTATGACGTGATCCTCATCGGCGGCGGCGTGGTGGGCTGCGCCACGGCGCGCGAGCTTGCGCGCTACAACCTTTCCGTTGCGCTGCTGGAAAAAACCGAGGATATCTGCAACGGCCAAAGCAAGGCCAACACGGCGATCGTCCATGGGGGATACGACGCCGCGCCCGGGTCCAACAAGGCGATGTTCAACGTGCGCGGCAACACCATGTTTGAACGCATCACAGCGGAGCTTTCCGTGCCGTTTTCGCGCAACGGTTCGCTTGTCGTTTCATTTGAAGAGAGCGGCATCCCGGCGCTTCTCGCGCTCAAGCAGCGCGGTGAGGCGAACGGCGTGAAGGGGCTTTCCATCCTTGGGCGGGAAGCGCTGCTTGCGCGCGAGCCAAACCTGAACCCTGCGGCGCAGGCGGCGCTCGATGTGCCCTCGGGCGGCATCGTCTGCCCTTATGAGCTGACCATTGCCTATGCGGAAAACGCCGCGCAAAACGGCGTGACTTTTTTCCGGGATGCACCGGTGACGGCTGTTTCGCGTAATGCGGATGGCACCTTCCTGGTGTCCTCCCCGGCTGGCGCGTTTGTAGCGCGTGCGGTCGTGAACTGCGCGGGCGTGCATTCGGCGGAACTCAACAACATGGTTTCTGAAGAAAAGCACAGCATCACCGCGCGGCGCGGGGAATACTACATCGTGGATAAGGCCTATCGGGATGCGTTTCATTCCACGATCTTTCAGCTCCCCACAGCCATGGGCAAGGGCGTGCTGATCGCCCCCACGGTGGATGGCACCATCCTCATCGGCCCCACGGCGGATGATATCCCGGACAAGGACGACTCGCGCACCACGGCCGAAGGGCTTGCCCGCGTGCTCAGCCGCGCAAAGCGCTCCTGGCCCGCGCTCCCGGCGCGCGCGTTTATCACAACCTATGCGGGCGTGCGCGCCCATGCGGAAACGGATGATTTCATTCTGGGCGAACCTGCGGACGCACCGCTGTTCTTCAATGCGCTCGGCGTGGAATCCCCCGGCCTTTCCGCCGCGCCCGCGCTGGGCGAATTCCTTGCGCAGTCGGTCGCAGAACGCCTCGGCGCAAAGCCGAACCCGGCCTTTGACCCCATCCGTCCCGGCATCCCGAAATTCCGGGATATGACGGACGCGGAGCGGGAAGCGGCCATCGCCCGGGATCCGGAGTATGCGAAGATCGTCTGCCGGTGCGAGCTTGTGACCGAAGCGGAAATCCGCGCCTCCATCCGCAGGCCGGTCGGCGCGCGCACGGTGGATGGCATAAAGCGGCGCACGCGCGCGGGCATGGGCCGCTGCCAAGCAGGCTTCTGCCTGCCCCGCACGCTGGAACTGCTGGCAGAGGAGCTGGCCGTATCCCCGCTTTCCATCACCAAATGCGGCGGGGAAAGCCGGTATCTTGAATCCAATCTGTTTTCCGGCAAGGCAGGTGAATGAACATGAAAACAAAACGCGTTGATCTTCTCATCATCGGCGGCGGCCCGGCGGGGCTTGCCGCAGCCTGCGCCGCGCGCGAAGCGGGTGTAACCAACCTTCTGATTCTGGAGCGTGAGGATGCGCTCGGCGGCATCCTCCGCCAATGTATCCACAATGGCTTCGGCCTGCACACATTTAAGGAGGAACTGACCGGCCCGGAATATGCCGCGCGCTACATCGCCCGCGTGCAGGAGCTCGGCATCCCCTATGAATGCGGGGCGATGGTCATCTCCCTTTCCCCGGAACGCAGGGCGGTTTACGTGAGCCGCACGGAGGGGATCGTGGCCGTGGAGGCGGGCGCGGTCATCCTCGCCATGGGGTGCAGGGAACGCCCCCGCGGCGCGCTCGGCACGCCCGGTTGGCGCTGCGCGGGCATTTTCACCGCAGGCACGGCGCAGAAGCTTGTGAACCTTGAAGGCCGCATGCCCGGAAAGCGGGTCGTAATTTTAGGCTCCGGCGACATCGGGCTCATCATGGCGCGGCGCATGACGTTCTCCGGTGCAAAAGTGCTCGCCTGCGTTGAGCTTATGCCCTATTCCTCCGGCCTGAAGCGCAACATCGTGCAGTGTCTGGACGATTACGGCATCCCGCTCCTGTTCAACCACACCGTTGTGGATATCCACGGCCGGGAGCGGCTCACGGGCGTAACCATCGCCGAGGTGGACGGGAAGAAGCAGCCCATCCCCGGCACGGAGCGGGAGATTGCATGCGACACGCTGCTGCTTTCGGTGGGCCTCATTCCGGAAAACGAGCTTTCCGCAATGGCGGGCGTAGCGCTCTCCCCCGCCACAGGCGGCCCCGTGGTGGATGAAACGCTTGCAACGAACGTACCCGGTGTCTTTTCCTGCGGCAACGTGCTGCATGTGCACGACCTTGTGGATTTTGTTTCAGCGGAGGCCGCGCGGGCAGGCGAAATGGCAGCGCGCTTCCTCAGCGGCGAGAGGGCTGCAGGCGAACGCATTCCCCTCATCGCCGGGAACGGCGTTTCCGCGCTTGTGCCGGAGGTGCTCTCCGAGCGCCCAGAGGCGGATGTGACGTTCATGTTCCGCCCGCGCGCGGTGTACCGAAACGCACGCATTGCCGTTTTCCGCGGCGGAAAGCAGCTTGCCGTAAAACGGGCGCGCATTCTTGCGCCCGGCGAGATGGCGGAGATCACGGTGAAGCAGAATGCTTTCTGCGAAAGCGAAGGCGAACTTACGGTATCCGTTGAGGAGGTGGGCGCATGAAACGGGAGCTGACCTGCATCGGCTGCCCGATGGGCTGCCGCCTTACGGCGGAGTTCAACGGCACGGAAGTAACAGAGGTTACGGGCAACGGCTGCGCCGTGGGCGCACGCTATGCACGCGAGGAGTTGACAAACCCCAAACGCATGGTAACCGCGCTTGTGCGCGTCTTGGGCATGGAACGCCCGCTTTCGGTCAAGACGGAGGCGCCCATTGAAAAGCGCCTTGTGTTTGATTGCCTTGCCGCGCTCGGCGCGGTTGCAGTTGCCCCCCCTGTGCGGATTGGGGATGTTATCCTTGAAAACGTTTTGGGCACGGGCGTGAACGTCGTGGCCACGGAAGACATCGGCAGCTGAGGGGCGGAGCCGGACGAGTGCAGTGCGGGATGCAGCCTTTCGGGGGATTGCCATATCTCAACGAAAAGCAAACGCTGTGAAAATCAAAGGAGCTGTTGCAGAATGAACCCCCTCTGCAGCAGCTCCTTGCATGTCGAAAAAGTGGCGGCAGCCACTTTTTCGCGTGTTTCACGGCTTTTGCTTCTCGCTCCGCTCCCGGGCAGCAAAAGCCGCAAGGTACGAAAGCCTGTGGGCTTTCCTCCGTTTCGGCGTACCTGCCGCCGAAGCCGGATTGTAAGTCAAGGGCTGCGGCCCTTGACAATCCCGGGGTTTTTGACAGGCTGGGAGCTGTTGCAGAATGAACCCCCTCTGCAGCAGCTCCTTCCGTATCTGAAAAACAGCGTCAGTGCCAGACAAGCCAGCAGAACAGATACCCTATGCTGACAGCAACAAGCGTGAAGGGAATGCCGATGCGCATGAAGTCGCCCGTGCTGACCTCGTATCCCTCCTTGCGCAGAATTCCGATGGTGGCAATGTTCGCGGATGCGCCGATGGGCGTAAGGTTGCCGCCAAGCGTCGCGCCGGTGAGCAGGCCGAAATAAAGCACGGTGGGCGGGCAATTCATGGAAAGCGCAATGCCGCTCACCACCGGCAGCATGGTTGCAACATACGGGATGTTATCCACAAAGGCCGAGATCAGCACGGACCCCCAGACGATAACCGTATAGAGCAGGAACAGGTTATTGCCGCCGAGCTTCACAAAGAAGCTGCTGATCTCATCGATGATGCCCGCATTCGTGATGCCGGCAATCACAACGAACAGGCCGGCAAGCAGGCAAAGCGTTTGATAGTCAATCTCAAGCAGCGCAGTTTTTGCGCCGGTGCGGTCGCCGCGGCCGCGGATGAGGGATTGCACAGCGCCCACAAGGAACAGCCCGGTGCAGATGAAGCCGTTCGTCAGCGCGGGCTTGCCGGGGATAAAGGACGCGGTAATCAGAAGCACAATGTTTGCAAGCAGCAGGAATGTGGGAAAGTAATCCGTCACCGCAGTTTCAACGGCTGCGTTTACCGGTTCCCTGTGCTTGCGGAACAGGAACATGATCACCGGCACCGTCGCAAGCGCGCCAAGCTCCACCGCAAAAAAGATGCTGGCCTTTCCATCCATAAAAAAGAAATCCAGGAAGTCCATGCCCGCATATCCGCCAAGCATGATGGAGGTTGTGTCGCCAACAAGCGTAGCCGCGCCCTGCAGGTTGGAGGAAACGGCGATGGAGATAAGCATTGCCACCGGGGAAATCCCGAGCTTTTTTGCAATCGCAAGGCCAACCGGCGCGATCATCAGCACCGTGGCAACATTGTCCACAAAGGCGGAAACCACGCCTGCAAACAGCGACATTGCCACGGCAACCCACATCACGTTCGGCGTTTTTTTAAGGATCATCTCCGCCATTCGGTTGGGCATTTGGGATTGGATGAAAAGGGAAACGGTTCCCATTGTGCCTGCAAGCATCAGGAGAACGTTAAAGTCAATGGCTTCCCTGAGCGAGGCAAGCGGGACGATTCCGCTTACAAGGAACACCACCGCGCTCGTAAGCGCAACCCAGGGACGGTGCTTCGGCAGCGCGATCATCAGCGCATAGGTCAGAACAAAAAGGATGAGGGCGAACAGTTTCATTTGGGCAGCAAGCTCCTTTTCTATATGTTTTCTTCAAAAAGAAAGGCTTTTACCATGGCAACGCCATGATAAAAGTCTTGTTCCGGGGCAAGCGCCCCCTGTACGGCCCGGATCAAAGATCGGAATGACGATGCCGCACAACGCGGCGGCCGTCCGGCCAAGCCGCGCAAACTACTCCCTTTTATCTTGTTTTGGAAGACGCAGTAATTATACGGGTTTGCGCTGATGCTGTCAACTGCGCGCGAAAGCGCCCGGGAAATCCCGGGCGTTTTCGCAGGAATGAGTAGAAAAAACGACGAATGTCCGGATCAGCCTTCTTTGCCCGCACGCGCAAGCGTTTCCTGGTATTGTTCAAGCTCATGCTTGTTGCAGGTGATGTAATGCTTCGGGCGGATCTCGACCCAACTTGGTTTATCCACGGTATAGTTGTGGATGGAGGGATCGTACACTTCAAGCACCTTGTGCTTCTCGCTCTTCGGGTCGGGCTGCGGGATGGCCGAAAGCAGCGCGCGGGTATATGGATGCAGCGGGTATGCAAACAGTTCCTCGGTATCCGCAAGTTCAACGATTACGCCCTTGTGGATGACGGCGATGCGATCCGCGATAAAGCGCATCACCGAAAGGTCGTGCGAAATGAACAGATACGTAAGGCCGCGCTGCTGCTGCATTGCGGAAAGCAGGTTCAGAACCTGCGCACGGATGGAGACATCCAGCGCCGAGATCGGCTCGTCCGCAATGATGAACTCCGGCTCCATGATGAGGCTGCGTGCCACGCCGATGCGCTGGCGCTGGCCGCCGGAAAACTCATGCGGGAAGCGGCTTGCGAACTCGGGCAGGAGGCCCACGTCGCGCAGCGCCTGCGCAACACGCTTGTCGCGCTCCTCCTTGCTCATTTCCGGATGGATGTTCATCAAACCTTCGGAAACAATGTAATCCACCTTCGCACGCTCGTTGAGCGATGCCATCGGATCCTGGAAAATCATTTGAATCTGTTGGGTAATCTTATGATCCAGCTCCTTCTGAATCTTGCCGCTGATGCGCTCGCCCTTAAAGCGGATCTCGCCCCGCGCAGCAGGATTGATGCGGATGATCGCGCGGCCAATGGTGGTCTTGCCCGAGCCGGACTCGCCCACGAGGCCGAACGTTTCGCCCTTGTAAATATCAAAGCTTACGCCCTTGACCGCCACGAACGGGTTGCGGTTTGAGCCGAACTGCACGACAAGATCCTTGACTTCCACAAGCTTTTCGTTGGAAATCTTTTTCGTGTTGGCAGCCGCATGCTTCTGATGGGATTCCATCGCTTTGGCAATGGAGGTGTTGGGCGGCTCCACCTTGGGTGCGCGCGGGTCAAGCAGCCAGGTGCGCGCCTTATGCGTTGGCGAAACCTCGAAATACGGCGGGCGCTCCAAAAGGTCGATCTGCATAGCATAGCGGTTGCGCGGGGCAAACGCATCGCCGCGGATCTCCGTAAAAAGGTTCGGCGGCGTGCCCTCGATGGAGTAAAGCGGCTCGCCTTTGATGCCGAGCTGCGGCAGGGAGGAAAGCAGCGCCCAGGTATATGGATGCTTCGGCGTTTCAAACACTTCTTCGCAGGTGCCGATCTCCACGATGTCGCCCGCATACATAACAGCCACGCGGTCCGCAACGTTCGCCACCACGCCAAGGTCATGGGTGATGTAAATGATGGTCAGGTTATATTTGTGCTGAAGCTGCTTGAGCAGCTCCAGAATCTGCGCCTGAATGGTCACATCAAGCGCGGTGGTCGGCTCGTCGCAGATGAGGATTTTGGGGTTGCAGGCGATGGCGATGGCGATGACCACGCGTTGGCGCATGCCGCCGGAGAACTGGTGCGGATAATCCTTCACGCGCTTCTCCGGCTCCAGAATGCCGACGTCGCTCAGGATCTCGATGGCCTTTTCCTGTGCCGCAACGCCCTTAAGCCCTTGGTGCAGCTCCAACGCTTCGCGGATCTGCGTGCCCACGGTCTGCAGCGGGTTCAGAGAGGTCATTGGATCCTGGAATACGATGGCGATTTCCTTGCCGCGGATCTTGATCCAATCCTCATCCTTTTTGTATTTGGCGATATCCGTGCCGTTATACCAGATTTCACCGGATTCCACCCAGCCGTTTTTGTCCAGCATGCCGATAAAGGACTTGCAGAACACGGATTTGCCTGAGCCGGATTCCCCAACGATGGCAAGGCTTTCGCCTTTGTAAAGCTCCATGGATACGCCGCGCAGCGCCGTGAGCTCCTGCCCGCGCAGGGAGAACTTCACCACCAGGTCTTTTACCGAAAGGATGACTTCATTTTCATTCCTGTTTTTCTGTTCCATGTGTCATGCCCTCCTTAAACGTGGTTGCGCGGGTCGGATGCATCCGCAAACTTATTGCCCAGCGCATAGAAGGAAACCGTGATCGCCGCAACGACGATTGCCGGGAACACGAGCTGATATGTCTGCGAAAGGTTCATCATCACGCGGCGGCCTTCGTCGATCAGGTTGCCCAGAGACGGGGTTTCAACCGGCAGACCCAGGCCGATGTAGGTCAGGAACACTTCCGAGCCGATTACGCCCGGGATGGACAGCGCGATGTCCAGCATTACGACGGATACGATCTGCGGCAGCAGGTTCTTCACGATCACGCGGCGCGTCGGCGTGCCGAGGCAGCGGGACGCCAGGTTGTACTCGCGGTCACGGATGATAATGATGAGGTTGCGGATCCACTTCGCCATGCCCACCCAGTTTGTGAGGCACATCGCAAAGATCAGCGTGCCCACGCTCGGTTTCATGATGTAGGTGATGAGCATGCGCAGAACCGTTGTCGGAACGTTGTTGATGACATTGTAAATTTCGGTGAACAGCCGGTCAAGCACACGCACATAGCCCCAGATGGCACCGATGATAATGCCGATGATGGTGCTGCTTGCAACGGCGATGACCGCGATGAGCATCGTGGTGCGCGTGCCGCTCCAAATGCGGGACCAAAGGTCCTGACCGATGGTGTTCGTGCCGAACCAAAATTCGGAGTTTGGCTGCAGGCTGCGGTATTGGCGGCCGGTTTCCGGGTTGATGAAAATCTCCGTTGGGCTCTTCTGGCCGGGAAGGTACGGCTGAACGAACGTGAAGAGCAGGATCGCAATCAGGAAATACAGGATGAGGCGCGTAGAGCGTTTGCTCATGAACACCTTGAAGGTGCTCTTCCAGTAGGAATAGCCGGAATAGGCCGTGGATTCGGCGCGCGAACTGTCGAACTCTATGAACCGAAAGAGCTCTTCATCGCTCATGTTGTTCATTTTCTTCATTACGTTTGACATTACCGGCTGCCTCCTTTCTTTGTGAATGTGATGCGGGGATCACATGCCATCATGGCGAGGTCGCCCAACAGCATGCCCACCACGCTCAGCAAGGCATAGAACATGACGAGCATCTGCACAAGCGGGTTGTCCTGCGCCTGAATCGCTTTCACCAAAAGGCCGCCCGTGCCGGGGATGGAATACAGCGACTCGATGTAAAGGGAGCCTGAAATCGTGAAAATAATGGAGGATGGGAGGTTCTGCGCCATGGGCGCAAACGCATTGCGCAGCACGTGCTTGACCATGATCTGCTTATCCGTGAGGCCCTTGGCGCGCGCAAGCTTTACATAGTCCGAATTGATCTGATCCATCATGTAGCGGCGCGTCCACATTGCATAGGAAGCAATGCTTCCGAGCGACATGGAGATCACGGGCAGGATCCATGTGGAAATATCGCCCTCTTTATATAGCATGCCGATGTTGAGCAGCTTCGTGCCTGCAAATTGGATGAACAGATAGTACACTGCGGAAGGAACGGCATTGATGAACAGAATAAATGCGTTGCCGAGCGCATCCGGCAGCTTGCCTTTGGTGCGCACCATCAGGATGCCGAGGCTGATGCCCAGCACAAGGGAGATTGCGAGGGATGCCGCGCCGAAGCGGAGCGAATAGCCGATCTTGGGCGCCATGATGGACCACACGGGCTTGCCGGCATAATAGGTGATGGATTCGCCGAGATCAAAGTGCGCAAGGTCTTTTAAATAGTTCCATAGCTGGATATGGATCGGCTGATCCAGGCCCAGATCCTTGAGAATTGCCTGCTTGGTTTCATCCGTCAGGCGGTCGGTACGGTCGCCGTAATAGGTTTCCACAGGCAGGAGGCGCATCAGCAGGAAGACGATCACAAGCACGAGAAACAGCGAAATGAGCGATCTTCCCAAGCGCCCCAGAATGTATTTAACGAGTTCCAATCCTTACACCTCACCTTTGGGTTTGTTGTTTTAAGAGCCTGTGTTTGTGCAAGGGATGCCGGACAAACGGCATTTCGGCCTTCAAACACAGTTTTTGAAAGAGGCTGCCTAAAACACGGTTTCCTGCCGGCGAATCCATGCCCCCGCCGGCACGAAACTGGGCAGCCTCTGCCCTGGCTCCGCCCCCCCACTGCCCGCGCCGCCGCATTTGCGGCGGTGCGGGCGGAGAGCGATGCATTCGTTAAACTGCCTGATTAATAATCAACACCAAAGACCTTACCTGCAGCGTCAAGCTCCGCGATCTTCGCAGCGCGCTCTTCCTGCCAGGCTTCATACGCCTCGTAGTACTCCTCGGTGTTGATGCCGTCGGTGTAGATGTACTGATACTTATAACGGCCGGAGGATGCGCCGAATGCCGCATACTGGGATTCAAACGGCATCAGGGAGGAACCCATGTAGCCCGTGCCGCCGCGCATATACGGGATGACCATGCACATTTCGTTCACAAGCCAGTTCTCGCACTCGGCAAACAGGTCGTAACGCTTGTTGAGGTCAACATATTCGCTGTTGGCTTCGTTTACCATGTTGTCGTACACGATGTCATAGTAATACCGGCCGTCTTTGCCCTCATAGGAACCTTCCACATAGGTATCGGAAACCTTGCAGAAGCCTTCCGCCATGTAGATGAAGTTTGTGCGGTTCTGCACGATGCGGAACGGGTCGGTGTAGGACAGCGGATCGAGATAATCGGCCATCCAGGTGGAACGCATGATGCAGTAGTTGCCTGCACGCATGGTGCTGTTGGAATAGTCGGTATCCGCATAGCCTTCGGTGATGACGTCGATGTAATCGGTGCCGAGGTTGCGCTCAAGCATTTGTTCAAACACCTGTACGCGCTGCGTGTCATAGGTAGAGCCGGTGTTGTACGGCGTGTAGATGATGATCGGGAACTTCGCGCCGGCGGCGGTCAGCTCTTCGATGGCCTTTGCCTTGTATTCGTTGGCAAGATCGGTGTTATACGTCGTGCCGTTTGCGAACTCGGAAATGGCGTCAAGCTGCGTGTAGTCCACACCGGCGGCGCTGATGAAGTCGGCGGGGGTCACGGTGTTCTGTACGTGCGCTTCTGCGTTGTACGGATCGTCCACCTCAACCATGGCGACCTTGTCGAACGCATGGAGGATGGATTTGCGGAAGTTCACGTTGTTGACGGCGAGCTTCCAGTTTTCAGGCTCATACTTTTCGTCGAAGTTGGGGTAGAAGTTGAACATGTAGTAGTAAGCATAGAAGCTCGGGCGGCAGGGACGGATCATGTCGTACTTTTCAGGATCGTTGAGCCACTCGTCAAGCTGCTCAGTGGGAACATCGCAGGAGTTCACTTCGCCGCGCAGATACATTTCGGGCTCAACGGTGTTGGCTTCCGCGTTGTAGATCTCGGTAATCTTGGTGATGTGCATGTTCGCCATATCCCAGTAGGTGGGGTTCAGCTCAGATTCGATGATCTGCTGCGGGACATAGTTGCTCATGATGAACTCGCCGCAGTAAAGCATGGTTTCATGGTCGGTAGAGAACATGTCGCCGCACTCCGCGATGAACTGTGCATTCGCAGGGAAGAAGTTCTTGTAAGTAAGGGAAGAGAGGAAGTAGGGGACGGGCGCCTTGAGGGTGTACTCAAGGGTGTAATCATCCAGCGCCTTCACGCCCACGGTGGAAAAATCGCATTCTTCACCGGCAACGCTCTTGCTGTAGTATTCTTCCGCACCCGCAATGGTGAACATCATGTCCGCAAGGCGGGAAGCATTCGCGGCATCCAGGATGTATTGCGCGGAGGTGACCCAGTCCTGCGCGGTAACTTCCGCGTATTCCTGCTTATCATAGGTCATCCACTTGACGCCTTCGCGGATTTTGAAGGTCCAAACGAGGCCGTCTTCGGAACGGGTCCAGCTTTCCGCAAGGCAGGGCTGGCAGAGGCCAAGGTAATCGTACTCAACGAGAGAGTCGATGTACATTGCAGGAGTGTTGGAGGTAGCGACCAGATAGTTCCAGTCGGTTACGTCACCGCTGAACAGATAGGTAAGTTCCGTTTCGTCGCTCACGTTGGCCTGCGGCGTGACGGAAGGCGTCGCGTCGGGGTTTGCGGGCGTATTCGGGTTTGCGGGAGTATCGGTCTTCGCCGGAGCATCGGTGTCCTGGCAGCCTGCTACGAACGCAAGCACCATTGCGATGCAAACGAGCATAGCGAGAAGTTTTGTTCTCTTCATGTTTTTCCTCCTGTTTAGTATTATAAAAACCGGCATGCGGCTTTTATTTTGACCTTGAGGGGCCCATCCGTCCCCTGTTTTAAAAATTTTCCGTGAGTATACTTCATTTAAGTATAACAATGCAAGCGTTTTTCGTCATTTAGCGTCCTGAAACGCCTGACAGTTTTTTGGATTTCTGTAAAATTAAAGTAATAAATATTCGGCTCCCCTCAGCCGGCTTCTTTAGTTGCAGGGTGTCCCGCGTTTTCCTGGCATAAAAATCCATCAATAAAGCATAGAATCATCATGCCGTATGCGGGAGGCGCGCTTCGAGGCCCATAGCGCGAAAGATAGGTGGTCTCCCTTTTTATACTCGAATTATATTCACCGCTATCCATGCATGCAAGGGCGCAAGACCTTTCCTAACTTTTTCTTAACGTGCATCGGTTCCTTTTTTCGTGGTTTTATGTATAATAGAAGCCGAGGTGTTTCAATCGTGTTTGCCTGGCTGCGTGGAATGACAAAATGGATTCTGATGAACCGGAACCGGCGCATCGTTACGATCATCGCTTTCCTGAATGTGCTGTTGGGGTATGCTGCGCTTGCCCTGTTCCATGAACCGCGCCTAAACATCCTCATGGCGCTGGTTTCAGCCTATGCCGTTTCCTCCCTTACGATGGAACGGTACCTGACCTTGGGTGCATCCTGCATTGCGGCGCTGCAGGTTTTGTTGTTCCTGCTGCTTGAGCCCGCTTTGATGGCGGCGCCACTCACAAACGCGCCGCTCCTGCTGCTCATCACGGCAGCGCTCACGCTGCTGATGATGTCCATGATCACAAACATTCAGCAACAGGAGTATTTTTCCACCATTGAGTCCGACCGCCAGCTTTTGTACAAGGCCACCATCAACGCCCTGCTCAGCGCGCGCGGGCTTCCCAGCATTTACAGCACGGTGCTCAGCGCTGTCAGCGAGCTTTACGGCCGTTCATCCGTTCTTTTTTCGCGCAATGCGGAGGGGAAGATCGTTTCCGCCTGCCGCATGCCGGAGGGGCTCATTATCTATGATTCCGAATTTGCGGCTGCAGAGGCCGTGTTCGCATCCGGAGAGCCCGCAGGGCGCTTTCTCGTGCCCTGCTCGTTTTCCCCGTTTCTCCACATTCCGCTCAAATCCGGCGACACGGTGCTCGCAGTGCTTGCCGTTTTGTTCGCGGATGGGGAACAGATAGACCAGAAGATGCGGGACGAGATCGCCGGGGTCATAACGCAGGCTGCCAGCGCGATTGAGCGGCAGTCCCTTGCAGACGAGCAGCAGACGGTGCTGATTGAAACCGAGCGCGAGCGCATGCGTGCGAATTTCCTCCGCGCGATTTCACACGACATCCGTTCACCGCTCACGGGCATCATGAGCGCATGCTCCACGCTCCTGCAATCCCGCGAGCGCATCAATCCCGCCGTTCGGGAGAACCTTCTGGTAAACATTCATGAGGAGGCGGAGTGGCTTTGCCACATGGTGGAAAACCTGCTTTCCGTCACCCGGGTAAGCGGCTCCATGAGCGCGCTTAAGAAAACGCCCGAAATTGTGGAAGAAGTGATCGGCGAAGTGGTGGCGCGCTGCGCAAAGCGCTTCCCGGATGTGCATCTGCACGTTTCCACGCCGGAGGAACCGCTTCCTGTGCAGATGGACGCAACGCTCATCATTCAGGTTCTGATGAACCTTGTGGAAAACGCCGTGAAATACAGCGGCGGCTGCGATTACATTGAGCTGACCGTGACCACCCGCGAACGTTCCGCAATTTTCACCGTGCGGGATTACGGCGTTGGCCTTTCCCCGGAGATGATCGACAGCCTGTTCATTCCCATCAACCGGACCGATACGGAATCTTCCCACGGCCTCGGCATCGGCCTCTCCATCTGCCGCAGCGTCATCCGCGCCCACGGCGGGCAGATTACCGGCGCGAACAGCCCGGATAAAGGCGCAATTTTTACCTTTACCTTACCCATGGAGGAAACGCTATGAAAAAAAGAACCATCCTGGTCGTTGAGGATGACGGATATATCGCAGATGTGCTGAAATCCCTGCTTGAGGCCAACGATTACCGCGTGCTTTCCGCAACATCCGGCAAGGGCGCCTTGCAGCTTGCCGCATCCCATGTGCCGGATGTTGTACTGCTGGATTTGGGCCTGCCGGATATTGACGGCACACATGTGCTCACGAGCCTGCGCGAATGGTATGAAGGGCCGGTCATCATCGTGTCCGCACGAAACCAGGAAAAAGAGAAGGTGCAGGCGCTCGACATGGGCGCAGACGATTACATCAACAAACCCTTCAGCGCCTCAGAGCTGCTTGCGCGCATCCGCGTTGCACTGCGCCAGGCGGACAAGATCGCCGCAAGCTCCGCTTCCCCCGAAATGAGCTATACCGTGGGCGACCTGACGGTGGATTTTCAGAACAGCCGCGTTTACATCGCCCGGGAGGAGGTACACTTAACGCGCCTGGAATACCGCATCGTGGAGCTTTTAGCGCGCACGCCCGGCAAGGTGCTGACGCATGATTACATCATATCAAGCGTATGGGGGCCCTACGCCCCCTCCAACAACAACCTGATCCTGCGGGTGAACATCGCAAACATCCGCCGCAAAATCGAAAAGAACCACAATACGCCGCGCTACATTCTTGCCGAAATCGGCGTGGGGTACCGCATGGCCGATGCGGAAAGCCTTTCCGGGCCAAAGGAAAAGATGGACAGCTAATGCGGAAAAAACGCCAAAACCCTCCCATGTAACGTTGCGGTTGCGTGAAATTTTCCAAAACGCAACATCAAATTGGTTCTAGTTGCGCGGCGAAAATGGTAAAATAAGGACAATCAAACAGCGCTGCAAATTATTTTGGGAGGTTTTGATACCATGTCCTGTTCTGATAACATCCAGTTTCTGCGCAAGCGCAAAGGCCTTACGCAGGAACAGTTCGCCGAGGCGCTCGGCGTAACGCGTCAGTCCGTTTCCAAGTGGGAGAGCGGACAAAGCTACCCTGAAATGGAAAAGCTGGTGCAGATGTGCGACCTGTTCGGGTGCGATTTGGAAACGCTCGTGCGCGGCAGCGCGGACGCCGCCGCTTCGGAAAACGACGCGGATTACGAACCCTTCATGAACGCGTTTTCCCGGGCAATTGCGGGCGGCGTGGCGCTCATTCTCCTGGGCGTGACGCTGCTGGTTGCGCTCAGCATGCCCGTTGGCGAAGGGATCATGACCATGGTGTTCCTCGCGTTCCTTACCGTTGCCGTGCTGCTCTTTGTGCTTTATGGCATCCGCATGGAAAGCTTTCGCAGGGAACATCCCCGCGTGGGTGCGCTTTACAGCGCCGCGGAATGCCGCAGGGCCAACAGCGTTTTTGCAGCGCGGCTGTGCGTGGGCCTTGGCGCGATCCTCCTTGGCGTGATCGCCTGCGTGGGCCTTGCGGAGCTTGGCGCCGCGGCCTGGGGCAGCGCCGTATCGGACTATGCCGCAGGCACGGCTGTGCTTGTGGGGGTAACAATCGGCGCGCCTCTCATCGTTTACGCAGGGTTGCAAAAGAGCAAGTATGACATCGCTGCCTATAACCGCGAAAACAAGCCGCATGCGGGCGGAGAGTCGCTTTCGGACCGCATCGGCGGGGTTATCATGCTCTCCGCCACAGCGATTTTCCTCGCCTTAGGGTTTATCTGGAACCTGTGGCACCCGGCATGGGCGGTGTTCCCCATCGGCGGCATCCTTTGCGCAATCGTAAGCACGCTCGTTGACAAGGGCGAACCGCAGAAGCAGGAGCACGGGGACAACGAATGAACAACGCGCAAAAAAGGCGAAAAACCTTGTTTTTTCCGTTGACAAGCGGCGCGCGGTGTGGTAAAGTAACCCTCGGAACTGAATATGCCGAAGACAGCAGGTGCCGCAAGGCTTAATATCCCGCCGAGGTGAGGTTTCGCAAGTTTTTTGCGTGCTTTCGTCCCCTGTCTTTCGGCAGGGGATTTATTTTTGAAGGAGGTGAAAACCATGGCAAATGCTAAAATCATTGAGATGAAGGCCCAGCAGGTTGCGGACATCAAAGAAAAGATCGCAAAGTCGCAATCCATGGTCGTGTTCGATTACCGCGGACTGACCGTTGAGGAAGTCACTGCGCTGCGTTCTGAGATGCGCAAAGCTGGCGTTGAATATGTGGTTCTGAAGAACTCCATCGTTGAGCGCGCTGCGAAAGAAGACGGCATCGACGAGAAAATCCACGATTACCTGAAGGGACCTTCCGCGTTCGCGTTCGGGTATGACGATGCGGTCGCTCCGGCGAAGATCCTCAAAGAGGCCATCAAGAAGTACAAGAAGTGCGAAATGAAGGGCGGCATCATCAACGGCGTTGTGTCCGACGCTGCGGCGATGAACGCTCTGGCCGATCTGCCCTCCCGCGAGGTGCTTCTCGCGCGCTTGCTGGGCAGCATGATGAGCCCCATCTCCGGCCTTGCGATCGTGCTCGATCAGATCGCAAAGCAAAAGGGCGAAGGCGCTCCCGCTGCCGATGCGGAATAACCGGCAACAGACTCAATTTACTTTAAAAAATACTTACAGGAGGATATATCACAATGAATAAAGAGCAACTGATTGCCGATATTAAGGCGATGACCGTTCTTGAGCTCTCCGAGCTCGTTAAGGCCCTTGAAGAAGAATTTGGCGTTTCCGCCGCCGCCACCGCCGTGGCCGTTGCGGGTCCCGCCCAGGCTGCTGAAGCCGTGGAAGAAAAGACCGAGTTTGACGCGATCCTTAAGGACGTCGGTTCCGAGAAGATCAAGGTCATCAAGGCTGTGCGCGAACTGACCGGCCTCGGCCTGAAGGAAGCCAAGGAGCTCGTCGACGGCGCTCCGAAGCCCCTCAAGGAAGGCATCTCCAAGGAAGAGTGCGAGAAGATCGTTGCCACCTTCAAGGAAGTCGGCGCGACCGTGGAAGTCAAATAAGCTTTCAAACCGCAAACAAAGGGCGCTTCGCAAGGAGCGCCCTTTTTCTTATGCATCCGCCATAAGCCGGAGCAGGTAGCAGAACATTTCTTCCGGCGTGGGCGTTTCCCCGGCCTTCTTCATGCTGCGCCAATGCGCCTGAACTGCCGGGTCGCTGCTGTTCATGGCGTCCTGCATCGCGCGCGCGATTTCTGCGCGCACGGTTTCCACGCTCACGCCTTCCTCCGCGGCGACCATTTCAAAAACATCGTCAAAGCCGGTGTCGGGATGCATTCTGTTCGCTCCTTTCAGTCTGGTCTGGTTTATCCCTGTAAACATAATCACCTGCTGCACATTCCATGCCGGATTCCGTGTGTGTAGGCGTTGCCACGTGATCCAACGCATATTTGCAGCATTGAAGCACGAGTAAATTAAAGGATATGCTGTTCTCTTGCGCCAAATGATTGAGCCTGTCAAAAAGCGCCTCGGTAAAACGAACCGTTCGCGCGACCGTAGCGTTTTTGAATTCATTTTCGATTTTAAACACGAGCATGCACCTCGCATTTCCTTGCATGCTTTTATAATATGTCAAACATGGAAGCGGTTCTATAACCCGAAGGAGTTGTATTTTTGAACCACTTTCGGTGCAATAATATGCCCTTCCGCCGCTACTTACGGCAATCCCCCGTCAGCACCTTCGGCGCTGCCACCCCCTTTCCAAAGGGGGCTTTTGGGAAGCGGTAACAAAAAAGGCTCCTTTCTGAAAGGAGCTGTCGCCGCAGGCGACTGAGGATTGTCCGTATCCCCGCCGGTTCACGGCAATCCCCCGCCGGTGCAAACCGCGGCGGAGGATTGCTTTTTAATATCCACTTTTTCGACAGGCTCAGCTGTTTTTCATGATGACGCTTTCGATCACATCGCTCGCATGCTCGCAGGCATCGAAGCAGTTTTCCAGGCCATCGTAAAGGTGCGTCCAGCTGATGACGGTGATGGGGTCCGTCTCCGTGGTGTAAAGCCTGCGCATGGCCTTGAGATACAGCCCATCCGCTTCGCTTTCAAGGGAGTTCACATCCACAATTGCCGGGCGGATTGTTTCGGATTTGCGGAAATTTGCAAGCTCGCCCACCGCGCCGCAAAGCGCTTGCGCACAGCGCACAAGCAGCGCCGCAAGCTCCGGCACATCATCCCGCATGGCGGTAACGTTATGGATATAGATGCGCTGCATGACATCGTCGATGCAGTCTACCACGTTGTCAAGCTCCTGCGAGAGCGCCACAAGGTCCTCAAGTTCAATGGGCGTCATGAATTCCCGGCCAAGGCGCTCCATCATGTCGTGCTTGAGCATATCCGCATCATGCTCGATGGCATGCATGGCCTCCATGCGCGCGCCGAGCGTTGCGGTGTCGAACCCATCAAGCGATTCCTGCAAATATGCGGCGGCCCTTCTACCGAATTCCGCGCAGCGCGCCATGGTTTCAAAATAATATTGATCTCTGGACTGTTTCACGTTTGTTTGCTCCTTTATCTGAACTCATTTAAAATATCCACATGAACAGCTTGGCCATTACAAAGCCAAGCAAACCGCAGCCGGGGAAAGTCAGCACCCAGGCGAGCGCCATCTCGCCGACGATCTTCCAGTTCACGGCCGAAAGCCTGCGCGATGCGCCAACGCCCATGATGGCGGTGGTTTTCGTGTGCGTGGTGCTCACGGGGATGCCGGTGAGCGAGGAAAGCAGCAGGCAGAGCGTTGCGCCCGCATCCGCCGCAAAGCCCTGATAGGGCTGAAGCTTGACCATGTCCATACCTACGGATTTGATAATGCGGTAACCGCCAATGCTGGTGCCAAGCGCCATCACCACCGAGCAGAGCACCATCAGCCACATCGGCACGCTGAATTCCGTGGCCGTTTGCCCGTTCACAAGGAAGATACCGAGCAGAAACACGCCCATAAACTTTTGCCCATCCTGCGCGCCATGCATAAACGCCATGCCCGCGCCGCCCGCAATCTGCGCTTTTTTAAAAAAGGCCGTCGTTTTCCTTCGGTTCAGGTTTCGGCAGCAGCGCTCTGTAAGCCGCGTTGCGGCAAAGCCTGTCCCGAACCCAAGCACAGTGGAAAGCGCAAGGCCGTAAAGCACCTTCACCCATTCGGAAAAGTTGATTCCGTCAAGGCTCGAATGCAGCGCGATGGCCGCGCCGGAAAGCCCTGCGATGAGCGCGTGGCTCTCACTTGTGGGGATGCCGAACGCCCACGCCGCCGTCGCCCACACCACGATGGCGAACAGCGCCGCGCAGAGAGCAACGGTTGCCTCATGCGTGTTGCCGCCAAAGTCCACCATGTTGTAAATGGTCATGGCCACCTTGGAGTTGATGAGCGTCATCACGAGCACGCCGAGGAAGTTGAACACCGCCGCCATAATGATGGCGTTGGGTGCGCGCATGGAGCGCGTGGATACGCAGGTTGCAATGGCGTTGGGCGCATCTGTCCAGCCGTTCACCATGATCACGCCAAGCGTGAGCGCCACGGTCACGGCCAGCATGGGATTGCTGAACACCTGCGAAAGAAAGTCTGTCAGGGGGATCGTCATAATTTACTCCGTTCTTACATTCTCTTTACTCATTTTCTCTCAATTTGATTATATCATCATAAAATATCAAGCGGGAATAAAAAAATCGTTATCCCGTGTTAAATGTATGTAAAATGGCGTTCCTGCGCGCATGCGTGGACTTTTGGCTGCGCGTGTGCTTTAATGGAAACAGTAAATTCGCGAAAGATTCGGAGGCACCATGCGCCCTGTTTTGGAAATGACCCCTGCGGAAGCCGCGCGCATCCGCTTTGTCCTGTTCGATATCGACGATACCATCACCACTGCGGGCAAGCTCACCGCGGAGGCGTATTCCGCCTTATGGGCGCTTGCGGATGCGGGCCTCCGGCTCATTCCCGTCACCGGGCGGCCTGCCGGCTGGTGCGACCTCATTCTCCGCCAATGGCCGGTTTGCGCCGTCATCGGGGAAAACGGGGCGTTCGTGCTGCATTGCGTGCGCGGCGGGCGGCCGGAAACGTTCACCCACCCGAACGCCCCCGCAGATGCGCAGGCCCGCCTTGCCGCCCTGCGGGATGCCGTGCTCGCCGCCGTGCCGGGCTGCCGCATCGCACGGGATCAGTTCTGCCGCAAATACGACCTTGCCATCGATTTTTGCGAGGACGCGCCGCGCCTCCCTCTTTCCGCTGCGGAAGAAATCCGCCGGGTATGCGAAGCGCAGGGCGCGCATGCAAAGATCAGCTCCATCCACGTGAACGCGTGGTTCGGCGATTACGATAAACGCTCCATGACGGAGCTGTTCTTCCGTGAAGTGCTGCGGGAAGACGCCGTTTCTCAAAGCATTTTTTTCGGGGATTCCCCGAACGATGAACCGATGTTTTCCGCTTTCCCGCTTGCGTGCGCAGTGGCAAACATCGCCCCCTTTGCCGCACGCATGGCGCATCTTCCGCCGTATGTGGCTTCGCTCCCGGGCGGAGCGGGGTTTGCAGAGGCTGCCGCGCACATCCTTGCGCAAAAGGAGCGCGTATGAGCGGCTTCTCCTCCTTCCCATTCGGGGCGCTTCCTGCGCTCCTGCTGCCTTGGTATGCTTCCGCCGCACGGCCGCTTCCCTGGCGCGAAACGCGCGAGCCTTACCGCGTTTGGATTTCCGAAATCATGCTGCAGCAGACGCGCGTTGCGGCTGTGCTTGGCTATTACGCGCGCTTCCTTTCCGTGCTTCCGGATGTGTCCGCCCTTGCCGCCGTAGAGGAAGAACGCCTGCTCAAACTTTGGGAAGGCCTGGGCTATTATAGCCGCGCGCGCAACCTCAAGCGCGCGGCCGGGATCCTCGTGCGCGAATACGGCGGCAACTTCCCCGAAAGCTATGCCGCGCTGCGCGCGCTGCCCGGAATCGGGGAGTATACCGCCGGCGCGATTGCTTCGATCTGCTTTGATCTGCCCACGCCCGCCATCGACGGCAATGTGCTGCGCATCGCCGCGCGCCTTGCGGATTGCGGAAACTGTGTAGACGCGCCTGAACCGAAGCGGGCGCTCCGCGCAGCGCTTGCCGCAGCTTACCCGCCCGGGCAATGCGGCGCGTTCACACAGGCGCTGATGGAGCTTGGCGCAACGGTCTGCCTCCCCAACGGCGCGCCACTGTGCGGCTGCTGCCCTGCTGCATCCCTTTGCCTCGGCCGGGCGCACGGCACGGCAAAGAACCTGCCCGTGCGCGCAAAAAAGCAGCCGCGCCGCAGAGAAGACCGCACGGTGCTGCTGCTCGTTTCGGAAGATGGGCGAACGGCGCTCTGCAAGCGCCCGGAGCACGGCCTTCTTTCGGGCCTTTGGGAGCTTCCGAACGTTCCCGGCGTGCATTCGCCGCAGGAGGCCGCTTCGCTTGCGGAGGCCTTCGGCGCAAAGCCGCTCCGCCTCACCGCTTCCGCAGCCTATACCCACGTGTTCACGCACGTGGAGTGGCATATGACATGTTACCGCATTGAATGTGCCGCGCCGGATGGTGCCGCGCCGGACGGTCTCGTCTGGGCGGATGCAGCCGGGCTTTCGGGCACATATGCGCTGCCTTCCGCATTTCAGAAGGCGCTCCGCTTATCCCGCAAGGGCTGATCGGCATTCCACGCATGCAAAAGCGGCGGCTATGGGCAAAAGTGCATCCCCCCTATGCGAACAACAAAAAACCTTGCCTGCCCCGTTTGGCATTGGCAAGGTTTTCCGCTCTTTAGCTTTATATTATGTACAGTGCATGCCAGGTTGACGCCATTTGCTCCCCGTCATGCGCCGTTCCCGCTGCGCAGCAAAAAGTTCTGCATAATCTCTTTCCCATATTCGGAAAGGAACGATTCCGGATGGAATTGCAAGCCAAAGGTTGGTTCCGTTTTGTGTGCTATTCCGGCAACGTCGTTCCCGTTTCGGGCAATGACATCAAATTCTTGCGGAATGTCTTTTTCCAAAACGGTTTCGGAATGATAGAATCCTGCATAAAACGTATCCGGAACTCCATGAAACAGGTCCGTCCTGTGCACGACTTTGATCAAAGCCCGCTTTCCCTGCTCGATTTCCTCCATCTGGGTGGACTTCCCGCCGTAGGCTGCGCAAATGATCCGATAGCCCAGACAGATACCCATAATCGGGATCCTGCCCGAAAAAGCCTTCACGATGTGCATTGCGTTCCCGGCTTTTTCCGGCGCTGCGCTGCCCCCGGAAAGGATGATGTGAGAAGGATTCATGCGCTGAACCTCCTCCACTCCAATCCGGTCGTTTCGGACGATTTGAATATCCGGGTTTAACTGCCCTGCCAGCTGATAGATGTTATTCGCACAGCCATCGTAGTTTTCAATTAAGAGAATCATTCTGTTTTTCCTCCGATGCAAGTTGAATGGCATTGAGCATGGCTTCCGCTTTAAACAGGCATTCCTTATATTCCTCTTCCGGCACGCTGTCAATCACAATGCCTCCGCCTGCCCTGACGGTAAGCTCGCCGTTCTTCAGGAAAGCCGAATGAATGAAAACGAAGAAATCCGCATCGCCATCGAGGCCGATATAACCGACCGCAGACCCATAAATCCCCCTGCGCTCCTGTTCTATTTCGTTGATGACTTCACATGAGCGGATTTTGGGCGCGCCGGAAACCGCGCCGGAAGGCGTGATGGTATTGATAACATCCAACGCATTCATCCCTTCCTTTAATTCCCCGGTTATCGTTGAGCCCAAATGCATGACGCGCGAGCAGCGCACAACGTTGAGATATCCCTTCACATCGACGGTGCCGATCTTGCTGACGTACCCAAATTCATTTCTTGAATCATCCACAAGCATGTTGTGCTCATCAATTGCTTTGGCATCCGTTCGCAGCGCTTCCGCCTGCGCGCGGTCCTCCTGCGGGGTCTTCCCTCTCGGGTAGCTCCCCGCGAGGCGCTCGGTCATAACAGTGCCGTTGTGGAGCCTGGCAATCGGCTCGGGAGAGGCCATCGCCGCTTCCATATCGTCAGAAGACAGGAAACACATATAGCGCGTTGGGTCTGTTTTCCGGAGGAAATCGAAGGTGTCGATTAAGCTGCCTTCCGCCTGCGCCTTTTTCCCGTTTGTAAGAACGATCTGCGCCACATCGCCCTTGCGGATATAGTGCTTGGCCTTTTCAACCATTTGCATATATGCATCCTTTTGATAAATGGGCGAAAGCCCGCTCAGCAGGCGCAGCGGCATCACCGTGTTTTCGCTTGGCTCTGAAAGGATGCGCTCCATTTCGCTCAGCGTAGATTCCGCTTCACGGTAATTCCGCTCCAAATTATCGGTCGCTATATTGCAGATTAGGTATATGACCTGGTCTTCCCTGTCAAACACATACAGCTTGTCGAACAGCATCAGGTCAAAATCGCGGTATCCCTCTCGGTTTTCCGTACAAAAATGGCATGTAGGCTCGTTCAGATGGATATATTCATAGGAAAAATACCCCGCAAACCCGCCGAAGAATGGGGGCAGCCCCGGAAGTTTCGGCGCCGTGTTCTGCGAAACGATATCGCGCAGGAAAGCGGCAGGAGCATCGGTTTCAAACGAAAACGATGCTTGTGCAGTTGCGATGGTTATTTTTCTTTCAATGCAGGAAACCGCAAGAGCAGGGGAAAAGCCAAGGTATGAATAGCGGTCCCAGACAACGTTTCCCGCAGCATCGTGATTCGTATGTTCCAACATAAACAGTTTGTGGCTGTAATTTTTCAATTTGCGCAGAAGATCGACGGGCTGTTTTTCTCCTGCTTTTATCGTTTTATAAACAGGAACAAGCTGGTATCCCTTCGCATATTCTTTCAATTCGGGCAAAGAAGGCCTCATTGTTCATATCCTTTCTTATGGTATGGCGCGCAGGCCGGCTCCGGCGAAACAAATCCCGCTCAAAGCATCCGCCGCCGGAAGCAGCAGGCCCGGCAAGGCTGCATGGCGCCTGCGCATAACTCCCCTTTGGCTCCAAGAATGGCGCTAGTGCCGGTAAAAACCGGCACTAGCATATTGTTCCTTGCCTACAAAGGGTATCTTTTTTTCATTGCGCCCGGCTTACATCCGGTCGTACTTCTCGTCGAGTTCTTCCATTGCACGGAAGCCCTTGAACTGCATCAGCGCATCCACGATCGCAATGCGTGCCATCGCTTCCGCCACGGGATAGATGCGCGGCAGCAGCGACGCATCGCGGCGCGTAATCGGAGCAAGCTTCACATCTTCGCCCTTTTCGGCATCGATGGTCCGCTGCACCACGTCCACCGTCGGCGTGGGTTTTACGGCAAGGCGGACGCGCACTTCGTCACCGTTGGAAATACCGCCAAGGAAGCCGCCCGCATGGTTCGTGTAGAACTTCACGCGGCCCGTTTCTTTATCCCAGTACATTTCGTCGTTGCACTCGGAACCAAGCATTTCGGCAACCCGGAAGCCTGCGCCGAATTCGATGCCCTTCACCGCGCCGATGCTCATCAGCGCGTGGGCAAGCGTTGCCTCGAGCTTGTCAAATACCGGCTCGCCGAGTCCTGCAGGCAGGCCGCGCACAATCAGTTCCACAACGCCGCCGCAGGTTTCGCCGGTCTTGCGGACGCTCAGGATATCCTCTTCCATCTTCTGCGCGACATCGAGATCCGGGCAGTTGATGTTGTTCTTCCGGTAGTTTGCCTTTGCCGTCTCATAATCGATGGGCTTGGCCTTAATGCCGTGCGATTCCACCGTATAAGCGATGACGTCAATTCCATATTTGTCAAGGATCAGCTTTGCAACAGCGCCGCCTGCAACGCGGCTGACCGTTTCACGGCCGGATGCGCGCCCTGCGCCAACCCAGTCGTTGAACTGGCCGTATTTCTTCATGAAGGTATATTCCGCATGGCCCGGGCGCGCCATGTCCTTGTAATCACGATACTGGCCAACGTGCACATCCTCGATGTCGTTGTTGGGGATCACGATGCCAATCGGCGCACCGGTGGACAGCTGGTCTTCCATAACGCCGGAGAAAATAAACACACGGTCCTTTTCCAGGCGGGGGGAATCCAGCTTGGACTGACCGGGTTTCCTCTTATCCAATTCCTTCTGAATGTCCTCTGCCGTAATGCGTACGCCCGCCGGGCAGCCGTCCACAATGCAAAGAAGTCCGCCGTAGAGTTCCTTCGGTATATCCGGCGTTTTCCGGAAGCAACCGGAATATGATTCACCGCTTGTTGTTACACGAAATACTTTTCCAAATGTGTTCCCGTTCATGATTTTACTCTCCTTCTTGTTTAATAATCTTTTAAGATGCCGCAGGCATTTCGCGCCCCGCATCGTGTTGATAAAGGCTAAGGTGTACGCCGCGCAGCGCCTGCAATTCTTCCTGCGCGCGGCTTACAGGTTGTTGAGCTCCCGCACGCAGTGGCAGCGCACGAAATGCCCCGGCGTGATCTCTTCAATCTCAGGGTTTACCTCAAAGCACTCAGGCTTTGCATAAATGCACCTTGCGGCAAAGCGGCAGCCGGGCTTGGGGTTGATCGGAGATGTCAGCTCGCCTTTGAGCTGAATCCGCTCACGCTTGTGGTCAATGTCCGGTATGGGCACCGCGCTGATCAGCGCACGCGTATAAGGATGATAGCGGTGCTTAAACAGTTCATCCGCGGGCGCCTTTTCAACCATCTGGCCAAGGTACATGACCATGATATCGTTGCTGATATACTTCACCACGGACAAATCGTGCGTGATGAAAATATAGGTCAGGCCCATGCGCTCCTGAATATCCAGCATCAGGTTGAGCACCTGCGCCTGGATGGACACATCGAGCGCCGAAACCGGCTCGTCGCACACCACAAATTTCGGGTTCAGCACAAGCGCACGCGCAATGCCGATGCGCTGGCGGCGGCCGCCGTCAAGCTCATGCGGATAGCTGTTCACAAAGCGCGCCGCAAGGCCGACGATGTCCATCATTTCGGAAACGCGTTCCTCAATCTGCGCCCGCGTGTAGCCCCCGATGATTTGCATCGGCTCGGCGATGGTCTGATAAACCGTCATGCGCGGATTAAGCGAGGAAAACGGGTCCTGAAAAATGATCTGCATTTCGCGGCGCAGTGCAGAAAGCTTTTCACGTGAAACGGTTGTAACGTCTTCGCCGTGGTACAAAATCTGCCCGCCGGTGTTGTCCAAAAGATGCAGCACAACGCGGCCCAGCGTTGATTTCCCGCAGCCGGATTCTCCGACGACGCCGAGCGTCTGCCCTTCTTCAATCTTAAAGCTTACGCCGTCTACCGCGTGCAGGAGGCCGGCATTCACTTTAAAATACTTTTTCAGGTCCTTGACCTCGAGTATGGTGCTCATACGCGCTCCTCCTTTTGCTGTAGATTCAGGCAACGGCAGAAATGGCCGGGCGTTATTTCGGTGAGCGGAATCGCCATCGTTTCACACTCTGCCGTGCAGTGGGAGCAGCGCGGCGCAAACTTACAGCCCTTCGGAAGGTCCGTCGGGTCCGGCATCAGGCCGGGGATCAGCTTCAAACGCTTGCTTTCGGATTTCAAGTCGGGCAGCGATTCAAACAGGCCAATCGTGTAAGGATGCGACATGTGTTTGAAAATATCGCGTGCCGTACCGATTTCAACGACTTCGCCTGCATAGATAACCGCCACTTCATCGCACATCTCCGCCACGACCCCAAGGTCATGCGTAATCAGGATCATGGAGGTGCCAAGCCGCTCCTTCAGGTCGTTCATCATGTCAAGCACCTGCGCCTGAATCGTCACATCAAGCGCTGTGGTGGGCTCGTCGGCAATCAGCAGTTCAGGGGAACACGCAAGCGACATTGCAATGACAACGCGCTGTTTCATTCCGCCGGAAAACTGGTGCGGGTATTCGGTGCTGCGGTCGCCGGGAATGCCGACCATTTCAAGAATTTCAACAGCGCGAAGCGCGGCTTCCTTCTTGTTGATCTTTGCGTGCAAACGGATTACCTCGGCGATTTGCTCGCCAACGGTATCAATCGGGTTCAATGCAGTCATGGGATCCTGAAAGATCAGGGAAATCTTTTTACCGCGGATGCCCCGCATGGCAGCTTCGCTTTTTTGGTACAGGTCTTCCCCGTTAAACAGCACGGTACCGCTTGTCACATGCCCCTGGGGCTTCGGCAAAAGCCGGAGGATTCCTTTGGCAATGGTGGTTTTTCCTGCGCCTGTTTCCCCAACGAGGCCCAGCGTATGCCCTTTTTGCAGAGATAGGCTGACGTCATTTACAGCATAGCAGGTGCCGAGGTCCTTCGTCACGTAAGTGATGCTCAGGTTTTTGATGTCTAAAATATTCTCGCTCATCTGTCTCACCTCTCTCTGCTCAATCCTTCCACCGCGGGTCCATCGCATCGCGCAGGCCGTCGCCCATAAGGTTCAGCGCAAGGACAACAAGCGCAATCGCAACGCCGGGGAACGTGACCATGTAAGCATGGTCAAGAATATACACGCGCGCAGCGGAGAGCATGGCGCCCCATTCCGGATACGGCGGCTGCACGCCAAGGCCGATAAAGCTCAGCGAAGCGGCCATGGTGATCGCATTGCCTACGCCCATGGTTACCTGCACAATGATGGGGCTGAGCACGTTTGGCAGAATGTGCCGCAAAACAATGCGGGAATCCTTGGCGTCAATTGCAAAAGCCGCCTCCACAAATTCCTGGTTCCGAATTGACAGAATTGGCCCGCGTACCGCTTGCGCATAACGCGGAATCGTCGCAACCGTTACGGCAATGATCGCCCCCTTGATGCCGGTGCCGATCATTGCAGAGATCGCAATGGCGAGAAGCATTTGCGGCAGCGCCATAAACACATCGAGAATGCGCATGATAATGTTGTCGGTCCGCTTGCCGTAGAACGCGGCGATGGCGCCGAGGATAACGCCCAATATGGCGGCAATGGACGCTGAAACGAAGCCGACCATGAGCGAGATACGTCCGCCGTAAAGCAGGCGGCTGAAAATATCGCGGCCAAGGTTATCCGTTCCGCAAATGAACTCTTGGGACGGTTCCGTAAACTTGCGGGTGATATCCTGCGCGTCGATATCATAAGGCGCAATTACGGGAGCGAGCAGGCACAGTGCAACCACCACAATCATGATCACTGCGCCGAACACCGCAATGGGTTTGCGCAGGAAGCGCACCATAACCTCGCCAAACATGCTTCTCCGTTTGATCTGGAGTTTTTCCTTACTCATGTGTGGCTTCCTCCCTAACCTTTTTCTTTTTAAGGGACTTTCCTGCAAACTGCGCCTTGATGCGCGGGTCAACGCAGGCATAAAGAAGATCAACAAGCAGGTTCACCAGGCTAAAGCTCACGGCGAGCAGCAGCACGCTGCCGCGCACCAATGGATAATCGCGCGTGGTAATGGCGTTGACCATCAAACTCCCAAGACCCGGGATGGAAAACACCTGCTCGGTAACCACGGCGCCGCAAAGCGCAATGCCGAAAGCGCTGCCTGCGGCGGTAATGATCGGAATGAGCGCGTTGCGGAAAACATGATGGTACGTAATTACGCGCTCCTTCTGTCCCTTCGCGCGGGCAGTAATAACATAGTCCTGACGAATGCAATCCAGCATGCTCGAGCGCGTTGTACGCATAAGGCTTGCAGTGAAGGTCAACCCCATAGTCAATGCAGGCAGCACGAGATACTTGGGGCCATACCAGCCCGAAACAGGGAACCACTTCAAATCCACCGCAAACCATAGGATCATCAGCAGGCCCAACCAGAATATTGGCATCGAAACGCCTGCCATGCCGAAAACGCGCAAAACGCTGTCAATCCACGTTCCCTGATGGTTTGCAGCCAAAATTCCCAACAGCACACCAAGCACCATGGCAATGACACAGGTTGCAATGGCAAGCACAAAGGTTGTCGGGAACCGCTCAAGCAGAGCCGACGTAACGTTTTTTCCCGTTTTGTAAGAGATACCGAAATCGCCTTGGGAAACAATTCCCCATATGTACTTTCCAAATTGCTCCAGGAACGGCTTATCCAAATCGCGCGCAGCGCGCCATTCGTTGAGCTGTTCTTCCGACGCCTGATCGCCAAGGACCATAGCCGCTGGATCGCCCGGCGTGAAGTACATCATCGTAAAAATCAAAAAAGCGACGCCAAGCAGTACAGGAATCAACGCCAAAAGTCGTTTCAATAAATACCGAAGCATCTGAATTCCTTTCTGTTGCTTTAGAAGAGGCTGCGGCGCCGCTCGAGACGTCGCAGCCCCTTTCAAGTGCTGGTTCTAGAGATTATTTAAAGTAGGCGTTGTTCCAAACCCAATATTCACCCGGCATTTCAACGTCGGCCAGGTTGCTGTCAAACGCAGCATAAATGGTCATCTGCACACCGGGGATCCAATACATCATGTCATCGATGAATGCCTGCTGGAAGTCCTTGTAAAGCTGAGCGCGGGCAGCCGTGTCCATCTCTTTGGAGATCCTGTCGAGGTAATCGGTGTACTCGGGTCCCTTCACGGTATCCGCCTCAACATTGATGGCGGTGAAGCCCATGCTGGTGGCAAGGAAGGTCACGATGTCTCCGCTGTTGTTGTATGCGCCGCGGATATACAGGTCATAATCGTCGGAATTGGCAACGATGTCGTTCGTTGTCGCCAAGTCATATTTCTGGATTTCCAGGGTGATACCAACTTCGGCAAACATGTTGTAAAGCTGTTCAGCCATCAGCTGGCGGCTCGGGGTTTCATCCACGAGCACGCGGAGCGACAGGCCGTTGGCATATCCTGCTTGTGCAAGGAGTTCCTTTGCCTTTTCGGGGTTATAGGTGTAAGGATATTCGGTTTCCCACTTTGCGTCATAGCCAAAGGCGTTCGCGCCGAGCGGGCTGCAGCAGGAAACTGCCGCGTTGTCAAACGCGCCGGAGCAGATTGCATCCCAATCGATTGCGCAGGCGATCGCCTGGCGAACTTCCAGCTTGGAAAGCGCCTCATTCTTAAGGTTGCAGCCAAGGAACACGGAAACGGTGCTGGGCTGCTTGTCGTATCCAACGACGCCCTCAATGCCGCAAGCGGAATTGTAGTTTTCAAGGGACAGGTTGAACAGAACGTCAACGCCGCCGGTCTGGAGCTCCATCAAAGCAACGGAGCTTTCGCTGATGATACGCACCACAATGGTCTCGATCTTCGGCGCGCCGTACCAGTGATCCGGGAACGCCTTGAAGGTGAGGTTATCGCCGGAAACCCAGCTGTCAAGAACATAAGCCGAGGTGGTCATCGGATCAAGATAGAACTCATCCGCGCTGGCCGCCGCTTCATAAGCGGACTTTTCGATGATGCCGATCGCAAGGAATGCGCTCTGCCAAACACCGTTGAGCCGGTTGAACTTGAGGTAAAGGGTGTTCGCGTCAACGACCTTGCTGTTGTCGAAGTCGATGAAGTCAAGCTGGCTGCCGGAGGAGGTGTCCTGCTTGCCATAGACCAGGGAAGCCAGAACGTCGTCCGCCGTCATGATGTTGCCGTCGTGGAACTTGACGCCTTCGCGCAGCTTCAGCGTAACGCCGAGGTTGTCCGCATCCAGCTGATACTCTTCACACAGGCAGGGGACGTATTCGCCCTTGCTGTTGCGCGTGAACAGATAGTCATAGATCAGACGGTTATAGGTCATGTTGGCAAGGTTGTTGATCGTGTCGCTGCGAAGCCGGCCCGGATCGCCGTTGGTAACGATAACAAGCGTGTCCTGCGAAGATACCAGCTCAGCGTCCGGCGCAGGGGTCTGGTCTGCGGGCGCAGCAGTCTGATCTGCGGGCGCAGCAGTCTGATCCGCGGGTGCAGCAGTCTGATCCGCAGGATCGTTTGTGCTCGTGCAGCCGCTGAACGCAGCCACTGTCATCACGAGACAAAGGAGTACCGCAAGGAACTTTTTCATGTTGTTTTCATCCTTCCTTTTTTTTCTTGATCTTTCTGATGGAAGAAAGATAAGAGTTTTATGAATCCGCCTTTTGCACGGGGCGGCTCATTTTTCCGTAAAATAGCTCAGCAGCGGACGCATTTTGTTTACGGTTTCATCAAACTCCGCATTCGGGTCAGAGTATTTCACAATTCCTCCGCCCGCATAAACGCTGACCGTGCCGTCTTCAACCTTTGCAGAACGAATTACAAGCGCCGTATCTGCATCGCCCGCATAGTTCCAGTAGCCATAGAGCCCGGTGAAATATTCCCGGCTGAACGGCTCTGTTTCCGCAAGGATATGCTCCGTTCTGTCCACGGGGATGCCCCAGATGGTAGCAGGCGGATAGATCGCCCCAATGATATCAAAGCAGGAAACCCCTTCCTTGAGCTGGACAGAAATTTCGCTCTTGATGTGGAATGCGTAGGGTGTTTCAAGCACCGTTTTGTTTTTGTCGATATTTACTTTGCCGATGCCCGCCTTTTCAAGTTGATCCACCATAAAGTAGAGCGCATGCTCATGCTCGATAATGTCCTTGGAGGTTGCCGTCAGTTCTTTGCGAACCTGCTGGTTGACGGCGTCATCATCGCATTTTTTCCTTGTGCCGGCCAAAGGCTTCGTTACAGCTACGCTGCCGCTCTGTTTCATGATGATCTCAGGCGAAATTCCCGTCCAATACGCATCCTCGCCCTGGCGGAACAGATAGAAGTACTCCTGAAAATACTGATCGAGCAAATACGCCGTGTAATCAAGCTTATCAAACGCTTCGCAAGGCGTTACGGTGCACTTGCGCGCAACAACAACTTTTTGCACGAAGTCGCTTTTCAGCTTCTCCAAAACGCCGGCCATGCGAACCATGTATTCGTCTTTTCCGGGGCACTGCACCTTGCTGTTGATGGGGCACAGCGCGTGGCTCTGCTTCTCCGCTTCACCCGGAAGGGAAATCTGTTCGGGGATGTATCCGGCAGCAAACAGGCTGAAGCGGTTTCCGGTTCCGAACAGTTCAATCTCCGGAAGATAGTAATTGATAATCTCCTGGGGCTCGTCGCTCAGGATGATGCTTTTAAGGCCGCCCAAAACAGGCACGCGATAGAATTCCGGCCCCACCAGATCCTTCAGTTTGTTGCGCAGGCGGTTGCAGAGCGTGAAGATCTGCTGGAACGGAATGCTTTGGAACCCTTCTTCAGAGGCCTCCGTAATCGTGAAAACCGGCTCGCTATGGTAATCCAGTTCCCCTTGAATCGCGCTGCGGGAAACCAGAATCCGCATGCCGACAAGCCTGCCGGCAGCGCCGATCAGCACATTCTCATCCTTGATGTTCATGCAACGGAACACCGACTGATATTTGCCGCAGCAGATAGAATCTTGATAACGATGCAGCAGTTCTTCAACCCAAAGGTTCATGCCTTGCGCATCTGCTGTGCAGTTGACATCATAAAGCCGGGCGTTCTTTGTTGCATCATTCATCTTGAGCGTCATTTCGATTTCTTCCTCCAAAAGATGTAGAACACAATTTGTTTCTTTTTGTTTCTCAAATGCCTAATTTCGATAAACACATTATATGTGCTTTTGTCGACTTCGTCAATCACCTAATTTATAAAATTCGACGCATTTCCAAAAATACCCTGCGGTCCCTTCTTGTGATCCGTTTTGCAAAGATGCGTTATCTATATGCTGTTTTCCTCTTTTTGGCGTTGCGGGGGCCGCATTGCAGGCGTGTTGGGCAATGCATAAGTAAACGGGCGTGAATCCTGTCCGCATTTGGAGCATTTTTTCAGAAACTGTTTCTTAAAAACCAAACTTTCCATTGAATCTATTCGTTTCCTGCGATATACTTTAAATGAAACTGCCATATGATTGTCCAAAGCGAGGAAGTAAAAATGCCAAAATGTGGAAAACCCAACATCCGTCAGGTCGCTGCGCATGCCGGCGTGTCCCCGGCGACGGTATCGCGCGTTTTAAATGGAAATGCCGCCGTTGACGCAGCGCTGGCGCAACGCGTTTTTGCGTCCGCACGTACGTTGGGATACCCGATCAGCAAAACCGTTGAAGGGAAAAAAAATATTGTTTTAATTTTGCCCGGAATTTCCAACACATATTATTCCCACACTGCTACGGGCATTATTGACGTTGCAAACCGTGCGGGATATCGTGTAAACATCCTGCTTTCCAACTCCGATCCGAACCAGGAAACAGAGTGCCTCATCAATGCATGTAATTCCGACACCGCCGGAATCATTATAGCGCCCGTCACAAACCGGGATCCAAGAGCCGCATCTCCCACGCTTTCTCATATCCCGATTGTTGTTACGGGCCCCCGCTATATCGCGGACGGCCTGATCCATGTGCACTTGGACAATGAAGAAGCCGCTTATTTAAGCACACGGTATTTGCTGCGGCTGGGGCGGAAAAGAATCGCTTTCATCATTTATTATTGGGCGGACCATATTCGGAATTATGAGGACTTTATCAAGGAATATGAAACTTCAAACCATGGCTGCTTTACTGCCTACGACCGCTATACGGGATACTGTCGCGCTTTAAAGGAAGCCGGCCTGGAGCCCGACCCTTCCCTGCTGATTTTCGGCGGGTTCAGCTATGACTCAGGGTATTACTGCGTAAAGCAGCTGCTGGTTTCGGGCGTTGCTTTTGATGCGATCATTGTGCCAAACGACCGGTGCGGCGCCGGTGTTTTGAATTTTCTGCAGGAACAGGGCTTTAAGGTTCCCGGGCAAGTGTCGCTCGTGTGCCTGGACAGCGACCTGATTGCCAAAGTCGTCTCCCCCAAGCTGACAAGCATTTCATCCGTTGACTATACAATCGGTCAGCATTGCGCACAACAGCTCATTCACTTAATCAACGGCGAGCCCGCCCACGATGTGGAAATTGATGCGAAGCTGCTCATTGAAAATTCCACCCACTTTGTGTCGTAACCCGTGTTCCCCTGCATCCAGCATGCCCTTTCAAACCGCTGCTTTCCTTTCGGCTGCGGTTTCGGAGTGTCCGTTCCCGTTGAACAAAAACAGGGTGTGCAGGATTTCTCCCACACACCCTGTCATGTGAATTATTGGTTATGCGTGAATCGAGGAAAGCGATATGAAAATTACTGAAATGAATTTAAATGATATTGATGGTGTATTACAGCTATATATTGACTATTACAATAATTATGAGGGCGGTTGCTGGGCAGAGCAAACAGCAAGGAAACGAATTCAGCAAGTATTATCTATGATAGATTCATTTTCTTTGGTAATGAAGAACGATAAAGATGAGGCTGTTGGTTTTGCGATGGGATACTTCAAGCAGTATGATGATATTGTTGGATATACATTAGAAGAAATTATTATCTCGGCAACACATCAGCATAAAGGAATGGGAAGTTTTTTGCTTAAGGAGTTAGAGAATAGGGTTATGGAAAAAGGAGCATCCTGTGTGGAGCTGCAAGCGGTAAATGATGAACTGCACGAAAAATATTATGGTAAGGCAGGGTACAAAAACGCTGCTAATTTTATTCTGAAAGTAAAGTGGTTTGAATAAGATAAACTCAGGTCTGTTTAAGTGAACACGCTTTGAGACATAACCATTTGAACAAAAACAGGGTGTGCAGGATTTCTCCCGCACACCCTAAAATGTGAATTATTGGTTATGCAAGGCTTTTCTTAGCCGAAGTATCTCTTGAGCAGGCCGGCAAACGCTTTGCCATGGCGAGCTTCGTCGCGAGCCATTTCATGAACGGTGTCATGGATCGCATCAAGGTTCTGCGCCTTGGCCATCTTCGCAAGTTCAAACTTACCCGCGGTTGCGCCGTTTTCGGCTTCAACGCGCATCTCAAGGTTCTTCTTGGTGGAATCGGTCACCACTTCGCCAAGCAGCTCCGCAAACTTCGCGGCATGCTCCGCTTCTTCGTAAGCAGCCTTCTCCCAATAAAGGCCGATCTCCGGATACCCTTCGCGGTGCGCAACGCGCGCCATCGCAAGGTACATGCCGACTTCGGTGCATTCGCCGGTGAAGTTGGCGCGCAGGCCCTCGATGATCTCAGGATCAACGCCCTTGGCTACGCCGACAACATGCTCGGCTGCCCAATCCATTTTATTCTCCTCAACGGGGACAAACTTTGAAGCGGGTGCTTTGCACTGGGGGCATGCTGCCGGGGGCTCGGCGCCTTCATGTACGTAACCGCAAACTGTGCAACGGAATTTCATTTTAAATTCTCCTTCCATGTTTCGTTTCAAATTCGGCTTTCGCCGTTCTGTACTTTTGTTTGATCTTATGATACCATGGGTTTCAAGAAAAGTCTATTGCATTTGCAACAGTTTGGAGGAAATATTATGCAACTTGCGGATGCGGAACTCTTTCAGGGAATTACAACCGAAGAAGTTGAGCGCATGATGGTCTGCTTCGGCGCGCGCACAGAGCGCTGCGCCGCAGGCAAGACCGTGCGCGCATACCGGCATGGCCCGGGGGATGTGGGCCTCCTCAAAAGCGGCGCGCTTTCCATTGAACGGCTGGAGGTGAACGGCGGCAGAACCCTCCTTGAGTCCCTCGCACCGGGCGGCATTTTCGGGGAGGTGCTCGCCTTCTCCAGCATTGCGCGCGAAAGCACGGTCGTCGTCGCCCGGGCACCGTCCGAAATTGTTTTTATCGACTATGCCCACATCATCAAGCGCTGCGAAAAAGCCTGCGACCACCATAGCCTGCTTGTGAGAAACGTGCTTCGCCTTGTCGCCGACAAAACCGTGCGCCTGAGCGAGCGCATCCAGGTGCTTAGCTGCCGCACCATCCGCGAAAAGCTGCTTTGTTATTTCAACCTTTCAGCCGCGCGCGCGGGGAGCTTGCGCTTCGTTCTACCCTTCTCTTTCAGCGAGCTTGCGGACTATATCTGCGCGGACCGCAGCGCCATGATGCGTGAGCTCGGGCACATGCGCGCCGCCGGCCTTGTGTGCACACAAGGCCGGCGGGTTGCGCTGCCAGACCCCCATTTGCCCTGAAAGTACAAAATTCGCGACCCAAAAGTTTTGATTTCTGCTTGCCATTTTGGGTTCCGGCTTATATCATAAGATTGAGGCGGCAAATTGTTACATTGTAATTCTGTCTATTTTCTTGCCAGCCGGTATAAGGGAGGGAGCGCCAGTGCCAAAAGTTAAGGTTTTTATGCTCGGCCGTTTCGAGATCATCGCCAATGGTACGGAAGTGATAAAAAGCCTGGGCAGTTCAAAAAAACGCATTGTTTTGTTGGAATACCTGATCCTTAACCGGGATAAGTCCATCCTCATGAAGGATCTTTTTGAGGTGCTTTGGCCCGGCGAGAACAGCACGAACCCGGAAAGTGCGCTTAAAACGCTCGTAAGCCGGCTGCGTGCCACGCTTTCGGACTACAGCCCCGATCTTTCCGATTGCATCATCACCGAGCGCGGCGGGTATCGCTGGAATCCGGCGCTCGATTGCGAGATCGACGTCTTCTCCTTTGAAGCTGCCTGCAACGATGTGCTGCGTGCAGCATCCCTCACGCCGGAGGTCCGCGCGCAGGCTGCAACGCTGATGACGCTTTATGCGGGCGAGCTGTTGCCCAACTCCGATATGGACGCATGGGTGGTCGCACGCAGCGTATTTCTGCACAACATGTACCTGAAGGCGGTGCAGCATTATATCGTGCTGCTTAAGGGCGAGGATGCACACGATGAGATCGCTCAGGTGTGCCGCCTGGCGCTTGATGTGGATGCGTTCGACGCTACGCTCAACCTTGAGCTGATGACGGCGCTTTTGAAGATCGGCCGCAGCAGCGAAGCGCTGGCGCAGTATAACCATGCCACCGATTTGCATTACAACCACCTTGGCATACAGCCCCCTGAAGGCATGCTTGCGTTTTATAAAAAGCTCATTAAAATTGACAACGCCTCCAAAACAGATATTGACAGCATCCGTGCGGAGCTTTGCGCGGACGACACACGTTCCGGCGCATTTGTATGCGAATATGTGATTTTCAAGGATATTTACCAGCTCCATATGCGGAACCTCAGCCGTCTTGGCACAACGATGTTCATCGCGCTCATCACCATCAGCAGCATGGGAGATAAGCCCGTGGAACCGCTGATGTTGGATAAGCTCATGCGCCTGCTGCTCAGCGCGCTGCAAAACAACCTGCGCCGCGGCGACACCATCTCCCGCTACAATTCCACACAGTATGCTGTATTGCTGCCTTCTGTGAGCTACGAAACGGGCCGCATTCCGTTGGAGCGCGTAAAAAAGGCGTTCTATAAAATGTATTCCAATCCCTCGTTCGTCGTAAGCTACCGCCTTGCGCCAATTGCTGCAGACGAATGATCCCCCATCCCCCCTTGCAAAAAGCCCGCTTTGCGTGGGCTTTTTGCATTATGCGCGGCCGAAAACGCAGTTGACAGCTCCCTACCTCCATGCTAGAATGAAATTGAATATAGAACAATCCATTTTCTATGTAAAAGGCAAACCTCGTGAAAGCGGAGGGCGCAAAGCTAAAGGGCCTAAGGGCGTTCGCCTATGGCAGCCAGTTGCCGTACTGTACCACAATGCATTTCATGCGCCACGGCGTCTTTTGAAGCCGCGTGGTAACCGGGCAGCTGCATTAGCGGCTGTTTTTGCATTCGGCGCAGCCGGTATTCCATTTAAGCTTCAAACAGGAGGAAATCACCATGAAACGGAAACTCGCTTTCTTGCTCGCCGCGTCCATGCTGCTCGCATTTGCCCTGCCGGCTGTCTCCTTTGCCGCCTCTCCCGGGGATGTTCCCGTAGCCGGCACTGCGGGATTGATCGGCTGGTTCGTTGACGCCGCAAAGGTTCTGAAGCTGCGGCTGATGGTGTCCGTGGCAAACGCCCGCATTGATGCGCTCGTTCGCTATGCGCAGAGCACTCCGCAGAACGACGTGAAGTGGCTGCTTCGGCAGGTGGATCAGATCGTCGCCGAGGTAATGGCCTATGCGGATGAAATCGGCGCTACGGTAGAATGCGTTTACGTTGCGTATGAGATCGACGGCCAGCTGGTGCTGATCGACCCGCTGCGCGTGGTGAACGTTCCCCCCATCGGAACCGGAAACGAAGCCGCGTAATCTGCAGGTATCCTTCGGGATACGCCCGGGACCCCATGCGGCTGCCGCCGCATTTCACAGCGTAAAATGGACGGCCTGTATATTAAAAAAAACGAAGGTATCTCTTTGGAAGCCGGCATCGAATCCGTCGGTAGCCTTCGTTTGCTCGCGCAGGCTGGCGGCCTTGAAGTGATGCGCCAAAGCATCCTGAAAGGCGCAACCGTGTGGATTACGCCTGCGGAGGATGTTGAAACCCTTGAGTTTTTCTATATTCTTTCCGGTGCGCTTGAAATGAAGGTAGACGGCAGCCCGCAGCAGCTTGCGGCAGGCGACTCCTTTTATGTACATGGCCTTCGGGATGAGCTTCTCATCCGCGCGAGACAATCCACAGAGCTTCTTTACATTACCAACCGCCCGCTGTTCGATTCCCTGTTCGGTTTTCAGGACGATTTGACCAACCTGCTGCGCCAAATTGACGAAAAGGATCATTACACATACGCGCACAGCGTGCATGTGATGTGTTATTCGGCGAAAATTCTGGAACAAATGGCACTTGACGGCATGGATACCGCCACCGTTTCGCTCGATACCCTGATGGTTGCATCCCTGTTCCACGACATCGGAAAATGCTTTGTGCCGGATGAAATCTTGAAAAAACGCCAGCCGCTTACAAAGAGCGAGCAGCGTTTCATCGTGCGCCATCCCATGGACAGCGCGCGCATCCTTAAACAGCGGTTTGATGAAAAGATTGTTGAGATCGCGCGCAACCACCACGAACGGCTGGACGGGAGCGGCTATCCCTTCGGCCTCATTGGAGATGAGATCAGCGTGGAGGCAAGGATGATCGGCGTTGCGGATTCGTTCGATGCTATGACGACGGACCGCGGCTATAACCGGCAAATGGGCTGTCTGGAAGCAGCGGAAGAACTCTATGCCCTGAAAGACCGCTATGACCGCCGTGTAACCGGCGCGCTCCTCACGCTCGCCCGCTCGGGCGCGCTGGAAGAAATCCGAAAGGGGGATGGGAGCGCGCGTCCCTGAACCCGGCGGAGCGGTTGGCTGCCGGAAAATCCCTTCCCATTTTTGATTATGAATTACGCCCGCCGGGTCTTTTGACCCAGCGGGCGTTTTCAGGTTTGGTTCCTTCAGGGCAAATTATGCCTCGCCTTCATTCCCCTTGCGGCGGAGCTTACCAAGCAGGCCCGCCATGGCAATGCAGGCAAATCCGATGATCGTGTGCAGCATGGCGCCATCGCCCGTCTGCGGGACATCAAGCGGGATGTCCGGCGTGGGCGTCGGGATGATGGGCTCAGGCTCCGGCAGATAGATGGTGAACGTGCCGTTGACCACTGTTACAACGTAGTTGCCGTTCTCCTTGAACTTCGCGCTGAGCGCCGCATTATAGGTACCGGCTGCTTCCACGCCCGCGTTGATGCGGTAGTATTCAATGGCTCCAAGATCCCCTTCGTTCACCAGCTCGCCCTTGGTAATGCTACCGGTGAAGATCGGGTCAACCGTGCCGAACAGCTTGCTCGCATCGCTCACCGTGATGGTGACCGCACGCGGGTTGACCTTGAGCACACCATCCACGGAGGTGCCGAAGGTGTAATTCGCCGTCACATCCTTGTCGCCGCGCATGACCTTGTAGGATGCCACCTTGTTCGCGCCCGAACCCACATCCGTTTGGCTGCCTTCGACAACCGCCGTCAGCACATCGCCAGAAACAAGGACGCCATTGGTGTAAGTATAGCCGCTGTCGGTCAGCGCTGTGCCATCGTATTCCTTCTCGTTGCTGTCCGCAGTGATCACGATCGGGGTTTCAATGGGGGTGATGGTCAGCTTACCTGGGGTTTCTGTCACAGCGTAGTTCCCGGTCACGTCCACAGTGCCGTCCATGATCTTTACTGTGCCGCTGAACGTGCCGTCATATCCGCCGACGTTCTTGCCCTTCGCGCTGTACGTGAGGCCTGTATAGGTGTGGCCTTCGAGCAGTCCAGTGGGGGTGATGCCGGTGAGCTCAATATCGCTCCCGGTGTAGGTCCTGCTGTCGCTCTCGCCGGTGAAGGTCACGGGGCACTGGTTAATCGTGAGCGTACCGGGCACCTTGGTGATGGTATACTGCGCGGTTACATCGATGCCATTACGCAGAACTTTCACGCTCGTGATGACATTGTTGTCCGCTTTGTTGTCAGCTACGTTGGTTACGCTGCCGGAAACGGTGACATCAAGCGTGTCGCCCACCTTGAGCGTGCCGGTCAGGTCATAACCGCCGTTTTCAAGCGCCGTGCCGTCATAGGTCATGCTGCCGCTCTTGGCGGTGATGGTGATCGCCGTCTTCGTAACGTAATACAGCTTGATCACGCCGCCGTTCTGAATCGTTCCGGGAATGGCTGCCGGGTCGGAATGCGTGAACACAGCGTTGGTGTAGTTCTTGTGTGCAACGCTCGCTGGTGTGACGGTAAGCGTTGTGGCAGGATCGAGCACCCAAACTTTTTCCTCAACGGTCGCGGTGTCAGCCGTTTGGAGCGCATTATCCAGATAATGCTCCACGGTGTAGGAAAGCGTCCTGGTCTGGGTTTCGTCCTTCACATAATAAAGGGTGATGCTGTTGCTGCTGCTGTTATCCGTGAATGTGGAAGGAAGCGCAACAGCACGATCATACTTGTACCCTTCAAACGTTTTCTTCTCAACATCCTTCTCCACAACGGTGGCGGACTGACCCTTAGCCACGGTTTCGCTCTTCATTTCAATGGCGCGCAGGGTGGTGGTGCCGTCCCCATTATCGATCACGTGCTTAACCCAGTAGCGGATCATGATCTCTTCACCAAGCGCCCTATAATAGAACTTGATGACATTCTCTGATGCATCCGAAGAAAGGGTGATCGTCTGCGGGGTATCCGAAATCAGCACGTAGCCGTTCACATACTTCGCGTTTTCGGTGACGATGCGGCTGCTGACATTCGGCACAACCTTATCCGGGGACACCTTCGTTGTAGTGCCCTCAAGCAGGTACTGCACGGTGTAGCTGTATGTGCCGATGTACCCGTACTTAAATACGATCTCTTTGTTGTCCGCATCAAGCAGCACGCTCTTGCTTTGTGCATCGTTGAGCTCGTAGCCGTCAATTTTCTTGGCCTGTGCGATGACGGTTGTGTTCGGCGTGCCGGTGGAGGAGTACGCTGTCGCAATCTCCGTGCCGTTTGCATCCACATACTTAACGGTATAGCCGTAGGTTTGTGTCGTATGCCACTTGGCGTACAGGGTGATATCCTTTGTGATCGGCGTACTGAAGTCAAAGCGGTTCGCATATGCCGCATCGGTATACCAGCCTTCCAGCGGGTAGCCATCCGGGTGCGCAATGGTAGGCGCGCTGATGGTGCTGCCGTAAGGGATATCCGCTTGTACGGTATGCGTTTCGCCACCGATCATTACCTGATACTCAAATGTAGCGGTGAACATCGGTGCAACCCACTTTGCGTAGACCACGATGTTGCCCGCCGGCATCGTAGCATTTGAAAAATCAAATGCTGTGGTGCATGCCTCATCCTTGTACCAACCGGAGAACACGAAACTTTCGTCAATGCCTTCCGGGCGGTTCGGCGTATAAGCGCCGTAACCCGCAAGGCTCTGTTGATATTTCGCGGAAGCGGTGTGTACAACGCCCGTTACATTATAGTATTGAACATTGTAGCTTTTACGCGTGTAGTACAGATGGCCTTCGTTGTTTTTGTCAAAGGCCTTCTGACTCCTGTTAAAGCCCGCAGCGCTTGCACTCTGGCGTATAAAGCCTTCAATGGGATGATACTCTTCCTCATAAGTCATGTAGTTGAAGTAGGTATCAACCGTCTTAAGCAGAGTATACCCAATACCACCCTCTATTTTATCCGGTGTGACACCGGGCAGGCTCTCTACCCAGTAATAGATGGTCTTGAGCTTGTTGGAGCTCTTATCATACAGCCGGAACGTTACATTCGTACCCGGCATACGGTCGAGTGTTTGCAGGGCATAGCCATAGGTATTGCCCGTATCTTCCCATGCACGGCCGTTATATGTTGTGTTGAAGGGTGCCTTGTTGAATTCATCCGCAATATACGCGCCGTACTTAGCGGTAATGGTGGCCACCACGCCGGAAGCATAGCAGGCGCTGGAATGCGTGTGTTCTTCAAGGCCGCAGGTAAGCCGGCGCTCATAGCAACTCTCGTTATGCCAATGCCAGAAGCTGTCGTTCTCACACACGAGCACCCACTCATAGCAACGCCTGCTATGTGTATGCTCCTGCTCTCCGCAGGTCGGACTGTAGCTGTTGCCGGTCACAAACGTAAGCGTATATTCCTCGCGGTCATAGTACACATTCAGAATCGTGCTGCCGTCGCCCGAAATCAGCTTATAATCGCTGTTTTCGCTCACTACAAAATGCGCATAGTCCTTTTCATCAAACGTGGCTTCGGAACCTGCGTACCCCTGCTTCGTCGCGGTTTCCACATAGCTGTAGCCATCGTCGTCCGCATTTTCCTGCCAGTACACCACGGTGTAGTTCACAAGCTTCGGCTCCCACTTTGCGGTAAGCGTGAGGTTGCCGGTAACGGGCGTGTTGAAGTCAAACGCGGTTTCGCCGTTCAGCCAACCTGCAAACGTATACCCCGCAAACGTGGGTGCTGCGGGTTCGGTAACCGTTGCGCCGTGCTTCACATCGAAGATGGAACTCACATAGCTGCCGCCGTTGGTTTCAAACAAAACGGTATAGGTGTTGCGGGTATAATACACCGCGATCACCGTGCCCTCCGCCGCAACCATGGCGCTCGGCATGGGGTCGGGCGCGGTGCAGCCTTCATAGGACTTTGCAACCGCGGTCACAGTCGTACCCGTCTGCGCGTTGCTGATCGTCTCTTCATCCTTCATGCTGAAGCTGCCGTCGATCTGCTCAACCCAGTGCTGCACCGTATAGCTCGCATCCGTTACGGAATAGGTGACGGTAACAGTAACGCCGCCGGCCGCCATTGTGCCGGAAACGGTTTCCTTGCCCGATTCTACCACGTATCCCTGAATTTCAGGGGAATCTACGCTGTATGGTGCGCCAATGGCAAACACCGCTTCATACGAAGCGCGCAGCTGATTGCCGTCGGTGTCCTTATAATGAATGGTAAGCGGGGCCGTCGCGGCTGCGAACTGCGCCGTTACCTCCGTATCCGCAACAATGGAAGTGTAGCCCTTATCCCAGCCGATAAAAACCTGTTTGTTTGCGGCTTCATAGTCCGTGATTGCCGCGTTCGCTTCTGCCGGAACTGCGGCATCCGCGTTTTCGGCGACCGTCACCGGGAATTTGCCTTCTCCTACCACGAACGTAACGGTGTATTCCGGTGCAGGCTCCTGTGTAAGCTCCGGCGTTGGGTCACCTGCCGGATTGCCAACCTCCAGAACGTTGGCCACCGGCGTTCCATCCGGCTTTTCGCCTTCGGTCACGTCGATGATCGGATCACCCTCAGCAAACGCAAGTTTACCGTCGCTGAGGAACGCGCCGCAAAGCATGACAAGCGCCAGCAGCATTGCAAGCGGTTTTTTGAATTGGTTCATACGCTTTTCTCCTTTCCGTCCTCTTCCATAAGTTCCGTTTCCGCGCATACAGCCCGAAGGCCTGCGGTTCCCGTTTTTTGTTGATCATGTGCTTTGCACGCCGCGTGCATGCACAGAATCCCCCTCTATACCATTATTATAGCGACGGAAGATTACATTTCGGTTGCAAAACGCCCTTTTCAGAAAAAAAGCGGTCAAAATTTTTATAAAAACGGCTCCCAAAAATTGGGAGCCGTAACCCTGTGCAACTTATGCCGAGGCATTATCTATTTTAATAAGGAAGGGTTTTACGCTTACCTCCCGAAAAGCCGGGCAAGCGGCTCCAGAATAGCCGAAAGCGAAGCAATGCTCTCATTCAGGCTTTGAAGGTCCACACCCTCCAGCACGGCGAGTGCACGGTGCAAATCGGCAAGGCCTGTATCCAGCCCCTCCATGGCCTCCTCCATGCTGGCGCTGCTTTGTGCAACAAGCGCATCCACCCGCTCTGCCATACCCGCAAAGTCCACCGAAGCAAGCTCCCCCACTACGGCATCCACCTGCGCAAGCGCGGCGCTTGCCCGCGGCATGAGCAGAAGCACAAATGCGATCACAACAGCAGCCATGGCCACAAGCGCAATCATTTGAATTTGCGCATACCGCTGACGCGCCTTGCAGCTTTGGCGAATCGCGCTCAGTTCCTCCGCCTGGTTTGTGCTAAGCATTTGTTCCATCCCGTTTTCCCCCTGTCTCTGTTTGCTGTTGCATTTTGTTTGGCATGCTCGCGCTGATGCCATAATTGTCCATTGTTCCTTATCCATTGTCAATGATCAATTGCTCATTGGCCCGATCTGTTCCCGCACATGCCCAACAAAAAGCTTCACCGCGCTTGAAAGCTTGGCCTGTTTTGCCGTTGCAATGCCGATATCCCGGTGCTGCTGCAAATCAAATTTTTTCCACACCACATTGTAGCGGTCCATATCCGCAAGAAGCGAGTGCATCACGCTGATGCCAAGCCCGCATTCCACCATGGAAAGAATCATGTGGTCGCTGTTCACCTCGTAACGCACCTTGGGCGGCCGCGCCAGATTGCCAAGGAAGCGCGAAAGCTCGTTGTCCGTATCCTCCTTGAGCTTGATGAAAAGCTCGTCCTGCAGCCTTGCAATCGGGAACACGGGGCTTTGCGCCATGGGGTGTTCCGGCGGGAGCACCGCGATGAGCGTATCGCGGCGCAGGAAGCTGACCTGCAGGTCCGTGACCGTAGGCAGATTCACAAACCCGCAATCCACCTTGCCATGCTGGATCCAATCCTCAATTTCCGAATAGTTCTCACTGTTCATCAAGGTAAACTCAATGCCGGGATACAGCTTCTGAAAGGAAACCAGCAGCGATGGAATCCACATGTTGGCGACGCTTGTAAACGTGCCGACGCGCACAAGGCCCGTATGCAGGCCATGCAGTTCATTCACCGCGAATTTCAGTTCCTCGCAGTCCGCAACGATGGAACGAATCGCCGGCAGCAGATGCTCCCCAACCGAGCTGAGCGCAATGCCCGCGCGGCTGCGGTGCAGCAGTTCCATCCCCCATTCCTTTTCCAGATCCAGGATCATGCGGCTTACGGCAGATTGCGTGTACCCCATCTGCTCTGCTGCAAGGCTGATGCTTCCGAGCTCCACGGTTTTTAGAAATGCAACATATTTTTGAAGGCTCATCCCGCTCTCCTTTGTATTCTGTTTATTCATGTATAATATAAAAAACATTCGTTTGAGTAATGTTATTTTGCATTATACAATAGAATAAACAGTTATGCAATGTCGGTTTTTTCATTGAAAACAGCAAACAAAAAAGCGGAGGAAGCAGTATGGAAAACATCAAGGTTGCAATTTGGGGATTCGGCGCTATGGGCAGCGGCGTCGCAAAGGTGTTGCTGCGCAAAAAGGGCGTGGACATCACGGGCGTGTGCGACATTCACCCCGCACGCGTAGGGAAAAGCATCTTTGAAGTGCTTGGCGTAGAGCGCGGCGAACGGGCGGATGTGCTCGTTTCACCGGACATTGAGGCGGTTGTTTCAAAGGAAAAGTGCGACATCTGCATCATCGCAACGGATTCCTTCACCGCAAAGGTGTTCCCGAAGATCAAGCTCGTTGTGGAAAAGGGCGTGAACGTCATCACCTCCGCGGAGGAAATGAGCTACCCGAAAGCCCAACAGCCTGAGCTTGCCGCAGAAATGGATCGCCTTGCAAAGGCGAACGGCGTTTCCATCCTGGGTACGGGCATCAACCCTGGCCTGATGATGGACCTGCTTGCCATCTGCCTCACAGGCTGCATGACGGATGTCGAATCCGTGCAGTGCCGCCGCGTAAACAGCCTCTCCCCCTTCGGCCCGGCCGTTATGGAGGAGCAGGGCGTTGGCCTTACGGTGGAAGCGTTTGAGCGGGGCGTTGCGGACGGCACGCTTGCGGGCCATGTTGGCTTTGCGGAATCCGTCGGCATGATCGCGGAGGCGCTCGGCTGGAAGGTTGACAAGTTTGAGCAGCAGATGAAGCCCATCGTTACAAACGTGGACCGCAAGTCCCCTTACGGCTTTGCCAAGGCGGGCGATGTGGCCGGCGTGAACATGACCGGCCAGGGCTATGTGGACGGCGCTGCAAAGATCGACATGATCCATCCGCAGCAGATCGAGCCCGAACTGGAAGGCACCCACACCGGCGATTACATCGTTTTGAAGGGCAGCCCGGCGGTCAGCATGGCCATCAACCCGGAAGTGGACGGCGGCGTCGGCACCATTGCCATGATTGTAAACATGATCCCGCATGTTATCAACGCGCGCCCCGGCCTCAGGACGATGCTTGATCTCCCCGTGCCGCGTGCCATCATGGGCGACTTCAGGGATTATATTGAAAAGTAAATTACGATTGCCAATCACCAATTGACGGAAAGGAACTGCTATGGCAAAGAAAAACGACTGGGTCCGCATTCACAACATCATCTTAACGCCCGAACAGCGCACCGGCAAGCTGCCCGAGGACACCAAAAAAATGCCGCTTGAAATGTGGGCAAAAGGTCATCTGCAAAACGATGCCGCCGAGATCGGCGACGAAGTTACCATCCTCACCTCCACCGGCCGCGAGGAACGCGGCACGCTCGTTGAGGTGAACCCCTGCTATACGCTGAACTACGGCACATTCGTGCCGGAGATCCTCACGATGGAAGAATCCCTGCGCAAGGCCTTGTTTGGAGGTGAAGAAGCATGAACAACATGGATAAGAGCTACGATGCGGTCACAGGCCGCAAGGTTGAGATCGTCAACAAGGCAATGGGCATCGATTACAGCCGCTTTGAGTCCGGCTCCATCGCCTTCGATTATGAGGCGCTGATGAACAGCACCGGCTATACCCTGGAAGACCATATCCGCATCCAGCGCGAATACAATGTGGGCAACACCCCGATTTTCGAGCTTCACAACCTGACGGCGCTTGCCCGCAAGTATGCAAAGCCCGGCAAGGGCGCGCGCATTTTCATGAAGGACGAAGCTGCGAACCCCGCGGGCAGCTTCAAGGAGCGCCGTGCCGCCACAAGCGTATACCACGCAAAGAAGATGGGTTACAAGGGCGTCATCGCTGCAACAAGCGGCAACTATGGCGCAGCCGTGGCTTCTCAGGCGGCCATGCAGGGTCTCAAGTGCATCATCGTGCAGGAATGCTACGATTCCAAGCAAAGCGGCCAGCCCGAGATCATCGAGAAGGCCCGCAAGTGCGAAGCGCTCGGCGCGGAGGTGCTTCAGCTCACCGTCGGCCCGGAGCTGTTCTACAAAGTGCTCATGCTCCTTGAAGAAACCGGCTACTTCAACGCTTCTCTGTATTCCCCGTTCGGCGTGGGCGGCGTAGAAACGCTCGGCTGGGAACTTGGGCACCAGTTCAAGGAACGCTACGGCCGTAACCCGGATGTGGTCGTCTGCGCAAACGCTGGCGGCGGTAACCTGACGGGCACCGTGCGCGGCCTCAGGAAGGCCGGATGCAACGCACAGGTTGTTGCGGCGTCTGTTGACCTCAAGGGTCTCAGCATGGCAAGCGACGCGCAGTTCAACCGCAAGTCCTTCACCACCGCACACACCGGCTTCGGCATGCCGTATGCAATCGATCCCGATCACAGCGATGTGCCGCGCAGCGCAGCGCGCCCCATCCGCTACATGGATCGCTACGTTACCGTGAAACAGGGCGAAGTGTTCTACATCACCGAGGCGCTCGCCACGCTTGAAGGCATGGAAAAGGGCCCCGCAGGCAACACGAGCCTTGCCGCGACATTCGCCCTCGCGCAGGAGCTGGATGAGGATCAGATCATCGTTGCGCAGGAAACGGAATACACCGGCGCGGGCAAGCACATTCAGCCGCAGCTGGCGTTTGCGCGGCAGAACGGCATCGAACTGCTCTTCGGCGATCCGGAAACGGAAATCCCCGGAACGAACATCGTGTTCCCGGCCGATCCTTCCCTGCTTAAGGCGCGCGATGTGGATATCGACCATATGCGCACGTCCCTCATCCGCCGCCAGGTTTCCCGCGCCAAGGGCCCGCTGACCGAAGCGGATATCGCCTATTTGATGGAGGAAACGAATTCTTCCCGCGCGTTTGTTGAAAACGTGCTTAAGAACCTGTAAGGCTTGATTTGCGGGGGCGGGGCAATCTCCCGGCATCGCTCCGGATTTACCCTTGCCCCGCAAAGACACGGCATCCCCCGGCAGCGGCTCACGCCATGCCGCCCCTGACAGCAAACAAACGAACACATAACAATCAGGAGGAACCAACATGAAACGGGCAGACGATTATCAGAAAAGGCGCGCGCACCTTGCAGCCCTTTCCGACGCTGAGCTTGAGCAGCGCTTCTGGGCGCTCGCCGAGCAGATCACCGAACCGCTCCTCAAGATGGGCTATGAATATACCTCGCCCTCCATCGAGCGCAGCGTGCTTCTTCGCATGGGCTTTTCGTCCCTCGAAGCGAAGCACATCGTGGACGGCTGCATGGAGCGCAGCCTCATTGCCCACGGCGCAGGCAACGTGGTTTACCGCCTTGCCAAAGCCGAGAACATGGATGTGCGCGCCGCAGGCCTTGCGCTTTGTGAAGACCGGCTTTGGGATGAAGCCGCCGCGCAGTTTTAACGGAGGTGCGACATGAGCGATTATAAACTTGACCCGAACAAGAACATCGACGTATCCGAAATCTTAAAGGATCTTGAAAACTACCGTCCCCGCAGGCGCGGCTGGACCTGGCGCGAGCCTGCCCCCGGCCTCAAAATGGGCCCGTTTGTGTATCAGGACTGCTCCAAGCCTTTGAAGGATTCCGTCCCGCTGCCGCCGGCGCATTATTTTGACGACATCGACCCGCAGCCGATGCCCGTCATCACAACAGAGATCGCCTCCGGCCGCTTTGAGGACGACATCCGCCGCATGCGCATGGGCGCGCACCATGGCGCAGATCACATCATGGTCATCCGCACCGCCGGCCAAAGCCATTTTGACGGCCTCATCGAAGGCACCCCGCAGGGCATGGGCGGCGTGCCGATTACGCGCAAGCAGGTTCGTGCGCAGCGCAAGGCGCTCGACATGATCGAGGATGAAGTTGGCCGCCCCATCAATTACCACAGCTATGTTTCCGGCGTTGCCGGCCCGGATATCGCCGTGATGTTCGCCGAAGAAGGCGTGAACGGCGTGCATCAGGACCCGCAGTATAACGTCATTTACCGCAACATCAACATGGCGCGCTCCTTCGTGGACGCGTGCGAATCCAAGCGCCTCATCGCCTGGGCGGGCATGGCGCAGATCGACGGCGCGCACAACGCCAACGCCACCGCGCGCGAGGCCTGGAAGGTCATGCCGGAACTGATGGTACAGCACGGCATTAACGCCATTTTCTCCGCAAAGGTCGGCATCGATAAGAAAAACATCTGCCTTTCCACCGTGCCGCCCACGGCAACGCCTGCCCCCTGCGTCCACATGGACCTTCCGTATGCCGTGGCGCTGCGCGATCTCTTCCATGAGTACCGCATGCGCGCGCAGATGAACACCAAGTACATCGAATCCTCCACCCGTGAGGCGACGGTGACCCACGTGCTCAACATGCTCATTTCCAAGCTCACGAGCGCGGACATTCAGTCCACCATCACGCCGGACGAAGGCCGTAACGTGCCCTGGCACATCTATAACATCGAGGCATGCGACACCGCGAAGCAGGCGCTTGTCGGCATGGACGGCCTCATGGACATGGTGGAGCTCAAGAAGGACGGTTACCTGCGCGACAAGGCACGCGAGCTCAAGGAGCGCGCCATCCTCTTCATGGAAGAAATGGTGGAACAGGGCGGTTACTTCGCGGCGGTTGAGGCCGGCATGTTCGTGGACAGCGGCATTTACCCCGAGCGCAACGGCGACGGCATCGCCCGCAAGCTCGCAGGCGGCATCGGCGCAGGCACCATCGTGAAGCGCGAAGCGGATTACATGGCTCCCGTCACCGCGCACTACGGCTACAACAACATCGCCCAGTACGGCGCGACGAATCCTTCCGACCTCATCGGCGGCTGCACGCTGGAATGCCCGGAAAAGATCGTTTACATCGACGAGCTGGACGAGGAGGACAACTGCAACGTGCGCATGGCCGAGGTGAAGGAATTCGCCCAGCCCGGCGCAAAGATGATCCGCCCCGAAATGGAATGGCTTGCGGACGGCACCGTGATGCTCACGATGTTCTTCCCCGCAGAAAAGCATATTGCGGAAGCAGCGGCGCTTGAATGCGCAAAGCGCATGAACCTCACGGATTGCGAGGTCATTTCCAAGGAAATCATGCACGGCGCCGAGGGCACGCGCATCGAGCTCAAGGGCAAGGTCCCCTTCGCCATCGAGATCGACAAGCTCGTGATCCCCGAGGAGCCGGACGTCATGAGCGACGATGAAATTCGCGCGGACATCGAGCGCAGGCCGATGCGCGTCGTGTGCGGCACGGTCGGCGAAGACGAACATTCCGTCGGTCTGCGCGAAATCATCGACATCAAGCACGGCGGCATCGAAAAATACGGCATTGAGGTGCATTATCTCGGCACTTCCGTCCCGCCGGAGAAGCTCGTGAACGCGGCGATCGAGCTCAATGCGGATGCGATGCTCGCCTCCACCATCATCAGCCACGATGACATCCACTATAAGAACATCGCCAAGATCAACCGCATCGCAACCGAAATGGGTGTGCGCGACAAGCTGATCTTCGTTGCGGGCGGCACGCAGGTCGCTTCCGCACAGGCGCGCGCCAACGGCGCGGACGAGGGCTTCGGCCGCGGCAGCCGCGGCCACCACGTAGCCACCTTCCTTGTGAAGCGCCGCCGTGAGCTGGAATCCGAAGGGAAAATCTAACACTTATCTGGCTCCGCCCTGCCCCGGATCTCGTTTCCCTTTCCGCGGCAGGGCGGAAACCTGACAATTTACAATGTGCAATTGATACTTGTTGCAGGAGCGCGGTTGGCAATTTCCCGTCAGGGTCGCGGGGATTGCCCACAATTCGCAAAGGTCGCGCCGCGTTGCCGCAGGCGCGGCTTCCTTGCCCTCCCTTGCTCATTGGGCTTCCGGGAAGCTGCACCCCAAAAGGCTCCTTTCTGAAAGGAGCTGTGGCCGCAGGCGACTGAAGAGCGTTCCCACCAAAACGGATCATTGTCCATTGTAAGTTGCCAATTTCCAATTATTGACCGATCCGGAGGAGATACACCACATGTTCATTGACGTTCTTGTGGCCGAAATCGGCTCCACCACCACGCTGGTCAACGCGTTTTCCGGCATTTGTGGGGATGCGCCGCGCTTTATCGCGCAGGGGCAGGCCCCAACGAGCGTGCTGGAAGGCGATGTCCGCGCAGGCCTCCGCGGCGCAATCGCCGATATGCAGGCAAAGCAGGGCTGGGATTCCCTTGAATACGGCGAGATGTTCGCCACAAGCTCTGCGGCAGGCGGGCTGCGCATGTGCGTGTGCGGCCTTGTTTACGACATGACCGTTAAGGCCGCAGAGGCCGCAGCGCTCGGCGCGGGAGCAATTGTAAAGCTTGCAACGGCAGGCAAACTTTCGAAATTTGACCTGATGGATTTGCAGGAGGCAAAGCCCAACCTCATTCTCCTTGCGGGCGGTACGGATTACGGCGAACGGGAAACCGCGCTTTTCAATGCTGAACGCATTGCGGAGTCCGGCCTCCGCGCGCCCGTCATCTATGCGGGCAACGTGCAGAATCAAACGCACGTCAAAGCTATTTTTGACCGCGCGGGCCTGCCCTGCACGGTTACGGAGAACGTATACCCCAAGCTTGACCTTCTCAACATCGAGCCCGCGCGGCGCATTATCCACAAGGTGTTCGAGGAGCATATCATCAAAGCGCCCGGCATGGAACACATCCGCGACATGGTGACCGGCGCGATCATGCCCACCCCCGGCGCGGTAATGGAAGCTTCTCAACTGCTTTACGGCGCAATTGGAGACCTCGTGGTCGTGGACATCGGCGGCGCAACGACGGATGTGCATTCCGTCACGAACGGCTCGGATGAAATCGCTTCCATCCAGACGCGCCCCGAACCCTTCGCAAAACGCACCGTGGAGGGGGACCTCGGCCTTTATGTCAACGCGAAAAACCTTGTTGCCATGCTTGGGGAAGAAGCGCTTTCCCGCGAGCTTTCGCTGGATGTTCCCGCCGTTATGGAGCATTACAGGCCCATCCCGGATACCGAGGCGCAGTTCCGCCTTACGGAGCGCCTTTGCCGGGAGGCGGGCGTCCGGGCGCTGACGCGCCATGCGGGCGCGCTGCGCTATATCTACACTCCTTCCGGCCGAAAGACGGTAGCCGAAGGCAAGGATTTGACGCAGGTGAAATACATCGTCGGCACAGGCGGCGCGCTGACGCGGCTGCCACACCGGGAGGCGCTGCTTCGCGCCCTTGCGGACTGCAACACCGCAAAAATGATGCTTTATCCGAGGGAAGGCGAGCTTTCGCTGCTGTTTGACGATGATTACATCATGGCTTCGCTCGGCGTGCTCTCCAAGCGCTACCCGGAGGCTGCGCTGCGCCTGATGAAGCATTCCCTTGGCATCTAAGGCGGTTCGCGGGCGGCTGTCTCTCCCGCATTCGGTTCCGGGATTCCCCAGAGATTCAAACTTCCCCAAACATAGAAATTGCAAAACTTCGTCCGGAGGGTTATCATGTATCCAAGGATTATTGCCGATTTGGACCGCCTGCGCGAGAACATGGGGCGCATGACCGCGCTCTGCCATGCGCACGGGCTCACCGCAGCGCTTGTAAGCAAATGCGTGTGCGCGGATGCGCGGATTGCCGGTTTGATAGCGGAAGCAGGCGCAGATTTCCTTGCGGATTCCCGCGTGCAAAACCTTGCGCGGCTGCCCGGGAGCAAGCCGCGCTATCTGCTGCGTATCTCCCAGCCCTCCGAGGTGGATGACGTTGTGCGCCATGCGGAGGTGAGCCAGCAAAGCGAGCCCTACACCGTGCGCCTGCTTGGAGAAGCGGCGGCCCGGCAGGGAAAGCGGCACAAGGTTGTGATCATGATCGACATGGGCGACCTGCGCGAGGGCGTTTTCTTCCGCAACACGGACGCAATCCACGCGCTGGCCGAATCCGTCATCGCCTGCCCGGCGCTCGAGCTTTACGGCGTGGGCGTGAACATGACCTGCTTCGGCGGCGTTCTTCCAAGCCGGGAGAACCTTTCCGGCCTTGTACAAATTGCGCGGAGCCTGCGAAAGCGCTATGGCCTCCCCATCCCGTTTGTATCCGGCGGAAATTCCAGCGCGCTTACCATGCTGGGCGCGGGCGCCATCCCGGAGGGAATCACAAACCTGCGCATCGGCGAAGGATACCTTCTCGGCAACGACACGGGCGCGCTCGTGCCCATGGAAGGATATCATACGGACTGCTTCACGCTGGAAGCGCAGCTTGTGGAAGTGAAGCGCAAGCCCTCCCGGCCGATCGGAGATTGCGGCGCCAACGCGTTCGGCGAAAAGGTGGAGTTTCCGGATCGCGGCGAAATGCGGCGCGGCATCTGCGCCATCGGCCGACAGGATGTAGTGCCCGGCGGCCTGACACCCCATGAGAGCCGTGTTGAGATTCTCGGCGCAAGCTCGGATCATCTCATCCTGAACCTGACCGGCGCACCGGATTACAAGGTAGGCGATGTGCTTTCCTTCAATCTGGATTATGGCGCGCTGCTGCACGCCTACACCAGCGAATACGTTACAAAAGCGTACCGGACAGCTGCCCCGTTCATCGGCTGAGGCTGTTTTCTGAATCTCTCAATCAAACTATAACGTAAAGGAGACTGACTATGCCCGTAAATCTGAAAGGACGTTCCCTGCTGACCCTGAAGGACTTTACCCCCGCTGAGATCCGTTACATGCTGGATCTCGCGCACGATCTCAAAGCAAAGAAGCGCGCAGGCATTAAAAACAACCTGCTCGAAGGCAAAAACATCGTGCTGCTCTTTGAAAAAACTTCCACCCGCACGCGCTGCGCATTTGAAGTCGCCGCATTCGATGAAGGTGCAAACGTCACCTTCCTTTCCAACAGCCAGATGGGCAAAAAGGAATCCCTGGAAGATACTGCGAAAGTGCTCGGCCGTTTCTATGACGGCATTGAATACCGCGGCTTCAAGCAGCATGACGTTGAAATGCTTGCAAAGCACAGCGGCGTTCCGGTGTGGAACGGCCTGACCGACCTGTACCACCCAACGCAGATCCTTGCGGACTTCCTGACCATTGAGGAGCATGTGCACAAGCCGCTCAACAAGTGCAAGCTTGTTTATGTGGGCGACGCACGCAACAACATGGGCAACTCCCTGATGATCGGCGCGGCGAAGATGGGCATGTCCTTTATGGGCATTGCGCCGAAGAGCCTGTTCCCGGATGAGCGGCTCGTTGCCGAAATGCGCGAGGTTGCCAAGGAAACCGGCGCATCCATCGAATTCTCCGAAGACATCGCGGACGTCAAGGATGCCGACGCCATCTATACCGATGTTTGGGTTTCCATGGGTGAGGAAGCGCAGTTTGCAGAGCGCATCAAGCTCCTGACCCCCTACCGCGTAACGATGGACATGATGAAGGCCACCGGCAACCCGGATTGCATTTTCCTGCATTGCCTGCCTTCGTTCCATGACCTTGAAACGAGCGTTGGTCGTGAAATCTATGAAAAGTTTGGCATTACAGAAATGGAAGTTACCGACGAGGTATTCCGTTGCCCGCAGTCCAAGGTGTTTGACGAAGCGGAGAACCGCATGCACACCATCAAGGCCGTGATGGTCGCCACCATCGGCAGGCAATAAGCACAGGCTTTCAACAGACCGCAAACAGGGAAAGGGCGCACTCCGTGCGCCCTTTCCCTGTTTGCAGCCACCGGCGTTTTGCGCGCTGCTCTCAATTCGCAATGGCCGCGGCGATACGGCATCCCCCTCAACACCTTTGGTACTGCTGAATCCGCACCATAAAATAAACTTCTACCATGGTACAAGTTTGACTTGCTGGGGCGTGTTTAACCCAAACCAGGCATAGAAAAAGGTCGAGCATCCTCTACAGCTACCCGACCTTTTAAATGATTTACAAACACCCAACCAGCCGGACTTTGCCTTTCCGGGGTTATTCAAATGTGCTTATAACAACGGCGGTGCGGTCGTCCATGTGGCCTTCGGGCCTTAGATAGGCCATGGCCCGGGAAAGGAAGGCATCGGCATCCATGGCGGCGACGGCTTCGGCTGGCAATGACGCAAGGAATGGGTCGACCCCGTCCGTACATAAAAAAACCTTGTCCCCAACGGATAACGGCAACTCGCCCACCCGCAGGAATTCCGCGGAGGAAGGCCTTCCGTTCCACACGCCGTAACCACAGGGGTGAGAGGGATTGTTGCATATCACCGTGCGTATCTCATCGGATGTAAACTCCTTACGGTGGCGATGCACCTCTGCGGTTTGAGGTTCCGTAAAATATGACATTGTCCCGTTTGAAATCAGTATGCCGTTAGAATCGCCTATATATGCGTAATACAGCTTGTTTTCGGAAAAAAGCGTAAGTACACCCACCGTTCCCGGAAGGAAGGGGGAGGAAAAACCTTCGTTGGCGAGAGCAACGGCTTCGTTCCCCGCATATGCCGCCGCTTTAAGGCGAGCGATTGGCGAAGCGTCGCTTTTGTTCAAAAGTACGGCCTGCGCCGCCTCGGCAAAGGCATTGCAAGCGCGGCAGGCGGGGCTGGGATTAGGGTATATGCCGTTTTCCCTATCGCGGGTTACGCCATCAAGTATCATGGCGAAACCGGACGCCTCATCAAAGAAAAAATAATCCTCGTCGGGCTTATCCGCATAGCAGGTATTTTTTTCGGTGGCACCTTTCATAATAAAACGCATAGACAAGCTCCTTTGTTGTATATGTATTTTACCTCGCGGGCAGGGATTTATATGAATATATTTTAATCCCACGCTGTTGGTATAGCAAGATTTATTGATGAATCTCAGCGGAATTGGGTGTGCGAAAGCGGCTTTATAATTCATATATTGACAATATGGCTTTTATGTGCTTAAATTATTATATATTATTTGAATATTCTTACACTTGCCATACGATATATACGCATGAATATGCATGCATTACCAAACAGAACCAAACCGCGCACATGAAAAACGAAAAACCAGATGGAGGAAGCGTTAGTGAGTCATCCTCGACATATATCATTTATGTTGAACAAGTTGAAACAGTCATGGCTTAAAATGGCGCTTCTTTGTGTGTTGGGTATTGTGCTTTCCTGCTTCATTGGAAGGGGAAGGGAACAAATATTTTTTGTGCGGGTTATAAATGCTGTTTTTTCCGCAGGAATGATATTATTGTTTGTCGGCATAGCACATCAGCTGACAAATATGCATATGTTTACAAGCCTTACATACGGTGTGAAGCGGCTTAAAATGATCTTTCGCAACACCCATGAGTCGGCAGACAGCCTGAAGGATGACTATATTGAATACCGCAACAGCCGCAAACATCATGATGATGTATCCTTATATATGCTGTGTGCGGCAACGCTGATTGTGATATCCGTGCTGCTTTCGCTCTTTACGCTTTAGGACGGCTCGGACTTACCGGCAAAGCAAACTTCGATTTCATGTTTGAAGCCCTTTTGGACTTCAACTAAATAAAAAAGGAGAGAAAACCGAAATGAAGAAAATCGTTGCACTCCTTCTGGCCATGATACTCGTAATTGGCGTACTGGCCGCGTGCAGTCCCTCCGCTCCTGCGCAAACTACGCCAGATCCTGCTCCGACCGAAGACCCCGGAACCGGCGCACCTGCAGAAACCACCGCTCCTGTCGATGAGTCCGCGGAACCGGCCAAGAAAATTTATTATTCCGTGCTCAGCTCCGATCATTCCAGCCTTAACTTCCTTGATAACGTTGATACCCCCGTCGAAAATGTCGCCACCTATTGCATGAGCTACCTGTATCGTCAGTATCCCAACGAAGAGGGCAACGGCTACATTTGGATTTGCGACATCGCCGCCGAAGAACCCATCCAGGTTGACGATTACAACTGGCAGATCAAGATTCGCGAGGATGCAAAGTGGAACAACGGCGATCCCATCAATGCGGACACCTTTATGTTCACCTTCAAGCAGCAGCTTGACCCCGTGATGATGCCCCGCATGAGCACCTTCCTGGCCAGCAACGCCATCACCATCGTGAATGCCGAGCAGTATTCCATGCAGAATGCAGAGGGCGGCATCGCCACTGCGTGGGAAGATGTCGGCATCAAGAAGATCGACGATTACACCATTCAGATCACCACCGTTGATGTAAACACCGCCGATCAGGTTATGAATCACTTCTACAACAGGAACAGCGTGCCCTGCTATGAGCCCCTGTGGAACGAGTGCCTCAGCTCCGATGGCCTGACCACCTCCTACGGTTCCGACCTTGACCACTTCATGGGCTGCGGTCCTTACATCTTTGATACCTGGACCTATGATTCCGTGCAGACTTATGTCAAGAACCCCGACCACTGGATGGCCGAATACTTCAACTATGACGAAGTGCAGTATCGCGTAGTTCCCGAGCAGAACGCCCGCATTGAGCTTTGGGAGCAGGGTCAGCTCGACATCTTCACCCCCAACGGCGATACCCTTGAAACCTACATCGACGACCCCCGCCTTGTGGAATACGGCTCCAACAGCGTATTTCATATTGACATCAACTGCAAGAACCCCAACAACCCCATCTCCGGCAGCGACAACTACCGCAAGGCCATCTACCATGCCCTTGACCGTGAGACCATCGCCAAGAACCTGTTCGGCCACATGGAACCCGCCGGCTGGTATGTCAGTGCCCAGGCCGGTATCCTCAGCGAGGGTGCCCGCATCTACCGTGAGTCCGAATACGGCAAGGCCGTGGAAGAGCTTGTTGCCTCCTGGAGCGCGGAAGGCCACACCACCGGCTACAACCCCGAGCTTGCGCTTGAATACCTGAACAAGGCCTATGCGGAATGCAACGTGCCTGCTGACACCGTGATCAACATCATCATGGCCTATGATCCCAGCGAAACCCATTGGGACAAGACCGCTCAGTTCATTCAAGAAGAGTTCCCCAAGATCTTTGAAAACCGCGTAACCGTGGAAATCAAGAACTACAGCGGCATTTCCACCACCGAGTACAAGAAGCAGGGCGATGATGGTTGGGATCTTTCCCCCAACGATTGGGCGCGCGGCGCTGCCCGTACCTACCCCTATGAAGGCTTCTACTACTTCACCAGCGGCTACTCCGGAGCGCCCAACAACTACTTCAACGACGAATTTGATGCTCAGTTTGCATATTGCCGCGAAATCCAGAACGGCGATTATGAGACCCTGCTGCAGGAAACGCAGAAGCTTGAGGAAATCTACCTTGAGCATGTTGTGCAGTGCCCGGTTGTACAGGACGTTGTGTACGAGCTCCATTCCGACCGTCTGGTTCTGCCCGTTTACACCTACATCCCCGGCTTCGGTTGGGGCACCTGCTACGGCGATATCGTTGAATAAGCTCCTCAACGGCCGAACAGTGATTTAACACACGTCTTTCAGGGGCATGCTATCTTCTGTGGCAGCATGCCCCTGATTCCGATAAGAACGAAAGCTTCATCCGGAGGAATCCCATGCAGTCAGGAGAATCCAATGCTTAAATACATTTTGTCCCGCATCGCTGCAATGCTCATCACGCTTTTCCTCATTATGTCTCTTTCCTTTATCGTGGTGCGCCTTATGCCGATGTCTCTTTTTGAAAACCCGGAGGTGCCGCTTGAAATCCAGGAACAGTTGGAAGACAAGTTCCATCTCAACGATCCCCTGCCGGTTCAGTATTTTTATTTCATTACGGATATCGTTACCGATCTTGATTTCGGTATTTCTGTAAAACTTCGTCCCGGCCTGCCGGTATTCGGTATTTTGATTGAACGCCTGCCGCCTACCATTTTAGTTAATTTCCTGTCCCTTTTTATTTCCATACCGTTGGGACTTATTGCCGGAACGGCAGCCGCGCTCAAGCGCAACACATGGGTGGACCACGTGATATCTTTCTTCGTTGTTATCTTCATATCCGTGCCGTCGTTTGTGTTTGCATCAGCCCTTCAGTATTTCCTCGCTTTCAAGCTGGGGTGGTTCCCGACGCTTTATGACACAAATGCCGCCACGCTGGCGGAGAAATTTCATTCTCTGATATTGCCCATAATAGCGCTGGCTCTGGGCCCTATCGCTACCATAGCAAGATATCTGCGCGGCGAGCTGATAGAAAATATTTCTTCGGAATACTTGCTGCTGGCACGTACAAAGGGTTTGACCAAGGTTCAATCTATCGTGCGCCATGCCTTCCGCAATTCGCTTATTCCCATATCCAATACCCTGATCGCTATGATAACGGGTATCATGGGCGGTTCTCTTGTTATTGAGAACATCTTCGCAATACCCGGGCAAGGCGGTTTGACGGTGAAATCCATAATGGCCGGCGACCATTTTCTCACTGTTGCGTGCCTTATATTCTATTCGGTAACGTCATTGGTCACCATCCTGCTGGTGGATCTGTCCTACGGCCTGATCGATCCCCGTGTGCGCGTGGGAGGTAAGAAATCATGATTTATGACAAAAACAACCTGCCGGAAGAAATTAAAAATTTGCCGGCATCTGCCTTTGAGTCCCTGCACCAGGAGGACATAAAAGACGAAAAGTTCAAAACAAAGCCCGTTGGCTTCTTCAAGGATGCGATGATCCGGCTCAGCAAGAGCAGGCTCTCCATTATTTCCGGCGCAATCATTCTGTTGATCGTGCTGCTGGCTATAATAGTGCCCAACATCACAGGGTATTCCTATACGGAGCAAAATGTTGAGCAGCAAAATCTGCCTCCCAAAATACCTGGACTTGAAAAGCTTGGTATCTTTGACGGAACCCGTGTGCTTACGGATCGCCGCAAGGACAAACTTGACGACACCGACAGGTATCCGGAGGGCTGCATCCTTGCGGTGACCAACGAGCGCATTGTTAAAAACGTCACCATGTGCGATGTAAAGGTGGATTATTACAAGTACTGCGGCGTTGCAGAAGGCGAATATCATTGGCTTGGCACGGACTATCTGGGCCGGGATCAACTGACAAGGCTTTTCCGCGGTGCGCGTATCTCGCTGATCATCGCCGCTGTGACCGTTGTGGTAAACATTGTGATAGGCGTTATATACGGCGCGGTTTCCGGCTACTGCGGAGGCAAAGTGGATATCTTCATGACACACCTCGCAGAAGTGCTGGACGGTATGCCCTATGTGGTTGTAACGATTCTGTTCATGCTGGTGTTCGGCGCCGGTATGTTCTCGATCATCCTTGCAATGACGGTTACGGGCTGGATCGGCACATCGCGCCTGATCCGCGCCCAGTTCTATCGTTTCAAGGGCCGTGAATACGTGTTGGCTGCCCGCACCCTGGGCGTGCCCGACAGGACCCTGATTTTCCGGCACATTCTGCCCAACTGCATAGGCCCCCTGATCACCCGTGCGATGATCGCCGTTCCGGGCGCCATCTTCTCGGAATCCTTCCTGGCCTATATTGGTTTGGGTATAGCGCCTCCGGAGCCTTCCATAGGTATCCTGCTTTCCGATGGACAGAGCGTGCTGCTGCAATATCCGTATCAGGTCATATTCCCGGCCATCCTGATCTCGGCGCTGATGGTTGCATTCAACCTGTTCTCCAACGGCCTCAGGGACGCGCTTGACCCGACAAAGCGCGGAGAGGAGTAAAGCCATGGGTAGTGAATATATGAACAATGAAGTAATTCTCAGCGTGAAGGACCTTCGCATCAATTTCCGTGCTTACGGCGGATTGGTTCAGGCTGTGCGCGGCATAGATTTTGACCTTCACAGGGGCGAAACGCTGGCAATCGTCGGCGAATCCGGCTCCGGCAAATCCGTCAGCATCAAAGCCATCATGGGAATTCTCGCAAACAACGCCATAATAGAATCCGGCGAGATTCTTTATGACGGGATGGATCTTACCAAGGTGCATGAGGATGATTTCCACCGTATCCGCGGCAAGAGGATCGGCCTTATCTTCCAGGATCCGCTGTCCGCGCTGAACCCGATCATGAAGATAGGCCACCAGATAACCGAGGTGCTTCGCCTTAATGACAAGATGAACAAGCAGGATGCCCGTGCAAAGGCACTTGAGCTTATGAATGCTGTGGGCATTCCCGATGCGGAGCGCCGCTTTGAGCAGTATCCGTTCCAGTTTTCCGGCGGTATGCGCCAGCGTATCGTTATCGCCATTGCGCTTGCCGGCAACCCGGAGATATTGATTTGTGACGAGCCTACCACCGCGTTGGACGTTACCGTCCAAGCAAAGATATTGGAGCTTATCAACCAAATCAAGAAGGAACGAAACCTGTCCGTTATCTTCATCACCCATGATTTGGGCGTTGTGGCCAATATGGCAGACCGTGTAAATGTTATGTATGCGGGCAAGATCGTGGAAACGGGCACCAGCGAAGAGATATTCTTCGAGCCTGCCCATCCGTATACTTGGGCGCTGCTCAGCTCCATGCCGGATCTTCACACCAAGGAACGCCTTTTGGCAATTCCGGGTACGCCTCCCAACATGATATTCCCGCCCAAGGGCGACGCGTTTGCCCCCAGAAATCAGTTCGCAATGCGAATTGATTACGAGCAGGAGCCGCCTATGTTTAAGATCAGCGACACACACGCGGCGGCAACCTGGCTGCTGCATCCCCAGGCCGAAGCGAACGGCATAAAGATGCCCGAAGCGCTTAAGGCCAGGATAGACAGAATGAAAGGGAGTGAAGTGCAAAATGGCTGAATCCGAATATATCCTTGAAGTAAAGAACCTTTGTCAGCACTTCAGCTCCGGCCGCGGCAAAAAGAAGATGGTGGTCAAGGCTGTTGACGATGTAAGCTTTGCCGTGCGCAGGGCAGAGACCTTTGGCTTGGTGGGCGAATCCGGCTGCGGAAAAACCACCACAGGCCGCACGATAATTCGTCTGTATGATCCCACAGACGGCGAGGTGCTTTTTGATGGCAGGAATATCTCCGGCAAAATGACCAGAGATCTGCGGAACTATCTTACCTCAAATATCGCCATGATCTTCCAGGATCCTATAGAATCCCTTAACCCGAAGATGACCATAGAGGAAATCGTAGGCGAAGGCCTTAAGATCCGCGGGCAGAAAGACCGTGCGGAAGTTCACCGTCAGGTGGTTGAGATGTTGGAAAAGGTCGGTCTGGTGGAAGAACACGCCACCCGCTATCCGCACGAATTCTCGGGCGGTCAGCGCCAGCGCATCGGCATAGCCCGCGCCATCATCACCAAACCCAAGATGGTAATTGCAGACGAGCCTGTATCCGCGCTGGATGTTTCCGTGCAGGCGCAGGTCATCAATCTGCTCAACGACCTTAAGGAGGAGATGGGGCTTACCATCCTTTTCATAGCCCATAACCTTTCCGTGGTCAAGTATTTCTCCGACCGCATCGGCGTTATGTACTACGGTCATTTGGTGGAGGTTGCCAATGGTGACGACCTGTATGCGAAGCCCCTGCATCCCTATACCAAGGCTTTGCTTTCCGCAATACCGGAGCCCAACCCCATCACGGAGCGCACCCGTCAGCGTGTGGACTATGACCCTGAGAGGGATCACGATTATTCCAACGAAAAGCCCTCCATGGTAGAGGTTGAACCAGAGCATTTCGTGTATTGCTCCCCCTCGGAACTTGCGGCATACCGCGAGCAGCTCAAGGGTTAAAACCCGATATAATACCCTGATAAAAGTATAAAAGGTGCCCTCGGAACGGTTAAAGGCCGTGTATCAATGCGATACGCGGCCTTTTTCTGTGCCCGGTTCGGGCTGCCAGCCGACGGCAAGCACGCACCAACAATATTCCGGTGTCGGATTTGCGCCATGGCAGTACTTTTTCAGCGTGTGGTTTATTACCACACAAATTATCCTTTTCCTTGCCTTAGAGAGCGGAAGAAGGATTTCCCGCCCGAAATCAAGCAACGGCATCCGGCCCAAGCCGAATGCCGTTTGTTCGTTTGTTTTCCGATCCTGCCTGACAGATTCCGGTTCCGCCGTTTTTCTCAAATTACCGTCTTACCGCCACCCGCCAAAGGCCGCCCGCTGCTGACTTTTTCTGTAATCTGCAAATTGCTTACAGCACGAAGCTGAAGAACTTGAGAACCTCCCACCAATCGTCGCTCTCAAAGAGCACCGTGCGGCTGTCCATCTGCTGTGCGCCGGGATAGAACCCGCCGCGGGTTGCGCGGGTATGCTCTTTGAAGTTGATTTCGGCAACGAAATGCGCGGGCATCGGGAACATGCAATCCTCCGGCTTATGGGTGCGGATGGCTTCCGCCACCGTTTCGCGGATGGTGCGCACCGCCACATCGGGATGCATGCCGAGCGTGCCGTTTCCAAAACCTTCGCTTGTCGGCACGGCCGCAATATTCGGGTTCACGCTTTGCATCCATTCGCAAAGGCCGCGGTCGCCGCACACGCAGTAAACCGGCACACCCACATAGGAGGCCGTCAGCGAATTGATCATCAGCTCGCTTGCAAGCTCGCCGTTGATTTTCACATAATTGTTGCCGGTGTTCATGGTGTGGGAAAGCGGGTTGCAGTTCATCTGTGCTGCGCTGTGGTAGCCGGTGAACACAACGCCATCAAAGCTCTTATCGAGGCCGAACATCATGGAAAACGGATGGCAGCCCCAGCCGCGGAACACGCGCGCATATTCGGGCAGCTTTGCGGGGTTCAGGTTGCGGCCGCTGTCGTGCGCGTCCTTAACGAGCACTTCCTCTGCGCCCGCCTCACGCGCGCCCTCGCATGCCGCCGCGACTTCGCGGGTCATCTGCCCTGCGAAATAGTCATAATCGTGCGGGATGGTGCGTTCGGTCTCGTTCCAGTGTGCGATGCCGGAAGTGCCTTCAATGTCCGCGCTGATAAAGATTTTCTTCATGGGTTCCTCCTGTTTCATGAATCGTAATGGTGATGGGTATTCCTCATGCGGGTTCACCCGCAAATTCATCTAAAAACGCATATACCGTTTCGGCATATTGTGCGCGCGCATGCACAATGCTGCGCGCATGCTCCGCGCCCTCCACAAGCAAAAGCGCCTTTTTCCCCCGCTTTGCAGCATAAAGCTTTTCACTTGCCGCATATGGAATGAGTTTGTCCGCCGTGCCGTGTACGAAAAGGATTGGCACCTCCGGCAAGCCGCCACGCGCCTCAATCTCCCGCAGGGGGGAAACATCCCGGAAGAAAAACCCTGCAGAGAGGCACATCACAAGGCTTGCCGCAGGAATGAACGGCCACGCGCGCAGGTGGCAAAGGGCGTGAAGATCGTACGCCGCCTCCTCCGTAAGGTCCGCATACGGGCAATCCGCAACTACAAAATCCGGCGGAGGGTCCATACAAGCGGCAAGCAGCACCGTGGCGCCGCCCATGGATTCCCCGTGCACACCCACAAACGCGCCTGTGCCCTTGTCCGCGCGCGCAAGAGCGATCATCTGCATCAGGTCGCGCCGTTCAAGGTAGCCCATGGTCGTTTTTGTTCCTTCGCTCTCCCCGCAGTGCCGGTGGTCAAACAGCAATGCGTCATAGCCGCGCGCCGTATAAAGCTTCGCATATTTCAGCACGTGCTCATAGCGGCTTCCAAAGCCATGCACGATCACGGCCACCCGCTTCGTCTCCCGGCCGCAGCGGAGCCAGGCGCAGCGCAGGGCAAACCCATCGAAGCTCTTTGCGGTGAATTCCTGAAGCGCAAGCGCATCCAACTCGCCCGGGGCGAGATTTCCGCGCTCGATCTCCTTCGCCTCCGCATCTTCGCGCGTATCGCGCGGTTGATGCAGAAGGTAGCGCACTACAAGGCACGCAACGATGAACACGCCAAGGAGAGCCAACGCCGCCGCGCCAAGCAAAATCCAAATCCACGCGGGCATATGTCCCTCCTTTTGCAGAAACCGCCGCCGTGCCATATATGCAGGCCTGCCGGCAGCACCTGCCCTTTACCCATTAGCCTTTTCGCCTTTCAGTCCTCGTTCACATAAATGCGCCGGGTGCGCGCCGTAATGAGGCAGGTCAGCTCATAGTTGATGGTGCCGACCTTCTCGGCCGCCTCTTCCCAGGTGATGGAATCGCCGCCGATGAGCGTGACCTCGTCGCCGCGCTGCACGTCATCCGCACCGGTGATGTTCGCCATGCACATATCCATGCAGATGCGGCCCACCTGCGGGTAGCGCTTGCCGCGGATGGTGACGGTCGTGTTGCCCGAAAGCCTGCGCGGATAGCCATCCGCATAGCCAGCAAGCACCACAGCTGTGCGGAAGGGCGTTTCGCTCCTGTAAGTGCGGCCATAGCTTACGGTTGTGCCGGCGGGCAGGTCGCGCACCTGGGAGACGCGGGTCTTGAGCGTCATCACCGGGCGAAGCTCGCCCTGCTGCGGAACGCTGTCCGGATACATGCCATAAAGGATCACGCCTTCGCGCACCATATCGATCTGCGTCTCCGGGTGGGAGAGGATGCAGGCGCTGTTGCTGGTGTGGCAGGTTTCCGGGCGGAGCCCCTTCTCGCAAAGGTAGTTGTAAACGCGCATATAGTTTTCAAGCTGCCAGGCGGTGTAAGCATCCTCGGAAGGCGTGTCCGCAACGGAGAAATGCGTATACATGCCGCTCACATGCAGGTTGGGAAGGCGGCAGATGCGCTCCGCGGCTTTCGCAGCCTCCATACCGTTTTCCGCGCCCTGCGCAAGCAGGCCCGCACGGGACATGCCGGTATCGAGCTTAATGTGCACATCCACGGTGACACCTGCGGCCCGCGCGGCTTCGCTGAGCTCCTCGGCGGCCGATTCATCCACCACCGTCTGCGTCACGGTATGCGATGCAAGCTGGCTTGCGTATTCCGCGCTCGTGTGACCCAAAATGAGGATCGGCTTCGTGATGCCGCCCGCGCGCAGGTCAAGCGCCTCCTGCAAACAGGCTACGGCAAATGCATCCGCGCCATGGCGCTCCAAAAAGCGCCCGCAGCGCACGGCGCCATGGCCGTATGCATCCGCCTTGATGACGCACATGACCTTTTTGCCGGTGCGCCTTGCAATGTTGAAGTTGTGCAGCAGTGCATTAAAATCGATTTCCGCCCAGGTGCGGGCGTCCGGAGAAAGCGTGTCCATTCTGCCTCCAAAAATGCTTGGGCATACGCCCATATTTCAATGATATATTATAGCACTTCAGGGGGTTGGATACAATTCACAGTGTTAGCCAGGTGTTAAGGATTTGCATGAAACGCCGCCGTTTGAGCCTCGCTTCCCCGCGCTTACGGGGATGCGGGGCAATCCTCAGCCGCCTGCGGCGACAGCTCCTTTCAAAAAGGAGCCTTTTTGGAGGTGCGCCCCATGGTTTCCACGCCAAACTCATATTCTTCTTTTTACCGCAAGGTCAATCGTCTCGCATACCTTTTCAAACTGGCTTTGAATTTCTCGGTTTGAAAAGCGCAACACCATCACTTCCATACTTTCAAAAAAAGCGGTGCGAATGGAATCATATTCCATCGCAAACTCCGTATTATGCTGCATTCCATCCAACTCGATTACGAGCCTTGCTTTCGCACAATAAAAATCTGTGATGTATTCACCGATAATCCGCTGGCGGTTAAACTGAACGGGATAGGCACGGAGAAAATCATACCATAGATGATTTTCTTCCATGGTAGCGTTTTTTCTTAATTCGGCAGCACGCAGCCGCAGTTTTTTATCGCGTGGCAATAGCTCGTGTTTCATATGCATACCTGTTTTAAATGTTGCGGTGCATGTGACAAAAGGCAAGTTTCAGCAGTTACGGGCAATCCTCAGTCGCCTGCGGCGACAGCTCCTTTCAAAAAGGAGCCTTTTTGGTTACAGCTCCCCCAAAAGCCCCCTTTATAAAAGGGGGTGGCAGCGGCGCAGCCGCTGACGGGGGATTGCCCTGCAAATGTTAATCTTTCTGTATGGGTTCCGGAGCCATATGTTCCAGCGCAAAGTCAATGCATTGGTTAATGAATTCGCTTCTGCTCAAGTTGAAGGAGTTCGCCAACTCGTCTATTTTCTTCATCTTTTCCGCATCGATTCGAATCGTAGTCTGTTCTTTTTTGTATGATTTTGGAATGAAATCAGACATTTTGGCGCCTCCCCTCTTGCTCTATTGTATTCTTTAATGTATATTAAATATAGAATTGTTATTCAAATTGATTTTAGATTCTCTTTTAGGATTCAACACTATGACAATCATTTAAGGAGGCCCGACAATGAGCGATGCTTTTGCTGAACTTTTAAAACAGGTAGCGGACGACTGCGGTGTTACGCCGGAAGAAGTGTACCGGGAAATAGAAGCCGCTATGGCGGCGGCCATGGCCAGCCCGGACCCTGCCGTACAGGCAATTTGGAAGGACTTCCCCTGCGCGGGCGCACAGCCAACGCCGGAGGAAATGATCGCGTTTCTCAGCCAGCTCGCTTTGATTGAACAACTTTGCCGGGACGCCGCAGAGCAGCAGCGTCCACTCCTCCATTAACGCGCAGATTCCGCTTACAAATCGTCCGCATCCTGCACAGGCCGCCCGCCGTCCTCGTCCATGCCGGTATACCAACCTTGCACGTCCGAGGGAATCGGCGGCATATGCGCGCAGCGGAATGCGTTCGTGAGCCGCTCCGGGGCTCGCTCGGTTCCCTTTTTCTTCTCCATGCCGTTTCCTCCTTGCCGTTTTTGAGCCTGTTGCCACACTCTGCGCTTAGTATCTGCGCAAACGGGGAAAGCATGCGAAAAAGAGCGCGCCGCACGGCGCGCTCCAGATGTTGTTTCAGGGTTCTGTTCCCGCCTGCCCTAAAGCCGGTCTGCAAGGCGCAGCATGCCATCCGCACAGCAGTTGATGTTCTGCTCGTCGAACATCGTGTCCTCCCGGGTATGGATGCGGTCCAGATACAGGCCAAGCTTGCCGCGTTTGAGCGCCGCTACGCCCACGCCGCGCTTGAAATGCAATTGGTCGGACGGATAAAACGCCTTGCGCGTTGTGGGAAACAGCGCCTGCTTGGCGCCGCGGGGCATAAAACTTGCGCGCAGGATGTCCGCAAGCGGCTCCTCCTTCATGCGGTGCGGCAGCACCACAAGGAAGGTATCCCCATCCGAAACGCAATCGAAATTCACAAGCAGCGTATTCCTTGCGGCCTCCCTGTGCTTCGCCGCAAACGCAGACGAACCGAACAGGCCGCTTTCTTCATTGTCGAACCAAACGAACGCCACCTCTTTGCGCCGTTCCTCCGGCATCGCAAGCGCAGCCTCCAAAAGGGCGACTACGCCAGAAGTATTGTCGTTTGCAGTGTGTTTGTTCGCCTTCCCGGCAATCATCCAAACGCACATGAAGCACAGCACCGCCACGAACATGAGCGTGGACGCACCGAAAAGCGCAGCCTCGGAAAGCGGCAGCAGCCAGATAAGCGCCGCGAGCACAGTTGCACAAAGGAACATGCCAAGCACAAGCAAAAGCTGATAAAAGATCCAAACGAGAAGGTTCGTCGGCGTGATGTAATTCGGCACGGGCAGCACGGCACAGGTATCATAATGGGCGGTGAAGATCACCTTCGCCGTGTCCGGATTGCCAACGATCAGGTTGCGGTTTTTCAGAAGCGCGCCGCATTCTTCGGCGCGCGCATCCGCATAGCCCGCCTCGCGCAGGGCACGCAGCAGGAACGCCTCAAACGCGCGTTTCTGCTTCTTTGTTTTGCGCACCTGCCAACGCGCAAGCACTTCCCGCGAAACCGTCTGCATGGATCAGGCTTCTTTCACGGTCGCCTTCAGGTTGCGCGCAAGCTGGTCGCTGCACGAAGTACCCTTAAACCCGCAGGTGATGCCATAGAGTTTATTCACCACTTCCGCAACGGTCAGCCCTTCCGCCAAAGCGGAAAGCGCTTTCAGGTTTCCGTTGCAGCCGCCGGTGTAGGCGATGTTGTGAACGCGGCCGTTGTCGTCCACGTCAAGGTCAATCTGAGTCGAGCATACGCCCTTGGGGTAGAATGTGTAATGCATGTGAGTCTCCTTCATGTTTAAATTCATCCAAATTATGCAGCCGCCGGCAATGCCCCCGGCGCACCGCAGCGGCGGAAACAGGGACAATCCTCAGTCGCCTGCGGCGACAGCCCCTTTCAAAAGGAGCCTTTTGGTTACAGCTTTCCATAAACCTCCTTTCGTAAAGGAGGCGCAGCAACCGAAGGGGCTGACGGAGGATTGTCATACCCGCGCAAGCCTGCCTTTGGGGGATTGCACCCAAACGCAGTTCAGCCGACGTCCACTTCGCCCTCAAAGGCAAGCGCCGCGGGGCCGGTCATGAACACGTCGCCGGACTCCGTCCAGTCAATTTCAAGCGTGCCAAGTTCAAGATGGATTGTAACCTTGCGGCCGGTCTTCCCGGCGCGCGCACAGCAGACCGCCACGGAGGAAGACCCCGTGCCGCAGGCAAGCGTCGGACCGCAGCCGCGTTCAAAGGTGCGCACGAGCACGTTGCCTTCATCAAGCACCTGCGCAAAATTCACGTTCGTTTTGCGCGGGAACAGCTCCGTCATCCGCTCGATGACCTCGCCGTATTTCTGCCAGTCAAACCCAAGCACATCGTCCACAAACACGACCGTGTGCGGCACGCCGAGGAGGATCGTTGAGAAGGTAAAGGTTTTATCGAGCGCCGTAAGCGTTTGCAGCTGGCATTCGCCCTCGCCCACAACGGGGATATCCGCACGGTTGAAAAAGGGCTTGCCCATGTTTACGCGCACATGCGTGCATACGCCGTTTTCAACCGTAAGCTCCGCAATCATCGGGCCGGCGAGCGTCTCCACGCTGAAGCGTTCCTTTTTGACAATTCCGGTATCATACACATATTTGGCGAAGCACCTTACGCCGTTTCCGCACATCTCGGCCTCGCTGCCGTCGCTGTTGAAAATGCGCATACGCGTATCGCAGGGTTCCGAGTTTTCCACAAGGATCAACCCATCCCCGCCAACGCCTGTGCGCCGGTGGCACAGCCGCGCCGCGAGCGCATTCTTTTTTTCCTCTGCAATCGCGCCGTCGCGGTTGTCAAAGGTGACGAAATCGTTTCCCAGCCCGTGAAGCTTCGTAAAATGCATAGTGGTTTCTCCTTACCTTGCCGCAGCAAATTCCCGCTGGTGCGGGCATCCTGATTATACCTTTTTTTTCGCCGTGAAGCAACCCGGCGCACAGCCTTCCCACGGTGCAGTCACAGGAAATTTACAAGCCGTGTCTGTACTTTTTCCGGCATTTGGATTATTATTGAAAGTGGATGATTTTGTTTGCTCCTGCGTGCGCGCATGCGGGATTCCTGGAGGAGTATGGACAAGTTATATTTTATCGTAAACCCTATTTCCGGTTCGGGCCGCGGCCGGCGCGATTTTGCGCGCGTGGAAGCGCTGCTGCGCGAACGCGGCGCGGCCTATGAAGCCGTTTACAGCGAGCATCCCGGCCATGCCGTTGCGCTTGCGCGCGCGGCGGTCGAGGCGGGCGAACGCTGCATCATCGCCGTCGGCGGGGATGGCACAGTGAACGAAGTCGCCTCCGTGCTGGTAAACACGGGCGTCGTGATGGGCGTTTTGCCCTTTGGCACGGGCAACGACCTTGCGCGCGTTGCGGGCTTTCCGGAAGATCCCGAGGCCGCTGTGGACACACTCCTTGCCGGGCGCACGCGGCGGATGGACGCCGGGATGGCGAACGACCGCTTTTTCCTGAACGTTTCCGGCTTTGGCTTTGATGTTGACGTGCTTGTGAACACGGAACGGTATAAAGAAAAATACAACGGCATGCTCCCCTATTTGCTCGGCATCGTGCGCACGCTTTCCCACCTTCGGCGGCTGCACCTCACCGTGACGCACGACGGTGTTTCGGAATCCTTCACCGGCGTGCTCGTAACGGTCGGCAACGGCCAGTATTTTGGCGGCGGCATGCATGCCGTGCCGTCGGCGGATCTTTATGACGGCCTGTTCGACGTGCTCGTCATCAAAAACCTGAGTTTGCTCCGCTTCATTTCCCTGCTGCCCTGCTTTATCAAGGGCAAGCATATGGGAAACCCTGTTGTGCACCATTTCCGCACGGCGGAGCTTTCTGTTGAATGTGAGGAACCCTGCATTCTAAACATGGACGGCGAGCTTGGCTCGGCAACACCCGCCTCTTTCCGCCTGCTTCCGGGCGCGATTCCCATGCTTGTGCCCGATGGAGAATAACAATGCAGGAGCGGTATTATTTCATCGTAAACCCCATTTCGGGCTCGGGCCGCGGAAAGCGTGAGTTCGAGCAGGCACGCGCGCTGCTTGAGGCTGCAGGCGCCTGCTATGCGTTTGTCTCCACCCAGTACCATGCGCATGCAAAGGAGCTCGCCCGCGCGGCGCTTGCGGCAGGGGAACGCTGCATCGTGGCCGTGGGCGGCGACGGCACCGTAAACGAGGTGGCCTCCGTGCTTGCGGGCACAGGGGCAGCGATGGGTATCCTTCCGTTCGGCACGGGCAACGATTTCTCCCAGGCGCTCCAGATCCCGCAGGATACTGCGGGCGCGGTTGCGGCGCTGCTTTCCGCTGCGCCCCGGCGCGTGGATGCCGCACGGGCGAACGATGCGTTTTTTGTGAACGTTTCCGGCTTTGGGTTCGATGTGGACGTGGTGCGTTACACGGAAAAATACAAAAAACGCTTTAACGGCATGCTTCCCTATATGCTCGGCGTGATGCAGTCGCTTCTGCACCTCCGGCCCATCCCGGTGCGCGTAGAGCCGGAGGAGGGCGAATGCTTTGACACCACAGCGCTGCTGTTTTCCGCATGCAACGGCACACAGTTTGCCGGCGGCATGCACCTTGCGCCGCTTTCGGACCCTGCGGACGGGCTGCTGGACATCTGCATCCTCAAGGGCATCGGCCGCATTGCGTTTCTCCAGCTCCTGCCCCGCTACATCAAGGGCGAGCACCTTGGTTCAAAGCACATTGTGTACTTTAAGGCCCGCCGCGTGACTGCGGCTGCCGAAGCAGGGCTTACGCTCAACCTGGATGGCGAGCTTGGCTCCGCCACGCCCGTCACGTTTGAAGCGCTGCCCGGCGCGTTGACGATCCTTGCACCCACCCCCGCGGGTCCTGTGCAGTAAGAAAGGCGTTCCCATGCGTAAAAGACGGAAACTCGTTGCGAAGAATAAAGGGTACACCGCAAAGCGGCTGCTCCTCCTCCTGCTTGCGCTCGCACTTGTGGCGGCAGCCGCCGTGGGCGTGTTCCTGCTTGTGCGGGAGCGCGGAACTTTCGGCACGCTTGCAGAGCTTCCCTTCACGGCGGACGACCAGTGGACGTTTACAGGCAGCGGCTTTTATTACATCTCCGGCGACAAGCTGTGCTATTATGACCTGAACGACCCGGAGAAGGCTTCCTCCTTACAGCTGAGTTCCACGGACGTAACGCTCGTTTCCTCGGATTCCATCACCGCCGTTTATGGCGGCGCTGCGGTGCACATTGTGGGCGCTTCCGAAATGATCGACGCAGGCGGCCAGGTGCTCTCCGTTTCCTGCGGGAAGCGGCACATCGCCGTGATGCGGCAGGGTTCGGACGAATCGGTAACCGTACTCGTTTACGATGCTTCCGGCACGCTTGTGGATTCCATTGAATCCGGCTCCGCGCTCCTTGCGGACTGCGGCTTCGGCACGGCGGGTGGCAGCGATGTGCTCTGGACGCTTGCCCTTGCCACCTCGGGCTCCATCTCGGTTTCCACCATCACGACCTATACCTATGGCGATGCGGGTGCGTCCATGTCCGGCGTAATCACGCTGCAGTCCCAGCTGGTGGAGGATGTTTATTTTACCGCAGGCAGCATCTTTGTTGCGGGCACCAACCACCTGCTGCGCTATGATAAAGAAATTACCTCCGAGGCGTACCGCCTGCTCGTTTACGGCTACCGCCCGCTGGACTTCACCGCCGGCGGCACGAAGCCGCTGTTCCTGTTTGCCTCCCGTGCTGCGGAAAACCCGGCAACCGTCCAGCTGATAAGCTGCGCAGATGCGGAGCTTGCAGATGCGCTCACGCGCACGGTGAACCTGCCGGAAGGGACGCATTCCTGTTTCGTCATCGGCGGGCGTTTCATGGCCGTTGCAAACAAAACGGTTTACACCTACAACGCAAGCGGCATGCTGCAAAGCACAACGGAGCTTGAAGTTCCGTGCGATGAGGCGGTCAAGCTTTCCGACTCGCGCATCCTGTTCCGCCGGGGGCCGGAGATGCGCATGATGACGCTCCGCTGAGCGTAAGCGTTCTTCTCCCCGACCAAAGAAAGGAGGAATCCCTTGAACCTGCTGGATTATGCAATCCTTGCCATATTCGCCGCATTTTTGCTCAGCGGCGTGTATAAAGGCTTTCTTTCCACGCTGCTTTCCATCGGCTGCTATATCGTATCCTGGCTTATCGGGATCATCTGCATCCCATTCGGCGCTTCCGCCGTGAAAAACAGCGAAACGCTGTTCAACATGATGCTGTATTACACCGAGGGCAGCGAATACATCAAGGACGCCGAGCTTGCACGCGCGGCAGTCTCCTCGCTTTCCACAGCGGAGATCAACACAATCGTGGCAAACGCGGACGTCCCCTACCCCATGGGCAAACGCATTTTGGAAAACATTGCAAGTGAAGCGTTCGCCGCGGAAGGCGTAACAACCCTTGGCGATTATTTTAACCAGACCATCGTATGCGTGTTTATCAACATTCTGGTGTTCCTGCTGGTGTTTGCGGTTGTGCGCATCATCCTCGCGTTCATCATGGGCGGCGTGGATTATGCATGGAAGCTGCCGCAGCTGCGCGCGGGTGATGGCGTGCTCGGCGGCGGGCTTGGGCTCGTGCGCGGCATCCTTGCGCTGTTCCTTCTGTTCATGCTGCTCCCCATCGGCCTTGTGTTCCTTGCGGGCAAGCTGCAGTTTGTGACGGACCTTGTGCGCGAATCCTTTTTCGCCCACTTCTTTTACCGTTCCAACTTCCTGCTCAGCATGATGCCCGGAACATGACAATGGGCAATGAAATCGTACGCAAAGGAGAATAATCCATGTATCTTGCCGACCAATGGAAGGATTTCGCCGTGCTGGATGCAGGCGGCGGCAATAAGCTTGAACGCTGGGGCAGCGTAACGCTCCTTCGGCCCGACCCGCAGGCCGTGTGGCCGATGGGAAAGGATGCGCCCGGCGTGGACGCGCCCGGCGTGGACGCGCATTATCTGCGCTCCTCCTCCGGCGGCGGGCACTGGGAATACGCGCGCAGGCTGCCGGAAAGCTGGACGATCCGCTATGGCGCGCTTTCGTTCATCGTGCGCCCTACGGGCTTCAAGCACACCGGGCTGTTCCCGGAGCAGGCTGTGAACTGGGATTGGATGCAGGGCATCGTGCGCCGCGCAAATTTCCCAAAGGAGCGGCCGTTCCGCGCGCTGAACCTGTTTGCCTACACCGGCGGCGCAACGTGCGCGCTTGCCGCAGCAGGCGCGGAAGCCGTGCACGTGGATGCGGCAAAGGGCATGGTGGCTTGGGCAAAGGACAACCTTTCCGCCTCCGGCCTTGCGGACGCGCCCGTGCGTTTCATCGTGGATGACGCAATGAAATTCGTGCTGCGCGAGCAGCGGCGCGGCAGGCTGTATGACGGCATCCTGATGGATCCGCCCAGCTATGGCCGGGGGCCTTCCGGCGAAATGTGGAAGATCGAAAACGACCTTTATCCGCTCGTGGCCGAATGCGTGAAGCTGCTCTCCCCCGAGGCGCGTTTCTTCCTCATCAATTCCTATACGACCGGCCTTGCGCCAAGCGTGCTTGCAAGCGTCCTCAAGGTGGCGCTCCATGGCCGCGGCGGCCGGATTGAGGCGGATGAAGTCGGCCTTCCCATCGCGCGCGGCGGGCTCGTTCTCCCCTGCGGTGCGAGCGGAAGATGGGAAATTTGACCCCCTTATCGCAAGAGATGAATTTGAACGTTTTATATGAGGACAACCACCTGCTTGTGGTGGAAAAGCCCGTAAACATCCCCGTGCAGGCCGATTCCTCCGGGGATGTGGATCTTCTCACGCTTGCAAAGGCATACGTCAAAGAAAAATACGGCAAGCCCGGCGAGGTTTACCTCGGCCTCGTCCACAGGCTGGATCGACCCGTTGGCGGCGTGCTGGCGTTTGCGCGCACATCCAAGGCCGCGGCGCGCCTTTGCGCTGCATTTGCGGGTCACCGGGGCGTTCAGAAGCGCTATTGTGCGCTCGTTACAGGCGAACCGCAGCAGGAAGCCAAACTGGAAGGCTGGCTCCTCCGGGATGAAAAAACGGGCGATGCACGCCTCGCCCCTCCCAATGCGCCCGGCGCAAAGCCCGCCTCCCTTTCCTTCCGCCTTGCCGCGCAGGCAGGCGGGCTTTCCCTGCTCGACATCAGCCTTTACACAGGGCGGCACCACCAGATCCGCGTACAGATGGCCGGGAACAAAACGCCCATCTGGGGCGATCAGCGCTATAACGCTTTGGCAAAGCCCGGCCAGCAGATCGCGCTTTGGGCCTATTCCCTCACGCTGGAACACCCGACAAAAAAGGAAGCCATGACCTTCACCTGCCTGCCGCACGGCGGCGCATGGGCGCCGTTTGCCTCCGCGCTTGCGGGGCTTGCCGGAGGGGTGCGCGTGGTTTATGAAGATGCGGACGTGCTCGTTGCGGATAAACCGCGCGGCATGGCGGTTGCCCGCGCAGACGGCGGCGGCGATACGCTGGAGGACCGCCTCCGTGCCCTTTACGGAGATGTGCGCCCCGTGCACCGGCTGGATGTGGCAACAGCAGGGCTGGTGATGTTTGCGCGCAGTGCCGCGGCCGAAGCGGCGCTTTCCGAGGCCATCCGCATGCGCGCCATCCGCAAGTTTTACCGCTGCACCGTGCGCGGCGTTCCCGCCCCGCAGGAAGCCACGGCGCGCGCATGGCTCATGAAGGACGCAGCGCGCGCGCATGTGGAGCTTTTTGATGCGCCGCGCCCCGGCGCAAAGGAGGTTCTGACGCGTTACCGCGTGCTTTCGGAAAACGGCGAAAGTGCGGAATGCGAGATCGAACTTCTGACCGGCCGCACACACCAGATCCGCGCTCATATGGCGCATCTCGGCCATCCGCTTCTCGGGGATGACCATTATGGCGACCGCGCCTGGAACCGCTCGATGCGCGCAGCGGAGCTTGCGCTCACTGCGGTGCGGCTCGAACTGCATTTCCCGGAAGGAAGCAGCCTTGCGCGGCTTGAGGGGAAAACGTTCAGCAGGGCTGAGCCCTGAGGGCACACCGCAGCTGTCTGCGGCGAAGTAAGGCCTTTACGGGAATAAGACAATCCTCAGTCGCCTGCGGCGACAGCTCCTTTCAAAAAGGAGCCTTTTGCGGTTGCGGAAAAACGGACACAATAAACCAAGAGGTGCATTTATGCAGAACTTCAGCTTGTTTGACATCATCGGCCCGCGGATGGTCGGCCCTTCCAGCTCGCACACGGCGGGCGCGGCAAAGCTTGGCCGCATGGCCTGGAAGATTGCACGCGGGGACGTGAAAGCGGCCGAGCTTACGCTGTATGGCTCGTTTGCAACGACCGGGCGCGGCCACGGCACAGACAAAGCGCTTGTTGCAGGCATCCTCGGCCTTGCGCCGGACGATGCGCGGCTGCGCTATTCCCTGCTGCTTGCCCAGGAGGCAGGCGTTTCCGTGGACATCCATTACAGCGACGAGGAGCCGGAGCATCCGAACACCGCGCGCATCCGCATCACAAGTGCCGCCGGCAAGGTAACGGAGATCGTGGGCGCGTCCATCGGCGGAGGGAACATCCGCATCACAGAGATCAACGGCATGGAAGTTGAGCTTTCCGGCGAATATCCGACGCTGATCGTCCGCCATACGGACGTTCCGGGCGTGATCAACGATGTAACGAGCATCCTTGCGCGGGAACGGATCAACGTGGCGTTCATGCGCGTGTTCCGCCAGGCGCGCAGAGCGGACGCCTGCATGGTGATCGAAACGGATACGCCCGTGCAGGAGCGCACGCGGGATCTGATCCTGGAATGGTGCCAGCAGACAACGGAGGTATTTACGATATGACGGCGGCAAACAAGGCGTATTTGTTTCATAAGGGGGCGGAGCTGCTTGCGCTTTGCAGCGCGGAATCGCTCCCGATCAGCGAAATCATGCTCCGACGCGAAACCGCGCTTTCGGACGTTTCCCATGAGGCAGTATTTCAGGAGCTCGGGGAAACGCTTTCCACCATGCGCGCTTCCGTGGAGCGCGGCCTTTCGGAAAAGCAAACTTCCGTAAGCGGCCTGACGGGCGGCGATGCGGAGCGCCTGTTCGGCTATGCAAAACGCGCGTTGATGGGCGAACCCATGGCGCACGCTGTCGCGGCAAGCATGGCTGTTGTGGAAGTAAACGCATCCATGGGCCGCATCGTTGCCGCACCGACGGCGGGCGCAAGCGGCATCCTTCCGGGCGTGCTGCTCACCGCGGCGGAATCGCGCGGGTGGAGCGATGCCGCGCTTTGCGCAGGGCTTCTTACGGCGGGCGCAGTCGGCATGCTCATCGCCTGCGGCGCGAGCATCAGCGGCGCGGAGGGCGGTTGCCAGGCGGAAACGGGCACCGGCGCAGCCATGGCGGCCGCGGCGCTTGTGGAGCTTTCCGGCGGCAGCCCTGCGCAGGCGCTGCATGCGGCGGCAATCGCGCTTAAGAACGTAATGGGCCTTGTATGCGATCCGGTGGCGGGGCTTGTGGAATGCCCCTGCATCAAGCGAAACGCGATCGGCGCGGCGAACGCCGTGCTCTCCGCCGACCTCGCCCTTTCCGGCGTGGAAAGCCTCATCCCGTTTGACGAGGTCGTCGCGGCAATGAAGAGCGTTGGCCGCGCGATGAACCCCGATCTGCGCGAGACCGCACGCGGCGGCATCGCGGCCTCCCCCACAGCGCGTGCGCTGCAAAGGAAGCTGTTCGGGCAGGAGGAGCCTTAAAGCGCCGGGCGCTCCGGGACCCTTACCGGGCATTCCCCGGGGAACGCGCCCGTTTCCAGCGCTGCAAGCACTGCGCCCGCCGAAAGGCGGGTGTATTCATATGCTGCGATCACCGCATCCGCGCGGCGAACGAGCTGCAGATCATACGGGCCGCCGAGCAGAACCACGACGAGCGGAACGGATGCATCCTCAAGCCGGCGCAAAAGCGCCTGCTGCCATGCGGAAAAGCGCGCATTTCTGAGGCAAAGGACGTTTGCCGCAAAGCTCCCGGGGGCTGGCGCATACGCCGCTTCAGAAACGGTTTGTGCATGCCATCCGAAGCGTGCGGCCGCCATCCCGGCAAGGTTCACGCGCGGTGCGTCCAGCTCCGCGCCCGTTTGCGCATATGCTTCGGGCGCAAGAATGCGCACCTGCGCTTTCAGCCCCGCCAGCACCGGGTCGACCGCGCCGGACAGCAGTGTGATGCTTTTCCCGGCAAGTTCCGCATGAAACCCTGCGGCTTCTGCATCCGATGCAGCCGCTTCTGCCGCCGCGGGATTCGTTTGCTGCCGCCCGAGCAGCCCCAGCCGCTCTTTCACCGCAAGAATGCGCCGGAAGGAAGCTTCGATGCGCGCCTCTGGGATGCGCCCGCTTTCCACGGCGCTCTGAAGCGCATCCGCAGCATGGGCAACGGCTTCAAACGTATGGGAGATGGTGAGCACATCGCACCCAGCTTCCACAGCGCGGACGGCCGCCTCACCCGGGTCATAGAGCGCGGTGAGCGCGCCCATTTCCATGCAATCTGTAAACACCAGCCCGGAAAAGCCGAAGGTTTGCCGGAGCAGGCCGGTGACGGCGCGCGGCGAGAGCGTGCCCGGCACGTCCTTCCCGCCCTCAAGCGCGCGGCAGACAAGGTGTGCCGTCATTACGCCCGCATCCATGCCAAAGCGCGAAACGCCCGCGGAGAAGGGCGCCCATTCGGTTCGCTCCAGCGCGGCGCGGGGCGCATCGTTTACGGGCAGGCCAATGTGGGAATCAACCGAAACATTCCCGTGCCCGGGGAAGTGCTTGAACACGGGAAGCACGCCCCCTGTGCGCAGGCCTTCCGCCATTGCAAGGCCGCAGGCGGTGACCGTCCCGGGCGAATCACCATAGGCGCGCACGCCAATGACGGGGTTTTGCGGCTCGCTGTTCACATCGAGCACCGGTGCAAAGTCCACGTTCATGCCAAGAGCGCGCAGCGCGCTGCCTGCACGCCGCCCTACTTCCCGGATGGGGGAAACATCGCCTCCCGCAGCGGCATGGGTGGCCGCCGCAAGCGCCATTGCGCCGGGGAAGGCAAGCGACCTTTCATGCGCGCGCAGCACGGCGCCGCCCTCCTGATCCACCGCAAGGAACGGCGCGAAGCCGGTTTTTGCGTAAACCGCCTCCGAAAGCGCACCGCAAAGCCGTGCCGTTTCCACAGCAGAGCCGATATTGCGCGCAAACAGGATGAAATTTCCCACGGAATATTCTTCCATGAGGCGCAGTGCCTGTGCATCCGGCATAGCGGCGCCCGGAAAACCCGCAAGAAGCATTTGGCCGATCATCCGGCGAAGGGAAGGGATCTGCATCAGCGTTTCCTCCAGCAAGAATTGTTATCTTCATTGTGAGCGCAAGCAGGCCGAATGTCAATTGCCCTTCCAAAATTGCGCCGCCTGCGGTATCATGAAAAAAAGGCACTTCGGAGGGACAGCATGAAAAAGCAGGAACTTCCCGCAGACGGGAACCGGCTCGGCTATTTGTTTTATGGACCCGGCGGGCAGGCGCAGGAGCCTCTGCCGATGCTTGTTTATCTGCACGGTACGGACGGCTGCGGCGCGAACCCGGCGCGCCTGCTTGAGATCGAGTCCCTGCCGCAATATCTGGAATCGGGCCGCATCCATTTGAAAAACGCCGCGCTGCTCGCGCCCCAATGCCCGGCAGGCAGCAACTGGGCGGAGCAGGCTGCACGCGTGATGGAGCTGGTTAAGGCCATAACCGCAGCGGAAAGAATCGACCCGGCGCGCATCGCGCTCACGGGCGCAAGCCTTGGCGGAATGGGCACATTTTCGCTCGGCATCGCGTATCCTTCCGCGTTTTCCTGCCTGGTTCCCGTGTGCGGGGCGGTAGACCCGGAGCGCTGTGCCGCGCTCACCGGGCAGCCTGTGCGCATTTTCCATGGCGAAAACGATACCGGCATGGGGTTCAGCGTTCTTGATGCCAACCGCATCATCAACGAAGCAGGCGGTGACAGCCGCGTTTTCCTGCTGCCCGGTGAAGGGCATGAAATCCGCTGGGTGTATGCTGCGCCGGAGTTCGGGCTGCTCGATTGGATGCTGGCACAAACAAGGGCTTGATCCCCCGTCGGGGATGCGGCAATTCTTTTTAAAGGCAAAGGCGCGCCCTGCGGCGCGCCCGAATCGTCCTGTTTTCTGCTCGATTTTGAATTTAAACCGATTATTTTTCCGCGTCCCGCGCCGCCTTCTTCATGCGCTGTTCCTTGGAAAGAATCTTCTTGCGCATGCGGATGCTCTTGGGCGTCACTTCAACAAGCTCGTCCTCCGCGATGAATTCAAGGCACTGCTCAAGGGAAAGAATGGTTGGCGGCGTAAGGCGCAGCGCCTCGTCGGAACCGGCGGCGCGCATGTTTGTGACATGCTTTTTCTTCGTTGCGGCAACCACGAGATCCTCGTTGCGCGCACTTTCGCCGATGATCTGCCCTTCATATACCGGAACGCCGGGGCCGATGAACATCCTGCCGCGCTCCTGGGCATTGAACAGGCCGTAGCCGGTGGATTCGCCCGTTTCATGGTTGATGATGGAACCATGCTCGCGCTCCTCAATGTCTCCCTTGTAAGGCTCATACCCGTGGAAAATGTGGCTCATCACACCGTTGCCGCGGGTGTCCGTCAAAAGCTCGCTGCGGTAACCCATGAGCCCGCGGGCAGGGATGAGGAACAGCAAGCGGACGCTGCCTTCGGTTTCGGTGATCATATCCTGCAGCTCCGCCTTGCGGGAGCCGAGCTTTTCCATTACGGAACCGACATATTCCTGCGGCACATCGATCGTCAGCTCCTCGATCGGTTCAAGCAGCGTGCCCGCCTCATCGCGCTTGAAGATGACCTTCGGGCGGGAAACGGCGAATTCGTATTCCTGGCGGCGCATGGTCTCGATGAGGATGGAAAGGTGCAGCTCGCCGCGGCCGCTCACTTTGAACATATCCGTGGAATCGGTCTCCTCCACGCGCATGGAAACGTTGGTTTCAACTTCCTTGAACAGCCGGTCGCGCAAATTGCGGGAAGTGACATATTTTCCTTCCTTGCCGGCGAACGGGCTGTCGTTTACGAGGAACATCATAGAGATGGTCGGCTCGTCAATGTGTACAAACGGCAGCGGTTCAATGCAGGCCGGGTCACATGCCGTCTCGCCGATGGAAAGGCCCGTTACACCCGCAACGGCCACGAGCTCGCCTGCGGAGGCTTCCTCGATTTCAACGCGCTTCAGGCCTTCAAAGCGGTAAAGGCGGGAAAGCTTGACCTCGCGCGTTTTGTTTTCCTGTCCGCCGCAAAGCGTCACGATCTGGTTGCGCCGCGCGGTACCGCGCTCGATGCGCCCAACGCCGATGCGGCCCACGTAATCGTCATAATCAATGGTGGAAAAGAGGATTTGCAGTGGCGCGTTTACATCGCAATCCGGCGCGGGAATGGTGGATACGATGGTGTCGAACAGCGGCTGCATGTCCGAACCGAGCGCATCGGGCGCAAGCCCGGCATAGCCGTCGCGCGCGGAGGCATACACCACGGGAAAATCAAGCTGCTCCGCCGTGGCGCCAAGTTCGATAAAAAGCTCCAGCGTTTCGTCCACCACTTCAAGCGGCCTTGCGCCGGGCCTGTCCACCTTGTTGACCACCACAATCGGCGTCTTGTGCAGCGCAAGCGCCTTGCGCAGCACAAAGCGCGTCTGCGGCATGCAGCCCTCAAACGCATCCACAAGCAGGAGCACGCCGTCCACCATTTGCAGGATGCGCTCCACCTCGCCGCCGAAGTCCGCGTGACCCGGTGTGTCCACAATGTTGATGCGGCAGCCCTTATAGTTGACGGCCGTGTTCTTGGAAAGGATGGTGATGCCGCGCTCGCGTTCCAAATCGCCCGAATCCATCACGCGCTCCTGCACCTGCTCGTTCGCGCGGAACACGCCGCTTTGGCGGAGCAGGCAATCCACAAGCGTGGTCTTGCCGTGATCAACATGCGCGATGATTGCAATGTTGCGAATGTTTTCGTTTGCCATACCCAAGTTCTCCATATCGTAAAATAAAAATATTATTTCATCAATAACCGATCTATTATACATCTATCCAATGCAGCATTGCAATAAAAACATGCGGGGTACAGGGAATTTTCAGGCGACACTTGCTCTTGACACCCGCCTTGCAGAGTGATACAATGCATCCGAACCGAATAAAGGAATACCCGCTGGGGGTGCTGGCGTGTTTGCGCCGGCTGAGAGAGGCCCTTGGAACCTGTCCGGATAATACTGGCGTAGGGAAGCGGATGATATAAGGGATGGGATTCCGTTCCGCCTGTCTCCGCAAAATTTTTTGCGGGGATTTTTTAGTTTCGGTATCCCAGTTGCAAGAAGGAGTCTCAAAAAAATGGAATTCGTGTTGTGGGAAAAGCTTGCCGGCCTTGAAGGCAAGGAACTCGTTATGCTCATCGCCGCAGCGGTCGTGGCCGCAGCGCTCATCGTGCTGCTCGTTTGCCTGCGCAAGCGCAGCGCGGAAGAAGCCCCCGGCAAGCGCGTTGACACCCGTGCGCTTGTGTACGGCGCGCTCTGCATCAGCCTTTCGTTCGTGCTCAGCTACATCAAGCTGTTCTCCATGCCCATGGGCGGCTCGCTGACCCTCTGCTCCATGCTGCCCATCGCCATGTACGCATGGGCGTTCGGCCCGGCCTATGGCTTCACCGCCGCATTTGCATACAGCCTTTTGCAGATCATCCAGGGCGCCTGGATTGTGCATCCCGTGCAGTTCGTGCTGGATTACTTCATCGCCTTCACCTGCTATGGTCTTTCTTCCCTGTTCCCGAAGTGCCTGCCGCTTGGCGTGGGCGTTGCGGGCCTTGCGCGCTATGCCTGCTCGGTGATTTCCGGCGTAGTGTTTTTCGCGGATTCCGCCGCGGAAGCGGGCTACGAAAGCGCACTGCTCTATTCCCTTGGGTATAACGGCGGCACCATCGGTGTTGAGACCATCCTGTGCGTGATTGTCGCCTGCGTACCCGGCGTGGTGCGCATTGCAAAAGCCATGAACAGAAAGCGCGCATAACTCCCGCGCGCGGAACTTTTTGGTAATATCCTCTTCAGATCAGCCGCCCGGTCCTCTCCGGGCGGCTGATCTTTTTGTGAACAGATTGTGCGCGGTTTGCGCCGTGGCGAATGTTTTGGTATAATGTCGGCATGAAAAAGCATGATGCCGAACAGGATGCATTTGAATACGGAGAATCCCCGGAACGGGAGCACAAAAAACGCATGAGCCCGCTGGGGTATGCGTTGCTTGCGCTTGCGCTGCTGCTCGGCGGCGCCTGCGCCGCCGCTTACGGCGCGCGCAACGTTCCCTTGCTGCCCGCGCGCATGACGGAGGCCATGGCGCGGCAGGAAACGCCGGAACCCTCCCCCTCGCCCACCCCGGCTGAAACGGAAGCGCCGGCCGATTTGCCCGCGCAAACGCCGGATGCAGCGGATTATGAGCGCACGGCCTTCGTGGTGGATGGCGTGCCGCTTGGCGTGCTTGCAAGCCGGGAAGCCGCTGAGTCGGCCGAGCGCGAGGCGCTCGCCTGGTTTGAGCTGCAGATTCTGGGCGGCGGCACACTGGAAACCACCGTGGAAAATGAGATCACCTTTGCATCCGCAGCCATGTATCCGGAGACGGAGGACATTACCATGGACGCCCTTTTTGCACTGCTGACGGGCCCGGATACACCGCTTGCCATACATTCCACACTCACGGAGGAAATTGTGTCCCATACCCCGCATGAAAGCGTATCCGAAAAGGACGAAACGCTCCTTGCGGGGACGCGGATTATCGTGCGGTATGGGGTGAACGGTGAAACGCACACCGTCACCACGCGCACCTTCTTAAACGGCACGGAACAGGGAAAGCCGGAAACCGTGACGGTTACGGCGCGCGAGGCTGTGGATGCGTGCGTACGCGAGGGCACGCAAAAAGTGGAGGCGGATGCGGAACCCGGGAAACGGGAAGGCGAGCGCGGGAAGGATGCCGGTGCGCTCACATTCCGGCACCCGACGGAGCGCGGCCGCATTGAATCCAACTACGGCCAGCGCGCGGGTGTGCTTCACCTTGGCCTCGATTACAGCGGTGCGGAAGGCGATGCGGTATATGCCGCCTGCGCCGGCACGGTTGTGAGCGCAATCGAACGCGGCGGATACGGCCTCATGGTGGAGATCGACCATGGGGACGGATTTGTGACGCGCTATGCGCACCTTGCTTCGGCCTCTGTTGCGATTGGGAATGCCGTTTCAGCGGGGGATGCCATCGGCACGCTCGGCAGCAGCGGCAACTGCAAGGAGCCGCACCTGCACTTCGAGCTTCGGATCGACGGAATTGCCTATAATCCCCGTTATTACCTTGATTGACGCAGATGCGCGCCGCTTGCCGTAACGCGCGTGGGATGATATAATAAAGTTTGGCACTGATATCTATACGGAAAAGAGGGTGAAAGCATGGCGCTTTTGAAATTCCGCTGCAAAGCCTGCGGCAAGGTGTTTGATGAGTTGGTCTCCCCTGCCGCGCTGAACAAAGTAAAATGTCCAGAATGCGGCGGCGAAACCGAGCGTGCCTATGAGGGCAAGTGCGTGCGTGCAGGGCAGGGCGGCTGCAGCGGAAGCTGTGCGAGCTGCGCCGGCTGCAAGCACTGAGACGCCCGGCAAAACAACATGAAGGAGAACCTATGGCGCATTATGTGATAAACGGCGGGCACCGGCTGGAAGGCAGCGTGACCATCAGCGGTGCGAAAAACGCTGCGGTAGCGATCATCCCCGCGGTTATTCTGGCGGGAGAAAGCTGCCTTGTGGAGAACCTGCCGCAGATCGAGGATGTACGGATCCTGGAGCAGATTCTCCAGCATATGGGCGCGGATGTGGAGTTTACGCCGGATGGCGCGATGCGGATTGACCCCAAAAAAATTAACACGCATGCGGTCACGTTTGATATGGTGAGCCGCCTGCGCGCTTCGTATTATCTTCTTGGGGCGATGCTCGGCCGCTATGGCCATGCGGAAATCGCGCTGCCGGGGGGCTGTTCCATCGGCCAAAGACCCATTGACCAACACATTAAAGGCATGCGCGCGCTCGGCGCGAAGGTGGTCATTGAGCGCGGCATCGTGAAGGCACATGCCCAAAAGCTTACCGGAGCGGAAATTTACCTTGATGTGGTCAGCGTTGGCGCGACGATCAACATTATGCTCGCGGCAGTCGGCGCAGAAGGGCAAACGATCATCTCCAACGCTGCAAAGGAGCCACATGTTGTGGATGTTGCAAACTTCCTCAACATGATGGGCGCATCCGTTAAGGGCGCGGGCACGGATGTGATCCGCGTCAACGGCGGCAGAAAGCTGCACGGCTGCACCTATGCCATCATTCCGGACCAAATCGAAGCCGGCACCTTCATGATCGCTGCCGCTGCAACCCATGGGGACGTTGTGATCAACAACGTGATTCCCACGCACCTTGAGGCCATTTCCGCGAAGCTGATGGAAAGCGGCGCGCAGGTCATCGAAGGGGATGACGGCCGGGAATTTTTCATCCGCGTGAGCAGCACGGGAAGGGCGCGGGCAGTGAACATCAAGACCCTGCCGTATCCCGGATTTCCAACGGACCTCCAACAGCCCATGATGGCGTATCTTTCCACGGCGCAGGGCAACAGCTTCATTGTGGAAAACATCTTTGAGGATCGTTTTAACCATGTGGCGGAACTGCAGCGCATGGGCGCAACCATTACGCTCAACGCACGCACGGCCATGATCGAAGGCGTAGAGCAGCTTTCCGGCGCGCCGTTGTTTGCAACGGATTTGCGCGCGGGTGCTGCGCTTATCGTTGCGGCGCTCGCGGCAGAAGGCGAAAGCCAGGTGCACAACATTGAATACGTAGACCGGGGCTATGAGTTCTTTGAGCAAAAGCTGCGTGCGCTCGGCGCGGATATCCGGCGTGTGGACTAAGCGAAACGGATTCAAAAAGGCGACCGAATTCGAAAAAGTGGCAGCGGCCACTTTTTTGAGTTTTCACAGCGTTTGCCTCTCTCTTTGCCCCCGGGCGGCAAACGCCGCAAGGTGCGAAACCCTCATGGGTTTCATCCGGCTCCGGCGGCCTGTTTATTTCCCGGGAAATGCCTCAAATTTCCCCTATTTTATGCTATAATGCAGGAAAGAACCGCGAAAGGATTGTCGTTATGGAAAACCCGAAGCTCCGCCCCGTCCTTGCCATCCGCGTTTTCGCGGGCGATACAAAGGCATTCGGCCCGGGCATTGCAATGCTGCTGCGCCATGTGGACGCACTGCATTCCCTGCGCAAAGCTGCTGCCGAAATGGGCATGGCCTATTCCAAGGCCTGGCGCATTACAAAAGAAAGCGAAGCCGCGCTCGGCTTCGCTCTGCTTGATTCCTCCACCGGCGGCAAGCATGGCGGCGGCGCGCGCCTTACGCCGGAGGCCAGCGCCCTGCTCGCCCGCTATGACGCTTATACAGACGCGCTCCGCGCCGCAAGCCTGTCGCTCTTTCGGGAGCATTTCCCGGAGGACGGCGTTTGATTTATTGCAGCTCGATTTTCTCCGCAACGATCTGCGCAGGTTCGGAAATCATCACCTGCCCGCTGAATGTGACGCGAATCGCATCCCCAGGCGCGAGCGCGGGCATAGTTTCGCAGGAAACATAAACTTTTTCCCCTTGCGCAAAGCCCTCGCTTTCCTCCGCACAGGTAACCATTACGGCGTTTTCATACACCTCAGTCACCGTGCAGGAAAGCGTTTGCCCGCTGCCCTTGCAAGCGCCAAACAATGCGGCGAGCAGGAATGCCGTTATGAAAATGACCCCCCATTTTTTCATAAAAAGGAATACCTCCGTCCGTCTCTGTGATGTGCATGTCCCATCTTCAGTATAGACGATTCCGGAGGCGGATTGGTTGCGAATTTGTAAATATTTCCAACAGATTTTTTAAATTTCCAAACTCAGCCCTGGCGCATCAGCAGCTCATACAGCCCTTCAAGCATATCCTTGGAATAATATTCGATCACAAGCTTCCCCTGTTCTTCCGTGCCATTGATGGCAACCCGCGTGCCAAGGCGTTCCCGCAGCTGCTCCTGCGCGGCATAAAGATCGTTTGAGCTGCACCCACGGGCGGCCTCCGCCTTTTGCTCGGCCTTCATGCGCCGGATTTCTTCCTCGTTGTTGGCTGCATGTGCGCGGCGCTCCACCTCGCGCACCGAAAGGCCGCGCAGGGAAGCCTCCTGCGCAAGCGTGCGCTGTTTGCGCGCGTCCTTCACGGCAACGAGCGCCCGCGCCGCGCCTGCGGAAAGCTTGCCCTCACGCACATAGTCCTGCACGCCGTCGTCCAAATTCAAAAGGCGCAGCGAATTTGCAATGGCCGGGCGGCTTTTCGCGAGGCGCTTTGCCACTTCTTCCTGCGTAAGGTCGTGTTGTTCCATCAGGAAACGAATGGCTGCCGCTTCCTCGATGGGGTTCAGGTTTTCGCGCTGCAGGTTTTCAATGAGCGCCACTTCCATCACCTCTGCATCGTCGAGCGCTTTGACGATCACCGGAACCTGCGTAAGCCCTGCAAGGCGCGCCGCGCGGAAGCGGCGTTCCCCCGCGACGATCACAAAACGTTCGCCGTTTTGCCGCACGATGATCGGCTGCACCATGCCGTGCCGCGCGATGCTGTCCGCTAGTTCTTTGAGCTTTTCCTCATCAAACGTTTTGCGCGGCTGATCCGCGTTGGTATCAATCAGATAAACATCTGTCTGCCGCACGCCTTCCGGCGGCGCTGCCGTATAATCCCCAAGGAGCGCATCCAGCCCGCGCCCAAGGCCTTTCTTCATCGCCATTGTTTATTCCTTCCCCTTCCCTTCATCCTTTGCGATCAGCTCGTCTGCAAGCGCAGCATATGCTTTCGCCCCCACGCTTTTCGGGTCGTATTTGTTGATCGGCAGGCCGAAGCTCGGCGCTTCCCCCAAGCGCACCGAGCGCGGGATGATGGTGTTATATACCTTGTTCTTAAAGAATTTCTTGACCTCATGCACCACCTGTTCGGAAAGGTTCGTGCGTGCATCAAACATCGTGAGCACCACGCCTTCCACGTCAAGCCGCGGATTCAGATGTGCGCGGACGAGCTTCACAGTGTTCATGAGGTCCGAAAGCCCTTCAAGCGCATAATACTCGCACTGGATGGGCGCAAGCAGCGTGTCCGCCGCCGTGAGCGCGTTCACCGTCAAAAGCCCGAGCGACGGCGGGCAATCGATGAAAATATAGTCGTACTCCCCACGCACGCCCGCAAGCGCACGTTTGAGCACCGTTTCACGCGCCATCGTATTCACAAGCTCCACTTCAGCGCCCGAAAGTTCCTTGCGCGCCGGGATCACAAACAGGTTTTCCACCGCCGCAGGTACGGCCGCCTCGCCTGCGGGCACGCCGTTGATCAGCACATCATAAACGCTGTATTCCGGCGCTTCCTTATCCACGCCCACGCCGCTTGTGCAATTGCCCTGCGGGTCAATGTCGATACACAGCACACGTTTTCCCCGCTCTGCTACGCAGGCGGAAAGGTTGACGGTCGTCGTCGTTTTGCCGACGCCGCCCTTCTGGTTTGCAATCGCGATGATTTTGCCCATTGCTTGCTCCTTTGATGGTTCAAATCTCAAAAAGCGCGTCCAAACAGCATAATTCCCAAAAATTCGCGTGGCGCGCGGCTTGTCTCACGTTCCCATTATAATATATGCATGCGGCGAACACAACGAAAGGACGAAAAAAAGAAGGTATGTTTCACGTGAAACATACTCAAAATTGCCGAAAAAGCGTATGCCCACTTTTTTGAAGAACTTTATTGCCATTCGTATTTGCAGAACGGTGAGCAGCATAGTAGGAAAATTCCATTGCTTCTTGAGATTTTTCAACACTTTAACCGTTGTTTTATATGAAACGTTCTTATGGCTCTTCCATATGCTCACAATAAGCGCAATGCTTCCATTGCAATCCACAACAATTTTTCTCGTGCCGAAAAATTACAATACCATCCTCTGTCGTTGTAGGGCTCACTACCCGAAAGCATGTCACCGCTATAAAGAACCTGGCCGAAACCTTTGTTTCTATACTGTGCAACAGCAGCCACAGTAGCACATTCCATCTCAACCACCTTGCATCCCTCGGCCTTTCTGTATTCGATCATTTCTCTTGTTTCTCGATAGAATCCGTCTGTCGACCATGTGGTACATTCGATGTATCGAATTTTGTGTTGTTCCAAAACTTTTTTAATCGCCTTTATTGGCCAAGCTTGCAGCTCAATAAAGCGAGATGCTGACAAGTACTTATAGGATGCCCCTTCATCTCTCAGTGCACGAACCGGTAAAATTACATCTCCAGCCGGAATGGCATCTAATACACCACATCCCCCACAGCAAAGAATAATCTCGACCCCTTTACCGTATAACCAGTCTGCCATCATTGCAATTGAACCAGAAGCCACAACTGCCTGAACAATGCATAGTTCTGTGCCATAGTATTTCAGTTGATAAACATTGAACTCTTTCATTTCCGAAGGATATGTGCCTATTTTTCTTGATTCATGTTTCTGGATCACAGCAGCAATGGCTTCTTCAAAAAACGCAATTACACATAGGCGAGGGAACGTTTCCCCCGATGCTTGTGGATTGATGACAGCATGCGATTCAGTGCTACGCTCCAAAATAGGAAATTCGTTTTTTATAATCATTCCATGCTCCTTGCTCCTATTGATTGTGCATTATCTATATGGCACGCGTATCAGTTTTCTATAAAAGCAGGTCGTTCCGCGCTCTGTGATTTGTCTATTAACGTCGCCTGCTAGATGCTTTGCCTCTGCGCTTACCCCCTCTGTGGTACCACAGGCCACTTATTCAATTCCATTCAACGGTCTGTATTTCCAGTATATCAGACGTTCAACAAAAAAGCGAATGTTCCACGTGAAACACTCGCTTTATTCGGACGCTTTTGTGTTTTTATGCCATCGGCTTCAGGTTGGGCGATACGGTCAGCTCCGCTTCGGTTGCTGCCGCTACATCGGCTACGGTGAATTCCGGATTAATCTCCTCCAGCACAAGCCCGCCATCCGTGACCCGGATCACACACATCTCCGTGACAATCAAGTCAACACAGTTTACCGCAGTGTATGGAAGCGTGCATTGCTTCAAAATTTTCGGGCGCCCTTTGGCGGTATGCTCCATGGCAACGATGACCTTCTTTGCACCGATGACAAGGTCCATTGCACCACCCATTCCCGGTACGATCTTGCCCGGGATAATCCAGTTTGAAAGGTTTCCCTTTTCATCCACCTCCAGCGCGCCGAGCACCGTGCAGTCAATATGCCCGCCACGGATGAGCGAAAAGGAAACTGAAGAATCAATAAATGCGCCGCCCGTCTGAACGGAAGCAGGCTTTCCGCCCGCATCCACGACATAGGCAGGTTCGGCTTCCTCACCGGGATGTCCGCCGGCATGGATGATGCCGTTTTCCGCATGCAGCGTGACATGCACGTTTTCCGGCAGGAAAGCCGGCACCATCGTGGGCAGGCCGATGCCAAGGTTTACGACGTCGCCATCGTGCAGTTCCTTTGCCACACGCTTTGCGATAAATGGTTTGATCTCTTCACGGTTCACAGCGCTTCTCCTCCATCCACGATAAAGTCCACAACGATGCCGGGCGTCATCACGTTTTCCGGTTTAATCGTGCCTGCCTCCACAAGGTTGTCCGCTTCCACAATCACCAGATCTGCCGCCATCGCCATAACCTGGTTAAAGTTGCGCGTAGTTCCCTTATACCAAATGTTGCCGTAGTGATCCACCTCATAGCCGGAAATCAGCGCGACATCGGCATGCAGCGGGCGCATCAGCAGGTAGGATTTTCCATCCACATCCACCACGGAATGAACGAATTCCGAATCCTCCACAATCGTGCTGAATCCGGTCGGCGTCAGCACGCCGCCCAAGCCTGCGCCGCCCGCGCGGATCATCTCCACAAAGGAACCCTGGGGCAGAAGATCGACCTGCAGCGTCCCTTCGTTCATCTGCTGCGCAACCTCGGGATTGAGCCCAACATGCGTTGCGATCAACCGCTTTACCTGGCGGTTGCGAATCAGCTTTGCAACGCCATAGCATTCGCTTCCATCCGGGCCCTGAAGCATGGCTCCATCGTTGCAGATCACCGTGAAACCGCCTTTCCCGCTACGCGCAAGTGCGTCCAGAATCCCATGTGTATTTCCACACCCCATGAAACCGCCAATCATGATCGTTGCACCTTCCGGGATCATTGCAACCGCGTCCTGCACGGCAATGACTCTTTTCATAAACTGTCCTTCTCCATATTCTTTTCTTTGTATGTTGCGGGTCAAAAATTCGCTCCCAGCAGATTGGATTTCATTATAGCATCTGTTCACGTGAAAACTCAATAACATTTTTTTAAATTATATCGTTCTTTTAATAACACTCCTGTCTGTATGTAAACAAAGCCGTTCCACGCGTTTACGCGCCCTTGCGTGCACGCTGTTCCACGCCGCAGCATAAGCGTTTATGAACGGAAAGCAAAAGAAAGGAGAAGAGCTGCCTAAAGCTTTGCAGCCCTTCCCCCTCCGGTCTTTTGTGTTTTGCTCTTACGATGCCATAGATTTTAAGTTCGGCGATACGATCAGCTCCGCCTCTGTTGCGGCCTGCACCTCGGCCACGGTGTACTCCGGGTTGATTTCGGTCATAAGCAGGCCTTCCGGCGTAACCTCCAGCACGCACATGTTTGTGATGATCAGGTTCACGCACCCGACTGCGGTCAGCGGCAGCGTGCAGCGCTTCATGATCTTTGGCGCCCCCTTGACCGTGTGTTCCATAGCGACGATGACGCGCTTTGCGCCGATTACAAGGTCCATTGCCCCCCCCATTCCGGGCACGAGCTTGCCGGGGATGATCCAGTTTGCGATGTTGCCCTCCGCATCCACCTGCAGCGCACCGAGTACGGTGCAATCGATGTGACCGCCGCGCATGAGCGCAAAGGAAAGAGAGGAATCGATATACGAGCCGCCCGGAAGCGCGCTTGTTGGCCGGCCGCTGGCGTCGATAATATAGCCCGGTTCCGTATTGGAAGGATCCGGCCACGGCCCCTCGTCCACAATGCCGTCCTCTGCATGGAGCGTCACGCGGACATCATCCGGCAGATAAGCGGAGACAAGCGATGGTACTCCGATGCCGAGGTTCACGACATCGCCGTTATGCAGTTCACGTGCGGCACGCTTGGCGATGAAAGCTCTGGTTTCCTCCCGGTTCATAGCGTTCTTCTCCTTTTCTGCACAACGTAATCCACAAGAATGCCCGGCGTCACGACATTTTCTGGTGCAATTTGCCCACATTCTACGATGTAATCCGCCTCGGCAATCACGGTATCCGCCGCAAGCGCCATGACATGGTTGAAATTGCGCGTGGTACCTCTGTACCAGATATTCCCTTTTCTGTCGATATAATAGCCGGAAACAAGCGCGAATTCCGCGCGCAGCGGGCGCATCATCAGGTAGCGCTTGCCTTCCAGCTCTACGGCAGAGTACACAAGCGGTGAATCCTCCACAGGCGTCCCAACGCCCGTGGGCGTAAGCACACCGCCAAGGCCCGCACCGCCCGCACGGATCATCTCCGCAAAGGAGCCCTGAGGGATCAGATCCACCTGAAGTGAACCCTCGTTCATTTGTTGGCCGACTTCAGGGTTCAGGCCCACGTGGCTTGCGATCAGGCGTTTCACCTGCCGGTTGCGGATCAGCTTTGCAACGCCATAGCACTCGCTTCCGTCCGGCCCGTTCAAAACCGCGCCATCGTTGCAGATCAGCGTAAACTCACCCTTTCCGCTGTTCGCAAGCGCAGTTACAAGCGTATGCGCGTTTCCGCAGCCCATAAACCCGCCGACCATGAGCGTCGCCCCATGCGGGATACGCGCTACCGCCTCCTCTGGTGTAATGAATTTCGGCATGTCCGTCCCCAATCATCGTTTCATTTATTCGGCACTATTATACCATCCAGCATTGAGAAACTTCAATGTTTACGTAAATAAAACTTTATTTTTCTTGATTTTAATAGATATTTTCTATCGCAATGATAATTAAGCTCTTTCACCTGCGCTTTACCGCCCAATGCGCAGCAGAAACACACCTGGAAGCAGCCCGCCCGCCTCCGTACGCGTTTCGGTGATGAGTGTAAGCCCCGGCCGTTCGCGCACAAGTTTTTTGAGCAGCGTAAATTCCATCGTATAAAGCAGGGCTACGCCGCCCGGCATGAGCCATTCCGGAAGTTTATCCAACATTGCGGCATACAGGCGCTCGTTGTTTTTATGCGTACCCACACGGTTGCCAAACGGTAGGTTGGCGATCACCTCATCATATTTGCGCTTCGCCTCAAAACGCAGGCAGTCGTTGCAGATGAACTTCGCGGAAGAATCCGCTGCCGCAGCGTTTTCGCGCGCGATATCAATTGCCTTATGCGCAATGTCCACACCTGTAAGCGATCCTGTTTCCGTAAGCTTTCCGCGCTCGATCAGCAGCGTCCCACTGCCGCAGCAAGGGTCGAGCACACGCGCGCCTTCCCTTAAATATGCCCGCGCATAGCGCAGCACGGCAGCCGCCGTTGCAGGATGGATGGATGCGGGCAGCGCTCCCACGCGGTAGGCAAAACGGTCATCCGGAATCGTGTACAGCTTCACGAACACATCCGCGCTTCCATTGCGCCGGAGCACAATCCGCAGTTCCGCTTCATAATTCCCCGGTGCATTCACAAGCAGCCCGCCGTCCAGCTTTGCAGCGACAGCCTTCGCAAGCGCCGCCCGGTCTGCGTCTTCCCCACGCACTTCAATGCGGTAACCAAACGGCGGCTCTCCCGCATGCGCCGCCGGCAGGAGTTCCCGCAGGAACGCGCCCGCATGCCGTGCAATCAGTTCCGGCACGGCGGATGCTTTTCGTGCAACAGGAAACAGCAGTTCAAAGAAGCTGCGGCACGCAAGCAACGGCGCAAGATCCTGTGCCGTTACCGAAACCGCGCCCGGCTCTGTCGCAGCAGGCGCAATCCCATGCTGCGCAAGCTCATATACAAGTGAACCCTCCAGCTTGTCCGGCGTGCGCAGTTCCAGCGCATAGGCCTTCGGCAGGCCTGAAAACGCATGCTTTGAAAGGTGCAGGAAGCTTTTTCTTGCAGAAGCAAGCGCCTCGGCTTCCTCCCGCGCATGGCGTTCTTCCCCCGCGTCCACAGGCGGGGCAACGGTGTAAGCATCAAGGGCTGCCTTCGCTTCTTCCCCGCCGCATGCGCCAAGCGCAAGCAGGAGCGACGGGCGCACAAAACGCTGCCCTTCCGCTGCAAGCGCCGAAACAAGCGCAGGAACATCCCGCGCATCAGCAAGCGCGCCCGCAAGGCGCGCCGCATTCTTCCGAAGCTTCGGCGCATCCGAACGCAGCGCCGCATGCAGCGCCGTGCGGTCCTCCCCCAAAAGCGCGCCGATGCGCGCCGCATACGCCTGCCGCTTTGCACAGCGGCACAGGAACGCGCAAGCCGCGGCGTTCCCTTCCTCCGCAAACAGCGCCCACGCCGCTCCAAATGCGGCCTCCGCCTCCCCAAACAGCAGTTCAGAGCCGTTGGGTGCGGCAAGGCGCTGCCGAACCTGCTCTTTCGTTAGTTCCCGCATGGTTTCTCCTTCCCCTTACTCCTTTTTCATTGCGTTGCGGATCACCGCAAGCACCTCGTCCGTTCCGTCTGCAAGGGGCTCCGCACTCATCGTAGCAATGAAGGAAAGCCGCCTGTCATACAAGTCGTTTACCGCGTCAAGCAGCGTTTCCGGCGTGAGCGACTCCTGCTCCAGCACCATCGCAAATCCCTTGCGCGCAAAATATCCTGCATTGAGGATCTGATCCCCCCGACTCGCGGAGCGCGGCAGAGGGATGAGCAGCGCGGGCTTGGAAAGCGCGAGAAATTCAAACACCGCGTTCGCGCCCGCACGCGAAACCACGACATCCGTTGCCGCAAGCACATCCGGCAGCTCCTCGTTAACGTATTCAAACTGGCGGTAGCCCGGCTGATTAAGCCGTTCCTCCACCTTGCCCTTCCCACAAAGATGCACAATATCGTAGCTTATCAAAAGCTTCGGCAGCGCCGCGCGCACTGCATCGTTCACCACAGATGCGCCAAGGCTCCCGCCCATGATAAGCAGGACAGGCTTTTTATCGTCGAAACCCAGGAACGCCAGGCCGCGCTCCTTGTCTCCCTGATAAAGCTCCGGGCGGATCGGCGTGCCTGTATGCACGCCCTTTGCACCCACATGCGCAAGCGTATCCTCAAACGTTACACAAATCTTATCCGCGAACTTCGCATTGATCTTGTTTGCAAGGCCCGGCGTGTAGTCCGATTCATGCGTCACAACGGGGATATGCTTGCCGTGTGCCGCGATCACCACCGGCACAGAAACAAAGCCGCCCTTTGAAAACACCGCGGCCGGCTTCACTTCCCGCATCACGCGGCGCGCCTGAAACAGGCCGCGCATTACGCGGAACGGGTCCGTAAAATTCTTCCAGGAAAAGTACCGGCGCAGCTTGCCGGAGGATATGATATGGTATGTGACGTCCTTGCGCTCCGAAAGGATCGTGCGCTCAATGCCGTCCGCCGTGCCAATGTAGTGCACTTCGATGCCTTCCGCCAACAGCTGCGGCAAAAGCGCCAAGTTCGGCGTTACATGGCCGGCGGAACCGCCGCCTGTCAGGATGATCTTCTTTTCCATCAATAAAGCCCTTCCAATAAACTATGCTCTTCACTTTCATACTATGCGCAAAAGCAAAATAAGTATATCATCCGTTGCGGGACGAAGCAAATAACAATTGACATTTTCCGGCACACAACGGACAATATCATTATCGTTGGATCGCGGGGAGAAACGTTCCTGCAGCCACACGGGAACGTTTCACGTGAAACAATGCCGGCATGCACTTCGCGATTGCCAACCGCGCGCCGCAGCACGCCAACACTCCGAAGGAGGGAACCACCATGTTCAGTTTCCGCGAATGCGCCCCCGCTGAAGGCGTGGAACGCATCGCCAGCCTCATTCCGCGCTTAACAATTCTGCAGGACGCACGGGAGTGCGCCCCGCTCGCACGACTTCTTGCCGCAGCTTCCGCCATTCATGCGGGAGATACGCTCGGTGCGCTTTCCTGTTATCATGCGCTTTCGGCATCGCTTCTTTCCTCCGGCGCACGCCGCGTCAGCGGGGACCTTTGGCTTGATTATCTTCTTTGGCTTGTGATCGAACGCCCGCATGCCTTTGCCGTTATGGCGGCGGATGGCCGCATGGAGGAGGCGGAACGCATTGCAATGCGCGCGGATCTTGCGATCCTTGGCGAGCTTGCAACGCTCTCAGGCGCGCACCTGTACCGCATGGCGGCTGAGCGGCACCGGGAGCTGCAGCTCAAGCCGCGCCACGCAAAGGACAACATCTCCCTGATGTCCTCCGCTGTGTGGTCCGGCGGCAGCGTTCGCCCCGCTCCGGCGGCGAACGCAAAGCCGCAGCAGGAACCCGAAGCGCCTGCGCCCTTTCTTTCCTCCATGCCGCCGGAGAGCGAATGGCTTTCCTGGCAGTATGGTGAAATGGAACTTCGCGACGCCTTTGTTTCGGACGAGGCGCTTGAGGAGGTCTATATCCGCCTGCTCGAAACGCCGGATTGGCGGGCGCTTTGCGATGATCTTTGGAATTTCTTCGCAGCCTATGGCTGTGCGCCGTTTTTAAAGGACAGATTGTTTCACGTGAAACAAAATGTGCTCCTCCCTTTCTCCCAACATGCAGGCCGGTATTGCGCGCTTCCCTTCCTTGAACCGGAACGCAGCGCGCTCACGGAGCATGCCATTCGCTTCATGCGCGGCGAAACGGCGGAGCCGGTGCTGCTCGCGGGGCCTGCCGGCACGGGGAAAACGGCGCTTGCATTGAGTCTGGCCGAAGAGCTTCCGGAGCTGCGCATCGTGCTCATTCCCCACGGCACTCCGTTTGATGCGGATGCGTTGATCGCTGCGCTTGCGGCGCAGCCGCTGCGTTTCCTGCTTCTGCTGGATGACGCAGACCCCGCTTCGGGCGATGTGCGCACGCTGTTTGAGCGCCGTTCTGCGTTTTCTTTCCCTGCAAACGTGCTGCCGGTTGTGACGGCGCGCGCCGCCGAGCCGGATTGCGGCATCGTGAAAACGGTTTGGTTTTTCTATCCAAAACTGGCGGAATTTGCCGAAATGGTGGAGGCGCTGCTCTCCCAGCGCGGTTCGGCAGTCGACCCCGCCGCAGTGCGCAACGCCTGCGTAGATTATCAGGTTGATGCGCGGGAGCGCCTTTCCGTCGCAGCTGCCGTGCGGCTTGCGGAAGAACTCGCGGTTGGCAATGGTTACTCCGGCGTGGTATAATAATAAATTGAAAATTCAGCGGCAACGCTTTTTGAAGGAGGATTCATGCAGCTCTATAACTCCGCATCGCGCAGGAAAGAGGAATTCATCCCCAACCATCCGGACATCGTAAAGATGTACACCTGTGGGCCCACGGTGTATCACTTCGCGCACATCGGCAACCTGCGCACCTACATCATGGAGGATGTGTTGGAGAAGTATCTCCGCTACTGCGGCTACAACGTCAAGCGCGTCATGAACATTACGGATGTCGGCCACCTTTCTTCGGATGCCGACACGGGCGAGGACAAGATGCTCAAGGGCGCAAAGCGCGAGCACAAAACGGTTATGGAAATCGCGAAATACTATACGGACGCGTTTTTCGAAGACTGCCGGAAGCTGAACATCAAGCGGCCGGACGTTGTTGAACCTGCAACGAATTGCATTCAGGAATACATCCGCCTGATCGAGCGGCTGATTGAACGCGGCTATGCCTACGAGGCGGGCGGCAACATTTACTTCGATACCTCGAAGCTCAATAAGTACTACATCTTTAACGAGCATAAGGAAGAAGACCTTGCCGTGGGCGTGCGCGAAGGCGTGGAGGCGGACGACAATAAGCGCAACAAGGCAGACTTCGTGCTTTGGTTCACAAAGTCCAAATTTGAGGATCAGGAGCTCAAGTGGGATTCTCCCTGGGGTGTGGGATATCCTGGCTGGCACATCGAATGCTCCGGCATCAGCATGAAGCATCTTGGGGAGGATCTTGACATCCACTGCGGCGGCATTGACAACGCCTTCCCCCACCACACCAACGAAATCGCGCAAAGCGAAGCGTATCTCGGCCATCCCTGGTGTAAATACTGGTTTCATGTGCTGCACCTGAACACCAATTCAGGCAAGATGAGCAAATCCAAGGGAGAGTTCCTTACGGTTTCGCTTTTGGAGCAGAAGGGCTACGATCCCCTTGTGTACCGCCTGTTCTGCCTGCAATCGCACTACCGCAAGTCGCTTGTGTTCAGCTATGAGAACCTGGATAACGCGGCAACGACCTATGCAAAGCTCATCAGCCGCATTGCGGCGCTGAAACCGGAGGCCGGTGAAGCGTTCGACGAAGCTGCGGCCGAAACGCTGCGCGCAAAGTTTAACGAGGCGCTCGGCAACGACCTCAACACCTCCCTCGGCGTGACCGTGCTTTACGATGTGCTGAAGTTTGGAACCAACGCCGCAACAAAGCTTGCGCTTCTCGGAGAGTTTGACGCCGTGCTGGGCCTTTCCCTGCTGCCGGCTGCCGAACGCGCGCGCGCGGAGGCGGAGCGGCTTGCAAAGGCGGAAACGCAGGCCACGGTTGTGAGCGAGGGGGAGCCGAACACAGAGGCGGAAGCGCTTGCCCTTGCGCGCATCGAGGCGCGTAAAGCGAAAGACTGGGCGCGCGCGGACGAGCTGCGCGAAGCGCTTAAGGCCATGGGCTTTGCCGTGGAGGACACGCGTGAAGGCGCAAAGCTCAAGCGCCTGTAAAAACGCGGCGGAGCACTTCCCCTGCATCTGTAAACATTGAGTTAACAAGCCGGGGAAGCGCTTGTATAATACACCCCACATTGGTATATTTTAGAAAGGCAGGAACTTTATCGTATGCCCCAAATGGAATTGCCCGAAATCGACGTGTTTTCCCTTTTTATCCCTGCGGCAGGCCTTTATCTTCTTTGGATTGCCATTTTTGGCAAAGGCAAACTGCTGCAAAATGAGCACCCCAAATGCTCTCCGGAAAAATACCGCTTCTGGATGCGGATCCTTGCGGCTGTTTCCGGCCTTCTGCTCCTCGTAAAAGGCGTGCTTGAAATTTTCGGAGTCGTAAAAGTGGGCACTTTCCTGAGCGGATTTCTCTGGGTGCTGGGCCTTGTTGCCCTCATCGGAATGATGGCGTTCAGCGTTGTGATGACCGACCGGCAGAAGGCGCGCGAGGCAGCCGAAGAGGAAGCGAAAAAGCGCGGCAGCAGCGGAAGCAGCGGAAGCAGCAGGCAGACAGGCAGCAGAATGCCGGAAGATGCGTTTTCATTCGGGCGGGAAGAAGCGACTGCAAAAACAAACGAACATACCGGCGATGCCAAATAACGCGGCAGCCGGCGGGAAGTAAAGAAAGGAAGGTTACAAAACATGAGAACAAAGAAAGTGCTCGCACTTGTACTGGCGGCACTCACGCTGCTCGGCGTCGCGGGTTCTGCGCTTGCAGCGCCGAAGCCCGTCGTACTCGGTTCCGGCATCAACGTCGGCGGCACAACGATTACAGGCGGCTCCTCTTCAGGCAGCAGCAGTTCAACACAAACGCAGACGACCCGCACGGGAACGATCGTAAATTGCAGCTCCTGGGTAAGCATGCGCAAGTCCGCATCCTCCAGCTCCTCCCGCATTGCAAAGCTCAGCAAGGGTGTGAGCGTTACCATCCTGGACGCAAGCGGCAGCTATTATAAGATTTCCTATGACGGAAAAGAAGGCTATGTCTCCTCCCAGTATGTGCAGCTTTCCTCCGGCAGCAATGCAAATACCAACAACAATACCGCAGCCACCGGCACGGGCGTGACCACCGGCAACATCAATTTCCGCACCGGCCCCTCCACCTCCTATTCCAAGGTATCCGGTTGCTCCAAAGTTCCCAAGAATGCCAGCGTGGAGATCCTCGGTGAATCGAACGGTTGGTATCAGGTGCGCTACAACGGCTATACCGGCTACCTTTCCGCCGATTATGTAAAGGTCAGCTCCGGCAGCAACAGTAACAACAACAGCAATAATAATTCCCTGAACCCGGTAACTCCGGGCAATAACGGTGCGGACACCATTGGTGCACGCCGTTATGCCAAGTATACCGGAACGACGTCCGACCGTTGGGGCACCATTCAGGTTGCCGGCACGAACATCAATGCCTATATCTACTGCAACGCGCTGGACAGCAAGGGCAACTTCCGCTATAACAAGTACGATTCCAAGACGAACTACATTTACGCCATGAGCTACCATGACGACCCCATCGCCGTCATCACCGGTCACAACATGCGCGTAAGCCAGACAGGCCTGCATGCACTGCATCATGTGCAGAACGCATGGCTTGGAAAATCCAAGTGCGACTACACCAAGCGTTGCAGCGCAAGTTGTGCCGACTGCAAAACTTCCACCTTCAACATCCACTATAACGGCGCGTCGAAGTGGCAGCTCGTCTGCTTCTATGAGATCGACAAGAGCACCGTTTCCTCCTCCTCCACGCGCAAGAAGATCATGAACCTCAACTGCTTCAACTCCACTGTCACCGGGGACCTGAAGCAGCAGTGGCTTGACAGCCAATTCCGGTATGCCACAAGCGCATACCGCGGCATGAAGGTTGCGAACGCCACCAGCAGCGACAAGCTCATGCTCCTCATGACCTGTGCGGATTCCTCCGGCGATTCCTATCAGCGCCTGTATATGGTGCTCAAGGCCGTCGGTTAAAGCAGAACACATTCCATATGCAAAAGGGGCTTTCCACCGGGAAGCCCCTTTTCTGTGTCGGGAAAATAGTCTTTGGCCACTTTTTCGAGTTTTTCTCGGTTTTTGCCTCTCGCGAACACACCCGGACGGCAAAAGCCGCAAAGTACGAACCCCCAAGGGGTTCATCCGTTTCGGCGCACAGTTCGCCGAAGCCGGATTGCGAATCAAGGGCTGCGGCCCTTGCGAACCATGCGCCGCGCGCAAAGCCGGAATTCCTATCCGGCTTCTCTCATGCAGCGCCCCCGCTTGCCTTCACGGCCCGGCGGTAGCTCACTGCAAAATAGGCAGCTTCCACAGCGGCGGTAATAGTCCAGGAAAAGATATACAGCAAATACAGCGACGGTATGGTTTTAAAATGCGCGAAAACCGTGTAAATCCACACGACGCGGAAAACGCAGGAGCCGAGGATCACGATTACCGTGGGAGCAAAGCTTTTGCCAATGCCGCGGGAGGCAGCGATGGACGCATCCATAAACGCGCTTACCGCATAGGAAAAGCCCATGATGCGCAGGCGCTGCATACCGGCATCTATCACTGCGGCATCATTGGCAAACAGAGACAGGAACCCTTCCCCAAACAGCAGGAACAGGCCACCCAAAACAAGGCCTGCAGCAAAGGAATAGGTCAAGCTGATAAAGTAGCTTTTCAGCGCGCGCTCCCGCTTCCCGGCACCCCAGTTTTGCCCCATAAAGCTGGTACAGGCCGTATAAAATGCCGCCATGATGTTGAAAACCAGCGCGTCCGCGTTTGCAGCCGCTGCATTGCCTTCCACCATGGTGGATTCAAACGAATTGACACCAACCTGAACGAACAGATTGGCAATGGCAAAAATGGCACTTTGGATGCCCGCAGGAAGCCCCAGACGGAGCACGGAGGCAGAACGGAATTCGTACAGCCGGAGGTTGGAAAGCCGCAGCCCGCAGTCATCCTTTTCGCGGAACATATGAACCAGGATCAGCGCAGCGGAAAGATACTGGGAAATCACGCTTGAAATCGCCACGCCCTCAGCCGCCATATGGCATACGATGACGAAAAACAGGTTGAGGATGACGTTTAAAACGCCCGCAACGGTGAGGTATATCAACGGGCGCCGGGTATCGCCGTTTGCGCTCATAACGGCGCTGCCGAAGTTGAATATGCCGAGCGCAGGCATTCCAAGGGCATAAATTTTAAAGTAAAGTACCGCGCCGGGCAGAAGGTTCGGCTTTGTGTTGAGCAAGGTAAGCATCGGCTCTGCAAAGGCAAAGCATACTACGGAAAGGGCAGCTCCGATCGCCGTGCAGAGGATGAGCGAAGTGTGGATGGTCTCCGTCAAATCCTCTTTGCTTTTTGCCCCGAGATACTGCGCCGCTTTCACATTGACACCGCAGCCCATGCCGATCAGAAACCCGGTAAAGAGCATGATAAGCGTAGATGTGGAGCCAACCGATCCCAGCGCTTCGGAGGTGGAAAACTTTCCCACCACGGCGACATCCGCCATATTGAAGAACACCTGCAAAACCTGCGAGATCATCAGCGGCACGCTGAAGCGGATAATACTGCTCCACAGCGGGCACGTGGTCATGTCAAGTGAAGTATTATCGTTCCGGTTCAGAGAACGGAACAGAGACGCACTTTTCAGCATAGTTCAGCAAATCCTTGTTTCCGGCAAAATTGCTTGATTCAGCATGGGATATCATAGCACAAATCATGCTGGTGTCAAGTTAATCGTTTTTCCGGAAAAGGCACCGCATCCAGGCGGAAGGCTCCGCGCTCAGAGTCGCTTGTTGCGGCTTTTGTAAAACAGATAGAAGAAAATCCCTCCGGGCAAAACAAAACCAGAAGAAGGCAAAGCTTCGGGTTAAAGCTGTTCTTCTTTGCGTCCCGATATGTCCATGCGGGGAGCAAAACCAGCCAACACAGCAGGAGCAGAAAGAAGATGGCCTCGCCCACAGCATCGCTCGCGTTCACATCCTTGCCCTCCTCATTTTTCTGCTTACACGAGCAGCAGCGTCAAATTCGTCGTCGCCATCTATGTGTATTATATAAATTAAGTGGGAGAACAGCTTCCGTTCTCCCACAAAATCATTCCCTTATTTTCCGTCCTTCCAGCGCAGAACGGGCTTGCGTGCGGCCTGCACCTCGTCCGGCCTGCCGATGGGCGTGGTTTCGGGCGTTTGATGCAGCGCCTCCGGATTTTCGCGGGCGATGCGCGCGATCTCCTTCATGGCCGCAATAAACGCATCGAGCGTTTCACGGCTTTCGGATTCCGTGGGCTCGATCATCATCGCCTCATGGACAATCAGCGGGAAATAGATCGTTGGCGGATGGTATCCGAAGTCAATGAGCGTCTTGGCGATATCCGTTGTATGCACACCGTTTGCGAGCATTTCCTCCGTGGGCGCGATGACACATTCGTGCATGCAGATGCGGTCGTGCGCAATGGCATACTCTCCGCGCAAAGCGTTCATGATGTAGTTCGCATTGAGCACGGCGTTTTCACTGGCTTCCCGGAGGCCGCGCCCGCCAAGGCTCAGGATGTACGCATATGCCTTTGCGAGCACGCTGAAACTGCCATAATAGCCGCGCACCTTGCCGATGGACAGCGGCCTGTCGTAATCAAGCGAAAGGGCGCCATCCTCCCCTTCCATTACAACGGGATAGGGCAGGAACGGGATGAGCGCCTTCTTCACACCGACCGGGCCCGCGCCGGGGCCGCCGCCGCCGTGCGGAGTGGAAAACGTTTTATGCAGGTTAATGTGCATTACATCGAAGCCCATATCGCCCGGGCGCACCACGCCCATGATGGCGTTCAGATTCGCTCCGTCGTAATACAGCAGTCCGCCCGCCGCGTGGACAATCTTGGCAACTTCTTCGATGTTGGCTTCAAACAGGCCCAACGTGGAAGGGTTGGTAAGCATCAGACCGGCCACATCCGGTCCGACGGCCGCACGCAGCGCGTCAAGGTCAATGCCGCCATCCGGCGCGCTCTTGATCTCCCGCGTTTTGAAGCCTGCCATCACGGCAGAGGCCGGGTTGGTGCCATGCGCTGCATCCGGCACGATAATGACGTTGCGCGCATAGTCCTCCCGCATGTCGTGATATGCTTTTATGAGCATGAGGCCCGTCAGTTCGCCGTGCGCGCCCGCCGCAGGCTGCAGCGTGAATTTATCAAATCCCGCGATCTCGCAAAGCGCCTGCTCCAGCGCGTGCATCATGCGTATGGCTCCCGCTGCGCAGTCCTGATCCGCAAGCGGATGCAGGTCGTTGAACAGCGGCGCAACTTCCTCGTTGATTTTGGGGTTATACTTCATCGTGCAGGAACCGAGTGGATAGAACCCGTTATCCACACCGAAATTGCGGCGGGAAAGGTTCGTATAGTGGCGCACAGCGTCCACCTCCGCAAGCTCCGGCAGGGGCAGCGGCTCTGAAGCCACAAGGGATTCCGGCAAAATGCCTTCCAGTGCGGGGACATCCAGCGCGGGAAGATCCGCCCCCCGGCGGCCCGGCATGGAACGTTCAAATAAAAGCGGATAAGCACAACGCATCAGGCAAGCACCTCCATGAGCACGTTGAGAACAAGGTCGATCTCATCGCGCGTATTGCATTCGGTCGCGCACCAGAGCGCGCCCTTGGCATCCGTTTTGCAGAAGCGCGAAAGCGGAACGCCGCCCATGATGCCGCGGCGCTTAAGCGCTTCGTTCACAAGCTCCGCATCCTTTTCATATTCCACAACAAATTCGTTGAAGAACGGGGTGTCAGCATAGCGCAGCTTCACGCCTTTGATCTGCTTCATGCCATCGGCAAGATAATGCGCTTTCTGCAGGTTCTGCTCCGCTACCTCGCGCATGCCCGCAGGGCCCATCAGCGCAAGGTAAATGCTTGCCGTCACAGCGCAAAGCATCTGGTTCGAGCAAATGTTGGAAGACGCCTTCTCGCGGCGGATATGCTGTTCGCGCGCCTGCAGGGTGAGCACATAGGCGCGCGTGCCGTCCGCATCCACGGTCTCGCCCGCAATGCGGCCGGGCAGGTTGCGCACAAGCTTTTCGGTTGCAGCCATAAAGCCCACATACGGCCCGCCGAACGAAAGCGGGAGGCCGAGCGGCTGGCCGTCGCCGATGGCAACATCCGCACCGTACGCGGCCGGGCGCTTCAGAAGGCCGAGCGTGATCGGGTTCACATAGGAGACAAACAGCCCGCCCGCTGCGTGCGTCAGCTCCGCAAGCGCCGCCATATCTTCCAGGCAGCCCATGAAGTTCGGCTGTGCGGCAAAGAAGCCCGCGCTGCCCGCAAGCGCCGCTTCAAGCGCGGCACAATCGGTGCGGCCGTCTTCGGCAAGCGGCACTTCCACAAGCTCGGTTTTTGAAAAGCGCGCATAGGTCTTCATCGTGGCGATCACATCCGGATGCAGACCCGCCGAATATGCGACCTTATTCTTACGTTTTGCACCGGTAAGCATGTGCATGGCTTCGGCGGCAGCCGTTGGACCGTCGTACACGGAAGCGTTTGCAACGTCCATGCCGGTCAGCTCGCAAATAAGCGTCTGCCATTCAAAGATGGCCTGCAGCATGCCCTGGCTCATCTCCGCCTGATACGGCGTGTATGCGGTGTAAAACTCGCTGCGGGAGGCAAGCTGCGGCACGGCAGCGGGGATGTAATGGTGATACGCGCCCGCGCCGCGGAAGGTCAGAAGCTCCGTATTGTTCTGCCTGGCAAGCGCTGCGAACAGGCGGCGGACGGAAAGCTCGCTCATGCCGCCGGGAAGGTTGAGCTCTCGCCCAAGCCTGAGCGATTCCGGCACATCCGCATAGAGCGCAGCAAAGCTTGAAAGGCCGATGGCTTCAAGCATCTCCTGCCGCTCCGCGGGTGTGGAGGGAACATAGGATTTCATAAACGAAACACCTTTCTTTGAAAATTCACGGATTGAAGCGAATTTTGGGGAGGCATGCGTTTCTGCCGCCGGGTACGCTGCCCCTGTGGCGGAAACAGCCTTCTTCCTCAGTTCTCTTCCGCAACGAACGCTTCGTATTCTTCGGCGGTAAGCAGCTCGATGCCTTCAAGCGTCTCAAATTCCACGGCCGCGATGAATGCGCCATAAGGATCGTTGTTGATCTCTTCCGGCGCGCCGTCCAGCGCCTCATTGATTTCTACCACCTTGCCGGACACGGCGCAGTAGATTTCGCTTGCCGCCTTCACGCTTTCAACAACGGCGAAAGAGGCGCCCGCTTCCACCGCATCGCCTACGGCGGGCAGCTCAACATAAACGATGTCGCCCAGCGCATCCTGCGCGTGGTCGGTAATGCCGATCTTCGCCACGTTGCCTTCAATCAGCAGCCACTCATGTTCTTTGGTATATTTGCGGTCGTTCGGGGTCATTGGTTGATACCTCCATATAGAAATTATAATTGTTTCACGTGAAACGCCTTATTTCGCGCGCTTGTAAAAGGGCATCGCCGTCTTTTCGGCCTTCAGCCTGCGGCCGCGTACTTCGATCTCATAAACCGGGGCTTCGGAATCTTCAAGATCCACAAGTGCCATCGCATAATTGCCGCCAAGCGTGGGTGCCGGGCTTCCGGAAGTGACATGCCCCACCCGCTTTTCGCCAAGGTAAACGTCCGCATGCTCGCGGGCGATGCCGCGGTCGATGAGCTTTAACCCGATGCGGATGCGCTTTGCCGGTGCAAGCAGGGCTTCCTTGCCGATAAAGTCCTCCTTGTTGAGCTTCACCGCGAAGCTGATGCCAGTTTCCATGGGAGTAACATTTGCATCCATCTCGTGCCCGTAAAGCGGCATGGAGGCTTCAAACCGAAGCGTATCCCGTGCGCCGAGGCCGCAGGGCAGCATGTTTACGCACTTGCCGGCTTCCATCAGCGCCGCGTGCAGCGCGGGGCCGTCCTTTGCGGCGCAGTAAAGCTCCACGCCATCCTCGCCCGTATAGCCCGTGCGGGAAACGATGCATGGGATGCCCGCAACCTTTGTTTCCGGCACAAATGTGTAGTTCTTTTCGGGGATCGCCCCTTCCACGCCCGCAGCCTCAAGCACCTGCATAAATTTCGGGCCTTGCAGCGCAAGCTGGGCGTATTCAGCGCTCTTGTTTTCCACCTGCACGGTTGGGATGGCATGCGCCGCAAACCATTCAAAATCCTTTTCCGTGTTGCTTGCGTTGACAACCACGAGGTAGTCCGTATCGCTGTACTTGTAAACGAGCACATCGTCCACCGTTCCGCCGTCCTCATAGCAGACCATGGAATACCGGCAGCGGCCGGGGGTCATGGTTGTGATGTCATTGGTAAGCATATACTGCAGATACGGGAATGCACCTTCACCGCTTACCCACAATTCGCCCATATGCGAAACGTCAAACAAACCGCAGCGTTCGCGGACTGCTTTGTGTTCTTCCAGAATGGAGGAATACTGCACCGGCAACGCCCAGCCTCCGAAATCGACCATCTTGCCGCCGAGCGCAATATGCACATCATACAGGGGAGTTTTTTTCAGCGTATCCATTGATAGAATAAGACCTCCAGCTTGTTGTAACCTTATTATATAGCAAAGCAGGAAGCATGAAAAGAGCGATATGCTTTCCTTACGGAAATTTGAACCTTGCTGCGGTTCCATCGGAATTTCCGCTAATATTACATATATTTTTTAATTAAAATAAATATTTGTAACCTTTTCTGTTGACTTACCCATCATGTTTCTTTATAATTCCTGATATATCCTGTAGATTCCGATTACATTTTGGTTTTTTACAAACCCCTGTGTTTGGATTTGACAGCGGTATGCGTTGTGCGGGAGGATTGTTCCTTCCCAAACGACAAAGGCAAACCCGCCGAAAGGCGGCGACGCAAAGCTAAAGGGCCTGTGAAATGGCAGCCAGCTACCGAATTTAGGGAAAGGGCCAACCGAATCATGAACCCCCTTCGCAAGCTTGCGCTCGTACTTGCAGCGCTCATTTTCCTATCTGCGTTTCCATATGCCGCATTTGCAAGCGGCATCAACGTCGGCGGCGTAACCGTGGCGGAAGCGCCTTCTGAAAAGGCATCCACCGAAGTTTCGCCTGCGGCTGCGCCCAAATCGGAGCCAAAATATGCCGAATACCTGAAAAGCACCTCCGAAATCGCATTCCCCGAGGGGGGCAGCGTTGCGGAAAAGGCAGCGTCGCTTTGCAAAGACAAAAAGAGCGATAAGCAAAAAGCGCTTGCGATCTATAACTACATCGCCGCCAATTTCACCTACGATACCGGCTTTGCGGATGCTGTCCGCGCAGGCAGAATTACCGTCTATACACCGGATACGGCTTCCATCCTTTCCAACAAAAAAGGGGTTTGCTATGATTTTTCCGCCCTGTTCGCCGCGATGTGCCGCAGTCAAGGCATTCCCGCCAAGCTTTGCAAGGGGTACAGCACGCGCGTAGGCGGTTACCATGCCTGGAACGCTGTCTACCTTGCGGAGGATGACGCGTGGTACACGCTGGACCTTACCTTCCCCTGTTATCTCGGCACCGGCAAGGCAAAGTCTTTTTCCAAAGCTGCCGTGGACAGCAGCAAATACACGGCAACATCCGCAGCATAACAGGCTTGCAGAAACACAAAGGCAGCTCCGGCGGAGCTGCCTTCAGCATATCGAAAAAGTGGCCGCCGCCACTTTTTCGACACGCTAAAAGGCCGCCCGAAGGCGGCCTTTTGTGCACAGGAACTTATTCGAGCTCGCTGAGCTTCTTGTAGTATTCGTACTTATCCTTGGCTTCTTCCTCCGCACGGGCAAACAGATCGTCCGCAATGGCCGGGAAGAACTTCTTCAGGGAAGCATAGCGCGCTTCGCCCATGATGAACTCGCGGTAATCGCTCTTGGCGGGCTTGCTGTCGAGGATGAACGGGTTCTTGCCCTCGGCGGCGAGATCCGGGTTGTAGCGGTACAGCGGCCAGTAACCGGCCTCAACGGCCTTCTTGGCTTCGGCCTGGGACTTGCCCATGTTGATGCCGTGGTTGATGCAGGGCGCATACGCGATGATCAGGGACGGTCCCTTGTAAGCTTCCGCTTCGGTGATCGCCTTGATGAGCTGGTTCTGGTTCGCGCCCATGCAGACCTTGGCAACATACACATAGCCATAGCTCATGGCCATCATGCCGAGATCCTTCTTCTTGGTGCGCTTACCAGCGGCAGCAAACTTCGCAACCGGGCCGGTCGGCGTTGCCTTGGAGGCCTGACCGCCGGTGTTGGAGTACACTTCGGTATCGAGCACGAGGATGTTGACGTCCTCATCCATGGCGAGCACGTGATCGAGTCCGCCGTAACCGATGTCGTAAGCCCAACCGTCGCCGCCGAAGATCCACTGGCTCTTCTTGGTCAGCATGTCGGCAGAAGCCACAACTTCGCGCGCGAGCTTGCAGGCGTCGCAGTCACAGCCTTCCATGATCGCGTCCTTGCAGGCCGCAACCAGCTTGTCGCCGGCCGTGCGGGAGCCTTCCGCGTCGTTCATGTTCAGAAGCCATTCGGCGCCTGCGGCCTTGATGTCCGCGTCACACCAGTCAACGGCGATGAGCGCCTTCACGGTATCCGCAACCTTTGCACGGCGGTGCGTCGTGCCGAGGTTCATGCCGAAGCCGTATTCCGCGTTATCCTCGAACAGGGAGTTGGACCATGCCGGGCCGAATCCCTTCTCGTTCTTGGTGTAGGGGCAGGTCGGGGCGCTGCCGCCATAGATGGAGGTGCAGCCCGTTGCATTGGCAATCATCATCCTGTCGCCGAAGAGCTGGGTAACAAGCTTGATGTACGGCGTTTCGCCGCAGCCTGCGCACGCGCCGGAGAACTCGAACAGCGGCTGGAGGAACTGGCTGCCCTTCACGGAAGCCTTGTTCAGCGCAACGTCCTTCTTCGGGAGCTTGATCGCCGCTTCCCAGTTGGCTTCTTCGGTTTCGCAGGAAACATGCAGCGGAACCATCTTGAGCGCCTTTTCCTTCGCAGGGCAAACGTCCACGCAGTTGCCGCAGCCGGTGCAATCAAGCGGGCTGAGCTGCACGCGGAACTTCAATCCGGCGAACTCCTTGCCGATGGCGGGCTTGGTGATGAAGCTTGCGGGCACTTCCTCGCCTTCCTTCACAAGGAACGGGCGGATGCAGGCGTGCGGGCAAACGAGAGAGCACTGGTTGCACTGGATGCAGTTTTCGGGGATCCACTGCGGTACGTCCACCGCGATGCCGCGCTTTTCGTACTTGGTGGTGCCGGTGGGCACGGTGCCGTCCGGGCTCATCTTGGAAACGGGCAGCTTGTCGCCGTTCTGCTCCAGGATGGGCTTGATGAACTCATGATAATACGGATCATCCGTCACAGGGGCAAGCACAGCGCCCTCGGTCGTGGTGGCCCAGGATTCGGGGTACTTGATCTCCTCGATGGCGTTTGCGCCCGCGTCGATGGCGGCATAGTTCTTAAGAACCACTTCGTCGCCCTTCTTGGCGTAGGACTTCTTTGCAGCGGCCTTCATGTATTCAATGGCCTGATCCGCAGGGATGACGTTGGCAAGCTTGAAGAAGGCGGACTGCATGATCGTGTTGATGCGGTTGCCCATGCCGGTTTCCTTGGCAAGCTTGATGGCGTCGATGTTGTAGAACTTGATGTGGTTCTTTGCAATCGCGTTCTTCAACTTCGCCGGAAGCTCCTTTTCCATCTCCTCGAGCGTCCACTCGGAGTTAAGCAGGAACGTGCCGCCTTCCTTGATGCCGTCGGCCACATCATAATGCGTGACATAGGACGGGTTGTGGCAGGCCACGAAGTCAGCCGCGTCGATCAGATACGGGCTCTGGATGGGCGTCTTGCCGAAGCGGAGGTGGGAAACCGTAAGGCCGCCAGACTTCTTGGAGTCATAGGCGAAGTAGCCCTGCGCATACATGTCGGTATGGTCGCCGATGATCTTGATGGAGTTCTTGTTCGCGCCGACGGTGCCGTCCGAACCGAGGCCGTAGAACTTGCAGGCGATGGTGCCTTCCGGCGCCGCGTTGACCTGCTCCTTCACATCGAGGGATGTGAAGGTTACGTCGTCGATGATGCCGACGGTGAAGTGGTTCTTCTTCGCGCCATCCAGGTTGTCGAACACAGCCTTCGCCATGGAGGGCGTGAATTCCTTGGAACCGAGGCCATAGCGGCCGCCGAGGATCATGACGTCATGGATGCCCGCTTCCGCGAACGCATTGACGACATCCTGATAGAGAGGCTCGCCGAGGGAACCGGCTTCCTTGGTGCGGTCGAGCACCGCGACCTTCTTGCAGGTCTTGGGCAGAGCGGCAATGAGCTTATCGGCCGCGAACGGACGATACAGGCGAACCTTGATCAGGCCGAGCTTTGCGCCCTTTGCGTTGAGGTGGTTGATGGTTTCTTCCACAACATCCGCGCTGGAGCCCATGGTGATGATGACCTTGTCCGCATCGGGTGCGCCGACGTAGTCGAACAGGTTGTACTTGCGTCCGGTGATCTTGCCGACTTCGTCCATGTAATGCTGAACGATGGCCGGGATCGCTTCATAATATTTGTTGCCCGCTTCGCGGTTCTGGAAGTAGATGTCCGGGTTCTGCGCGCTGCCGCCCAGGTGCGGATGCTCCGGGTTCAGGGCGCGGGCACGGAAGGCCGCAACCGCATCGCGGTCAAGCAGCTTATCCATGTCCTCATAATCGATCGCTTCGATCTTCTGAACCTCGTGGGAGGTACGGAAGCCGTCAAAGAAATGCACGAAGGGAACGCTGCCCTTGATGGCGGAAAGGTGCGTCACAAGCGCAAGGTCCATAACTTCCTGCACGGAAGCGGAAGCAAGCATGGCAAAGCCGGTCTGGCGGCAGCTCATCACGTCGCTGTGATCGCCGAAGATGGAGAGCGCATGGTATGCAAGCGCACGCGCGGAAACATGGAACACGCCGGGCAGGAGCTCGCCGGAGATCTTGTACATGTTCGGGATCATCAGCAGAAGACCCTGGGAAGCGGTGAAGGTGGTCGTCAAAGCACCTGCGGAAAGGGAGCCGTGCACGGCGCCCGCAGCACCGGCTTCGGACTGCATCTCAGCGATGCGTACCTTCTGGCCGAACAGGTTCAGCCTGCCGTTGGCCGCCCAGTCGTCTGCAACCTCCGCCATCGGGGACGAAGGGGTGATGGGATATATCGCGGCCACGTCGGAAAACGCATATGCGACGTGCGCGGCAGCGGTATTGCCATCGATTGTCATGGTCTTTGCCATCTTGGTAATATCCTCCTGTGTCATATTGGACTGTTGTATTATATCCTTCTGCTTCCTTTTGGTTATGCCCCGCTAAATATTAAAGGAAAAAGAAGGCCATAATCCGTGTACATTATAGTATTTCCACCCTGTGAAGTCAACCGCAGAGAGAGATTATAGCAGCGTTTTTCAAAGGGAAAACAATCCTTTCCCGCGCTTTGGGGATTGTATCGCTTTACTGGGCTGCGGGATACTGCGCATCGGTTTTGCCGCCAAAGTGAGCCTTCTTGGTCTCAAAGCGTATAAAGTATGGCTACTTTGTAAAATTTTTAAAATTAATTTCATTTTTGGATTGCTTTTTGATGTTAAGGTGTTGTATATTAGGTTTAAATAAAAACGATTGTCTTACCGCAATGCGATGTAATTTCGTTTTCTTTCTTCGGAATTTGTCTCGCGGCGCGGCTGTAAGATAAAATTCATCCAAAGGAGAAACGAACATGCCTGCTAAAATGAAGATCCGCTCTGCATATGCAACGCTCCCAAGTGCAGAAAGAAAAGTCGCCGACTTTATCCTTGAAAACTCCGAACGCGCCACCCGCATGGTCATCAATGAGATCGCAGAGGCTGCGGGCGTGAGCGTTCCCTCCGTCACCCGCCTTGCGCGCAAACTTGGGTACAGCGGCTTTCTGGATTTCCGCGTTGCGCTTGCCTCTGGCACAGCCAACATGGAAACCAGGAAAAACACGGACATCCTCCCCGAGGACAGCGAGGATACCGTAATCGAAAAAGCCTGCAGCGCTTCCATCAATGCGCTGGAGGACACGTATAAGGCGCTGAACAAGCAGGCGCTCATCTCGCTTGCGCACGCGGTTGAAACAGCAGACCGCATCTTCCTTTGCGGCAACGCAAGCTCCGCCTTGCTGGCAGAGGACATCATGGGCCAGCTCCATACGCTCGGCCTGGAAGCAGTCGTCATTACCGACCCAACGGCGATGGGCGTTTACAAGCGCCGCTTCAAGAAGGGCGATGTGTTCATCGGCATTTCCCGCACGGGCAGGAACAAAGTGCTCAACGATGCGCTCAAGGCTGCGAAGCAAAACGGCGCCATCTGCGCGTTCCTCTGCAATTACATCAACGCGCCTGCCGCGCAGATTGCGGATTTCTTCTTCTGCACCTCCCGGCTTGACGATTTCAAAACCATCATGGGCCGCGAAACGAACATCACCATGATCTCGCTGCTGAACCTGCTCATCATTCTGGTTGCACGCTCGGTCAAGCAAAAGCAGGAAGCACAGGCAAGCGCAAAGAAATGATCATAACCGCCGATTATCATACCCACACGAATTACAGTCACGGCAAGGGCACGCCTGAAGAAAATGTCCTTGCCGCGATTGAAAAGGGCCTCCGCCGCATCGCGATCAGCGAGCATGCGGGGGCTCATCTTTTTTATGGCGTGCGCGGAACCCGGCTGGCCCGGCTGCGGCGCGAAGTGGATGCGCTGGCCCGGCGCTATGCAAATGAGATTGAGGTGTTGATGGGGCTTGAATGCAACCTGATGGCCGCCGGAAAATGCGATGCTCCGCTGCCCGGCTGTGCGGACATTCCATGCGGAGCAGACCTTGCCCCGTTCGATGTGCTTCTGCTTGGCTACCACAAAGGCGTTTGGCCGGAGGATGCCGCAACGCGCGGTGCGTTCCGCGAATCGTTCGGCCTTGGCCATGCAAACCCTGTAAAGGTGGCTGAAGCGCTGCTTGAAACAGCGAACCGCTACCACATCGGGATGCTCTCCCACCCGTGCGAATACGTACAGGCCGATATTCCAACGCTTGCGCGCGGCGCGGCAGAGCTTGGAATTTTGCTGGAAATCAACGCGAGCCACGTGAGCCTTTCGCCCGCGCAGCTCCGCGAAGCCGCTTCTTACGGCGCAAAGTTTGTCATCGGAAGCGACGCGCACACCCCTTCCCGCGTCGGGACGTTTGAGCGGGCCATCCGTGCCGCAGAAGAAGCGCAGGTTGCGCATCTCGTCGTGAACGAAGAAGGCTTTCCAGCGTAAAAAATTTTTTAAACAAAAAAATATTTTTGGATATTCACCGGGCACACAACCGTGTCCCGGTTTTATTTTTTTACATACATTTTTTCTTTCTATCAATAGATAGAATTTATAATTATAATAAATTAATTTTATAATATCTAAATTATATTTGCCGGCACACTCTTTCTTCCGCTGAGATATGGCAATCCCCCGCAAACACAAAAAGAGCGCGCCGTGCGGCGCGCCCAACGTTTCTCAACTGCCTTACATTCCGGAGAACAGGCGCACCGGAAGAATCAGGTAATAAAATGCGCTGCCCTGCACCGGCCGCACCACACAGGGGCTGATGTTGTTGTTCATGTCAAGATAGAGCTCATCTTCATCCAGCACGCGCAGCACATCCGTGAAATACTTTGCGTTAAAGGCAATCTCAATGTCCTCACCCATAGCATCCACGGCGATCTCCTCGTGGCTGCGGCCGAGTTCGCTGTTTGCGGCAATGGTCAGCTTATCGGAGGTGAACGTGAACTTGATGAGGTTGCTCTTGCCCTCGCGCGCCATCAGTGCAACGCGGTCGATGCCGCTCATCAGCTCCTGCCGGTTCACACGCACGCGGGTTTTATGGCCATCCGGAAGAATCTGCTTGTATTTGATGAACTCTCCGTCCATCAGCCGCGCAGTGATGTTCGTATGTGAAAGGTCAATCATCACATGCGTTTTTGAAAAGATCATATCGAATTCCTGATCGCTGTCCGGCAGGATCTTGCTGATTTCAAGAAGGGAGCGCGCGGGGATCACAGCGCTGCGGTCCGCAAGCATGCCGCCCGGGATGCGTTCCATGCGCATGGCAAGGCGGTAACCATCCAGCGCAACAAGGGAAAGGTCTCCCTCATGCTGTTCGAGCAATGCGCCCGCAAGGATGGGCTTTGCATCGTCCTGCGCCGCCGCAAAAATGCACTGGAGGATCATGTTCTTGAACGCATCGCATTTCATTTTGATGATGTGCTCCCGCGTAACGGTGGACATGGTATGGAAGCCTTCCGCATCCTCGCCCTGCAGCGTGGTTTTAAAGGAACCGCTTTCGATGGTGGCCGTGCCTTTTTTCACGTCGATGAACGTCATCTCGCCGGGCAGGCGGCGCACCATCTCGGAAAACAGCCTGCCGGGCAGGACGATTGCGCCTTCTTCCTGCACGGTTGCGGCCACGTTGGTTTCAATTTGAAGCGAAAGATCGGTGCAGCGCAACAGCAGCCAGCCGTTTGAGGCTTCAAGGTAAATCCCTTCGAGGATGCTGACCGTTGTGCGGACGGACAGCGCCTTGATGACGGTCGAGATGCCGGCATTGAGTTCCTGTGTGTTAATGTGGATACGCATGGTGGACCTCCGTATTTTCAGTGCATGTTTTATAATAATAGTTCGTCGCCGTAGCAGTAGGGGGTGTGGGAGCTGTGGAAAACCCAAATTTTCCAAGAAAGGAAAACGGTTTTGGCTGTTGGAAACGCTGTGGACATCCTCCCGTGAATTCAACCGCTTTTCCACACCGTCCCCTCTGCCAACAGTTTCCACATTTTCTCCCTGTGGATTCCACATCCGGGTGTGGATGGTTTTTGCGGTACCAGGAAGGAATGCCTGATTCTTAATTATACCATACTGAGAGCCATGTTTCGAGGGAGGAAGGAAGTTTTTTGCGTGTTCAGTTTGCTGTAAGGATTCTTTCGCCGGAGCGCTGGCGGGGTTGCCGGAAACCACAGCGCATCCCTTGCAGGTTCATCCGCTGTGATAGAGAAAAGGCGTACCGCAAAGGCACGCCACAGTATAATGCAAAATTGAAAACTCAGTTTTTCCGAATCCGCTTCGTGAGATCCTCCAGCACAAGCACAAGCTGCGGATTTTCGTTCATGTCAGCCCTGATCTTTTTGCAGGCGCTGATCACGGTCGTGTGGTCCCGCCCGCCAAAGCGGCGGCCGATGGCCTTGAGCGATTCCTCGGTCAGCTCCTTGGAAAGGTACATCGCTACCTGACGCGGGTAAGTGAATTCCATCGTGCGGCGCTGGGAAAGGAGCGCATCCACATCCACGGAATAATAATCCGCCACGATTTGCTGAATCAGCTCCACCGTGACCTTGCGGTTTTCATAGCCGGGAATGATGTCCTTGAGCGCAGCATCCGCAATGTGCATGTCCAACGGGCGCTTGGTGAGCTTGGCGTAAGCATACACGCGCGTAAGCGAGCCTTCCAGCTGGCGGATGTTGGAATTGACCTTTTCCGCGATGTAGGAAAGCACGGATTCGTCCACATCAATGCTTTCATCCGTCGCCTTCTTTTTGAGAATGGCGATGCGCGTTTCAAGGTCGGGCGGCTGAACGTCCGTGATGAGCCCGCCTTCAAAGCGCGAACGCAAGCGTTCCTCCAGCGTGGTCAGCTCCATGGGCGGCCGGTCAGAACTCAGGATGATCTGCTTGCCGGAGGTGTGCAGGGCGTTGAAGGTGTTGAAAAACTCCTCCTGCGTGCGCTCACGGCTGGAGATGAACTGAATATCGTCCACCATGAGAACATCCGCGCTGCGGTACTTGTTGCGGAACTGCGCGTTCTTGTTCTCCTGGATGGATTGGATGAATTCGTTTGTGAAGGTTTCGCTCGTCACATAAATGATGCGCGCATCCGGGTTGTTTTGCAGCATTCGGTGGCCGATGGCGTGCATCAGGTGCGTTTTGCCAAGGCCCACCCCGCCGTAAATGAACAGCGGGTTATAAGCGGAGGAAGGGTTGTCCGCAACGGCCTGCGCCGCAGCATGCGCAAAGTTGTTCGAGCTGCCGATCACGAAGGATTCAAACGTATATTTGGGGTTCAGCGTAAAATCGCTGCTGTAAGCTGTTTTCCCGGCGTTTGGGTCCGGGTAATCCCCGCGTTCCGCCTCGTCGATAAAGCGCACAAGATAGCCCGTTCCGTTCGCCCGGTTCACGGCATCGGTCACCATCTGCGTGTAAAGGGAGCGTAGTGTGTTTTTTGAAGTTTCGTTTTCCGCCTGCAGAACAAGCGTGTTGTCCTTGATGCAAATGGGCTGAATCGGCGTGATCCATGTCTTATAGCTGATGGGCGTCATTTGCTCCTGCAAGGCCGCGAGGGATTTTTCCCATACTGCCCGGCTTGTTTTCATCGTAAGTTCCCCCGCTCTTCGGAAATCATGCAGCGCAAATGTGGATAACCATCCACATTTGTGGATAACCATGTGGATAAATTGCATCTATACGAAAAAAGCTGCCGTCGGCAGACCTGGTTTCGCACGATCAATCAAACTCTGTTTTGGTATCATATCAAAATTGCAGGGTGCTTTCAAGTGCGGCGCGCCTGTTTTTCGGCAGAATTCTTGGAGGCTTGTGTTGAAAAAAAAGAAGATAACAACATCTTGTGTTTCTGTGGAAAATGTGGAGAAACAGGATGCGGTATACTTGCCTGCACGTTCTGAAAACGCCCGCAAACGCTGAATATTTCTTGACAGAAACATGCGCGTTCCGATATAATTGGGAATTGACGGATTCGATCATCGGGCGCAAAGCGGCATGGGGCCGCAAGCGCTTAGAATAGCTGGAAGAGAGGTGCACCGACATGCTTCAAACGTATCAGCCCAAGAAAAGGCAGCGCAAGAAGGTTCACGGTTTTCGTCAGCGCATGAAGACCAAGAACGGCAGGAACGTACTTGCCCGCAGAAGGCTTAAGGGCAGGAAAAGACTGTCTGCGTAAAAGCTTGATCAAAAGTTTGGCGGCAAGCGGTCGGAACAGGAACGGATCGCTTGCCGTGTGCTTTTCGCAGGAAAACGAACCTTTTTCCCGCTGTATCCGTGCGGGGGAGAACAAACACATGGTGAAAACCAACAGGTGAAACGCTGTTATTCTTTAAAGCGGAACAAAGAGTTCCGCCATGTATACCGCAAAGGTCAATCCAAGGCGGCCCGGCAGCTCGTGCTCGTTTACGCCAAAGCTGGCAAAAAGCCGAAACAGCCTCCGGTTCACGTTGGATTTTCCGTCAGCAAAAAGCTTGGCAACAGCGTCGTCCGCAATCGCGTCAAACGCCGGTTGAGGGAATCTTTTGGCCCGATGATCCCGTGCGTGAAAGACGGATACAACCTTATCTTCATAGCTCGAGAGCCGGTTGTGGGCGAGAAATTCACCGCGATTCAAAGCGTTATGCGCAGCCTGCTGCGCAGAGCGAACCTTCTGAAAACGGAAGAGGAAAAACACAAAGCCGAACATCGCGCAAAACGGGAGGCCGAGGGGGCGGAAGCGGAGCAATGAAACGGGTTTTGCTGTCGCTGATCCGCGGCTATCAGGTTTATATTTCCCCCCGCCATCCCGGATGCTGCCGTTATACGCCGACCTGCTCCAATTATGCGCTCATGGCCATTGAAAAGCATGGCGTAATCAAGGGCGGGCTTCTCGCGTTTTGGCGCATTCTGCGCTGCAATCCGTTTTCCAAAGGCGGCTATGACCCCGTTCCATAAAACTTAAAACAGCGGCAGCGGTTTCCGCTTCTGCGGCGGGGCATGAACGAAAGAATTAGGAAAAGAGAGGAAAATCCGTGCAAGGCGATTTCTTTTTAACTACATGGTTCCTGGAGGCGATGCGCTGGCTTTATGAAAACATCGGCAGCGTATTTTTTACGATTCTGATCAGCACCGTTGTTCTGCGCGGGCTTACGGTTTTTTCCGACATCAAAACGCGCAAATCCTCCATGAAAATGCAGGCCATCCAGCCGGAAATCCAGCGCCTGCAAAAAAAGTATAAGGACGATCCCCAGCGCATGAACCGCGAGCAGCAGAAGCTCATGAAGGAACGCGGGGTGAGCATGTGGGGCAGCTGCCTGCCGATGCTCATTACCATGCCGCTGTTCTTCTGCTTCATTGCGGCATTCCGCTTCTGGGGCTACGAAATGACGCTGCGCCTCATCACAGAGGAGGCGGATCAGGCCATGGAGCTGTTCAAGTCCTTCAAATTTCTTTGGGTCAACAACATCTGGCAGCCGGACAACGGCCTTTCTGCGGTTGTGCAGAGCGGCCAAAGCTTTCTTGCTACGCCGGACCTTGCAAACCTGCTCTTCCTGAAGGACAACACGGAAGTTTGGCAGAAGCTGATGGATATGGGCATTGCGGCACGTTCCTATTTTGTGGACAACAACGGCGTGATGCAGCAAACCTACCGCTTCCTGACGAGCGAGAGCGCCATTGCGGCCTATAACCAGGCGGTTCAGCCTTTCCTTGACCTATACGCGGGCTACAACAACGGCTGGTTCATCCTGCCCATCCTTTCGGGCGTCAGCCAGTTCTTTGCATCCTGGCTCATGCAGCGCAACCAGCCCAAGACGGACAACCCGGCCGCAGGCAGCGGAAAGATGATGATGTACATCTTCCCCATCATGTCCTTCGTGTTCTGCCTGTCGTATAATGCGGCGTTTGCAATTTATTGGACGCTCAGCAGCGTTCTGATGCTGCTTGTGAACCTTTACATGAACAAAAAGTACCCCATGACACCGGTTGTGAAGGAGGAAGGAAAATAATGAGGACCTTGGAAGCCACCGGAAAATCCATCGACGAGGCCATATTTAACGGCCTGCGCGAGCTTCAGATTTCCATCGACGAAGTGGAGATTGACATCATACAACAGGAAACCAAGGGTGTGTTCGGCATCGGCGCAAAGCCCGCGATTGTGCGGCTGATTGAGCGCGAACCGGAAAAGATCGTCATCCCGGATTATGTTGCAAACAAGGACATGCCGCGCGAACGCCGCGAACGCAGGGACAACCGCGAGCGCAGGGACAGGCGCGAACGGGAACCGCGGCCGCCCCGCATGCCGCGCGCCGAAGCCGGGCAGGAGCCCGCTGAACCCGCTTTTGCGGAACCCACCGAAGCGGAAGCCGCTTCCAACGGTTCCACAGGGGCCGCAGAAGCAGCGCCGCGCGAGCGCCGCGAACGCAGGGACAACCGCGAACGGCGCGACAGGAACCGCAGCCGCCGCGAAACCTACGACAGCACCCCCGTCCTTCCGCGCGAGGAGATCAACTATTCCGCGGAAGCGGCGGAAGGCAACGCTGCAGCGGACTTCCTGAAGGGTCTGCTTGCCGCGATGGGCGTTGAGGCCACGGTGCTTGCCAATATTACTGAGGAAGGGATCCGCCTCAGGATCGATTCCGCCTCCATGGGCATTTTGATCGGCCACCGGGGCGAGACGCTCGATGCCATCCAGTACCTTACTTCGCTCTGCATCAACCGCAGCCGCAAGGAAACGGGCTATACCCGCGTCACCATTGATACCGAGGGCTACCGCGACAAGCGGGAGGAAACGCTCACCCGCCTTGCCCGCAAGATTGCCTCGCAGGTAAAGGCCACGGGCCGCGCGCGCACGCTGGAGCCGATGAACCCCTATGAGCGCCGCGTTCTGCATGCAACGCTGCAAAACAATCCCTATGTGACCACTTACAGCGAGGGCGAGGAGCCCAACCGCCGCGTGGTCATCGCGCCGAAGAAGCGCGAAGAACGCTAACGCAAAGAGCCGCCTTCGGGCGGCTTTTTTCCTCACGAATTCCCGGTCACCGTTTGGCCCATCCTTTTATCCGCTTTTCCCGCAATCATCAAAACAAAGAAAAGTATGCCCAGCGCGCCCTTGCGGCTGCCTTTGCGGCATGCTATAGTTTTATTTGCATAAAAAGCGGCACCCGGGAGGAAGTTTGTCCATGCAGAAGCCAACCAAATTCGGAAGCTATATCATTATCCCCCTGAAATATGACCATGAAAGTTTTCAGGAAGCAAAACTGAAGGAAAAATTGCAGGTTGTTCCCGTTACGACGATGGATCTCAATGAAAATGTGAAGGAGATCTTTAACCGGTCAGCCCATGCGGTCGGTACCTGTTACGGCGTTTCGCGCAGCATTTTGTGTGAAGCATTCCTGAATGCGGAATCCTTTACTGTGCAGGATAATTGCGCCGCACTTCCGTTTCAGATTGCAGACTCCTACCTTTATGTTTTCCATACGCAGCTGGCATTCTTATGCTTGCAGATCACCTATGATGCCATGGAGGTGATCTCTAAAATCCTCAACCCCGGTTTTGCAAGCAACACATCCCAGTTCCACTGGGTAGACCCGGAGGGTGGCTGCCACGGCTTTTCCATGGAGGAGTGGTTGGCGCGGCTTCTCACCCCGTTTGGGCTTCGGAAGTTCTTCGATGGTAAGTCCTCCTTCCTGCTGGATGCCTACACATATCTCTTGGCTCTGACGCCCGAACGCTTCAGAACGCTGGATGAGATAAAGCGGATCACGTTCCGCCTGCATCAGATGATTCCGTTGGATACTCCGCTCGAAGATGAATCGGAGGATGACATCCGCTATGCTTACGCCGTCAAGAACCCGGGTAGAGGTTCTTACCGTTGGGGCTGCTGTATCGCTTCACAAACCATTTCCTATGCAGTTGCAGATGAGAGCATGGATTTGGAACGGGAGATGAAAACGCAGGCCAGCGATGGGCTGCCGATGGTCGCTCTGGCTTTATATGAAAAATATACGTGCCTGCGCTTTACTCAACTCATCACTGCGTTGGAGCAACGCAAAATGAAACAGGTAAAAAACCTGAAAAAGATCATGTTGGAATTCCAGGCATTTGGTACGATTTCCCCGGCAAATCTTTCCCGCTGGAATAACGTAAAGCAGATATATGCCTATATACTGGAGGTCAACGACATTCCCGCTTCGGTTTCGGATGTCAGCACAAAAATCAACATATTGGCTGAACAGCAGGAGGACTTGGAACGTTCGCGCAAGGAGACGCTTGTCAACCTCATTACGATCTTCGGGGTGATTTCTATTCTAGCCTCGGTTTTGGATATCGTGCAGACGCTTTCCAGCGGAGGTACTTTCATTTGGACGACGACAATCGTTACAAACGTTGCACTGCTGCTCGTTTTGGGATTGGCCATGCGGATAAATAAGTAACACGGCCCTTGCTGATACGGCAATCCCCCGTCAGCGGCTTTGCCGCTGCTTCTCGGTGCGCAGCCGCCGCGTGGTCATCGCGCCGAAGAAGCGTGAGGAACGCTAACGCAAGCCACCTTCGGGCGGCTTTTTCCGTGTCGAAAAAGCGGGATTCGGCTGCCTTAAACCAATATAATATATTTTTTGTTTTGAATGGAAAAGGCTGTGCTTCTATGGTATAAAATAATTAAGATGAATCCGATGCAGCAATGAACAAAGCAAACCAAGGCAAAAACTGAAGCAAACAAAGACAAGAGCTGAACAAAGACGAGAACCGAATATTGATTATGGAGGAGGATTTGAATCAAATGAAACGGATCTTATGTTTCATGCTCGCATTGTGCATATGCGCATGCCTTGCCGCCTGCGGCGATGGTGATAGCGCGAAGTGGATAGAAAACGGAGCTGCTGATAAGCTGGCGCTGAAATGCTCGGTCAACGTAAAGGGGGGTGTGGTATCAAACGCTAATTATATTGTAGCGGGCGATAATGGCCCCGAAAATTATGTTTACTCCACGGACAAAGGCGTTCAAAGGGTGGAAGGCGATGGTGCATCCGACTATTCCGGTTTGGATGGAGTTCTGACCATGGCTGACCTTGAAAGGATATTTGAGACGATCATGCAATGGGTGCCTGAAAACCTGCCCGATAGAAAAAGCTATTACGGCATCGCAACCCTTCTTCCAAAATATGCCTTTTTGGAGCCTGTCGAAAACGCTTATGTTTACTCTCTTGAGACGAAAGAAATCACTGCGCTTGACGGTCTGTATGCCGGCTCTCAGGAGTATGGCAGCATAAGTATAGGCGCGCTTGAAGGTTCCATGGTGACCGTTTACATTGACGGCTAAACCGTTGGTTCGAGAAGCTGCTGCAGAATAAAACCCTGCAGCAGCTTTTTTGTCCGCTTACGCGGGCTGAGGATTGCCTTCATCCCCCACCTGCGCAACTTACTTCGCCGGAGGCGGCTGGAATCCTGCATTTATGGATCAGGTAACCATAAAATGATGAAAAAACTGTTGGTGGCATTGTCACATTTTGCGCCTGTTGTGCGTTTATAAAATAGATGGACAAACAGTCAATCTCAATGGATGGGGATGTTGAATGAACCTGCTGGAAAAAGCACTTGCGGCATACAGGGACAATTATGAGGCGCTTTGTGTGCAGGCATGCGGCATCACGGGAAACGCACAGGATGCGGAGGATGTGATGCAGGCTGTGCTGCTGCATCTGCTGGAATGCCCGGAACGCATAACCTCCGCGCGCAACCTCCGCAGCTTTCTGCAAAGAGCCGTGCGCAACCGCGCACTCGATCTTTTACGCAGGCGGGGACGCTGCACGCCAATGGAGGAAACGACGCTCGCGCAGTTCGGCAGTGAAACCACGCCGCACGAAACGGATGAAGTGCTTTGCATGCTTACGCTGCACAAGCTTCTTGCCGGGCAGCCGGAAGCGCTTCGGGAGGCGTTCATTGCGCATGTTTTATATGATGCGCGCATCAAGGAGCTTGCAGACGAGCTGGGCGTCGCGCCCAACACGCTAAGCCAGCAGTTCCGGCGGATAAAGCAAAGCATTCGAACGGCGCTTGTAAAGGAGACAGGCGCTTTTGATAAAATATAAGGGAGGGAACCGGATGAACTGGAGGGGCATAAAACGCAGACTGAAACGCAACCCGGCCCTGCTGGACATGAACTACCGGGCTTTGCCGGGCACCGCGGAGGCGATGGCGCGCTCCATGCGGGCTTTTTCCGAAATGGCAGAGACTGTGCGGCTTCGTGCTTCACTGACGGAAGAGCGCCGGAATATGCTTGCGCACGCCATAAATCCGGAGCCGCGTTCTCACCGGCGCAGAGCATGCGCGATGCTCTCGTGCGCTTTGGCTGTTATCCTGCTCTTGGCCACGGCTGTTTCCGGCGTTTTTTTGCCGCAGGAGGATGTGTGGATTGTATCCCGGCTTGCGGCATGCCAGCAAAACGACGAGGAATCCGTTTCGGTGCGCTGGCATATGCGAACGGGAGGGGGAAGCGTGCGTTGCGGGTGGCCGTGGCAGGACACAGCGGTCTTGTATGAATACGCGTTGCAGGATGGAGAGCCGGAGATCCAAACCATTCTCTGCGTTTCCGTCCGGGGCGAACAGAGTTGGCTTTTCCCGTTTGTTCTGGAGGGCTACACTTGGTCAACCGAGGACGGAACCTTACTGCTTACCCTGAGCGGGCGGCGCGACTATCGCTTGTTTGAGCGGGAGTATGTTTGGACAGCACAGGGGTTTTTTTTGGCGCAGGGCTGGCAAAGAGAAGGCGTGCAGCTATTGGAAAAGTAAAAAGCAGGATTTTAGGAGCGGCGGGCTCCAACAGCTTCCATTTTCGGATGGCACGCGAGGGAGCACAGGCCAAATGGTTTGCGGCAATCCCCCTAAAGGCTGCGGTATTGCCCACAATTCGCAAAGGTCGCGCGGTTATGACAATCCCCCGTCAGCACCGCAGGTGCTGCCACCCCCTTTCTAAAGGGGGCATTTGGAAAAGCTGTAACCAAGAGGCTCCTTTTGAAAGGAGCTGTCCGCGTAAGCGGACTGAGGATTGTCTTATTCCCGCAGGTTGCGCTGATACGGCAATCCCCCGTCAGCGGCTCCGCCCCCAATTTTTATGTGGGCCGGTTTCAGGCTGCGTCCCGCAAGTCCGCGAGCGTTTTGCTTACACTGTGGCGGATGGGCTTCCACTCCGCCTTCTGGAACAGCGCGGCCACGGAAACCGGCAGGTAGGTCATCATGAAAAGCGGAAACGTGAACAGGAAGAACACCTTGCGGAAGCTGCTGCAGTAGATGCGCTTCCACTCGCTTGCGAGCGTGACGGCGCCGGTTGCAAGGAGCGTTACATACATGCCGCCGAACCAGCGCAGCAGTTCCCCGCAAAGCGTGCCGAGCACGGGTTCGCGCAGAACGATGAGGCTGTAAAGCGCGCCGCCCGCGTTCAAGAGCGCGCAGGCCAGGGTGAGAACGATTGCCGGGAGGATGGCCATGAGCATGTCGAAGCAGGCATAGCCGCGCTTTCCGCCGCGGAACACGCCGGAGACGAGGCGAACGCCGTATTTGCGGAGCACCTGCAAATACCCGCGGGACCAGCGCAGCCGCTGCCGCCAGGATTGGCGGAAGGACGTGGGCTGTTCGTCATAAAGGATGGCGTTGCCGCAATAGGCGATAAACTCTCCGGAGAGGACGCTGTCGATGGTAAATTCCGTATCCTCCGTAAGCAGATGAAAGGGCCAGCCGCCGTTCTTTTCGATGACCTCGCGCGCAACCAGGAAGCCTGTGCCGCCCACAACGCTTGAGGTTTTAAGCTGCATGCGCGGGTTGTTCATGTATTGCGCATCGCGGAGAAACCAGAGCGAATAGCCTGCGCTGATCCAGTTATCCCCGTAATTCTTGGAGTTGCGGTAGCTTGTTACGATTCGGTTGCCCGCGGCGAAGGATTTGTTCATTTCGGCAATGAAATCCTCGTGCAGAAGGTTGTCCGCATCAAAGAAGAAAAATCCGTCGTACCGCGCGAACACACCCGAGGCGCGCAGCCGTTCAAACAGGAAATCAAGCGCATATCCCTTGCCAATGCGCATGGAGTCAAACCGCTCAAATACGATTGCGCCGCGTGCGCGCGCGACTGCGGCCGTGCCGTCCGTGCAGTTGTCCGCGCAGACGTAAACATCCACAAGGCCGCCGGGGTATTTTTGGGCATGGATGCTTTCAATCAGGTTCCCGATGACGGCCTCCTCGTTGCGGGCGCAGAGGATTGCCGCATAGCGCCGGGGCACGGCGGGCGGCAGCGGTTTTGGGCGTTTGAGAAGCGCCACGGCGAGATAGATGATCTGATATGCGAAGCAGGCGCAGAACAGCGCCGAAAGAAAGTCGTTTATGCGCGTTAAGAATTCCATTGCGGCCCCCCTTGCGTTTTCCTTGCGGCATGCGTGGCATATCCGCATAAGCTAAGCATAGCAAAAACATATAAACAAAGTATCAACAGAAAATTAAGATTTCATTAAAGTTGCATGAGAGGGATATATGGGCAGCTCCGCCCCTTGCGCGGAGCCGGTTCCGTTTTACTGAACCAACGCAGAACACAAGTCCTTTCTTCTTATATTAATAAGCAACCTTGAAAAAAGAGCCGCAATATGATATACTAAATCGAATGATTATAAGGGGAGTGCCATGCAAATTGCGCGGCTTAAACTGAATTATTTCCGCAATTATGAGGCGCTCGACCTGCGCCCGCGCCCCGGCCTCAATGTGATCGTGGGCGAAAACGCGCAGGGCAAAACAAACGCCGTTGAGGCCATCTTTTTTTGTGCGTTCAGCCGTTCCCACCGCACGGCGCGGGATGCGGAACTCATCAACCAGGGCATGTCCGGCGGGTATGTTGGGCTTGATGTGCAGACGCGCGCGGGCGAGCGGCGCATCGAAATGAAGCTGCGCGCGGGCGAACGCAAGCAGGTGTTTATCGACCGGCTGCAAACGCAGCGCAGCGGCGAGCTGATGGGCGTGCTCAACGTGGTGATGTTTTCCCCGGAGGACCTTGAACTCGTCAAAGGCGCGCCGGCGGAACGCCGCCGCTTCCTTGACATGGAGCTGAGCCAGCTGCGCCCGGCGTATTATTACAAAATCCAGCAGTACAACGCCGCGCTCAAACAGCGCAACGCCCTTTTAAAGGGCGAGCCCGGGCGGGAATGTTCCCAGCGCGAAGTGCGGGAACAGCTTTACGTTTGGGATGAACAGCTTGCCGCGGCGGGCGCGGATGTAATGCGCATGCGGCAGGAGTTTGTGGATTCCCTTTCCACGCTTGCGCGGGATTTGCACCGCAGCATTTCCGGCGGGCGGGAACAGCTTGCGGTTTCCTATGCGCCGAGCGTGGATGCCGCGCGCTATGGCGGGACTGAGCGGGAGGCCCTGCAGGAGGCTTTGTACGCTTCGGCGCTCGACGACATCCGCCGCGGGTTTACCACCATGGGCCCGCACCGGGATGACCTTTCCGTTTGCCTTGGGGATGCGCCTGTGCGCGTGTTCGGCTCGCAGGGGCAGCAGCGCACGGCGGCGCTTTCGCTGAAGCTTTCCGAGCTTGCGCTGCTCACGGAGGAAAAAGGCGAACCGCCCGTGCTGCTTTTGGACGATGTGCTTTCCGAGCTCGACGAGCCACGCCAGCGCGCGCTGCTTGAGGCCATGCGGGATTGCCAGTGCTTCCTTACCTGCACATCCCTTGCCGGGCTTGAGCGCGCCGGCATGACAGGCATTCATGCATATGCATGCGAGCGCGGGACGCTGCGGGAACTTTAGGGTGAAGGGCAATAACTCATATTCTCGCCAAATTTTGGCAAAAATAAAAGCGGAGGCTTTTGTATGGATTTGCTGCACATCGGCGGGGACGCCATGGTGGATATCGGCGAGGTGATCGCCATTGTGAGCCGGGATACGGCTATGCGTTCGCGGGACACGCGCCGCGCGATTGACGCTGCCATCGGCAGCGGGCGCATCCGCAGCATCTCCGATGCGCCGGAAAAATCCTACGTACTGATGGAGCGCAACGGGGCGCTTACCGTTTGGTCCTCCCCCATCGCGGCGGAAACGCTGCTGAAGCGCGCAGCGGGGCGCGTCTGCGCCTTGAACGAATGAGGCCGCGCGAAAGGCAGCGCAGGCAAGCGGAAGATACCCACCGGTTGACAAAAAAACGTTTTCTTCCCGTGCGGGAAGGTGAAAGGATATGACCATGAGCAACCATAACGATTACGACGCTTCGCAAATTCAGGTCCTGGAGGGCCTGGAGGCTGTCAAGCGCCGCCCGGGCATGTACATCGGTTCCACGGATGTGCGCGGACTGCACCATCTTGTAAAAGAGCTGGTGGACAATGCCATCGACGAAGCCATGGGCGGCTATTGCAACCACATTGAAATCAACATCCACAAGGACAATTCCCTCACCGTGACCGATAATGGCCGCGGCATCCCCGTGGACGAACACCCAAAGCTGCACAAAAGCGCCCTTGAGGTCGCGCTCACGGTGCTGCATGCAGGCGGAAAGTTCGGCGGAAGCGGCTATAAGGTTTCCGGCGGCCTGCACGGCGTGGGCCTTTCCGTTGTGAACGCGCTTTCCACATGGCTCACCGTGGAAGTGCGGCGGGACAATAAGATCTACCGCCAGGAATACCGCTTGGGCGACCCGCTTGCGCCGGTTGCCGTCATTGGCGCCTATGAGGGCGACGAGAGCGGAACGCAGGTCACCTTCCTCGCCAACGATGAGATCTTTGACGAGGTAAACTATAACTTTGACACCATGGTGAACCGCATGCGCGAGCTTGCGTTTTTAAACCGCGGTGTGCGCATCACCGTCACTGACGAACGGCCGGAGGAGCCCGTGCAGAAATCCTTCTGTTATGAGGGCGGCATCATCTCGTTCGTGAAGCACATCAACCGCAACAAGGACGTGCTGCACCCCGAGCCGATTTACATCGAAGCCCGGCGGGAAGACCCGGAGAAGCAGGAGTCCGCTTCGCTTGAGGTCGCCATGCAGTATAACGACGATTACAACGAAAACGTGTTCACCTTCGCCAACAACATCGGCACCGTGGAGGGCGGCAGCCACCTTGTGGGCTTCCGCACGGCGCTCACGCGCGTGGTGAACGATTATGCGAAAAAATATAAATACATCAAAGAAACGGACGAGGGCTTAAAGGGCGAGGACATCCGGGAAGGGCTTACCGCAATTGTGAGCGTAAAGCTCGTGGAGCCGCAGTTTGAAGGGCAGACAAAGACCAAGCTCGGCAACGCCTATATCCGCACCATGGTGGATGGCGCGGTTGCAAACGGCCTTTCCACTTACCTGGAGGAGCACCCGCAGGATGCAAAGGCTATCGTGGAAAAATGCGTGACCGCCGCACGCGCACGCGATGCGGCCCGCAGGGCGCGCGAGCTGACCCGCCGCAAAACGGCGCTTGACACCACGGCGCTCCCCGGTAAGCTTGCCGACTGTTCCGAAAAGGACCCCGCCAAGTGCGAGATCTTCCTTGTGGAGGGAGACTCCGCAGGCGGAAGCGCGAAACAGGGCCGCAACCCGGCGTTTCAGGCCATCCTCCCGCTGCGCGGCAAGATCCTTAACGTGGAAAAGGCGCGGTTGGACCGCATCCTTTCAAGCGACGCGATCAAGTCCATGATTACGGCGTTCGGCGCGGGCATTGACAGCGATTTTGACGAATCCAAGCTGCGCTATCACAAGATCGTCTGCATGACGGATGCCGATGTGGACGGCGCGCATATCCGCATTTTGATGCTGACCTTCTTCTTCCGGCACATGCGTCCGCTGTTGGAAAAGGGGTATGTGTATGCTGCACAGCCGCCGCTTTACAAGATCTCCCGCGGGAAAAACATCTGGTATGCGTATTCCGACGAGGAGCTCAACAACATCCTCAATGAGATCGGCCGCGACCCCAAGCCCATGATCAACCGGTACAAGGGCCTTGGCGAAATGAATGCGGATCAGCTTTGGGAAACCACCATGGACCCGGAAAACCGCATCCTTTGGCAGGTGCAGCTTGAGGACGCCATGCGCGCGGATGAGATTTTCACCACCCTCATGGGTGATAAGGTGGAGCCGCGCCGAGAGTTCATTGAGCAGAACAGCAAGCTCGTGACGGATCTCGATGTGTAAGGAAGGCCCGGGAGGGCTGTATGAAGCGCCGCTTTTGCGCGGGATCCATGCGCCTTTTTGAACCGCCGGAAACACACGGCATGCAGGAGAACCAGACAACAAACCAGTTGCCAACTGTCAACTTTTAAGAGGGGTAAACTATGTCAGAAACGACCCACCGCATCTATCCGCTCAACATCGAGGAGGAGATGCAGAAATCCTTTATTTCCTACGCCATGGCGGTCATCATCGACCGCGCGCTGCCCGATGTGCGCGACGGGCTGAAGCCTGTGCACCGGCGTATCCTTTATTCCATGGATGAGCAGGGCTTTACGTCCGACAAGCCGTTCCACAAGAGCGCGCGCATCGTGGGCGACGTGCTGGGCAAATACCATCCGCACGGCGATTCTTCCGTGTATGATGCCATGGTGCGCCTTGCGCAGGACTTCAACACGCGTTATCTGCTTGTGGAAGGGCAGGGCAACTTCGGCTCTGTGGACGGCGACAGCGCTGCCGCCATGCGTTATACCGAGGCGCGCCTTTCCAGGCTTTCGGATGAAATGCTTGCGGACATCAACAAGAACACCGTGGACTTCGGGCCGAATTTCGATGAAACGCTCATGCAGCCCAAGGTGCTCCCCTGCCGCTTCCCGAACCTGCTTGTGAACGGTTCGGGCGGCATTGCCGTGGGCATGGCGACGAACATCCCGCCGCACAACCTGGGCGAGGTGATTGACGCATACGTTGCCATGATCGAAAACCGGGACATTTCCGTGGAGGAGCTTATGGCGTACATCCCCGGCCCGGATTTCCCGACGGGCGCGACCATTATGGGCACGGCGGGCATCCGCCAGGCGTACCGCACCGGCCGCGGCAAGATCGTGGTGCGCGCAAAGGCGGAGATCGAGGAGATGCACGGCGGAAAGAGCCGCATCATCGTCACCGAGATCCCGTATCAGGTGAACAAGGCGCGCCTTGTGGAAAAAATTGCGGAGCTTGTGCATGACAAGCGCGTGGAAGGCATTTCCGACCTGCGCGATGAATCCGACCGCAACGGCATGCGCATCGTCATCGAACTCAAAAAGGACGTGAACGCGAACGTCATCCTGAATCAGCTGTATAAGCACACCCAGATGCAGGACACCTTTGGCGTCATCATGCTCGCCCTTGTGGACGGCGAGCCCAAGGTGCTCAACCTCCGGGAGATGCTTTCCCATTACCTTACCTTCCAGGAGGAGGTCGTCACCCGCAGGACACAGTACGACCTTGACCGGGCCAAAGAACGCCTGCACATCTTGGAAGGCCTCATCATTGCGCTCGACAACATCGACGAGGTCGTGGAGATCATCAAAAAATCCCCTTCCTCCCCCATTGCCAAGGAGCGCCTGTGTGAGCGGTTCGGCCTTTCGGAAAAACAAGCGCAGGCCATTCTTGATATGCGCCTTGCCCGCCTCACGGGCCTTGAGCGCGACAAGATCATGGACGAACACGGGGAGCTTGTGAAGATCGTCGCCCATTATGAGGCAATCCTTGCGGATGAAGGGCTGCTGCTCGGCATCATCAAGGAAGAAATCCTTGAAGTGCGCCGCAGGTATGCCGACCCCCGCCGCACGGAGATCACCCTCGCCACAGATGATATCGACCTTGACGACATCATCCAGGAAGAGGAGATGGCCGTAACGCTCACGCACCTTGGTTACTGCAAGCGCATTGCGCTTGACACCTACCGCGCGCAGAACCGCGGCGGAAAGGGCATCATGGGCCAGACCACGCGGGAGGAGGATTTTGTGGAGCACCTGTTTGTGACCTCCACGCATTCCCACATCATGTTCTTCACGAACACGGGCCGCGCGTTCAAGCTCAAGTGCTATAATATCCCGGAGGCCGGGCGCACCGCGAAGGGCACGGCCATTGTGAACCTGCTGCAATTACAGGGCGGCGAAAAGATTACCGCCATGTTCCCCGTTACCAAGGAAGCAGAGGGCGAATACCTTGTGCTTGCAACGCGGGGCGGCGTCATCAAGAAAACGCCCATGAGCGAGTTCGACAACATCCGAAAGGGCGGCCTGATTGCCCTTGGCCTCAGGGAGGGCGACGAGCTCATCGGCGTGATGCTTTCCACCGGGGACGATGAGTTCCTTGTGGGCACGCGCCGCGGCAAGTGCATCCGCTTCCATGAGGATGACGTGCGCGCCATGGGCCGCACCGCAACGGGCGTGCGCAGCATCCTGCTGGACGAAGGAGACCAGGTCGTGGATGTGAACCGCATCCTGCCGGGCGCAACGGTGCTTTCCATCACCGAGCGCGGCATGGGCAAACGCACGCCGGAAGACCAGTACCGCCGCCAAAGCCGCGGCGGCAAAGGTGTGATCGCAACGGCCATCACGGAGAAAACCGGCGAGCTTGCCTGCATGAAGCTGTGCGACGGCACAGAGGACATCATGATGATCCGCGATGACGGCACCATTATCCGCATGCCGGTGGAGCAGATCAGCATCACCTCCCGCAACACGCAGGGCGTGCGCCTGATGCGTGTGGACGAAGGCACGCGCGTGGTTTCCGTGGCGCTCGTGCCACACGACGAGGAAAATGAGGTTGAGGCCGAGGCCGCTGCGCAGCATGCGGTGGAAGCGAAAACGGAAGAGTAAAACAAAGTGGGCGTGCCCTTCGGCACGCCCGTACTTGTGTTGCGCTATGAAAGGAAGTGAGGCACATGGCCGGAGTTCCCTATGGGTATTGCGGGATGCCCTGCGCGCTGTGCAGCCGCTACCGGGCGGAGGGAAAAAGCAGTTGCCCGGGCTGCTCAGCGAATGGGTACTATACAGAGCCATGCAAGGCGCACCACTGCTGTCAGGCAAAGGGGTTGGCGCATTGCGGCGCATGCGGAGAATTTCCCTGCACAAAACTTGGCAAGATGGGCGATTTTAAGGACCTGAACACGGGCCACGCCAAGGAGCGCACCTGCAAATGCGTGGCGCAAAACGGCTTTGCGGCGTGGTATGACGAATATACGGAGCGCGCTGGCATGCTCACCGTGGCGCTTGCGCGCTACAACAACGGGCGAATGAAGCGTTACCTGTGCGAACTGTTTCTCCAGCAGGACGCGGACACGCTGCGTGAGATCATGCGCCGCGCGGAGACGCTTTCCGGCACGCCAAAGGAAAACGGCAAGGCATTTCAATCGGTTGCGTGCGCCGTTCTGGCGGAGCGGGAAGGGTGACACGCTGCGGCGGAGATAAGAACAATCCGCAGTCGCCTGCGGCGACTGTTCCTTTGCCAAAGGAGCCTTTGGGGTTTCGGCTTTCCAAAAGCCCCCTTTAGAAAGGGGGTGGCAGCACCGAAGGTGCTGACGGGGGATTGCCGTATCGCGGCAAAACCTCGTTGACCCGTTTTCGGGGACGGCGTCCCCGTCATTCCGCGTATTTTTCGGAGAGTATTCAATATCATGGAGGTCCCGCATGACAATCCCCCTTCCAACTGAACTAACGGCCCTTGCCCGCATCTTTCGGGATGCGGGCTTCCCGCTGCATGCCGTGGGCGGCATGGTGCGAAACGCCTGCCTTGGCCTGCCCGTGCAGGATATTGACGTGACCTCCCCCATGCCTGTTTCTGAGGCGCGCGCACTGCTTGAAGCGCGTGGCGTGGCCTGCCGGGAAAAGGGCGCTTTTTTTGGCACGCTGGATATCGGGCTTGGCGAACATACGTTTGAATATGCTTCCTTCCGTGCGGAGGAATACGGCGCGGGCGGCGCACACCGGCCGGGCGCAGTGCGCTTTGGCGCAACGCTTGAGGAAGATGCCTTCCGGCGGGATTTCACCATAAACGCGCTGTATTACGACATTTTGGGGCAAAGGCTTATCGACCCGACGGGCGGCCTTGCCGATCTGAAAGCCCACATAATCCGCGCTACTTCACCGGACCCCAACGTCATTTTGCGGGACGATGGCCTGCGCGTGCTGCGCATGGCGCGCTTTGCCGCGGAGCTTGGTTTTTCCGTGGAACCGGGCACGCTTGCTGCAGCCCGGGCGAATGCAGCGGGTGTTCTGGACATTTCTGCAGAACGCGTGCGGGAGGAGCTTGACAAGCTGCTCCTTGCCGATATACGCTATGGACTGGGAAGAGAACGCGTGCTGTACGGGCTCAGCACCCTTGCGGAAACGGAGGCGCTTGCGGCTGTGCTGCCGGAGATCGCGGCGGGGGCCGGCATCGCACAGCGGCCCGAATACCATGCATACGATGTACAGGAACACATGCTGCGCGCGTGCGCCTGCGCAAAGCCGGAGCGCATTGCCCGCCTTGCCGCGCTGCTGCACGATGTGGGCAAGCCCGTTGCGTTTCGGGAAACGGGGCGCATGCTTGGCCATGATGCGATCGGTGCCAACATTTCCCGGGAAATGCTCGCGCGGCTGAAATATCCAAATGCCGTAAAGGAGGAAGTGGCCGGGCTGATCCGCTGGCATATGTTCGATTTGAACGGGAACGCCAAAGAATCAACCCTGCGCCGGCGCTTTGCCGGGTGGGGCGCAGCGTTCACGCTTGCGCTTGCGGATTTGCGTGAAGCGGACGTGCATGGCTCCGGCCGCATTTCGGGCGAGGTGAAAAGCGCCCTGCGCTGGCGTGCAGTGCTTGCGCGCATGCAGGCGGAAGGCGCGCCGCTCAGTGAAGCGGAGCTTTGCTGCACGGGTGCGGACATAATGGAATGGCTCAACCTTCCCCCCTCCCCGCGCGTGGGCGAAATCAAGCGCATGCTGCTTTTGCACTGCGCCTGCCACCCAAAGGACAACTGCCGTGCACGGCTTGGCCAGATTGCAAAGGACATCGGCAAATAAACGCGCGGCGCTGCACAGGACACCGCTTTTCCCTGCACGCATCAGGTTTCCGGCCGGAAACGGCTGAACAATACCATAAAGAAAATACAGGAGTGCAATAAGCAACATGAACAAGAGACCCCTCATCGGCCTGACCTGCTACAAACGCAACCCTTCGGACGACGACATTGGGAATCATTACCATTTGCACGACACTTACAGCAACTCCCTGCACAGCGTTGGGGCCACGTCCGTGATCCTGCCGTATACGTTTGACGATTGGGATATCCTCGACGGCGTGTTGTTTTGCGGCGGCGGCGACATCAACCCGGCGCGCGGCGCGTACGACAAGGGCGACAAAGGCGAGGCGGCAAACATCTGCGATGCACGGGATGATTTTGAAACCCGCCTGTTCCATGCGGCGAACGAGCGCGAACTCCCGATGCTCGGCATATGCCGCGGCTGCCAGTTCCTGAACTACGCGTTCGGCGGGAAAACGGTGCTCGACCTTGCCGAGGCAGGCTACACGGAAAACCATCGCGTAACGCCCTTCGGCGTGGCGCTGCATCCCATCGTGCCGGTGGAAGGGACGCTTGTGGCCGCAATGCTCAAGGGCCGCACAGGCGTTGCAAGCTACCATCATCAGGCCGTCAAAACGCCGGGCCAGGGCTTCACGGTAAGCGCCACCTCTCCGGAGGGCGTGATCGAGGCCATAGAGCATGAAAACGGCCGCATCCTGGGTCTGCAGTTCCACCCGGAACGCACGGGCTGGCCGGAGCCGTTTGAATGGTTTGCGGCGCTTGCAAGAAAGCATATGCTTGCGCGGTAACGCGCGGAAAGGAACGGCTGACGATGACAAGACCCCCTCTGATCGGCCTTACAACCAATAAGGTTCCGTATTCGGCCGAGGATCAGGATGTCGTCTATTTCCTCAACATCACCTATGTTGAATCGATTGTACAGGCAGGCGGCGTGCCGCTGCTGCTGCCCTATGAGTTTGATGCATGGGATGTGCTCGACGGCGCGCTCATCTGCGGCGGGCACGATTTGATGCCCAGCCTTGGCGGGTATGAGGCGGAGCCGGGCGCGTTTGCGGAATTCCGTGCGGCACGCGATACGGCGGAGCTTGCCCTGCTGCGCGAATGCTTTGCGCGCGGCCTGCCCGTGCTCGGCGTATGCCGCGGCTGCCAACTGATCAACTGTGCGTTCGGCGGCACGCTTGTGCCGGACATCCCTGCGGCGGGCTTTGCGGAAAACCACCGCATCCAGCCCTTCACCAAGGAAGGCACGCATCCGGTTGCGGCAACGCCTGGCTCGCTTACCGAGCGCCTGCTCAACGGGCGCACAGGCGTTTGCAGTTCTCATCATCAGGCTGTCAGAACGCCCGGGAAAGGCTTTTCCGTCACAGCCCGCTCCCCGGAGGGGGTCATCGAGGCGATTGAGCATGAAAGCGGCCGTATTCTCGGCTTGCAGACACACCCGGAGCGCATGGAATGGCCGGAGCCGTTTGAATGGCTGATCGGCCTTGCAAAAGAGCATGCGGAAAGGAATTGACTTTCTGTGAACGACCTGATCTATGCCCTTGCAACGCCCGTGGGCGGGGCGATCGCCGTGGTGCGGCTGTCCGGAACAGGGGCAAAGAAGCTGCTCTATACCGTGTTTACCGGGCGCGGCGCACCGCGGGAGATGGCGTACGGCCGCATTGTGAACGAAGCGGGCGAACCGCTTGACCAGGCGATGGCCGCATTCTTCCCTGCCCCGCGTTCCTATACGGGCGAAGACATGGCGGAGCTTTACCTGCATGGCGGGCAGACGACAGTGCGGCGCGTGCTTGCGTTGCTCGGCCGCCATGCGCGCGGCGCGCGGCCGGGCGAATTTACCGAGCGCGCGTTTTTAAACGGGAAGCTTGATCTTGCGCAGGCCGAGGCCGTGATGGATCTCATCAACGCGGGGGCGGAACGCAGCGCAAACAGCGCGCTTGCGCAGCTCACAGGCAGGCTGAGCGAACGCATTGCCGCCGTGGAGGCGCAGCTTCTCGATGCGCTTTCCGGCCTTGAGACCGCCATCGATTACCCGGAGGAGCTGGAGGATGACGTGACCTCCGCTCTGCCGGGCGTGCTTGCCGCTGCGGAGGCGGAGCTTGCGGCGCTCATCGGCGCCGGGCTTTCGGGGCGGGTGCTGCGCGAAGGCGCGCGCGTGGCGCTCATCGGGCGGCCGAATGCGGGGAAGTCCTCGCTGCTCAATGCGCTTGCGGGCGCCGAGCGCGCCATCGTGACGCAATTTGCGGGCACCACGCGGGATGTGCTGGAGGAAGCCGTTTCCATGGACGGAATCCCCGTGACGCTGTTTGACACGGCGGGCATCCGCGCGGCGGATGACCCGGTGGAGCGCATCGGTGTGGAGCGCGCACGCAGGGCGGCGGAGCGCGCGGATCTGCTCCTGCTGTGCTTTGATGCGGCGGCCCCGCTTTCGGAAGAGGACGAAGCGCTGCTTGCGGAAACGGCCGGGCGCAGCCGCCTTGCCGTTTGCTGCAAGGGCGATCTCCCCGCCCTTTGGGAGGCGGAAGCGCTTTCCCCGTATGGGATTGAAGCGCTTGCCGTGAGCGCGGAAACGGGAGAAGGGCTTGCGGCGCTGCGCCGGGCGATTGCCGCGCGCATCGCGCCCGCGGCCGAGAGCGCGCTTGTGACCAATGCGCGCCACATCGAGGCGCTGCAGCGGGCGGCGGCTTCGGTTTCGGACGCTGAAAAAAGCGCCGGCGGCACAGAGCCGGAGCTTGTTGCGACCGACCTGCGCGAGGCGCTTGCCGCGCTCGGCCAGATCACCGGGCGCGAGGCTTCGGCCGATCTTATCGAGCGCATTTTTTCAAAATTTTGTGTGGGGAAATGATCCGGCGTGCCGAAAAAAGGGATCGGACGTATTCCCGCAAAGGCTGCGGGCTACGACAATCCCCCGTCAGCGGCTCACGCCGCTGCCACCCCCTTTCTAAAGGGGGCTTTGGGGGGAGCTGTAAGCTAAAAGGCTCCTTTGGCAAAGGAGCTGTCGCCGTAGGCGACTGAGGATTGCCTTATTCCCGCAGGGTTGCGCTGATGTGGAATCCCCCGTCAAGGCCGCGGGTATTGCCCTCAATTCGCAATGATCGCACTGCGGGCGCTCAACTCCGCCCCCTTTTTGCATTGGGGGGGCGATTTACCGCGTGACGCTGATGCGGATGTCCACACCGTCCTCACGGTCCTGCTGTTCCACCGCAACGGTCATGCCTGCCTCGCGCAGCGTATTCACCGCGGCGTTGATGGTGTTCATGAACAGGCGGTAATCCTTCACGATCCGCAGAATCCGCGGGCGGGGGCGCGCACCGTCGCTCTTTTCGTCAAACAGTTTGTTGAGCGTTTTGTCCACGAGCTTTTCCGTTTCTTTCACGGAAAGGCTCTTTTTTGCAACCTTATCCACCAGTTCAAGCTGTGTTTTTTCATCCCGGAGCTTCAAAAGCGCGCGCGCATGGCGTTCCGTCAGGTGCGCGTCCGCCATGGCGGTCTTTACCTCCTCCGGCAGGCGCAGCAGGCGCAGCTTGTTCGCAATGGAGGATTGGCTTTTGCCCAGCCTTTGTGCAAGCTCTTCCTGCGTGAGGTTGTAGGTGGAAAGCAGCGTGCTGTAACACTGCGCCTCCTCCAGATAATGCAGGTCCTCGCGCTGGAGGTTTTCGATGAGCGCCATCATTGCGGAGGACTCGTCCTGCACGGACTGTTCCACGATGCAGGTCACCTTTTCCATGCCGAGGCTCTTGACGGCGCGCAGGCGGCGCTCGCCCGCAACGAGCTCGTAGCCGCCTTCCGGGGCCTTGCGCACCACGAGCGGCTGGATCAGGCCCACCTGCCGGATGGACTGCGCAAGCTCCGCGATGCTTTCCTCATCAAAGGTGACACGCGGCTGGTAAGGACTCCTGTGGATGGATGCAACGGGGATTTCCGTCAGCTTCCGGCCGGTGTCGGCCGCTTTTGCGTCCTTCATAAAGTCGAATACGGGCATAGATTTGTTCCTCCTTGGTAATGGGTTCTCCGCCTTGGGCAATATTTCCTGCATGGCCTGCAAATCCCGGCAAAATCTGCCAAATTCAAACAATTTCGCCGCGGGTCAAAGCGGTTTTTTGGCGGCTGTTCCGGCCTTTCGCGGATATTCCTTCGGTGTTTTCGCGTCCTTTCGGGCGAGGATGACATTCCGTTCCCCCCACGGTGCGTCATACCGCGCAAGCGTTGCGGAAGCCGAGAGCAGGCGCAGCGCGTTTGCGGCCGCGGAAAGCTCCTCCTCCGCCTTCGCCCCTTTATAGAGCAGCGATACGCCGCCCACCTTCAAAAAAGGGACCGTCCATTCCAGCGCTACGGACGCGGGCGCCACCGCGCGCGTGAAGGCGGCATCGAACCCGCCGCGCAGCGTATCCGAGCGGGCGCCGTCCTCCGCGCGGGCATGCACGAGCTTCGCCCGCGCCGAAAGCCCGAGCTCCGCAAGCACGGCTTCCAAAAAGGTGAGCCGCTTGTTGAGCGAATCGAGCAGCACGCACCGGATGTCCGGCCTTGCGATGAGGATAGGCACGCCGGGAAAGCCCGCGCCTGTGCCGACGTCGATGCACCGCGCGCCCTCCGGCACAAGGGCCATGGGCAGGAGGCTGTCCGCAAAGTGCTTTTCGGCAACCTCCGCCGGTTCGGTGAGCGCGGTCAGGTTCATGCGCGTGTTCCATTCCACAAGCATGGCGTAATACGTTTCAAATTGGCTGAGCTGTCCGCCGGTCAGAAACGGGCAGAGCGCGGCAAGGCGTTCGCGCATACGAGTCTCCCTTCATAAAAAAATGCCGGGGAAAGCGGTCAGGCGTCAATTCCGCCGCGGAGCCGCTTCAGATGCACCAGCAGCACGGCCACATCCGCGGGCGAAACGCCGCTGATGCGCGAAGCCTGCCCAATGGAGCGCGGGCGCAGCGCGGCAAGCTTTTGCCGGGCCTCCAGGCGGAGGCCGTCAAGCGCTGCATATTCGATGCCGTCGGGAAGAAGCGTATCCTCCAGGCTGCGGAAACGCTCCACCTGCGCGCGCTGCTTTTCGATGTAGCCATCGTAGCGCGCCATGATCTCCACCTGCTCGCGCACATCCTCCGCAAGCGGGGGCAGCGATGCATAAAGCCCCATGAGCTCGGTGTAGCCGATGCCGGCACGCTTTAACAGGTCAAACAGGCGCACGCCTGTTTTGGGCACGGGTTCCCCGTGCGCATCAAGCAGCGCCGCAAGCGCTTCGCTTGGCGGCGCAAAGGCGGAGAGCGCCTTCACCGCCTGTTCGATGCCCTCGCGCTTTTGCATCAGGCGGGCATAGCGCGCCTCGGAAATCAGCCCCGTGCGGCGCGCTTGCTCCGTGAGGCGCAAATCGGCGTTGTCCTGCCTGAGAAGCAGGCGGTATTCCGCGCGGGAGGTCATCATGCGGTACGGCTCGTTGGTGCCCTTTGTGGCAAGGTCGTCCACCAGCACGCCGATGTATGCATCCGCGCGGGAGAGCACGAGCGGCGGCTCGCCCTTAAGATACAGGCCGCAGTTGACGCCCGCGTAAAGGCCCTGTGCGGCGGCTTCTTCATAGCCGGAGGAGCCGTTGATCTGTCCGGCAAAATACAGGCCGGGCACGGTTTTTGCGCCGAGCGTGACATCGAGCGAGAGCGGGTCGATGCAGTCGTATTCAATGGCATAGCCCGGGCGCGTGATCCGGCAGCTCCGCAGGCCGGGCATGGTGTGGAGCATATCGGCTTGTACCTCCTGCGGGAGGCTGGTGGACATGCCCTGCACATACATCTCGTCCGTGGAAAGACCCTCCGGCTCGATGAAGATCTGATGGCGGTCCTTATCCGCGAAGCGGGTGATTTTATCTTCAATGGAGGGACAATACCGCGTGCCCGTGGCCTGAATGAGGCCGGAATACATCGCGCTGCGGTGAATGTTTGCGCGGATGACCGCATGCGTCGCCTCATTGGTGTAGGTGAGATAACACGGGCTTTGCGGGCGTGGGTCGCTTTGGCTCAGGAAGGAGAAATGCGGCGCGGGTACATCGCCCGGCTGAACCTCCATTTCGGCATAATCAAGCGTTCTTCCGAGCACGCGCGCGGGCGTTCCGGTTTTAAAGCGGCGTAGTGTAAACCCGAGCGATGTGAGCGAGGCGGAAAGCCCCTCTGCGCGCAGCAGGCCGGAGGGGCCGCTTTCGCGCACATGGTCGCCGATGAGGATGCGGCTTTTGAGGTATACCCCCGTGGCGACGACGACGGCCCGGCAGGCGATGCGTTCCCCTTCCATGTTCACGCCGCCCGAAAGGCGAACTGCGGATACATGCCCGTTTTCCGTCAGGATCTCGGACACTTCGCCCTGCAAAATATCAAGATTTTCCTGTGCTTCCAGCGCGCGCTTCATGCGCTCATGGTAGCGGCGCTTGTCCATCTGTGCGCGGAGCGAATGCACGGCAGGGCCTTTTCCCGTGTTGAGCATGCGCATTTGGATGAACTCCGCATCCGCGGCGAGGCCCATCTCGCCGCCGAGCGCATCAATTTCACGCACGAGGTGCCCTTTGGAGGTGCCGCCGATGGCCGGGTTACAGGCCATGAGCGCCACGGAATCCAGATTGAGGGTGATGACGAGCGTGGAAAGCCCCATGCGCGCAAGCGCAAGCGCGGCCTCGCAGCCGGCATGCCCTGCGCCGAGCACCACGGCATCATATGCGACGGACATCTTCCACACCTCCTGAAAAATCAAAACTTATAAGGACTATGATACCGGCGGGGACAATCCTCAGCCGCCCGCGGCAACAGCTCCTTTGCCAAAGGAGCCTTTTTGCTACAGCTTTCCGTTAAGCCCTCTTTCTGAAAGAGGGTGGCAGCGGCGTGAGCCGCTGACGGGTGATTGCCATGCAGGGCGCACCCAATTTAACGGCCGACAATGGGCACTTCCCCATTCACCATGATCCATTCCTTAATGGTTCTCCACAGAATGCCCTTCCCCATGCGCCGCGTTATATTATACCAAATGCAATTCCGGTTGGGAAGCACGAATTATTTCCCGAAATTTTTGTATTTCCCGCATGCGGGGATTGACAGGAATTCATGGCGGCGCTATAATGGCTTTGCTTCAGGGGGTGGTGAAATTCCACACCGGCGGTGATGCGGCGTTCCGTTTCAGGAAGGCCGACGAGTCCGCGAACGGCGCCGAAAAGCGCCGCCGAACCGGTCAGAATCCGGTACCGACGGTAAAGTCCGGATGGAAGAAGCAGGCTGCATCCGCTTTTTGTTTGCAATGCAACGCGCCCCCGCTTTTTCGGAAGCGGGGGCGTTTTTCCCCTGAAACCAGTATTTTGTGCGGGGCAATGCCCCGGGAAAGAAGGTTTTTATGAGAAACGCAAAGGTGAAATGGCTGGTTGAGATGGCGCTGCTGTGCGCGATGTCCCTGGTGCTGATGTATGTGGTGCGCTTCAGCATTTTCCCGGCTGCGCCATATCTTGAGTACGACATGGCGGATGTGCCGATCCTCATTGGCACGTTCCTCTTCGGACCGGTATCGGGATTGATCCTCACGCTCATCGTGAGCCTGCTGCAATGGATTACCGTATCCATTGCAAGCGGCTGGGTGGGTGCAGTGATGCATTTCTTTGCAACGGGCGCGTTTGTGCTCATCGCCGGGTTGATCTACAAAAAGATGCACAGCCTCAAGGGGGCGCTGATCGGCCTCGTATGCGGTTCGCTGGTGATGATCGCACTGATGATCCCGCTGAACCTCATCTTCACCGTGCATTACAACGGCGTTCCGGCGGAAGTCGTGCAGGGCATGATCTGGCCGATTCTTGTGCCGTTTAACGCCATCAAGGCGGGCATCAACTCGGTGGTTACCTTCCTTGCATACAAGCCGATCTCCCGCCTGTTTAAAAAGCACGAGAACTAAAAAGGGGGCTTTTCCGGCGCCGCCTGCTGCGGTATGATATGGGCAGAAACAGTGCCGGAGGGATAAAGCGATGAAACTTGTATTCGGTGAAAAATGCATCGGCTGCGCCGCCTGCGCAAAGCAGTGCCCGGAGGTGTTCGCGTTCGACAAGGAGCGCCGCCGCGCGAGCGTCCGGCCGGATGCCGTGCCGGAAGAACATGAAGCCGCCGTACGCGATGCGGCGCTCATCTGCCTTGTAGGCAACATCAAAGTAACGGACGAATGAAAAACTGAAAAGAAACGCAAAACGGGCGCGCCGAAAGGCGCGCCCGCAGGCTGTCGAAAACTCCGGGATCGTCAAGGGCCGCAGCCCTTGACTTACGATCCGGCTTCGGCGACATGCGCGCCGAAACGGATGAAACCCCTTGGGGTTTCGCACGCTGCAGCGTTTGCCGCCCGGGAACGAAGCGAGAGGCAAACGCTGTGAAAACTCGCAAAAGTAGCCAATCGCCACTTTTGCGATACCAAACGGGCGCGCCGAAAGGCGCGCCCGTTGCTGTTGCGTCAGGTGGAATCAGTCCACGCGCTTGAGGAAGAAGAACAGGCGCGCGTTCTGGTTTGCATCCGCATGCTCAGTGGCGCAGGTGAACACGGTGAGGAAGGTATCTTCCGTGGTAACATCGGTGTCAATCTGCACTTCGGAAAGGCCGAGCTGCTTGTCGATCCACTGCTGAATGCCCGCTTCGTCGGTGCGCTTGTGGGAACCCCACCAGATGTTGTCGAACCAATCCATCTCCTCATCGGCCGGGGCCTTGGTTTCATACATCGCGAAGATCTCATAGCGCGTTTCCACGCCGTAAAGGTTCACAGTCCATACCCGGTCAGCATACACGTTGAAATCCGGAAGGTCTGTGAGCTCCTTGCCGCAGTATTTCTTTTGCAGGCAGTTTGTTTCGCCTACGTTGAACTCCTGCAGGTGGTGCAGCTGGTGGAACATGCTGCCGGAAGGGCGGGAGTTGTGGCCGGTGACGACAATGTTCTTATCGTAGCCGTAATAATAGGTGTAAATGGCGGCAGACTCGGATTTTTCTTTGTCAAACGTGTGGTCGTTGTAATACCACTTTCCCGTGCGGTCGAACATGATGGGGTAATCGATGTTCGTTCCTTCCAGCACGATGTAGCCCACGGTATCCGCGTTTTCCGCATAAGCTGCTTCAAACTTGCTTTCTTCCGTGGTGGTGGCGCGGTTCCAGTCGCCGTACTGCGCGATCTTTCCCGTGCCCGCAGCGTAATCGCGGATGACGTTCACGCCCGCGATGACGCGGTTCGCTTCGGTGTAGGTATAATACGATTTTTCCTCGCCGTTAAGCGTGGCCTTAAAGGAGCGGATCTTGCCCCAATCCCCATCGGTGCAGGCGCTTGCCGCGCGCAGGGCGGCGGCGGAGAGCTCAGTGCCCTTTTCAAGGTAATCGAGGATGGCCTGCGCGTCCGCTTCCTCAATCGCGCCGTCGCAGGTGACGTCGCCCATGAGCACCACGGTTGCAAGAGGCGTACCTTCCCCAGAGTTGGCGGTGAGGCCGGTTGCGATGCGGTCCTCCGGAGCGGCGGCGGTGCCGTCTTCCTTCGTGAAGGAAGCGGTTTCGGAGCCGGTGAGCGCCTTGAGAACGGTCGTTGCCTCCGCAATGGTCAAACCCGGGCGGAAGCCGATGAGGAACGCGCCTTCCACATGCGGGCGAAGGAAGAAGCGATCCACCGCGCACTGAAGGTCGTCGTTTGCGCCATAGCCCGCAACGGTGCCGTCGCGGTGCATAAGCACCACATGCTGTGCGCCCACAGCCGCTGAAACGACGTCCGCTTCGGCGGAAAGATCGATGGAAGCATCGGAAAGCGCGGCGACGACGGTACCGTCCGCCTTCACACCAACTACGCCGAACGCGCCTGCCGCAACGGAGCTGAGGCCGCTCCAGGCGGAAACATCCGCGCCGTTTGAAACGAGCGCCGTGCCATCCTTTGTGAGGGCGGCGATCACATCCCCGCCGGCGGAGACGGAAACAACATCCTTCCAGGCGGAAACGTCCGGCGCGGTGCCTGCGGTCACGAGCGTGCCCGCAGCGGTGAGGCCAACGGTAAACGCATCGCCTGCGGCAATGGCGACGATGTCGCTCCAGCCGGTCACATCGCACTGGCCGGAGGCGTTGTCGCCCGCGGCGACGGCGGTGCCGTCCGTTTTAAGGCCTGCCATGTGCGCCTTGCCGATGGCCACGCTGTGAAGGCCCGTCCATGCGGCGGCGGCTTCCCAGGACGCGGAGTCGGCAAGCGCCGTACCGTCGCCCGCAAGAACAAGCGTGCCATCCGCCTTAACGCCTGCAGTCATCGTATCGCCTGCGGCGATGAAAACGAGGCTTTCCCAGCCGGACACCTTGCGCTGGCCCACGGTGTCATGCCCTGCGGAAACGGCGGTGCCGTCCGCACGGAGGCCCACGGTGTGTATGCTGCCTGCGGCAACCATGCCGACGGGGGCTGCGGGCTGGGCAAGGCCGAGGCCGCTGTCAGGAGCTTCGGTGGGCGCAGGGGTCTCGGCCGGTCCGATGTCGATGGGCTGATCGGTGTTGTTGTCGCCGCAGCCAACCATTGCAAACGCGGTCAGCAGCGCAAGCAGCAGGGCGATCCATTTTTTCGTATTCATTGCATTCCTCCTAAAATTATCGCGCTTAAGAGCACGGGGCGCGAAGCCGCCGCACAATAATACACACGTATCATATCATAAAACGGTTGCGGGCGGCAAACGATCCTGCCGTATTTTACAGCGCGTTCATAAAATTTGACAGCAGTGGTGGGATTGCGTTTCGCTGAACGGAATGTTATATTAATCCATAATTGATGAACCATTCCACCGTGAACCCCTGAATCCGGCCGGAAGCCGGATGTTCCGTTTTCAGAAGTCCGAATATCATACGCTCTTTCAACTGGTTTAACCGTCTTTTTCGCGCGGTCCCAGCGCGCACGAGGAGGTGAGCGCGATGCGGATTGAACCGCAAGCCGCATCCAGGCTTGAGGCCATGCCCGTCGCCCTGATTGCACAATCTGTAACCGTATTGGCACAAAACGCGGAATCGCTTCGCCGAACCATAGATGCGTTTGTGCTCGGCAACCCGCTGCTTGAGTATGCGCCGGCGGGGCCGAACCCCGCTGAAGCGCTTGACATTGCGGAGCTTGCCGTAGCAAGGCGCGCCACGCTGGCGGAGCATCTCGGCATGCAGCTTCGCATTGCGGAACGCGACCCGGAGGTGCTCCGCATCGGCCGCATGATCATCGAAAGCTTGGACAAGTATGGATACCTGCGCGAGCACACGGAAGATATGCTGCGCGCGGCACATGCCTCCCCCGCCGCCTTCGCCCGCGCGCTCGCGGCCGTACAGGCGCTTGAACCGTGCGGTGTGGCGGCGCGTTCGCTCGGCGAATGTCTGGCCCTGCAACTGCGCGCCCGAACCGCGCCCGAACCGCTTGCGCTTGAGATCGTGACGGGGCACCTTGAAGAAATGGCCGCGGGTACGCTCCGGCTCCCTGGGCACGCGGCGGAAGAAATCGAGGCTGCCTGCCGGCTGATCCGGTCGCTCAACCCACGCCCGGGCGCGGCGTTTGACCAGGATGTGATCCACTACATTGTGCCGGATGTGCGCATTGCCCGCGGTGAGAGCGGCCGGCTTTGCGCTTCGCTCATCAACCAGCCGGCGCCGCCCGCCATTGCGCCGCAATATATGGAATACCTGAAGGCGGAGGATGAGCCGCAGCGGCAATACGTGCGCGACAACCTGATGCAGGCGCGCAGCTTCCTTTTTGCGCTGAAAGAGCGCGCGGAAACGCTGCTTGCAATCGCCTCCCTGGCCGTTGCAGTACAGGAGGAATACCTGACCGCCCGAGAGCCGGGGGCGCTGAGGCCGCTCACGATGACTGCCGCCGCCCGGAAAACCGGGCTCTCCCTTTCCACAGTGAGCCGCACGGTGAACGGAAAATACGCGGAGTTTGAGGGGCGCGTGTTCCCGCTGCGCATGCTTTTTACGGCGGGCGGAAAGGCCGGGCATTCCCGCGAGGCAATTGTGCGGCGAATGCGGGCGTTGCTCAGCACGGCCAATGGCGAGCCCATGAGCGATGCGCGCCTTGCTGCGTTGCTTGCGGCGGAAGGCATGCCGGTTTCGCGCCGCACAGTGAACAAATACCGCAATGCGTTTTTAAAAATTGACAATTAACAGTAGATAATCGACAATTTGGCGGGGCGAGAGCGCAAAAACGCCGGCTGCAATGCCGCAGGGGCGCGCACTGCGCACCCTCATTACAACGGCCCTCATGACATGCCCCGAAAGAAAGGAGCCTTCACATGAACATGAAACGATGCATCCGCGCCGCAGCGTGCCTGCTGCTTACGCTTCTTGCAGCGCTCCCTGCGCCGCCCGCGCAGGCGGCAGCGGTCACGAACGTGAAGGTTGCTGTGGATTGCAAGCTCCCTCCGTTCCAATACGTGGGAGATGATGGCGTGCTCAAGGGAATGCATATCGACTTGATGAACGAGATTGCCCGGCGGGGCAACCTGAAGGTGGAATACGTGGTGTTCGAGCGCACGATGGACGCTGTGGACGCGCTTGTCGCCGGAGAGGTAGACGCGGTGCTCGGTGCGCTGCCGGGCGACATCGGCGTTTACAAAGAAGAGCTCAAGCTTACGCCGGAGATTTCCTCCGCATCCACCTGCATGGTCGTGAACAACGAAAAGCTGGATCGCGTGCTGTATCCGGAGGAAAACCGCAGCCGCTACATTGCCGCGTTTGAACTCAACACGCTGGAGCTGAGCCATCTTTCGGAACTCAACATTATGTATACCGTCATCATGGGAAACCAGACCCAGCTTTATAATGCGCTTGTGAACCGGGATGTGGATGCCATTATTACCGTAAAGGACAGCGTGCAGCACCTGATGGACCGGGACGGAGTGAGCGAGCGCTATACGATTGCGCGCAATTACATGACGAGCGTATATTATTCCATCCTTGTCCGAAAAAACGACCGCGTGCTGTACCGCACGCTGGATGAGACGATTGGCCAGCTCCGCACGAGCGACCAATACGAGCAGATCGTGGATAAGTGGATTGTTGATGTGGAACTTGAAACGGCGCAGGCACGCATCCAGAAGCTTTTGATTTTCATTGGCATCATTGCGGGCGTTGCAGCCATCATCATTGGAAACACGGTGTATATGAACGTGCGCCTGAAGGAGCTTGTTGCGGAAAAAACGCGCGAAATATCCCGGCGCATGGATCAGCTTGAGGCTGCGGGTGCGCTGCGCAACCGGCTCATCGAACATTCGCCGGGAGGGAGCCTGCTGCTGCGCGGCAACGGGAATATCCTGCTGATGAACTCCGTGGCGCGCAGCATGGCGGGCGTTTCCGAGGAGGCTGCGCCTGCGGAGAATATCCGCGACCTGCCCGTGTTCGGAAACATCTGGGAAAAGGCGGCCCCAGGGGCGGGAATCACGATGGAGCGGCCGGCGCTCATCACGTTGGATACGGAAGAGGCCGGCCGGCGCACATACCGATACCAGTGCCATGCGACCAGCACCCCGGAGGACACAGTGCTTCTGGTTGAAGATGTCACGCGCGAGGAACGCGAAAAACAGGAAATTTTTGAGGAAAGCAAAAACCAGTCCCTCAACCGCATCATCGCGGGCATTGCCCACGAGATCAAGAACCCGCTGATGTCCATCCGCGCGTTTGCCTCGCTGATCCGCCGCCAGGGAGATGATCCGGAATTTCAGGCTTCCTTTGGGGAATATGTGCCCAAAGAGGTGGACCGCATCAACCGCCTGATCGAAACGCTCATCAACTATGCACGGCCGCCCAGGGGGCAGAAGGAACGCATCCTGATCGGGGACCTGATTGAAGACTGCGTATGCCTGGCATATGTTTCCGCAAAAAAGGAGATCGTGCTGCAATGCGAGGTTTCCGCACGCGCCTATGTTTACGGCAATAAGGATCAACTCCGCCAGGCGCTCATCAACCTGCTCATCAACAGCATCGAATCCGTGGAAGCAAAGCTTTCCGCAGGGGACGCGCCGGCCGAAGGGCTGCGCGTATGCGTATCCGGCTTCCGGCGTGCGGGCAGCGTGGTGGTGGAGGTGTACGACGAGGGGCTCGGCATGAGCGAGAGCGCCGTGCAAAAATGCACGGAACCCTTTTTCACCACAAAGAAGACCGGAACCGGCATGGGGCTTGCGCTTGCAAAACAATTTGTGCAGGAAAATGCCGGGCAGTTTGAAATTGAAAGCACGCCGGGCGCCTATACGGCGATCCGCATGATCTTTGAGGAGGATATTGAAAAATGAAACCGCATGTGTGGATCATTGACGACGAGCCGGGCATCTGCGCCTCGCTGAGCCTTGCGCTGAAAAAGGAATATGAGGTGCGCACGTTCGGCAGCGCCGTGCCCGCACTTGCGCTGCTTGAGCGCGAAAGCTGTGATGTTGTGCTGCTGGATCTAAAAATCGGCAGCGAAAATGGGCTGGATGTGCTCAAACAGCTTAAGGCGAACGATTCGCACATCGCCGTGATCATGATGACTGCTTATGGAAGCATCGGCTCCTCTGTGGAGGCGATGAAGAACGGTGCGTTTACCTACCTCATCAAACCGCTTGACATCGATGAACTGCTCATTTTCATTGCGCAGGCGGTGGAATTCCGCAAACTCAACGAACAGGTGCTTTACCTTTCGGACGCGCTGCGCAGCCAGGGGCATTACGACAAGATCATCGGTGAAAGCGAACCCATGCAGCGCGTGTACGGGCTGATCGACCGGCTCAAGGATGTGGATGCAAATGTGCTCATCACGGGCGAAAGCGGCACGGGCAAGGAGCTTGTTGCAAAAGCCATCCACGATGCGGGCAAGCGCAGGAACGAGCGCTTCGTTGTGGTAAACTGCGCGGCAATCCCGGAAAATCTGCTCGAACTTGAATTTTTCGGATATAAGCGCGGCGCGTTCACCGGCGCTTCGCAGGACCGCAAGGGGAAATTTGAGCTGGCCGACCGGGGGACCATTTTCCTGGACGAGATCGGCGACATGCCCATCAACCTGCAAAGCAAGCTTTTGCGCATGCTGCAAAACAAGGAATTTACGCCGCTTGGCGCATCCGATACGCGGCATGTGGATGTGCGCGTGATCGCGGCCACGAACCGGGATCTGAAGGCCATGATCGCGGAGCAAAAATTCCGGGATGACTTGTATTACCGGCTCAATGTCATGAATGTGCGCGTCCCCGCGCTGCGCGAGCGCCTGAGCGATGTTCCGCTTTTGTGCGAGCACTTTCTAAAACAGTTTTCAACGGAGATGAACAAGTCCATCGGCGGGCTTTCTGCGGAAGCCGCCGAACGGCTGATGCATTACGATTATCCGGGCAACGTGCGCCAGCTTGCCAATATTCTGGAATATGCGGCCATCGTAAGCCCCGGCGGAATGATCGGCGTGAAGGATTTCCCGGAGGAAATGCGCGTGCGCACGGAGCACAGCGAAGGGCAGTCCGTGGAGGAATACCTTTGTTCCACAACCCTCAAGGACATTGAACGCCGCGCCATCGAGGCTACGCTGCGCAAAAACAACGGCCGCCGGGATCAGACCGCTCTGGATCTTGGCATCAGCAAGCGCGGCCTGCTGAACAAAATCAACGAATACGGGCTTTCGTGAGGCTTTTTTGCGCGCCCGGTGCCTTGAACCTTTCTTCCAATTCCGCCTGCGCTGCGGCGCAGGCGCATTTTATGCCGCAAGGGGGTAATTTTTTCGCACGGGCGGGAAATTTTTGCGCGGCATGCTGCCCGCGTACAGCGGAGAGGGAATGAAAACAGGGAAAAAACGGATTGGCACGTTTCTTGCTAATATTATTGCATAGGGTCAATGACCAAAATTAAACGCAGGAGGAACCTTCATGAAACACACGAAGATCATTGCGCTGTTGCTTTGCATCGTGATGGCCGCAGCTACGCTTTTGGGCTGCACGGGCGGCACCGATACGCCTGTCACCACGCCGGATGCCGGCCAGCAGGGCAGCACGCAAACCAATGCTCCTGATGGCGGAAGCACCGAGCAGCCGTCCACCGGGGACGTAAAGTACAAAGAAGAGATCGTCATTGCGATGGCGGATGAATTCACCACCATCGACCCCATGGAGACCACCGCAGAAACCAATCAGATCGTGCAGGATTGCACCCACGACCTTCTGACCGACACCAACCTTACCACCATGCAGAACGAAGGCGAACTCGTTGACCATTGGGAAATGCTGGCGCCCGACCATTGGCGCTTCGTCCTCAAGGAAAACGTGACCTTCCACGACGGCACCATCCTCAACGTGGACGATGTGGAATTCACCTTCCAGCGCGCCGCGGAAAAATCCACCACCGCAAACTACATGGCCAAAATTTCCGAGTTCATCAAGGTGGATGATCTGACCTTTGAAGTCAAGCTCCTCGCGGGAGATGTGGACTTTAACTACACCATGGCCGCCAACTCCCTTGCCATCCTTTCCAAGGAAGCGTTTGAGACCATGCCCGAGGAAGACGCCATCAAGATCGGCACCGGCCCCTGGGTCTTTGAAGAGTTCGTGTCCGGCGACTACGTTTCCCTCGTCCGTTTTGAGGGCAGCACCCTCTATCCCGTACCGAACACCAAACGCCTTGTGTTCCGCATGATCCCGGAAGCTTCGGCCCGCATGATTGCGCTTGAAAACGGCGAAGTGGATGTCATCATGACGCCTAACGCCACCGATTATTCCCGCTTGACCGAAAGCGACGACCTGCAGCTTATCACCGAAACGGGCCGCACGCAGAACTTCGTGGGATTCAACCTTCAGAACCCGGATTGCATCGTGACTGACCCCGTGTTCCGCCAGGCGGTTGCTTACGGCATTGACAAGGACGAAATGGTCATTGCCGCATGGGATGGCTATGCCCAGGTTTCCACCAGCATGATGTGCCGCGACATGGGATACTATGCCGACATCGAAGGCATCCCCTATGATCCTGAGAAGGCACAGCAGCTCTTTGACCAGTGCGGCGCCACCGGAAAAACCCTTCACCTTGTGACATCCGATGCCGCGCACCGCACGAAGATGGCGGAAAACTTCCAGGCGCAGATGCAGAAATACGGCATCACCATCACCGTTGAGTTCATGCAGAACTCCGCTCTGACCGAGCTCAATACCTCCGACGGTACGACCTCCGGCGTTGAACTTTATATCGCCTCCTGGACGCCCGGCAAGAACGCGGACTATATGTTCCGCAATCCGCTGCACTCCACCGGCGGCCGCAACTATTCCCACCTGATGGATCCTGAGATCGATGCGCTCATCGATGCGGCTGTTGCCGAAACCGATACCACCAAGCGCGCTGAAATGTACAAGGAGCTTCAGGAACGCATCACCTGTGAGATCATTCCTTGGGTGCCGATCGCACAGCCGACGCTGACCCTTGGCGCGGCAAAGGGCGTAACGGGTGCTCTGCTGCATCCGGGCCTTGTGCACCAGTTCAAGATGATTGAACGCGTGATTGAGGATTAACCGAACCACACTCTGACCGCGCAAGCCCCCGCTGAGGCGGCTTGAGGTCCCCCCAGCCTCCCGGCACATTCCGGGCCGGGAGGCGCTTTCTTTGAAGCATACCGGATAAGGCCGAATCCACGGCTGCAGGCGGCGGAGACGCCCTGCTTTCGCTTTCCATGGGAGAGGCGTTCCGGTGGATTTGGATTTATTCGGTATGCTTGCTTTATTTTGAGGAGGACGCTATGTTTCGCTATATTATAAAGCGCATCTTAATGATGATTCCCGTTCTTCTGGGCGTTTCCTTTGTTGTGTATTACTTGATGGACCTTGCTCCCGGCGACATCATTGCGCAGATGGCGCCGCAGGATGCAACTCCGGAACAAATCGAGATGATGCGCGAGGAGCTCGGGATGAACGGCTCGGTTTTTGAACGGTACTTCCGCTATCTTGGCAAACTTGTTCAAGGCGACTTGGGCACATCGCTTTCCCAAAAACGCCCCGTGATGGAACTGTTCCTTGAGCGCTTCCCCGCAACGGTGGAGCTTGCTTTCGGCAGCATTCTGGTTGCAATTTTGATTTCCGTTCCGTTGGGAATTGCGGCGGCAACACATCACCGCACCTGGCTGGACGGCACAAGCATGGTAAAGGCGATGATCGGCGTTTCCATGCCGAGCTTCTGGCTCGGCCTGCTGCTGATCATGCTCTTTGCGCTCAAGCTCGGGTGGCTTCCTTCCGGCGGCCGCGAAGGCTTTGCGGCGCTGATTCTGCCGGCGCTCACGCTGGGCGCGAACCAGGCCGGCAGCCTTACGCGCATCACGCGCTCATCCATGCTGGATGTGATCCGCCAGGACTATCTGCGCACTGCGCGTGCAAAGGGCGTAAGCGAAAAGCAGGTCATCCGCAAGCATGCCCTGAAGAACGCGCTGATTCCGATCATCACCGTGTTCGGCTCTACCCTTGGCGGCGCGTTCGGCGGCGCAATTATGATCGAAACGGTGTTTTCGTGGCCGGGCGTCGGCCGCCTTACCGTGCGTGCGATCAACGACCGCGATATGACGCTTGCAACCGGCTGCATCATCATGTTCACCATGTTTATGACGCTGACCATTCTTCTGGTGGATATCGCGTATGCTTTTGTTGACCCGCGCATCAAAGCGCGCTATTCGAAGTGAGGTGAATGCTGTGGAAACGGTCAAAAGAAAATTTACCGCAGCTGAGCTGCAGCAGTACAAAAAGCGCAGCATGTTCGGCGAGGTCTGGCGCAATTACAAAAAGAGCCCGAGTGCGATGATTGGCCTTGTTGTGCTTGTCATTATTATCGCTGTGGCAATCGTTGCGCAGTTTATATACGATTACGATACGGACATCGTTCAACAAAACATTAAAGAACGCTTCCAGACGCCGAGCGCAGAGCACCCGTTTGGAACGGACCAATATGGGCGCGATGTGCTGACCCGCGTGCTTTACGGCGCAAAATATTCCCTTGCGGTGGGCATTGTGTCCGTGGCGATCTCCTGTGTGCTGGGCAGTTCCCTTGGGCTGATCGCAGGCTACTACGGCGGCTTTACGGAAAACCTGATTCTGCGTGTGTGCGAGGTGTTCGCCGGCATCCCGAGCGTGCTGCTCGGCATTGCGATCATGTCTGCGTTTGGGCAAAGTATCGTGGTGCTGATGTTCGCCATCGGCCTCGTGTATGTGCCGATGTTTGCGCGCACAGCGCGCGCTGCTGTGCTCCCTGTGCGCGATCAGGAATATATTGAAGCCGCGCGCGTTTCCGGTGTGGGCGATTTGAAGATCATCTTCGGTCATGTTCTGCCCAACGCCATGTCCCCCATCATCGTGCAGGTCACCATGGGCGTTGCAAACGGCATCCTGACCGCATCGAGCCTGAGCTTCCTTGGCCTCGGCGTTCCGGTGCCCGCGCCGGAGTGGGGCGCAATGCTCTCCGGCGGCCGTGAGTTTATCCGCGATTATGGATACCTGACCTTGTTCCCGGGCCTTGCAATCATGATCACCGTGCTTGTGTTCAACCTCATGGGCGATGGCCTGCGTGATGCGCTCGATCCGAAGCTGAAGCAGTAAGGGGGAACGAAAATGAGCGAAAAAGCCATTGAAAAGCAAAAAGACCTGATTTTAGATGTTAAAAACCTCAACGTACGCTTTGAAACGGATGATGGCATCGTGCGCGCGGTAAACGGGCTGGATCTTGAGATCGAGCGGGGGCATGCCATCGGCCTTGTCGGCGAAACGGGCGCGGGGAAAACCACCACCGCCCTTGCGCTGCTGCGCCTTGTGCCGGACCCGCCGGGCGTTGTGGAATGTGAAAAGCTGGAGCTGGATGGCCGCGACGTGCTCGGCATGGGCATAAAGGAACTGGAAAAGGTGCGCGGCAAGGACATCTCCATGATCTTCCAGGATCCGATGACCGCACTCAACCCCGTGTTCACGGTGGGCGACCAAATCGCCGAAAGCATTTTTCTGCATGAGGATGTTTCTTACGTGGAAGCGCAGAAGCGGGCGGTCGCCATGCTGGAGCTTGTTGGCATCCCCGGTGAGCGCGCGGGCGAATACCCGCACCAGTTCTCCGGCGGCATGAAGCAGCGCGTGGTCATCGCCATTGCGCTTGCGTGCCACCCGCAGCTGCTCATTGCGGACGAACCGACCACGGCGCTCGATGTTACCATTCAGGCACAGGTGCTGGATCTGATGAAAAACCTGCGCCAGCAATATCAAACGTCGCTCATCATGATCACGCATGACCTTGGCATCGTGGCTGAAATCTGCGATGAGGTCGCCGTTATGTATGCAGGGAACATCGTGGAAAAAGGAACGCTGGAGGATGTATTCAACCGCACCAAGCATCCTTACACCGAAGGCCTGTTCAATTCCCTGCCCAACATCCGGGACAGGAAGGCGATGCTCACGCCCATCAAGGGCCTGATGCCCGACCCAACATCCCTGCCGGAAGGCTGCCCGTTCAGCCCACGCTGCCCGTATGCAGGGGAAGACTGCACCGCGCCGCAGGTGGTGCGCAATATCTCGGCCACCCATTTCGTGCGCTGCTGCGCTTATGACAGGCCGGGCTTCCACATCGAGCGGAAGGAGAGGTAAACCATGGCGGATACGATCCTTGAGGTCAAAAACCTGACCAAATATTTCAAGACCAAGCACGGCATGCTGCATGCTGTGGACGGCATCAACTTTAAACTTGCGCGCGGAAAGACGCTCGGCCTTGTGGGCGAGTCCGGCTGCGGAAAGTCCACGACCGGCCGCACCATACTGCGCCTGATTGAACCCACGGCAGGCGAGATCATCTTTGAGGGGAAGGATATTAACAAGCTCAGCCGGAGCGAGCTGCGCCATGCCCGCAAGGACATGCAGCTTATCTTTCAGGACCCTTACTCCTCGCTTGACCCGCGCAAGACGGTGAGCCAAATCATCAGCGAGCCGATTATCGCAAACAAAATCCTGAAAACCAGTGCGGATATCGATGCGCGCGTTGCGGAGCTGATGTCCACGGTGGGCCTTGCGGCACGCCTGTTCAACGCCTACCCGCACGAACTGGACGGCGGCCGCCGCCAGCGCATCGGCATTGCCCGCGCGCTTGCGATGGAGCCCAAGTTCATCGTGTGCGATGAGCCGGTTTCGGCGCTTGACGTCTCCATTCAGGCGCAGATCCTCAACCTGCTTAAAGAGCTGCAGGCGGAGTTCAACCTTTCCTATATTTTTATCACGCACGATCTTTCCGTGGTCAACCATTTCTCGGATGAAATCGCCGTGATGTATCTTGGGAAGATCGTGGAAAAGGCGCCTGCAGAGCAGCTGTTTGATAACCCGCTCCATCCCTACACCAAGGCGCTGCTTTCCGCAATCCCCATCCCGGAGCTCGGCGCAAAGAAGGAGCGCATCCTCATTAAGGGCGAGATCACTTCCCCCATCAACCCGCCGGATGAATGCCGTTTCTACAAGCGGTGCAATTATGCCTGCGACCGCTGCAAGGCGCTGCCGGAGCTCAAGGAAATCGCGCCGGATCACTTTGTGGCGTGCCACCTTGTGGGCGAAATCTAAGCGAAACAGGGCAAGTCCGTTTCCTTTTCATGTGGGCCAAAAGCCGCCTTTCGGGGCGGCTTTTGGCTTTGCGGCACAGCCCGGCGGAAAAGGCAACGCCCGCGCTTGGCTTTCCCGCGCGCATTTTTTGCGCTTTCGCGCTTTTTTTGCCTTTTATGCAGGGGGAAAACCGCTGGAGCGCGGTGGAAAACACCAAAAGAATTCAGGGTTTCCATGTGCGTAACGGGCTGGCACAAAGCTTGCTAATATTCTTATGAAGCGCAAGGCGCGAAACAACGCAACAGGAGGAATGGATATGATATTCGGCGTACTGAAGGACATTAAGGAAGGCGAATACCGGGTAATCTGCACCCCGATGGAGGTAGCGTCAATCGTTGGCGCGGGGCATACGGTGCTCGTTGAGAAGGGCTGCGGAGCAAAAGCGGGGTTCCCCGATGAGGCGTATGCGAAGATGGGCGCAACGGTTGTGGAAACGGCGAAGGAGATGTGGGAGAGGTGCGATTTTCTGGCCAAGGTCAAGGAGATTGAGCCTTCTGAATACGGCTATCTGCGGGAAGGCCAGATGATCTATTGTTGCATCCACCCGGCAGGACACCCGGAAGAGGTGCAGGCGATTCTTGACAGCAAGTGCATTGCGATCACTGCGGAGGACAGCCACCGCTTCGGCTCGCCGAACTGCGAGGCAGCGGGAAAACAGGGGGCGCTGTTTGGGCTTGAATCCATGCTGACGATCAACGGCGGCAAAGGCAAGTTCGTGGGCGGCTTCGCAGGCGCACCGGGCATGAACGTGCTGATCCTCGGCGGCGGCGTGGTTGGCCAGGGGGCGCTTTCCGTGCTGCATGCGCTTGGCGCAAACGTGACGGTAATGGACATCAACGCCGGCATTCTCCGCCTTCTGGGCGACCGTTACAACCAGAAAATCAACACCATGTACTGCACGAAAGAAGCAATTGCCTCCGTGCTGCCGCAGACGGACATGGTTATCAACTGCGTGAAGTGGCCCAAGCAGCGCAAGGACTTCCTGATCGACAAGGAAATGCTCAAGCTTATGGAGCCGGGCAGCGTGCTGGTGGATATTTCGAACGATGATCCGGGCGCGATTGAATCGAGCCATGAAACGCACCATGACAACCCGCGCTATGTGGTCAACGGCGTGGTGCATTACTGCGTAAGCAACATCCCCGGTGCGGTGGCATATTCAACCTCTGTCGCGCTTGCGGGAGACACGCTTCCCCTGCTGCTCAACATCCTCAACAACGGCCTTACGGAAGCCTGCGTGCGGGATGGCTTTATCCGCCGCAGCCTGACAGCATACAAGGGCCTGCTGACCCACGAGGAGACCAGCGGCATTCAGGGACGGCCGTGGATCAGGCCGGAGGATGTGCTCGGCATTGCGGAGCGCAAGCTTGACCCCGCGCCGCCCGCAACCACCACCCGTTCCACCAACTTCATCACCTGCTGCAAGTAAGCGGCCGGACGAATCGGCCGAGCCCCCGCTGCGGGGCAGCCGGCGGGGTTGCGCGGCGCAGAGAACACGGCTGCTGCGCGGCCCCGTCCATTTTGCAAAGAAAAGGAGTAAGGCGATGGCTCAACTGCAACGTACGGCAGAAGGCCTTGCGGAATACGCGAAACGCTGCATATGCATACCGCATGTTTATGTGTGGGATGCAAACGGAGAGTATATTACGCATGCATTGCTGGATGCCCTTAGCAAGAAATATCCGGAGTGGTATACCCCACAGCGCCTTGCGGCCCGGCGCGCGCTCGCGGGGTGCGGCGTGCGCGGATGGGATTGCATCGGCCTGATCAAATCCTATGTTTGGGGCGATTACCACCAGGGAAACACGCAATATTACACGGAAGAAAGCGACTTTTGCACGCGCACGCTGATTCAGCAGCAGCTTGTAAAGGGCGATATTGGCACTTTGCCTGAAACGCCCGGACTTGTTTTGTTCAAGCCCGGCCATGTGGGCGTATATATCGGCGGAGGAAAAGCGATCGAATCCACGCACACCATGCCCGCTTCGGCTTATACGCGCTGCTGGGAACATATGGGAGACGGCAGCGCTCCCTGCTGCAGCGCATACGATTCTGCGCCGGATGAGCCATCGCGCCTCGGCGGTCTCGTTGAAACGGTAGTTTCAGAACGCCCGTGGACGCATTGGCTGCAATATCCGGGCATCCATTATTGAAAAAGAGAGAAAGGCACAGGCTTATGCGCCGTGCTGGATTGCTGCAACGCATAGAATGAAAGGCATATTCCATGAGAATCGACAGCATTGAGCTCTATCTTGTTGAAAATCGGTTTTACCGCCCATGGCGCACCGCTTATGGTTCCGATACGGGGAACTGTGTGCTCATCACGCGCATGCGCTCCGGAGATCACGAAGGATGGAGCGAAACGAGTGCCCTTTCCGGCCCCAATTACAGCTATGAATACGGCGAGGGCATGTTTATTGTTGCGCGCCGCTTCTTGGCGCCAGCACTCATTGGGCGTTCCTTCGAAAGTGCCCGGGAACTGAATGCTGCCATGGCGCATGTGAAGGGAACGCCTTTTGCAAAAGCGGGCATTGAAATCGCCTGGTGGACGCTTTCCGCAGACATTGCGGGCGTGCCGCTTGGGAAGCTGCTCGGCGGGACGGCTTCGTCCGTCGAAGTCGGGGACGGCTGGGGTATTGCGGATAGCTATGACGAGTTGATCGAAAACATAGGAAAGAGCTTCGATGCAGGCTATCAGCGCGTGAAGCTCAAAATCGCGCACGGGTGGGATTTTGATATGCTTGCCGCCGTGCGCTCCGTATTCCCCAAACAAACCATTCATGTGGACTGCAACGCAAGCTACAGCTTTAAAGAGGATCTTGCGCTTTTGCGCAGGTTGGACAGGTTTCACCTTGCAATGATCGAACAGCCTTTCCAAACGGGCGATCTATATTACCATGCAAAGTTTCAGGCGATGATCGAAACGCCGGTCTGCCTGGATGAAACAATTACGGCCCCCTGGCAGGCGGAACTTGCGGCTGAGCTTGGGTCGTGCCGGTTCGTCAACATCAAGCCCGCGCGCGTCGGCGGGCTTCAGAACACACTGGACATCAACCGCATCTGTGCGGAAGCGGGCATCGGCTGCTGGATCGGCGGGATGCTGGAAAGCGATATCGGAAAAGCCGTCTGCGTGGAGGCGGCAGCGTTGCCCAACATGGTATATCCGCACGATATTACGCCCGCCTCCGTCAGCTATCCCACATGCATGACGGATGTATCGCTTGCACTTAACCCGGATTGTACGCTTGACGTTTCCACGCGCCCCGGTGCGCCGGTGCGGCCGGACATGGAAAAAATGCGCAAAATGATTACGGCAAGCGCCCGGTTTTGGGATGACGGAATGGAGTGGGCAATATGATGATAGAACATGAAAAAACGGACGCCCTGCTTGCCGTGGCGAAGGCTTTTTATGATCGCGGGCCGTGCGTTCAGTACGATCAACTGAGCATGGACAGGCTTTTGCGCGTTACGCCGAGGCGGCGCCGCATGGCTGCGCCGGAGGATGCCACGCGGCAAAGCACGTTATTCCTGGATTGCTCCTCCTTTGTGTGGGCGGCATATTACAATGCCTTTGGCTATGCGCTTGAAGCGGATCTCAGCTGGGAAATGATTGACATGGTGAAACCGCGCGTGTTTTATTATGAGCTTACCCACCGGGAAACGGAGGAAGAACGCGCACGCATGGCGGAAGTAATAAGGGAATTGCTCTGCCCGGGCGATGTCATCATCTTTGAAGGAGGCGGAAACGGCCATGTCATGCTTTATCAGGGCGGCGAAAGCTACATCAATTGCACGCAGGCAGGCAGAGCCGGCAGTTATGATTATGTTGCCCGCCGGGATACGCGTCCGGAGCACGGCGGCATCCGCATTGAGGATATCGCGCACCTGTTTGCGCCGTGCGCGGACAAGCAGCTGGGGCGGAACTACCTTTTTGGTGAAAAGGTGAAGCGCTTCTGCGTCCTCCGCCCGCTCGCACGGGTGGGTGAACCAACGGAAAACATGCGCGCGCGTCTTGCCGGATGTCGGGAGCTTGCGTGCGGCGTGGAAACATCGCATCCGGGCGGCAGGACGGTGGGCGTGGGCTGCATTGTGGAATACACTGTGCATATACGCAACCTTTGCCGCACGGAAACGGATGCGACGGTGGAATTTGCCGCGCCGCAGGGCTGCACTCTGCTTTCTGCGGAGCACGCATGTCTTTCCATTCCCCGTGCAGCGGCGGCAGAGGCCCGCTTCCGCATACAAGTTGAAAAAATGGCAGGGCTTTGGCTTGCGCCGCCCCTTGTCCGGGTCAATGGGTTTAAGGTTGCATCGCCCAGGGTGCTGTGCGGGCATACGCCGTCTGCTGCGGAAAGCGCGTGCCTGGTAGCGGATGTGAAGGCGCACCTTGGGGCCGGCATGGGGGCCATGGAGGCCGCGGCGGAGGCTTACCGGGCGCGCGGGATATCTATTCCCGCGGATGTGGAGACAGCGCTTGCGTCCCTGTTTTACCGGCATGATTCCGCAGCCGGGGATGTGCTTTCGCGCAAACCGCAAGCGCCGGCGCAGGATATGGCGGTGTATTCGTATTTTGGCGGCTATGGCGTTATTACGCCGGAGGCCGCCTGCAACGGCGGCGTGCGCGCCACCGGAGTACGCCGTGCAGAACTGCAAGCGGGAGACCTCATCCTTTGCGGCGATGACGCCCGCTTACGCGGCGCATACGCATGCTTCTTTACGGGCGAGGCGCTTGTGGGCACGTTCGGCGCGGATGAGGGCATACGCACGGCAATGGGCGCAGAACTGGATGCATTCTTGGAGAGCCTGTTCGGGCGCTTTTGCTTTGCGCTGCTGCGGCCATATCTTGCGGATTGAACATCGGTATTTTCTTCCTGTGGAGGCGCAAAAGGGGCGGGCTTTCAGGGGGCCCGTCCCCGGATGCGCAGAATGTGCCGCAGCTTCCCGGCTGGCATAAAGAGAAATAAACGCGCATGGCCGCCGCTCGGGCCGGCCGTGCGCGATGGCCTCGGCCCCACGGGCGATTATGGCCATTCGCCGGACAAGTATCTTGAGCTTTTCACCATAGAGCCGGGCATCCGCTTTGCACAGGCGCTGCTTGAAAAGCTCTTTGGGGAGAAAATGAAAAAGGAGCGTGAACGAAACCATGCATTTTGAAACGGATTACAGGTTGGAGGAGTTCATCCTGAACACCCGGTGGGAAGATTTGCCGGAGGAAGTGCGGGAACGCATGAAGGGGTGTTTTGTAGACCTGATGGGCGCGCTGGTGATCGGCAGCCGGAGCCGCCAGTTTGAAGCGGGGCTGCGCCTTGCGGGGCGCGTATACGGAGCGGGAGAAATCCCGGTGATCGGTGCGAAAGAGCGCTTTGGCTTCATGGGGGCGGCGGCCGCGATGGGGCATTCCTCCAATGCGTATGACATCGACGACGGCCACAACATGACGCGGGCACATCCGGGTACCTCGTTCGTGGGGGCGGTACTTGCGGCGGCATATGAAAAGGGGCTGTCACGAAATGAATTTCTTGCGGCGATGCTCGTCGCATATGAAACCACAATCCGAAGCGGCGCCGCAATTATGGATTACTATCAGTATGCACATTCAAGCGGTACATTCGGCGCAGTTGGCGTGGCGGCGGGCGTGGGCCGCATCTACGGTTTTACACGCGAGCAGATGAACAACGTCCTTTCCATCGCGGAATTTAACGCGCCGCTTGTGCCGGGGATTCGGAGTGTGGAATATCCCTCCATGAACAAGGATGGCGTGCCCTTTGGGGTAATGGTGGGGACGCTCGCCGTCATGGATGCGCTGTGCGGGTTTGAAGGCAACAAAAACCTGTTGGAGGCGGATGAATACAGGCATTATCTTGATGACCTCGGCAAGAAATATCAGGTGATGGATCTTTATTTCAAGCCGTATACCTGCTGCCGGTGGGGGCACCCGGCAATCGATGCATGCGTTGGGCTGATGCGGGAGCACGGCATTACGGCAGAGGACATTGCACATGTGACGATCAAAACGTTCCACCGGGCTACCCTGCTTTCCAAGATCGTGCCCAGGACGGCGGACGAGGCGCAATACAACATCGCTTACCCGGTTGCAGCCGCGCTGGTGTATGGAGATTTCGGCCTTGCGCAGGTGCGGGAAGAAAGCCTGGGCGATCCGAAGGTGGTGGAGATGATGCAGCGCCTTTCGTTTGAGATGGATCCGGCGCTGGATGCGCAGTTCCCTGCGCGGCGCATCTGCCGTGCTGAGATTGAAACGAAGGATGGGCGCATGCTCCTTTCCCCCGAATGTGAGCCGCGGGGCGAAGCGCACGAGAACATCGGGCTCGGCTGGCTGTGCGATAAGTTCCGCCGCATTACCGGCCCCGTGCTGACCCCGGACGGACAGGAAAAACTCATCGGCATGATCTCCGCGGCGGAGGATCTCCCAATCCGCACGATTGTGGATGAGGCAAACAACCCTGAGTTTTGGCTGGGTTGAACTGCAGAGGGCGCACAACGCGCCCCTTCTTTTATTTCTCACAAACCGTTCATTTGCCTTCCGGGATGTGATGTGGTATTCTTATTCTGTAAAAGTATCGGGACTGTCCTGTGTGGCCGCCCCGGGCAAATTGAAAGGAAGCCGCCTATGTCGCGCAACAAATATGCGGTCGCAAGCCGTTCCATCTGGTATGTGCTGCGTACGCTTTTGATTATCACCGCAATCGTGGCGCTTTGCCTCGGCGTATTCGTGGAGGGCATGTACGTAAGCAACCTTTACATCCTTGTGACGGAAGGGCTTGAGGCGCGTGCCGAATGCATTTTAACGGACGGCGCTGTGCTGGAGCTGACGGAATACTTTACCGAGGATTTTGTGCGCAATGACAATGCGCTGTATGAAGGGCTTTACGATGCGTTTACCGTTGCAAGCTTCGATTACCGTGTGGATGTGGAACGCGTCACGGTGCTGCCGTGGAACAAGCGGGCCAGCATGCAGGTTTTGGCGTATCTTGCCGCTGTAAACGCCGCCGCAAACGATGCGGAATCCGGCGCAGAGCTTCCGGAATGGACAGCTGCGCGGTATTCGGTGTCCTTTGCGCGCTCCGGCTCCCGCTGGTACATCACAGGGATGACCCTCATCGAGGAAAACCCGAAGATGGAACCCGCACCCACGCCGGATTATTCGCTGCTGCCTTCCCCCACCCCGTAAAGGCAGCACCAACTATCCGCAGCTTACAAAGGTCGTGGTTGCCGCCAATCCCCCGTCAGCACCTTCGGTGCTGCTCGCAGTGCGCAAAGGTCGCGCTGATACGGGCAATCCCACGTCAGGGTCGCGGATATTGCCCTCAATTCGCAATAGTCGCGCTGTGTCGCCGCAGGCGACTGAGGATTGTTCTTACCCCCGTAAACACGCTTTGGGGATTGTCCTTACTCCACGAGCGCAGCTTAATTCGCCGCAGGCGGCTGAAGGGTGCATTTCAGAGGATTGTTCCCGCCGAGCGGTTTTGTTCATCAACTTCCCAAAGGAGACGGCACGTTTGCTCTTTTTTGACCCGGAAACGGAATTCCCGGTTCTGCTCGCGCCCATGGCCGGCGTAACCGACCTCGCCTTTCGTGAGATCTGCCGCGCTATGGGGGCGGATTTTTCGTATACGGAAATGGTGAGCGCGAAGGGCTTATATTATGGAAGCGACCGCACTGCTTCCCTGCTGGCGGCATCCCCTGCGGAGCGCCCATATGGCGTGCAGCTGTTCGGCGCAGAGCCGGAGATTGTCGCAGCGATGGCGAAACGCCTGTGCGATGAAGCGCACGAAGGGCTTGCGCTGATTGACCTGAACATGGGCTGCCCGGCGCGCAAGATCACCGGCAACGGCGAAGGAAGCGCCCTGATGCGGGATCTGCCGCGTGCCGCGCGCATCATCCAGGCTGCAGCAAAGGCGTCTCCCCTGCCCATAACGGTGAAGTTCCGCAAGGGCTATGATGCGGAGCATATCAACGCCGTGGCGTTTGCGCGCATGGCGGAGGAATCCGGCGCGCAAATGGTGACCGTTCATGGGCGCACGCGGGAGCAGATGTACAGCGGCCGTGCCGATTGGGACATCATAGCGGAAGTGAAGCAGGCCCTTTCCATTCCCGTGATCGGAAACGGGGATGTGTTCTCCGGCGCGGACGCACTTGCCCTGCGCGCATATACCGGCTGCAACGGCGTAATGGTTGCGCGCGGCGCAGAAGGCAACCCGTTTATTTTCCGGGAAATTAAAGCGGCGCTTCGGGGCGAGCCATATTCCCCGCCTGCGGCAGCGGAACGCATTGATGCGGCGCTTGCCCATGCACGGCGGCTTGTTGCGTGCCGCGGAAACCGCGCCGTGATCGAAATGCGCAAACATGTGGCGTGGTATCTTTCCGGCATGCGCGGCGCTTCCGCCCTTCGCGCGCAGGTGAACGGCATCGACAGCCTTGCGGAGCTTGAAGCCATGCTTACGCAATATAAAGGAAGCTTAGATTCTTGACAAAGGGAAATCCCTTACATATAATGGCTTATACGAATATAAAATAAGGAAACGCACTGGAACGGAGTTCAACGGGGCATGGCTCCGTGTGTTTTTATATTAACTATGAAACCGGAGGGTATCATCCATGGCAGAAGTACGTTTGACCGCAGAGGGCATTAAAAAATACGAGGAGCGGTTGGAATACCTGAAAACAACCGGCCGCACGGAAATTGCGGAGCAGATTAAGATCGCCCGCTCTTTTGGCGACCTGAGCGAAAACGCGGAATACGATGCGGCAAAGGCTGAGCAGGCGCGCATGGAGTATGAGATCGTCGAAATCGAGAACATGCTCAAAAACGTCGTGCTTATCGATGAGGACAACATCAACACCGACACGGTGAACGTTGGCACCACCGTGCGCGTGCGCATGGCGGCGCTGGGCGTTGAAAAGGAATTCCAAATCGTTGGCAGCGCGGAATCCAACCCGCTTGAAAACCGCATTTCCAACGAATCCCCCGTCGGCGCGGGGCTGATTGGCCACAAGGTCGGCGAAACGGTGGAAATTCAGACGCCCGGCGGTGTGCAGCCGTTTGAAATTCTTGCCATCGGCAAATAAGCTGCCGCAGGCAATGAAAAATAATTCATCAATCGAACAGGAGAGAAACATGGACGAGCAAAGAAGCGTGAACGCGCCCGAGGAACGGGCCCTCACACAGGAGGAACTGAGCGAACTGCTGCAAATCAGGCGGGATAAGCTCAAGTCCCTTCAAGACGCCGGCCGCGATCCGTTCGAGATCGTGCGCTATGACCAGCAACTTTACAGTGCGGACGTATTGGAAAAATACGACGCGCTCGAAGGCAAATCCGTCAGCTTGGCGGGGCGCATGATGTCCAAACGCATCATGGGCAAGGCGAGCTTTGCCCACCTGCTCGATTATAAAGGCGACATCCAGATTTATGTCCGCCGGGACGATGTGGGCGAGGAAGCCTATGCGGACTTCAAAACCATGGACATCGGAGATATCCTGGGCGTTGTGGGCAAGGTGTTCAAAACCCGCACAGGGGAGGTTTCTATCCATGCGGAGCAGGTTACGCTGCTTTCCAAGTCCCTACGCCCCCTGCCGGAAAAGTTCCACGGCCTGAAGGACCCGGAGCTTCGTTACCGCCAGCGCTTTGTGGATCTCATCGTGAATCCCGAGGTACGCGAAACGTTTGTGAAGCGCTCAAAGATCATCGCGGAGATTCGCAACCGCCTGAACGCAAGGGGCTTCATTGAGGTGGAAACGCCCGTGCTCAACACAACGGCTTCCGGTGCTTCGGCGCGCCCGTTCATCACGCACCACAATGCGCTGGATATCGACATGTATATGCGCATCGCCACGGAGCTGCACCTGAAAATGTGCATCGTGGGCGGGTTGGAGCGCGTGTATGAAATCGGCCGCATCTTCCGCAACGAGGGCATGGATGCAACGCATAACCCGGAATTCACCACCATCGAGCTGTATCAGGCCTATACGGACTATAACGGCATGATGGAGCTTTCCGAAGACCTGTTCTCCCACTGTTGCCAAATGGTGAACGGCACCACGAAGATCACCTATCAGGGGCAGGAGATCGACCTTACGGCCCCCTTCCGCCGCCTTCCGATGAACGATGCGGTGAAGGAATACACGGGCGCGGATTTCCTCGCCTGCGCAACGGATGAAGAGGCGCATGCACTTGCAAAGTCCATTGGCCTTGAAATAGAAGATAAGGCGGCCACCAAGGGCAAGATCCTTGCCGAAGCGTTTGACGAGTTCGTGGAGGATAAGCTGATCCAGCCCACGTTCATCATCGATTATCCCGTGGAAATTTCCCCGCTCAGCAAGCGCAAGCCGGGCTGCCCCGGCCTTACGGAGCGCTTTGAGCTGTTCATCTCCGGCCATGAATACGCAAATGCGTTTTCCGAGCTGAATGACCCAATCGATCAGCGCGGCCGCTTTGTACAGCAGGCGCAGGAGCGCGCCAAGGGCGATGACGAGGCCATGATGATCGATGAGGATTTCTGCACCGCGCTTGAATACGGCATGCCCCCGACGGGCGGCATCGGCATCGGCGTGGACCGCATGATTATGCTCCTGACCGATTCCTCCACCATCCGGGACGTGCTGCTGTTCCCGACGATGAAGCCATTAGACAAATAAAGCCCGTAATCACGCGGTTTTCAAGGTTTACAGGGTCAGTTTTACCACCTTTTTACCACTTTTGAATTGACGAGCACACCATGATATGTACTGAAAGACACTGTTGTTTCGACAATGGTGTTTTTCTTTTGCCAAAAAACTGCCTGTTTATAAGAGTGCCGCAGGAACGACATTGCTATAAGCATACAGATCAAACTTATTACTACAAAACTTTACAAACAAGTTAGGGCGGGTTTGGGAGTATATCTCTCATTCCCGCCCTTTCTTTTTCCGCGCAAAAAAAATGAGAGCATACCACACGAAGTGATAGCTCTCATCTTAAGTAAAAGGGCTGATATTCGATCAACCCCAAAGTTGTTGGAATGTAATCATCGTCAACGAACATTTCACCCACAAATATCCGAATGCTTTGATTATTCACCGGTAATGTAGCCTCTGATATATTCGGTAAAAGAACGAGTCTTCAGCCGAAGCTCATAGGCTTCTTCGATAATCCGGTGTGCAATTTCGACCTCACCATTTGTCAGATTGTGATCGTGAAGGTAATTCTCATAATCGTCATATACCTTAAAGATCCTGTTGAACTCCTCCATTGATACGAGTGCATTTTCGTCAGCAACCTTTGTGGAGAATGCAATAATGCGATCTCTGCTGCTTTGGATAAATATCTCCTCGGTCAACTTTGTATTATCCCTCAGAGCCTGCGTTACATCTGCCAAATTTTTTGTGATGTCTACGATTGAATTGTCATACACTACTGCACGCTCATTTACCCAGTTCATCCAACTGTTTCGCTTTGTAATGTTGTCTTCTGAATAATGAGCATTGACTTCGCTGAGGAGCTGCTTAACCTCTCTCAGCGTTTGGGTTGTTTCATTCTTTTCCTGCTTTCTTCGGGAGAAGAACTTACGAACCTTAAGAAATTCCGGCACGACTTTTCCCTTGAATTCAAGAAACTCACCAATGATCTGCATCACAAGAAAGCTTCCAATGATGATGAGGCCAATTTTTAATGGCACATCCAAGTATTCAAGGTAACCAATCATAAGCCTTACTCACCTGCTTTTTCTGTAGCAGGAACGGCAGGATTGATAACCTTACTCATGTCGCACAGGCGGTCAATCATATCGGCGATTGCATCGTAATCGATATCGTAATTGATACCATCTGCGCCAGCTTTGAGCATTGCCAGAACCCATTCCTTACGCTCTGCGCCCTCCTCAAACTTGGTCTCAGCAGTCTCCATAAGCTCCATAACCTTCTTGAGCACAACATTCCAGTTACGCTCCTTTACGGCCTGCTTCACATATTTGACAAGCTGAATGGCCAGAGGAATAGCTGCTGCCAGACCAGAAGCGATGGCAGCAATGAGCTTCAAAATTTCCATCCAATCCATATTCATACCTCCATATCATTTTCTCGACAGGCCGTTAGACCTTATCGGCGTAATCAAGTGAGATCCACCCCGCGCCGGACTTGAGCTTACCCCACTTACTTGCGCCCTTACCGTCAGACTCAGCAACAATGGTATAAACACCTTTGTTTTTGATTGTGCCGGCAATGGCATAGTTGGTGCCTGCACCCTTACGGATGTTAAGAGCATCGGCATTAACTTTAACCCTATAAGGCTCGAACTCTGTTTCCACAGAAACAGCTTTAGCAACCGTCAGATACTTGGTATTGATCGGGCTGCAGATAGCGTTCTTGCCATCCTCAGACTTGTCAATAATGGCTCTGTCGCCACTGACTTCGCTGACAACCCAATTCTTGTTCTTAACCCAAGACGGAACGACCTTGCCATTGTAATAAGTGGCATCGGACGCGATCTTAACAACATCGCCTTCTTTAACACCAGAGGTTGTCTGGGGTTTAGTTGTAGTCGATGTTTCGGGCTTCACAGTGGAATTGGAAGTGGTAGATCCCATGAGTTTTGCGACATCCGCACGCGCAGTAGCCATAGATTTACCATGCTTCGGGAACCAGTGGTTCACATCACCGTGGTTGGAACCCAAGCCAAGTTTGCAGCTATCTGCATGGCAAAGGATATTCGGCACTTTTACACCATTCAGCATGGTGTAACCATTGGGATCAATATCGTAAAGGTCACACAGGTAAGCGGTGATTTCACAAGCTTCCTTATAGACCTTGTTAAAATATGTAGAGTCGGTCAGACCATCTTCGCAGATTTCGAACTGAATCCAACCGTTATTGCAGGAGCCTTTACTGCCACTACCGCAACCCCAAGGTTTATAGTCCCAAGGCATGGTTTGGATAGTAGTAACTGTGCCGTCAGCAAGCTTACCGATCCAGCAGTTCAAGCCTGCCTGTCTGGTGATATGATTCCAGTCGTTGTTGTAGCTGTTCTTGCCGATCAGATTGATCAGCTCTGCACGATTGGAAGCATTGTCGTCCGGCTGAACATAACGCTTCAGCCAAGGATTGTTTGCACCGGTGCTGTGCCACAGAACACCGACAGGCTTCATCTTGCTTGTTCCTTTGTAGCAGGTGCTCTGCGTCATCATGCACACCAGCGGTTTGTTGGAAGAATTGTATTTCATTCCAGTACCTCCCGTAGATGTGTTTGTGGTTGTAGTAGGCTTCGTTGTGGTTGTAGCGCCTGCGGAAGTTGCGGCAGGCGGTAGAATGAAGCCTTGGAATGTATAGGCGCTGCCGATAGAATATCCGCTCGCCTTTGTTACGGTCTGCATATAGAACCGTGTACCGCCATAAGCACTGTTCGATGTAACCACATCGCCGTTGCTCTTAACCTCTTCGACAATAGCAACATGACCGGCGCCGTCAGAAGATACGCCAGCCTGTCCTTTGCGCCAACAAATAACCGCACCCTCAACAGGTGTCTGGCTACGCTTATAGCCATCAGAAGTATAGCCGTACCAGTTTTCAGCGTTTGCTCTGCTCAGCGCAGGACGCTTACCTGTGATTTCATAAAAACGACCCCATGCATAACCAACACAGTTGGGTAGGCAGGAACCAGAGTTATTGATCTCAATACACTCGTTCAAGCCACCATTACTTGTATGAATCCAATACTTATCCGTGGAAGACGGGGCAGTGGTTCTCTTCTTGAAATTAGAAGATGATTGTGTTGTCGCTTGGGCGACATTTGTAGATGCTCCCTCGATATCTGCGGCGTCGACCCAACCATAAACGGTGGATGAACTACCGGAAGTTCTTTGCAGATGATAAGGGTGCTTTGCATTTTTGGAGATTGCAGTTACCTTTGCCTGACCGGGCTTACATGAAACAGCCTTTGTGGAGTTACTGCTTGAATAATGAGTAGTTCCATTAAACTGTACGATATCGCCCACAGATGGGTCAGATTTGCCCGTAGAGCCGCTTTGGGTTGTGATGGACGAGTTACCTGCCTGAGCAGTTCCCGTCGCTCCTGAGGGCTTCTGTGCGGCCTGAGAGGCATATTTGTCGTAATACTTCTGCCCATACTCAGCACGCTTCTTCTGCACGCTTTCGCCTTGATTTGCAGGGCGTTCAAACTTGAGCAGCATATCGTTGGATGCTGCCAAAACAGAAGACGCGGTTTTCAAAGTGTTGAGTACGCTCTTGTAGCTTTCAGACAGCTCCTTCCAAAGGAAGTCAAGCTGCATCTCAAGGTCACCAATAGACTTGTTCTTTGATTTTGCAAAGTTGAGAAGATTCTGTTTTCTCGACCAGTATGTCCACTGAGCAAGCCCGAAGCCAGCGGAGTCCCGTACAAAGTTCGTATACTTACCGCTGTCAACGGCGGCGACATACTCATCATCCGTATAACCCAGCTTCTTCTCATAGGTGTTCTGAAGGTTGTTAGGCTTAAGGGCAGACTCTGCAAAGAGATTACCCATACATCCGGCCACACCGTAGTCGTTCAAGCCTTTGGCCTTCAAGTAGTTCCAAATTCTTTCTTCGTTGTTTGCTCCAGTGAGCGCCATTTGTAGTACCTCCGTTATTACGCGAAAACAGACCGGCGTAAACCGATCTGCTTAATTCTCAATCCTCAGCCCACGGCATCTTCAGGCGGTACAACTGTATCGACTGTGCCTTTGGTCAGAGGGACATATTCCTGGCATTCGCCACCGGCATCCAAAATCTCACCGAGACTACCCTGTAGTTTTTCTCGGTCGAATTTCATCCGCTCGCTTTGCTTTTTGGCGTGATATGCTTTCATGCAATAGATAGCGTAGATCAGAACCTGCGCCGCAATATCAGAAATGAGCACGCCCAAATAAGAGAAGTCACCGAACCGCCACATAGCAACCATCGCATAAATGATGATTGCATTCAGCAGCCCGAACAAATAAATTGCAATGAGCTTACTGGTCTCAATGTGGTTGGTGCCTTTATACTTATCCTTTTCCGCTTTTAGCAGAAGTTGCTTCTGCTTCTGCGCGTTATCCCTTTTGATCTTGTTCATTTGACGCTGGAACTCTCGTTCGCTCAAATACTGCTTCAAGTTTCATCACCCCGTTTCAAATGCACAAAATACAAAAGCCCGCAAGAGCACCTTGGGTTAATTCCCTTGATGTCCTTGCGGGTTTTTCTTTTCAGCAAATGTTAGTTTTATTTAGATTTCTTCAGAAGCGGTATCCTCGCCCTCGACATACTCATCCCAACCGGCAGGATATGCCACGGGGCTCCAAACATTGTTATCAATCAGAGAGATGTACAGAACACCCTCGTAACTAACAATGTCACCAGTCATATAGGCATCGGATGTACCGACAGGCTGAGACCACTCAGGGTAGCCCTCTTCGGTGATGCCAACAGCCTTAAACAGACCGGATGCTGTGTCAGGAGTCCAGTCTTCCTGAGATGTATGAGCCTGCAGGCAAACATAAAGCTGGGGATCTCCAACTTCATTTTCACCATAGATGCAATACTCGCCAATCTCGTAGGCATGACCATTAGGATTCCAAGGATCAAAAATAGTTGCAATCTGAAGAACAGTCTCTTCATCCAGAGTGCGGGCGAAGAGCTGAAGTGTATAGCGGAACTGTTCCGCTCTCTGTGCCATACTCATTATTCAGCCACCCCCAGAAGAATATTGATAGTGTTTGCAAGACTTCCAACCTCAGCGCCGCCGTCGATAGCAGAAACAATAACTGTTTCAGCACCGTCAATGTCGGTATGCCCGATCAGGTTGTAAGCAATGCTGTTAAAAGCGACGCCGATTGCGTCCTGTGAAGTGGCGTTGGCGAAACAACCATCCTCACTGATCTTGATGTAGTTCACAGAGTCGGTAATACCCAACTCGGTGCCATCAATTTTGATAATACGAAACATTTACGCTACCTCCTTTGCGCCAACCAGCTTGGCAATATGTCTCAGGTCTTCGATCTCTGCATTGTAGAAATCGTTGTTCCATACCCAGAAATCGTCGTGCTCATTACTTCTGTATTTCTGGCAAAGGGTATCGTCCCATACTTTGTCCCATCGTTTCTGATGCATCTTATCCATCTTGGCAAGAGTATCAATAATTGTATGGGACAGCTTACCTCTGACAAAACCCTGTCCATCATCATTTCCTGCAAAATAATCGTGAGCACACTTGCTGAATACAGCACATACGGGCTTGCCGTTGTGCATCAGCACATTTTCATTCCTTTTAAGTTCCGTCCCGTAGGGGATATTGACATCGCCGCAAACGGTTTTGAACCTCGCTCTTTTCACTGTGATGTAGCTATTATGGTTCACCGTAATTTACCTCCAGAAATAGAAAGACACCCGAAGCCGAAGCTCCGAGTGTTTCAAAAATAGTTATTAAGTTTTACGCAGATTTTGCCGGCAGCGACGATTCTTTATACTGATGGAACATCGCATAATAAAGTCGCCTTAGCCGCAATAATCTTCCGTGATCGTCAAAGTTTCTGTAATATGCAGTCTGGCATTCCATATATTGATCGACTTCGAAAAGTGTTTTCTTGCCTGCAAGATATTCTCTGTGGAACATCTTTAGCTTGCGCCTTGCACGCTTAACACCATCTCTGCTTCCATTGATTTTAATTGCTCCGGTTTCCGTCAAGGTGAAGCGAGCCTTACAAAACTTAAATGGCTTTGTAAGAGGAATGATTCTACACTTTTTCTTATTTACTCGGATGCCTGCGTTCTCAAATTTCTTTACAACATCTCGTGCAATTATCTTTAACTCTTCAATGTCGTGATAGATGATATAGTAGTCATCCATGTAGTGACCGGCGCAATGCAGCCCAAGTTGGCACTTAATATAGTTGTCAATCCCACTTGGGAGAGAAACCATTTCTTGCTGGCTTGGTTCAACACCCAGAGGCATACCACGACCAGGTATCTCACCAAACGGCGCATAGTCAATAATCGTGTCGGCAACCCTTCTAATCTGCGGATCGAACATCATTTGCTGATGCCGCCGATAGATGATGTCTCGGTTGGCATTAGGGAAGAAGCCTTTCAAATCAAGAAGAAAAATACCTCCCTCTCGCCCGTAGCGCCTGTAATGCCATGCGAGCTGCTGTGTTACTCTTCGGAAATGCCAATGTAAACCCTTATTCCTTTGGCTCGCACCATTGTCGTGTATCATACTCGGTGCATATAAGGGGATAAGAACTTCATTGGTCACAACCTTGTGGATCTGTCGGTCTTCAATATGTGGAGCATCAATCGGTCTTGTTTTCCCTCGCTCAGAAATGGTAAAATGAACACACTTCTTTGGTTTCCATGTTCCGTCCAACACCTCACGCCGTCTTTTAGCGGTGCCAGAAAATAAATGGAGTTCGAAGTTCTGGGTGCTCTGTTTCCAACGAACACCAGTACAGCACTGTCTACCATAAAAGAACATATCGTGATAGTTAAAAACATCCTTAAGTGTTCCGATTTCATTGCTCCTTTTAATTTTGTTTGCCAGTCGCTTTGCTTTTCTGCGACGATATCTTGCCTCGCGGCGTTCTTCGCTTGTCATAATAAAGTTTTCGCCCTCCGCATAGTTGTCTTGTTGGTGCGCGTCTAAACTACTTTGACCCGACACATGAAACGAGGATAGCGCAATACCTCGCCATGCAAGCAGCGTCCGTGTAAGGTCGTCGATGGGCAGTTTTAGGGATTTTCACCCAGGGAAGTATTTCTCCTTTTGCGAGGGTCGTCTTTCACCTATCGGTTACTACATTTGACCCCGCTATCACAAAATCCGGGCGCGAGCGCACCAGCATTCCTTGCATTGTTATTGTTGGCGCTACCATCAGTGTTGACATTGCAGAAATTGTTGTTGTTGTTGTAATTAGGGGAACGCAACCGCCACCAGGCCGCCAAAGGCGGCCAAACACCAAAGAACACATTTTCAGAAATACACCCAATAATTATTTAACCCTTTTTGCTTTGCCCTAACGATTTCAGAGTTCCCTTGAGCAACTCATCTTCGTTGTCGATCATTTCTCCAAGACTTGCCGCCATTCTATCCAGTTTTGCTGTTGCCTCTTTCGGGGGAACCGGGCTGCCCTTTGTTGTCGTAAAACAGCCCTCTGGGTTTTGCATCATCACAAGATAGCAATGCGTCAGTCTGACATCCAGCGCCTTTAGAGAAGCCCTTGCTTCCAATAAGTGCGCTTTACGCAGTTCAATTCTCTGCGGGTCAGACGGAAAAATGCTGTTCGCTTTCTCGGAATGGTCTACAACTTCTCCTGCCAATTTAGCTACAGGTTCCGCTAATAGTCTGGAGTATCGTGCAGACATTCGTGTGAGAAAATTTAGCGTCTCTACATAGATTTGATTAGCTGTGTTTACATATTCAGCTTTACTTGTAGTGCGCTTTGCCTTTAGTACAGACATTGTTTCACCTCACTGGTGGGTAGATTTTGCTTTATTCATCTGACTCGGCCTGATCTATGCCAATCACTCCTTTCGTTCTTTCTACATCTTCAAGATGCTTCAAGAGAACAAACTCAATATAATTGGTCATAGAGCGATGTTGACTTGTTGCCAACGCACCAATTTTGTCAAACACTTCATCAGATAGACGCAGTGTAAAAACACGCTTGTTTGTTGCCATACATTACCTCCCATCTACCTGCATACATATATTTTATGGCTATTAGTGGCTTTTGTATGCAGTCTTTAGGCTGTCAAGTGATAGCAAAATAGGGAGGTCAATTTTCAAAAATTTCGCGGCGGCGCTTCGCGCCGCATTATTGTCTTTTCTCCTTATCCCACCTTTGGTGTTCTATCGGAGAACCCGCCCATTTTCATGGGCGGGATTCGGATCGGGATACTCTGCGGAGGATTAGACAACAAAGCCGGGCGCGAGCGCACCAGCATTCCTTGCATTGTAATAGTTGGCGCTACCATCAGTGTTGACGGTGCAGAAAGTGGAGTTGGTGTTGTAAAGAGGGGAACGCAACCGCCACCAGGCCGTTGAAGTCGTGGCACTATGTCTATACATAACTTTGCTATTACCATTCTTGTAGTAATCATACTGTTTCTGGTAATTCTGCTCATACTGGTTAGCATAGGTGCGTGTACCCTGAACTTCGAACTCTGCCAGCAACGGCAGATAGTCAACAAAGCCCTTGACATTCGCAGCCACATTGGAGCTGTTACCGACTGCATCAGCGTATTTGGTAACACCTTTCATAACCGCTCTCAGGTCGGCAGGAAGTGCCGCCATCAGAGTGCCTGAAACAGGGTTGGTAGCACAAGTTTCTGTTGCGTCATAACCAACTCGGGAAGTGGTTACGGCAGCACCATAGCCAGAAGGAGCCACATTGGTACTACCAAGAATGTCATAACGAACATCGCTGCCAGCCCAGCCACCATAGTTATAGTTGCCCCAATGGTTCATATTGAAGATCTTAGAACCATCAGTCTTGTAACTACCATAGCTTGCATCGACCAAACCAATCAAGGTTGTACCAATCTTACCAATCTGGAAGTGGATCTTATTTGTGCCCTCATATGCGCTATTGTGGTCAAAACCCAGGATGAATGCATTAACCGTCAGATTGGAAACACTCAGAGTGCCAACGGTGCCATTGATTACAATGGACTTAGTAGCGCTGACATCCCAGTATGTATCAGCCAGACCAGCCGCAGCAATCTTAGAAATATCCTCCCAAGAACAGTCGTTCAGTGCAGTACCGACAGCAGGAAGGAATTCACAGCTAACAGAACAAGTCTTGTTTGCAGGCGCATTATGGTTTGTGCCGGCTGCAACCTTAACTGTAATAGTCGCAGTACCGGTCTTGTCATTCACGCTGTTGACAGTAACTGTAGTACCACTCAGGCTTACGGTCGCAACAGTCGTATCGTTGGACTCGACAGTAATTGCACCATCGCCAGCACGAGTGATGGTGAATGTTGCACTCTTAGTGTCGCTATTCAGCGTAATGCTGGACTTGCTCAGCGTGAGAGAGCCAGCAGCCTTACCAATCGTCCAGTTTACACTCTTTGCTGTAGTAGAGCCATCAGACCAACGGTAGTTAGCTGTCGGAGTGAAAGACGCACTGTATGTACCAGCATTCGTCTGTGCTGTTACAGAAAGTGTCATCTTAGCAGTATCGTAATTACTCCAAGAAGGAGTCTGAGCACTGCCGGTGTAAGTCAGGCTGCCACTCTGAGAGGGAATGGCGCTGATAGTAATTTTGTTGGCAGTGCCAGTAGTTCTCTGAGAAGTTGCGGTGTTAATACCGCCGTCAGTAGTCTCAGGGAAGAACGCAATATAATACTTGGTTCCGTTAGTCAGACCAGTAACAGTCAGAGCGGAACTTGCGTACTGGTTGCGTGTAGTGACTTTCAGTGTGTAAGCGGCGCCTGTATCATCCTTGCTTGTAGGATAGCTACCAGCCTTAACAACAACTGTGGTACTCGCCCAAGTTGCCAGAGTCAGGCCGTCTGCAGTAATAGTAGCCGCAGGATCAGTCCACTTAATGGTCATCTTGCCGTCGCCAGCCTCAGAGGAAGCAGACATACCGGTAACAACCCAGCTATCAATGCCGCTAACCTGAGCAGTTGGAGTAACGCTAAATGCACAGGCATCGTCATCGGTATAGGCGTTCTGAGTAGTGTAAGGGAAAAACTTGTAATAGTAGGTTGTCCCATCTGTCAGACCACTATCACAAAAATAGCTTGTCTTATAAGCATCTCTGGTTTTGCTGTCCAGAACAACAGTGCCGTCTCTACGGCTTGTGGGGGCACTTCCTGCCTTACGAACAAGCAGAGTGCCACCCCATGCTGCCAAAGTAGATTCGGCAACAATCAGGTCGGACGGATCAGTCCATTTCACATAGACCTTACCAGAAGCAACCTGCGTGGTAATGTCGCTGACAGCAGCCAACGCAAGACCACCGCCGCCAGAGCCACCAGCGGGGAAATTTGACAAAATAGGCATAATCGCACCCTCCTTTTAACCTAATAGAATAATGTACACAGGGATATCGAACTCAGGCATTTCACCGTCTGCAACGATAATCAACTTGCCATCTTCCTGTCCGGTGATAGCCAGCTTTGCCTCCCGAGCGATTTCTCTCTGTTCGGCTGTAGCATCATGTGCCACATCGATAATGCCGTTGGTATCCTTCAGAAGACCATCGACAGCAAGTTCCTGTGTATAGGGCGCATCAACGCCAACCCATGCGGAAGCCAACAAAGTGGTTGTCACAATCACGCTGTTATTTGCCTTCTCGCCAAGTGCGGCATCAATTTTTATCATGTTGGAATCGCTTGTTCCGTTCATTCGTTCACGCCAGTCCAGGAATTTTTCTGAACTATCGTTGGTCAGATGAAGACCATAATTTTTTGTAGTTTCACTCATATTCCCACCACCTTAATTCAAAAGAATGATGGTAGCAGGAATGTCACAGGTGGGAGTGTCACCAGTATAACCAATGACAAGCTCACCACTTGCCTGTCCAGACACGAACAGACCAGCCGCTGCGGCTGCATCATATTCTGTAACTGAGATATCTTGTGAAAGGCAAATGACGCCGTTCTGCTTTTCGCCCAGACCTGCAACAGCAATTGTCTGCTTTCTATTGTTCCAAGCAGAAGCCAGCAGTGTAACAGATACATCTTGGCTTTTAACATCGTCAAATTCGCCCTTGAGCTTTGTCAAAATAGAAGTCATATTGTCCTGACTGAATTTCTTGCTCACGATGTCACACCTCCTAAATAGCAAACTTTGATTCTATATGCCCATTCGGGCTTACGAAAAATTCAATCTACGCCCAAGTGGGGAATAGAGAAAACCCCTCCCCCATAAAGGGGAGGGGCGTGCTATCTCTTGAGCATTCTTATGGCGTCAATTAAGCGCCAAAGACCTCGTTCCACATGGCAGTGACTTCGGCTTCAGTGTACTCAACATCAGCCTCGTTCCAAGCGGCGACCATCTCAGCAGTGATGCCGTCCAGAACAGCCTTGTTGTCGTGGGTATGCTTAGCGCCCTCAACAGCCTGCATACGGGTATCCATAGCGGTGTTCAGACCGTCGGCATAGTCCTTAGCATTCTGCTCAGCAGCATCCCAGGTAGGAACCTTAGCCTCCATAGCGGCAACACGATCAGCCAGAGCAGTCAGATCAGCAGCCTTTGCGTAATCACCGATCTTCAGAGCCTCGATAGCGGCAGTCACATAAGCGACCACAGTTGCAGGCTCACCCTCACCGCCGATACCAGCAACGATAGCTTCCAGAGCGGAAACCTTGCCCAGCAGGATATCAGCGTCGGCAGCCTCGTTGGTGATGAAGTCCTGAATCTCCTTCAGGCTATCCAGAGCGGCGTTCAGGGTTTCGCCATCCTCCAGAGTCATGAAGGCATCCATACGCTCCTTCTCAACACGAATGGCCTCAGCATTGGTAGCAATGTCAGCCTTAACCTGAGTGTCATCGTAGGTAGCTGCAGTCTGAGCGTCAGAGATCATCTGAACGACAGTCTTGTCAGCGGGAACCTCGCCAATCTTCTCTTCCAGAGCGTCAATCTCGCCCTGCATAGCAGCATCCTTGTCATTCAGAGCCTTGAACAGAGCGGCATGAGCGGCATCAGACTCGTCGTGAGCCTTTACTGCGTCAGCGATAGCAGTCTGCAGCTCAGTCTTGTCGTCAGAAGTCAGATGGTCATCCTCGATAGCCTTGATGCGGTTATCCAGAGCGGTATCGGCCTCGGAACGGGCAGTAGCCTCGTCAGCAACCTGCTTAGCAACGGAACCATCAGTTGTAGCATCACCATTCAGGACGGCGATTGCATTGGTGTTAGCAGTGACCTTGGGATCATTCTCTGCCTTGTAGGTGTTCAGCGCAGCCAGAACAGAAGCAGCAGACTCAGAAGAGCCACCGGAAGCGGCGTTCAGGGTCTCCTCAGCCTTCTTGTTGATATACGCAACGATGTTTTCCTCAGTATAGCCCTCAGGAATCTCGCCAACCTTCTCTTCCAGAGCAGTCAGGTCAACTTCCAGAGCATACTGGGACAGGTTTGCATCTTCGATAGCCTGAGCAATCTGAGCGGGAGTTGCCTTCAGGTCGAGCTGACCCTTGATCAGAGTCAGGAGCTGTTTCATGCGAGCTTCGCCAAAATAGTTAATAGCCATAGTTATTTTCCTCCTTGAAAATAATGTTGTTATGTAACAGGATCGCCCTGTTTACATTCAAATAAGTTGTGCGTTAACGACTTTGATTGTAACGAGCTGTTCGTAAACTCCGTCACCATCCCAGTCAAACTGCCACCGTTGGTCAAATGTCAGCTTCTCCGGGGTAGCGCGGGCATACAACCAGATATAGTCATCTCCATCCTTATATTCATTAAAAGACTTAACCTCAGACCATTCTCCGGTTGCCTCATTCATCGTCTGATAAACAGCATTAGGGGAACGGTCGGGGGGTGCGTCAACCCGCAGGCCAGGAGTCCAATATGCTTCTACGCCAAGCGGGTTAGTTTGCAGTGTGATACTCGGGCTTTCAATGGTTACTTCTGAGCCAACAATGGTAACATTGTCACCACTCATAGAAAGAGAACCAAATCCAAAAACATCGTTGAAGACATCGTTGACCTCGCCAGAATACTTCGTCAGCCTACAGGTAACAGGGAAGGTGTACTGATAGTAGCTTTCGTTATATTTCTCTTCCATTCGCTCCAGTACAACCACATCTGGTTCGCCATCAGCACGGATGTAATTCAGATACACATAAGCGGTCAGCATATCAATGTCGCCGACCGTCAGAGGGATCAGATATACGAGCTTGCGATTCAGATTGTCACCGCGAAACAGAGGCTCGCGTACTGTCGTCACAAGATCCATATTTTCGTCCAGCTTAATATAAAACATTAGTTTCACCCCCAGTTTCTGTTTGATTAAATAAGCTGTTATAAATAGCGTCCATTTTTTGTAACAGGTGATGAGTATCTCCACCCGCAGCATAAGAACGCCAGCTTGTATAGAATTCGTCGATTTTCTCCATTGTGATTTGTCCGGCGTCAAGTTTCTTTTTCATCTTCTTCAACTTGCGCCGCGTGTTGTCTTTGCTACGCTTTCGGATTTTTCGAACAACTTTCCCTGTGTCGGTGATATAGGTGTGGAAACCCAGAAAATCTATACCGTTCTTCAGAGGAAATATCTGCGTTTTCTCATTCAGCTCAAGACCATACTCAGCAAGATACTTTCGTATTTCTTTCAGACAGTATCGCAAATAATCCTTATCCTCATGGATGAGGTAGAAGTCATCCGCATATCTGCCGTAATACCGAATATGAAGCCTTTCTTTAACCATGTGGTCAAAGTCATTCAAGAGTAGAAGAGAAAGAAGCGGGCTTGTCTGAAAACCAATCGGCAATCCCGGATCTTTTACTTGATCGATCACGGTGTCCAACAGCCACAGCGTATCTTCGTCGGTGATATATTGCCTTACAACATCCTTCACAAGATCATGTTTGATGTTGGCAAAATATTTTCGGATATCGCATTTCAAAACCCAACCATCTGCATAATTTCCATCTTCAACTTTAATTAGCGGAAGACCCGCAGCACGCAATTCCTGTTCGTGTTTTGATTTGCGCGAAAAGAAATAGTGGCGCATAAATCCCGCCAGACGATCCAGACCAAATGCCCTTCCTTTGCCATTCTGCGAGGCATAGTTATCGTAGATAAAACTTGGTTGGATAGCAGGATACAACACATTGTCACAAAGAGAATGCAAAACGACCTTGTCCTTAAAGGAATTGGTCTCAACATCACGAACCTTTGGGCTGTATACCTTAAAGCTCGTGGTCTTGTCTGGCACATAGGTCTTCTCGCGTAGCTTGTCGGACAAAATCACCAGTGCTTCGAGAAGTCTGATTTCAAACTTATTCTCCGCAGGATTGTGGAATTTTCCGTGCTTTGCATCATAGAAGCCCTGTCGCAGTTTTGCGAAATCATATACTTCTTTGTACATAAACCTTTCATCCCGTTTTCTGTGTCGTGTATAGCTCCTGACCCGTAAGTCATTTGCATCGACACTCATGTGTTTATCTCGTTCTCACGAGACCGGATATGCTTTCCTTTGATAATACGGCATTGTTTTCGGCACAAGCCTACTCAGTCTCACCTTGGTTTATCAGAGCTGGGCGCACCCCCATATAATCGTTGTAAGCATAGGCATTGCTGACATCGCCATCGCGATTAACGCAACGCACATTGTACGAGTTGCCAGAGTTCGGGGAGCGTAAAAGATACAACAAAGCATACCCGCATACAAAAAATCCGTGCGCCTACATCAAGCACACGGTTGTATGTTGTGGTATCGTTTCATATCACTGTTTCTCCATGAGGTTGCCATCCGCTTCACATCCATCACAAGACGAGCCCAGTATTCGCAGTTATCGTCTCCAATGCAGCGCTCATCCAGGGCAATCTCAATGTTCAGCAAAAGCAGATCACACAAGCAAATCGCTTCAAGTTGGTACTCCAGTCTCTTGCGAAGCTGCTCAGGATCTCCTGTATGCATATGATTAGCCATAAGCAGACAACGCACAATGTTTCGCGCATCATCCTGTATGGTGTTGACCAGTGAGAAACGGTATTTCTTAGGGAATCTGTTCTGATTGTTTGCCATAGAGATGCTGTGTTTCATCATCCTTTTGGCGAGAACGATTACCTGTAATTCAGTCTGCGTGTCCTTAGCCACGCGGTTCACCCCTTTTATTCTTCAATGTCTACATAGTACATATCTTCAAGAATCATATCATCAATGTCAGCAAGTGAGCCAAAAGCGTCAATGTCAGCAAGTGTTCGCATACGCCGCAATACCGCAGAACCGACACAGGTCAACACAACGCCGGCCTCGGGTTTAAGCAGTTTACACGGGAATGTTTCCGCTGCAGAGAGAAGTTCCACTGAACTTTCTGCGTTTGTAAAGAACTCAACAACAAAAGGTGCCTCTGCACCAATCGCAATTCTTGCAGATAGTTTACCAAGAGAACGATACAGATCAAAGTCGATTGGATCGACGCTGATACTAACATCGTTTTGGATCAGTCTCATATGGAGAAGGTAGCTTAAGCTTTGTACCTCTGCTCCCAACATTACGCCGCTGTTTGCCTGTTCATAATATGTAGCAAACGGATCAACAAGGAATGACCCAATCGCTACGCCACGATACCCATTTTCGCCATCAATAATTGAATTCTTGACCTCGCTCGCAGCCACATCGAAATTGATAGCGTTTTCCACACTACCAATTGTTTTCAGCGGCATAATGGCAAGCATATCGTTTGCGCCAATAGAAATCGGCAAGGATACTCGCTCGATCTTTTGCGAAACCTCTTGCAGCTCTTGCTGAATCTCAATTTTGTTCTCTTCCAAACTAAGAGGGAAAAGAACCTTGAACTCAGCATTGGCATCAAGCACAATCGGATAAGCGTCAACAATTTCATATTTTGCGACAACACTGTCAGCACTCGCATCTAAGGCGATGCCGCCTGTATTATCCGCAGGTGACACCGCCTTTTCAGCGATAATATGATTGATCAGCTTACTATCAATGTTCAGCCAGTAATATACTGCAATGTCGTTGCGAACCGGAAGATTGACAACGATAAGGTCGCTTTGAATGAGACGCCCATCCACTAAAATATCAAATGATTTCATCAGCGACCCTCCATTACATTAAAGATTAAGCGGGATTCTGTGCAGAGAGACGCAGATAGTCCTGACGGATTGTCATAACGGTAGCAGCCTCAACCACACGAGGTGTGGACAGAGCACCATACATCAGCAGATTGCCGTTGATCTCTGCATCGTAAATTACGAAGTGGGTAACAGTACCCCAGCTTGCTGTGCTTTCCTCAAAGTTGATGTTTGCGGTGTTTGTAACAACGCCGTTAGTGGGTGCGCTCAGGTTCTCCAGAAGCACGCGGCCATAGCCAGCGCTGGTGGAAGGCTCACTGACATTGGTGCCACTCATTGTAGGCTCAGTAGTGCTGAGACCAATGTAGTATTCGGTAGGAATAGCGGGGGAAGTCTCCGTTCTGAACAGGTTGCCCGCTACGCGATTAAGAAAATGTGTAGTATTCATTCAAGTTCCCTCCTGTTAATTACTCTTTCGCTTTGTAAAAGCTTTGTCGATATTGTTATGAATGTTAATAATGCCCTGATGGGGAATATCAACATTTCCGTCAATATCCTTCAGTGTGATCTGATATACGAACTTTCCAAACAAATCCACAGTATCGGCAGGTTCCAGAGAAACACGCACAACATTGTAATGCGTTTCAGCATCATTCATGCCGATCTCCATTCCCTTGGACACCAGTGGAGTGCTGTTCTTGTTAATAAAGTTGACGATTGAAAAGTTCGCTTCGCCGCCAAACAGATTGAACGGTTTGGTTTTCTCCTCATCGTAGTACATATTAAACTGCAGGTCTTCAGAGGAACCACCTACAAACCGAATCTCAGGCAGACTATACATCTTATATAGCATCGTCATTACCCCCCAATGTTCACAGGGAATTCGCAAATGAACTTGACCGTTGCGTTTCCGCTGATCTTCAGTATGTTGTCACCATGCACAAGGCGCATGAACTTCATGTTGAAGTAAGGATATAGGTTCAAGTCCATGTTATTGGTAATTACCTGGTTCTTGTTGTCCACATAAATTACTAAGGAATTACTGCCCGGTAGAGATGTAAATTGGAATGTACGGTTACCATCGGACAGATTTTGGATAGAAACACTGTTCCCACCATGAATGGCGATTTCAAGCTTCGGTCTGTAAAAACCATTGAAGCTGCTTCTGTTAAACAGGATAAACTGTTCATCGCCATTGACGGTATATGAATATTCCTCAGGCAGAGAATAGGCGAACGGTGAGTCACAACTCACTCTACACGAAAACGCCCAAGGCATATCACCGTAAGTAATCAGCTTCAGCTCGGAGATGAAGCATTTATAACGAAATGACTCCATATCATCCTGAATGATTGTAAGCCATTTTCGTGCATTGTGACCTGTAAGCCACGCTGCAATCGTCTCAACCTCATACCGGTCAATGCTTTCATTTGCGTCAATGGATTCCATGTTGGCACCAAACACAAGCGTGTATTCAAGAGACTGGTTCTGAACCAGACCATAGGTCAACGCATCGTATCGCCCCGGAATTCTATCTTCCACAATCTCTCCGTTCTGGAAGCTGACATCTTCCTGACCGTTTGAGCCGAAATGGTAAACCATAAGCCCAAATTCGGAGCAGGGAATACCGTCAAAAATAAACTCGGTGCCCCAAAAAGCCATAGTTCACCTCCTATTGCTTTACTCGAAAATGACAAAGCCCTCCAGATTATAGATGTCGCCGGGAGTCAGCATCTGATCACCAATATCACTCTCGGAGATGATGACAGGCTCAATCTCAAGCTCAACCTCAGAAGCGACAAGCTCTTCAAACTTGTCCTTAAACGCCATGCACTCCTCGGTTGTTTTGAAATTGATGCTTCCATCGCCTGCAACGGTTCCATTGAACTCATTCAGATACTTCTTTTCCTCGCCAAGTGCAAACTCATATGCGCCCTCTACCGCGACATACATCTTGTAGATAGCGCGAGCTTTCTTAACGGGAAGATTGATGTCTCTCAGCTTCATAAGAGACGGGAAGGCTCTGTTGATTTTTTCCTGTTTCATAAATTTATCCCTTTCTTACTTAAGGTAGTTTTCGGCGTCTTCAATGTATACGCCTTTGGCAAGCCCCTGCTCAATGATCTCCCGGTCTGTGCGCTTCAATCTCGCCTCCAGAACATCGGGATCGAAACAGAGCAGGCCAACTTTTCCACCTGTTTCAATATATTTTTGATGAGAATTCCAAAGCATCTGTGTGCTTTCACGAACCTCTTTAATCAAATCTGCTGCTTTCATGCGATACCCCTTTCGTTAGTTGTTTCCGTAACCCACAACAATACCACTAACAACATGGAGCAACCACTGGTCGACTGTATTGTTCATATAAGGAATGGAGTCGGAGATACCTGTGTATCGCGCCCATCCACGAGTAGAACAGTAACCATACACCTTGAAATCATCAATATATCCCAATGTAACAACACCAGTAGTGGTAATTGAGAAATAGCTGCCAATTTTAATGGCGCAACCAGAAAGCGTGCCACCACTGATTCTGTTTGCAGAGAGTGTGCCGGTAGTAATACTGGACGCACTCAGATTCTTAACGGTAACATTGTTTGCATCAAGCGTGCCCGAAGTAATCTTGTTGGCAGAAAGATTCGGAATACGAACGGGATCGAATGTACCGGATGTAATCTTGCTGCAGCTAAGCTCGGGAATTCTCTGTGTATTAAACTGACCAGAGGTGATTTGGCTTGCAGGCAGTCCGTTAATCTGAGACGCGCTGATCTTACCAACAGTAATACTGTCAGCTCTCAGGTTTGTTACGGTAATATTGTTGCAGTTCAAAGTACCGCTCTTGATGTTGCTTGCATTCAGGTTGGTCACATTGATGTTATTGCCGTTGATCGTACCGGATGTGATATTGCTTGCGTTCAGATTGGTAATAGTAACATCAGACGCATCAATCGAACCGCCGCTGATTCTGTCGGCAGACATTGTGCCAGCAGTAATCTTGCTTGCGTTCAAACTGGTGATATTTGCATTGCCAACTTTAAGCGTACCATCCTCAATCTCACAACCGCCGATATAACCGCTTGTTGCGGTGATGTGGCCGGAAATGCTGACATTGTTTGCGTAGAAATAACCACTCTTGCTTGCGCGGATATAATTCGATGCGTTGCCAAGAGAAATGCCATCAGTTCCAATATAGATACCCTGCGTATTACTTGAATACGAGGATTTGCCATTGTAGATAGCACTACTACTGATTGTCCAACCCTGTGACGGCTGGCCGATATAACCGCTTGTTGCGGTGATGTGGCCAGTAAATTCTCCCGCACTTGCGTAGATTGTACCGACAAGCGTTAGGTTGCCATTGGTGTCTGCATAGAACAATTTCTTACTGTTGTCGATTGTCCCATCAGCTTTAATCAACGGATATTTGCCGATCATAAAACCATGTTCGGGATCGATCAAGATGTGCGAATTGGTATTATCGCTTGTAACGCTGAAGGTACTGTTGTGCAACACACAACCCTCTGCGTCCATCTTAAATACAGCAACACCGCCATCCTGCTTTGCGCTTTCAATAACAAGGTTGCTGCCGGCAAGCAGAGTACCAACAATGTTCGGCGCAACAATACCCCAACAGTCACCAAGGTTTTCATCGTAGAAATTGCCAATGGCAAGCTCAGCCGTTGCCCAGTTATTACTGGTCATCAGAATACTATTGTTGTTTAGCCACACTTGTTTAGGCTCATATTCGGTATGCGCTGCATCGCTCCACTTGCGAAGTCGAATACCGGAATCTCCCCAAGAAATAGCCTGTTCTTTAGAGGACATGATGGCATTTTTGGAAACATCTAATGCCGTAGTCATAAAGTTCTTAACCTTGGTGGAGGCACCACTATCCATAAATGCAGAATAGCTATACTTGTTCAAATCAACGCTTTTGCCCATTGATACGCTTTGCTCAAGCAAATCTGCCAACAGGAAAGAACTGTCACTTGAAACATAGGTATCGCTGAACTCAAGAGACAGGCTATCAGGAGAGGCAAACTCAAACTTAAGACCGATGCAAATCGGAGCGAGAGTTTCATCTTCGCTGATACCAACATAGATTTTTTCGCCATGACGAAGCTTGTTCTTAAACTTTACAAACTCGTCGATACCAAGAAAGTTAGAGCTTGTGATACTGAAGGTATAAGCAGGCTGAGAAATCTTTGTCAAAATCTCATTACCATATTCAAACAGATCCCATGCTACAGCACGCTTCTCATATTCACTTGTGTTGCGTGTAAAGTACAAATAGCCACTTGCAATGGTGACAGACAACTTGGTGCCATTCATCATATCCGGCGCTTCACTGTCAGCAGTCAGATCGTGCGATACGGAACTAACCTTACCAGTAATAGAAAAACAGCCCTTGGGGAACCTGGTGTCTCCCGTGGTGCCGGCGCCAAGATATGCGGTCATAACAAAGCTGTTGTCAGTTGCCCGTTCAAAAGCAGCACTGATAATTTCAGCGTCGATAAAGTCGCTTGTAACCTTGCCGCCCTTGATATCGTAGATCTCCTTTTTCTGTGCGTTTGTAACCTTAGAAATACTTGCGCCAGAAATAGAGATCTTTTTATTGGCGATACTGTTGCCAGCATCTTCATCGGTATAGGAATCGGTTGTCTGTACGACAAAGCTGCTCTCAGAAACGGAGTCATCCTTAATATAGCGGTCAAGCTGCAGATACTCTTCTTTTGTAAAAAACGATTCAAACTTTGTCAGCTTGTTGATTTCTACAAGCTGTGCATATACTGCCGCAGCATCAGCCTCAATATCCTCAATCTCTGCCTTTTTGGCTTTGATCTCAGACTGCTTCGAACTAATCTGTCTGTTGATTGCGTTCAAAGAACTCTGCTGCTCAAGATTGCTTGCAATCGCCTGAATAATGACCGCTTGCTGGTTTTCCAGAGAGGTCATTTCATGTTCCAGCTCAACAAGCGCAGCCTGTTCCGTTGTTTTCCGCATGATTTGCAGAGCGTATTCAACAGACAGATTGTAATACTGTTGCTGATAATTCTTATATGTATCTTTCCAACTCCAGTATTTCTCAATGAGCGCAGTATCAAAATTATCCGTGTTCATAAAGTAATCCAGATTGATGATCTGGTTAGTGCCCATAGGGTTCACATCACGGATCGTTACTCCATCGGCGCCGTTCACATCAAGACGGGTCACAATGTTCTCCGTGTTTTCCTCAACTGTAATTTCCTCGGCAAGATTGCCATTGGAGATATAAACAGGATTGGTCGGCACAGTAGACTTTGCACTCTTGACATTGATGCGCCGTGTCATGGTATCAAAATCGAAGATACAGTTATAGGATTCCTGAATTGTACCTTTAATGAAGTTGTACAGGTTTTCGTCAGACACTTCGAATGTACGATACTTGCCAACAAGCTCGCTATCAATGTAGCCAAGGCTCCACGACGGCATCAGCTCCAAGACGATCTGCATCAATGTACTGTCTGGCGTAACAGGATTCCAGAAATTGTAGGTTGAGCTGGCAAGAGAAAGCTTCTTGAATGTGAACTCATATTCCAGAGAATATGCCTTACAATACTTGATCTTCTTTACACCATCGCCAACCTCTTTGGGGTTAATCAGAATAAACTGACCAATGTCCTGCAGCTCAATAATACGCATACCGATCACCGCGTCATAATGCGGTGTATCCACGCCATCAACCTGTGCAGGAACTTCGAACTCAAGAACAGAGGCTTCGTTATACTTAATATCGGCAGTGATGTTCATTGCCGAACCAAGCGTGCCAATGGGAACGCCTGCTGTATTCTTCAGAATCAAAACGGGCTGTTCTTGAAGATCCAGTTTTGAAAAGTCCACCACCATATTACGGCAAAACCTCCTTTACATTATGATAGAGGGGAGACACAGCGACCCATGTCTCCCCATAATAGGTTATGGTTTCAATCTCGATGCACGAGTGCTGCTGATACCACGACGCTCAAATGCGCTATACAGTTTTTCAATAGCTGTGTCAGCAATCTTCTCGCCGTAGCTCTTCGCATCAGTATCATTCATCGTACCGCTATGGTTGATTTCAACCTGAATATGCGGTTCGAAAACAAGGCTCTGAGAACCGTCAGTAATGTTGTTAACGGCATCACCAACCAGAGAGCGAATGCTTCCGGTGATATCCGGCAGAACAAGTGAGCCAATCACTGTACCAAGACGCTTTGAAAGCTCTTCCTGGAAGTCAATGATCTTGTACAGAGTCTGCTGTTTGCCGTCGTTCAAGACTACTTCGCCCTTTTCCAAAAGCGCAAGTGTTTCGTCTTTGCCAACATTTGCCTCGTCTACAACGCCGCCGGTATGATACTTCGGAATGGAGTTGATTACAACACCACCAGAAGAAATGCCACTCATGGCTGCGCTATAGTCATTTACAGCCTGCGCTGCACGAATCCATGCATTCGCAATATGTTCATCGACCGAGGCACCGACAATCGCCGTATTGCCGAGAATCGTCTGATAGAAAGCGTTCCAGAGTTCTTCGGATTCCGTAACAGTGTTACGCATAATCTCGATTTCGTCTGCGCGCTGCTGTTCATAGTCCTCAGCCATCTTGTCAAGTGCATCAAGCTGAGAATCTGTCGCATGGTCGCCCTGGGTGTCTGCAAGTTCCTGCTGCTTCTCAGCAAGCTCCTGCATCAAAGATGCGCGTTCGGCCTGTGCGCTCCGGCTGTCGTCGAGAGCGAGCTGGTCAATGCGCGACTGCAGATCAGCGATCTCCTTAACCTTTTCAGCAATATCGGCTTCGTAGTCATACTCGTCCTTTGCTGATTCGATCAATTCTTTTCGCAGATCAATGATCTTCTGATAGGACTCAACCTGCTTATCGTAGATCTCCTCAATGTAGTCGATAATATTGTTCTTGGTTTCGAGGATCTCGTAGCCAAGGTCTTCAATATTTTCAGCCGCATCAATGTTGTCCTGATTAAGCTGTTCGGTCGTTTCAATCAGATCTTCAGTTTCTTTTCTCAGAGCATTGGTAGCTTCCTGCAATGTCTCATACTCGCCGGCAGAATTTGCAGTCAGCTCATTCAGATGTTCCAGATTCTTAATGTAAAGCTCGTTGGTTTTAGGATCATAAGATACCTGGAAACCAAGTCCACGAAGAGCACCAACATTTGCAGAGATCGTTGCCTGCTTAGCAGCCATCAGATTACGCTCTGCCTCGGCCTCTTCTTTGTAGACATCAATAAGTCCACTGGAGAGGAAGATCTTTTCAGACAAGTCCTCAGTGTGCTCCAGCTTCTTCTCAAGAGATACGCGACGCTTCTGAACTTCCTCAAGACGCTTTAGCGCCATGTAGTATTCATCAATAGCCGCAATATACTCTTCAACGAGCTTTTTCTTTTCCTCTTCGGCTTTCTTAGCTTCCTCGGCTGCCTTTTCGGCTTCCTTCTGCTCCTGTTCAATCTTGTCATTGGTTTTCTCACCAACGATAGAAGAAGCATTATCAACCAAGTTTTTGAAGCTTTCGAAAGGAGTATTTCTCAGCGCCTCAAGCGTAGCAATCTGACCGTTGATTTGCTCAATAGCATTCTCGTAGTCAGAGATATCCAGTTCAAGGTCTGCAATATACTCATCAAGAGAAATCTGTTTGGCTTCATAATTGTACTCTGTTCCGACAAAGTTACCATCAGGTGCAGAGTAGTCATATCCGCCAGTATATACACCGGTGCCGCCTGTAAAGAGGGAATAGTCGGCACCCTCAATATAGCCATTCGCCATACCACGAATAGCTTTTGCTGTTTCGTGTGCCTGCTTTGCAATGTCAGCAATACTCCAAGCTGACTTTTGAGCATTTACATAAATAGCATGAGCCATGTTATACGCCGCTTTTGCGGAGTTTTCATCCATGTTCTGGAAGCACTCCATAGCAATACGCGTAAACTCTTCCTCGTTTTCTGCCATAGCAGCAGTTGCGAGCTTGTATGCAGTAGCCCTATCAACTTCCATATTGATAAGAGCTTCTGCAAGAGCATTACCAGTGTTAAGCTTATAGATAGCCTCTTCACGAGTAAGCTCAGACTCGCCATTTACAACTGCCTTTGCAAGTTCCAACTGAGCGGTCGCATTTGCCTTCTTGGCTTCAAGCACCGCTTTGTCGGCTTCAAGCTTCGCAATCTCCGCATCAATCTGCGCGTCAAGCTCGGCTTTCTTGCCGGCGATAAACGAGTTCACTACTGCCTCATTCAGAGCAAGCTCGCCATTTGCAGTAACCGTAGCACTATTCAAAATCTCAGGATATGCCTTGGCATACTCAAGGATCTTGTCAAGAGAGAAGGTAAATCCATCTGCAACAGCATTCTGCAGGTTAGCAAGCCCTGCGTAAGAAGTAGCAACGGAGTCAATAACATTAGCTACATTTGCGAAATTCTCAAGAGCCTCATTATAGGCACTAATATCACCAGTAATGTCGCCATACAATGTACCGTACACCGCAAGCAAGCCCTGATTTTCGCGGATAAGATCAGAGTTCTCAGCAATCGCATCGTTGTTATCCTCAATAGAGTTGGTAGCTTCAATGATTAGCTGATTCCACATACCACCATCACTGGCGATGTTTCTCTGTTCTTTGTAATATTCGATATTCTCCTCCAGAGTATCGTTCTGCTCTGCGAGAAGTCTGTTCTGTTCTGCAAGAGAATTGATCTCGGATTCAATCTCCACCATTTCTCGAAGCATCTTGGCATTAGCATTGTCTTTCCATGCCTCGGTGTTCAGCATCAACACGCCGTTTTCTTCGTAGATGTAATTGAGATAATCCTCTTCGGCAGCAGCAAGTGCTGCGACGGTTTCGGCAGTAAGTCCCTGACCGGTTGCCATGTCCTTTTCTGCTGCTTCCAACGCGGAGTAAGCAGATTGGAGTTTAGACAGCACATCGGTCAGCTTAGACAGTTCAGCGGTATAGGTTGCTATACCCTCACTGTTCGGCGCCTCCGCCATTTCTGTCAGTAAGTCTGTGTATCCGCTGCCTGACAACCACTGATCAATGAGGTTGGAAAGTGTATCCGTTCCATTATCAAACTCAAACATTTCGCCAATGGTCTCGTTAAGATAAGTGCGGAACGCCTCAAGCTCTTCTACGGTATCAGGGACACCATTTCTCCATTCATAATCAGCGGCAATCTCTTTATAAACAGCGTTGACATACTTATCAACGGCATCTGCCATCAAGCCTGTTTTATCGATAATACCATCATAAATATCATTCTCTGTCAGATCTTGCTCAAGGAGCATTCTCTTAACATCAAGAAGTTTATAATAGTAATCAACGATAGCGGCCATATCTGTGTGGTCTGAATCAAACCCAATTGGCTCAAGCTCTTCACCATATGTTCCCACATCAATGAAGTCGCCCATAGCTTCTTCAAGAACATCCTTCGCGGCAACAAACTCTTCGATACCAGTTCTGCCGCTAAGATCAATGGTGATCTGACTTCCATCCCATCCAGACCATACTTCTGCACCAAGCAAATCTTCAGCAGCAATTCTTGCTTCTTTTGCCTCATAATATGCATCTTCAAGTTCAGTATCAATAAGGTCGCGAAGAGCATCATTATAATCTTTGGTTCCCTGAGTTAATCCCTCAAGAGCAAGCTTTTTGTCACCAAGCGCCTGGGTTACTTTGTCAACAGCAGTTTTCAGCGAATTGTTCTCGCTCTCGCTGCGGTCTGTAAGCTCTGCGTATTTGTTATACTCAATGTATGCAGACTTTAGTGTTGCAACATTTTGTAGTCGCGCATTTGTCTCATCAATAATCGCCTCAGAACTCTCAATGGTTTTCTGGCGAGCCTCTTCAATGGCGTTTTTGATCAAACTAATTGCAGTAATAACTGCAACAAAAGCTGCGACGGCAATCTGTGCCGTTGATGCTAAACCGGCAACGCTCTTAAAGCCATTGCCGATAGCTTTAAGAGAACTTGAACCGGAAGCTTTAGCCGCCTTAAAACCGTCAGTAAAGATTTCAAAGACACCGGCAATATCGTTTCCGAAACGAGACAGCTTACTTCCAATATTAGTTATCGTTGCAACCAAGGATTCGGCTTTTACAATCGCAAGGATTCCAGCCGTTATCTTTAGGGCGGTATTCAAACCACCAAGCGCATCAACCACCTTGGCGATTGAATTCAAAATGTTTAACAACCCAGTACCGAAATCGACAATCTGTTTTACAGACTCTGAATCGATAAGGGTAATAGACAATTCTTGAAATGTAGCCTTAAACTTTGAAACCTTACCCGCAATGCTGTCAAGGTACTTCTCGTTTTCTGCAAGTGCGGAGCCAGTAGAATTTGCAGCCGTAGCAATAACTTCTTCGACAGTTTCAAAATTGTTAATCAGAGCAGAAATAACATTGGCATTACGGACGCCGCCGCCAATCAGCTCAGTAATATTTGTACGAGAAATATCGGTCAGATCATCCCAGACGGTAGAGAGTTCGCGCATAATCTGCACGGTGCTCTTAAAAGTATCGTCGTCAATCATAATGTCGACTTTATTACCAGTAAGCGCAAGGATCTCTTCACGCAGTTCAGACACGCTATTCGCCATGCCATCCGTTGCAATACCAGCTTCCTCAGCTTCAGTCTTCGCAGCACGGATATACATGGACATGGTCTTCATCGCAGTACCGACCTTTTCGGGATTCTGGATAACCTCGTTGGCTGCAGTAATCAGCGCAATACTTTCATCAAGCGTATTTCCTGCAGCAGCAAGGGCAGAAGCAGAGTTCAGCAATGCCTCACCGATACCAGTGGAACTAATTGCGAACTTATTACCAACGATGTTGAACTTATCAACGATAGTCATTACATTGGCAGCTTCAATACCAAATGCCTGCATGGTAGAAATGATACTTTTAGACGCTTGGTTAACATCCTCAATACCGTCGCCAACATTTTTATAGACGATAGCGGCGTCGGCAAGCACAGATGCGTCTGCGATACTATGACCAAGTCTTGCAAAATCTGCAGTTGCATTTACTGTATCGGAAATTGTTGCACCAATAGCCTTTGCACGAACAGCAGCAGTATCAAGGAACTTATCATAAGTTGCTTCTGTCTCGTCGGTGACCTTACGAAGTTCGGTCATAGCGGCATCAACTTCAGCAACGACACTAACCATTTCTCTCAATGCGCGATATACCTGCATAATAACCTGAGAGATAGTCAGCCATGATGTGAATTTGGCAGCAAGACCTCCAACGCGATCAGAGAATGTCTTTGTATTTTCACCGGCTTCTTTGATTATGGCAGACGAACTACTGATGTTTGTCTTAAGGTCGCCAAAGTCTTTGTTGAATGTATCACTTGCTTTGCCAGCAAGAGAAAGTTTTGAGCGAAGGCTTTCAAGTTCTCTAACATAACCTTGGATCTTCTCATATTCTGCGCTCGTTTTACCAACTTTGGAAGCGCCCCATGAATCCAGATTTTTCTTGGTCTGTACAATCAGAGAATTAACCTTATCAAGCTGAGCCCGATATTCAGCTTCCGCATTTGCAGTAGCCTTTGCAGCATCCTGTTTCGCTTTTTCCGCCTGTTTTGCGGCGGCTGCGCTCTGCTCGCGTGCAATACGCGCCTGATTGATTTGTGCAATCTCATTTTGAATAGCAACCGCTTCATTTTGGAGCGCTGTCATTTGCTCCTGAGATGCAATACTGTTTGCACTTCTGATCTCTTCGATTTTCTGCTTAAGGGCGGTATATCGCTGAGTAAGTGCATCAAGCTGTGCTGTATCGGTAATGGCGTTCTTGCCACCCGGCAGCACGCTCTTATAAGCAGTCGCCAGAGAACTCATGGTTTCTTTCAATACACTCATCTGTGCATTGAAACGGTTTACCTCACCCTGACCACGAGCGGCGGCATCTGCGATATTATCAATCTGCGTAGCAATCGTGCCGGCACCAGTCGGATCGACAAGCCCAGTGATTGAGACGCCATTTTTAATGCTGAGGGAATTGATTACATTCTGCAGATCTTTTCTCAGCTTTGTCACCGCTTGAGAACAGTCGATGTTTGTAATCTTGATCGGTGACTTATTAAGCATGGTCTGTGCGCTTGTTCTTACACGATCCATGTCTTTCTGCAGAACGACAAACTTGTTGCTGATTTTGATTTGTTTGGTTAAACTGTTTATCTGTTCATTAAACTCTGCTTTTGCAGCAGTAGAACGGTCAACCGACAGTTTAACCTTTGCGCCAAAACCCGCCATCTTCTCACCGTCCTTTGCAAAACGGGCAAGCTGTTACGCCTGCCCGTCAGAATTATTTGTTAAGTTCCTGCCGTATCACGCGGCTAATTTCGGAACTCCTGTCTATTTCCTTTTGTGCGTTTCCGATAGCGGGACGAGGAAAGCCACCGCGCCAAATACCCATATTTCCAGTCTCCAGTAGTTTGAGGAAAGCACCGGGGTATCGGTTTCGGAAACTCCATCCCTTAACGATTGCGGGGGAAGCAGTCACATTGCTTGTGACCATAATTTCATCTGCCGCAGAAAACTTATGATAAATAGCGCCGCGCTTTAGCAGCAAACGGCGCCGTTTGTATGTAGTTGGTGTTCCGTCCGAGGATACCCATCCGTTTTCTTTTGGCGTATAGGCTCCATATATATCTGTTTCTATATGCTTCCTTACAATGTCTTTTGCAATGGGAGCAACACTCTTATCCAAAATCGTTGCACATCGCTGCTGCACAACTTCTGTCAGTGCCTCCCAGCTATCGCAATTCTTTGGCATAGTGCTCCTCCTTAATGTTTACTTGCCTTTCTTGGGGAAAGAAACCACCTTTTCAGACTCGTTTGTCTTCGCTTCAATTTCATTACGCTGCACATCCAGAACAGCCTTAGCAATAGACTCTTCAGTCATAGAATCCATCTCAGAAAGCTTCTTCACAACGCCATTAAAATCATCGCTGTTAATGCCGCCAAATGCAGCCTCGAACTGCTCAACCATAGCTTCGATACGGAGCATCATCTCGTTGGTCTTAGCCGCCAGAACGGTCTCGATCATCTTCACTTCGTGGTCAATGCGTGCATCAATGGCCACCTCAATTTCGTGAAGCTGTTTATTGTTGATATGCTCCATGACCTGACACAGTACATCGGTGCAATACAGCAATTCATACTGCTTCTCCACATTGGAAGGCAGATTGAAATTTGCGTAGGTAGTCAGGATTTCAGAACGAATTGCGAACTCCTTGATCTCAGGAGTATAGCTTGCGGTCTCAGCGTCAACGCAGGATGACACCACATTCTCAACGAACTGCATCATGTCCTTCAGAGGCAGAGTGCGGCGAATTGTGATATTTACATCCTCGTTGCCACGCATAGGAACCACAACGATATTTTCTTTCAGAACGCTTTCCAGCTTATTGATGGAAACGCGAGATTCTTTCTTAGCCATGATTATTTCTCCTTTACTTCTTCTTTGTGTTCTTGCTTGGTTTTGCAATCTCCACAATATTAGTCACATAAAAACCGATAGAAATAGCGTCCGCAAGATTGTCGTTCTCAGTCTCAATACCAAATTGATCTTTCACGAACTGAATAGACAAAATCTTGGACTCTTTCTTGCCGTTGGTTTCAACCGCAAGCACCTGACTCTTGATTTCCTTGGAGTTCCGGCCTCGCGCTTTACAAAAGTTCTGCCACTGTGACGGGGCGACATATCCATACAAGTATTCGTTCTTCTCAAAGAGATTCACGAGTACGCCCTGTAGCTGTGCCAGTTTCTTAAACGCTTGGACATTTGCACGAAGCTGAATGTCCTCAATGAAAACAGCGGAAATGTCATACGATTTCAGCAGAGAAGCGACAAGCTCTTCAATGTGCTGTATTGCTTTTGCGTATGTATATTTCTTGCTGTCAAAAGAGAAAGTGCCGTATCCAATCAGCTCTTTCTTTTCATAATCAAAAACAGACCATGCACCGTTTCGAGCTTGGTCAATCGCTAAAATGTTCAGATTTCATCACCGCCTAATAAATAGAAAAAAGGGAGGGGAGAATTGTACAACCTTTTCTCCTCCTCCCATATTTGGTTATTCAGTGACTTCGATGTCCTCGGGTTCTGAAACTTCTGCTTCGACGGAGATCTCTTCTTCCGCTTCAACAACCTGTTTCAGTTCAGGCTCGGGTTTCTCAACCTTTTTCTTGCGAGGGAAACGCATTACTGCAGCTTCCTCCACAGGCTCCACAATGCTTCGTGAAGCAGTAATTTTGTCGAGATACACCATGCCGCATTCAGAGGAACACGCCACTTCACGCCAGTTAAAAGCCTTGTTGCCAGACCTTGCGCTGTTACAAGCCTCATAAGTAGCGCCGCATACTCTGCAAGTCTTAATCTGCTTCGGCATTTATATCACCTCAAAAATTACTCGGCGTCGGGAGTGTTCTCACCAAAGATGGTGTAAGTCCACAGAGCACCGCTGGTGCCGCAAGCACCTGCCAGGGAACGAGCCTCGAAAGCATGAACGCTCTGGCTGTCGCCCATCTGGATGTCGAAATTACCGTTGAAGTCAGCCTTAGGAATGAAGAACTGAACACGGTACACATTAGCACACTTGTCCTCGGCGAAAGCGTCGATGTACAGAGCGACCTTATCGGAATACTGGTCAGACAGGTTCTCCAGAACATTTGCCTGAATCTGACGGAAGTAGTAGACAGCAATCTCAGTGCCATCCTTGATCTCGTCAGCATTAAAGGCAATGGTCTTAGTTGCGGGATCATATGTAAACACGCCGGTAGCCACAGCATCGCCCTGAGTCAGAACCTCGCCCAGAGTACCGTCTTCATTACGCAGGTACACAGACTCGATCTCGTTGCCGGCAGTACCGACAGCCTTGTAAGTAGTGACGGCCTGATTGCCAGTAACGGTCAGGTAATCGGGGTACATGATGGAAGTCTTCTTGTTCTGGAAGCTGTTACCGACCTGAGTCTCCAGCATACCGCCAGACAGCAGACCGTTGTTACCGCTTACGGTAACGGCCTTATTACGCTTCAGGGTGTTCAGCAGGCGACCCTGCTTACCGGTAATATCGGTAGTCTCCTGTGTATTGGCAATGGTTGCATTCTGCAGCTCGTCCAGAACCCACTTAAACGCGCCGGAGACGATATCAAACGCAGTGATAGTCTCAAGGCTGGTAATGGTAATATCATTGACATTAACACTCATTGTTTTCATCCTCCTATTTTGATGTTAGCCAGTTCAACTGATCCTGGCTTAATTCTTTTGCGTTGATCGTGCCCGCATAACACCCGATCATGGTGTTGTCGTAGTTGATTTTCTTGACAATCTGATAAACGCTTGCGTTGAACTGATATATCGTAAGGTCTAAGGTTCCCTCATACCCGTACTTATACTGTTCAGTGTTCACCAGTGCGATAATAAGATCCTCAAGCTGTGACTTATACGGTCGTCTTGCAGCTCGTCGCTGCTTGATTCTGGCACGCTCAATCATATATTTTTTGGCCTCTTCGTTAGCCGGTTTGCGATCATTCTTTTCAAGGTGGTTGATCTTACGAATTACCCTGCAAATCTGATCATGGATGGCGCGATCTATCACAATATTGTTTTCTTGGTCTATCAAGACAACATTCCCGTTTTTCTGATTGATCGCAGTTTCGAACTTTGAAAGGTCGAGATCTCCGAAGACAAGACTCGTATCCGACTTTTTGATTTCCTTGAATAGCATCAAAAAGAGTTCGAATGAAGAGATTTTTGCAAAGTCAACCCCAATGTCATCAAGTTGAACCATGAAGTCCGCAGGAGTTGCTGTGATTGCGGTAATCAAACCGTAATAGGCACTCTCGTCTTCAATGATCTGTCCAACCGTAGGAATAACAATGGAAATTGAATCGTTTACAGGGTACGAACGCGAATAAAGGTAACCTTTAGCCACGCTGTTTCCTGTTGGCAGGCGGTCGCTTTGACGGGCTTACGCGATTAAAGTCCTTAGCAGAGTAAGTTAGAACCCTGCCTTGATAATCTGTAATCGGGGAAAACCTACCCACTGAATACAGATCCAGTTCGCCAAGTCCAAAATAACGGCTGCCGTTCAACTCTTTATTGATCTCTACAGCCAACTGATCCGTCCGAACGCCACCTTCGGTCAGACGCATCTTGCTTTTGTGTGTAAAAATCCAAACATAGACAACCGGCAGATAAAATGTCTTATCCTCAACCTCAGCAATATCTACATCAAAACAGATGAATGTTTTGCCATCATCAACTGTTTCGGGGACAAACTCATAAGGATAGATCTGCTGATATGCCAAGTCATAATTTGGTACAGGAGCCTTTTCACTGTCTGTCACAAGGCGTACAACCTTATCGTTACAGCACAGCGTTTTCATAAGCTCGTTCTTGTAGTCAAAAATTTCATCAAGAAGCATTAGAGCCACACCCCACTTTTCTTAATTTCCTCTGGGGTGTTCTCCTTTTTCTCCTTGGCATCAGTGACGATCTGCTCAAGTGTATCATCAACCTGTGTATCAGGTTTCGGCATTTCCACCCTCGGCTTCCAACTGTAATAGTCAGCAATGCGAAGCTCCACATTATCGTCATCGGTCAAATTAACCTCATTCAGAATAAAGCGGAACACACCTTTGCCGTTATATACATTGAAAAGCTTGTTCGGTTTCGTGATCTGATAGGCAAGCACTTCGTCAGAGTCCATATCATCGATCAAAAAGCGTCTGCCACGGCTCAGTTTATTTGTATCTTTGTCTTTGCCAATCGTGATTGCAATTCGTGCGTCACCGATAGCCATCATATCTCCGGTCTTTTCACCGATCAGATATTTTGTGCCATCCTCGACAACACACCAACGACCAATAACATTGCCGTCGCTGTCGACCCATCGGAGATAGTAATTACACCTACGCATCAAACCTTCAGCATAGAGTGCGTGGTGTGCATCTACCTCAGTCACAAGCCATCTGGAATTTTCCCACTCAATCAAATCTCCGTGGGGGAGAGTATCTCCCGGCATAGAAAAAATCTTTTTTGTGGTATAGTCGCCTGTAACATCCTTGATCGACACCTGCTTATCCTCTCCGTTCACCTTAACCGTGTTATAGGATAGAGAGGCGGTAATTTTTCGACTAATGCGACCCTGTGCGTGATCCAGCGCAGATTTTCGCTTTGGGTCGCCAACGGAATTGTTGGACGCGCCAAGCCGCGCCTCATAAGTGCTCCACACACTCATGTGATCACACCCCCGTTTCGCAATATTTACTCCGCAGTTTCTTACATACAGAGATTGCCTTAAACACCTCGCGCTTTACGACAGGTGTATCGCAATCATTTTCGATCAAATACTGCAAGATAGAAAGCAGAGTCAGGTACATAGAATCATTGCCCACCTCTGCCATAAGCCCCTTAAAACCAAGGAGCTCCACCTGAAGACTTTTCATAAACTCATTCAGTGAGGGCTCGCCACTCTCCTTGATAGGGAGAATTTTGAAGAACTGGTTTACAAGTCCATTCAGGTAATTGTCGACCATCTCAGCCGGAACATCATATCCATTTGTAGTAATCATAGGGACAGATCACTCAGGTCTCCGTGGTTGTACGAATATTCCCTCATCATATTCGTAAAATCCTTTTTGGAGGTATTGTAGGCATTGGTCAGGCGATACAGAAGCTCTGCAGGAGAATACTGGGAGAAGTCAGATGTGTTCAGAACATTCTCCAAATTGTCCGCGCGATAGAAGTATGGCTTCATCCACTGAACCAACATACCTTCAGATACGATGTCAACAATCTCGTCGATTTCATCATCAGGGATGGTCGTCTGAAGTTCGCGCACTGCATCGTCACCAGTAACCAAATCGTATTTGCAGATCTTATTAAACTGGGCGCAGGCACGCTTCATATATCCGTCAACCGTACTATTCCGGTCATAGTCATCAAGCTTGATAAAATCGTACTCGGTGACCTTGCCAAGAAAGGCGGCAGTAAATAGATTGTAGGAGACGCTCATTAAAACACCTCCGTTAATGCTCGATCAGTTCCACAGACAGGCTTTTCTCAAGAGCGGCAATCACCTTAATGGAATCAATCGTGCCATCAGCAATAAGCTGCTTTGCACGGAATGCAACAGACTTCTTCTGTCCATCGGACAGAGCCTTAACTGTCTTCTCGATTTCATCAGGAGATTTCTCGAACAGCTTATCAAAAGAAGCAGAGTTCAGAGCATACTTGTAATACTGGTTCATACCCAGCCACTCAACGATCTCAGGATCGTCGAACAGGAACCAGTTGTTCACGAAAAATGACTTGTAGGAATTCTTTGCGGCCTTCAGCTCAGCCAGTTCAATCTCCTGTTCGTCACCAAATGCCTCCCAAACAAAGCGTTCACCGGTCTTCTTGCTCTTATAAACAAGAGTGCCATTGAAACCATTCTTTACGGTGACATACATACCGGGGTCAAGATTCTTCTTGACCTTATAGGATTTCTTTTCTGCTTCTTTGGCAGGTGCAGTTTCAACAACCTGCTCCACTGCTTCAACCTCTACGGCTGCATCAGTGCCAAATACGGCTGCGGTCTTCCGAGCCTTAGTGCTTGTATTAGCCATAACAGTACAGTCCTTTCATTCATAATAAGTGGCAGCCCCGAATTGGAGCTGCCACAGAGATATGTTCAATTACGCGATCTCGTAGCGACCGATACCGGCGTTGCCGCCAGCCAGAACGATACCCATACCGTACTTCTCGCCATACAGGTATTCCTGAGTGAAGTCACGGTTCTGAGTAGGATCGCCCAGCAGAACAGTGGACTGACCCTCGTAGACAACCTTGATAGGCTTGTCGTCGCCAGCGATAACAGTCAGCACATTGTCAGGGAAGATGAACTCAACAGAGTTGACCTTATGACGCTGAGGAGTAACCACGACAGGAGTGCCGAAGAACTTGCCGTAGTAACCCATGTTGTGCAGCTCGTCCTTAGCGCCATCAGACTGGATGGACTCCTTCAGATTGCGAATAGCCTTCTTGGTGCCGATGATAGTAGCAGGCTTGCCACCGGCAGCAGCCTCGACATGAGCGATCAGGTCAAGCAGTGCGTCCTCATCGTATGCACCAGCAGCGGGGAAGTAAGTAGCGCCGCCGAAGTTGTCGGCAGTAGCAGTGCTCCACAGAGCATAAACATCGTCCAGCAGCTTCTTGCGGAAGGACTCAGCGACCTTGTTGATGAAGTAGTTGAAGTCAACCTGACCGGACAGAACACGGTTCAGCTCCTCATAGATACGCACAACCTTGAAGGAAGTGGGAATAGAGGTCTCGCTGACCCCACCCAGTCTCTGACGACGAATACCCTGAGTACCGTCAGCAGCGTCAGAAACCACGAACAGATCGAAGTCCTCAACCTTGAAGATGTTCTTATCGCCCAGAGCAATGTTGCGGAAGTCGACCAGAGAGTTGAAATACTCGTCGCCCTGGAAGCCCTCAACGATAGTACGGGTCAGGATCTCTTCGACCAGAGTAAACAGACCGACGCACTTACCGTCGCGGATATCCTTGTAATTCAGAGTGGTAGAGCCATTGTTGGCAGCAACCAGTGCCTGACGCAGTGTGTCCATAGACTCACTGACACTATACTTGGTAGGAGTGCCATGATAAGCATCAATAGCAACTCTGACAATTTCATTCATATCAGCCATTGTAATTTTCCTCCTTTATCAGATTTTTACTTAAGCTTCTGTGTTGCCAATCTTGACAACATAGTAGGTGTAGCGACCAGCAACCTCGACAGCCATAATGGTGCCCAGGCCAGTGCCGGCAGCGTCAATCTTGCCGCCCTCGCCAATGCCAACCTCAGCGCCCTTTGCAGCGACAGCGCCGCCAACAAAGCCGTCCTTGGTGACAGAGTACATATTGCGGCTGCGAGGAATATAACCACGGCAGATAGAACCAGCCTCATTGATAAACTCGTCCAGGTTCTTCTTGCGCTCGTCGTACATAACCTCAACGGTGCCAATAATGGCACAGTCAGACAGCTTGCTGGAAGCAGTAGCCAGAACGGCCTTCATCACTTCACGCTCGCCCTCTTCGTAGCCCTGCAGCTCAACGATAGTGCCGTTCTCAACGGCGATTTCCTTGCCATCAGCGTCATAAACACGGCAAGAAACCAGATCAGCAGCCACATCAGTGCCGCTGAGCAGGTCAGATCTAAACACGGTATAAGCCATAACTTTTTCCTCCTTAAAATTTATCGGGTGGGCGGAAACTCAACGAACAGTCCGCCGTAAGGCTCGTCTGCAAACTTGTTCTTCTCAACAGGCAGGCGAGGTGACTTCTGCTTCTGAGCAGAGAAAGTGTGGGTTGTATTGCGTCCGCGAATTGCGAAGCACTTGTCCTCAAGCTCTTCAATAGAAAGCTCGGAACAATTACCCTTCAAAGTCTCAAAAGCCTCAATGCCATTCAGGTCTGCGAACATAGCAAAAACTGCGTCCTCGTCAGCAGTACGCTTGTTGTCAAGCTGTTCCTGCTTATACTGGCGCAGTTCCTCAAGTTCGGTATTCATATTCTTGATCGTGTCGGAGGCGGCATTGTATTTTTCCTCCAACTCGGTTTTTGTGGCTTCAAATTCAGCATTCAATTCTGAAGCCTTAGCGGATACGGAAGCTTCCACAACAACATCAAACATTGCCTTGTAAGACAGCTCAGCATCGCCCTCATCGAAGTCTACGATGGAGAACTTCTTGCGCTTCTTAGATTCAAAGTCAATTACGACATTGTCGCCATTCATAGAATAATGGAAACCATACAGCTTCCAGTCTTCCATGTCGTAGCAGAATACTTCCATAGCATCGGAGTCATAGTCGCAATACATATAGCGACACATTTCGCCCCATTCGGTTTTCACCTTTTCAGCGCACAGTGCGCCAAGCAGCTCATCTCTGAACTGTTCGCCAGACAGTGCAAACTGACCTTCCGCTCCGCTGCCGTTGGGGTCAGCGTTGACAGGTGTACCAGGCTGATTATCGTTATTGAAGCGTGCATTCAGTTCTGCCTCAAGCTCCTCTGCTGTCATTGCATCAATATCGAAATCAAGCTGATCCACACTCAGACCAAACTTGGTAAGCAACTCCATCTTCTGTTCCAAGTGCTCTTCTCCTCCTTCCATCGGATTTTGTGGGTGTATGTCAACCTCAAGTGAGGTGTTGACCTTTTTGAAATTCTCTTTGAACTCTTCCATCATCTCTGCATACTTCTCTTTGAAAGTATCCATACCAAACATGGCAAGGCTTGCAGACTCATAACAAGGTTCAGCGGCTTCAAGCAGGCAGAAAGCCAAAAACTCAAACGAATCAATTACATAAATGCCGTCTTCCATACGACCGCTCTTAACGCGGATCTCCATAGACTCATCAGTAATTACATTGTTTTTAATTTTTTCATAAGCTTCCTGACGCTTCCAGATAAGAGCTTCAATGCACAGATACTCATGCACACCGCTATCATCTTCAAAGCACTCCCACCAGTATTTAGCACTTTCGGGAATTACGCCGACCGGCTGAGTAATGTTGACAATTCTCGCAGAACCGTCTTTCATCACGATCTCTACATCGTGACTACCGATCTCGTCACGCTCCCGGTTGTAATTGCAAACAATGGGGCAGTTGTAAATTGTGCTCATACTGCGTTCAAACGCTTCCTTAGAAATGCTTGATCCATTACGGTTTTTGCCAACATAGGCCACCTTGAGCACGCCTGCATCAAACGAGCTATTAACCTCGCACAGTTTCTCGACAGAAGAGCTGTATGTAATCTTCATGTGTTCGTCCAATTACATCACCGCCTCTCCAAAATATAGTGAGAGGTGGGATGCGACTCCCACCTCAGAATGTAAGCATATCTGACAGAACAAATGAGACACCTGCATTGGTGATTTCGTCCTCGGATGCAAATGTAGCTACATCCTTGTTCTCAAACACCCAAATATGATTTCGCTTGTCCTCTTTGATCAGCGAATAACCCATCGCGACCATCTTGTCCTTGTCTTCCTTCTTCATTACATAAACGAAACGCATAATCGTTTCCTCCTTTTATTCGTTGTTGTCTCCATCTTCAGTCTCTCTGGACTGCTCACCAGAGTCACTCAGCTCTCCAATATCCTTTTGAGGAGCGCCGGCGTCAGCGGAACTCATCGTTGCAGAACTCATCAACGGCTTGAACCTTGACTTCAGATCAAGCACGCTATCCTCCAGGAAATTCATGCAATCCATCTCTGCCTGAGATACACCCTGTGAAGCACAGTAGTAAGAAATGGTAGGTAAACCATACTGAGCAGCTTTCAAATACTGCTCGCCGATTTCCTTGCGGTTATAAGGACTACAATCAAGGAATGTCACCTTGAAATTCTTACCGTGTGAGTAGCTCTGAATAAAGCGGTTCACAACACCCTCAAGACTCTTAACGATGCCATAAGTAATCGCTTGGTCTGCCTTAATAGACAGGAGCAAAGCATTGCTCGAAGCCTTATCGTTGTTGAATAGCAGAGTGGAAACACCCGCTGCGGTAAACAGGTTCTGCTCAGCTTCCGCAATCGTATCGCTATCACCAGCGGTGGAACGATCAAAGCTGATCTTATTGATTTCCATAGGAGACAGAACTGCGCCAACCTCTTCCGGCAGAACATTGTCCAGGTTGCGGTAGAATTCTTTTGCCTTATCAAGATCCATTTCCCATTCGCCATCAGAATTGATGCCAAGCTTCATTACCAACATGGCATAATTCTCCAACTCAGTCTTTGTCATCTTGAGTTGCTTGTAGTCCTCAAGGTCATAAACTTCGCGGAACATACCTGCAAACGGGGGAATAGAATAATTCAGAATATCTGTGTTACATTTCACAGCAAACGAAGTAGGAGAATCCAACTCCTGCCACTTCATCTTTGTGCGGTCATTCTGATACAGCTTGTACTTTTTCTCAAATTCGGGCGGATACAGCGCCAAATACTCACTGTTTGAGTCAAAATATGAGAAATCGAACGAAACATTAAGAACATTTCCCTCAACAACTGCAATATCACAGTAATCGGACGGCAACTGCTGAATGGTAATGTTGTCGTTGGTGACCCACATGGTTCCATAGAATGTATCTTCGCGGAGACAAACCGTAATAATCTTGGGGAACTGGTTCTTGATATCCATCGCAGAAAGCATATTCAGCGTTTTTCTGTATTGCTTACCGATGGTTGCCGGTTTTACGGTGCTTGTGTCAATCTTGTGCGGAGACAGCACATATGACAAATCGGTCAACCCAGTAAAATACTGGATCAACCGACGGAAGTGTGAGCTTGCACCATAAATGTAAATAGCAGCATTTCGCAGATTCTTTTGGTTACTATAAGGATTCTGCAAAAATGTTGTGATTTGATCTTTTGTGTATAGGTAGAAAGTCGGGTTCCTCGAAGTGCCGTTCAGATCTCTGGTAATCAGTCGATTAAGTGCCGCAAATCTCTGTGGCAAATGGATCATACCATCAATATTGAAATTGGAACTTGTCGCCGCCGACCCAGAAGTGTTCTCAGTCACTTCAACAATCTTTTTCTCCACTTATTTCACCCGCCTTCCTTGTTTAACTTTTGGTGCTCTGAACATGAACACCTGATCACTCTCAGAAGCAGAACTATTTCTTTTCTTAAGCTTGCTTTCAAGCTGACAAGCAACCCAATAGCTATAGCTCAAACTGGAATAACGGTCTTTTCGCACACCCTTTTTACGGGTGATTTTAACAAAGCCGCTCGTCTCATCATGCTGCAGATTGATCAGCTCATTGATCAGAAGCGTAGTATTGATATACGGCATTTGAAGCTGCAGTTTATCAGAAGCATCAAGAGAGCCATAGCCACGGATACCCGCAAGGCTTGTCTCACCGTCATACTCAGATACAAGCAATCTTACTCTGCCGGCTCTAAATCCATCACGAAGCAAAATTGCACACTCAGAATTGAATTTGTCTGTTGCGTTAATAACCCACAACGCTTTCTCAGCGCCATGAGGAGCACGGGCAGCCCACTCTGCATTGTTGCAGCAGGAAAGAGCAGGATAAACTTCACCAGTATCTGGGTCGTTAATGTCTCTAACCAAGCTATCTGCAACACCAAAGCCGACACCCTTAACATCGATTACGATGTAGTCGCACATATACATCTCATACAACTTTCGAACGCGTAGCGCCTGATCGGCAGTATGTGCGCCCTCAGAAGATTCTGTGTACACAAGATTATTCGTATATCGTCCTGCCTTTGTTGGCAGCAACTGATTGATGAAAATAGCGGATGCGTCGTTTTTGTTTTTCGTACTTGCCATCAAAGCAAGGTCAACCGATAGAATACGCTTTTCGCCGTTCTGTTTCGGAAGTATCTTTACCTTTTTGGAGTCCGTCAGCTTAATTGACACATCGTCAGGCAACATGGGGTAAGCAATCTTTCTGTTCTTAGAAACAGTGTCAAAATCAAAGAATGTACCATCCAAGTCGCCAAACCAGAGACACTCCATCTCCATAGACCATTTGGTCTCATTAAAGCCGGCCTCTGACATTTCGTCTGCAACCGCATTGTTGTCAAGTAGCCCCTCTTTAATGGAAAGCTGATACGGCAAGCCACACACGAAATACTTTGTTGTATCATCCAGCATTTTATCCTTGTAGTCTTTGACCTTTTCATATGACCAATGACTCTTGAAATAAGCACTGGAAAGATATACTTCCTTGTTACGCTCTTTGAGGTGAGCGTACTTTGGATTATGCAAATACCCGGGCATACGAGGGGCGGTCAAGAAACGGCGCAGGACGGTTTCAATAGTGTCTTTGTTAACCATACGGAACTCGTCCACCAACAGAATGTTGGCACGGTTGCTTCGTGCGGAGTCAGACGCAGTAACAACCTTAATAGAGGAGCCATTCTTAAAATCAACATACGCATTTGTACTTGAAATGACCAAGTTCTCAATCTCATTTTTCAAAAGAGGAGAGTTGGGCAAAAGCTCAATTTTGATCTTTTCAAGAATGTTGATACTCTGACCTCGTGTGCCGGATGCAATACATATTTTTGTACCGGGGTATAGGATACATCGAATACAGCAGAAAACAGCCAGAAGCCAGGATTTACCCTGACCACGAGCAGCGATGTAACAGAAGAAATAGCAAATATTCATCATATAAAGCAGGATCTTCTGGAACAATCGCAGGTGGACATTCAGGTAGTCTTCAGCAAAACGGTGTGGGTTGGCTCTATAAAAAGAAGCCCACGCATCCACGCCGGCCAAAATTCTACCTTCTCTTGTTTCACTCGCCATCTATCTCACCGTCAAAATCGGTTCCGTTCTCATCGGCTCTGGCGAAAATATCTTCAAACACAGCTTCTTCGTCTTCACCCTCATATTCAGGGCGTTCAACACGAAGCCGTGCCATTTCCTCTTCATACAGACGGCTGTATGTATTTTCGATCTTCATCATTTTGCAAAGATGACCAAGGAACCAAACGGAAACATATTTTGCGATACCGTCAACATCCTTAAGTTGCGGATCGGGCTCTGCAATAGGCCGAGTGTTTTCAATCTTGCGAATCCACACACCAAAGGGAGTTGACTCTGCTGCTGCATCGAGATTCTCTTCTTTCTTTTTCTGGACAGGCTTCAGGTTTGCACTACCAAGCAATGTGTTCAATGCGTTAACTGACTTATCAGTTGACTTACCTGCGGCTGTATCACGAGTAATCGTAACTTCCAACATACAAATCTGTCTGATAATAGCGCATTCACTGACATCCATTGAGTAGCGATCAGCGTCACCACACCAATATTTCAGGCGCCTCTCCAGATCAATGTAAAATGAAGGAGCGAAACCGGCGCCCCAGAATTCGACGATTTCGCTCGAAATTGTAATCTCTTCATTGCTGTCTGCAATAATTTCATCCAAAGCCACATCGGACGATCTCTGCATCAGCTCATTCTCTTCGTCCAGTGTATCGTCAAATGTTTTACCAACAAACTGATACAAATTGGACTTGCTGATATAACTCAGAACGCGAGAGTTTGTGGTACTGCTCTTATTAAGCATACCGTAAATCTTGTCGTTCCAATAAATATCGAACTTCATACAGATTCTGCGGATTGCAGACTTTTCATCACCAAGCACAGTCTTATAGTGCTGGTACATTTCGTCTACACAATGCCGGCAAACAGGCAGATAGCCACCGTTCTCACGGTAGATCGGGCTTTGGGAGGCAGGGAAGTTTCCTTTCTGCCTTGTGTAATCACGCGGACACCGCGTGCAATAGAACTTATCGGGAGCATCCTTAATTGGCGCCGCCACACCCGGACTCGATTTGGTTATCTTACTCTGCTTCGGCATATAAGATCACCTCAGTCTCGGATGATGCCCTCTTTAACCTCTCGCTTCAACAGCTTACCGGGAGTAAACTTGGGAGCGCGGTATGAGGGAATCACAATGCGTTCCTTGCTCTGAGGATCAACGCTCTCTCTTTCGGAGCGCTCGCGCACATCAAAGGTGCCAAAACCACGGAACATCACGGATTCACCCTCAACAAGGATCTCTTCCAGTGTACGGATGAAATCATCCATGATAATTCCGGCTTCGTGCTTCGTATATCCCTTTTGAGCAAGCCGTGTAATAAAATCATCTCTTTGTAACATATAAACACCCTTTCATATTCCTGTTATCACAAATCGCTCAGCTTTGTAGGCTGAACAACCTTGATACCGGTCTCATCAAAATACTGATCCAACTGCTCTTCGGTAGTCAGGTCTTTATACAGGCGAACCATATCGCTTGAAGTCCAACCAATGATTTCCTGAATTACACCGTCCGGCAAACCGGAGCGGGCAAGGTCGGTTGTAAAGTAATGTCTGAGACAGTGCCAATAGAAATCTACGCCCAACAGCTTTCCGAAAGATATTGCCCAACTGTTTAGTGTTTCGGGCTTCATCTGCTGTGTCGGATCATCCTTGAGCGGGAACAGCCATTCACTGACAATACCATCTTTCTCACGCTGTTCCATCCAGCGGTCAAAGTAGGGTTTGAAATCTTTTGCCAGTGTGTAGCAATAAATATATTTGCCAAGTCCAAAGCCCTTGGTCTTAATTGTTTCGCTTGTCTTATACAGCGCACCGCCGCAAACCAAGTTCTCGTCCTTAAAGTCATCGACCCTAAAGCGCACAAGCTCAGACTTTCTTCGGCCTGAATGCATAGCCAAGGCCAGCATACAAGCCTTTTCGTGCTTGCCACTATCCGTCAGCATTTTCAGCAAACTGTTGAGCTGATCTTCTGACAGGATCGTCTTATCACGAACCGGCTGATTTACGGGGGACTCAATTTTACGAACAATAGAGCGGAAGTTCTTAAACTCTTCCTCGTCATCCAGAATTGCTTCGATAAAATTGGATAGAGAAGAGATTGCAGACTTGATTCGCCGCACTCGCGACGGCGAATTTCCATTGTCGTTGATAAGCCAATTTTGGAAGGAAACAAGATCTCGCTTACTTACATTTGCAAAGTTCTTGTTGCCAAGATTCTTCATGCAATACACGAAGAAGATATCAAGGTCATTCTCGTAACCGCGAATTGTACCAGGGCTTCTCTGAACGGATTTTAGATAATCCAGAAAATCCTTTTTTAGCCGCAGATTCTCGGGGTTGACCTGCGCGACAAGCTCGGGGCTTGTCAGATCATTCATCTGTGTGCTTCTCGGCAAACAAGCCACCTCCTTGTCATAATTTTGAGAAAAAGAAAGCGGGATGGGGCTGTCAACCCCTCCCGCTCGCTATAGCACATCTAATCAATTTAATTCAAAGGCACCGGATATGAACACCGGACGCCATCACCATCACAGACACATACCATCTGCTCAGCACGACCATAAATTCTCTTCTGGACACAGTAGTCGTCCATACCGAGGAAAGATCCTGCCATGATTGTTTTAATACCCTGCACATCATCAATCTTATTGTGGTGCAGATGACCAGACAATACTGCGTACAGAGGCTTTTGTGCCATTGTCTGCAATGCCTGAATCTTGGTTGCGCTGCCATCAAAGTCACCATGTACACCGCAGTAGGTCTTACCACGGACATCAATAAGGTACATAGTGCAGTCAACCTTTTCACCGCCGCCTACAACTACATTATCGAAATTCTGCAGTCTTGCGGCAAGATACCACTCAACAAGATCGTCAAGTCGCTCAGAAATCAGCGCCTTATCTTTGTTGGGGTCAATACGACTATGATTGCCGGCAACGCTCACATAGGTTACCTGTCTGAAATGTTTGCTCAGTTCAGCAAGAAACTCAGCAATCAGCTCCGACACACCCTTAATCTGTTCAATCACAGTTTCCTTATTGGTGACAGCAATAGACTGATGGATGTTACCACTAATCTCATCTCCATTTGCCCACACGATACAGTTCTCACTGCCGTGTGTCTCGCCGATAGAAATAATCTTATCAAGGTATCTGCACATCATATCACGGCAGATGTCGGAATTATATGTATTCCAGTAATTCTGAACATTTGCTCCATAATGGATATCGTTCAGACTCACCAGTAGATCATTGTCCGAGGGTTCGATTTCTGTCCTCTGATAGTTAAGCTGAGGAAGATTGCCGGACTGGATAGCTTCGTACAGGATCTCATTCAACTCTTCCTGACGAGAGCGATCTCTGATCACTTTGGTCAGCGCATTACGCTGGTCATAAAACTTTTGACGCTCCTTTTTGGACTCAATCATCTTTGCGTCCAGCTCGCTCAAAATATCGTCGGATGTGATTTGCTTTACAGCTTGTTCATCCAACAACTCCAGAGTTCGTCTGCTGCCATACATCATTCTTCGGGCGACATCAGAACTATACTCTTTACCATATACATAAGGTGCAAGTTCGGAATAGTCCTCATCGGCAAGCGTCCCATCAACCAACTTACCAAAGATCAGACGCTTGTGATACGCCAACTCTGTTTCGTTTGGCTGCTTTGAAAGCTTGTCCATGTGTTAACCTCCTTACTTAACTTCTGTTTTGTCAGTGCGAAGTTCCTTCAGAAGGCGCATGGCGTTTTTGTTCTCTTCCATATAATACTTATGGCGCTTGGACTTCTGTCTGACCGTTCTGCGAATGTGAACATTCGGCATACGCTCCGCAATAATCTCTTTTTCCTGACTGGTGATAGTAATCACAATAAACTCCCTTTCGGTCTGAATTTCGCTTCATAAAAAAGCGTTGACATATTTTATATACATTTTAGATATACTGCACCCCATGCCGTAAAGCCCTTGTTATCAGGCTTTACGGACATGGTTAAAACGAAAGTTTTTTGAAATGGCTACTTAGTATATTGAGTCCTGTTCTTGAAGTTATCACGCGCTTTCTGGCGATGGATGTCCGCAGCACAGTCGCTACAATACTTATGGTTCTTTCCGGTGCGCTTAATCACGACACCGCACGACGCACACTCAAAATACGGTTCACCGCAGTACCGCATATACTGATATCCAAGATTACGATAGTCAGTGATAACAAGCACGGGATCGCCAGTATTATCAATACAGGAAACATTGATGTTGATGTTATCCACTTTTCTGCTAAAGCGGATCAATCCTGCTTCGCGTAAATCATTAAGCATCAGAGACTGGCGCTTAATGGGGGTAACCACATTTGCCATCTTAAAGATTTCCTTGTCTGGACGATTGACCCAGTTGTTGTTCTTATCGCTGACCGCGTTACAGAACTTGGCAAGACAGATGAGTGTAAACATCAATCGCTTCATCTGTTTTCCTGACAGGCCATCGCAAACATCCAATTCGCTTTGTGTGATAGGAATACCGTCGAGTTCAATCAGAGGAAACTTCTCAGCATCCTTGATCTGCCTATCGATGGCATCCTGCCACTTCACAATGTTGATTGTAGGATCACACTTCAACATGAACGACTCCAACATACTGTGGATCTCAGACTTCTTGTAGCCCTCTGCTCGATAATATTTCGCAACCCGACCAAGCGTTTCCAAAGGCTTCGTGTCGAGCACGCATCTCTGCAGCGCTTCTATGGCGCATTCTCTCTCATTCAACACAATGCTCATCTGCATCTCCTCCAATCTGCTTTATTGAGAAAGAGAACCGTTCTCCGCCGAACTCCACATCGCCCTCGGCATTGAGCACCGGGTAGGAAATATACCTGTCATTTCGGTTCAGCAGATTCTCAATGATCTCCTCGCTTGCAATATCCCAAACAAACTGTTTGGAGCCCTCTTTCTGGTAACAGATGTCGAGCAGGATATCGCACAGTTGCAGATTGTTGGAGCATACGCTCTGACACTCGCTCTTAAATTCCTGGATCATTACGCTCTTCTGGTTAGCGTTTTCATCGTCGTCAACACGCTCTTTCTTTGCATACTGCATATAGTCCTGTGCGCGACGATTATAAGCGTTGTAAAGCTGCAGCACAGCATTGTACTGCGTGGTTGTATAATCTTGCCCACTCTTCATAATGCGGTAGTCAAACTCAAAGTCACCGCTATGACGGGCTATGTATCCGTCGAACTCCTGTTCGAAGCGTCTGCAAATTCGGTTCATTACGCAGTCGTGTACACCAACAGGCATCTTTGCGTGGTAGTAACGAATGAAGTTGCGCTCGTCATCAGTGAGTTCGTCCGTAGGTTTCTCCAACAGTTCATCAATTGTCAGGCGGAACTCGCGAATAGCCTTTTTGTTAGTGTTGGAGATATATGTATTGTACTGCTTCATCATCGTAGGATAGATGTACCGCATAAAGTACGGTTTCTTATCAGCGATAACTCGCAGATTAAACTGTCGCTGTGCTTCATCCTCAATATCACAGCTACGATTGGAATTTCTGTCATACCATTCTTTCGGCATAGGCTTTGCAATAATGCCCTTAGCCTTATCAATGGCGTTCTGCTGGAAAAGCTGACCACACTTAATGCGGTAGTCCAGCACTTCGTATTCCTCAGACCCTTTTTCAAACTGGGCGATCACATCGAACATGGAAGTAATACGATTGGTGATCTTGCCAATATCGTCACCAAAACTGTCGATGTTGGACTGGATCATATCCTGCTCAGTAGGCACACGCTTTTTAGCCTTGCGCTGCACACACATGATAGCCGGCAACTCAACGAGATTCTCAACGAGGATCTTATTGTCAGTCAACATCACCAAATCACCGTCGAAGTCGCAGCCGTTCAATGCCTGCGATGATGTGTCCCAAGCGTTAAGGATGGTGCAAGTAGTCATATACTGATACCACTTCTGAACATCCTCGCCAGACGCCACTCGCATCAAGCGGATGTTGTTGTGACAAGTCATAGGCGCCCGGAAACAGGCAAGTCTCTCGGAACCACTGTCAAGCCAATACTTGTTGTAGATCTCGCCGGTCTTCAGCAAACCTGTAATCTCAAGCCCAAATATACTCTGACACAAAGCATACGGGTCGCCAGAAATGATGGAGTAGTTGCCATGCACCTTGATGACACCGATCTTGGCGTCGGTGATACGCTTCTTGATTAGAGCGAAAATCTTTTTTCTGACGAACGGATCTTCCATCATCCTGCGGTCTACCATGATTGCCTTGGCGAAGTCGGCGTCCACATAGTCGATGTTTTCATCGGAAAGCCCAACGCCCTTTAAGAACAGAACCGATTTACGCCAGTCAAGGCTCAAGATGTCATGGATCTCATTGATGGTAGGAGCAATCAGTTCCTCAATCTGTTCATTTGTCAGCTCATAGCTCTGAATAAACTGATAGTTCAGATTTCGCTCGCGCTCCAACCGTTTAGGACAAGTCTTGGCAATGCCAAATGTGTACTCATTCTCCGCGCAGTTTCTCAGATAATCCTCGCAACTGTCGTAGGAGTCCCAAAGCTTAAGCATAGAAGTCGTAAGAATCAACTCTACATCGGTCAGGTCTACATCGTTACCCCAAGCATCTTTGATGATGCGGGTGCCTGCCACCTCATCCGCAAAAGCAAGGAAGTCGAATGTAAAGACCATACCTTTCTCCCACGAGAAGCGGGTGTTCACACCGCTAACCATATAGTCGAGCTTCAGTTCTTCAGACCACTTTCTCGCCAAAGACGGGAGCATCAGTCCGTATCCGTCGGAAGCGTTGAGTTCAATATCGACATCAGGGGTAAACTGCATCACAGGCTCGCCGGCGGTCTCGTCATTCAGGTTGACCACATCAGACTTGAAGTGGGTAATACAGTCATTGACGACCGCGATACCCTTTGGCATCGACACAGGAGTAGAGCCGCTGCACACCAATGCCTGATATGCTTCCAACTTGGCAGGGACAAGCTCCATATCCTTATTGCGCCCGTTGTCGATTCGACGCCTCAGCTCCGGCGCAAGCCGCTCGCTGACGAACACGATGGTGGAGTTCTTGATGCCACCGTTGGTTCCGAGCAGCCGCACATACTTCAAACCGTTGATCTTGAAGCCACGGCAAGCACGCCAGTAATCCTTTTCCTTATCAATAATCAGACACATATAGTCTGGTTTATACTGGATTTCGTCCAGTTTTTCGTATAATTTCTTGATTTTTCTGCGATTTTGCAAGGAATTTGGCTCTTTTCTGAGCATTTTTATCTCATTTTTGATACCTTTTGCAATCGCATCTCCGTTTTCAATACCGTTCAGCTTATCTATGAAGCGCAGCATCTGGCTATCGCTTAAGGAAATGACCTCGTCGTTTCTTCGAGCTTCGGAGATCGGTAAAGTCAAATTCCACCTCGCCTTGCGTAAGCGTGCGCTATGTATCTTGTAAATAAACTTCTGGCAAGACTGTTGTTTAGAAATGTTGCTCACCGCCTCATAAATAAGTATTGAATTGTCAAAAAAATAAGTTAATCGTCCTGGCTGATGTAAGCAAACCACTCTTTACGGAACTCGTAGCGGCCTTTCTCGATCATTTCGTCGATGTATTCGTCTTCATCAACTGGGGTGTAGTGTTCGCACACTTCATCCGACAGGCACTGTTCGCGCCACAGACACTTATCACACGCTGCCACCATTGCTCACCTCCTCAATCCAGTTTGTAAGCAAATCGCGCATACGCTTGCTGGGCACATACAGCCATATCTTCTTGCCGTCACGAATGGCGCTTCGCCAGATCCATTGCACCATGATGGACAGTGCATAGTCATCTTCGTACACATCAACACCATTGTTCTGATAAAAGAGCTTCTGCCCCACATTCATAAAGATGTTGACGCAATAGGCTGCAGCCGTCCGATCCTTAAAGTTATTAGTTGCTTTTTTGTTAAAAGGAATAAACCCGTTGGAATATCCCTTGCCGCGCAGTTTGTATTCTGCATCGGCGTAAGTGCTCCACATTCTCTCAGCGGAGGTAGCAGCACAGATATGATTAAAGAAGTTGTAGACATTGTTCTTCAGCTTCTTGATATCTGACTGCTCTTTGCCAAACCAGCTCAGCGACAGAGCGAAATTGTCCTCGCCAATTTGGTTCAGCTTCTTGTTGTCGATAATATGTATCATATCTTTCAGCGTGTGTACATAGTCCGGCACATATCTGGAGGTGTCACTGAAACGGAATACACCGTCAGCCTTGTCGATCCCGATAAACTCATAGGGAATGTTGTACATCTCCAGAAAATGGTGCAGGCTCTGACCGTTGAACAGATATGTCAGAATGAACACTTCCTCAAAGGAAGTAATCAGCTCCGGCGGAAGCTGCCAGTAGAAGAACGACTCTTTTTTCTCGCCGGTAACCTTAATAAGATCCCTCGTCCGCAGAACACGGAACAGATCACGGTGGAGCTTGCCAGTATACACATCTTTAACGAGGTGATATACACCGCTCCGTGTCTCCTCAATGTACCCTGCGTCAATTGCCATCTGGATGTCGGCAGGATCTTCGTCGAGTGTTTCCAGCACATCCACATTCTCATCGATAATCAGTGTGTACTGCTTCTCTTTGACAAGGTCGAGCAGTTCCTGCGGATAGAAACGGAATGCTTGGTGTGTGGTTGCAATGTTCTCTCCGCGACTCACCAGATCGATGGTGTGCAGTGTCTTGGAGCCCGAAAACTGTGTGATCTTCTGCGGCTCGAAGAACTGTGTCTTGTCGCAGGAGGTGGCGATGCGGTTGGCTTCTTCAAGGTAGGGGGTAATATAAATGAAGCGTTTCTCGGGATGCTCATTCATGTAGGTGATAGCAGCGGAACTCTTGCCGGTGCCCATGATGGCATCGCACACCTTTACCAAAAGATCACATCTCCCGTCAGCTTATTGAAGAAGCGCCCACCGGCATCATCCTCAGTCCACTCATAACCAATGCGACTGACTGACCATGATGCTGACCCACAAGGGTCGCAGACAGTTACCTTGTCTGGAGAGATATAATCGAACACGCCCACGGTGTCGTTTGCGTCCGCGCGGCTCACCACCTTATAGCACACGGGGACGCCATAGATATTGCGAATAATGCCGACTACGATACCGCTCTGGAAGCACTCCTCGTCGTCCACAGCGATCTCGTCGCCGATGGACACTGGGTGCGTACCGCCGTATCCGTAGTCATCGTAATCTCCTCTTGCGGCGGCGATATTGTCCTCGTCGGCCTGCAAGATCCAGTTGTTTCTCATAGTTTTGCTACCTCTTTTCTAATTCTGCGACCAAGGCGGTCGCAAAATGAATTTTTCGGCCTGTGAAATCCGGCCTAAGTTGGGGATGCCCTTAAAGAGAATCTCTGTCAGACAACAGTGAAAGAAAGAGCTTCCCAAGGACATTGTAAATAAGGAATCGTGATGGTCATATGAGGCGACAGGCGCCTGTTTGTCAAGGTACAGGGTTGGTGGGTTAGCAGGCAGCCATCTCTCCGATGGTGCTGTCCACCAAGTAAGGCTTATGTCTGGCACCGAGGTTCAGCTCCATATAGGCAGCTTCGATCTCCTCGCCAGTAATGCCGATATAGTCCAATGTCTGAGCCGAGGTGCTGTGTCCAAACATCTTCTGCAGAAGCAGCAGCTTACGAGGATCGTTGTTGCTAATCAGCATCTGATGATAGGCAAAAGTCTTGCGAAGTGTATGGGTTGCCATATGAGCTTCGATACCAAGGACTGTACCAACCTCTTTCAGAATTCTCTCGACGGAGTTGCGGTGCATAGGCTTGTTGTCGCTACCACACCGGTTGCTCTCACCACGAAACATATAGTCACTCAGCTTCACACCGTGGGTATGCTCAAGGTAGAGCATGACCGCATCGACCACCGCATCGTTGATGGTGATGTATCTGTTCTTCTGAACCTTTCTGGTGTTCTTGGTCTTCTTCTCCAGAATGGGGAAGGTGGTCTTGAACCTGAACTGTTCATCGATCAGATGGGAGAAACGAAGCGTGAGGAGATCGCTGACACGAAGACCAAAGTTGATGCCAACGATAAAGAGCATATTGTCTCTGTATCTACCCTGGCTGATAAACCAGTTGGAGATAGAGTAGATGTCATCAATGCTCTTGATGGGATCACTGGTATGCTCGCCAGCAATCTGGTAGGAAGTATCCTCGATAGCCGGTGCAATCAGACCTTCTCGGAGAACTCTCCGTGACTGCTTGACTGCTGCAGTGTCGATCACCCTACTCTCACGCATAGCGTTGAAATCTACCATAATGATGTTACCCATGAGCTTTGCTCCTCTCTGCTTGTTCGCCGTGTAAATAACTACTGACTACAATACCATTATACTCATTTTGGAGCATTTGTCAAGGGGTTCTTCATAAAAAATTGTTGATATTTTTTGCACCAATGCTAAAGTGCGTTTTTAAGCCATTACAGCAAGGCGGGCTTTTTATTCTCAAAGAGATCATCGTGGTTAAACAGCATGATCACGGCACTCTCTCCGACAATAAAAAGCCCTATTTTCCTTGTGTTTACAGGCGTTTGGGGTGATGGGTCAAGTTGAGAGAAAAGGGCTGTGAATGTGGTGGAGCAACTACCCGGATAGCCTGGTCGCCGTTCTGCCGTAAATATGGAAAACACGCCCCCATGTTGCATAGTGCCATTTTGCAACATAGATATATGACCGCACACGCGCCTCCGTTCCTATTGGGTGACATACAGCCGTGTGCGTAATAACGCCGTGAAAAAAACTGTTGACAACATGGAAAATCGGAGGTATAATCCATAATGTCACATGGGGCAGGGCTTGCAATCTACCACAAGCAATCCCGAAAACTATACTATATCCCATGGACAGGAAGGAAAGACCTATGTTGTATCAAATCTGTGTATTGAACAAGGCAACCGAAACCACGAAGGCAACAGTCAAGCAAACCGCACTTGTGGAGGCTGACAACATCATGCAGGCAACCGCGCAGGCGGAAGGCAAGCATGACCGCGCCTCCTTCCGTGTATATCCGTACTGCACCGCGCAGGATGGCGAAGGACAGCTTGCACTTGCACAGCATACCCTCCGCAGTGTGGAGAATTGGGAACGGCGAAACGATAACGCAGTATTAGAACCCTTCAAGCGCACAGCGGAGGACAGGGAGGACTACATTATGACCGCTTGCGTTGCGTTCGCTGTCATTTTCGCAGAGAACCCCTCCGCCGATATGCACACATTGAAAACGGCGGCATTTTCCGCAATCCGCGCAGAACAAGCGAAACGCGACCGCAACAGCGAGCGCGAATATCTGCCGGGATGGAGCGCGTGCAACATCACACCGCGCACCGCAAAGGCAACCTTCCCCGCGCTTGACCGCTTGACGCGCAAGGCAGTTGAAACCGCCGACATGACCGAAAATCAAGCGCGTGTGCTCAACATGGCATATCAGGACGGACAGAGCGCGCAGGACATCGCGGACGCGCTCAACATCAAACGCGCGACAGTATATCAGACCTTATACCGCGCATATTTCAAAGTGCTTGCGCGCATGGTAGAGCTTGACCGCGACCTTCGCGCCTTTACGGAGGCAGGATACACGGCGGAGGACATTGACGAAATGCAAACCATTCTCCGCAAGCGTGCAAGATGGTAAAACCGCATACACACACCGCAGGAGGGGCAACCGCGCCCCTCCTTTTTTTGCGCTCTGGTGACTACCATATACCGCGCACACCGCGACCACACCGCACAGGGTGACATACAGCCGTGTGCGTGTATATGGGGCAACCGAAACGAGCGCAAAAGCGCACACGGAAAGACCCAAAGAACTAATGCAGCTTGCCGGAGGTTTCCGGCGAACGGTCACAAGCCCGTATAAATGCAGAGTGGTTCGACCAGGTTTTTACTTGGTTGAGCGATCCAACGCGCCACCTTGATGGGCATACACAAGGGGTACTTTTGCCACCAAAAGAAGGGTACTCTTACCACGAGCGCGGCTTCAACCGCCATAAGAGAAGGTCAGCCAAAAATTCTGAAAGTTAGGTTCAGAGTGCGCGGATACTGAACGCGGGTAGTATTGAGTTCTCGGCAATAGGTTATAGTCACTATGACCTTTGAGCGATATGAATAAGCGCAAGTGAATAAGTGTTGGCTCACTTATGCAGCCTGGTTTCTGAGCAGCATTTGATAAAGCCGTTAAGCGGTTTAGGTATCAAGGATGCCTCTATCGTGGTAGAGTTGGGTGTTATGCGTGAAAGCTTCAAGGAGGTGTATAGCGCAGATGTAAGGCGACCAGGGGAATTACTTGAGCGAGCATGATTTGTCAATCAAAAAGTTTATGCGCGCAGGGGCTTGCCCTTGCTACGCAAGTCTATATCGAGCGCAGTAGCTCCACAAGGGTTACTGCGCTTCATTATGGGCTTGCCCATAAATAAACCATAAAGGAGTAAGAACTATGGCAACAAAAGACATTAAAGCCCGACTTCTTGCCGATTATGAGGCGAAAATCGCCGAGGTCAACAAGATTTGTGCCAAAGGCACCGCCGCAGAGGTTGAGGGCAAGCTTACCGAGCTGAAGAACATCGAGAACGATTACCGCGCCCTTCGTGAGAAGGAGGTTTTCGCTTCTTGTGCTGATGTTCACGAAGCACTCGTGCAGCACCACTTCACCACCATTTCCCACAAGAAGATCTCCGAGGACGGCGTTATGACCGGCGTCGAAAAGTCTGAGCGTATGGTTCAGATTGACCTCCGCAAGTTCTGCGAGTACAAGAGCCTGGACATGGGTTGGTTCTATGAGATGCAGGCTCTTAACAAGCGCCTGACCCTCAAGGCTGCCACCGAGCTTGGGGTTTCCGCAAAGGAAATGAAATCCATCGACGACAGTTACAGCATGGATAAGCTGGCTGCCGAAATCGACCTTGGCAAGACCCCGACTTCCGATACCCAGTGCGTTAAGCATATGCAGAAGGTTTTGGACTCTCTTTCCGAAGGCGAAGGTCGCGTGAACAGCCATGACCTGGCTTACATCTGGCTCTGTTACGCCAAGAAGAACAACAAGACCGCTCTGAGGGTTATCTGTTCCAAGCACACCATCCTCCAGAGCTTGCTGATGGATGTGTTCCATCGCGTAGTTACCAATGGCACTTACGGTGTCGACCACAAGCGCACTTCCAATGTGGCTGAAGGTTCCGAACCTAAGACCGAAACCGCTAAGCAGACCAAGCCCAAGGCTTCCAAGAAGGTTGCTGAAGCCGAGACCGTTGTTGTCAAGAAGGCTGAAGCTGCCGCATAAATCCCCAAACGCGGAGGGTTTCGGCTCTCCGCGCCTAATGCGACTTGCAAAGGTTTTGCAAACGGTCACAAGTCCGTGTAAACGCAGAGTGGGCAGGGTCTTGAATTGAAAAACGATCCGATTTGTGCTATAATAAGCACGATTTGAAAAACGAGAGGAGTGTGAGAAATCTGTACGAGTTTGGCGAGGTTTTTGAAGCCTTGTTGTATTCCGCTGTGACCGAGGGCAATGAGAACAAGGAAATTGTCCCGGAACGGTATGAGGTTTTGAGCCAGGTTTTCACTGAGGTTTCCAGCCTGATTGGAACTCTGCCGGAGCTGAAGCTGTTCCCGAACTTTACCTCTGGAAGCGTTACCGTTGAAGTTCCTGCGATCCACCTGGACAAGGATGGAGCTTTGAGGCTCAAAGAGGTTTTGAGCAGATGCAACACATTCGAGATTTTGCCGTTGAATGACGGCACCGTTAGAGCGTCCGTAACGGTTAAGGGCGTTTTCAAAACAACTGAATAAGCTTTTCCCTATCAAGACCTTCCGGTTTCTCTGGAGGGTCTTTTTTATGCCAAAAAACGGAAAACGAAAGCTGCAAGGTCTTATGAATTAAACCGACTTGTGATCTCCTCGCAAGTGTGCAGAGGCAGACAAGTTCTCAAACAGAAAACAATTTGCCTTGCTCCTTTTGTTGCCGTGGGTAGAGCCACCCTGATGAGTCTTTGAAAATTAAGACGATAACCGCCACAATGGCGGTCGGTGGAGCGCGTCTCCCAGGTTTCAAAATTCAATACGAAAGGAGTTGTTACGATGACCAGATTTGAAGAAATCGGTGTCGAAATTCAGTACGGCGCGACCAGTAAGCGAAAAGCACAAGGAAGTTTCCGTTACTCCTGCAATGTGTGCTGTAATCGCGGTATGCACATTGACTGTGATCGTTGTGCGATTGCCTGCGCTCACAAAACCGTCGTAGAGAGTTTTGAGGCTCTGGAGGCTTTGGCAAAAGTCCACGCTTCTCCTGCTATGGCATGATAGCTCAGTCGGTAGAGCAACCGGATATGACCGGCGTGTCGCAAGTTCGAGTCTTGCTCATGTCACATCCCTGGCAGGGTTTTCCGCGACGAGCCTTGACGCGGCGTACCGTATGCGAAAAGATTCCCGAAATGCGGAGAGTGAGGGGTTAGCGCTGACCTCTTGCTTTGGGCAGGTGTTATCCAAATGATTAAAGTTTATGATTGATTAAACAATCCCGCATTAACACCTGAACGCGGGGGAAATTCCCCTCTTGTGAATCGGCTGCTTACCTGTTCTCAAGAGGGGTTTTCTAATGCAGCCAATGGCGGTCACAAGCCCGCATGAGAAATGCAGAGTGGAAAGTTTTGAATTTAACAGGAAAAGGAGGTGTTCAGATGGCAGCGATTGTATCTGTTGGCGAGATCCGAAAGTTCTACAACGAAAATCGGTTTGCCCTGCAGAGCGAATATCGCTTGGTCGCTGATGAAGCAGAGGTTGGCGCCGAGGTTTACATCACCGAGGAAGAGGGTTTGCCTTACTTCACGGTTGAAGTGGACGGAGTCGTTGAATACGAAGCCAAAGCAAGTTCTGAAGCTGAAATCGAAAAGGTTTACTCGCAGCTTCTCAATCTCTACATCTGCGAAACCGATAGCGATGAGGTTTTGGATGCAGAAGACCTTGACCGACTTGGAGAAATCCACAGCGCAACCATTGATTACCTCTCCGTTCTGTTGGAGTGCGAACCGGACGAGTGCTTCGATGATGACTGCATTGAGGAAATCGCATCTGCGTTTGAGGAATATCTCTACGACGCATATGGGTTTTCCATTCGTCACCCCATCGTTGATGGGGACAAAGTTATTCAGTATCCGTATTCTGAGGAGGTTTGAAAATGAGCACGCAAGCTGTTAGTAAGAGAACCCGCAATCAGATCCGTCGCAAGAAGCTGTTTATCCAGAAGCTTTATGGTTTGGCGCTGATCGCCATGAGCATCCTGCTCATTTACATAGCTTCTCAGGGAACCACGGTTGAAGATAAAGATGCAACCGCAGTTCTGCTGACTGCTCCCATGGGTCTGTATCTTCTGTTCACCAAAACGGTCGCCATCTATTGAATAAGGAGAGGTGTTCGAGCTGGTTTAAGGAACCGGTCTTGAAAACCGGCGAGGGTAAAACCTCCGTGGGTTCGAATCCCACCCTCTCCGCCATCGCCACATGGCGACTTTTGCTGAATGCTTTGGCTTTCGGCTTCCTTTCCTTTCTACGGTCAGGCGGTTTCCCGCCTGGTCTAATGCAGCTTTGGGTTTCCAAAACGGTTGCAAGCCCGTGTAAATGCAGAGCAGACCGAAACGGTTTTGCGACGACTCCGGTCGCAAAATAAAAAGAAAAGCCCGTGTTCATGCGGGTTTTCGGGGTGTCACCCTTAAAAAGAATCTCTGTATTTTCAACGCAGAAAAAGAGCCATCTCACCAAAGAGGAAAAGGAGGAAATCTTATGTACGAAATCAGATGGGTTCGTGAGCACATTGAGGTTTTCCTCAACGGTGTGTTTCAGTTCAGCGCTGACAACATGAGGGAGGTGTATGAAGAACTTGACGGAAGTATTTAGACGAGTTATTCAGCCCACAACCTCTATGAAGGTCACAATAACCTATAGAGCTGACGGACGGCTTTCTCTTGTCGGTTCTGGCAGACATGGTTCTGGTCAGGTTTACGAATACCTAACCAAAGACAATCCTGCTTATGGGTTCACGAGAAAGGATTGCTTCCGCTTGAAGCAAGCTTGGCAGCGTTGGCACCTCAACGATATGAGAGCCGGCACGCCAAAGCAAGAAGAAGCGGTTCGCAAGTGGCGCCCGACCGCCGACGATCCGAGTTATCAGGGCGCCTGCAAGATGCTCGAAAGCATCAATCTTTTGATCGATGGCGGATACAGATACGGAACTGCATGGCTCAAAGAAGAAGTTCCGCTTGATGTTTTGGAATGGCTGTTTTCTCTCCCCGGGACAGGAAGCACATTTTCCGATGTGTACTCCCCAGAAATAAACCAAAATGATTTCGATGCCATTCTGGCGGCTGGATAAGGGATGGTGATAATATGCGTGTCAAAAAATTTGAGTACAATGGTTTTTACTGCCGTAGCCTTAAAGGATATGCAAAATACACGGCAGAGTTCAAAGAGTGGACTGAAGACCCTGGTATCGCAATCTGTGTATGTAGCGATGGTATAGAGCGCCTTATCCCCTCGTGCCAACTTGAGGGATTTGATTATAGCTCATATCCAGAGCAAAAGAAAACGGGGTTACTCTTCGGTGTCCCGTCTCATTCGTGAGGTGTTTGACATGGCTGAGTTGCTTAGGTATCCGAATTATCCAAGTAATTACGGTATGACCGCATGGGAAAGACTGGAGCGTTACGGCTCTATTAAAAACTTCAGACGAAAAGATGATCCACAAATCTACAATGCGTATCTTGTAGCCGGAATGGTTAAGGTAGTTCGAGCAACAAGAGGAATTTCTGTTATTGAAGTGTATCCAAGAGAGTACACCATGACCATTGACACATTCCTTTGGTTGTTTCTGAGAAATCTTCCATGCGACTATCCTCAATACATGAAAGTGAGGTGTGCTGATGCTTAACTATCTTGAGTGCTCTGCTTCTCAGTTTGAAGAAGCAACAAGAATGGCTCGCCATCACGATATCCCCGCTTCGGATTTTCCAACAGACCTGCTGTACATTGCCTATACCAAGTATAGTTCTGATGCAAGGCACATTGGCACCGGTACAAGCTACGCTTACGGGATTTACATTACGACTGCAAAGCGTCGTGATGAGTTCAAGCAGGAGTTGATACGGAGAGGGGTGTCGGTATGAGCATAAAAACCGTAGGTCAACTTATAGAGAAACTCAAAGAGTTTGATGAAAATAGTGAGCTCGACATAGATGTTTCGTGGTATGACCGACACAATTACAACCATGCTCATCGTGATATCTGGAGTTTTCCGAATAGTGGCATTGAGGTCTATGTGACGGAAGACAATGGCATCGTAACTATTGCCAACGAAAATACGAAAGATATCGAGATGTATGACTGATAGCACACCCCGTAGCCAACAGGTTGCGGGGTTTTCATGTCCTGAATGGTTCCACTTCCGCAGATAACCATTCTCTGCAAGTTCAGGGCGGGGAGAACCGCAAGGTTCAAGCAAACGGAATACATAATTCAAATCGGGCAAAGCCCAGAACAGAAAGGAAGATTTCACTATGGCAAAAATCACTATCGCTGGCGACTCCATCGTCATCACTTCCAGCAAGACTCTGGAGGCAATCAAGGATCTGGAGAAGTATCGCCCCAAGGCACTGCGTCTGTACGAGCGCGACGAGGACGGCAACAAGTCCGAGGTTTTCCGTGTCGCTTCCGGCAGCACTGGTGTCATCAACGGTAATGGTGCGGTGTTCGCTTCCGTCACTCACGACGATCAGAAGCTGGCTTCCATCACCATGCCCATCCCTGCCGGCACCGCCAATGCGGTCGACTACGCTGCCGAGAAGATCGGTAAGGCTATCACCATGCTGAACCAGGTCGAGGCTCAGTTCGAGGATGCCGTCAACGCTGTCGCTGCTGAGAAGGCTGCGGTTCGCGAGTGCATCACCGTTGCCTGCTAAGTAAAGCAGCTTGGGGTTGGGCGGGCAAACCGCCCAGCTCCTAACCAAATTCAAGTTTCACAAACAAAATCTGATGAATAAAAAGGAGAAATCATTATGATCCGTGTCACTATTGGTAACAACCTGAAGCGTTCCTCTGAGAACTATACCCCTGATACCACCCTGCGTGCTGCTATGGAGCAGGCCGGCATCGACTACACCTCCGGCATGACCACTCTGGATGGTTCCACTCTCGGCCCCGGCGACCTGAACAAGACTTTTGCCGACTTCGGCTACGACGGCACTGAGGGTCACGACAAGTGCTTCCTGCTCAATGTCGTTAAGGCTGACAACGCCTAATTACATATCGGCTGGGGCACCCATCTGAAATACGGTGGGTGCCCTTAATCATTGAGTAAAGGAGCAGGCTATGTTTAACAAAACTCTTTCTGGTCTGACTCTCACCAAACAGGTCGCCGATGGTCTGTTCCAAAACATCAATGGGCAGGACTTTAGAGGCGATACCTCTTTTCTGGCGACCTTGCGAGCCCTTATGTACAAAAGGGTTCCGAAAGAAGAGTCCATTTTGCTTCGCGTTACTGCCTCTCGTTATGGTAAGTATGAAATTGACGGAGCAACTGCTAAGGATTGCGTCCGTGCATTCCTGAGAAATACCGATATTATGTCTGCAGTTCCCGGTGCTCTGCATATTCACACTTTTGATGGTGACGAAGAGGGCAACACCGCAAGCTTCGCTGCTATCGACAATGGCGGTGTAAATGCCGCACTGGGCAATGCTTTTATCGCTCTGCCCGATGTATCTAAGTTTCTGGAACAGAACGGCAAGGTTCATGCCCGTGTGTTTATCAGCGAGGAGCGTAAGTCCGTTCTGATTTTCGTTGAAAAGCTGGATATCAAGAGATGGCATCTGTTGCAGTCTCTGATTCCCCGCTATATGCCTTGGTATGTGCGTGAAAACCCCTTCAATGACGAAGAGGTTGCACTGATCCGATCCCTCACCAAGCGTTATGCTCCTGATTATACCGAGCTGATTGAACAATTCGCTAAGAAGTTTGATTTCAGAACGCAGGCGGTTCGCAATATGCTCCGTGGTTTTGAGAATGCCTTTGAGAAGGACAAACTTCGGAATGTTCAGCAGCAGATTGCCAACGACCGTAATCGCATTGAACAGTTGGAACAGCAGTTCCGCGACCTGTATGTGCGGATTGCTGATCTGACCACACAGGAACTGGGTTTGATTGCGAAAATGCGCGGCGACGGTGATGATGGCGAAGATACCGAGTTTATGGAGTATATGCTCTGCAATAAGTCCATCAATCTTGTTCGTGTCAGTGGTGGTACGATTGAGTTTATCGTAACCACTACGATTTCCAGTTTCGACCCTGAGCTGTTCGAGTCCGCTATTGAGCAGTTTGGCCGTAGCTTCTTCTATCGTCACTATCAGACCGGTCAGCGTTACCAGAACAAGGAAATGACCGACGAGCGTATCAAGCGCTTGATGATTGCGATTTTCAGAGATGAAATTATGAAGCTTCGTGTCTGCGCGGCATACAAACTGAACTTCTCTGATGGCGGTTATTACGGTCTGAAGAACTACTCGTTCCCGCCTGAAATTCTTGTGGATCATACCCCCAACCAGCATATCCAGTATTATGCTTGCTTGGGTAATAATCAGACCTATATCCGAAAAGCAATGATGAACCGCGACTATGTCGCGGCAGTGAGCAACTGCTGTGGTTCCGCAACCAATATCAATTTGACCGAAGCCAACACTGGCACTTTCTTTATGCAGAAGATTTGTGCAAACGATGTGGGTAAGATTATCCAGATGCCTGACGGCTCTACCGCAACGCCTCTGGATGCAGTGAAGTGGTTGGAGGCACAGGATGCGGAAAAGCAAAAGAAAAAGGAGGAAGCACATGAGTAAGCCGATCAAGCTCACCGACGAGCTGATTGCTGCGATTCAGCAGGAGTTTATCGAGAATGTCAAAAAGATGAAGATGTTCGACGGTAAGCTCAATTACACCAAGAACTTCAAATGGGATGGTGAGGACAGGGCTTCTGTTGTGTTCTCCGCCGTCGCATTTGCCAAGATGACCATGTTGGTTCAGAACTTTACCAGCGAGGTCGCTTGGCACGGTGTCGCATATCGCGACGAAAAGGAAAAGAATAAGTTCTACATCACTGACATTCTGGTTTATCCCCAGGTTGTTACCGGTTCTACCGTTAACACCGACCAGGATGCGTATCAGACTTGGCTCTACACCCACGATGATGAGGTGTTTAACAACATCCGTATGCAGGGTCATTCTCATGTAGATTTCAGCACGACCCCCTCCGGTGTGGATACCACCCATCAGGAAAAGATCCTGAGCCAGATCGACGACGATATGTTCTACATCTTTATGATTTGGAACAAGAAGTTCGAGCGCAACATCAAGATTTTCGATATGGCAAACAATACGCTCTACGAAACCGCAGATGTTGACCTGTATATCGGCGATGAGGGTTGTGACCTGAACGCCTTTATCAAGGATGCCAAGGAACTGGTCAAGACCAAGACCTATCAGTACGGCGGAGGCCAGTACGGTCAGAGTGGTTACCAGTATGGCAAGCAGCAGACGGGTTTCCAGGCTCAGACCGGTTCCGATAAGACCAAGAGCAAGCCCAAGGGCGGCAAGAAGGATAAGCCCGATATCGGAAGTTCCGGCAAAGGATATAACTACGGCGGCTATGACGATGACGACGATCAGTACGGCATCTACGATTACGGTCGCTTTCAGAAATAAATAAGAAGGGAGACTGACCAAATGGCTATGGATTTGTCCAAGTCTTATGACTTTTTCAAGCCTGATATGCTGACTTCTCGTGTGCATATCATCGGCTGCGGTGCAATCGGATCGACCGTCGCAGAAAATCTGGTTCGGTTCGGTATCACCAAAATCACTCTTTACGATTTCGACAAGGTTGAGGCGCACAACATCGCAAACCAGATGTTCCGTCAGACCGACATCGGCAAGCTGAAGATCGAGGCGCTTGCTGATTACCTGTGTGAGATCAATCCCGATTGCGCGGAGGAGCTTAAGTTGGTTCCCGATGGTTGGACAGGTCAGCGGCTTTCCGGTTATGTTTTCCTCTGCGTGGATAATATCGACCTCCGCCGTGAGATTGCCACCAAGTGCAAGGAAAATCAGTATGTCAAGGGAATGTTTGACTTCCGTATGAGACTGACTGATGCCCAGCACTATGCTGCGGCTTGGGACAACCAGAAGATGGTTGAGGATTTCATCAAGAGCATGGCATTCTCTCACGAGGAGGCTAAGGAAGAGACCCCTGTTTCTGCCTGCAATGTCACTCTGTCCGTGGTTCCGACAGTCAGAATGATTGTTGCTTGCGGAGTCTCCAACTTCATCAATTTTGTCAAGGGCGGCGATCTGCGTAAGCTGATCTTGATCGACGCTTTTGGTCACACGGTTGATGCGTTCTAAATAAATACGAAAGGAGTAGCGGTTATGCCTACTATCGCAGACCTGCCCATCGGGGCAAAACTGAAATTCGGCGCTTATAGCGTCAGCGGTGAGATGCCGCATAAGATTTGCTGGGTAAAGGCTCATCGCGACGGCACGATCTTGACCGAGTTTATGGAAGATCAGTGTGCGTTCGATGCCAAAGAGCCCGATAACCCCGACGAATACCGCAGGAGTTACGGTAATAACCGCTACTCCTTAAGTAACAGTCATCAGTTTCTGAATGCTGAGGGGACAGACTGGTTCCGCCCGACACACGAACACGACACGGCTCCCGAGGATCGCCTGATGTACAATGGTCGCTACGGCTATGTTCACAAGCCTGGTTTCCTGCACTACTTTGAGGAGTGGGAAGTCGAAGCCATTGAGGAGTCCGAGATCAAAACGGCGCTGCCTACCAAGGATATTCCTACTGGTGGCGAAAAGTATGAAACCATTTATGCTAAGGTTTTCATGCCCTCCAGAACCAATGTGGGCGGTGGAACTGAGAACCGTATTCAGGAGGGTGAGGTTTGGGATTTGTTTGCGGATGGTGCAAACAGAGCCTGCCTGTTCTCTCCCGAACTGTACGCAAATACTCCCAATAATGACAAGCCCGAATATGAAGACGAGGAGTGGTACTACTACCTGCGCTCCCCGAACTCTGGCCGCTCGTACAATGTGCGTTGCGTTAATCGCGATGGCGATGTCGGCAGTGCCTGTGCTTGCGACGATTGTGTGGGGGTGCGCCCAGCTTTGAAACTCAATCCTGAAATCCTAATCTCAGATGAGCCTGACGGCGATGGGTACTATGAGGTTCTCAGTGCTCCACAGGAGATCATCGAGATTGATGAAGAGGAGTTCTTTGCGATTCTGAAAAAGATGTAAACGAGATCTGTAATGCATTACTTCCCGAATAGGAAGTGCTTTGTATTGTAAATCAAAGTTACGAATGGTGGACGGGAAATACCCGGCTACCCAGAAACGCTGCAGCGACTCGGTCGCAGCATCGCAGGTTATACAGCAAAAGTCAAGAGTTTCATCAGTGTCTCCTGAAGAAAACTTTAAGGAACCACAGGAAATCCAAGACTCATTACCTGCACAACCAGGAGTTCACCGTTACTTCATAGCCATCAGATGTCCGAATCCAGGAATCTGAAGATCTACGAGTATCCTGAGCTGATCTGGTCATCTCATCACAGAGTATGTAGATTACAGATACGAATAATGAAAAAGGAGGTTTGGAAGTGCCTTACATTACGCTGATGCAGTCTCCGATTTTCCATCAGATCACATTTGATGAAATTATTTCGGGGAATGTCAATCTCGCCAACATGGTCAACCCCAATGAGACCAACACAAGAACTTACTTTTCCAAAGTTCTGAACCCCAAGTTCCTTGAGCGTTTTGATATTGATGCAATGGTCGTAACCTTGGAAGAGTTTTGCAAGCAGAACGCTAAACTTTACGAGGCAAAGCGCAGCGACCTCTACGATAAGTTCTATATCCCTAAGAAGTCCGGTGGCTTGCGTGAGATCAATGCGCCGCAGCCAGCGCTGATGAATGCGCTCAGAAATCTGAAAACGATTTTTGAAACCCAGATGTTTGCGCTGTATCATACCAGCGCATTTGCTTATGTTCCCGGAAGATCTACCATCGACGCGGTAAAGCGTCATCAGAAGAATGAGAGTCATTGGTTCCTCAAGACCGACTTCTCTGACTTCTTTGGCAGCACAACTCCGAAGTTCCTGATGTCTATGCTTTCCAAAGTATTTCCATTTAGCGAGATCGTAAAATCTCAGCGCGGATTTGATGCTTTGGAAAAAGCGTTGGATCTGTGTTTCCTGAACGGTGGTCTCCCGCAGGGAACACCTATTTCCCCTATGCTCACAAATCTGATGATGATTCCCATTGACCATCGTATCAACAATTGCCTGCGTGACTTCAATGGAAATCATTATGTATATACCAGATATGCCGATGACTCTCTCTTTTCAAGCCGTAAGGGTTTTGATAAGGATGAAATCATCGGCTTTATCAATTCTACCCTCGCAGAGTTTGGTGCTCCTTTTAAGATCAAAGACGAAAAGACGCGCTATGGCTCACGCGCTGGAAGTAATTGGAACCTCGGTGTGATGCTCAATAAGGATAATGAGATCACCATTGGTTATAAGAACAAACAGCGCTTGCGGGCAATGATTTGCAACTACATTCTCGACCGGCAGAATGGTCGCCATTGGGATCTGCACGATGTACAGGTTCTGCGTGGTTTGGTCAACTATTACAGCATGGTCGAAAAAGAGTATGTAGATAGCGTAATCAAGTACAACAATGAGAAGTTCCACACCGATGTTATGAAAAGCATGAGCGAGGATCTCAACCAGTAGTTTCAGCATCGGTCACAAGAGAGGAGTGTTACCCTTGTATCAGAAAAGACGAAGACGGCGCCGTTCTCACAGACGGTTTCCGCATATCATCGCAATGCTGCTTTTTCTGGCATTCGTAACCGTGGTTTTATGTGGCCTTTCAAATCCGGCTGCAGATGCTGAGCCGGAAATCCCAACTCCTGCTATCAGCGATACATACGAAACTATTCCATTAAAACTTGAACCGATGGTTGTTCCACCGGTGTATATTCCACGCGAAACCATGTTAGTTTCAGAGCCCACCCCAGAACCGGAACCGGAAGAGACATTTCGATACTACGAAAATATTTCCCTTGAATATGAATTGCAGGAACTTGTATGGGCAGCTTGTGAAGAAACAGGCTGCCCTTATGAGCTTGCTTTGGCGGTTATTTTCCGTGAGTCCACATACAGGAATGTAAATGGCGACAATGGAAACAGCATCGGGTATATGCAGGTTCAGCCTCGTTGGCACCAGGAAAGAATGGAGCGGCTTGGTGTGACAGACCTTTCCGATCCTCTTTCAAACTTCAGAGTCGGATGCGATTTGCTTGCCGAATTGATAGAAAAGTACGGGTCAGTCGAGTCTGCCCTTACCTGCTATAACACTGGTAGCCCGGGCACGAGTGGATATGCCGACCGTGTTCTGGCATATATGAACGAAACTTTCTTTGCCGAGGAGGTTGACAACGGATAATGTATAGACGCCAAAGACGAAAAACCCTGAGAAGAAGATTCATCGACGAAGCGTTCGGCGGTGACTATAAAGCCTACCTGAGAGCGCGTCAGGACGACTACTGTAAGGTTCAGTTTGAGTGGTCGTGCTGGATTGACGCTCTTTGCAAGAACGGCGAAATAACCCAAGCACAGTACGAACAAGCAATATTCTAAACCAAATTTCTTTGTAATGCATAGCTGTTTGTCTTTGGCAAGTAGCACTTTGTATTGTCAATCAAAGTAACGAATGGTCGGGAGGAAACACATAGCCCACCACTGGTGACGCCCGCAGCTCCGCCGGCCGTCAACGCGTTAACACCTCAAGAGGCACCCAGTCTCCGGCGGTTGAACCAAGACTAAATAAATAATTCCGTGCAAAACACCAACTAAGACCTCGGAATTAGGTGGTTTCCCAACTGCAAGAAGTCCAAATCACATCAGATGACGACAGAACTGGGATTGGCATCCCATCGATGATCGCACTGAAGGGAATCAGGATATATATGTAATGATTACAAAGAAACCAAACAAAACAATAAGAGGTGATGGCAAATGATTAAACTGGAACTTGAACTGCAGGACTGGGATGACGGTTGCGCGGATAAGACTGTCACGATCCCATCTAATATTCGCTCTGAACTGAATCGCCAAAACGAGTATGTCATCATCGACAGTACGCCGTCTATTCCCGGTATCCAAACGATGGATGTTTGGGAGTTGAATGAAGTTATTGACGACATCAACAGCGAGAATCCCGGTATGACGGCTGAACTTCTTGCGCTGATTATGGATGCCGTTGATGGAGAACTTGAAGACGAAGAATTTGTCCGCCGCATCAAAGAAAATGACTTCATGTTTGAAGATCTTTCCGAGGTCACTTGGAAAATGGGTAACGAAGAACTCGCCGCCTGTTACATAGCTACCGAACTTGGCGTTCCTTTCGACACAGGTATCACCAAGGAAATCCTCGACTTTATCAGCAAAGACGAAATCACGGACTATATCGACTGGTCTGCGATTTGGGCACAGTATGAAGCAATCGGCTTCAGACTCGCCGAGGATCTTGAGTCTGAGGAATACAGTTTGTATCTAATTCACTGGAGATAAATCCAGAAAATATCATCTGTAATGCATTATTAACTGTTTCAGTTAATGCTCCGTATTGTAAATCGGAGTTACGAATGGCCGGGGGGAAATACCAGGGGCACGCCGCTGCGGCAGGCGCCTCCAGCGAATTCGCCCGGCGCAAGAGATGACACTGCTCGCAGGGTCAGGAAATAAATAAATTTTCCTCACTCGGAAACACTCGAAAACCCCTGTAACTACAAGGGTTTTCTCGCTCACCGACCCGATGCGAAATCCCGAACTCACGCTTCACGAAGCCTCAGCTCTCGACGAGGAGTCCCTCCAGAGCTTCCTCAAGAAGACGGGTGTACTTGTAGATTACAGATGAAACGAAAAGGAAAGGGGTGAACGGATGGTTTATATCACTGGCGATACTCATGGAGATATCGACATTCATAAGCTTGCAATGAGAAACTTCCCTCAACAAAAGTCCATGAGCAAAAACGATTCCCTAATTGTATGCGGGGATTTTGGTTGTGTTTGGGACGGATCGAAATGTGACCGATACTGGCAGAAGTGGTACGAAGAAAAATCATTCACCACTCTTTTTGTGGATGGCAACCATGAAAACCACCGAATGCTCGCAGAGTTCCCCATTGTAAATCAGTATGGCGGGTCAGTTCACCAAATTCAGCCAAGCTTGTTTCATTTGATGCGTGGCGAGGTGTTTGAAATTGATGGAGCTAAGGTGTTCTGCATGGGCGGGGCATCATCTCATGACAAGCATTTGAGAAAGCCAAATATATCTTGGTGGGAAGAAGAAATCCCGAGCAAAGCAGAGTTCGAACACGCTGTTGAAACGCTCGAAAAGCACAACTGGTGTGTTGATTACATAGTTACGCATTGTGCATCCAAAAGCATACAGGCCAAAATTGCAAGTTGGTATGAGAACGACGCGGTCACCAGTTTTCTGCAGTTTGTAGAGGAAAATTGCAGGTTTAAGCATTGGTATTTTGGTCACTATCATGTCGACTTAGACATTGATGATAGACACACAGCTCTTTATCGTAGGGTTCTCCCGCTCGGAGGTGTGTAGGTATGAAAAAGCAGAAGCAAAACCCATCATTCTCCGAAAACATCAGCAGCGTCTGCAGAATGTTTGATGAAGCCATCAAGGACTACCAATGGAATAGCGATAAGATCGTTGAGATGGACAAGCTCACACAGGATTATCTGCACAGCCTGGAACTTGACGGATTGAAATACGAGGAGCGAGCAAAAATCGCAACGCAACTTGCAAAGTGCCGGCAGGAGCGGCGCGAACATAAGGACACCACGATGATTCTTGAACCATTGGTTCAGTATCTAAATACAGACAAGGGTCGGCAGTTAGTCAATCTTCTCAAAGAGGTTCTCGGCAAAACGAGAAAAGCCGAAGAGAAGATGGAGAACAGGGTCTATTACCCTCGCGTACTTGGAAGGGGTGAGAACGATGTGGTAGTAAAGAAGTGAAATCCGTAGTCACCAATCACAAGAATATAAAGGAGAAAACTTAATGCTCGAAATGATTTTGCCTTACGCAACCGCCGGTGTCGGCATCCTTGTCGCAATCATTCTTCTGATCTTCATTGGCAAGGTTATGTATAAGAAAGCACCTCCCAATGTGGCAATGGTCATCACCGGCCCCCGTGGTGCAAGAACAATTATCGGTCAGGGCGCACTGGTTATTCCTATCATCCAGCGTGTCGACTATATGTCTCTGGAAAACATTCAGTCTGACTTCACTTCTCGCGATGAGATCCCCACCAAGGATGCTATCAACATTATGGTTGACGCAGTAGCCAATGTGTCCATCGCTAAAGATCCTGATATGCTGAAGGTCGCAGCCTCTAAATTCCTTGGCTATAATCCCAATCAGATTCGCGAAATCATTACTCCTGTTCTGGAGGGTAATATTCGTGAGATTATTTCTCAGACCACTCTGAAGGAACTGATCCAGGGTGACAAGAAGATTTTTGCCGAGCGTATCATTGAGAATGTTACTCCCAACCTGAACGATATGGGTCTGGAGCTGACTACCTTTAACATTCAGAACTTCAAGGATCGCAACGGCGTGATCGACAACCTCGGTCTGGAGAACACTGTTCAGATTTCCAAGGACGCCGCAATTTCCAAGGCTCAGGCAGAGAAGGAGATTGCTATTGCTCAGGCTCAGGCTGCTATGGCTGCCAACGAGGCTCAGGTTAAGTCCGATCAGGAGATTGCTAAGCGTCAGAACGAGCTTGCCATTCAGATGGCTGAGCTGAAGAAGATTGAGGACGCCAAGCGAGCAGAAGCAGATGCTGCCTATGCAATTCAGGAGCAGGAGCAGCGTGCATCCATCGAAACCAAGACAGCCGAAGCCAACCTGGCTCGTCTGGAAAAGGAAATCGAACTGAAGGAGCGCGAGGTTGCTATCCGTGAGCGTTCTTTGGATGCAGAGATCAAGAAGAAGGCTGAGGCCGATAAGTACGCTGCACAGCAGGAAGCTGATGCAAAGCTGTATGAGGTTCAGAAGTCTTCTGAGGCTGAGCTGTTCGAGCGTCAGAAGCAGGCTGCTGCAGAGCTGTTTGAGGCAGAGCAGAGAGCTGCTGCTGAAAAGGCTCGTTCCGAAGCTGCTCGTGTGGCAATGGAAAACGAAGCTGCCGGTATCGCTGCCAAGGGTCGTGCTGAAGCCGAGGCCATTCAGGCTAAGGCAGAGGCTGAGGCTGCAGGCATTCTGAAGAAGGCAGAAGCTATGAAGGAATACGGCGACGCTGCTAAGCAGCAGATGGTTCTGGATGTGGCAATGGAGTATGTCAAGACCATGCCTGAGATTGCCGCTGCCGTTGCTAAGCCTATGGAGGGTATCGACAACATGACCATCTACGAGGGTGGTACTTCCACTCTGACCGGCGCCGTTACCACCGGCATGAAGCAGGTTCAGGATGGTTTCAAGGATGCAACCGGCCTGGATCTGATGGCCGTGCTGTCCGGTATGCTGGGCGGCGCGATTGCTGACAAGCACTAAGCATACATAGTTTGATGAAGAGGAGATGAGAGAATGACATCATGGTTATATCTGGCGGCGCTGTTCGTCGCAAAAGTTTTCGATAATGCACTGGGGACAGCAAAGACCATTTTGGTTCAAAGAAACCGATGTGTTCTCGCCGGTTTAGCTCTTGGATTGTCAAACTTCATCTACCTTAGCATCACGAAAGATATCGTAACTACCGACAGCACCCTCGCTCTTGTAGTGGTCTCCATTGCAAGCGGCGTAGGGTGCTGTTTGGCAGTTGCGTTCAACAATAAGTTTTCCAAAGAGAAAACCTATGTGAATGTCATCATGTCAGATGATAAAGAGGAAATGATGAAGCTCCGAGATTTCTTGGCAGAGAACAAGATTACCAATGTGGCGAGTGATAGCTACACAATGGATTGGGAGCGAAAAACTCTTACTATTACGGCTTATGCTGAAACCAAAAGTCAGAGCAAATTGATCGACGAATACATCGAAGCAAGTGGCACAAAGTTCAAGCGTCTGGTGCAGGATAAGCGGGTGTCCAAGCGCTGAACTGCAGGAAAACCAAAAATCTTTCGTTTTAACTATGTCAGTAAAGCCCAGAATCAAGGGCTTTACTGCATGGTTTGCAATATATCTACAGTGTATAAAACAATCATTTCATACGGGGATGTAGCTCAGTTGGGAGAGCGCCTGCCTTGCAAGCAGGAGGTCGCCGGTTCGATCCCGACCATCTCCACCACTAACAGCAAAGGAGGTTGATTTAGATGAGTAGCAAGTTGAACTTCATTCCGTTCATTGGTTCTTACGACGAAATAAGGAATGAAATGAATAATGATCTGCAATATAGGCTAAGAGACAGGTTAATCAAAACATCACTTGGTCGGCCTCTTTACTATCGAATCAATATCCAACTGATTACCACACAGGAATGTCCGTTTAGCTGTCCGTTTTGCTTGGAAAGGCAGCACCCAATGTCCGGCAACAATAATTTTCCGCTCCAGGTTGAGGCGCTAAAGCGTGTGTTAAAAGAACATCCGAATGGAAGGCTTACTATCACTGGCGGAGAACCCGGTCTATATCCAAAACACATTGCAAAAATCGTTGAAACATATCAGAGTTACAGCAACGGTGTCTTTTGCTCAATAAATACTTCTGGTTTCAGCACAGAATTAAATGGTTTGGCACATATCAATCTGTCCTGTAACGAGTTTATTCATCCAAATCCAAGTAAGTTTCCTGGGTGTACAGTCCAAACAGTGGTTGAAACCCCAACATTGGCATTCATTAAAGATTACATGAAGATGGATGCAGATGCCTTTTCTTTTCGGTTTCTTAGTGGCCTTGAACGAAAAGACTACTCGGTAGATATTTGGAATGAATTACAAAACGATCACGAAGTTGATCTTCACACATTTCGTATTGGCGACTTCTTTGTGTATGCAACTTTTGATTATGCTGGCAAGCACGCCAGGGTAACACTCGGAGATATGTGGCAACAGCAACATAATGATTATCAGGATGGGTATTCCAATATTATTATTCATCCAGATGGTCGTGTTACGACAAACTGGGAATAAGACCAGTTTACCAATATGGAGAGGTAGACAAGTGGCCAAAGTCGGGGACTGTAAATCTCCGCTTTTTGACTTGTGGCGCCGTGTGGTCAATTAAGCTTCGGTGGTTCGAATCCATCCCTCTCCACCAGCCATACGCTTTAGACGGTATGGGAAAAGCCCACTTGAAATGATATATAGTGGCTGGGTCATCGACTACGATGGGCGGAAGATAACGGGATATGAGCAGCGTGCTCTGGCACCGTCTTAACAAAAGCAAATCAAGCCGGTGAGAGATAGTTAAATAGCCTAATAGCTCAAGGGCATGAGCACCAAACCATGTCGTAAACCAGAACCGGCGGGACTAAGCAGAGGTTTGGGTGGTATGTGCTTACCACACCCCGTTCGTAGTTTGTTTTATTTTGCAAGTGAGACGGTATGGAAGGTGTCGGCACATCATTTCAGTCAGAGGCGAGGACGGCATACATAGGAGCAATCGGTGAGGTTCTGGCAAACTTAGGTTTAGGCCGGAGTGTATGGCTGAGATGATGGCACCAAAATCCAAATAGGCAAGCCACTTGCCGAGTTACCCTTGAGGGCTGGAGCAACAAGGTGAAATAAAGTCCCCAGAATGTTTTCCGGTATCAGAACACAACCGGCATAGAGCAGAAGTGTTTAGGGTCTGTGATCCCATGTGGCAATAGGGATAGACGGTAAGGACAAGGCGTGGAAATCTGCAGAAGCGCGAAAAACCCTATAAAGAGATGCTGGTGTAGCTCAGTCGGTAGAGCAACTGATTTGTAATCAGTAGGTCGGGGGTTCGAATCCGTCCACCAGCTCCAATATGGAGCAGTAAGCCTAATTGGTAAGGCAGCGGTTTGCTAAACCGTGAGTAGCCCGAAAGGGTGTGTAGGTTCAAGTCCTATCTGCTCCGCCAGTGGCTGGGTAGCTCCCAGATGATGTGTGCGATTATCGGCTTACCACACAGAGAATGAAAATGTCCGCTGAAAACTGCGGAGCAATCGGGTATACACGGTTGTTTGCGAACGAGACCTTTACTCCCAAGTAGACGATGTGACAATCTAAGCGGGAAGCCGACCAAAGAAATATGCGGATATGGCGGAATTGGCAGACGCGTTAGCTTCAGGTGCTAATGTCAGCAATGATGTGTGGGTTCAAGTCCCACTATCCGTACCATTACGATTTTCAAAAGCGAGGAAGAAAGGTAGGTTTCACTATGGGTCAGTATTACAAGCCACTCTTGATTGCAGATGACGGGACCAAACAGACTGCCTATTCTCACGATTACGGCAACGGTCTGAAGCTCATGGAACATTCTTGGGTTGGAAATGATTTTGTTAACGCAGTTCTTCAGAACCTTGACGGCACTCCTCAGCGACTGGCGTGGGTCGGCGATTATGCTGACAGCGTAGTTGATGATGAGTGTTGCTTCAGCGATGCTTTTATCACAGACCGCAAGGATTTCATGCGGCTCTACAATACTCTCTGGAGTGATGGAAAAGAGGTTATCACGCCGATTGACAGAAAGCTGCCGCAGTACAAGCTTTCCAATGATGAGGCGGATTGCTTCATTGTGAACATCACAAGAAATTGCTACATCGACATGGAAAAGTATGTGGCAGAAAACAAAGACAAAGAGGGTTGGTGTATCAATCCTCTGCCTCTGCTCACCAGTATCGGCAACGGTCAGGGCGGTGGCGATTACCGGGGAGACGATCCCGAGGTTGGAACATGGGCTTTCGATAAGATTTATGTTTCGGCCTTAAGACCTGGCAAAATGGAAGAGGTTATGTTCCACTTCCACGAGTAATATTTTGCGTTTGCAACGAACATTTACCCATTTCTTTGATACATAGGGTGGCTTCGTATTGTAAATCGAAGTAAAGGTTTGAGAAGCTTATCTGGGGTAAACCCCATACCCCGTTGTAAATAAAGATGTTTTGTATCAATAGCGCTAAATTCCAGGAAAACGGGGTTTTCCAGGAATTTATCTCTATAGATCCAAAAGCACTTTATTCAGGTTGCGAACGATAAACAACCGAAAAGAATTTATAATGCACATGGTCTGCCATACACAATCATACATAGAGGCAGTCGCTTCGTATTGTAAATCGAAGTAAGGTTTTGTTACTTTTCACACTCGTGATCTGCTTCGATCCTAAAGGATCGTGCGGAGATCACTTCGTGTGTTCTTCTGCATTATAATCTCTCTTCAACACTAAAGAGATCTATAATGGATTACGAATTCTTTTCAAATACGAACGAGAGGAGAAACCCGATGAGACAGGAACGGCGCGGTGTTTTTGAAACAAACTCCAGCAGTACCCACAGTATCTGTATTGCAACTAATCGCAACACAGAACTTTCTTACCCTGACAAACTCGTCTTCCGTTGTGAAGATTTTGGTTGGGGTTTTGATCGACTTGACACCCCTGAAGAAAAGGCAGCATATCTTTACGCCAGTTTTCTGAGTCTTTACAGCAGAGAAAAAGCACAAGATGTCATGGCGTTTATTATGGAAACGCTTGATAGTATTGGTGTCGAGTGCGAGTTCGACGAAGCGGTGTACCACAAATACGGAAGCAGTTCTTATGTGGTGAATGCAAGCGTAGACCACTGCGGCGAAGATGACCACCAAAGGTTTGTGGACAAGACCACAAGTAACAAGGGGCGCCTTTTGCGATATCTCTTCTCTGAAGACAGTTTTGTACTCACCGGAAACGATAATAGTGATATGGATGTAGATATCCATGCACTTTATCCTCACGAAGAGTATTACAAAGGAAATTAAAATGGAGGCGAGCACATGACTGAGAAAAATCAGAAGAAAGAGTATGCTAAAAAGTTTCGGAACTTCTGGACTTGCGCTCGCCCTGTAACACAGTCAGTCCCGAATAAAAAGGCATATGATCGCAATAGGCAAAAAGATTCTTACAGAAAGAGGGGCGATTCACAATAATGTTTGAGTTGAGCGGAAAATACGGCATTGCAAAAGTATTTACTGATGTGGTCGACAACGAATCTATCTCTCAGGTGATAAATTTGCTGAATCAACCCTATATGGAGGGAAGCAGAGTTCGAATGATGCCCGACATTCATGCTGGTGCAGGGTGTACAATTGGAACCACAATGACTATCAAGGACAAGATATGCCCCAATCTTGTAGGGGTTGATATTGGATGCGGAATGGAAACCATCCGGCTGAAAGAGACACATATTGAACCACAAAAGTTGGACAAGGTAATTCGATCAAGTATTCCATCTGGGTTTGAAATTCATAAGAGACCACATAAGTTTTCTGATCGTATCGATTTGTCAAAACTGTTTTGTGCAGACAAAGTTAATACCGATCGCGCCTATAACAGCATCGGAACACTCGGTGGTGGTAATCATTTTATTGAAGCAAATAAAGACGATGATGGAAATATTTATATTGTCGTCCATTCTGGAAGCAGACATCTTGGGTTGGAAATAGCTAATTATTATCAGGATGCTGCTTATAAATCATTAACCTCATACAGTAAAGATGAAATTGATGAGGTTGTCCAGAGATTAAAAAAAGACGGTCGCCAAAAGGAAATTCAAACCGTTTTGAAACAGATGAAGACTAAGCAGTCATCCATCCCTAAAGCATTAGCCTATGTAGAGGGTGAGTTGTTCGAGCAATATTTGCACGATATGCAAATTGCACAGCAGTTTGCCGAATTAAATAGGCAAGCTATGATGGATATTATTGTAAAGAACATGGGGTTCCATGTTGTTGAACAATTTACAACAATTCATAACTATATTGATTTGGATAATATGATTCTGCGAAAGGGAGCTGTTTCTGCACAGAACGAAGAAAAACTTCTGATCCCGATCAACATGAGAGATGGAAGTCTAATCTGTATTGGTAAGGGTAATGAAGATTGGAACTATTCTGCACCTCATGGAGCAGGTCGATTGATGAGCAGAAGTGCGGCAAAGCAGACATTTACAGTTTCTGAGTTCAAAAAGCAGATGAGTGGAATTTATACGACATCTGTAGGTCAAAGCACTCTTGATGAGTGCCCTATGGCATACAAGAATATGGAAGACATTGTCGACAATATTGAGCCGACGGCAAAGATTATTTCGGTTATTAAGCCGATCTATAATTTCAAAGCCGGCGAAGAAGAGAGGTAGAGAAAATGAAGCAAGTTCGACGCAGCGTGTTCGAAACGAACAGCAGCTCCACTCATAGCATTACCATTTGCACCGAAGACGAGTATGAGAAGTTTAAGCGCGGTGAGCTGATGTATGACAGTTGGGGCGAAAAGCTGGTTCCGAAATCCTCTATCCTCACTGAGGGTGAAGACGGTCAGTATTGCACCTACGAAAATCTCGGCGATAACAGATGGTACTCACTTGATGTTTATTCCCATCGCTTTACTACGCCGAGTGGTGATAAGATGGTTGCCTTTGGCACCTACGGAAGAGACGGTTAAGGGAGGTTGTGTATGAGTATCTTGGGTCAATATCAAAATGGAAACTATAGCGTGACGATACTCTCCGACGGCACCAAGATCCGAGAAAACGATCTGGACTTCTTTGATGCCGAGTTCCCTGAGTCGATGGATATCAAAATCACCAACGCTTGCGATAAGGGTTGTCCTATGTGCCATGAGGATTCCAGGCCGGATGGCAAGCACGGTGATATCCTCAACCTGCCGTTTCTTGACTCTCTCCACGAGTTTACGGAACTGGCGATTGGCGGCGGCAACCCGCTCTCGCACCCAGATTTTATCCCGTTTCTGCATTTGCTGAAGAAGCGCAAGCTGATAGCAAATGTGACGGTCAACGAAGTTCATTTTCTGAAAAACATTCCCTTGCTTCTCGAACTGATGGAGCAAGGGTTTATTTATGGCTTGGGAATTTCTTATACCGGCGGAGATCGCGAAAGCACTTACCGTTTTGCGGATGAAGTTTCCAAGTTTCCCAATGCTGTTATTCACATCATCAACGGCATTGTTAGTATGGAACAGGTGTCTTGGCTTTCGGAACGCAACCGTGAGCTGAAGATCCTGATCCTTGGATATAAGGATTTCCGACGCGGCGCTGACCACCATATGAAGGTTGGTCAGATCGTCGACAACAAAATGCATGATATGTATGAATATCTTCCGCAGATTATCAAAAACGGTTGGTTCAAGACCATAAGTTTTGACAATCTGGCGATTTCTCAGCTTGATGTCAAGCGACTGATGTCTGAAGAAGAGTGGAAGATTTTCTATATGGGAGACGATGGCAGAGAGGGCGAGTTGAGTTCTGCTTCTATGTATGTGGATGCAGTTTCCGGCCAATTTGCAAGAAACTCTTGTAGCACAGAGCGTTTCCCCGTCACCAACAACATCACGGAGATGTTCCAATTCTTAAAGGCAAAGGAGGAGTAAGATTGCATAGCAGAATTTTTCAGATCGAAAAAGAGGTCGTTCCCGAGGAAGAACGCATTGACAGCGATTGTATCCCTGAGTGGTTTACCAATTCGGTTGCGGATTACACCAGCGATGATTGTAGTCGTGAAGACGACATTGATTGGCTGATGACTGCTGCGCTTGGCGATATTGCCACAGTCGATGGTGACAAGCTGACTTTCTCCTCTGATGTTCGCAGATACTTCAAAGAAAAGCATGAAGCTTTTATCAAAGCGGCAGAAAAACTTTCGGAAACCACCTTTGAAGATTTTGTTTCCAGCCACTCCGTTGATTCGGTTCTCTTCAACCTGAGGGAAGCCTATAGTGACCGCTATGGTTTCTATGTCTATTGCGATGATGGTTTCCTCGATACTCTGGACAACTTCATGCGTCTGGTAAAGGATGGAGAGACCTATTTCATTGGCGGCGTTGTTGATTATCATTGCTGATGAACAGGCACGATAAGGTAATGGGGTTCATTAACCGTTTTACGCAGGGCGGTAAGAACCAAGGAACCATTGATACTTTTACCTGCGGCTGTTGTTTCTGGTTTGCATATATTCTTCAGGAGCGATTCTATGATATTGACGCTTGGCATGAAGATGTAGAAATTATGTATGACCAGGTTGAAAACCACTTTGGCTGTCAGATTGATGGTCGTGTGTATGATATCACCGGAGATGTTACAGGCAAATATAACTGGCAGACATGGATCTCTGTGGTAGATGAAGACGAGCTTCATGCCGAACACATTATTCGTGACTGCGTTAATTTCTAATTGGAGGGCTTTGAATGGATACATACACAGACTTCCGCGCTTTCATCAAGGCACATGAGGGTGAGATATTCCGCTACTGGATTTACCGGCGTGTATTTACACCCTATGAACAAAAAGAATGCTTTATGGACGAGAGCATTTTTGAAGACACACACGCCAATGTCGGCATTATCAAGGATTGTATCCCGCTCGGTGACGGAGATTTCCTGTTGGGTTTCCAACCGGTCGATGATTGCGATCCTTACAACATCACAGCATTTGATTTCGTTGAATACTACAAGCTCAGCGAAATCAGACTCAATCGTCCTATCGAGAATAAAGAGGAGGAATAAAGGAATGTATTTGAAAGAAGCTTTTCGATATCAGAATTATCTGAACGAACTAATCTCCGCCACTACCAGTTATCTGAACGGCGGTCAGTACACCACAAAGACGGTGCAAGAGCACCTGCGTAAGAAGGCAAACCCCGATGCGGAAAACGAAACCATTGATCTGTCTGCAGAAAGAGCTTTGGCTTACACTGCAAATCAGATGGTTGATTTCCTGCAGCATCTGATTGACGAGAAGCAGAAGCTGACCAAGGCGATCAGCGAAGCCAAGAAGGGCTGCAGCATTGACATTGATGCTGAGGTTGCCAACAATCGTATTCGTCAGAGTGTGGCTGCCACACTGTCTCGTATGGGCAATATGAAGCCTTCCGAGCGTATGACCAGAGCATATGCCTACAAGTTTAACGCCGAAGGCAATCAGGTTCAGTATGCCTACGAAGTTAAGGAAGTGACTACCATCGACTTTGACCGCAATAAGGTCAAGGGTATCAGCAAGAAGCTGATCCAGTGCGCCGACGAAGCGTCTACTGCCATTGATAAGGCAATGGTTGAGCTGGCGGTGGATTACAACCCCAATTACAGCGTCAACGATTCCTTCGAGGATGCCATTGAGCAGTTTCTTACTCCTGCTGCTTAATGCATAATCGAACAGACAACTTCGGTTGTCTTGTTCAGGGCGAAAGTGGACTTTGACTTATCAGTCGCTTCAGTCGCAGATGAAGTGTAACGCTGCGAACCGAGTACCTATACTCACCGACTTTGGTCGTTTCATATAACAAAAATCTACTTGAAATAGATGTAAAAGCCGCCTTGCTTTTTCAAGGCTCTATCTGGAAGAGCAACATCCGTTATTCAAGAATTTCTGTTATTCGCCAAGCGATCTATGCACAGCCCGACAGTTCAACAATTCGTTCCAGAATTGCCGCTTACGAGATGCGTTTCGCCATGCGTCGTTTGTAAATGAAGAAAATTATTTGGGAATGATTCTCCCTATACTTTACTTAGTAAGTTCTGAACTTAATGCCTGACCTCGTGTCAGCTCAAATTGGCTGTAAGGCATAGAAAGCTTTCGTTCTGAACAAGGCAACCGAACAAACAATTTAATATTCGACATCAAGACCCGAACAACATGAGTTCCATTCACTACATGATCTGTTCGGGTCTTTTTTATCTCTCGACTTTTTACATATGCGGAGGTGTAAGGATGAAATACAAAACTGAATTGACACAGCTCGGCAACTTTTCTATTGCAGGGAAAATGAGAGTCAGCGATCCCTGCTACAAGCCTGATGTTTGGTGCAGCGGCGTTCTTGATACCAAGCCTGGTATCTGGGAGGCAGCAGTTCTGATCCTTGACAATGAGGCAACAAGAGGGTGGGGCGACCGCGTAGCGGTTCTCGCAGTAAAACACAAGGATTGTCCCCTTCCTCTGGCGACACATACGATCAACAATACTGGAGATGGGCTGTCTCCTCTGCTTTCAACAGATTGGAAAATCGCAGATTTTGAAACCGGCGTCGATAGTGGTCAGGCGGGTTTCTATGATGACAACAATTTCGTTGCAAGGAATGGTGGCGAAGATGATGACTGGTACGATGAGATGTGCAATATCACTCTGTCAAAAGCCAATGCTGGCGTCTTTGCTGACGGAGTGGTTACCAGTTCCGGTTATGGTGATGGCGGTTATCCCTGCATTTACCATATCGGTATTGATGGCAAAGTCGATTTCGCCTATGTGATTTTCATTGGTGATGATGAGGACGAAGGGGAGGATTACTAATGGGACTGGATATGGAAATTCGTCGGATCTCCAAACCTCATATGGACGACTCCGTAATTTATGACCGTGTGGATATCAACGGCGTTATCTTGGATGAGGACGAGCTGAAAGAACCGATGTATCGGCAGCTTGCACCTTATACTCAGGAGCTCCGAGTCAGAAGCCAGTATTACGACATGGAAAAAATCCGAAAGGATTATAAACTGTCTGATGATTCTTACATCAGTATGATGTGCTCTTCCTGTATTTCAATTACTGATCGCAAGACACGCAAAACGGTAGAGATTAGGAGCGAAGACATTGATCGTAAATACACTGTTGAGCGCGTGGAAAAGCGCTTTGTGTGCGACTCCGAAGAAATTCGATACTGGCGCAAAGCATACGACATTCAGGATTGGTTCCACAAACACATTGAGGAAGATGTAGAAAATACAGGTTTCTACATTCTTTCCGGTGCAATGCTCCTGGCGTTCAACAAGGCTTTCCCCGAGGATCGAATTGAAGCAATCGAACCCGACGAGGAGGAAGCACTCTTTTACTGGGAGTGGTACTAATGCCTGAAGATTTTGATCGCCTGCAAGGGCTTATTTACGATGTTGAAGCCAAAGTGTATGACATACAAGAGCAGCAGGCAAATATCCGAGCCGATGTTGATGCGGTGTGGGCTCACCCAAATATGCATGAGGTACATGAGGCTATAGACTATCGAGCCCTTGGTGATAGGGTGATGGCAATGATTCATGCGGAGTTTGCCAAGTATGCAGAGGATATTTGCATCGGTTTGAACAGGGCATTCAAAGAACACTTTGAAAATGATGAATATGAGATCTCCGAAGAGGAGTTTCACAAGATCATCTGTGATGCACAAAGGCTCCAGTTTTAATAAATTTGTGCAATCAATAGCATAAAGGAGGTGCCTGATGAAGATTGTTGGGTGGACTGAATGGGATGATCCCAGATATAGAGAAATGTTCCCTCTCGGTGGGACTTACAAAGAAGCGGAAATCAAAGCCGTTAGGTCAGTTATTGCAAAAGAGCTGAGGAACAACGGGTATAAGTTTACTGGCAGCTATCATCAGGACGGCGATTATGGAGTCCCCGTATTCGATAGTGGTGAAGTTTTTCAATGTTCGCAAAGAATGTGGGGCGGCATTATGGCTGAAGCATACTCTGATGAAATTGACAATAGCGACAACCTCGGCTATACGGTTTGGGCATGGATTCCTCCCGAGCCGATGGTTGTACCGAATATGAAAGTGTGATTTTATGAAGAATGCGGTCTATGAGCCCCTCCCAAATATAGATGGTATTACATTTAACACAGAGTTTCCAACATACATCTTAGCTTTCTGTCCAGACTCGGACAGTTGGTTTGCCACCAATCAGAGATTCTTTTACTATGAATTCCCTATGGACTTTCCAAACGAAGAGGCTGCGATTGACTACTTCAAGAAAAACCCAGATGTGTTCTTGAAAATAGAAGAAGGTATGGAAGTTTATCGTCCATCGTTTTTCAATGGCGGGGTATGGCTGGATAACACAAGAGAACTTGTAACAGTAAAGGGGTGTTCGGATGTTCCCTAAACCAATCCAAGAAGAGATTCCGGTTTTGAAATGGTTCAGAGGTGTTGATTCCATTAGAGAATACAGAGTAGATGTTGAGGACATTGTAATGGAGCATTCCATACTTGTAAAAGATGGGTATGATGCAGTCTTCTGTCCGTGTGGATACACACTGTACTTTCCAAAGGTTAAGGAACTTGGGGTATATCAGATTGTCTGTCCTGACTGTGGTCATGTAGCTTATTACCATCATTTAAGAAATACGAATCAAAGGAGTGAAAGCAATATGACAATCCAGGAAAAGCAGTTTCTTGCAGCTCATGCAAGAGAACTGATTACGCGTCTCCAGTTTTGTGAGGACAGTGAGTTTGTAGATCTTATTGTAGATTGCGTTGCTTCTGGCGATACCATGCCTTTGGAGCCTGAAAACCTGAGATAAGGAGTAAAGCGACATGGCGAATAATGGTTTGTCTCCTGTCTTATGCAATGCAGGAAGCAATGCGGTTCACCACCATTACTTTGGATGCCCAGTTTGCGGCGCCGAGGTTGGTGGTTTTATTATTACTGGCAATGGCGAGGACGATTGGTCAACTCATACGGATAAGTTCTGCAAAGAGTGTGGTCAGAGAATCGACTGGAGCAAAACGGAATGGTCGGATATATACCGCCACTAAGGAGGAAATATGAGAAAAATCGAAATTCAAGACGGTATAGATGCCGTATTTCTTCCCGGAAAGATACATGGCTGTGATTGGCAGGCGTACATCATCTACCTCAACGAGCAGGCAAACGATGGGAACGGTTCATGGGAAATTGAGGTCGTGGATAAGGAAAGAATTCTCCAGATTTACGAAGAGGTGAATGGAGATCACGATCAATTTTTCGAGGCGCTTCCCAACTGCTTCCAGGGCGAGTGGTACTACTGCAACAGCGGAACAAAAGACTTCGACGAATATACCGATGCTTATCCAACTGCAGATTTTGTTCTTGGTTACCACGGTGGTGTCCATGAAGAAATGATGTTCCTTGTGAACTGGGCAAGGGACAAGGTGTGCCCCGAATGTGGTTTTCCAATCATGTGCGAATGTGTGATTGGATCTGACGAGTCGCTTTCCGGTTTTACGGAGCGGCTTTATAGCTGTAGAAAATGCGGTTCTGCTTGGTCTACTCAAGAAAATAACGGAGAAGAAAGCGTCCCGCAGCGATACTTCTTCGGATAAAAGATAGGAGGGTGCCCTATGGGTCAGAGATTGAATATTGAGATCGTAAACGGCGAAACCTCGTTGGCAAACTGTTACTATCACTGGTCTGCCTATACGGGTTCCGCTCTTAATCTTACTAAGCATATCATTGATTCCTACTACGATTCTGAGGCAATCGTTGGTTTGAAGATGGCGATTGAGCTTCTGGAGGCAACCGGTGGTGGTGTCAACGAGACTGAACGAGCTGAAATTCAGAAACAGCCGGAAAAATTCGGCAGCTTTGAATTCAAGGACTGTACTAATCGCAACAATGGTTTGATCTCAGTAACCGAAAACGGAAAAGAGGAGACCAGAAAGTGGGAAGAAGGTCGTGTTACCATCGACCTTGGGTCTGGAACTTTCAAGTTTGATGTCGCGTGGTTTGATATGCCCGAAGAATATTTTGAGGAATATTGCGACGAAGAAGATCTTCAGCTCGAAGATCTTGCGGTCTGCAAGTACGACCTGGATGCTGTGCCGTTTGCGGATATTGAAGATCTGATTGACTTTATCGACAGCCATCCGTCGGGAGTTCGTACCAATGACGATGGCGAAGATATGGTTATTCATTGGATCTGCTGATGTCAATATTGAGGTGGATTAACCATGAAACTCCGAGATATTCTCACCAAAGGCAAACCGGTTGAAACCATTATGGCAAGAACCAACGATCCGTTTGACGAGTGTGAAGACGGCATTCTTTTTGGGTATTGTCAATGGGACGGTGAAAAGCTAATCTCTCTCGATGGAGATTATTATAGCCTTGACGAAGAGGTCGTAAGGTTTGAGTACGAAAACGAAAACTATTTAGTGTACTGGACGCATAGTGAGTGGTTGCACGGCACACTGGATACAAGGGAGGGCAATAAGTATGAAGATCCCAAATGAGTTGTCCTGCCGTTTTGATACGGTAGAAGGACGAAAGGAAATTATTCAGCAGTACGCTGACAGCGATACTATGTTTACAGGAGAAAACTCCGACGGCGAAACCGTGTATCTGTCTGTTTCTAAAACCGGCATGGTTTTGAAAACTGAGCAGGAAAACGGCTGGGTTCGTGTCAACTACTATGATGCGGATGGCTACTCAACCGGAGAGAGTTTTGACGGTAAGTGGAGATGAAAGCCGCCCAGAAGCGAATTGAGCTTCTTCCAACTCATGGCATTCTTCACATTGGGGCATCTGAATATCTGTTTGATCTTGAAGATCTACATATGATCCAAAGCCGCAACTGGTATCCCGATAAGGATGGATACCTCGTATGCGGCTATTACTATTTCGGTCGATATCAGGTCTCCAGATTCCACAGGATTGTGATGCACGCTAAGCCCGGAGAGATAGTTGACCATATCGACAAGAATAGAAAAGATAACCGCAAGCGCAATCTGAGACGCTGTGCGTTTACAGAGAACGACCGCAACCGTGGTCTTTATTCCACCAACACTTCCGGCGTGACGGGCGTTTTCTACGATAAGGAACGCGGAATGTGGCTTGCTAATATCTCATACAACGGCAAGCGCGTTTACATAGGGAGATACAAATTCAAAGAAGATGCTGTCAAGGCAAGGCTCTCAAAAGAGATTGAACTCTTTGGTGAGTATGCGCCGCAGAGAGCATTATACGAAACATACCAAGGAAGGAGGAGCGTATGACGATTGAACAAATCAAAGAGATGATGGCAAGCGAAGAATATGATTTTCTGCGAACCAACCCACATCTCAAAGGTCGCATCATGTTTCTGACGCTGGGCGGTAGTTACGCCTACGGCACGAACATCGAAACCTCAGATGTTGATATTCGAGGGTGTGCGATGAACAGCAAAAGCGATATCCTCGGCCTCACGAATTTTGAGCAGGTCGTACACACGCAGACTGATACCACGATCTACGGGTTTAATAAACTGATTGGTCTTTTGCTTAACTGCAACCCTAACACCATTGAGATGCTCGGCTGCAAGCCAGAGCATTATTTTTACATCTCTGACGCTGGACAGATGATGATTGACAACCGCGATCTCTTCCTTTCTCAGAAAGCAGTTAATTCTTTTGGCGGGTATGCAACGCAGCAACTACGCCGTTTGCAGAATGCTCTGGCAAGAGACAAAATGTGTCAGGCGGATACCGAAGAACACATTCGAAGCGCAATGGAGCGTTCTTTCAAGGCTTTTGCAGACCGCTATTCTGTGATGGATAGTGGCGGCATTACCCTGTTCACAGATGAAAGTCCACGCGATGATTTGGATCGAGAGGTCTTTTGCAACATTCACATCGACAAATTCCCCGCAAGAGATTTCAGCGTGATGATAAATACGCTTTCCAATGTCATTGGCAACTATGAAAAGCTGAATCATCGAAATCGTAAAAAGGACGACAACCATCTCAACAAGCACGCCATGCACCTGATCCGTCTGTACATGATGTGCCTTGACATTCTGGAAAAGGGTGAGATCAACACCTACCGTTACGGAGATCGGGAGTTTTTACTGAGTATTCGTAATGGCAAATTCCAGAGAGAAGACGGTTCATATAGACAGGAATTCTTTGACTTGGTGAACGACTACGAGAAGCGTTTGAAGTACGCCAAGGAAAACACTGACCTGCCGGTAACACCTAATATGAAGCGCGTTGAAGAGTTCGTGGTGGAAGTGAACAGGAGGGCGATCAATGAGTAATATCAATATTCCTCATGGCGCCCAAGTTATTATCCATACTCTACAGCAGGCAGGATATGACGCATATGTGGTTGGTGGCTGTGTAAGAGACAGTCTGCTTGGCGTCGAGCCTAAGGATTGGGATGTGTGTACATCTGCTTCTCCGTCACAAATTCTATACAGTTTTTGTGACAAGCGTGTGATCGAAACAGGGCTGAAGCACGGCACTGTAACCATTGTAATGGACGATGGACAGTATGAGGTCACTACATTCCGAGTGGATGGTGAATACTCAGACAACCGCCACCCCGATACCGTAAGATTCGTAACGGATGTGGTCGAAGATCTGGCTCGCAGAGACTTCACCATTAACGCAATGGCATACAACCACAATGGCCTGATTGATCCTTTTGGTGGCAAAGAAGATTTGGAACGCGGCATGATTTCTTGTGTTGGAAATCCAGACGATAGGTTTGGAGAGGATGCGCTGCGTATCCTCAGAGCAATGCGATTTGCATCTGTCTATGGTTTTTCTATTGCTGAAGAAACAGCAAGATCCATCCACCAAAACAAAGATAGGTTGATGAACATTGCTGCAGAGCGCATCCAGTCAGAACTATGCAAGATGCTGGCCGGCAAGGGTATTCTTAATATCCTGCTCGAATATAGCGATGTGATGGCAACGATTATCCCCGAACTTAAGCCTTGCATTGGGTTTGACCAGAACAACAGATTCCATGAGTTTACGATTTACGATCATATTGCTCATGCGGTTGCAAACTACGACGCCACAGATCCGGTGGTAAATGTATCACTTCTGCTTCACGACATTGGTAAACCATGCTGTTATACAGAAGATCACAATGGTGGGCACTTCTACGGTCACGGGGTTTTCAGCCATGACCTTGCAGAAAAAGTCCTAACAAGACTTCGTTTTGATAACAAATCGCGAGACGACATTCTTGAACTGGTGCTGTATCACGATGCAGTTATTGAGCCTACCCCCAAAACAGTTCGTAGATGGCTCAATAAAGTCGGTGAAAAGCAGTTCATGCGGCTACTTGATATTCGCATGGCAGATATTCTGGCTCACAGAAAAGATACGCAAGAGTCTCGCATTGACAGATGTGTCGCTCTTGGCATGATGGCAAGCGAAATCATTGAGCAGAACCAATGTTTTAAGCTGAAGGATCTGGTCATTGACGGGTATGACATTATGAACCTCTGCGATGTAAAAGAGGGTAAAGATGTTGGGCGAATTCTAAACGAGGTTCTTGATGCTGTCATCAGTGGTAACCTTGAAAACGAGCGCCCCGCAATCATTAAACATTTGATTATGAAAGGATGGTGCAGCGATGAGCAATAAGAAGGACTCTTTGGGTGACCGTATGAAAGAGAGCTATGAAAATATTTCTCGTAGCTATCTGACACGCAGAGTCCCAGTTGTGATCCGCATTGACGGCAAGGCGTTTCACACCTTTACAAAGGGCATGAAAAAGCCTTTTGATTCTATCTTGATGAAAACCATGCAACAGACCATGCAAAGTCTCTGCGCCAATATTCAGGGTTGTGTATTTGGCTACACACAGTCTGACGAAATCACTTTGGTTTTGACGGACTACGCGACCATCACAACCGATGCGTGGTTTGGATATAACCTCCAGAAGATGTGCAGCATCTCAGCATCGCTGGCAACCCTGGCTTTTAACAAGGCGCTCTATCAGAACATTGATGATTATTTTAATCGGGAAGATGTACTGAGTGGTATGTATGGCGAAGATCCTGAGATCAAAAAGGAACTGAACAAATACGCAGAAACTTTGAAGAGGGCGCTGAATAAGGGTGCTCTTTTTGATTCTCGTGCATTCTCAGTTCCCAAAGATGAAGTTTGCAACTGCTTGATTTGGCGACAGCAGGATGCCACCAGGAACAGTATTGAGGCTGTTGGACAAGCGTATTTCAGCGCTAATCAGCTTCATAAGAAGACCACAAACATGATTCAGGAGATGCTGTGGCAGGTACATGGTATCAACTGGAACGATTTCCCCGTGGATTGCAAGAGAGGTTCTTGCTGCTATAGGCAAGCTGAGGAAACCAATATGCCTGACCCGAAAAATCCCGGTAAGACCATCACGGTTTCCAGACGCAAATGGATTATCGACAAGGAGCCTCCGATTTTCACACAAGACCGCGACTATGTTGAGCGGTGGCTGTGATAACTTGCACCTTTTAATAGGTTTATATCAAAGCTTTTTACACCTGAGAGGAGGTAGCCCCGTGAGAGATCCTAAGCGTATTCGTAAGTTTTGCAATCAGCTCGCCGACATCTGGGAAGGCCAGTGCCCAGATTGGAGATTCGGCCAGTTGATTATGAATGTACTGACAGAAGACCCTTTTTACATTGAAGACGACGAGATGATGGAGATTATCAAAAAGCATTTCCATCTTGACGATAAGCGAGGTGAAGTAGATGGGAGTAGTAAGCATCAGTAAGGGCAACTCTAAGATGGGTGCGATTCAGAGCGTATCGCTCCCGGCTGTAGTGACCTGCAGAGCCTGTGACTGTCAGCAGAAATGTTACGCCAGAAAGCTGGAAAAGATCCGAAGGACAGTAGCACAAGCATATAAAAACAATCTTCAGGTGCTGATTGAGGCACCTGATATTTATTGGCGGGAGGTTGAGGCAACGATCATGTTGTCACGATACTTCCGCTTTCATGTATCCGGCGACATTCCGAATAAGGACTACTTCGATAAAATGGTTGAGGTAGCAATACGCCAGAAACATTGCGACATTCTCTGCTTTACCAAGAAGTTTGAGATCGTAAACGAATACATAGTGGCTCACGGCGAGCTTCCTAAAAATCTGCATATCGTGTTCAGCGGATGGGTTGGTCTTGAAATGATCAACCCTTTTTCTTTACCCGAAGCTCATGTGCGCTATCGCGATGGTTCCACAACTGCCAGAGATGGTGCGGTGGAATGTGCTGGCAACTGTACTGAGTGTGCATCTGTCAGCGGCGGTTGCTGGACTTTGAAGAAAGGTGAACAGGTAGTCTTCAATGAACACTAAAGGAGGGCTTTCAAAATGAGCATGAGTTATTGGATGATTGAGGGCGTTGGTCTCAACGCAGACGATGTGGCGCCGCATATCAACAAAGAAAAGGCTGTTCGGTTTTTTCTTGAACAGCTCCCTGAGGAGTCCGATCTGGCAGATATGATCGCCGCCAATGACTATTCTTCTTTTGACATCGAAGAATATTACTACGGCAACGGTTTTGAAAGTCTTGCCGATGTCCTGTGTCATTGTGACGAGACAGATTCCCTCACCTTTGGTGACGATGGAGACGGCGGTGCATATTTTTACTACCCGCCTTCCATGCCGTGGCACCATACCAGCAACGAACCTCAGAGTGAGCAGGAGGTCATTGACCGTATCATCAAAGCAGTGCAGAAGATTACTGATATGACCGAAGAGGAGATCAAGAAGATTATCAACAATGATCTGTATGTGGTTGGATGCGGCTAAGGAGGTGCCCAGATGTGTAACGATTATATTTTCAAAGAGGTAAAGCCCAAGGATGGTGTGATGAAAGAAATTCATTACGATGTTCTTGGTCGCCGCTGTTATATCATTGCCCTTGAAAAGGGTCAGCGCGGTTTTATCAAGTTTGAACCAGAATACGATATGGGAAGATTCCATCGCCTTCACACTTCAACGGTTGTTGACTGGTGTGAATCCGATGGCGGCAAAATTCTTTCCATTGAAACGGCAAATACGACCTATGTTCTGGAGCGCATCAGTTCTCTTCGTGAGTTCTACGGAAAGGGTTTCGGCTTTTCGAGAGATGAAGCGGAACATGATATTATTTCCTATCTCACCAACCAGGATGATACATATTTTGAGGAAAGAGGAACGAGCAAAGCTGCAGTTCTGAGCAACGACTGTCTCATTGATAATCTGGCGTCAGAGCATTACAAGTGTGTGATGAGTTTTGGCAACGAAAGAGAATGGTCGTGCAGAGATGCTTGCGATCACGACCCCGGAATCGTAGTGTAAACCCAAAAAGGAGGTGCTCCAATGATCGATGTTGGCAACTGTTATTTTGCCTGTGACGAATGTCCGATCAGCGAAGGTGTTGAACACCGTCTTCGTGCCGCTAAAGAAGGTGGCTATGATCCCCAGTTTGAATATTGCGGCTGCGATAAGGTTCAAACAGAGTTCTTTATCAGCGGTTGCTGCGAAGATGCGTATGTGGGCAAACCCCGCAAAAGGAAAAAGGGTAAGCGCAAAACTGGCATGGAGTACCGCCGTGCAATGGCAATCAAACATAGAGATGATCTGATGTGGATCATCAACCACTGTGGATACAACCCTATGGCGGGGTATGTAGATTGGGACTGGGTGGACGGCAAATGGCAGCCTGTTGGCAAGTACATCAAATACCCCAAAAACTCTAACGCTCAGAGGTATTGGAAGCGTTACTCCAACAAGATCGTTCGCAGAAGCAAAGAAGTCTATCGCGGAAACCAGTATAGAAAATGCTTCGACTACTGGTGGACGCTGTATTAACGGAGGTGATAAACGATGGATATGACAAAGGAACAGAACAAGAAACTCATTGAGAGGTATCCGTTTCTTCTGCCGCACAATAGGTGGACGGATAAGGTTCCCGAAGATTACGACTATTCCTACACAGAACTCGACGCTATGCCTGACGGTTGGCGTATCGCCTTTGGTGAGCAGATGTGTGAGGAAATCCGGCAGGAACTGGTCAAGATCGGGTATCTTGATAAGTACCGCATTACTCAGATCAAAGAGAAGTTTGGATCTCTACGATGGTATGACCACGGCTGTACTGAGAAAATGCTGCGGGAGATTATTCCCAAGTACGAAAATCTTTCCGCTTATACCTGTATTCGCTGCGGTAAGCCTGCCACCCGTATCACCTTAGACTGGATCTGCCCGTTCTGTGATGACTGCGTTCCCAGAGGTAAGAACGGTGAGACCACCGGATATTATGAATCTATGCCGATAGAGGAGTATTACAAAGAATGTACAGACGAATTGGAGAATTGACCATTGATCCGAACAAGGCTGCAGGATGCGACAACATTGTTGTAGACTACGATGACACTCAGGAGCCTATGAAGCTGAGGGTTTCGTTTTTCAAGGACAACCATTACCAGGATGAAGCAATCGTTGGCTTGGCAGTCGGAGAAGACTGTGTAGTCACCGATGCAGATGCCTGGAAGTATCGCGCCTTGGATCTTGCCGCACAGCTTGATGCAAAGGAGGCTGAAAAGTAATGAAGCAAATTCGCAGAGGAGTTTTTGAAACGAACTCCAGTAGCACCCATTCTGTGACCGTTGACCATAGTAAGGGGTTGTCCACCAATTATTTGTATGTCAGCGAGGACGGATATGTCCATGCAGAGTTTGGCGAGTTTGGTTGGGAGGTCTGGGACTACACCGATCAGGAAACCAGATTGAGCTATCTGCTGACAATGGCTCGTTGCCTGAATGGCTGTAACGAGTCGTGCTATGATGATGTAACCAACGAAGAGGATATTAAGAACTTCATTGAAACGCGTGATTTTGACCGTATCAATGAGGTCGTTGCAGAGTATGCAAACTGCAAGGGGCTTTGGCTCGATCCTTCAGATGGTTATATTGACCATCAGAGTCGCGAAGATTATCGCACTCTGGATGATTTCCTGCGTGAGTACGACACTGACATCAAGGAATTTATCTTCGGTGCTGGCGTAACGCTGCACACCGATAACGATAACCATTGATGGGAGGTGGTTCCCATGATCTATTTGGATAATGCCGCAACCACACAGGTCTCTCAGCGAGTGGTAAATGCTATGCTTCCGTACTTCACAGAAATGTATGGTAATGCAGGAAGTATTCACACGATGGGAGCAGATGCGGCAAAAGCAATGCAGAAAGCAAGGGAACAGTGTGCAAGGCCAATCAATGCTGACCCAGAAGATATTATCTTCACTTCTGGTGGGTCAGAAGCAAACACACTGGCAATCGTGGGTTTGGCAAAACACCTTATTTCCATTGGCAAGACTCATGTGATTACCACTCCGGTAGAGCATCCTTCCGTTTTGGAGGCTATGAAATACCTGTTTTATAGTGGTTTTGAAGTCGAGTATTTGGCTATGGGTAAAGACGGTGAATTGGATACTGCCGAACTCACCAGGAAGATTAGGAAAAATACCGGTCTTGTGTCCGTGATGGCAGTCAACAATGAAACGGGAAATTCCTATGACATCCAGAGGATCGGAGCAAAGTGTAAGAAGTATGGCATCTTCTTCCATACAGATTGTGTCCAGGCATATGGCAATATGGATATTGATGTGGAAAGGGATCATATCGATTTTCTTTCAGTCTCCGGTCATAAGTTCCACGCTCCAAAGGGCGTGGGTTTTTTATACGCAAAACACAAAGAACTTCTTCGACCAATCATTCTTGGCGGAGGTCAGGAGCAGACGCTTCGGTCTGGAACGGAAAATGTTCCGTCTATTGTCGGCATGGGAGAAGCTGCCGAGGCCGCATTCGAAGATCCTACAAGCAAACAGAAGAATGCAGACAAGCGTAAGCTTTTCTTGAGTGAACTCACCAAAGAACTGGGTGAGGTTCAGATTAACGGTTGCCCCCATGATGGTTCAAAAACAGTCAATCTTTTCTTTGATGGAGTGGATGGGGAAACTTTGCTCCTTCTACTCAACAATAAAGGAATTTTTGTATCTGCCGGCTCTGCCTGTTCTGCCCATTCTGCAGTTCCAAGCCATGTGTTGACTGCGATTGGTTTGTCAGACGATGAGGCGAGAAGTTCAATCCGTGTTTCATTTTCTGTGTTTACAACGAACGAGGAGATTTGCGAGGCAGCTCATGTCATCGCAGATTCAGTGAAGAAGCTGCAAAGGAGATAAACTATGGGTTACTACACCGATTACACACTTACAGCGTCAATTTGTACGGTTGGCGCCGACTCTTACACAACTGCAACTATTCCTCATATTACACTTGTAAGTCTTGAAGATGAAATCGAAAAGATGAACATCTTCGATGGCGGCGGCGATATTGAGTATGGATACTATGCAAATGCCAAGTGGTACGATTGGGAAGAAGATATGTGTCTTCTCTCCAAGCGTTTTCCTGAACTCCTCTTCTGTCTGCACGGTGAGGGTGAAAGCGGCGATGATCTTTGGGATGCCTACTTTTTCGAAGGCAAGTGTCAGCATTGTCCTGCCGTTATTACCTACGAGGATTTTGATCCGTCAAAGCTCTGCGCTGGCAGAGAAAGCGCTGATACACGCAAAGGGGTGTACAGCTATCAATCTTCTTAAGAGGTGTTGCCTATGCAGGAAGTAGAACGCGTTGATTGGATATTCAATGATGATGTAAGAGAAAAGAAAAAGCTTGCAAACCAAGCAAGATATCGCAAGCGCGGCAGTAAGAGCAAGAAATGCAATCTTAGCTCAGATCGTCTGACGCATAAACAGTGGTTAGAAAGGTGTGGTAAAACAGTGACCTATAATTTTAGAAAGCCCATTATGTGGCAAGATTTTTGTGAACTCCCTATACATATCCAGAAGGAATACCTGCTCAATCTGATTGACGAATACCAGACAACTGCTTCTGATTTGGCAAAGATGTTTGGTATTACTCCTCAGACGGTAACAAAGCACTGTGGGCACGAGGAAATTGGTATCCGCTTCTCTCCTGGTAAGCGTATGTCCAAGGAAAAGCGTAAGGCTTTTGAAGAGTTTTGCGGTGTAGTTGCTCCTCAGGAAGAAGTTGTAGTGGCAAAGAAAGAACAGGAGCCGGCTAAGACCGAAGCGTTTATTGATCTGGATAACGCGACGCAGTCACCTGATATGGCCATGACGGAGTTTACACTGAGTTTCTCCGGCAACTTTAACAGAGAGATGATTTGTAATTCTCTTGCTTCTATGCTGCCTAAGGGCGCTCCTGTTAAACTGGATATCAAGTGCCTTGTAATGCTGTGATTCGGTTGAAAAATACCGTAATTTCGGCTATAATATAAGAGTATGCAAGAAAAGAGGAAGATGCTATGTCTGAAAAGAATTTCACAGTAACCGTCGACATTGCAGCACCTGTGGCGGCAAAGATTGAAGCTGTCGCTGCAGAATACGAGGGCAAATACACTATGAACAACGAGGTGTATAAGCGTGTGCTGAACACCTATAAAAAGTTCAGAAAGTTTGCTCTCCAGAATGATGGCGGTATCAAGAACACCGATGTTTGTGGTGTTGACAAAGTAAAAATTGTGGCGGAGGTTCCTGCCGTAGATCTGTTCCGAGAGGGACTTGACCTGTTCTCAGAACTACTGGCGATGGTTGACTCAATCGATGTCTCCGCTTCCAAGAGCGGAGATTTGATTATTGAGGTGAGTGTAGCAGGTCTTTGGAAGGCGGTGTAACGCATGAATAAGCGCCGTCGTTCATCTATTAAGATTGCCGCAAGTTATCTCGATATGGCAATTGACTTGATTCGAGACGCCAAAGATGAAGAACAGGATGCACTGGATAATATGCCGGAAAACCTCCAGAGCAGCGAAAGATGCGAAGCAATGGAAGAAGCAATCGATCATTTGGAAGATGCTATCAGTAGCATTGATGAAGCAAAAGATCACATCGACAGAGCTATCGCATAACCAAGGAGTTACCATATGAGTTTGATTTTAGCACTGGTTCTGATTGCGATTGTACTATGCAAAGTAGGTAGCGATAAGTCCAAAGCCGCTGCATTTGATCGCGAAAAGAGCAAACGAGATAGTATAATTTCAGATTGGGAAGACCTTTATGTTGATAAGGATCTTGAAGCGAGGTTGGAACGCTGTATTGCAGATGAGCGCAACTATACAGCGGTACGCGAGGAGATCTCCAAAGTGCTTTCAACTATGGAACATTGGCGGTATCTGTTAGATGGGGATTTTGTACTGAATGAAAGTCAGATCGTAGGGGTTGTTAATCATAAACAGGCTCGTGAGATTTTGAGAAAAAATCAAACGATAGCTTTGGATATTATGCTCGCAAATAGGGGAAAAGTCTCTATGCTGGCCGCTACCTTTGGGTATAAAGCCTATGTGAGAAATGGAACCCGCGACTTGAGAGAAAGTGCCTATGAGTATGCTGAAACAATTTTGAAGTTAATGCGCCTGCAGGGTGCCAAGGTTAAGCTTTATTATCATCAGCACCTTGCAAAAGAAGCGTATTATTGGGAAGGAACCCATCCGCAGCACCAAAATGATCCTGCAAATGGAGAGCGTATGTTTGAATTTGACAGAAAAGAAGTGTTGGGGAGTTGCTCAATACCATGATAAAAAAGAGGGGTTTGCACCCCTCTTCTTTAATCTTCTTCAAAATAATCAGGCAACGGTATTGTCTTACCAAGCAAAACCTTGCCACAGCATTTAACAGAAGACCCGCTTTCGCCATCTACATAGATGTTTGCGTTTATCCTGTTTGGGTTTGCAGACAGCAAGTGTAGGTTTCTCTCTTCGTCAACATAGTATTGTTTGCAATACATTGCGCCATCTACACAGAAAATACCGACATCACCATCGTATAATTCCTGCGTCTCTTTAACAAACACCATTTCTCCGTCATGGATATAAGGTTCCATACTGTCGCCAGAAATGCAAACGGCATAGTCTGCATCTGTCGGCACAGAGTCGTCAGCCAGAAGCATCTCAAATTCATCGCCCTCAAGCGGAACAGCAATGCCCGCTGCGGGTGGTGTAAGGTAAAACGGGATGTATCGATTGTGTTTTCTGGCGACCTTTCTCTCCTGTTTCTTCTCTGGGAACCGAATAACATCTGGTTTGCGCGGCTTTAACCGTTCAAGTTCTGTGTTGCATATGATACGAACAAGTTTTTGACCGTGTGCGTCAAGTTGTCTGTAGTTTGCTAATAGTTCCTCTTCCGCAAGGTTCCTCCTGGCGGTTCTATGTTTTCCAAGCAACGCATCAACGCTTGTATCAAGAGCGTCTGCGAGTTTGGGAAGCAGCTCAAACGAAGGCTGCCGGACGCCACGCTCCCAGTTCCCGATAGTGACCGAAGTAACGCCGATCTTCTCGCCAAGGGATTTCTGTGTCATTCCGGCATCGCTTCGGATGCTCTTTAAGTTTTCACTAAAATTCATAACTGCCTCCTAATTTTGAGACTATCAAGGTCTTGACATGATTTCCTGCTTGTGCTAATATAGGGAACACAAACAGTTGTTTGATATGGCTATGTTATCACAAAAGACTGTTTGTGTCAAGAGCTGTAGTACATATAAGAAGAGGACGAGCACCGAAATGCCCGCCCTCAAGGAAAGCCCAGGTCGTTGTATCAAAACCTGGTATTGCAGCTCGCAAGGAACTGCAAGCTAAGTTGCACACTACCACATATGCAGCTTAACGCTTGTAGTGTATCACGATAGCCGCGAAAAATCAAGTGCTTCTGGAGGTATGCTGCATGAATTCTACCATTTCTCTGGGGCGGTTTAGAACCGAAACAGAGCCGTACAACCATTTTCTCCTTACATACGAAGATCCGCTTACGCCGTTAAGCTTCTCTATCCACTTTGACCACATTGCCATAAGTCTGTCTGCATCACCTTATATCGCCTTGAAAAATAGTGATGCGAAACTATGCCTTAGCCATGTGGAAACCATCAAAAAACATGGCTCTAACGCCAAAGAAAAGGGTTTTATCCTCTTGTGCAACGACCATTCTCTGGCAAATGCGCCTGTCCCCGTAAAATTTTCTTTGAAATGCTACTAAAAACTTCATAAATAAGTATTGACATACGCGTCAGTTCGTGCTATAATTGGGTCACAACAGGAGGAAAGAGGACTCGACATAGGAGGAACTGAAGAATGAGCGAGAATCGGCAGAGTAGTATGGCTCCGGTGATCGGAGATGTCTACCTGATGAAGTTTGAGGGTAGCGGGAACGAGCAAAGCGGATGGAGACCTGGCGTGGTGTTTCAGAATAATGTCGGTAATGCACACAGCCCTAATGTGATTGCACTTCCACTCACCAGCTCTATCAAGAAAACAAACCAGCCGACCCATGTGGTCGTGCTCGCTGCAGACACCGGTCTGCGGAGAGACAGCATGGTTTTGTGTGAGAACCCCGAAAAAATGTCTAAGGCGAGGATCGGAAAGTTTCTGACAAGACTTCCCGACGAGTATATGAAGAAAATCGCAGCAGCGAACTTGCTTGCCACAGCAGCTATCTCGTTTCTGAACGAGAGCGATCTGCTGGAGGTATGGCAGGCAGCCGTCCGGCTGAACTGTTGTGCTGCGTAAGGAGGTTCCCATGTATAACGAAGAGCGAAAGATGCGGTTTTTGACCGAAATGAGAAGTTCAGTAGACTTTGGCAAGTCTGTGTTCAACACCATAGAGCCCTATGAGCAGAAAGAGGAAAAGGATCTCTGCGAACTTACTGTGGACATCCTACAGCCTATTGCTAATGCGAAGTTTGGCTCCCGTACAAGAACGACGGACTCAACCATAGCCTTTTTGAGATCGTATGTCGGCTGGTGCAAAGAACAAGGTTATCCTACCTGTAGCGATGTGTATGAGCTGAAAACTGAGATGGACGAGAAGATGAAACGCATGATGATAGCTTCTCCAATCCATCTCGAAGCCATACTCAATAAGATCTTTGAACCGGTAGCAAGCGAAACAGTAGACTGTCTATACAGATGTTATCTCTGGATGGGTTTTGCAGGCATTGAAGAAGCAGAAGCGATTGAGGTAACAGTCGATGAAGTAGACTTTGACACCATGACGATTGAACATGGCGGAAAGTCTTATGAGATCTATCGTGAAGCAGTTCCTGCCTTTAAGATGGCCTGCAACGCTACAGAGTTTCGCTATGTTAACCCAAACTATACTGATGGTAAGCAGGGTGGGTATCGTAACAGGTATCCGGGCGAGCATCTTTTGAGAGGAATTCGTTCCGCTCAGATCAAGCTCACTACCATAAGGGCAGTCATTGGTAAGAAGTTTAAGGCCGAAGGTATTGAAACATCGTATGGTAAAATCCGTCTGTCTGGCCTCTTCTATAAGACCTATGAGATGGAAAGGTTTGGAGAGCCAGTGAATTTCGACGCATTCATTGTTGAGCGCATGGGTAAAACAGACCACCAGTACCACCGTAACTACACCAGGAATAAGCTTGCCAACGGTATTCGTCGTGATCTTGAAGACGACTACGAGTGTTGGAAAGCGGCGTTTACAAGGTAGGTGACTACAATGTTGCGTAACAAAATAATTGTAGTGTTCCTAACCTTCATCTGTTTGGTACTATGTGCTTCTTGCACGAAGACAGATTCGTCTGTGTCAGGCACTTGGAAAGTAAGCGAATATGAGTATGATGGCACAGTGTATGACGCATCAGATGTTATGGATCTCTGTGAGCAATGTGGTTACTCTCTACTTGAATGGAGCGAAACCACTCTAAGGTTTACAAAAGACGGATCAGTCCACATGGTTCGTAGTGAAAACGGAAAAGCATTTGAAGTAACCGGCACATATATCGTCGAAGACACTTTTATTGAACTTGTGTCAGAAAACGATGAAAAGAAGCTTTTGGATTATGACGGCGAAAGGATTCTGTACGACATCCCGTTGGGGGTAACGCTCATCTTTCAAAAGTAGGGCATAAACTGAACAGCGGTTTAAGAAGAGGTTTCGCGACCTCTTCTTTTTCTTGCATATCAATACTTAAATATGAGGCGACAAGATGGAATATCAGTATCCTAAGGGAGAAATTGTTTGGGTCGGTCATTATGACAAAGACCACAATCTTCGTTATATCACAACTTCAAAGCCGGCAAGAGATTTCTATTTCCTCTATGAGCTGAAGGACGGCAAGTTTGTAAAGCTCGGCAAGGATAAGAATCCGCAGGCTCTTGAAAAGAAGTTTATCAAGTTTTGAAGCAGTAAGTTTTCCAAAGTCTTTCGTTTTGGTGACACCTGTTAATGGCTTGAAATCGGCTTTAAGTCCGATAGGTGCAGTATTTCTATAATCCATATAAAACACGCATTTGGCAAGGAGAACACGATGCAGGAACTCAATTATCTCACCATGCTTACCGCAGTTCGCGAATGTGTGAACAAGGAAAGGTTTTGTGTCGGTATCTTCACCAGAACACAGGCCAACAGGTTGTCCGTTTGTCTGGAATTGCTTGAGAGCATGGATGAAGAAGAACAGAAAGCAACACATCGAGCAGTAAGAAATGCCAACAGCTCTTTTATAGAGTTCAAAAATGGGAGCTATATCAAAGTTCTCAGCGCAAGTCAGAATGCTCGTGGTCATGCTTTCCACAAGGTTTTGCATGAGCCGGGTATCGATTATGAAGTTTTGAACTGTGTAGTTCGGTATACCGAGAAACTCAGATTTTAGAATGAAAGGAGATGGTCGCCATGACCAACAAGGAGCGTTTTATTTCGCTGTGCAATGACATTGACCGCGACGGTATGCACGAGCTGATGGAGTGGCTTGAAAAGAGCGATTTCTATTCGGCGCCGGCAAGCACCAAGTTCCACGGCAATTACGCCGGAGGTTTGTTGGAGCATTCTTTGAATGTCTACGACGAGCTGAAGCGTCTGCTGGAGATTTACGGTGACAGTGTCAGTGTTAGCGAGTCCACGATCCGTATCGTATCACTGTTTCACGATCTTTGTAAGGTCAATTTCTACACGACCGAAAAGCGCAACAGAAAGAACAGCGCAGGTCAGTGGGAAAGCTATGATGCCTACTCAATCAAAGAAAAGCTTTGTTACGGTGGACACGGCAGCAAGTCGGTGTTTATCATTCAGAACTTTATGAACCTGACACCGGAAGAAGCTGTTTCAATCAACTGCCACATGGCGTCATGGGATGGCAACAAGGATGTTGGAAATGCTTTCGAGCAGTTTCCCCTTGCTTGGCTCGTCCATGTTGCTGATGAAGCAGCTACTTTTATCGTCGAGAAGAAGGAGTAAATATGTCAGAGGTTTTGAACATCTATCAGAAGCTTGCCAAGATCCGCAAGCCCGTCGAAGTCGTAAAGAAAAACCGCAAGGGTTACGGCTATACATATGTGGATGAGGAAGAGATCCTCTCCAAAATCACAGGTCTTATGGGGAAATACGGTGTCTCACTGATCCCCAACATCACTCACGGTTCCGCCGTTGTAGAACCCTATCACTACACCAAGACAAAGGCTACCAAGGACGGAAAAACTTACGAAGAGCATATCAATGAGGTCATGGTTCGTGCAGACATGGACTGGATTTGGGTCAATGACGAGAACCCCGAGGATCGCGTTGTTGTTCCCTGGCTTTTCGTTGGCTCTCAGTCAGATGCCAGTCAGGCGTTTGGCTCTGCACTCACCTATGCTTCCCGTTACTTCCTGCTGAAGTATTTCAATGTTGCAACATCCGATGATGATCCCGATAACTGGCGTAGCCGTCAGCGCGAGGCCGAGAATCAGGAAGATCGTCTGATTGCAGAAAAGATCGTAGACCAGATCCACAAGCTGGTAACCGATCATCTCGCCGCAAATCCTGATGATAAACAGAAGATTGTTGCGCTCACCAAGAAGTATGTCAAGGAAAACGGTAAGGCAACCGCAAACTACTACGCAATCGAGTCTCCTGTCGTGGCAACAGAACTTCTGAACGCGCTGAAGGCTGAGATTACAAACAACAAGGAGGAATAAGTTATGGGTTTTCGACAGGGCGGTTATATGACAGTATGGTCTGCTGAGCCGAGCAAGTCCGGCAGCACCACCCGAGTTCGTCTTTCTTCCAGCCGCAAGAACAAGAAGACAGACGAGTATGAGCAGGATTTCTCTGGTTTCTGTACCTTTATTGGTCAGGCGCATGAGATGGCTGCACATCTGAAGGAAAAGGATCGCATCAAGATTCTGGAGTGTGATGTTGGCACAACCTACGATAAGGAAAAGAAGGTTGAGTATGTCAACTACAAGGTCTTTGGTTTTGAGATGGCTGACGGTTCCACTCCCACTGCAGGCACTGCTGCTCCCGCAACCAAGAAAAAGGCTGCTCTTGCTGAAGAGGGCGAAGTTGACGAAGACGATCTGCCGTTCTAATCGGTGGTGATGACTTGTGAAATATTCAAACATCATCTCTGATTTCACATGGTCTTATTCTCGTATCAATCAATTTGAGATGTGTCCGTATGCTTTCCTACTTAACTATATTAAGCATACGCCAAAGAAGCCGTTGTTCTTTTCGGACTATGGTTCATTCATACATAAACTGATTGAGCAGTATCTCACCGGCAAGCTTAAGAAAGACGAACTTGTTGGTGAGTATCTGGCTCGGTTCAAAGGGGAGGTTCGTGGTATCGCACCAAACAGAGACATCTTCAAATCCTATTTTGAACAGGGTCTCTCTTATCTAAGCGATATCAAGTTCCCCTATCCAGACCCCTTGTGTGTAGAGCATAAGGTGGAATTTAAGATCGGAGACAAGCCGTTTACGGGCATCATTGACTGTGTTGCCAAAGATGAAAACGGTATCATTCTGGTGGACAATAAGTCACGAGCACTAAAAGAGCGTTCCAAACGAAAGAAGCCAACCAAATCTGATGCTGAGTTGGACGAATATCTTCGCCAGCTTTACTTATACAGCATCCCGATCAAAGACACATTTCACTGCTATCCTGCGCGGTTGGAATTCAATTGTTACAGAACAGGTCAGTTGATTTCCGAGCCGTTTCGGGAAGAAGAATTGGAACGAGCAAAGCAGTGGGCTGCAGACAGTATTGAGACCATTACCAACAACGAAGATTGGTCACCAAAGTTAGATTTCTGGAAGTGTCGTTATCTCTGCGATTTCTGCGATGAATGCGAATACTTCGCCATGAGTAAATAAGGGGGTGTAGCCTTGAATGTTTGTGACATTAACGATGTTGCAAGCGAAGCCGGTGTAATTGCATCAGCGATTCTGCATCCCGAATTTGTTTTCTATTCGGAACAGCTTACACCGCACCACTTCACAAATGACCAGAATGCCTATATGTACTACGCTATTTGTGAATTGGCAAAGATGGGAATTGAGAAAATCGATTCCTACAACATTACCAATATCCTAAACGGAAAGGCAGCGACACGCGAAAAGGCTGCAACGATTCTTTCCGTCCCCGCAATCGACGAGTTTATTGACAATGCTCACAGCATCGCAAGAGACTCAGTCGAAGAGTACAAGATGATTTCTGACGCGGTACTAAACGCAGCATTCCGCAGAGACACATACAACAAGCTTGTTGAGTGTCAGCGGCTTTGTTTCAATAGCACCGAAAACGAGATCGAGCAACAGATTTACTCCACACTGGATGATGTGATGATGGAGTATTCAACAGCTACCGAGGTTCCTCAGTTCAAAGATGTTGTCGATGGCCTTTGGGAAGAAATCAAGGCAAGACAGCGCAATGGAATGTCCGGTATCCCTTTTAAGTTCCCGACACTCAATCAGTATGTGAGCATTGAACCTGGTGAGCTTGTGGTTTTTGCGGCAGAAGCAAAACAGGGTAAAAGCATGATGCTCCTTAACTGTGCGGTAGACCTTTTGAAAAAGGGCAAGAAGGTTTTGTATATCGACAGTGAGCTTAACTCACGACTGTTTACCTGCCGACTCCTCTCTCATTTGGCGAAGATTGAGTTTAGCAGAGTAAGAAGTGGTAACTACTCACAGGAGGAAGAGGAGCGAATCAGCAAGTGTTTGGAGTGGCTTAAGAAGAAAAGCTTCACACATCTTTATATGCCGATGTTCGATGCGCAGAGCATCTATACGGCAGTCAAAAAGGTTAAGCATACGCAGGGCATTGATGTTCTTATCGTAGATTACTTCAAGGGTAAGGGCGAGGGCGATGCTTTTGCGAGCTATCAGGAACTCGGCAGATTGGTTGACATGGTCAAAAACCAAATCTGCGGTGATATGAATATTGCCGGCATCGGTGCGGCACAAGCAACTGTCAACGGAAAGGTTGCAGACAGTGCTAAGATCGGTCGTAATGCTTCAACCATCGCGATCATTCAGGATAAGACACCTGATGAGATCGAAGCGGATGGAGCAGAATGCGGCAATAAAAAACTGCGAATCATTCTGAACCGCAATGGTGCTCAGATGTCGCAGGATGAATACATAGACTTAAACTTCCAAGGCAACCTCATTTCGTATGAGGAAGCTAAGCAACATACGGTTCAAATGCCGTATTAAGGAGGACAAATGGGAAATGGATACTTTGGCGACTTTCTAACCTGGTATTTGGACGAAGGTGTTGAGAGCAAACTGTTTCGTGTCTGGTATGACAAAGATCCAGAATCAGAAGAGGAGTGTTCTTACGAATGGTTCTCGCAGGTTATTGAGCTGCCCAATGGAGATATCTTGATTGGCATGAGAGGATATGACGACAGAGAAGAGGATTGCCGATCAAAGTCGATTTATTATCACAGACTTTCTGAAATTCAATTCGCTTTTTGTCCAAGTGACATGGAAGACGACGACTAAGGAGGTGAGGGTGTGGAAGTCTCTGAAATCATTGAACAGGTAGACATACTGTCTTATATCTCGCAGTTCTGCGAACTTGAGGAAAGGCAGGATGGAGAGTATTGGGGTTTGTCTCCGCTGAAGGAAGAAAACACACCCTCGTTCTCCGTCAATGTGGACAAGCAGAGGTTTTATGATTTCTCGTCCGGCAAGGGCGGAAATGTTCTTGACTTTATCAAACAGTATCACCAGTGTGAGTTCATGGAAGGTTTGCAGATCCTGAAAAAGTATGCAAACATCCGCGATGACGACCCGTCCACTTCGTCACAAAGACTTCTTGCGACTTCGGTGGCAAAGAAGTTTAAGCGTCACCAAAAAAGAGAAAAGGAAAACAAAAGTACCATACTCCCCGCAGACTACATGAACCGCTATGAGCGCAACGAAGATAAGCTGTCGGTTTGGCGAGATGAGGGTATTACACCTGAGTCTATGGAGAGGTTCTCTGTTCGTTACGATCCGTTTTCCGACCGTATTGTTTACCCCATTCGCAATATGCAGGGTGACATTATCAATGTGTGCGGCAGAACATTAGACCCAAACTACAAGGCAAACAAACAGCGCAAGTATACATACTTTAAGCCACTCGGTATTCTCGATACGATCTATGGTTTTGCAGAAAATAAGGAAGAAATCCTGAAAAAACGCGAGATCATTTTGTTTGAGGGTGCCAAGTCGGTAATGATTGCAGACGGTTGGGGCATCAAAAACACCGGTGCGATCCTGACTTCACATCTTAACCCCTACCAGTTTAAGCTGCTGATCCGTTTGGGGATCACAGTTGTATTTGCCCTCGATGCCGAGGTCGATATCCGGGATGATGTGAACATCAAAAAACTTTTGCCATATACGAAAGTTGAGTGGGTCAGAAACAGGAGGGGTCTTCTGGAGGATAAGGATGCGCCAGTAGACAAAGGTTATGAGGTTTTCCAGACACTATATGAAGAAAGGGGGCGGTTGCGCTGATCCATTTACATACACATTCTATGTATTCATTGCGAGACAGTATTATCAAGCCGGAAGAACTCGTTGAACGCTTGAAAGAAATCGGACAGGATACAGTTGCTGTTACAGATCATGGAGAATGCCTTGGTACAGTCGAGATTTATAAGATATGTAAAGCAAATGGGATTAAGCCGATCATTGGTGTTGAGTTCTATATCTGTGATGATTTGACCATTAGAGATAAGAATTCAAAATACTATCACCTTGTTGCGCTTTGTAAAAACGAGACAGGGCGGATCAATATGAACACCCTCATCAGCTTGTCGGAAAGACCTGAGAACAAATACTACAAACCCCGTATTGATTTTGACCTGTTATCACAGTACGGAGATGGACTGGTTATTCTCAGTGCCTGTCTGGCAGGAGAGGTCAGTAAAAATCTGTTGGCAGACGATTACGATAAAGCCAAAGAGACTGCCCTCAGATACAAAGACAGGTTTGGCGAGGACTACTACCTTGAGATACAGGCGCACAGAGATCCAGAACAGATAACTGTAAACAAACAGATTCTACAGCTCTCCAAAGACATTTCAGTTCCTTGTGTGGTTACCTGCGATGCTCATTATACATGGGAAGAAGATAAGGTTTACCAAAATAAGTATGCGTTCAATGGCGCATACAAGGAAGATGGTGAATCTTATATCGATTGCTTCATTCAAAGCGAAGATGAAGTAAAAGAACGGCTTACCTATCTGACGCCAGAGGTTATCGATGGGGTTATCAATACTACGCACATTATTGCTGACAAGTGTAATGTAGAGCTTCCCCTTTCTGCAGCAATCATGCCGAAGATGGATGTTCCGCAGGAGTTTGATAACAGCAAAGAGTGGCTTATGTCGATTTGCGAAAGTGGTTTTCGCACCAAGTTGAACATTGATGTTGCAACACGCTCTCAGGCAGATCCAGAAAGAAAAATCTTTCAGCAGGTTTTGAATGAGGACGGTGAGATCATTGGCTATGAGGAAAAGGATTTATCGCAGGAAACAATCGACGCATACATAAAACGGTACGAATATGAATTGGACAGCCTAACCCGCATGGGCTTTTTGGACTATATGCTCCTTGTCTATTCCTATGCGAATGTTGCAAAGCGCAGAGGAATCGCTCGTGGCTCTGGCGGTGGTAGTCTTATCTGTTATGTTTCCAACATCACGAATATTGACCCGCTTGAGCACAAGCTTTACTTTGAACGGTTCATTGATGTTGGTGCTCTCCAACTTCTTGAAAGTGGAGAGATTACACAAAAGGAGTTGAAGATCCCAGATGTTGACCTCGACTTCTCCGGCGAGTCATGTACAGAGGTTTTGCGCTTTCTGTATGACACATACGGAGAAAAGCGCGTGGCGTCCATTGGTAAGTTCGGCACCAACAAGACAAAGGGTACAATCCGAGATATGTGTAAGGTGTTGAATATTGATCTACAGACTGCAGATGAAATCGCTAAGTCATTTGAGAGTTTTGAGATCGACGAAATTGACGCAATGATTGCTGGTGAGATCGATATTGTTCCGAGCGCAAAGGCGGCCATTGATAATGTCAAGACATACACAGAGCTTTTTGATTTTGTAAGAAAGCTTAACGGTCTGCCTAAGTCTTTTGGTCTTCATGCCTGCGGAAAAATTATCGCCAACAACGAATTGGACTATTATCTCCCGTCAAGCTACGATGCAGACGGCATTCGATTCCTGCAGGGCGATATGCACAGTGTAGAAGATGTTGGTCTTGTTAAGATCGATGTTCTTGGACTTCGCACACTCGACCAGGAATACGACACGCTTGAGATGTCTGGGGAATCTGCCGAGTTCATCAATCCTAAGCAGGACTACGGTGATCCAAAGGTTCTTGATATTTTCAGAAATGGAGATACACTCGGAATCTTCCAGTTTTCATCAAACGGAATGAAGCAAACTCTCAAGAAAATGAATGTCAGCGGTATTGATGACCTGTCAGCCGCAAATGCATTGTTCAGACCGGGGTCTATGGGCTACATTGACAACTACTGCAACAGGAAAAGCGGCAAGGAAAAGTTCACCTATCTGCACCCAGATCTGGAGGGAATTTTGAACACCACTTATGGTATCATCGTGTTTCAGGAGCAGTTGATTGAAATTGGTAGACTGGCAGGTATGCACAACCCAGACTTGCTCAGAAAGGCAACAGGTAAAAAGAACCCGAAGCTTCTGGCACAAGTAAAGCCTGAACTTGAAGAGAAGCTGAAAGCAAGAGGTTGGTCTGACGAACAGTTTACTCAGCTCTGGACAGATATGCTGGAGTTCGCCAAATACTCGTTTAACAAGGCACACTCAAGCGCATACGCAATTCTTGCCTACATTACAGCGAAGCAGAAAGCGTACTATCCCGCAGAGTTCTATGCTGGGCTTTGCAATTCTTATCTTGGGCAGAGTTCCTTTGTAAAAGACGATGCAGACGAGATTATATGCGATATGTTCCGCCACAAAATCAACATTGAGCCATTCAACTTCCGTGACGATCACAGGAAGTGTTGGGTTAAAAACAATAATGTGGTGTACGCAGTTCCGCTCATCAGAGACTGCAATCAGAACACTGCAGAGGTTTTGTATCAGTTCAAAGATACTGAGCACAAATACTTTTGGGCTCTGTGTAATGATATGATGAAAGCTGGTCTTGAAAAGTCAAAGCTGAAAATCCTCATTTTACTTGGCTTTTTCCATGAGTACGGAAACACAAAGGAATTGCTTCGCATCATGGATATTTTTGAGTTCTTTAAGTTTGGTGACAGGTCATCTATCAAGGTTTCTCAGGTGGTCGAAGACGGGTTTATGAATGTGGTTATCCCGCAGTATAGTGTTCGACCCATGACGAAAGGCGGAGAACTCGCCAAAACATATAAGGAACTCGACATCACATCAATTATGAACGCCTATGAGGACAAGCTTTTGTCTCTCAATATCCCTGAGTTCGGATATAAAGACATAATGATTACTCAAAAAGAGTATTTGGGGTTTGTCAGTCTTGTCACCGGCAAAGAGGAAGACAGAGCAAAGCTTCGTGTCAAAGGCGTGTATCCTGTCTGTAGAAAGTCAGATGGAAAGCAGTTTGGGTACAGCATTATCACTCAGTCAATCGGCAGCGGTAAGGAAAGCCGTATGACCGTTTTTAATAAGAGATACGACAAAAACCCCATCCGCGAGGACGACATCATTGTCTGTAAGCGGTGGGAACGAGACGGAAAATACTTTCAGCTTCTCGATTATGAGCATTTGCTCGTTTAAGGGGTTTCAATATGTTAACATACGAAGTTCAGTATAAATGTTACCTGTCCGAACTTTACCCCAACCTGCCGTTTATTCGTTATCGGTATCGAAGAAGCGGAAAGGTTTTCTGGGAAAAGAAAGCACAGGCATACCTTGACCAGTTTGCATCGGAGTATTGGCGAAACGAATACTACGATGAAGATCTCAGCAGAATGGCGACATACAACCGTGTGCGTACTATGCGTGAGATCCTTGATAAAGAATATAACGGCAATCTGAGGAACTATGTGAGAGCGATGGTGGAGTTTGAAGTTATGAGCGATTTGATCAACAAAGAGGAAGATTACGACACACGCGAGATCAGCTTGTCGTTTGTTACTGATGGTTGGGAAAGAACAACCGTTAGAGTGAAAAGAAAGGAATACAGCGATGAAAAACTTAACTGAGATCATTTTTATTATCGACAAGAGTGGTTCTATGCAGAACCTTGTTGATGATACCATCGGTGGCTTTAATGGATTTGTTGAGAACCAGAAAAGCCTTGATGGTGAGGCATATCTGACAACGGTCTTGTTCAGTACAGACCGTGTAAAGCTTCACGATCACATTGATATTCGCGAAGTTCCTGCGATGGACAGGAAGCAGTATGTAGCATCTGGCATGACAGCCATGCTCGATGCTATTGGTGAAACCATCAAGGAAGTACAGGGTCGTATCGATGACACTCCCGTTGAAGAGCGACCTGAGAATATTCTGTGTGTGATTACCACAGACGGACAGGAAAATTCCAGCCATACATATAACAAGTCCACTATTCAGCGCATGATTGAGCACCAGACAAAGGGTCATGGTTGGCAGTTTATTTTCCTTGGCGCCAATATGGATGCTGTTGAGGAAGCTTCCCGTATCGGCATTGATATGGCAGCAACCTACACCGCAGACAGTCTTGGCACAAAGGCAGTTTATGATTCTATCAACTGCGCTGCAAGTAGCTACCGTGCAATTGGTGTTGTAGACGAAACTTGGGCATCCGCCGTTACCGACTGCACAGCGGTCAATAAGGTATCTCAGTAATACTTATGAAACTGTGGTTTCATAGATAAATTAACGGAGGATTTGCGAGATGAACAAGACAATTTGCAACATTTGCGGCAAAGAGTTTGATATGTGGGATCAGCAGGAAGGGTTTGGTCTCCACTACCATGTCGGTTACGGCAGTAAGTTTGACGGCGACCGTATTCAGGTCGATATGTGTTGCGACTGCTTTGATGAACTGATGGATACATATATTCTCCCCAAATGTAAAGTGTCACCGTTGGAGGATGGTGATACCGTATGATGACAGACGAACTTATTCTTATGCTTGATAAGTTCGAGGCGGGGACGGGTAAAGCGCCAACAAAGATTATTTGCGGTGAAGCAGCATTTGAAAAACTTCGCCGCGAAGCTACCGACGATTGGGGTGCCGATAGATATTTGGAGCCTAACATCAACAGAGATGGGTATGTTGCCAGGTTTATGGGCATTCCTATTCAGGTTATTCACAATCCAAATGTGTTGGAAGACGACAAGATCTATGTGTTCAATGAGCCGGATGAAGATTATTACAAACCTGTTTATGAGACACAGTGGTGGGCGCGTCGTCCTTACAATGACTTGATTGTCGATGATCTCGTACCGCCCAAAGGCTTTGAGAGATATTACTACGGACAATGGAATACGGCGGCTCAAAAGGAAGAAGAGCTTGCCGATATCAATGAAGATGACCTGATGTCCGTTTTGAATGGTGGTGGTTTCAATGCCGTTGCATGAGAAGCTTGAGGTTTTCTACTGCATCTTTGAAGTTACCACGCCGTATGTGACGCAGCGGCAAGAAATGGAAGCACCAAGGATTATGTTGGAACAGAGATTTATCGCACTGGTAGAACAGGCGGCAGCTTCCAATGAACCTATCAAGGTGACTATCCGAAGACCAATTCCTATTTGGAGTCAGTTCGATCAACAGTGGCTTGATCGCGAGGCGAGCATTGAGTTCAAGAACAATGCTTATGTAGCAAAATATGGAGCAGATGATTAACGAACGGTTTTGCAGCCGTTCGTTTTTTCATCCATCTGTTTGTAAGAAAGGCAGGTTTTTCATGGGAAAAGTCATTATCCAGGACTACACAACTAAGAACCCTATTAGCATGATTGGCGCAGAAGCCGGCTATTGTTGGGGTGCAGATACAACAGACCAGAAGAAGAACTATAAGCGAGGCATTGAGTGCCTTGAGAACGACCACGGCAGAACGATTGAGTTCCCCGATGTTTACATGGTTCTCGATGGTTACTCTGCACGAGTAATTCGCGAGTGGTACACACACATTGGTGGCGCTCCTACTCGTCTGCAGGCAAGCACAAGATACATCAACTACCAGAAGGGTTTTGACTATGTCACACCGCCCAGCATCGAAAAGAATGCAGCCGCGTTGGCAGTCTATGATGATCTGATGCTGTATATCACAAATGCACTGCAGGAGCTTGAGTCACTGGGTGTTCCCCGCGAAGACTCCGCTTTGGGTCTTCCTCTCGGCATGGAAACAAAGATTGTTTGTAAGCACAACGCACGCAACCTGATCGATATGTCTCACCAGAGGATGTGTACGAGAGCGTATCACGAGTACCGCAAGGTTTTTGGTGATGTGTGCAACGCTCTGCGTGAGTATTCAGAAGAATGGGCTTACCTTGTTGACCATTACTTTATGCCTAAGTGCAAACTGTATGGCTTCTGCAAGGAAAAGTACACCTGCGGTATGATGCCGCGCCGCGAGGTGACAGCATGAAAGTAATCTGTATTTCCGGCAAGGCTCAACATGGAAAGGATACCTCAGCCAGCCTGCTCAAGATGATGTTGGAGGCTGATGGATATAAAGTCCTGATTGCTCATTACGGCGATCTGGTCAAATACATATGCAAAACATTTTTCGATTGGAACGGTGAAAAGGATGTCTATGGCAGAAGTCTTCTGCAGCGCATCGGAACCGATGTGATTCGCAGACAGGAACCCGACTACTGGGTTTCATTTGTTGCCGATATCCTTAAGTTCTTTGATGGCGAATGGGATTATGTGCTGATCCCTGACAGCAGGTTTCCCAACGAGGTCGACTATCTGAAGGAACATGGATTTGATGTTATTCATATGCGTGTTATCCGTCAGAACTTCGTCAGTCCTCTTACGCCTGAGCAGCAGAAACATCCGTCTGAAACAGCTTTGGATAATGTTCTGCCCGACCATTACATCAATAACTACGGAACACTTAACGACCTGCGCGACACCATTTCTGGTCTGATCACAGAGATCAATGGCTGCCATCAGCTCTCTTTTGCTGAGATCGGGGGTTAAGTCATGTTCGTGGATATTTATGACACAGATCAAAAGTATGATCTGATCGTTGCCGACCCACCTTGGAAACAGAGTAAGGGCGGTAAGAAATCAGTACGCAAGAACTCAAGCGGCGAGCCTTTGGATTACCCTGTATGCACGCTCGAAGAAATTAAGGAGCATTTGGCAAAGGCAAATGAGCATACGGAAAACAACGCCGTTCTGTTCCTGTGGACGATTGATAAGTACCTGTTTGAAGCAGAGCAGATCGCAAGAGATCTGGGTTATAAGCTCCACGCAAGAATGGTATGGAACAAGGTAACGGGGATTCCCGCCGCCTTTACCATCCGTTTCGGTCACGAGTATCTGCTCTATATGTATAAGGTAAACTTCTTCCGGTTGACAAAGACGAGCGTGGCAAGATTCATTCTGTTTTTACAGAACAGGTGAAGCGCCACAGTCAGAAACCGGAAGTTTCTTTTGAGATTATCAACCGCTTGTATCCCGATGCAAAGAAAATCGAACTGTATGCCCGCACAGAGCGAAACGGTTTCGACTGTTGGGGTAATGAGGTTGCGGGATATAAAGGGGCATAACATGAGAAGAAACGAGATTTTTGTAGATAACTTTGCAGGCGGTGGCGGCGCATCAACCGGCATTGAAATTGCAATCGGCAGAAATGTTGACATTGCTATCAACCATGATCCTGACGCTATTGCCATGCACAGGGCAAACCATCCCAACAGTAAACACTACTGCGAAGATGTTTGGGAGGTAGATCCAATCGAAGCTTGCGAGGGCAGACCTGTTGCTCTTGCATGGTTCTCTCCAGACTGTAAACATTTCAGTCGTGCCAAGGGTGGTAAACCCGTGGACAACAACATTCGTGGCCTTGCATGGGTTTCCATCAGATGGGCGTTAATGGTTCGCCCGAGAGTCATTATGTTGGAGAATGTTCCTGAGATCCAAACATGGTGCCCTCTTGGTGAAGATAACCGCCCTATCAAAGAGAGAAGCGGTGAAACATTTAGTGGGTTTATCAAAATCCTTACGACAGGTCTGAGCAAGGAACACCCTGCTTTCATTGAATGTTGCAATGCGCTCCGTATTGACATTAACAGCGATGAAGCAGACAAACTTTCCAATGGCCTTGGATATAAAGTTGAGTATCGCGAACTGATGTCGTGTGATTATGGTGCGCCCACAACAAGAACGCGCTTCTATATGATCGCTCGATGCGATGGAGAGCCTATCGTCTGGGCAAAACCCACACACGCTCCTAAGAACAGCAAAGATGTTAAGTCTGGCAAGCTGAAGCCTTATAGAACTGCCGCAGAATGTATCGATTGGAGTATTCCTGCACAGAGCATTTTTGAGCGCGATAAGCCTTTGGCAGAGAATACTATGCGTCGTATCGCAAGGGGGATTAAGAAGTTCGTTATCGACAATCCCAACCCGTTCATCATTAACTCTGGCGAGCAGCCGGCAGTTGCACCTACGCTGATTCAGTATCATAGCGAACAATCTGATGCTGAGGTTCGTGGGCAAGAACTGACAGAGCCGCTTATGACAGTCGATACAAGTCCGCGCTATGCGTTGTCTGTTGCCTATGTGATGAAGAACTATGCCGGTTACTACAACGGCGCAGGAACTGCAGCAGATACTCCTTTGGATACTGTGACAGCAAAAGATCATAACAGTCTCGTCACTGCACATATTCTTACGCTTCGCAACAATATGGATGGACAGTTGATTGACGAACCTTTGACAACGGTTTCCTGTAGTGGAGCACATCATGCAGAAGTTCAAGCGTTCCTTGTTAAGTATTTTTCCAATGGCGCCGCAAAACCCGTGGACGAGCCATTGGATACCGTAACAACGCGAGACCGTTTTGCGCTCGTTACCATTCATGGAGAAGAATACATAATTACTGATATTCGTATGAGAATGCTTCAGCCCCGTGAGTTGTTCAATGCACAGGGGTTCCCGGAAGAATATATCATCGACAGAGACGCTGACGGTCACGCATATTCCAAGACAAAGCAGGTAGCAAGATGTGGAAACGCAGTTACTCCACCTGTTGCAACCGCTTTGGTTAGAGCAAATCTTCCTGAGTATTGCGAGGTGGAACATGAAGAATTTGACTGTGCTTGTTGACATGGACGACACAATTGAGGGACTCCTTACAGCGTGGGTCGACTATCTCAACACACACCACGGTACATCCGTGAAAAAGGATAATGTGACCGAATGGGATGTATCTTTGTTCTTCCCCGAAATTCCCCAATCACAGGTGTACGCACCATTGCATGAGGACGATTTCTGGAAGACGGTGAAACCCTTTGAAGATGCCGCAAAGTATCTCCAAAGACTAAAGGACGATGGTCACAGAGTCCTAATTGTTACAACATCTGACTACAGGACACTTAAATCCAAAATGGACAATGTCCTGTTTCGTTATTTCCCCATGTTCACATGGGACGATGTCATTATCACGGCACATAAACAACTCGTTAACGGCGATGTGCTCGTAGATGATGGAGTACATAATTTGGTTGGCGGCAGTTATGAAAAGCTGCTGATGGATGCTCCGCACAACCGCAAGTTTAATGCCGAAGCAAACGGCATAACTCGCGTTATGAACTGGAGCGAAGCATATACGAAAATCTGCGAGCTTTCGCAGAGATAACACAAGGAGGGCAATTACTATGGATAAGAGAAACTCGGATACCTACTACGATATCGAAATCGAGTTTGAAGAGGCACTGCTTAAGAGTGGCTTTGTTGAAGATGTTTTCTATCTGAGAGACCTTAAACAGCGTAAGCTGTTCATTTCAACAAACATCTGTCAGGAGACAGTTGATGATGCCATTCGTCACATCATGCAGATCAACAGAGAGGACATGGGGGTTGCCCGTGAAGACCGCAAGCCTATCATTTTGTATGTCACTTCCAATGGTGGTGATGTTGATGCAGGTTTTGCGCTGATTGATGTGATTCTCAGTAGTGAAACTCCTGTCTATGTTATCAATCAGGGCTATCAGTATTCAATGGGTTTTCTGATCGGTCTTGCCGGCCACAAGCGTTTTGCAATGCCCCATGCAAAGTTCCTGATGCACGACGGTTCCCAGTTTATCTATAACTCCGGTGCAAAGGCTCAGGATCAGATGGAGTTTAACAAGCGAATGGAAGAGCGCATTAAGCAGTATGTGCTCTCCAGAACAGAGATTACCTCTGAAATGTACGATTCACAGATGCGTAAGGAATGGTATATGTTCGCTGATGAAGCAAAGAAGCTCGGCGTAACCGACTATATCATTGGTGAGGACTGCACAATCAACGACATCATTTAAGGAGGGCAGACTCATGGCATCGAAGAAGAAAAACACAACCGATTTCTCGTCCGATAGGCCGCCTAAGTCTATTGGCGATGCTTTTTATGGGCTGCAGCTTGATGAAGAACAGCTCACTTTTGCAAATGCAATTTGGAACCCAGACATTGACATTGTGTTTGTTGATGCCAAGGCGGGTACAGGTAAAACCACCATCGCCGTTGGTGTTGCAAACTTGCTTGTTCATTATGGGTTCTTTGACGAGCTGATCTACATCATGTCTCCATATGGAGAGCGTAAGCAAGGTTGGCTTCCCGGCACAATCACAGAGAAATCGTCTGTGTACTTTGAAGCACTTTATCAGGCGTTGGTGGAGTGCAATGTAAATATCAATACTGCCATTAACACGGACAGTATGGTCAATCAGAAGAACGGCACAGGGTTTGTAACCTGTATTACTGACACATTCCTGCGCGGCTCCAATCTGAACAACGCCGTTATTATTATCGACGAAGCGCAGAACTTCACAGTTCCGCAGCTTAAAAAGGTTCTTACCCGCATTGGCAAAAAGGCAAAGGTCATCGTGATTGGTCACGAGCTTCAGTGCGATCTGGATTATCCAGAGGACAGCGGTTTTACCACCTATATCAAACACTTTGAAGAAAAGGATAGGGTGGCAATCTGCAAACTGACGCAGAACTACCGTAGCTGGATCAGCCAGTGGGCAGACGAAGTATAGGAGGAATGCGTATGGAAGTAATTCTTTATTCAAATGGCTGTCCTCGCTGCTGTGTACTGAAGCAGAAGCTTGACGCCAAATCTATCGCTTATGCGGAAGAAAACTCCGTAGACAAGATGCTTGCAATGGGCATCAGTCAAGTTCCCGTCCTGTCTGTTGACGGCGAACTGCTTGCCTTTGGGCAGGCGAACGAATGGGTCAATAAACAGTGAGAGGTAAACTATGAACATTCCTATTAAAATGAACAAAGACTTTGAAAAGGCGATGTATGCGCTGAACGAACGATACGGAGAAGACTTTGAGTTCCTTAACGGCTTCCATGAGACTCAGCTTAACTTCTCCGACTTTATCGATGGGTTTATCGATAAGAATGTTGCGGATGTTACTATTGATGCTAATGCCAACGCATCAAACAAGGATATCCGTAGCCTGCTGAATGAAAAGGGTAAGTCTCTGGACAAGCTGTTTGCATTCAACAAAATCTTCTATGAGATGAAGAAACGCTATAATCTGCGTACCGCAAAAGAGTGGCTGGAAACCGAATACAATGGCGGATTCTATCTGCACGATGCATCTACTTCTACATATCTGCCTTATTGCTACGCTTATGATCTGACTCGTCTGGCAACTGAAGGTCTGTTCTTCCTCAAGAACTATAACAATCAGGCACCCAAACACCTCACCACCTTTATGGACGATGTGATTGAGTATATCAGCTACATGAGCAATCGTTCTTCCGGTGCCGTCGGCATCCCCAATGTGCTGATCTGGACTTACTACTTCTGGAAGAAGGATTGTGAAAACGGATATATCATCAAGGATAAAGACTACTATATCCGTCAGTGCTTCCAGAAGTTCATCTATCGTCTCAATCAGCCTTTCATGCGTATCGACCAAACCGCTTTTGTCAATGTATCTATCTTTGACCATAACTACATTGAGTCCCTGTTTGGCGGCGTACAGTATCCCGATGGTACTTATGTCATCGACTGCGTGGAAGAACTGATCGAACACCAGAAGATGTTTATGGAAGTTGTGTCGCAGATCCGCAGCGAGAATATGTTTACATTCCCTGTGCTGACCTACAGCCTGCTGTACCGAGACGGTAAGTTTGTGGATGAAGAGTTTGCCCGTTGGTGCTCTGACCACAATACCACTTGGAATGACAGCAATTTCTTCATCAGCGGAGATGTCAATACACTCTCAAACTGCTGCAGATTGCTGTCTGACACTTCCAAGCTGAACGCCTTTATCAACTCCATCGGTGGTACTGCACTGTCCATCGGTTCTGTTAAGGTTAACACCATCAATCTGATGCGTATTGCTCTTGAGACTGAATGTGACGAGAAAAAATATCTTGCTCTGCTCAAGAAGCGTGCTCTGCTTTGCTGTAAGACTCTTGATACTGTGCGCCACATCATTGCGCGTAATGTGGAAAAGGGTCTGCTTCCCAACTATCAGGACGGTGCAGTTGAGATGGATAAGCAGTATTGCACAATGGGTATTCTCGGTCTGTACGAGGTTATCGAAAAGTTTGGCTACACAACTACCGACGAGTTCGGTTATGTGAGCTACACTGATGAGGGTGTTGCATTCGCAAGCAAGATCTTCGAGGTTCTCAATGAAGTCAAGGATAGCTTCACCGATGACTATTCTTTCAATATTGAGAGTGTTCCTGCAGAGCGTGCTGCTATCATTCTGTGCCAGAAGGACAATGTGATCTACGATCTGGACGAGAAGTTTATTTACTCAAACCAGTGGATTCCTCTGTCTGAGAAATGCACCATTCAGGAGAAGCTGCGCCTTTGCTCCATTCTGGATGAAAAGTGTTCCGGTGGTAGTATTGCACACATCAATCTGGAGGCAAATTTCCCAAATACAGATACCGCTTGGCAGATGCTCAACAAGATCGCGCAGTCTGGTGTAATTTACTTTGCATTCAACACACGCATCAACGAGTGCAAGAACCATCACGGCTTTGTTGGCACAGATCATTGCCCTGTCTGTGGTGAACCTGTATTTGATACATATCAGCGAATCGTTGGTTACCTCGTTCCCTCAAGAGCATATTCCAAAGACCGCTTCCGTGAGTTTAACACTCGCCAGTGGTATTCCTATGCGGAGGCAATGAAAGAATGAGGGTAAAAACAATCGTTGATGAAGATTTCGTCAACTACAGAAAACCCTCTATGTTCATTGGCACAATCTCATGCAATGGCAAATGTTGTACCGAAGCGGGTATTCCTTTGTCCGTATGTCAAAATGACGGGTGGCGCTCCTGCGCCCCCGTCGTTCTATCTGATAGGGAAATCTGCATGAGGTATCTCGCCAATCCATTGACAAATGCAATCGTGATTGGCGGCTTGGAGCCTTTTGAACAGGTGAAGGAAGTTCGTAAGCTTATTTGGATGCTTCGCAATGTGTTTAACTGTAACGATGATGTTGTCATCTACACTGGCTATACACAGGATGAAGTTGAAGATGAGGTTAAGCTGCTTTCTGAGTTTGAGAATATCATCATCAAATTTGGGCGTTTTCGCCCCAATCAAACGCCGCATCGAGACGAGGTGCTTGGCGTAAACCTTGTGTCTGACAATCAGTATGCTGTAAAAATCAGCTAATGGAGATATGAAATATGAGAAATGAGAATAAAAGCGTAGGGGCTTCGCTTGGTAAGGCCGTCCACGATCTCTGCTACTTTCTTACCATGCTGTTCTGTGTTCTTCGCGCCTGCGATGTGATCACATGGAAGTGGTATTGGGTTATGTCGCCGCTCTTTGTGTCTGAGCTCATTGGTATTATTGCCCTAATTGTTGCCGGAGCTATTGCGGTCAGCATTGTAAAAGACAAGGACAAGTAAAGGAGAATGTGTATGGATAAGGACAACAAGCTGACTATCGGCTTTCATTTGGTGAACGAGTTTAACGACAGGTTCTCGCAGGAGTCCTCTGTCGAAGTGTTCTCCGACCTCGGTGAAACGGAGCTTGATGTGATCGGTAAGCAGTTCAACATCTTCCTGAAGCAGTGCGGATATGTCCGTTACAATGACAACATCTTCATGGAAGATATTACCGACGAAGAGTATGAGGCGCTGTCAGATTTCCTTGACGAGCTGAGAGAGGAGAAGAAGTCATGCGTATCACAGTAACCCCCGATAAGGAGTACGCCGCTGAGATCAAGCGTAAGCTGAAGGATAATGGCGGCTATTGCCCCTGCAGTCTTGTAAAGAACGAGGATACAAAGTGTATGTGCAAGGAGTTCCGTGAGATGGACGAGGGTGTGTGCCATTGTGGGCTCTATATCAAGTCGGTGTAAGCCTATGGTTATTGATTGTAAAGCACTCTCAAAGCATATTAGACGCGACCTTCGTAAGTGCGTAGACGAGCTTGGCTTCACACCCGGCCTCGCCGTCATTGTTGTTGGTGACAATCCTGCATCAATGACATATGTCAACAATAAATGCAAGGCTTGCGATGAAGTAGGTTTTCACAGCGAGACTTTACATATGACAAGCACCTCGACCACCGAGGATGTTATCTCGGCAGTAGAAAGGGTTGCTTATCGTGACGATATTCACGGCGTAATGGTACAGCTTCCTCTGCCAGAACACATTGATGAAAAAGCTGTTGTCGCCGCTATTCCTCCCAATAAAGATGTGGATGGGCTAACGCCCACAAATATGGGAAAGCTTATCCTTGGTATGGACACTTTTGCACCATGCACTCCGCGAGGAATTATGACTGTTCTTACTGACGGTGCATACCCTTTGTCTGGTGCAAACTGTGTAATCATTGGTCGAAGTAATATTGTTGGCAAACCTCTTGCCGCTATGCTGACACAAGCGAACGCCACGGTCACTCTCTGTCATTCCAAAACAGAGAACCTTGCAGACATTACACGGCAAGCAGACATCGTTATTTGTGCCGTTGGTAAAGCAGGTTTTCTGACTGCAGATATGGTATCTCGCGGCGCCGTTGTTATTGATGTTGGCATCAACAGAAATGAAAACGGTAAACTTTGCGGAGATGTATGCTTTGATGAAGTCGCAGAAAAGGCAAGCGCAATCACGCCTGTCCCCGGCGGCATTGGCGTTATGACTGTAACATCTCTTTTGGAGAACACATACAAATCAGCTCAGCAGTTTGCGGAGCTCAGAATGAAAGGAGAAACTCTCAATGTACAGAGTTGGTAATTTTGAAAAGGTAAGCTACGAACAGTTCCATGAAGCTATGAAAGAGCTGTTTTATACAGAATATGAGGAAGAGCTGATCCAGTCTGCATACGACAATCTGAAGCTCCCTGAAAGAGCTACCAGTGGTAGTGCGGGCTACGATTTCAAGTCTCCCTTTACCTTTACCCTGGCACCCGGCGCAACCATGAAGATCCCCACCGGTATCCGTGTGAAGATTGACGAGGGTTGGTGGCTTGGTTGTCTGCCTCGCAGCGGTCTGGGCTTCAAGTATCGTCTGCAGCTCAATAACACTATGGGTGTAATCGACAGCGACTACTATTATTCAGACAATGAGGGTCACATCTTTGCCAAGGTCACCAACGACAGTAATGAGGGTAAAGAACTGACCGTAGAAGCCGGCAGCGGCTTCGTACAGGCAATCTTTATTCCTTATGGAATTACCTATACCGACAATGCAGAGGGCGTCAGAAACGGCGGTATGGGCTCTACGGACGCCAAGAAGTAATACATTATAATATAGGTAACACAAGCGTGCGTAAAGTAGAGGGTTGGCAGCAATGTCAGCCCTCTCTTTTTATCTCGCGCAAAAGGAGGCAGTATATGAGCGCAACACAAGTCCCAGTTTGGGAAAAATTTACGCTCACAATCGAAGAGGCTGCTGCCTACTTCCGTATAGGAGAGACAAAGCTTCGACAGATTGTAAGCGAGAATCGAAATGCAGATTTTCTGCTTTGGAATGGCAATCGTCCACAGATCAAACGAAAAAAGTTTGAAGCTTTGGTCGATGAACTACATAATATTTAACCCTTGGTCTTGAAAGATAGGAGAAAATATGCTACAATATTATACTGCATATCGTAGTGTGCTCTTGTCGGGAAGGAGAACATAATGTCCGAGAAGAGACGCGACAGCAAGGGTAGAATATTGCTGTCATGTGAGCGACAGCGCGGTGACGGTATGTACGAGTTCCGATATTTCGATAGGCAGGGAAAAAAGCACAGCGTATATAGTTGGAAGCTTGTTGCCACAGACAAGGTTCCGCCTGGTAAGCGATGCAAGGAACCGCTTAGAGATATAGAGCGCAGAATTATGAGAGATCTGGAGGACGGTATCGACACTATTGAAGCATACCGCACCACTCTCAACCACTTCTTCGATGACTATATCGAAACGAAATATGAGCTTAAGCAATCTACCCGAACGAACTATAAGTATATGTACAAAAAATATGTGCGTGATGATCTGGGGACAAAAAAGATCGCCAGCATCAAGTACAGCGATGTCAAGAAGTTCTATATCCACCTTATTAAGGATGTAGGGTTCAAACCAAACAGCTTGGAAATCATCCATACCATCTTACATCCTGTGTTTACTACAGCAGTCAGAGATGGTAAGATCAGAGCGAACCCAAGCGACGGTGTGATGGCAGAGATTAAACGAAGCCACGATTGGACAAAGCCAAAGCGGCACGCCCTTACAATACCTCAACAGGAAGCTTTTGTCACTTTCTGTTCTAACAGCAGCCAGTATTCTCATTGGATGCCACTGTTCACGGTATTGCTTGGAACAGGCTGCAGAGTTGGCGAAGTTATTGGCCTTCGATGGGAAGACTGCGACTTTGAGCAGAACCTTATCTCAGTCAATCATAACCTTATCTATCGGCAACAGGATAGCGGATCGTGTGAGTTCCACATTACCACACCAAAAACCAAAGCCGGAATAAGGATTATCCCTATGTTCCAAGATGTCAAGAACGCCTTGACGCAAGAGTACGAAAAACAACAAATTACTGGATTCAATCAGACGGAAATTGATGGCTACAGCGGCTTCATTTTCTCCAACCGTTATGGGTATGTACTTTCGCCACACAACATTAACCGGGCGATAGAACGCATTGTTCGAGACCATAACAAGCAGGAAGTAGAAGCAGCAGAGAAGGAACAGCGAGAGCCTGTATTGATCCCTCGTTTCTCCGTACACCAACTCAGACATACATTCTGTACGAGGTTCTGCGAGAACGAAAGAGACATCAAGGTCATTCAGGAAATCATGGGTCATGCCGATATTTCTACGACAATGGACATCTACAATGAAGCTACGATGGACAGGAAAAAGCAGAGTTTCGCAAGCCTTGAGGGCAAGATAAAAATTGTATAACAAGCTAATTTTCCTACCACTGATTTTACCACTTTTTCTACCACTTTTGGGCGCGAAGTAGTGGTAAGATATAAGAAGAAACATTGAAGGAAAGTCCAGAAAACCCTGTAAGAATGAGGATGTAAGAAGATATGAGAGCATATGAAAATATCCGGTTACACATCCCGACGATGAAGCCGGTGAAGTGACACTGAAAAAAAGATCCAAAGGGGCGCGCCGAGCGGCGCGCCCCTTTCAGTCTGCCAAAAATTCGTGGAATTGCGGGCAGAGGCCCAAGCGGCCTCAAGCGCAATTGACGGTGTATGCGCCCATCAAAGGAACGTGAAGCAGGGCGCCTGCCTACGCTTACTTCACAAGATCGTTGAGCTTTGCAAGCCGGTCGATTGCCGTGGCAAGCGTATCCTTGTTGCGCGCGAAGTGCAGGCGCATGAAGTTGTTCACATCCTCGCGGAAGAAGCTGGAACCCGGCACGGCGGCAACGCCCACATTGCGGATCACCCATTCGCAGAACTGCAGATCGCTGTAACCGGCAAACTGAGGCAGCGCAAGGAACTTGCCGATATCCACCATGATGAAATAGCTACCCTGCGGCACCGTGTGCGCAAGGCCGAGCGCATCCAAACCCTGCACGAAGAAATTGCGCTTTTCGGTGTAAAGCGTTTGCAGGCCCTCGTAATAGTCCGGGCCAAAGCGCAGGCCGGTTACGGCCGCTTCCTGCAAGGGTGCGGCAGCGCCGACGGTCAGGAAATCGTGTACCTGCTTCGCGCGCTCAATCACCTCCGCTGGCCCGATCAGGTATCCCAGGCGCCAGCCGGTGATGGAATATGTTTTGGAAAGCGAGCTGCACGAAATCGTGCGCTTCCACATGCCGGGCAGCGAGCAGAAATAGGTGTGCACATAGGGCTTGAAGATGATGTGTTCGTACACTTCATCCGTAATGACGAACGCATCGTACTTTTCCGCGAGCGCCGCGATGGTGGAAAGCTCCTCACGCGTAAACACCTTGCCGGTGGGGTTGGAAGGGTTGCAAAGGATAAGCGCCTTCGGGTGCTGCCGGAACGCTTCCTCAAGCTGCGCAGGATCGAAATGGAAGTCCGGCGGCAGAAGCGGCACATAAATCGGCTCTGCGCCGGAAAGGATTGCATCCGCGCCGTAGTTTTCATAGAAGGGCGAGAACACGATGACCTTGTCTCCGGGGTTGCAGACGGTCATCATTGCGCTCATCATGGCCTCTGTGCCGCCGCAGGTCACAACGATTTCCGTATCCGGGTTGATGTCATGCCCAAAGGGGCCGGACTGCTTGTCCGCAAGCGCACGGCGGAAGTTGGCCGCGCCGAAGGTAACGGAATATTGGTGCGGGCCGGCATAAGCGGCCTTTGCGAGTGCATCCAGGATCTCGCGCGGCGGGTCAAAATCCGGGAATCCCTGGGAAAGGTTGATCGCGCCATGCTCGTCGCTGATGCGGGTCATGCGGCGAATGACGGAATCGGTGAATTGGGAAACGCGTTTGCTCAGTTCGGGCATATAGGTGCTCCTTTATGTAAAAATAAAATCTATGGAAAATATATTTATATATCATCCTTCCTGCTTTCACACTATCATAGCGCAATCCGCTTAAAAATCAAGCCTTTTTTGCATAATTAATAAAGAAAATTTTGCCGCGTATTTCAGAGCGTGCTGCATTGATATGCAAAGCAGGCGCCTTGAAGGGCGAATAACCCAAAAGGCGCCTTTCTAAAAGGAGCTGGCACGGCGTAAGCCATGGCGGAGGATCGTCCGTACCGTGCGGCATCCCCCGTTGGTGCCTCATACTGCCAGGCACTTTCCGGAAAGGGGTTTTTAGCAAAGAGGATAAAGGCGGGCGTGGTTTCCGCAACGCGCGGACGAGTGTCCGCCAAGGGAAAAATAATGCACGAATTGCAAAAAAATCGCATAAACATGCTTGACAAAGCGTCTGCAAAGCGCTATCATGCATAAACATAAGAACTACGTGCAATATAATGCACTGGAGGAGATACGATGAAAAAGCAGGTTAAAAAAGTTGTGTTGGCATATTCCGGCGGCCTGGATACTTCCGTTATCATTCCGTGGCTGAAGGAAAATTACGATAATTGTGAAGTCATCGCCATGTCCGGCGATGTGGGCCAGGGAGATGAGTTGGATGGGCTTGAGGCAAAAGCGCTCAAAACCGGCGCTTCCAAGCTGTATGTTGAGGATTTGAAGGAAACCTTCGTAACCGATTACATCTACCCCGCCGTCAAGGCCGGCGCGGTCTATGAAAAGGAATATCTGCTCGGCACCGCGCTCGCACGGCCCGCCATCGCAAAGCGGCTTGTTGAAATTGCCAAGCAGGAGGGCGCTGATGCGATTTGCCATGGCTGCACCGGCAAGGGAAACGATCAGGTGCGCTTTGAGCTTGCAATCAAGGCGCTTGCCCCGGAACTTACGGTCATTGCCCCGTGGCGGGAATGGGAGTTCAAATCCCGCGAGGATGAGATCGCCTATGCCGAGGCGCATGACATTCCGCTCAAAATCAACCGCGAAACCAACTATTCCAAGGATAAGAACCTCTGGCACCTTTCCCATGAAGGGCTTGACCTGGAAGATCCTGCAAACCAGCCTACCTATGGCAAGAACGGGTTCCTTGAAATGACCGTGCCGCCCAAGCAGGCGCCGGATGATTCCGCTTTTGTCACGATCTCCTTTGAAAAGGGCGTACCCGTTGCGGTAAACGGTGAGGCGCTTGCCCCGGTTGCGCTTGTGGACGTGCTCAACAAAATCGGCGGCGCGCATGGCGTGGGGCTTTTGGATATGGTGGAAAACCGGCTTGTGGGCATGAAATCCCGCGGTGTATATGAAACGCCGGGCGGGTCCATCCTTTATAAAGCGCACGAGCTGCTGGAGCAGATCTGCCTTGACCGGGACACCCTGCATTATAAGCTCCTTGTTGCGGAACAGTTCGCAGAACTGACCTATTTCGGCAAGTGGTTCACGCCGCTGCATGAAGCCATCCGCGCCTTTATCGACAAGACGCAGGAGTATGTGACGGGCGATGTGAAGCTTGAGCTTTACAAGGGCAACATCATCCCCGCGGGCATTACCTCCCCGTATTCTCAGTATTATGAGGAACTTGCCACCTTCGGCGAGGACCATGTGTACGATCAGGCGGAATCCAAGGGCTTCATCGACCTGTTCGGCCTTTCCATCAAGATGAACGCGCTTGCCAAGCAGGGCAAGATCAAATAAACAGGAGAACGCAAACGATGCAAACGATGTGGGCAGGGCGCTTTCAGAAGCAGCTTGACGCGGATGTGAACGACTTCAACTCGTCCATCTCCTTCGATGCGCGCATGTTCCGGCAGGATATCGCCGGGTCGCTCGCGCATGTGGCGATGCTTGCAAAAGCGGGCATTCTCACGGATGCGGAGCGGGATGCAATCGCCGCCGGGCTCGGCTCCATTCTGGATGACATTGCAAGCGGCGCGCTTCCCATCGACCCCGCCGCAGAGGATATCCACATGTTTGTGGAGGCCGAGCTCACAAAGCGCATCGGGGATGTGGGAAAGAAGCTGCACACCGCGCGCAGCCGCAACGACCAGGTGGCGCTTGACCTCCGGCTTTGCCTGATGGACGAAATCGGCAAAATCGAAAGCGAGGCAAAAACGCTGCTCAAAACCCTCCTCGATCAGGCGGAGGCGTATGCCGCCACGATCCTGCCGGGTTACACCCATTTGCAGCGCGCGCAGCCCATCACCTTCGGCCACCACCTGATGGCGTATGCGAACATGATCGAACGCGATCTCTGCCGCCTTGCGGCCTGCAAAAAAAGCGCCGCCGTCTCCCCGCTCGGGTGCTGTGCGCTCGCTGGCACCACCTACCCCACCGACCGCGCCATGACCGCGGCCGCGCTCGGGTGCGCGGGTCCCTGCGAAAACAGCATGGACGGCGTTTCGGATCGGGATTTCGTGATCGAGCTCGCGTCCTGCATCGCGATCCTGATGATGCACCTTTCCCGCTTTTCGGAGGAGATCATCCTCTGGTGCTCATGGGAATTCCACTTCATTGAGCTGGACGATGCATATTCCACCGGCTCGAGCATCATGCCGCAGAAGAAGAACCCGGACATTCCGGAGCTTGTGCGCGGCAAAGCGGGCCGCAGCTACGGCAACCTGATGACGCTTCTCACCGTCATGAAGGGCCTGCCGCTTGCCTATAACAAGGACATGCAGGAGGACAAGGAAGCCATCTTCGACAGCGTGGATACGGTGCTTCAGTGCCTCCACATCTTCACGCCAATGCTTTCCACGATGCGCGTCCTGCCGGATACCATGCGCAAGGCGGCGGCAAACGGGTTCATCAACGCAACGGACTGTGCGGATTACCTCGTCGGCAAGGGGCTGCCCTTCCGTGCGGCGTATCAGATCACGGGCGCGCTCGTGGCGCGCTGCATCGCGGATGGCGCAACGCTGGAGACGCTCCCGCTTGCAGTCTATCGGGAATATTCCCCCGTGTTTGACGCGGATGTATATGAGGCCATTGACCTTGACGCCTGCGTGATGAAGCGCACGTCCTTCGGCGGGACCGCCCCCGCTTCCGTGCGGGCACAGGCGGCGGCGATGCGGAAACGCAACGGCCTCTAAGCCCGGGGAAAATACGGCGGAAACACAGAACACGATCAGAATAAACATAAGGAGAGGAACGCGCATGGAGATCCGCAAGCTGGATGAAACCTATATTGAACACACCTATCACCGGCATACGCCGATCCTGATGCGCGGCAAAGGCTGCACGGTTTATGACAGCGAAGGCAAGGCCTATGTTGACCTCAGCGCGGGGATCACGGTAAACAGCCTCGGCTTTTCCGACCCGGCCTGGCAGACGGCGGTGATGTCCCAGCTGCTGCAATTGCAGCATGCTTCCAACCGGTATTATACCGCGCCGCAGGTGCTTCTCGCAGAACAGCTCTGCAAGCGCACCGGCATGCAGAAGGCGGTGTTCGGGAATTCCGGCACGGAGGCAAACGAGTGTGCGATCAAGCTTGCGCGCAAGTGGGGGATCGACCGCCATGGTGCGGACTGTTATCATATCATAACGCTCGAAAACAGCTTTCACGGGCATACGCTCGGTGCGCTTGCGGCGGCCGGGCAACCGGCGCTCAAGGCGGATTTCGGGCCGGTGCTGCCCGGCTTCCACCATGTTCCGGCGAACGATCTTGCGGCGATGCAGGCAGCATTTGCGCAATACCCCGTTGCCGGCGTGATGTTGGAGCTTGTGCAAAGCGAAGATGGCATGAAGGCGCTCGATGCGGATTATGTGCAGGCGCTTTGTGCACTCTGCCGCGAAAAGGACGCGCTGCTCATCGTGGATGAGGTGCAGACGGGCAACGGCCGCACCGGCGCGCTTTACGCATATGAACTGTTCGGCATTGCGCCGGATGTTGTCACCACTGCAAACGGGCTTGCGGGCGGGCTGCCCATCGGCGTTACGCTCATCGGCGCACGCGCAGCAGGCACGCTCACGCGCGGCACGCACAGTTCAACCTTCGGCGGGAACCCCGTATGCGCGGCAGCCGCACGCGCGGTGCTCAGCCGCATCGACGGCGCGCTTTTGCAGGCTGTCGTGGAAAAGGGAGAATACATCAAAACACAGCTTCAGGGCGCAAAGGGCGTCAAAGCGGTGACAGGCCTCGGGCTTCTCATCGGCGTGCTGCCGGAAGCGCGGCTCGCCTCCGATGTGGCGGAAGCATGCGAAAAGCACGGCGTGTTGCTGCTCACGGAAAAGGACAACCTCTGCATAGCTCCTGCGCTCAATATCCCGATGGAGGAACTTGCCGCGGCGATCGCCGTGGTAAAACAGGAGCTTGCGGCAGAATAAGAGCGCATGCAAAAGGGAGCGGAAGACGCTCCTTTTTTGTGTCCCTTCCGCGTCTTGCCCGCCCTGGCGGCATCTTATATAATAAAAGGCAAACAGCCTGGGAAAAGGAGAAGCCGCAATGAAATATAAAAATCCGCTGCTTGTTGTGTGCGATCTGGAAGCATCCATCGCATTTTATCGGGAAGTTTTGGGGCTTCGCATCGTGCGGGATTTCGGCGCAAATGTGACGCTTACGGGCGGGGTTTGCCTTCAAACAAAGGAAAGCTGGCTTGGGTTTCTCGGCGTGAACGAAGGGGCGATTACCTTTGGCGGCCGGGACGCCGAGCTGTATTTCGAGGAGGACGCGTTTGATGCGTTTGCGGCGCGGCTTGCCGGCATGGCGGATGTGCGGTATGTTCATCCCGTGCTGGAGCACCGCTGGGGGCAGCGCGCCGTTCGGTTTTATGATCCGGACGGGCATATCATCGAGGTTGGCGAGAGCATGAAAACGGTTTGCCTCCGCTTTTTTGCCAGTGGGATGACTCCGGAGGAAACGGCGCGGCGGATGGATGTGCCGCTTGGGTTTGTAAATGCATGCGTGCGGGAAAGGAAGGGAAAATGATCCCCCTTGGCATGCCGACGCTCATTGAATCCCCTGCGCCCGCAGAATGTGCCGCGTCGTCCTTGAAACGAAAACATGCGCCGCCCTGCGCGCGGCTGTGGCATGGATGCGGCGCTTGCAAATGTGATCAAACGTCCTCGCGCAAATGCAGGCTGCCATAGTTCGTATGTAAAATCCACGCAAAGTATGCTATAATCAATTCGTGTAACAACAAAATCAGATGGAGAACGGGAGAATATGGCGGCAGCACACAGTTTAAGCAGAGGCAAGCGCGATGTTGACATGACAGAAGGGAGCATCACCCGCCACATTATTAACTTTGCTTTCCCACTTCTCATCGGGAACATCTTCCAACAGCTTTACAATACGGTTGATACCTGGGTGGTCGGCAACTATGTCAGCAACGAGGCGTTTTCCGCCGTCGGCACTGTGGGGCCGATCATCAACATGCTCATCGGCTTCTTCATGGGGCTTTCAAGCGGCGCAGGCGTCGTGATCTCGCAATATTATGGGGCAAAGCGCCCGGAAAAGGTGCATGACGCGGTACATACCGCCATTGTCATGACGCTTGTGCTTGGCATCGTGTTTACTGCCGCGGGCATTTTAATGATTCCCGCGATGCTGAACCTGATGAAAACGCCCGCAGAGGTCATGCCGGAATCCTCGGCATACCTTACCATTTATTTTGCGGGTATCCTTGGGCTGATGCTGTATAACATGGGGGCCGGCATTCTCCGCGCGGTCGGCGATTCCAAGCGGCCGTTTTATTTCCTCGTTGTTTCCGCGGTGCTGAACACCGTGCTTGACCTTGTGTTTGTGCTTCAATTTAACATGGGTGTGCGCGGCGTTGCATACGCCACAATCATCGCGCAGGGCGTGTCCGCGGTTTTGATCCTCATCACGCTCATGCGGAGCGAATCCTGCATCAAGCTGACGCTGTGGCACCTGAAGATCAGCTGGGAAATGCTTGGAAAGATCGTCCGCATCGGCATTCCGGCAGCGATCCAGATGGCGGTAACGGCATTTTCCAACATCTTTGTGCAGTCCTACATCAACTATTTCGGCGCGGACTGCATGTCCGGCTGGACGGCGTATTCCAAGATCGACCAGCTCATTTTGCTGCCTGTGCAGTCCATCTCGCTTGCATCCACCACGTTCGTGGGGCAAAACCTCGGCATCAACCGCGTGGAGCGCGCAAAGCGGGGCGTGCGCACCGCGCTCTGCCTTGGCACAGGGGCAACCATCCTCATTATGATCCCGGTGATGATCTTTGCACCGCAGCTTGTGACCTTCTTTAACGGCAAGGCGGAGGTGGTTGCATACGGAACGCTCCTGTTGCGCTGGATTTCGCCGTTTTATGTGCTTGCATGCTTCAATCAAATCTATGCCGGCGCACTGCGCGGCGCAGGCAACAGCCGTGCGCCGATGGTGATCATGCTCTGCTCGTTTGTGCTGTTCCGCCAGTGTTACCTGTACATTATGGCGAACTTTATTTCTAACGAAATCATCCCAATTGCCATGGGGTATCCGGCAGGATGGCTTGTGTGCAGCGTTGCTACGGGGCTGTACTTCCGCAACGTGGAGCTTTCCAGCACACGAATTGTTGAAAACGCGGAGGCCGCTGAAGCTGCGGAGGAAGCCGAGGAGGAGCAGCCGGGCGGCGCACTGTAACGCGTGTGAAAAGGATAAAAACGGAGCCGTTCCCCGGGAACCGGCTCCACTTTGCTTTATATACGGCGCAGAAAAACCCTTACGCATACACCTCGCGCTTAAGCACGCCGATGTAGGGCAGGTTGCGGTAATAGCCCGCATAATCAAGGCCATACCCCACCACGAATTCATCCGGAATGCGGAAGCCGCAAAGGTCCGCGGCGATATGCGCATCGTGCCGCTCATGCTTGTCAAGCAGGCACACCGTTTTGATGGAAGCGGGTTTGCGGGAGGAGAGCAGCTCGCGCAGGTGTTTGAGCGTGAGGCCGGAATCAATGATGTCCTCCACGATGACCACATGCCGTCCGGTGATGCTCGTGTCAAGATCCTTGATGATGCGCACCACGCCGGAGGATTGCGCGCCCGCGCCATAGCTTGAAACGGCGATGAAATCCATGAAAAGATGGCATTTCATCATGCGGCAAAGATCGGTATAAAAGAAGGAAGCGCCCTTGAGAATGCATACGACGAGCGGGTTTTTGCCCGCATATTCCGCCGTAAGCTGCGCGCCGAGCTCCGCCACGCGGCCCCGGATCTGTTCCTCGCTGAAAAGCACGGATTGGATGTCGTTTTGTTCGTTGGTAATGCGCATGAGGTACCTCGTTTCATTGCTTTGTTGATGGAAAACCAGTTCTTATTATCCAACATTCCGCCGGGAAATGCAAACATTCTCTTGCGTTTTTGAGAAATGCTGCGCTCCCGTTTTTTAGCGTGCGGAAACATTCACTGTTCCATTTGCGCAAAGCGCGTATTATAATGATGAAATGATGGAAAAATGGAAGAAATCATTGCAAATATTGCTGTTTTTCTGCAAGATCGGCTGCTTCACGTTCGGAGGCGGCTGGAGCATCGTCGCCCAGATGCAGCAGGAATTCGTCGAAAAACGCGGGTGGATTACCGAGGAGGAGCTTTTGGACTTCACTTCCGTTGCGCGCTCCCTGCCCGGCATCATGATCGCCAACACGAGTCTCATTTTCGGCTATCATATGGCAGGCGTACCTGGCGCGCTCGCGGCGGTTGTCGGCATCACCATCCCGTCGGTTGTGATCATCGCGCTTGTGACGCTTGTTTATGATGCGTTCCGCAGCAACCCGTTTGTGCTGCGCGCGCTCACGGGCGTGCGTGCGGCGGTAATTCCGATCATCCTCTCGGCGGCGCTCCGGCTGCGCAAAGGCGCTTTGAAAGATTGGATCGGCTATGCGCTCGCTGCGGTGGCGGCGGTGCTCTCGATCCTCGGGGTGAACAACATTATTATCATCCTGTTCGGCGTGGCGGCCGGGCTCCTCATCTCCGAAGCAAAGGAGCGCGCCATACGGAAGGAGGGCAGCGGCCAATGATCTTTCTTGAACTGTTTTTTTCCTTCCTGAAGGTTGGATTTTCAAGCTTCGGCGGGCTTTCCATGGTGCCGGTCATCAATGCGGAGATGCTTTCCCACGGCTGGATGACGCAGGAGCAGGTGATCGACATCATTGCCATTGCGGAAATGACGCCCGGCCCCATGGGCATGAACTGCGCCACGTTTGCGGGCATGCGCGTTGCGGGCATCCCGGGTGCGCTGATGGCAAACCTCGGCGTGCTTGCGCCGACGCTTACGCTCACGCTCGTGGCGGCTGCCTGCTTTGAACGGTTCCGCAAAAGCCGGGGACTTACGAACATCCTGTATGGCGTGCGCCCCGTATGCATGGGGTTGATCTTTGCGGTGATGCTGACCCTGCTCGACGGAACGGTATTTCAGGCGGGCGCACTGCATTGGCAGAGCCTCGTGATTGCAGCCGTGGGCGCTGTGCTGATGTTCAAGTGGAACTGGAGCGTGCCGAAGGTGATTGCACTTTCTGCGGCGCTTGGGTTGGTTTTGGTGCGGTGAAACATGGCGCGGGCGCGCTGCTACAGCGCACGTTCCGCCCCGGCGGAATAGAACGCGCCGGATGCGGTCGCCGCAAGTTTGCCGGGAGTTGACGCGACCCAGGCTTCGGCTGTGAGGTTGTTGACGGCACGCCCCGTATGCGATGCGTGCGCGCGCACATGCAGCGTGGAGCCGATGGGGATCGGCAGCAGATAGGAAACTTCCATGGTGATGGTGGGCGTAATGCCTTCGCCGCGCACATAGCAGCGGGAAAGGGTACCCATGGTGGTGTCAAGCATCATGGCGGTGAGCCCGCCGTGCAGGATGTTCGCGGGGTTACGCATCCAGGGCTGAATCTCAAACGCAAGTTCCAGCGTTTTTTCTTCAAAATCACATGCAACAAAGCGCGGGGCAGCCATGTTCTGAATGGCGTCCGGCAGTTCGCGCGAAAGATAAGCGAGGATATCCTTTACACTCGCCTGCATTTGGTCAGTATTGTGGATCTCGGGCATTTGTTTTAAGCGTCTCCTGTGGGTTGGATTGTGTTCCGGCATATGCAGGAACCGTTCCAGTATATCACAATTTTCTCCTCTGCGCGCGTGCGCTTAAAGTTTCGCGCAGCTTTACACATGCCATACCGTTCTTATGCTATAATAGCTTTTAAATTACCGGTGCGCCCAAGGGAGGCACAATGAAACAAAGGCTGATATGGATACTTTGCTCCGCGTTTCTGCTTTGCTGCGCGCTCGGAGGCTGCGGGGAAGCCGCTCTGCTGGATCCAAAAGCGCCCGTTACACTTACGTTTTGGCATGTATACGGAAGCCAGGCCGATTCGCCCATGAACGAGCTTGTGGACCGCTTCAACGCTACGGTGGGGCGGGAGCGCGGCGTGCTTGTGAACGTCACGTCCGTCTCCAACTCAAGCGCAATCCATGATGCGCTCGTTGCGGCGGCGCATGGGGAGCCGGGCGCGGGCGAGCTGCCGGATCTGTTCACCTGTTACCCGAAAACGGCCCTTGCCATGGGGACGGAACTCCTTTTGGACTGGAACGATGCCGTCCCTGCCGAATCGCGTGAAGCCTGTGTGCCGGCGTTCCTGGCAGAAGGGCAAGTGAACGGTGCACAGCTGATTTACCCCATTGCAAAATCCTCTGAGGTGCTGTTTGTAAACAACACCATTTTTTCCCGCTTTTCCGCAGCTACGGGTATAACGCTTGCGGAACTGTCGACCTGGGAGGGCGTATTCATGGCAGCGCGCGCCTATGCGGAATGGACGGATGCGCTCACGCCGCAAACGGAAGGGGACGCAAAGGCGTTCCTGATGCTGGACGATCCGTTCCATTTTATGCAGATTGCGGCCGCCGCCCGGGGAGAAACCCTGTTTGACGGCGAGGCCATCCGCTTCAGCAGCCCGGCCTTTGAAGACGCATGGGCCATGCTTGCGCAGTCTGCCGCCGAAGGGGGCCTCTGTTTGTATGGCGATTATGCAACCACGGCTATGATGACGGGCGATATCGTATGCGGGCTGGAATCCACGGCGAGCATTCTTTACTATAAGGATGCCGTCACCTATCCCGACAACACGCATGAACCGCTGGAACTTGTGGCCCTGCCCTTCCCCGCCTTTGCGGGAAAGGAAAAAACCGTCATGCAGCGCGGGGTTGGGCTCGGTGCAGTACGCACGACTCAAACCGCGGCTGCGGCTGCGGCCGTGTTCCTGGAGTGGATTACGGAAACGGAAACAAATTTGGAATTCGTTACGGCGGGCGGGTATCTGCCCGTGCGGCGTGAAGCCTTTGAGGCGCTTCTGAACGGTGCGCACGGCACGCTCGGGCGTGCCGGAGATCGACGACCTGATGGATTACCTTGCCGCGCAGGATGCGCTCGCTCAAAAGGCAGAGCCGGAGGCGAGCGGGAACGAGGCGGAGGACGACGCTGCCTTTGCGCATTTTGTGGAAAACATCACAACGCTTTCCGCGGCGGAACGGGCCGTGTTCGACCTGTATCTCAAGGGCCTTACCGCGCGCGAGATCGCGGAAACGCTGTATCTTTCCATCAACACCATCAAAACGCACAACCGCCGCATCTATGCCAAGCTTAACGTTTCTTCCCGCAAGGAACTGATGGCTTTTATCCGGCGCATGCAGGCGGAACCAAAATAAAAGGAGCCGTCCGGCTCCTTTGGTTGGTCTTAAAAAATCCCGGCGGTTACAGCGCCTCAGGCCTCTTCAAACTGATCCTTGCCCACGCCGCAAAGCGGGCATTCAAACTCCTCCGGCACATCCTCCCAGCGGGTGCCCGGCGCAATGCCGTGCTCCGGGTCGCCGGCCGCCTCGTCATACACATAACCGCAAACGGTGCAAACATATTTTTTCATTGGATAAGCCTCCTCTTTTATTTATGATGATTTATTTCAGGGGTTCAAAGTCCTCCGCCCCGTGCTTGCACAGCGGGCAGATGAAATCCGGCGGGAGCGTTTCGCCTTCGTAAACATAGCCACAGATTTTGCACACAAAGCCCTTCTTCTTTTCAGCGGCGGGCTGCGGCTTGGGCTTGATGTGGGCGAAATAGTAAGCGTACGTTACGGAAGGCTCTGCCGAAAGCACATGCGCCTCGGTTACGTCCGCAATGAACAGCGTGTGCGTGCCGCAATCCACCGTGGAGATCACCTTGCCGGAGATCACGGCGTTTGCATGCTCGGAAAGGTACGCAATGCCGTTTTCCGTGCGCGGCTCGCCGCCGGAAAGCTTATCCGCCGTGCGCCCGCTCTGAAAACCGTATTGTTTGAACAGGCCGAACGGCGCGCCTTCCGTGAGCACGGAAATGTTGAACGCCCCCGTTTTTTCGATCATATCATGCGTATAATTCTCCTTGTTCACCGTGATGGAGATGCGCATGGGCGCGCTTGTGAGCTGCTGTGCGGTGTTGATGATGCAGCCGTTGTCCTTTGCTCCATCCCGTGCAGTGAGCACAAACAGGCCGTAGCTGAGCTTGAACATTGCGTTGCTTTCCACCTGTGCAGGCGTGGGCGCAGGCTCCGCTTCCTTTTTCAGGGATGCTGCAATCGCATCCGCGAGGCCGTCCAGCGCGGCGAGCTGGCCTTCCTTGAGCGAGGATTTAATGGTGAGCTTGTTGTCAAGCACGGTGATATTTTTGAGCTTGCCGAGCAGTTCCGCCATCAGCTTGCCCGCCGTGGCTGCCCAGGAGCCGTTTTCGATGAGGGCCACCGTGCGGTTTTGCAGGTTGTGTGCGGCGATGTCAAGAAGCGCCGTTTCCATGTTGCAGAAAATGCCCGCGTTGTATGTGGTGGAAGCGAACACCAGATGGCTGCAGCGGAACGCTTCGGAAACGATCACCGAGGGGTGCGTTGCGGAAACATCGTACATGGCGATCTTCTTCACGCCGCGCGCCGCAAGCTTGGAGGCAAGGATGTTCGCCGCGTTTTCCGTGTTGCCGTACACGGAGGCATAGGCGATCATCACGGCGTTGTCCTCCGGCGTATAGGTGCTCCATCTTTGATATTTTTCAATGAACCAGGAAAGGTTCGTGCGCCAGACGGGCCCGTGCAGCGGGCAGATCATGTCGATGTCCACCGTTGCTGCCTTCTTGAGCAGCGCCTGCACCTGCGTGCCGTATTTGCCGACGATGTTCACATAGTAGCGCCTTGCATCGTCCAGCCAGTCGCGTTCAAAATCCACCTCGTCCGCAAAAAGGTTGCCGGAGAGCGCACCGAACGTGCCGAATGCATCCGCGGAAAAGAGCGTCCTTGTCGTGGCGTCGTAGGTGACCATGGCCTCCGGCCAATGCACCATCGGCGCCATCAGGAACGCAAGCGTGTGGCGGCCCGTCGTGAGCGTATCGCCCTCGGCAACAACCTTGCAGCGCGCATCAACATCAAACAGGAAAAACTGCTTGATCATCGCAACGGCCTTCGCGTTGGTGACGATGGTTACCTCCGGGTAGCGCAGCACGAGTTCTTCCATCGTGGCGGCATGATCCGGCTCCATGTGGTTGACGATGAGGTAATCAAGCTTCCGTCCGGCCAGCACGTGCGCAAGGCTTTCAAAGAATACACCGCTCACGGATTTGTCCACGGTGTCGAACAGAACGGTTTTTTCATCCAAAAGAACATAGGCGTTGTAGGATACGCCGCGCGGGATCGGAAACACGTTTTCAAACAGGGCAAGCCTGCGGTCGTTCCCGCCCACCCAGAAAAGATCCTCGCGGATCGAAATCGCATGATGCATCGGAATCCTCCTGATAACCAACCGAAAACCGGCTTATTTCTTAATTTTAGTATACCGCAAATTGGCAAAAAATCAACGTTGCATTTGCAACAAATGGAAAAATTCACTTTTGTCCGGTGGAACCGAAGCCGCCTTCGCCCCGCACGGTGTCGGAAAGCGCGTCAGCCTCCGTGAACGTTGCGGTGAGGTACGGTGTGATGACAAGCTGTGCCACGCGCTCGCCGGAATGCACCGTAGCCGGTGCGTTTCCGTGGTTGTGCAGCGAAATCATGATCTCCCCGCGGTAATCGGGATCGATTACGCCGACCTTGTTTGCAGGGGCGAGGCCGCGTTTTGTTGCAAGGCCGCTTCGGGCATACACAAGCCCGGCGAAGCCGCGTGGCAATTCGATGGCAAGCCCCGTGTGAACCATTGCGGTTTCCCCGGGGGCGATGCAAAGGCCCGCTTCTTCCGTGAGCGCGTAAAGATCTGCGCCTGCGGCGTCTTTGGAACCGTAAGTGGGAAGAAGCGCGTCCGGGCGCAGTTTTTTGATGCGGATGGTTTCGTTCAACATGGCATTCTCCTGTGATCAATGTTGGTTTTTTCCAGTATACCCCGGCGTGCGGACAGAGTAAAGCAGTACAAAAAAAGGCCGCCGCGGCGCAAGCGCCGGAGCAGCCTCAGGGGGGTACGGGAGTCAGATCACACGCTCCCCGGGCACGTCGGCCTCAGCACGCTCCAAAAGCAGCGTGCTGATGTCCTCCGCAGCGTGCGGATTGATTTCCCGGCGCTGGCGTTCGCGCATGCGTTCCATGGCGGCAGGCGAAGCGAGAAGGAGCGCGGCCTGATCCGCTTGCAGCAGAGGCGTGTCGCCCGTGCGGGAGAGGCCGAGCGCTTCAAAAAACGCAGCGTTGTCGCTTTCCCAGCCCGGGATGGGGGCTGTGTGCACCATCGGGATCCCTTTCACGGCCGCTTCTGTGGAAGAAAGGCCGCCGGGCTTTGTGAACAGAAGGTCCGCCGCATCCAGATACAGGCTGACCTCATTTGTGTAATCGAGCACGGAGATTTGCATATCCGTTGCAAACTCGGTGCGCAGCGTGCGCTTCAGGCGCTCATTGTTGCCGCCCATCACGAGCACATGCGCTGCCGGGATACGCGCCCGCAGCGCGGCGAGGAGCGCTTCCACATTTCCGTAGCCCATGCTGCCCGTCATCACGAGCAGAAGCTGTCCTTCAACGGGCAGGCCAAGGCGTGCCCGTGCCTCCGCCTTTTCCGCATGGGAAAGGAAGCGATCGCGCACGGGAATGCCCGTTGCGGCAATCTTGTGCGCAGGGATGCCGCTTTCCGCGAAGCTGTGCCGCAGATATTCATGCGGGATGCAGTAAAGATCGGCGTCCGTTTCGCCCAGAAAAGGCACGCAGGCATAATCCGTTGCGATGAAGCAGGTAAGCAGCTCCGCATCCGGATGCCTGCGGCGGATGCAGGTGAGCGCCTCCGTGGGGAAAATATGCGGCATCACGACGGTATCAAACCCGTTTTCAGAGATATAGCGGTACAGCCTGCCGGCATAGGAAGCGTTCGCGCGGTAACAGACAGAGGCCCGGTTCCCGTGGCTTTCGCGTTCCGCAAGCTGGTTGCCGATGGCGAAAAGGCGCGGGGCATACAGCGCGCTTTTGGTGTGAACGTTGCCGACAAAGCGGGATGCACGCTCGGACTCAAAGGAAAGCGTATCCCGGATTTCGCACGGGATGCCGCGGTGCAGAAACTGTTCTTGTACCGCCTTTCCGGCGGAATTGTGTCCCTCACCGCAATTGCAGGAGAGGATCAGGACTTTCATATGGCCTCAACTTTCTTTCCGGTTCGTTCGGTTACGGGGGCAGCTTCATCCGCTCCTGCCCCGCACGGTATTGGGGTTCTTGCGGAGCGTACCCGCGCAAGCCGGCCTGCGGCGCAAAGGCGCGGGCGGTTGTAACGCTGGATCATGATGAACGGGATGTGCGAAAGCGCATACAGCGCGGCGGCAATCCCGCCATAAGGGGGCGCCATCGTAACGAGAAAGACCGGGCTTAGGAAAAACAGAACGGTGTGCACGCATTCCGCAACGCAGGTTTCCTGCACAAGGCGGTCCATGCTGCCCGCCTCATGGTGTGCTGCCACGCTTTTGCGGTAAGCGCTGCGCACAAGCCTGCTCTTGTCCGGCAGGCGGTCCTTCCAGGCGCGGATGCCGAACTTTTGATAGAATTTGCCGTTTTGCTCCCATGCATACGCGCGGTAAGGGAATGCTTCAGCGCGGAACCACCGGCGCGGCAGTGCCTCGCCGATGATGTGAGCCAAAAGCCCCATCACCGCCGCAGTGAGGAGAAAGCGCAAAAGCTGAACCCAAAACATCAAAAACACCTCATGCTGTAATCCTGCCGCCGGCTGGCAAGAAGGCGCTCGCTGTAAACGGCGCGTTGGCGTGCTTCGGCTCTTGCCGGTTATCAAGCAGCGCTGCCCTTCCAAACCGTTGCGGGTTCTTGTCAACCGATGGTATAGTCAGCATTATAAAACCAGCGCCGTTTTTATGCATCGGACAGAAAAACGGCGCTGTTGCAATTTTGGAAGGTTGGTGCACTTTGTAACTTTTTCGGACAAAAGCAGGAAACTGTGAGGTCAGCTCTCTTCCTGCGCCACCTTGCGCGCAATGCCTGTGACGACCTCCTTCAGGCGTGCGACATATTCCTGCGCGGGCATGGGTTCCGGGCTTCGCAGCCAGCGGATGATGGAAACAAGAAATGCATCGGTGAAAAAGTCGGTAAAAAAGGAATTCTCCCGCTTCCCCGGAAAGAGCGCGCTGAAATACCCGGAGGCAAGCGGACGCAAAAATTCGCTGAAATATTCAGCAAAGGAATTCTGCCCGCGCATTGCGAACGCGTTTACGTAAAACGCGCGGTTCGCGTAAAAATACGAACAGAGCGCATCAAAAAATTCCCAGCTGGAGGAAAAAGACCTTTCCCGGTTGGGCTCAACAAACTCCGCTTCAAAGATCCAGCCGACCAGATCGTATTTATCGCGGAAATGATAATAAAAGCTTTTGCGGCTCATGCCGCAGGCAGTACAGATATCGCTTACACTGATGCGCTCAAACGGTTGTTCCGTCATCAGCCGCTGCATGGCGGATGCAAGCGCAAGCTTGGTGATGTGTGAACCCGCCATCCCGAGACCCCCTTCCCTGATACCTTCATTGTAACCGCCGCGCAGGGGGGCATTCAAGTGGGGCGATGCGATAAAACTGTGAAATTTTTGGACAGCACATGAATTTTGTCCAAACGGCAGCGTTGGCACAGCGGGTGATGTACGGTAAAATAAGCGCAAACTGACGGTATGAAAACGATGAGGAGGGCGTGCGATGCAGGCCGCGTATCCGTATATTTGGTATTTTTTTATTTATGCGTTTCTCGGCTGGGGTGCGGAGGTAATCTTTGCCGCGGCACGCAAAGGCGTGTTTGTGAACCGGGGCTTCCTGAATGGGCCGCTCTGCCCGATTTATGGCGTTGGGCTTGTGGCGGTGGCGGCGCTGCTTGCGCCGGTGCGGGATTCGCTTGGGCTTTTGTATCTTGGTGCGGTGCTCCTCACCTCGGCGATTGAACTTGTCACCGGGTTCCTGATGGAAAAGCTGTTTCACCAGCGTTGGTGGGATTATTCCCAAATGCCCTTTAACATCGGCGGCTATGTGTGCCTGCTGTTTTCACTGATCTGGGGCCTTGCATGCGTGCTGATTGTGGATGTGGTGCACCCGCTTGTTGCGGGGCTTGTGGCGCGCATCCCACAAAAGCTTGGCTGGCCGCTGCTCGCTGCATTTTTGGTCATTATGGCGGCAGATTATGCGGTAACCATCGCCTGTGTGCTCAAGCTCAACCGCCGCCTGAGCGGCCTGGACGATGCAGCCAAGCGCCTGCGCACGGTTTCCGACAGCTTGGGAGAAGGGCTTGCAGATGGCACCATCGCCCTTCGGAAAAGGAACGAAGCACTGCGCACCGTGCTGCGCGAGCGGCAGGAAAAGGGAAACTTTGTGGAACGCCGGCTGGTCCATGCATTCCCGCAGATGCGTTCCCTGAAAAACGGAGAAGCCCTGGAGGCATTTAAAGAGCATATCCGCCAGCTTAAGGAGCAGAAAAAGAAGGAGAAAAAGGAGAAAAAATAGCGGCTTATTACGCAGAGTGCATATGCTTTCGCAGGAAAGCGAGCAGCGCGGCTTCGCAGCGCTCCCGTTCCACAAGGTAAGAAAGGCCATGCCCGGCGCCGGGCGCAAGAAAAAGCTCCTTTTCCGCTCCGCAGGCAGCATAGTTTTCCCGCGTCATCGCAACCGGAACAAAATCATCCGCATCCCCGTGCGCAAAAAACACGGGGATGTTTTTGTTGCGGCGCATGGCATCCACGGTGGAACAAACCTCCCGGCAGCGCCGCAAGCCCTGCAAGAACCGCAAGCACGATCAGAACTGTCTTTATCAACTGCATGAGCTTTTCCCCCGCCATCCATTGTTTTTAAATGAATTATAACATGGCACACAGCGCATCAGGGTGCTTACCGCAAGAATTTACAAAAAAGCAGGCTTGACATTTTGAACATACTGTATATACTGTTTATATACAGTAAAACAAAGGAGAATCCGGTGCAGCTTTCGATTGACAACAGAAGCGACCAGCCGATTTATGAGCAAATCGCGGCGCAGATCAAGGCTCAGATCATCAGCGGCGCGCTGACGGAGGATACGCTCCTACCCTCTATCCGCAGCCTGGCGAAGGACTTGCGCATCAGCGTAATCACCACAAAGCGCGCTTACGAGGAATTGGAGCGGCAGGGCTTTATTTACACCGTTGCGGCCAAGGGATCGTTTGTGGCGCAGCGCAATATGGAACTTTTGCGGGAGGAAAACCTGAAGAAGATCGAAGCGCATCTCAAAGAAGCGCTTGCGCTTGCCGCATCCTGCCGGCTTACGCAGGATGCGCTTTGCGAGATGCTGCGCGTGCTGGATGAGGAGGGATAACGCAAATGAATGCATTGGAAATGAGCGGCGCGGGAAAGCGCTATAAGGGGTTTGCACTCGAAAACGTGAACCTTGTTTTGCCGGAGGGCTGCATTCTGGGTTTGATCGGCGAAAACGGCGCGGGGAAAACTATGCTCATCAAGCTGCTGCTTGGCATGGCGCAGGGCGAGGGCGAAATCCGCGTGTTGGGCCGGGACATCCGGCGGGAAGGCGCGGCGATTCGCCAGGAAACGGGCGTGGTGCTGGATGAAGCCTGCTTCCCGGAGGGCCTCGACGCATTGCAGGTGAACAGGGTGCTGCGGGACACCTATACGCATTGGCGGGAGGATGAATTCTTCCGTCTCCTCAAACGGCTTTCCCTGCCCGAACGCAAGCCGTTTAAGGAATTTTCGCGCGGCATGAAAATGAAGCTCGCCATCGCGGCGGCGCTTTCGCACGAGGCGAAGCTGCTCATCCTCGATGAGCCGACGGGCGGCCTGGACCCTATCGTGCGGGATGAGATTCTGGATCTGTTTTATGATTTTACGCGGGATGCGGGCCATTCCATCCTCATTTCCTCCCACATTGTGACGGACCTTGAGAAGCTGTGCGATTATGTGGCCTTCCTGCATCAGGGAAAGCTGTTGTTCCTGGAAGAGAAGGATGCGCTGCTTGAACGCTATGGCGTGGTGCGTTGTTCCAAGGCGGAATGCGCCGCATTTGCACCCGGCACGGTGCGCGGCATGCGCGAAGGCGCATACGGCGTGGAGGCGCTTTGTGAACGTGCGCTGCTGCCCCGTGGCGTCGCGTGTACGCGGCCTTCGGTTGAAGATGTGATCGTGCTCACCGCAAAGGAGGAGATAAAGTGAAAGGATTGCTTCGCAAGGATGTTTATGTGCTTTTTCAGGCGAGCCGCGCGCAGCTTCTCATCGTGCTGCTGTTTCTCGTCATCTCCATGACAATGAACAACACGCTTATCGCCTATATGCTGGCGCTTTACGCAGCGATGATGCCGATTACCGTTATTTCGCTTGACGAGCGGAGCCGCTTTGACCGCTTTGCCCTCGCCCTGCCATGGTCGCGCGCGCAGATTGTGCTGAGCAAATATGCGCTGAGCCTTGCTGCGGCCTGCCTTGCCGCGCTTTCATACCTTGCCGGCGTGCTGACGCTCGGCTCCGCCGTAAACGGCGGAATCAGCCTGCAGGATGCGCTAACGACATTCTGCGCAATGCTCACCATCGGCACGCTCCTGCCTGCGCTGATGCTCCCCTTTGTGTTCCGCTTCGGCGTGGATAAGGGCCGGATGTGGATTATGCTTATCACAATTGCTTTCGGCGTTGGCGCAGGCCTTCTCTCCATGGATGAGGGCAGCGCGGTTTCCCAACTGGCGAACCGCCTGACGGCGCTTCCGCTTTGGCTGCTGCCGCTTGCGGGGCTCACCGCTTTTGCGCTTTCCGCATTCGTTTCGGTGCAGATCTACCGCCGGCGGGAGCTGTAAGCGGTTCGGCCGGCATCAAAACACAAGACCCGGCGCATGCGCCGGGCCTTCCAACGTGTCGAAAAAGTGGCGAAAGGCCACTTTTTCGAGTTTAATGCAGCTTTTGCCGCCCGAAAGCGCAGCGAGAGGCAGAAGCTGCAAGGTACGGACCCTAAGGGGGTTCAACCGTTCCGCCGCCAGCCCTTTTCCGGGATTGGCGGCGTGAATGGTTTTACAGGATGCTTTACAGCTCCACAACGCCTTCAAACACGAGGTCTACCTCACCGCGCATATGAAGCGAGCCGTCCGAGGAATAGCGCACGGAAAGCACGCCGCCCGGCACTTTCACGGCGATGTCCGTATCTGCCGCGCAGAGGCCGTTTTCCACCGCTGCCGCCACGGCTGCGCACGCGCCGGTGCCGCAGGCCCAGGTTTCGCCGCTGCCGCGTTCCCACACACGCATGCGCAGCGTGGTTTCATCCAGCACGCGCACAAACTCCGCGTTCACGCGCTCCGGGAAAATGGACGCATGCTCGAGCAGCGGCCCTTCCGAGGCCACATCCAGCGTATCCACATCTTCCACAAAAGCCACGGCGTGCGGATTGCCGACATTTACGCACGTGATGCGGTATCCCCGGCCTACATCTACCGCGTAATCCAGCACGCGGGGCACGGGCAGTTCCACGGGCACCGCTACGGATTCAAACCGCGCCCGGCCCATTGCTACCTCTGCCGCACGCACAATGCCGTTGCGCTTGTATAGCCGCACCGCGCGCACGCCGCCCGCAGTTTCCACCGAAACCGAAAGGCGTTCCGGCGGGATGATGCCCCGGTCGTAGGCATACTTGGCAAGGCAGCCGATGGCGTTGCCGCCCATAGTGGCTGCTGTGCCATCCAGATTATATACGACCATGCGGAAATCCGCCCTGTCCGAAGGGTAAAGCAGGCACACGCCTTCCGCGCCGATGCCGAAGTGGCGTTCGCTCAGACGCACGGCAAGACCGGCGGGGTTGTCGATGCGCTGCCGGCGGCAGTCGAAGCAAAGATAATCGTTCCCGCTTGCCTGCATTTTGGAAAAACGGAGCCGTTCGCGGTGCCTGCGGCGGTGGTTTAAATCCACAAGCTCCGTGTTGAGCTGGCTGTAACGGCTTTCCATGCTGTCCGCAAGGGCGTTCGCGGTATCGATGGAGGTGAGGCATGGGATGCTTTTTTCCACTGCCTTGCGGCGGATGCGCACGCTGTCCCGCGTGGGGATGCGGCCCTTGGAGGAGGTGGAAACCACATAGGCGATCGTTCCTTCGTCCATCAGCCGGAGGATGGCATCATCCCCGGTGGAAAGTTTTTGCACTTCCGTAACCGGAAGGCCTGCGCTGCGGAGCGCCCGCGCGTTGCCGGGCGTTGCATACAGCGTGCAGCCAAGGTGCAAAAACCGTTTTGCGGTGTCGTAAATTTCCCTGCGGTCCGTGCGTTTGACGCTGAACAGCACACCGCCGCGGCGATCCATTTGGTATCCTGCCGCCACAAGGCCCTTGTAGAGCGCCTCGGAGAGCGTGCCTGCAACGCCGAGCACCTCGCCGGTGGATTTCATCTCCGGCCCAAGGAGTGTATCCACATCCGCAAGCTTTTCAAAGGAGAACACCGGCACCTTTACCGCCACGTACGGCGGGATCGGGTAAAGCCCGACGCCGAAACCCATCGCGGGCAGCTTTTCGCCGAGCATCGCACGCGTGGCGAGATCCACCATCGGCACGCCGGTGACCTTGCTGATATACGGGATGGTGCGCGAGGAGCGCGGGTTGACCTCGATGACGTAAAGTTCACCGCCATAGATGAGGTACTGGATGTTCACAAGCCCCTGCACCTTGAGCGAGAGCGCAAGGCGTGTGGAGCAATCCACAATGCGTTCCAGCATCTCATCGTCCACATTCCAGGCCGGATATACGGCGATGGAATCGCCGGAATGGATGCCAGCCCGCTCGATGTGCTCCATCACGCCCGGGATGAGGACATGCGTGCCGTCGGAAATCGCATCCACCTCAAGCTCCGTGCCCATCAGGTACTGGTCGATGAGGATCGGGTTTTCAATGCCTTGGGCGAGGATGATCGCCATATATTCGCGCACATCTTCCGGCTGGAAGGCGATGATCATGTTTTGCCCGCCAAGCACATAGGACGGGCGCAGCAGCACCGGGTAGCCGAGCTCCTCCGCCGCAGCGAGCGCTTCCTCCGTGGTCATGACGGTGTGGCCGAGCGGGCGCTTGATGTCAAGCTCGGTCAAAAGCGCATCGAAGCGCTCACGGTCCTCTGCCATGTCGATGCTGTCCGCCGGTGTGCCGAGGATACGCACGCCATGTTCGGAAAGGAAGTTCGTAAGCTTGATGGCCGTCTGCCCGCCGAAGGCCACGACTACGCCGTAAGGCTTTTCCGTGGCGATCACGCCCATCACATCCTCCGGCGTGAGCGGCTCGAAATACAGCCGGTCTGCGGTGTCGAAATCCGTGGAAACGGTTTCCGGGTTGTTGTTGACGATCACGACCTCGTAGCCGCGCTTGCGGAGCGCCCACACGCAGTGGACGGAGGCGTAATCAAACTCGATGCCCTGGCCGATGCGGATCGGGCCGGAGCCGAACACGAGCACGGCCTTGCGTTGGCCGCGCCTGCGGGCGAGGAATTCCGCAGCCTCGTTTTCCTCCGCGTAGGCGGCGTAGAAATACGGCGTTTCCGCGCGGAATTCCGCCGCACAGGTATCGACCATCTTGTAAACCGGCAGGAGCGGGGTTTTGATTTCCTGCCCGGAGATGCTTTGGATGACCTTGTCCGGGTAGCCCATGCGCTTCGCTTCCCGGTACAGCGCATCGGTGAGCGGTTCGGCGGCAAGGCGCGCTTCCAGCCGCACGAGGTTTGTGAGCTTAAAAAGGAACCATTCGTCGATCTTCGTAACGGCGTGGATTTCGTCCGCGGAGATGCCGGCCTTGCATGCCGCAAATACGGTGAACAGGCGGCGGTCGTCGCAAACGCGGAGCTTTTCCATGAGTTCAGCGCGGGAAAGGCCCGCAAGCGCTGGGGTATTGAGGCTCATGTGGCCGATTTCCGCACCGCGCACAGCCTTCATGAGCGCTTCTTCAAACGTTGCGCCGATGGCCATCACCTCGCCGGTGGCCTTCATCTGCGTGCCGAGCGTGCGCTTGGCGTAAACGAACTTGTCAAACGGCCATTTGGGGAGCTTGACCACAACGTAGTCAAGCGCCGGCTCGAAGCAGGCGCAGGTCTTGCCGCCGGTCACAGCGTTCGGGATTTCCGGCAGCGTATAGCCGAGGGCGATCTTGGCCGCGACCTTGGCGATCGGGTAACCCGTGGCCTTGGAGGCGAGCGCGCTCGAACGGCTCACGCGGGGGTTGACCTCAATGACGGCATATTCAAAGCTTTCCGGGTTGAGCGCAAACTGGCAGTTGCAGCCGCCCTCAATGCCGAGCGAATCGATGATCCTGAGCGCGGCGGAGCGCAGCATTTGGTATTCCTTATCCGCGAGGGTGACGGCGGGTGCAATGACGATGGAATCGCCCGTGTGTACGCCCACGGGATCGAAGTTTTCCATGGAGCAGATGGTGATGCAGTTGCCCGCGGAATCCCGCATGACCTCGAACTCGATCTCCTTCCAGCCCGCAATGCATTGCTCCACAAGAATCTGGTGAATTGGCGACATGCGAAGCCCGCGCTCCGCGATTTCCCTGAGCTCGACCTCGTCCGCCGCGATGCCGCCGCCGCTTCCGCCCAGCGTGAACGCCGGGCGCACGATGAGCGGATAGCCGATCTCCGAAGCGAAGGCAAGCGCGCCTTCAAGGGATTCCGTTACCACAGAGGGGATGACGGGCTGGCCAATTGCCTCCATGGTGTCCTTGAAGCGTTGGCGGTCCTCCGCCCGGTTGATGGTGTCCGGCTTCGCGCCGAGAAGCTTTACGCCGTGCTCCTCCAGAAACCCCTCTTTGGCGAGCTGCATGGCGAGCGTAAGCCCCGTCTGCCCGCCGAGCGTGGGCAGGATGCTGTCCGGCTGCTCCTTTTCGATGATGCGCCGCAGCGTGGGCAGCGTGAGCGGCTCGATGTAAACATGATCCGCCATGTGGCCGTCCGTCATGATGGTGGCGGGGTTGGAATTGACGAGGACGACCTCCACCCCTGCATCTTTAAGCACTTCGCAGGCCTGCGTGCCGGCATAATCAAACTCCGCGGCCTGGCCGATGACGATGGGCCCCGAGCCGATGACAAGCGTGCGCCGGATGTCCTTATTGAGCGGCATTGACGTTCACCTCCTCGATCAAAGCGATAAATTCATCAAACAAAAATCCGGTATCCAGCGGGCCGCCGCAGGCCTCCGGATGAAACTGCACCGAGAAGCCAGGGAATTCCTCGTAGCGCACGCCCTCGCAGGTGCCGTCGTTGGCGTTGACGTAGGTCAGTTCCGCGCCAAGGCCAAGGCTTTCGCCAACGACGCAGTAGCCATGGTTCTGGCTTGTGATGTAAACCCGGCCGGTGCGCGTGTTCTGTACGGGCTGGTTTGCGCCCCGGTGCCCGTACTTCATCTTGCGCGTGCGCCCACCATAAGCGATGGCCATCATCTGGTGGCCGAGGCAGATGCCGAACATCGGCACGCCAGAATCGAACAGGCAGCGGATCTGCCGGATGATGGGCGCGTTATCCGCAGGGTCGCCGGGGCCGTTGGAAAGCATGATGCCATCCGGATGGAGGGCGAGGATCTCCGCCGCGGGGGTGCGGCCTGGCACGGTGACGACTTCGCAGCCGCGCTTGACGAGCTCCCGTCGGATATTCGCTTTTGCTCCGTAATCGCACAGCACCACGCGGCGTCCCTGCCCTTCCGAAAAGCTCTGCTTGCACGTAACGGATTCCACCGCTTCCCGCACGCGGTAATTGCGCAGGGCGCGCTTGTGTGCATCCGAAAGCACCGGCTCAGCGGAAAGCACCGCGTTCATCACGCCGCGTTCCCGCACGATGCGCGTAAGCTGCCGGGTGTCCACGCCCGCAAGGCAGGGCACGCCTTCCGTGCGGAGCCATTCTGAAAGCGCGCCCGCAGCACGAAAATTGGAAGGGTCGGCGCAGAGGTCGCGCACAATGTACGCACGTACATGCGAGTGCGCGCTTTCAAAATCGCCGGGGATCACGCCATAGTTGCCGATAAGCGGGAAGGTTTGCATTACGATCTGCCCATAGTAACTCGGGTCTGTCAGCGTTTCAAGGTAGCCCGTCATGCCGGTGGTGAACACCAGTTCGCCCACAGTGTCCGCCTCTGCACCGCAGTGCACGCCGGGGAATGCCTGCCCATTTTCCAGGATCAAATACCCTTTTTGCATCGAAGCCTCCTGTATGTTAAATCATTACAAACGTACAATCTGACTAATTATACAATTAAGCCGTATAAAAATAAAGAGGAAAAACAAAAAAAGTTCGCGCAAAATTGGGAGTGGCAGGACAGGTTGTTCTGATTTGTCAATATATGAATAAATTATGAACGGATAGAAAGAAAGCGCTTCCAAAGCGTGTAGGTTCGTGTTATACTAAATCATATATTCTTTGAGACAGATGCCAGTGGCATTGTTGGTGCGCCCGGGCGGACGGAAAAACCGGAGTGCGTTTTTGAAGGGCAGTCTGCACTTGGATGAGAGCCCTTTTGCAAACAAAGCAGAAACACAATAGAATTCTTCGTTTTACAGGCACATATAACGGAAAACAATAACGGTTTAAAATAAAACTATTGTATATTATTTAAATGAGGACTTGACGAACATGCGGATTTATTGTATACTGAGCAGAGCAGAGCAGAGCAGAGCAGAGCAGAGCAGAGCAGAGCAGAGCAGAGCA